>Ga0208629_100003_pt1 | contig 473279 bp, 442 predicted proteins | sample LakWasMet19_HOW5_2_FD_183865 | JGI IMG/M metagenome (GOLD analysis project Ga0208629, IMG submission 183865) | Freshwater sediment methanotrophic microbial communities from Lake Washington under simulated oxygen tension - Sediment Metagenome... | ecosystem: Environmental > Aquatic > Freshwater... | reverse complement strand
ACAAAATCGACGAACGAAGATCAACCAACAACAGGAACCGTTGCAACCAACGATTCTGACATTGATGGTGATGCATTAACATTCTCGACAATCACAACAACTAAACACGGAACGTTAAGCTTAAATGCAAACGGAGGTTATACTTATACACCATCATCGAACTACAATGGATTAGATACTTTAATCTACAAAGTTTGTGATAATGGAACACCAACACTTTGCGATACAGCAATGTTAGTGATCACAGTATCTCCAGTAAACGACAAACCATTAGCAGTTGACGATACAAAATCGATGAACGAAGATCAACCAACAACAGGAACCGTTGCAACCAACGATTCTGACATTGATGGTGATGCATTAACGTTCTCGGCAATCACAACAACTAAACACGGAACGTTAACATTAAATGCAAACGGAGGTTATACTTATACACCATCATCGAACTACAATGGATTAGATACTTTAATCTATAAAGTATGTGATAATGGAACACCAACATTATGCGATACAGCAATGTTAGTGATCACAGTTAATCCAGTGAATGATGCTCCAGTTGCAGTGAACGATAACGTGATGATGTTGAATAGTAGATCAAGCAAAAACATTGCAGTATTAGGAAATGATACTGATATTGATAATGGAATTGATCCAACTTCAGTATTAATTATTACAAATACGAATCATGGTACAACTTCATTAAACACAACAACAGGAGTAATTACATATACACCAGTAATTGGTTATGTTGGTAAAGACACCTTGACGTATTCTATGAAAGATGTTTCAGGATTATCATCAAATATCGCTACAGTAGTTATTACAATTCCAACAAATAGAATAGTTGCTATGAACGATAACTATAGTACTACACCAATAAATGGAGCAAAAGGAGGAGTAGTTGGAAACGTTATTACAAATGACTCATTGAACCATACTTTAATTACAGATTACAACCAAGTTGCTATTAGTATTGTAAATAATGGAGGATTGACAGGAGCTTCGATTGACACTACAGGTAAATTAAGTATTCCTGCAGGCACATTTGAAGGTACATATTCTATGACTTACTCAATATGCGAGAAAGCTAATCCTACAAATTGCAGTACCGCAACAATTACAGTTGTAGTTGGAAGAGGTTTACAAGTTACTACGACATCAATTTGTAGAAATGATGTGCCTTACTTAGCATACACAATTACGCCAAACTTCATCCCTGCTTCAGCAAATGAAGTGAGCATAACTTGGTTAAATGGAGATGGAACATCATTGAATCCACCAGTTGTTTATACAGGTTTAACTCAATCGGGTGAATTATTATGGCCAGGAGCTGTGTTAGATAATTTAGGTAATCCAATTGATTGGCCAGGATGGTACACTCAAAATGGTCAATGGATTCAAGGTTCAGACGGATTTGAAGGAACTCGTCCAAACTCAATTATCAAAGTAACTATCAACCCTACAGATTCTGTAGTTGCAAGTTACCCACCAGCTACTCCGATGTGTAACGCTGCTCCGCACAACTTTGCACCAGTTGCAATTGATGATGCAAAAACTATTGCTGAGGATACTCAAGCAATCGGAACAGTTGCAACAAATGATAGCGACTTAGAAGGTGGTGTCTTAAGTTTCACAACTATTTCAAGTACTAATCATGGTGCAATAGTATTTAACGCTGACGGAAGTTATGTTTACACTCCGAATGCGAACTATAATGGTAAAGACACATTGACATATCAAGTATGTGATAATGGTTCACCAGTATTATGTGACACTGCGAAATTGATTATCACAGTTACTCCAGTAAATAACAAACCAGTAGCAGTAGACGATGCAACTACAATTGCAGAAGATACTCAAGCTTCAGGCACTGTAGCAACAAATGATTCTGATATCGATAGCGATGCATTAACGTTCTCGACAATCACAACTACTAAACATGGAACGTTAAGCTTAAATGCAAACGGAGGTTATACTTATACGCCATCATCAAACTACAATGGAAAAGATACATTAGTATACAAAGTATGTGATAGTGGAACACCAACTTTATGTGATACTGCGAAATTGATTATCACAGTTACTCCAGTAAATGATAAGCCAGTTGCTGTTAACGATACAACTTCAACTGCAATAAATACAGCTGTAAGTGTTAATGCTAAATTAAATGATTCTGATATCGATTTGGATCAATTAACATATACCTTCTTGAATCCATCAAATGGTACAGCTGTTAATTTGGGTAGTGGTAATGTTGAATATACACCTACTCATAATTTTGTGGGAAGAGATAGTTTGATGTACACAGTATGTGATAATGGTACACCATCATTATGTGATACAGCTTATGTATTCTTCGATGTAATTGGAAATCCAAATTCTGCTCCAGTTGCAGTAAATGATGCATTCACAATTCCTGAAAACTACACTATGAACGAAAGTGTAAGTAAGAATGATTCAGATCCAGAAAATGATCCGATGATGTTCGAGTGGTTAACACAGCCTACACATGGTACATTCTCTATGTCGTCTAATGGTAACTATACATATACTCCAGATCTAGAGTATGTGGGTGTAGATAGCTTCAAGTATATTGTTTACGATAATGGTACTCCAGCATTAAGTGATACGGCAGTTTGTGTTATTAATATCATCAATACTCCGAAACCATCTATAGGTGTTGCGTTGTCTGTTGATGCTCCTGAATCAGTTACAACTGAATCATATAACATTACTTATAATGTTACTGTTAAAAACTACGGAGATATCGACTTAAAGAATATTAGAGTTGTTGAAAATCTAGCATCAGTATTCCCAGAGCCGGCATTGTTCAGTGTATCTGAAGTAATTGCTGGTGAAGGCTTAGTTGCAAATCCAAACTTTAATGGTACAACCAATAAAGAGTTATTAGTAGATACATCTAGCACATTAGCAGTTGGAGAAACAAGAATTATTAAAATTAAGATTTTAGTAACTCCAAATCTTCCAATTGTAAATTATGTAAATAGTGTGATTGCTTATGGAGATATGGTTTATGGTGATTCAACTGTAAATGATAATTCAATTGCTGGTATAAATCCAGATCCAAATGGTGATAATATTCCGAATGAATCTTCTAACACTGAAATTTCATTAGTGTTGTTCGTTCCTACAGGATTCTCTCCAGACGGTGATGGTGTGAACGACGGATTTATCATTAAAGGTATCGAGAACTATCCTCAAAACTCATTATCGATTTTCAATCGTTGGGGAAATAAAGTTTACGAACAAGCACCATACGATAATAGCTGGTCGGGTAATACTAAAAATGCATCAGGATTTGTATTGAGTAATGGAACATTACCAAATGGAACTTACTTCTACGTATTAGATTTTGGTGTGCCTTCAGTTAAACCAGTAACAGGTTACATAGTAATTAAGAGATAATAAAAATTATAAAAATGCGAATAATTAAGAAATTAGGATTCACATCAATTTTGATAATCAGCTTGCTAAATACAAAGCAAGCTGATGCTCAAAGTGAACCAATGTTTAGTCAGTATACATTTAATGAGATCTTCATTAACCCTGCATATGCAGGTTCTCACGAAGCTCTTTCATTTTCTTCTGTATATAGAAAACAATGGGTAAATATTGAAGGTGCTCCCACAACAAAAACATTTACAGCTCACTCTCACTTATTTAAAAGTAAAGTAGGTTTAGGAATTACGGCATACCAAGATCAAATTGGTGTAGCTGCACAAACAGGGTTCTTTGCAAACTATGCTTTTCGTATTAAAATGAGAAAAGGAACATTATCATTGGGAATGTTAGGTGGCTTTAGTGGATACCAAGAACGTTTATCTGATATCAAAACTACTGATAATGGCGACGTTAAATTCTCAGCAAATACACCTATGGTATTCGCCCCTAATTTTGGTTTCGGTACGTATTATTATACTAAACGTTTCTATTTTGGTGTATCTATTCCAAGAATGATTACAAATAAATTAATCATTAATCAATACAGTCAAGTTGAAAGAGTTGATGGTTCATTAAACACAGAGGCTCTTCACTATTTCGTTGCAACAGGTTTTGTATTCGACGTTAACCCAATAGTGAAAATCAGACCATCAATGATGATCAAAGCAGTTATGAATGCACCTGTAGAATACGATGCGAATATCTCAACATTACTATATAATTCTTTATGGATTGGTGCGGGTTATCGTTCAGGCGACTCATGGAATTTATTAACAGCACTACAAGTTAATAATCAATTAAGAGTTGGATATTCATACGACTATACAATTACTAAATTGAAGAATTTTGCTGGTGGTTCACATGAATTCTCTTTGAATTATGTATTGAAATACAATAGTAAAAAAATTACATCTCCTAGATATTTTTAAACACTTGTAATGAAAAGATTTTTATTCCTAATTACCTTAGTATTTATCACTTCAACATCTTTCTCGCAAGTGCTGTTAGGTTTTGCAGATTATAAATACAATAATTTGAATTACACAGACGCTATACCTTTGTATAAATATTATTTATCAAAACGTGATAGCTCTAATAAAGATGTTATTAGAAAACTTGCAACAAGCTACAGATTGACAAATCAATCAGATTTAGCGGAACCTTTGTTTGGCAAGTTGACACTGAAAGATTCTAATTGGAGTGATATTGTTAACTACGCAGAAATGATGATGACAAATAAGAAATACGATCAAGTATTTCGTTTAGTCAACCAACCCGAAATTGCAGTTAAAAATGATCCTCGATTATTGAAAATCTCAAATTCAATAAAACACATGAACGACCTCGTTACTACAGATACGGGTAACGTTCGTATTGCACTTTTGCCTTTCAACTCGGAAGAGTCTGATTTTTGTCCAGCATTCTATGGAAATGGAATTATTTTTTCTAGTACTAGAATGGTGTCTGATTTTGTTCAAAGAAATCATACTTGGACAGATAAAAGTTTTGTGAATTTATTTACAAGCAGTGAGGATGATAACTTTACAACAGTCACAAAATTCGCGCATAAGCTGAAGTATAAATACAATTACGGACCTGCTACTTATAATGCTAGGTATAAAACATTGTATTATACTTTAAATAATCCTAAAAAGAAATCTAAAACAGGATATAAAAACTTACGTATTTTATCAGCAACATACGATGAGAATAAAAAGAAATGGATAAAGTCGAATTTATTTCCATTTAACTCATCTGATTATGCATGCACACATCCAACTATCAATCCAGAAGGATCGAAATTATATTTCAGTTCTGATATGCCAGGTGGTTTTGGAGGAATGGATATTTACGTTTGTACTTGGAAAGATTCTTTGTGGTCGAAACCTCTAAATTTAGGCCCTAGAGTTAACACAGCAGGGGAGGATTTATTCCCATTTATCGATAGAGATTCACTGTTGTTTTTCGCTTCTGATGGTAGAGGTGGTTTAGGTGGTTTAGATATTTTCGAATATAATTTGAGAGATACTTCAGCGAATTCTGAAAACGTTGGGGCACCTTTAAACTCTTATGCAGATGATTTTGGGTTAATAAAATATACGAATGCTGATAAAGGATTTTTCAGCTCTTCTCGTGGTAACTATGGAATCGATGATGATATCTATTCTTATAAAAGATTGAAGCCTAAAGGCAAAACGATTAATGTTTTTGTGATTGATAATTCAACAGGTAGACTTGTGGATTCATCTAATCTTATTGTTAATTCTGAAATTTATAAAACACCATATAATTATTTCTTGCCAGATGGTAAAATATTTAGTTTAGGTGTTACTCCTGGGAAAGTATTCAGCTTTGCTGCATCAGCCAAAGGCTACCAATCGAATTCCATACAAGCATTAATGAATAGCGAAGATTCAGTTTATGTTATCAAGCTAATTAAAGAGAAAAAAGGTTGTATTGTTCAAGGCACGATAACAGATCGTATAACAAATTTGAAATTGGATAGTGCTCAAGTAACAATTGTAAACACTCAAAATAATGCTGAAGTATATAGCACATTTACAGATGCAAGTGGGTTCTACAAATTCACTGGTTTGCAAGGTGGAATAAAATACAACATCAGTGTAACTCGTAAAGGTTATTTTGCGAAAGAACAAGGTGTAAGTACCGTTGGTTCAACTTGTGTTGCAACTAAAGAGCGAGATTACGATTACTTAAGAGACTTCCCATTAGAGCCAATTATTTTAGGTAAGGCCATCAAGATTGAAAATATTTATTTCGACTTAAATAAATATAATATTCGTCCGGATGCTGCTATTGAGCTAAATAAAATTGTGAAGTTATTAAATGAAAACCCAGACATCATTATTGAGTTAAGCTCACATACCGATGCTCGTGGGTCTGATGCCTCAAACATGACTTTATCTGATAATCGTGCGAAATCTTCAGCAGCATATATCATCGCCAATGGAATTTCAGCAGAGAGAATCACTGGTAAAGGTTATGGAGAATCTAAATTAGTTAACCGTTGTACGAACGGAGTTAAATGTTCTGAGAAAGAGCATCAACAAAACAGACGTACAGAATTCCAAGTAATTGGATTCTTAAGTGATAAGAAATAAACTAAACTGTAATAAATGAGAAAAGCCCGAGTAATCGGGCTTTTTTGGTTTTAGATGACAATTTCTTTAAATAAAAAAAGCCTTACATTTCTGTAAGGCTTGAGGTAGCGGGAACAGGACTCGAACCTATGACCTTCGGGTTATGAGCCCGACGAGCTACCAACTGCTCCATCCCGCACTGTTATATCCGATTAAATCTAGATCTCTCTGTTTTTAATTGGTTTGCAAAGATATAATTCGTTTCTTTGCAATCCAAATTATTTTCAATATTATGAGTCATAAGGCTGGTTTTGTGTCAATTATAGGTAAGCCTAATGCAGGTAAGTCTACTTTATTGAACGCATTGTTAGGGGAGAAGCTCTCCATTATCACTCCGAAAGCGCAAACAACTCGCCATAGAATACTCGGAATTTTAAATGAAGATGATTATCAAGTGGTATTTTCTGATACCCCGGGCATCATTAAACCTATGTACGGGCTTCACGAATCCATGATGAATGCTGTATATGGCTCCTTAACAGATGCCGATCTAGTTTTACTAGTTACGGATATTCACGAAAAACACGATGAAGATGAGGTGCTTAAATCTTTAGAACATTGTTTATCGCCTGTTGTCGTAGTTATCAATAAAGTTGATCAAGCGAAACAAGAAGAAATTTTGGAGAAAATTGAGTTTTGGAAAAAGACGCTTAATCCAGTGGCTATTTTTGCAGCTTCTGCTCTACACGATTTCCAAGTGAAGGATATTTTCCAATTCATCCTTCAATCGATGCCTGAGCACCCGGCTTATTATCCAAAAGACGATACATACACCGACAGAACAGAGCGTTTTATCGTTTCTGAAATGATTCGTGAGAAAATTTTATTGAACTATCAAAAAGAAATACCTTACAGTACGGAAGTTATCGTAACTTCTTTTAATGATGAACCTAATATTGTTAAAATTCAAGCTGAGATTATAGTAGAGAGAGAATCTCAAAAGGCCATAATTTTAGGTCACCATGGGGAATCAATTAAAAGAACTGGTACACAATCTCGTCATTCTATAGAAGAATTTGTAGGGAAAAAAGTGTTTCTCGAGCTATTTGTAAAAGTGGTGAGCGATTGGAGAAACAAGAAAAATTATTTAAAAAGATTCGGTTACGAACAATAGCAGTAACCTCAAAGATTAGTTATGAGTAATATAGTAGCCATTGTAGGCCGCCCTAACGTGGGCAAATCAACCTTGTTTAATCGACTTTCGGAAAGCCGTAAAGCTATCGTAGACGATTTTAGCGGGGTAACTCGTGATCGTCATTATGAAACAGCTGAGTGGATTGGTAAAAAATTCACAATCATCGATACTGGTGGTTATGTGGCAAATTCTGAAGATCAATTTGAAGTAGCAATTCGTGAACAAGTTGTTATCGCAATTGAAGAAGCAACTGTAATTATATTTATGGTTGATGTTAAAACTGGCATCACCGATTTAGATGATGAAATTGCATCAATGCTTCGTAAATCTAAAAAACCAGTTTTTGTTGTAGCAAACAAAGTTGATAATAACAACCTTATCGCTGATGCATCAGTTTTCTACTCTTTTGGCTTAGGAGAGTTGTACTGCATTTCTTCTATCACTGGGAGCGGAACAGGGGAACTTTTAGACGATGTGGTTAAGCATTTCGAAGAAGAATTCGAAGAGCCAAATCCATTGCCTACTTACGCTTTCCTTGGTCGACCGAACGTAGGTAAATCTTCTATTATTAATGCCTTAATCGGAAAAGAAAGAAATATTGTTACGCCAATTGCAGGTACAACAAGAGATTCTATTGAAATTGAATATAATCAGTACGGTCATCATTTTACGTTAATCGATACGGCTGGACTTCGTAAGAAAACCAAAGTAAACGAGAATATCGAGTTCTACTCTGTGATGCGTACTATCAAAGCGCTTGAAAAAGCCGATGTATGTATTTTGATGATCGATGCCTTAGAAGGTATCGAATCTCAAGACATCAATATTTTTAAATTGATCGAAAAGAACCATAAAGGGGTAGTTGTTTTAGTGAATAAATGGGATTTAGTGGAGAAGGACACTAAAACAAGCAAGGCTTTTGAAGAGAAAATTCGCGAGAAATTAGCTCCATTCGTCGATGTGCCAATTATTTTTACTTCAGCATTAACTAAACAAAGAGTTATGAAGGCCATTGAAACGGCTAATGAAGTTTACAATAACAAAACGAAGCATATCCCTACTTCTAAACTGAATGATGTGATGTTGGAAATAATTCAAAATTATCCTCCACCAAGCACTAAAGGAAAGTATGTGAAGATAAAATTCGTGACTCAGATACCTGGTAGATCTCCAGCTTTTGCATTTTTCTGTAATTTACCTCAATACGTAAAAGAGCCGTATAAACGCTTCTTAGAGAATAAATTAAGAGAAAATTTCGACTTTTCTGGGGTGCCAATTTCAATATTTTTAAGGCAGAAGTAATTTTTTGAAATAATTATTTGAAAATAATTGTTTTGAATTGAGTTTTTTATTTTACCTTTGCTGCGTTTTAAAATCTTATAACCAAAATGAAAAAAGTATTAGTTTTATTGTTAACTGCAGGTATCTTTGGATTCGTTGCATGTGGTGAAAGTGCTGAGCAAAAAGCTGCTAAAGAAAAAGCTATGGCTGATTCAATCGCTGCTGCTCAAGCTGATTCAATTTCTAACGCTGCTTCAATGGCTGCTGATTCTTCAGCTACTGTTGATACTACAGCTGCTACTACAGAAGTTGCTAAGTAATCTTCACCAGAAGAAATTAAAGCCTCCACATGTGAGGCTTTTTTTATGCCCTAAACTTTCGTTTTAGTTTGCCTGAAGGAGTGAAATCGACTTTATTAGGCCTCTATCAAGGCTTTTCATCACCATATAGTACCCAAGATTTCTGAAATATTGTCTGGCAACAATAGCTTTCATTTGAGTTTTCATCGATTTAGACGACTTATTCAATTCACCTGAACTTGCTTTGATGCCTTTTTTAGCGCTATAGCTTACAAATTCTTGAAACACCCCATCACTTACCTCAAATCCATTCGCGAACTCTTCTGGGCTCTTAAATTTAGAAAGTTTGTCTTTATTCGCATCAGCGTATTTGTACATGAATTCAGTTAATAAGCCTTCTGAAATTGCTCTACTATAAAATAATGAATAATCGTCCGTATCAATCGGAGTAAAGATATCTGGGGTAATTCCACCACCTCCATATACTTTTTTGCCTGAAGGGGTTAAATAGGCCTTCTGTTGAGAATTCTTAATACTATCCGCATTACTCAACTCTCCATGCACAAATCTGTTACTTAAATCGTTTTCGTATGCTTCTAAGCCTTTGTCGTATGGTTTCTGAATACATCTTCCTGTCGGTGTGTAATATCTTGCTACAGTAAGTCTTAATCGTGAGCCATCCGACAAAGTTGCTTGCTCTTGCACCAAGCCTTTCCCAAATGATCTTCTTCCTACGATAATACCTCTGTCCCAATCTTGAACCGCCCCGGCTACAATTTCACTTGCCGACGCTGAACCTTCATCTATCAATACTATTAATTTCCCATTTTCGAAGTTCCCTGCTTCTGTTGCAAATTCTTCTTTCTTAGGTGATGCCTTCCCTTCAGTATAAACGATTAGCTTTTTGTCGCCCAATAATTCGTCTACAATCATTATCGCTGTGTTTAAATATCCTCCTGGATTACCTCTTAAATCTAAAATCAGGCTTTTCATGCCATCATTCTTTAATTTTTTCAAGCTTTCGAAAAACTCATCATATGTAGTTCCTCCAAAAGAATTTATTTTGATATATCCAATATCATTTGCTGGCATATAAGCAACATCCACACTATTTAATGGAATTGTCCCTCTAGTGATCTCGAAATCAATAAGCTCTTTTTTGTTTTTGCGCTTAATGCTAACTTTTACTTTTGATCCACCTTCACCTCTAAGCATCTTTGTAACATCGCTATTTGATATTTTCTTCCCTGCAACTACTTTACCATCAACCTTTATTATTTTATCTCCAGATCTTATGCCTAATTGTTCAGATGGCCCACCACTTATCGCAGAAACAACATAAATTGTATCGTTCAGCAAATAAAATTCTATACCAATACCTTCGAAATTCCCTTCTAATTGTTCATTCACTTTTTTAAATTCTTCAGATGGAATATAAACTGAATGCGGGTCGAGTTTAGAAAGCAAGTCTTCGATATTCTCTTCTTCCAGCTTGTTAATATCTACAGTATCCACATACTTCTTCTCAATCAGTCGCATTACTTGTTCCATTTTGCTTGATTTAGAACGTAATCCAAATCCTCGGATTTCTTCTTGGAACTTCACCCCAAGAAACATCCCAATTATTAACACTAAACTAAACAGTAAGGCAGAGCCAATCGCAGAAGTTTTCTTATTTTGCATGCAGTAAATTTAAATAAGATATTAATAAATTCAATTTTTTATGCAATTGGTCGTCGATAGTGGGAGTACTAAAACACTTTGGTGTTTGATAGAAAAGGGGAGAACTATTCAAGAAATCAGTACTGTTGGCATCAATCCTTATATCAGTTCATCCGAAATGATTCAAGCCATCGTAGAGTTAGAAGTTATTCCAGCTCTGCGTGAAACCCCTAATCAAATCTTCTTTTATGGGGCGGGTTGTTCTACTGTTCAGAATAAAAAAATTATTGAATTTGCCTTAAAAAATATTAATACTTCTGCTTCAATAGAGGTTGAACATGATTTGCTTGCCGTTGCTAGAGCACTTTGCCAGAATGAAAATGGAATCGCTGTAATACTTGGCACTGGTTCAAATTCATGTCTATATGATGGTAGAAATATTTCCATGAATACTCCGTCCTTAGGCTTTATTTTAGGTGATGAAGGCTCTGGTGCATTTATAGGCAAACAATTTCTAGCAGACCTTTGGTATGGTGATGTTCCTCAAGATTTAAAAGATGCTTTCTTTAAAGATTTCTCATTTGATCTAAGTTATTACTTAACAAAAGTTTACAAAGAGCCCAGTGCGAATGCTTTCTTGGCTTCTTTTTGTTCATGGTTGGCAAACCATAAATCACATTCGTATACGAAAGGCTTACTCCATAAATCATTTTCATCATTTATAGAAAAACAAATTTTGCCTTATGGAAAAGATAAAACCAAAACGATTCATTGTATAGGTTCTATCGCTTTTTATTTTTTGGATGAATGGAAAGAAGTAATTTTGCAATATGGATATAAATTGGGGAAAGTAGAACAAAACCCGATTGCCGGTTTAATTCAATATCATTCTACATGGAGAGAGTAACAGAAAAATCATCAAAATATAATCACCTAGAATCGATGAGCACCATCGATCTTCTAACAAATATTAATCGAGAAGACCAGTCGGTTCCTTTAGCCATAGCAAAAGTTCTTCCTTCAATTGAAAAATTAATTGAAGCTATTACTGAACGAATGAAAAATGGTGGACGATTATTTTACATTGGTGCTGGTACGAGCGGGCGACTAGGTATCGTTGATGCCTCAGAATGCCCACCAACATTTGGTGTTCCGCACGGATTAGTGGTTGGAATTATTGCAGGTGGAGATTCTGCAATTCGTAAAGCTGTCGAATTTGCCGAAGATAGTATCGATCAAGCTTGGAAAGATATTTTAGAATACAAACCAAATGTAAACGATACTGTTATTGGTATAGCAGCATCAGGAACAACTCCTTATGTTATTGGTGGACTAAAATCCGCTCAAGAAAATGGTTTGTTAACTGGCGCAATAGTATGTAATGAGAACAGTCCGGTTGCAGCAGTTGCCGAGCTCCCAGTTGAAGTAGTTGTTGGTCCAGAGTTTGTTACTGGAAGTACGAGAATGAAATCTGGAACTGCACAGAAATTAGTATTAAACATGATCTCTACTTCAGTGATGATAAAGCTTGGTAGAGTAAAAGGAAATAAAATGGTAGATATGCAATTGTCGAACAATAAATTAATCGACCGAGGCACGAAAATGATAATGGAAGAATTAAATATTGATGAAGCAGAAGCTGCAGCCTTATTAACAAAATATGGAAGTGTGAGAGCTGCTGTAGATAATTATGAATTATGAATTATGAATTATGAATTGAAAATTCTAATATCTAAAATCTAATATCTAACTCAATACTCAATACTCACTACTCAGTACTAAGAAAATGCATGACATAGAACCTTTCTACAAATGGCGCGACGATTATATTTCTTCGGAAGATGATCGTTCTCCTTTTTATGGGAAAGAATATTCTGAATTTGAATTCTCGGATACAATATATAATTTCTACATACACCCTCAATGGGATTTCTTCGGTTCGCCAACTTTATACCTGAAAATTATTTTTACAGATTATGATAGGGGCTATGCTATCATAGAATTTATTGGAGAGTGGAACGATTGCATCACTAATGATATCATGTTTTTGAAACGAGAAATATTGGAGTTGATGATAGACGAAGGGATTAATAAATTTATTTTAATCGGGGAGAATATTTTAAACTTCCATAGTTCCGACGATTGTTATTATGAAGAATGGTTTCAGGATATTGAAGAGGGTTGGATAGCAGCGGTTAACTTCAGAGAACATGTAATCGATGAATTCAAACGAAATAACATCGATTATTATATTTCCTTCGGTGGTGAACTGGATGAGCTGAATTGGAGAAGTTTGAAGCCTTTACAATTTTTCAAAAAAGTTGAAGAGCAAATCACAAAGCGACTTAATTAACTCCTTTAATTGTATTTTTTCCGTGTCGGATTACATTCGCTTCTACATAGAAAATAATTTCCTCAGCAATACTTTTTATTAAATCTCCAGTGCGTTCAATCTTACGTACTAGAATTAATAATCGCAATAAATTGTCGATGTTTTCAGGATTTTCAAGAATATATTTTGAAATAAGTTGATTCGCTTTATTATTTAACGAGTTTAATTCTTCGTCCTTTTCGAATAACTCTCTAGCACTTTCTGTATCGTCGTTTGCATAAGCTAGTTTGACGTTTTCAAGCATATCAATACAAATATTCGACATTCTGTCTAATTCTAATTCTTTTATAATATCTGGATGAAATGCAGAATCTAAATCAAGTACAAATGCGGCTATTCCTTCTGCATTGTCGCCCATTCGCTCTAAATTAGAATTGCTTTTTAAGGTTGATAAAACAAATCTCAAATCGTTTGCTACTGGATTAAACAATGCAAAAATACTCTCGCAATCTTTGTCGATTTTCAACTCAAAAGCATTTACTCTTTTCTCGTTAAAAACAACTTCTCCCGCTAAATCTTTATCGAATTTTATAAGCGATTGATTACTATTTACTACTTGTATTTTTATCAAGTCTAACATTTCTATAAAACTTGATTTTAATTTTTTTATCTCGTTATGTAAATGATTCATAATTCATAATTCATAATTCATAATTCATAATTCACATCAATATCAACCAAAACGTCCAGTAATATAATTCTCTGTTTGTTCTGATTTGGGTGCTGTGAATAGTTTTTTAGTATCGTCGAATTCAATTAATTCGCCCATGTATATAAATGCAGTTTTGTCGCTAATTCTAGCAGCTTGCTGCATATTATGCGTAACCACTAAAATAGTATACTTTTTTTTCAGTTCGTAAATTAACTCCTCAATTTTAGCTGTTGAAATTGGATCTAATGCTGATGCTGGCTCGTCCATTAATACGATGGAAGGCTCTACAGCCAAGGCTCTCGCAATACATAAGCGTTGTTGTTGACCAACAGATAAATTCACGGCGGCTTTGTGTAAACTGTCTTTTACTTCATCCCACAGTGCTGCCATTCTTAATGATTTTTCTACGGTTTCGTCTAAGAATTTCTGATGTTTTATATTGTTAACTCGTAATCCGTAAGCTACATTTTCATAAATCGACATTGGAAATGGGTTCGCTTTTTGAAAAACCATACCAACTTTTTTGCGATGTGCAATTACATCAATTTTCTCTCTATAAATATCTCTTCCATCAATAGTAATACTTCCGTTCATATGAAAATTCTGAACGATATCATTCATCCTGTTGAAGCAACGTAGTAATGTGGATTTGCCACATCCAGAAGGGCCAATAAAGGATGTTACAGTATTTGCTTCTATAGATAAACTAATGCTTTTGAGCACTTGAGTTTTCCCATAGAAAGTATTCAATCCTTTTGTTTCTATTTTGTACATGCTAATTCATTTTTTTATACCATCTATTTCTTAAAATAATGGCAACTGCATTTAATAAGAATGTGATGCTTAATAATATGATAATACCAGCTGCTGCTAATGCAATATAATCTTGTTGTGGCCTGCTAATCCAATTGAAAATTTGAATTGGTAATACAGTGTATTGATCCATAATACCTTCTGGTAAGAAAGGTACATAAACTAATGCTCCGACTACAATTAATGGCGCTGTTTCTCCAATAGTCCTAGAAATTGATAGTATCATCCCAGTTAAAATTCCACCATAGGCAGATGGTAATATTACGTTTCGAATTGTTTGCCAAGTGCTTGCTCCCATTGCTAATGAAGCTTCTCTCAACATTGGTGGTACAGATTTAATGGCTTCTCTAGTCGATACAATAACAATAGGAATAACTAATAATGATAAGGTTAGTGCACCAGCTAAAATGCTATTCCCAAATCCACATAATCTCACGAAAATTTCTAAACCTACTATGCCGTAAATAATTGAAGGTACTCCTGCTAAATTGATGATATTCGTTTCTAAAATTTTTGCTGATTTATTCTTCTTGTTCACAAATTCTTCTAAATATATTCCAGCACCAATTCCTATTGGGAATGAGAAAATAATAGTTAAAAATAAAACACTTAGCATTCCAGCAATTGCTGTGTATATACCTGTTTTATCAACATGACGAGATGGAAGCGAACTTAGGAATGTCCAATTAATATGACTTATTCCTTTTGATGCAATAGTAAACAACAATGCTGTAAGAGCCAATAAACTCAATAGAGTACAAGCTATCGCGAATATCTCGAAGAGTTTATCTTTCCATATGTTTCCTCTGTTACTCATTCTTGTTTGCGAATCTACGTTTTACGCCTAAACTAATGTTGTTAAGAATGAATGTGAATATGAACAACATCATTCCTGCTGCAAAAATACTTTGATATTCTGTTGTATTCTGAGAAACATCGCCCATGCTTACTTGAATAATATAAGCACTAATTGTTTCCATAGAGTTTAATGGATTTATAGAAAGCAATGGTTGCTGTCCGGCTGCAATTGCAACAATCATTGTTTCGCCGATTGCTCTTGAAATTGCAAGAATTCCTGAAATCATTATACCTGATGATGCTGCAGGCAACATTATTTTAAAAGCTGTTTGAAATCTTGTAGAGCCTAATGCATATGCTGATTCTCTTAAACTTTTTGGTAATGCTCGAAGGGCATCTTCACTTAATGATGTTACATACGGGATAATCATTACGCCCATGACTAGCCCAGCTGATAAGGCATTGAATGTTCCTATACTCGGAAAAATAGTATGCAAAATTGGGGTGACAAATATCAATGCAAAGAATCCGTATATTACAGTTGGTATGGCAGCAAGAATCTCTAGTATGGGCTTTAATATCAATCCTACCTTACGTGGGGCATATTCACTTAAATAAATTGCAATTGTAATCCCTACAGGTATTGCTACTAATGCAGCAATTATACTTACTACGATTGTTCCTGTTAGTAAAGGTAATATCCCATAATGTTTATCGAAGAATAAAGGAGTCCATTGTGTATCAGTAAAGAATTCTATCACACTGACTTTTTCAAAAAACTTTAAAGTGTCGATAGATAATACTCCAAGAATTCCAGAGGTAATTACAATGGTCAATAAGCTACATATTCCAAAAAATAATATCAATATTTTCTCTTGGAAACGCTGCTTAGTTGAGAACAACTCTGAGATATAATTATAAATCTTCTTCATTCAATAATCTTCCTGTAACACCACTGTCGAATCGTTTCATCGCTTTAATATATTGCTCTTTTTCTAAAGGAATTACTCCGATTTCTTTTGCTAAATGCCTTGCAGAAACTAAATAATAATCAACATATTTCTTGATATTTTTCTTCTGAGCAACATTAGCATTAATGTATAAATATTCTATTCTAGATAAAGGTTGATAATGCCCATTTGGAATACTTATCTCATCAGCATGAAAAGCACCATCACCATTAGTTGGATTTTCATCGTCTATTGGGATGGCTTTTAATTTATCCTGATTTTCGATGAAATAGGATCTTCCAAAGAAACCTAAGCCTCCTTTAGCACCACTTAAACCTTGCACTAAGAAATTATCATCTTCACTTGCAGTATAATCTCCTCTTGAAGCTTTCGCTGTTCCTACAATTTTTTTAGTAAAGAAATCAAAACTTCCAGAAGATGTTCCTGCACCAAATAATTGAATTCTTAAATGAGGCCATTCTTTTCGAATCTGATCCCAATATAGAATTTTGCCTTGTGCTGCAGGCTCCCAAATTTGCTTTAATTCTTTTACTGTTAGATATTCTACAAAATCATTACTCTTATTCACAGCAATAACTAAACCATCATTCGTCACAGGAATTTCAATATAATCGATATTGTTTTTCTTACACAACTCGGCTTCTTTTTCATTTAATGGGCGAGATGCATTCGCAATATCTAATTCCCCTCTGCTGAATTTCATGATACCACCACCAGTGCCTGAAACCCCAACCGTAATTTTAATTTCAGGATAAATAGAACGGAACTCCTCCGATACAGCTTCCGTTAGTGGGAATAAACTACTAGAGCCATCAATCTTAATTCGATCCTCATAAGTGCCAAAACACGAAGATTGAAAAACTGCCAGCGCCAATAAAGCTATATTGAAAAGTATTGCTCTCATTAAAAGTGATATTCCTACAAATATGTTAATCTAATGTTAACTTAATATTAAGTATTGCCTCTTTATTAATTTGTTTTTAGGCTATTAAATTGTTATTTTTGCACTGCTTATCAAGAAAGACGGAGGGACTAGACCCTACGAAGTCTTAGCAACCTGTGCTAACAAGGTGCTAAAATCTACCTGAAAGGGGAATGATAACGTGTAACTAACACTCTGAATTTCAGGGATAAGCAATTTAAATATTTACTCAAGGATTGCTTAAATGAACATTAAAGAAATTTTACAGGAAAGAATTCTAGTGCTAGACGGTGCTATGGGTACAATGATACAGCGTTATCATTTGGAGGAAAATGATTTCCGTGGGACTCGTTTTGCAAATCATTCTAAAGACTTAAAAGGCAATAATGATTTGTTGAATATTACTCGCCCAGATGTTATTGAAGCCATACATAAAGAATATTTAGAAGTTGGTTCTGATATCATCGAAACGAATACTTTTAGTTCGAATGCTATTTCTATGGCGGATTATGACATGCAAGATTTGATATATGAATTAAATCTTGAGGGTGCTAAAATTGCTCGTCGGGCCGCAGATGAATACACGAAGAAAGACCCCTCGAAACCTAGATTTGTAGCAGGTTCTGTTGGTCCTACTACTCGTTTGCTTTCTTTATCTCCAGATGTAAATGATCCTGGTTTTAGAGCAATGACTTATAGAGAATTAGTTGATGCATATACTGAACAATTCAAGGGTTTGATAGATGGAGGAGTAGATTTAATTTTAATTGAAACAGTAACAGATACCTTGAATGCGAAGGCTGGTTTATTTGCTTTAAATCAATTAGCTAAAAAGCTCGGAAAGAAAGTGCCAGTAATGGTTTCAGGAACAATTACTGATGCCAGTGGTAGAACTCTTTCCGGACAAACAACTGAAGCTTTCTTGAATTCATTAACGCATGCAGAACTTCTAAGTGTAGGATTAAATTGCGCCTTAGGTGCAAAAGATATGCGTCCGTATATCGAAGAGATGGCAGAGAAATCTGGAACTTTTGTGAGTGCTTATCCGAATGCTGGTTTACCAAATGAATTCGGACAGTATGATGAAAGTCCAGAAGATATGGGTGTACATATTCATGATTTTATCGAACATGGATTTCTAAATATAGTAGGTGGATGTTGTGGAACAACTCCAGATCATATTCGTAAAATTGCAGAATTAGCGAAAGGTGTTCAGCCTCGAAAGCCCAATAATCCTAAGCCTTTCACACGTTTAAGTGGATTAGAGCCATTGGTTATTACTCCTGAAATGAATTTTGTAAATATTGGTGAAAGAACAAATATTACAGGTTCACCAAAATTTGCAAAGTTAATTTTAGCAGGAGATTATGATGCCGCACTTTCAGTTGCTCGTCAGCAAGTAGAAGGCGGTGCTCAAATCATCGATATTAATATGGATGAAGGCATGCTCGATTCAGAAGCTGCCATGGTTAAGTTTTTGAATTTAGTAGCTGCTGAACCAGATATTGCGAAATTGCCAATTATGATCGACTCTTCTAAATGGTCGGTGATAGAAGCTGGCTTGCAATGTTTACAAGGGAAAGCGATTGTCAATTCAATTTCTTTAAAAGAAGGTGAAGAGAAATTTATTGAGTATGCCGAAAAAATTAAAAGCTATGGAGCGGCAACAGTTGTGATGGCTTTTGATGAAAACGGTCAAGCCGATTCTTACAAAAGAAGAATTCAAATATGTAAACGTTCATATGATATCTTAGTTAATAAAGTAAACTTCCCACCTCAAGATATTATTTTCGATCCGAATATTTTAACAGTTGCTACAGGGTTGGAAGAACATAATAATTATGCTGTCGACTTTATCAATGCAACGAAATGGATTAAAGAAAATTTACCTTATGCAAAAGTAAGCGGAGGAGTAAGTAATATTTCGTTTTCATTCCGTGGAAACAATGTAGTCCGTGAAGCAATGCACTCTGTGTTTTTATATCATGCAATTCGAGCAGGATTGGATATGGGTATTGTAAATGCTGGAATGCTGGAGGTTTATGAAGAAATTCCAAAAGATTTATTAGAGCTAGTTGAAGATGTACTTTTAAATAGAAGAGAAGATGCAACGGAGCGCTTAATTACATTTGCCGAACAAGTAAAGGGTAAAGGAAAAGAGGGACAAGTAAAAGAAGAATTAGAATGGAGAAAAACTTCTGTAGAAGAACGTCTCTCTCATTCATTAATAAAAGGCATTATCGATTTTCTCGATGATGATGTTGAAGAAGCTCGCCAAAAATACGACAGACCATTACAAGTTATAGAAGGCCCATTAATGGATGGGATGAATATTGTAGGTGATTTATTTGGTGCAGGTAAAATGTTTTTGCCTCAAGTTGTAAAAAGTGCAAGGGTGATGAAAAAAGCAGTTGCATATTTATTGCCATTTATCGAAGAGGAGAAGAAAAATAATCCGAACTTATCTCAAAATTCTTCACAAGGAAAAATATTATTAGCAACCGTTAAAGGCGATGTACATGATATAGGTAAAAATATTGTAGGTGTTGTTTTAGCATGTAATAATTTTGAAGTAATTGATTTAGGTGTGATGGTTCAAGCTTCTAGAATTATTGAAGAAGCGAAGAAACAGAATGTAGATATTATCGGCTTAAGTGGATTGATTACTCCATCCTTAGATGAAATGGTTCACGTAGCAAAAGAAATGCAACGTGAAGGCATGAGCATTCCTTTGTTAATTGGCGGAGCAACTACCTCAAGAATCCACACAGTTGTAAAAATTGATTCGCATTATGATGGTCCAGTAGTACATGTTTTAGATGCTTCTAGAAGTGTAGGTGTGGCCAGTAATCTTTTAAATCAAGAATCTTCAGATGCATACAAGAAAGAAGTTGCAGAAGATTATGCAAATACCAGAGAGCAATATTTAAAACGTAATTCTGAAAAGAAAATCATCGAAATTGAATCTGCTCGTCAGAATAAATTCAGCATTAATTGGGATGAAACTTCCGTTAAAATGCCAAGTTTTATTGGAAATAAAACAATAAAAGAGTTTCCAATTAGCGATTTAGTTGATTATATCGATTGGTCGCCTTTCTTCCATACTTGGGAGTTACGAGGTACATATCCAGCCATATTAAATGATAATGTTGTAGGTACTGAAGCCACAAAATTATTTAATGATGCAAAAGCAATGTTGAATGATATTGTTCAACATAAAAAACTAACTGCTTCAGCGGTATTTGGATTTTATCCTGCAAACAGTGTTCAGGATGATATCGAATTATATACAGATGATACTCGTCAGCATGTCTTAGAAAATTTATTCACCCTTAGACAACAAGCTGAAAAAGCTGCAGGCTTACCCCATTTTGCTTTATCAGATTTTGTAGCTCCTAAATCGACTAATATAGCAGACTATGTTGGCATGTTCGCAGTAACAGCTGGAATAGGATTGGATAAAATGGTGAATGAATTCGAAGCTAATCATGATGATTACAATTCGATAATGGCGAAAGCTATTGCCGATCGATTAGCAGAAGCATTTGCTGAAAAATTACACGAGTTGGTGCGTAAAGAATATTGGGCGTATGCTTCCGATGAGAATTTATCTAATGAGGAATTAATTAAAGAAAACTATAAGGGAATTAGACCAGCACCTGGATATCCAGCTTGCCCTGATCATACCGAAAAGAAAACTTTATTTAAATTATTGAATGCTGAAAACGAAGCAGGAATAAGCCTCACAGAGAATTTTGCAATGTATCCAACTGCAGCAGTAAGTGGATATTACTTTGCTCATCCTCAATCAAAATATTTCGGTTTAGGTAAAATTGGGAAAGATCAAATAATAGATTACGCAAAAAGAAAAGGGATGAGTATTGAAGAAATGGAAAGATGGTTATCCCCAAATTTATCATATTAAAATAATAAGAGATGAAAGTAATTGATCACATAAATAAAGCAGAAAAAACATTATTTTCTTTTGAATTATTACCTCCTCTAAAAGGTAAAGGTATTCAATCGATTTTCGATACAATAGATCCGTTGATGGAATTTAATCCTCCATTTATTGATGTGACTTATCATCGCGAAGATTTTATTTATAAAGAACGCGAAAACGGTTTGTTGGAAAAAGTTTCTTACAGAAAACGTCCAGGTACAGTTGCGATTTGTGCCGCGATTATGCATCGCTATAAAGTAGATGCAGTTCCGCATTTAATTTGTGGTGGATTTACGAAAGAAGAAACTGAAAATGCATTAATTGAATTGAATTTTTTAGGTATAGATAACGTTTTAGTATTGAGAGGTGATTCTCGAAAAGCAGAAACACAATTTATTCCTACTCCAGGAGGGCACTCGTATGCTTCAGATTTATTAGGCCATGTAGCCAATATGAATAAAGGAATTTTCTTGCACGAAGACATCGACTCTAGCATGAAAACAGATTTTTGTATCGGAGTTGCAGGTTATCCTGAAAAGCATTTTGAAGCTCCTAACATGAAAACCGATATGCGTTATTTAAAACATAAGGTCGACTTAGGTGCTGAGTTTATAGTAACACAAATGTTTTTCGATAATCAGAAATACATAGAATTTGTTGCACTTTGCAGAGAGAACGGCATTAATGTACCTATTATTCCAGGCTTAAAACCAATCACTAATTCAAAACAATTAATTACCTTGCCGAAAGTTTTCCATATCGATTTACCAGAGGAATTAAGTGAAGCTGTTCATAAATGTAAAAATGAACAAGACGTTAAACAAGTTGGTGTCGAGTGGTTAATAGAACAATCAAAAGGTTTGATTAAGGCTGGAGCTCCAGTATTACACTATTACACAATGGGTAATGCGAATCCTACTTATCAAATTGCGAAAGCAGTATTTTAATGAAAGGAATAGTTACTAAATCTACAGGTAGTTGGTACACCGTTGTTACTGAAGATGAACAGCAATGGGAGTGTAGAATTATTGGTAAGTTTAGAATTCAAGGAATTAAATCTACTAACCCAGTAGCTGTTGGCGATAAGGTTGAAATTGAAGTTGAAGATGCTGATAGAAAACAGGCATTGTTAACTAAATTATACGATCGAGATAATTATATCATCCGTAAATCAATAAACTTATCAAAGCAAACACAAATTCTTGCAGCAAATATTGATCAAGCTTTTTTAGTTGTAACTTTTGCTAAACCTAGAACTTCATTCGGTTTCATCGATAGATTTTTAGTTTCTGCTGAAGCTTATCATATCCCCACCATTTTAATCTTCAATAAAATTGATATTTATGATAATGAAGATTTAGAATACTTCGGAGAAGTAAAAGCCATGTATGAAAGTATAGGTTATCCAGTTTTATATATTTCAGCATTAAAAGGAGAGGGAATTGAAGAGCTAAGAAATTTATGTAAAGGTAAAACTTCTTTGTTTTCTGGTCACTCAGGCGTAGGTAAATCTACTTTAGTTAATAAGCTAATTCCTGGTATAGATTTAAGAACTTCAGAAATTTCAGATGCTTCATCAAAAGGAGTACATACCACTACTTTTGCTGAAATGCACAAAATCCCTGAAGGTGGATATATTATTGATAGTCCAGGCATCAGAGAATTAGGAATAGTAGATTTAAGTAACGATGAAATTTCACATTATTTCCCTGAAATGCGCGCACTTTTAAACCAATGTAAGTTTAATAATTGTACTCATACAAACGAGCCAGGATGTGCAATAAAGCAGGGCGTAGATGAAAATAAAATTTCCTTGATTAGATATGAGAGTTATTTAAGTATCTTAGCAGGAGAAGACAATAGACATTAACACATTAACAAATTAACAAATTAACATATTAATATCATGCGTATTAAAATTACACTCTTATTATTAATCACCATCATCAGTTTTAACTCTTGTACAAAGGATGCGCCTTTCGTTCCCTTTTTTAGTATCTCTGATGATAGAACATTAGGAGCTCAGGTTGCAGCAGAAATAGCAAGCAAACCATCAGAATATCCAATCGTGGATTCAGCAACTCATCCGGCAGCATATCAATATTTATACGCAATCAGAAATCAAATATTAAATTCTGGCAAAATTGTTTACAAAGATGATTTTAGCTGGAAATTAAGAATTGTTAAAAGTGATACTACTTTAAATGCGTTTTGTACTCCAGGTGGATACATTTATGTATATACTGGAATTATCAAATACTTAGATTCTAAAGATCAACTAGCAGGCGTGTTAGGTCATGAGATGGCACATGCCGACAGACGACATACAAGTAGATCAATGCAAACTCAATATGGAGTAGATTTCTTATTGAATATTGTTTTAGGTAAAGATCTTTCTTCAGTAAGTCAAATTGCAAGTGGGATGCTTCAATTGAAAAACTCAAGAGAGCATGAACAAGAAGCAGATGAATATTCAGTGAAATATTTATGCCCAACAAGCTATAACGCAGCAGGAGCAGCAGGTTTCTTTACAAAATTAGAAGCTTCAGGAATTCAATGCGGAGGACTACAACAATTTTTCAGCACACATCCTTGCCCGGATAACAGAATTGCAAATATCAATGCAAAGAAAGTTTCTGAGGGTTGTACTGGCACAGGAACATTTGATACTGAATACGCAAATTTCAAAACTTTGATTCCTTAATGAGAGCAGTAATTCAACGAGTTAGTTCTGCATCTGTTTCGGTAGATGATATTTTAAAAGGTCGGATTGATTCCGGCCTTTTAGTGTTATTAGGGGTAGAGTCGACTGATACTATTGACGAAATAAAATGGCTTTCTCAAAAAATAGTGAACATGAGAATTTTTTCCGATGAAAATGGTTTGATGAATAAATCTGTTCAAGATATTAATGGAAATATATTATTGATAAGTCAGTTTACATTGTTTGCTCAAACTCAGAAAGGAAATAGACCTTCATTTATAAACGCAGCAAAAGCCGATTTTGCGAATGAAATGTATGAATTAATGAAAACTGAATTATCTTTACTGATAAATAGAGAAATCCAATTTGGAGTATTCGGTGCAGATATGCAAGTGAATTTATGCAACGATGGCCCAGTTACAATCATAATGGATACCCAAGATAAATCGAGGCATTAAGATATAACATGACACTAGAGGAAGCACAAAAATTAGTAGATCAATGGATCAATACTACAGGCGTTCGTTATTTTAATGAACTCACCAATATGGCAATGCTGACGGAAGAAGTTGGCGAGGTTGCAAGAATTATTGCAAGACAATATGGTGAACAATCTTTTAAAGAATCAGATAAAAAATATGAACTTGCAGATGAATTAGCAGATGTTTTATTTGTGCTTATTTGTTTAGCAAATCAAACAGGCGTGAATTTATCAGACGCTCTTTCTAAAAATATTGATAAAAAAACAAACAGAGATGCTGATCGTCATATTAATAATGATAAGTTAAGATGAAAAAATATTTAAGAGTAATATTTGGATTGAGTCTGATTGTTTTCAGTTCATGCGTAAAGCCTGAATGGACTATATCTACTAGCAATGGTGATGAATTTTCGAATTTAAGTTTCCAAACACATGATCTTAATGCAATAGTTTTCTTAGCTCCAGGTTGCCCTTTAAGTGAAGCCTCAATTCAAGAAATTAATAATTTACAGTCTAAGTATTCTTCAAATAAATTAGCAACATTTGTTGTAATTCCAGGACATCTATATACAAGAGATGAAGTAGATTCGTTTATCAATCATTTCAATATTTCTTTACCTGTATTATTAGACACAACAGGTTTATTAGTAGAGAAATTAAATGCTACCATGACGCCTGAATATGTATTACTCGATAAAAAAATGGAAGTATTATATCATGGGGCTATAGACAATAGAGCTTTAGATAACGATTTGATCAGACAGTCGGCTACCATTAATTATGCAGATTCAGCTATACATCAATATTTAACAGGACAAAAAATCAAGTTCCCAAAATCGAATGCAGTAGGATGTTACATCGAGTTATAAATGTATTTTTAATTTCTGTAATTGCCATTTTCTACTCCTCTTGTGGTCAGGAAAAAACTGGTAGTGTAGATAAGAAACAAAACATTTCAATTCCTAAAGAAATTTATTTCAACGAACATGTTGCGAAGATCATTCATCAGAAATGTGCAACATGCCATAGGCATGGAGAATCTGGCCCTTTCGATTTATTAACATATAATGATGTATATCGAAGAAAGAAAACAATTGTGAAAGTTACACATAGTGGTTATATGCCACCTTGGCCTGCTGATAGAACATATTCATCTTTCGTTGGAGAATTATACTTAAGCGATGAGGAGAAATTAATTATTAAGAATTGGGTTGTGCAAGGCGCAAGAGAAGGTGATGTAAATAATAAACCGACTCTACCTTCATTCCCTAAGGGTTCTCAACTTGGCAAGCCAGATTTAGTTATACATCTTCCTAAAAAATATAAAATCGAAGGGAACAATAAAGATCATTATGTGATCATGAAAATTCCTTATGAAATTCCAGAAGATAAATATGTAAGAACGATAGAGTTTGTTCCAGGTAATCGAAAGAGGGTACATCATGTAAATGGTTATATGGTAGTATATGATGAAGGAAAAAAGAAAAGTTTACATGATGGGGAATATTTCGTTAATAATTATGAAACGGATGAACGAAGTGTTTGGAAAAAACTAAACATTACAAATGATGATGGCAGTTTCCCACTAAGAATTCCATCTGCAACAAATTATTTGCCTGGGGTTGTAGCTCCAATTTACCCAGAAGGTATTGGTGGATTTTTAATGAAGAAGAAAGGTGCTATTCTGCTTAATGATATTCATTATGGTCCTAGTCCAACAAATGAAGAAGACGATTCCTATTTTAATGTGTTTTTCTCTAACATACCACCAGAAAGAAAATTTGGAGAGTTTCAACTCGGTACTTATGGAGTATCTAAAATTGAACCTGCATTAATGATCCCTCCAGATTCTATAAAAACGTTTACATCAAAATATACAGTTCAAAACGATATTTCTATAGTTACAGTAAACCCTCATATGCATTTATTAGGGAAATCGTTTATAGCATATGCTATCGATCCTGAAGGAAATAACATTCCCTTGATTAAGATTAACAAATGGGATTTCCGTTGGCAATACTTCTACACTTTTAAGAAGATGTTAAAAATTCCTAAGGGGAGTACCATAATCGTAAAAGCTACATTTGATAATACTAAGAATAACCCTTTTAACCCATTCAACCCACCAAGATGGGTAGGTGAAAGAAATGGAAGTATGAGCACTACTGATGAGATGCTTCAATTTATCATCACTTACCTCGATTATAAACCTGGAGATGAGTTAACAAATTTGGAAACTAAACTAAAATAATTCCCAAATTGGGACTACCCAAAGTTGTTTCTACGCATTTTAAGGCTATTTTTGGAACATTTTACTGATTTGTATGATTTTTGCTATCCTAAACAGAATATTATTGTTTTGAGTAATTTTTTTTAATAATTTTTCTTTAACTTTGTCGTCTTAAGTCAATAGATGGCTGATCATATTGATTAATGGAGTTAATTAAATTACTTACAACAACAAACTAGTATTAAAATTATTTCGTATCTATTTAAAAACGTTATTTATCCATTAATGAAATCATCTAAACTATTCATCATTCTTTTGTTGGTCGCAGTCGTTGTAAGCTCTTGTTCAACTAAAAAATCTAATAAAATGTTAATTACTTATGATGTGCCTAGAAGCATGCCAGAGGTATTTGTAATTAACAAAAAAGATAGTGCAGAATCGTCTTATAGCCATAAGATTAAAGCTGGAGATAGAATTGCAGTTAAGTTCTTGAACAACTATGATCTTACAAAAAGCACATTTAACTTAGAGTCAAACCCTGCTGTTGAGGCTGGATACGTAGTAGATGTGAATGGATTTACGAATATGCCATTAGTTGGTAAAGTTCAAATTTCAGGTTTATCTAGAGAAGAAGCATCTAAGAAATTAGAGAAATTATATTCTACAATTTTAAATAATCCTATCATAGAGGTATCTATAGTAAGTATTAAGGTAAATGTATTCGGAGAGGTAGGCAAGCAAGGTAAGTTCTTAATCGATAGAGATAATATCTCATTAATAGACTTAATTTCAGAAGCAGGTGGTCTTACAACACATGCTAAGAAAAAGGCAATCAGAATCATACGTGGTGACCCATCAAACCCACAAATAATTATAGTAGATTTAAGAAAAGTTGGTATATTGCGTTATTCGGAATTAATGATTCAGGATAATGATATTGTAATCGTCGATGCCATGAGGGTTTATGAAATATCTGAACCTACAACCGCAATCGGTACTATGTTACAACCATTACTTCTTGTTGTTAACTCCATTGCAATTGTTGCAACGTTAACAAGATAAATTACTAAATGAGTCAACCTAACAATCAAGAATCATTAAAATTAAGTACACAAGAAATAGATTATAATAGGATTCTAAAAATCCTATTGAGTAGATGGTATTGGATTGTAGGTTGTGTAGTTTTAGGAGTTATTTGGGCATATATCTCTTTGAGGTTCACGCCCCCTGTTTATGAAACTTCGGCTTTATTAAAGTACGATGATAAAAAAACAGAAATATCAGAGTTAATCAATATTAACAGTTATTACGATAGGAAAGATAAAATTCAATCTGAAACTTACGTAATTCAATCTAGAACTTTATTATACAGGGCAGCTGTTAAATTGAATTATCAGTATTCTTTTTTTAGAAAGGGTACAATTCTAGAATCTGAAACTTACCCAAATTTACCATTTGAAATTCAACTTGGCGAACTAGATAGTAGTACCTTATTTGGTTATGAGTTTACCGTTAGCCAAATAAATAAACTTAAGTTCAGACTAATCGCTTCTTTCTCGGGTACAGTCATATCCAATAGTGAATATTTCTATGGTCAAGAATTGCAATTCGGAAAAAGTAATTTTAGAATTCTAAAATCTTTACTTCAACCTAATGATCTTGATGAGTTCATTCTTAGATTTAACAATCCGAAGAATGTAATGTATCGCCTTATGGGTGGTTTAAATGTTCGTGAAGTTGGAAAAGGAATAAACATTATGTCTTTATCTTTTAAAGACACAAATCCAGTTTTCGCCTCTGATGCTTTGAATGCAATAATTGGAGAATATCGAATTTTCGATAGAGACCAAAAAGGTATTGCTGCTGCTCAAACTATTGAATTTATTGATGTTCAGCTAGAAAAACTTTCAGGTAAAGTTAAAGATGCAGAACAATTATTAGAACAATATAAGGTTGGTAATAACATCCTAAATATCGAAGACAATAAAACGATCGCTTATCAACGACTAAGAGATTTAGAAGTTCAAAAGAACATCATCAATATTCAAAGTATTGCAATCGACTTGTTAGAAGAGCAGGTAAAGGCAAACAAAGAATCGATTACATTGAATTTCAGTATGGAAGGATCAGACGATAAACTTCTTGCCGAATTAGTTAATCAGATGAATGGATTGTTAAACGAGAGAATAAAAAAACAATCGCTTTACGCTGATAATGCTATTCCAATTCAAGAAATTGATCGTCAGATAGAAGAAGCTAAAAAAGCAATTACTTTAAATATTCGTGCTGCAAGAGATCGAAATAATAGAACAGTTAAATTCCTTGACAAACAATTAGCTTCAGCTAAAGAAGAGTTAAAATCTATTCCTTCAGCAGAAAGAGATTTAATTAACTTAAATAGAGATTTCGAAATCAACCAAAAGGTATATTCTTATTTACAAGAGAAAAGATTAGAAGCTTCAATTGCAAAATCTGCAATTATGCCATCTTCAAATGTAATTGATGAAGCAATTCCAAGTTATGGTATTGTAGCTCCAAATTCTAAAAGTGTTTATACCACAGCAATCGCAATTAGTTTAATTATCAGTATTGGATTAATATTAATTGCAAGATTGATGAACCAAAGAATTTTCGACAAGGAAACTGTTGAAATGATAACTAGCGTGCCAATCCTTGGTGTAATTAGAACGTTCCCAGGAACTATCGATAAGAACTCTAGCCAAATATTAAGTTTGAGTAATCCGAAATCGATGTTCTCCGAGTCGGTTCGGTCTGTTCGTACAAATTTGAGTTTTATCGCTAGTGATATTAAGAGTAAAATGATATGTGTTACCTCCGAAGTATCAGGAGAAGGTAAATCATTTATGGTTATTAACCTTGCGAGTACATTATCTCTAATCAATAAAAAAGTTGTAGTAATAGATGGTGACTTACGTAAATCTAAATTACATCATACTTTTAGGTTGAAAAACGACTGGGGATTAACTTCGTATTTAACTAATCAATGTGATGTAGACAAAATTATTCATGCTACACACGTTGAAAACTTATACTTCATCCCAGCTGGTCCAATGCCACCAAACCCTTCAGAATTATTATATTCTGAACGTATGCGCCAATTAATGGCAGAGTTGAAAGAACGTTTTGACTATGTGCTTGTAGATACTGCTCCAATTGGACTAGTATCAGATGCTATTCCATTAGTTAGAACAAGTGATGTAAACATCTTTGTACTTCGCTCTGGAGTTTCTAGTTTCAACGCAGCATCGATTCCAGAGAGAGTATCTAAAGAATTCGGATTACATAACTCAGTAATCGTTCTGAATGGATTTACTAATGATGCATTACATTCTAGAATTTATTCTAATCATAAGAAAGGTAGCTACGGAAGTGGTCAATATTATTATACCGATTATTCAACTTATGGCAATAAGAGCTATGGTTATTACACAGAAAGTGTAAATAAAAACATCTTTACAAAGACCTTAGTTTCTATAAGAAAACTGTTTAGAAGATAATTCAAATGTCTGCTGTAGATTACCATTGGTATGCCATATATACCAACCCTAGAGCTGAGAAGAAAACAGCATCGCTTTTATTACAGCGTGGCATTAACGTATACTTACCAATTCTCAAGACGTTGAAGCAATGGTCTGATCGAAAAAAATGGGTTGAAGAACCCTTGTTTCGATCTTATCTTTTTGTCTATGTTTCTGAAAAAGAATATTTAAATGTACTTCAAGTTCAGGGAGTTGTAAAATACATTAGCTTCTCAGGCAAGGCCGCTATTATTCCAGATGAGCAAATAAATAACATCAAACTTTTGCTGAGTAGTGATGCTGAACTTGAAATTTCTGAACATCATTTCGAAAAAGGCGAAAGTGTAAATGTCAAAACAGGCCCTTTCGCAGGATTAAAAGGAGAGCTAATAGAAAACAAGAATTCAAAACGTTTTCTAGTTCGCTTCGATCAGCTTGGAAAATCAATCACTTTAAATATCCCATCTATCTATCTCGAACCAGTTTTTTAGCTATATTTAGGTGTCGTTTCGGAACATGTTCTATGTGACCGAGGGGGCGAAGCCGTATAAAATTTTCATGTGTAGAATTGCAGGAATTGTTGATTCTTTAAGGTACCCAGATCAACTTAAAGAAGATGTGGAATTGATGATCACCAGAATGATTCATGGTGGTCCGGATGGTAGAGGAATCTTTCTTAATAAAACAACTGGTCTTGGTCATTGCCGACTTTCACTGCTCGATTTAAGTGATGCAGCTGCACAACCTATGTGCTTTCAGGATAATTCTTATTGCATTACTTACAATGGTGAAGTTTACAACTTTGCAGAAATCAAAAAAGAATTAATATCATTAGGTCATCATTTTAATACTTCTTCAGATACAGAAGTAATTTTGTTTGCATTTAAACAGTGGGGAGTAAAATCATTTTCGAAATTCAATGGAATGTTTGCATTTGCTATTTATGATAATGCAGAACAAAAAGTTTATTTAGTAAGAGACCCGAATGGAATAAAACCTTTATACTATTCAACAATAAACAATCAATTAATTTTCGCGTCGGAAACAAAAGCATTTAGCAGTTTCTTTGGTGAGGAAAATAATTATTGGCAAACATTATTTTTAGCATACGGACATATACCAGAACCTTACACAAAATATAATGATGTTTTCGCGCTATCAAAATCATCATATTTGGTATATGATATATCAAGTAATAAATCATCAATATTTAAATATACATATCATTCGAATAGAAATTTAAGCAATGTTGGAATTTCAGATATCACTTATGAATTGAGTAATTCAGTTCGAAGGCATATGATTTCTGATGCTCCAATAGGCTTGTTCCTTAGTGGAGGTATTGATTCTTCTATCTTAACTTTACTTGCTGCAAAACTTACAGATCAACTACATACATTATCCATTTATTTTAATGAAGGTGAATATTCTGAAAAGTATTACCAAGATTTAATTGTAAACATTACTCACTCAGATCACCATGCTTTAGTATTAACGAAAAAAGATTTTTCTGATAATATTGAACATATCTATAACGATTACGACATGCCAAGTAATGATGGTGTGAATACTTGGTTTATCTCTAGATACGCTAGAGAAAATAATTTGAAAGCAGTGCTTTCTGGTTTAGGTGCAGATGAGTTGTTTGGTGGCTATCCTTCATTCAGTCGTTTAGGGCAATTGAAATCAGCTCATCAATATAAATCATACATTAATAAAATATCAGGAATATTACCTGGTAAGTTTCAGCGATTGTCTTTCCTTAAATTGAGAGAAGAAGTTTCTGATTATTTATTACTTCGAGGTTTTTATTCACCCGATAAGATTGCTAAAATATTACAAAAATCGATTTCGGAAGTTTTAGAGATTCTAAATACACATATTCCATCAACTGCTAGAAAATTAAATAGCATTACAGATATTTCTACAATGGAGAAAGAAATGTATATGCAAAATCAGCTTTTAAAAGATTCTGATTACATGAGTATGAAACATGGAATTGAAATTAGAGTTCCATTTTTAGATAATGAATTGCTTGCTTTAATTTCTGCAATTGATGAAGCTGTATTGTTTCCTCATCCTGGTAAGAAAGAAGTATTAATTAATGCATTCTCAAATATTCTTCCTAAAGAAATTTATGATAGGCCTAAAAAAGGATTTCAATTTCCTTTTAAAGAATGGCTAAAAGATTCAAATTTCGTAGCTGATAGAATGAATACAAAAGAAAAACAAAAGGAATATAAATTGTTTAAGAATGATCAAATTCATTGGTCGAAAGTTTGGGCATTAGCGCAATTATAATGAAGAGAGTTTTATTCCTTGGTTTAAAAATATTTGCTGTTGGAGGAATCGAACAAGTTAACAAGAATTGGTTATATGCCTTTTCAAAACTAAGTAAAGAAAAATCATTTATGTTTAAAGCATTATCTGTTTATGATGAAGGTATAGATTATAGATATGTTGATGAACAATTAATAGAAGTATATAAATCGAATAGATGGTTGTTCGGTCTGAAAGCAATATGGAACGCAATACGTTCCGACGTTGTAGTAATTTCACATTTGAATCTATCATTATTTGTATCGATTGCCAAGTTGATTTCTCCTAGAACAAAATTATTTGTACAAGTTCATGGTATAGAAGCATGGCGAGAATTAAGTGGTGTTCAAGAAAAATTATTACTTCAAGCTCATTCTATTTTAGCAGTAAGTGATTTTACAAAACAATCCCTGATTAGTAGATATCCAAACTTAGAAAGCAAAACTATTGTTTTGCCCAACTCTTTAGATCCAATTAAAGATTATCGTATTAATGAAAATAATGTTGAATCGTTTCGAAAAAAAATCGGAATTGATAAACATCAAAAATTAATCATCACAGTAGGTAGAATACATCATGAAGAAGCTTACAAGGGTTATGATAAAACAATTGAAGCATTACATCTATTGAAAAATGAAAATGTTGTTTTTCATATTATTGGTAAATATGATAGTATAGAACAGCAAAGAATTTTTGAACTACTAATTAAATTCGATATAGTAGGTCAAGTTAAATTGGTGGGTTATGTATCTGATGAAGATTTAGACCAATATTACCGATCTGCAGATTTGTTTGTAATGCCAAGTGTTGGTGAAGGCTTCGGTTTAGTATTTATAGATGCGATGGCCAATGGGCTAAGAGTAATTGGAGGCAATAAAGATGGCAGTGTAGATGCAATTGGTTATATAGACCCAAGTGGATTAATTAGTCCTTTTGATGTACAAGAATTAAGTGATTCAATAAAAGCTAAATTGTCGACTGATTGGAGTACTGAAGATAAAATTGAGTTATCAAATAAATGCAAATCACTTTTTTCTAAAGAAGTATTTGAAAAAAATATAGAAACAATAATTCTTTAACATGGAAATTATTATAGAAGCCGGTAGGGCTGAAAAAAATTATTGGAAAGATCTTTGGCGATTCAGAGAGTTGTTCTACATCCTAGCATGGAGAGATATTAAAGTTAGATACAAACAAACTGTAATTGGTGCAGCTTGGAGTATTTTAAGACCATTGCTTACGATGATTATTTTCACTGTTGTATTTAGCAAAGTAGCCAAGCTACCAACAGAAGGAACTGCTCCTTATGCTATTTTAGTATATGCTGCAATGTTACCTTGGCAATTTTTCGCGAATGCATTATCTGAAAGCAGCGGAAGTTTAATTGGAAACTCAAACTTAATTACTAAAGTTTATTTCCCGCGATTGATTATTCCTGCAAGTTCAGTAATCGTTAGTTTAATCGATTTCGCCATTTCATTTATAATATTAATCGGATTGTGTGTTTGGTATCAATATATCCCTAGTTGGCATATTGTATTTTTGCCACTTTTTATACTATTGGTTTTCTTTGTTGCATTCGGATTAGGATTGTTATTGACAGCATTGAATGTAAAATTCAGAGACTTCAGATATATCATCCCATTTATCATTCAATTTGGTTTGTATATTTCTCCGGTAGGGTTTAGTAGTTCTATTGTCCCAGAAAAATATAAACTTATATATTCATTAAATCCAATGGTTGGAGTAATTGATGGCTTTAGATGGTGCATTCTAGATTCGAGTGCCCCATTAAATAACTATTCTTTATTATCTGCAATTATTTCTACCGTGCTAATCACTTTTATTGGTATACAATATTTCAGGAAAACTGAAAAAGGATTCGCTGATTCCATTTAATCTTATTGAATTAGAATTATCATGAACGAAGAAATTATTATAGCTGAAAATATCTCGAAACTTTTTCAAATTTCTCATGAAGGGAATCAGGGTTATACAGCACTACGAGATGTATTAGCAAATCGTGTAAAAAATTTATTTAATACAAATTCAAGCTCAGGTACAACGGAAGAGTTTTGGGCATTGAAAGATTTATCATTCTCTATTAAACAAGGCGACCGATTAGGAGTAATAGGTAGAAATGGAGCAGGAAAATCAACTTTGTTAAAACTTTTAAGCAGAATATCGGAACCTAGCTCAGGTAGAATTACTATCAAAGGCAGAATTGCTAGTTTGTTGGAAGTAGGAACAGGTTTTCATCCTGAATTAACAGGGAGAGAAAATATTTATTTGAATGGTGCAATTCTAGGAATGTCGAGAACTGAAATAAAATCGAAGTTCGATGAGATTGTTGATTTTGCGGAAATCGAAAGATTTCTTGATACTCCAGTTAAACGTTACTCTTCTGGCATGTATGTTCGTTTAGCCTTTGCAGTGGCAGCTCATTTAGAACCTGAAATATTAATTGTTGATGAAGTATTAGCCGTAGGGGATGTTCAGTTTCAAAATAAATGTCTAGGAAAAATGGATGATGTGAGTAAGAAAGATGGAAGAACAGTCATTTTCGTAAGTCATAATATGAATGCTATTCGCTCATTATGCAATAGAGGTTTATTATTGAAAAAAGGAAGAATTGCAATCGATGGAACAGTAGAAGATGTAATTAACGATTACATGATGGAAAACGAGAGTACTAAATCAAATGTATATACTGCAGAAAAAAGTACTTTAAACCCATATTTCAGATCAGTGGAATTGTCTACCCCGAAAATTCAATACAACGAAGATGTAAAACTTGATATCTGTATTGAAAGTGGAATACCAACTCAATTAGGTATTGAAGTAGAGATTCATGATGAAAGAGGGCAAAGAGTTTCTTATAGTTCGACTTCTCCAATGCAAGGTGAATTAATAAAAATTCAAGAGAATGAATCCATTAATATAGAATTGAATATTAATAAACTTCAGCTAGCAAGTGGTGAATATTTTATTTACCTGTGGTTAATTAAACCTTGGGCTGAAGAATACGATCATATTTCTACGCCATTTAAATTCTCTATTAATTTTTCTGATCCTTTTAATTCAGGTTTTGATTTTAAACAATCTTACAACAGAGGATCTGCTCATCATCATTTAACTGTTTCATCGAAATAACATGAAATTACAACCTAAAAATATTACAGGTAAGTTATATAAGTTTTATGCTTATGATTTTTTAAAACACCCTGCTAAAAACCATGTATTAAAGTTCTTAAAATTTTTTTTTAGAAATGGTATTCAAGTTGTCGATAATGAAACAGGTACAACCTATAACTTAAACATCAATGATCTATTAAGCTCTATTATTCTTCAATATGGACATTATGAGGAGCACTCGGTCAAAATAGCCCGTGAGATATGTAAAGACTCTGATGGATATTTTTTAGATGTAGGTGCAAACTTCGGATTGTATACTTGCTATTTACTTTCATCGAATAAAAAAATAAAAGCGATATCTATAGATGCATCTTATATTGCCTTTGCTCAGCTTTTAAAAAATATTAGTTTGAATAATTTGAATAATAGAGTTCAACTTTCAAATACTGCATTATCAGAAAATCATTCACTTCATTTTTTTAGTCCTTTTAACGAATCGAATTTAGGTTCAAGTAGAATCGTAAATACTGAGTCTGATAAATCTAAATATATTGTATGTAGTACAACCTTAAACGATGTATTAGCAGAACTTAAGCCTAGAAGCATAAAACTGATGAAGATGGATGTTGAGGGTCATGAAGAGTACGTGCTAAATGGGTTAGACCTGAATGGTCCATATCGTCCAGAGAATATTTTATTGGAATACGAGCCAATTAACAATCCTGAAGTAATCAATATTAAAAATAAGTTGATTGCTCATGATTATGAAGTGTTTGATGTTTTCTTAAATAAGTATGAAGACAGCATGGACTTACCAGAAAGCAATTTGCTTTTCAGAAGTAAATAAAAATGATTTCCATTGTAATACCTGTTTATAATTCAAGTAAGTATTTACAAGAGTGCATAGATTCTTGTTTAAATCAAACTTATCAGGATTTCGAGATTATTTTAGTTGATGATGGCTCTACGGATTCATCAGCAAATATATTAGATTACAATGCCAATCGAGATAATAGAATTAAATACTTCCGTCAAAATAATGCTGGATCTTGCTCTGCAAGAAATAAAGCAATGGAAAATGTATCCGGTGAGTATGTGTTCTTTTTAGATTCGGATGATTCGATTTATCCTAACACCTTACAACTTTTAATTGATGCAATACGAAATGCTGATGTTGCATGGGGTAATGTGAGTATTTGTAATGAACAATTAGAAATTATAGATACTCAAAAAAAGAAAAATATTGACGATAATGATTTGCTTGTTTCTTGGATGCATATTTCTCCATTATGTGGTACGGTGCTTTTTAGAAAATCAGTATTAACTTACCCTTGGGAATCTAAGTTTGAATCCATAGATGAGTATTTTTATTTTGTCCGTAATGCATTCAACATAAAATCATTCGTATATGTTGATGAACTGCTGTTAAAATACAGAAATTATTTTTCAGTTGATAGAAAAACATCAACAATTAATAATTTGAACTCGAGTTTAATCAATGTTTTCGATGAATACAAAAATCTTCTTATTACCTATAATCAATTAACACCTAAGCGCAGGTTTTATATATTTTACGCTTACTTACTATTTCTTAGAGAAAAGAAGTTGAGAGCGTCAAATACTAGATTGCTAGAATACAGCCTATTTAACTTGTTCAATGCCGATGTTATAGGACTAATTTTAAATATCGGATTGCGCGATGTTGTATTTAGATTTATTCGATTTTATTTTCTCCCTAAATGAAAACTTGTAGTGTAATAATTCCAGCTTATAATTCTGAAAATACTATTGAGAAAACAATTCAATCAGTATTAAATCAGGATTATGCTGATATAGAAATTATAGTAGTTAATGATGGTTCTACTGATCATACAGAAGCTGTTGTTAAGAAATTTGATCAAGTAAAATATTTCCATCAAGAAAATGCGGGAGTTAGTTTTGCACGCAATTTAGGATTAGAGAAATCAACAGGATATTATATTCAGTATTTAGACGCTGATGATTTATTAGCTCCAAATAAAATAAAAGTTCAGGTCGATGCCATTGTAAATGGAAAGGCTGATGTAGCTTATGGCGATTGGACTAAGTTTACAGAGGAGCAGAATGAATATAAAGAATTAGAATTTGTAAAACGTTCTATGATCAAAAGACCAGAAATTGAATTGTTCACAAGTTTCTGGGTTCCATTGGCTGGTTTGTTGTATACTAGAAATATTGTAGATAAAATTGGGAAGTGGAATACCGCACTTCCAATTATACAAGATGCAAGATATGCTTTGGATGCCGCTATAAACGGAGCAAAGTTTGTTTATACCGAGGGCAATATGGCTTTCTATCGTGTACATACTGCAGGTTCACTTTCTACTAAAAGCAAGATATCTTTTATGAATGATTGTTTAATCAATGCAATTCAAATTGATGCAATATGGAGGAAAGAATATATTCATGACAAAGAAAAAAAAGAAGCTGTTTTAGATTCACTTCGTTTTTGTATTAATGAATTTTCTGGTCTAGATAAATCTAAACATCAACAAGCAATAGATCTAATTTTAGATATCGATCCACAATATATACCGAAAGGTTCTAAGATTCTTACAATACTCAGTAAAATTTTAGGTTATAGAAATGCAGAGCGAATTGCTTATTATAAAAGAAAACTGAGTTGAGAATATTATTAGCATCAGAATATTTTTATCCAAAAACTAAGGGTGGTACAGAAATGTACGTATTCCAATTAGCAAAAGAGCTATTGGAACATGGGCATGATTGTGCTGTCTTAAGTTTGTCGAACACTGAAACATACGGAGAGTTTAATGGAGTTAATATATTTTATATTCCATTTATTACAGATGCCTCTCAAGAATCGGAATCTCCAAGTAATTATAATGCATTACTAGTTTGCGTTTCGAACTTTAAGCCTGATGTATTTCATTTACATACACTTACACCTTCATTAGGTATTAATCATCTTGAAAAACTAAAAAGCCTTTCAATACATACAGTATTTACTACACATATAACGAGTTTTAGTTGCCTTCGTGGTGATCTAATGTTATTTGGTAAGGAAATATGTGATGGCAAATTAGATAGAAATCGTTGTATGAATTGTTTTCTTCATAAACAAGGTTTTACAAATCCAGTAGTTTCAAATTTCTTAACAGCATTATCTAGTTACTCTCTCCTAAAATCTTTATATACTCCATTAAAAGTTTATGATAATAAATTTAATGCAATGGAGAAATTTAAAAAATATCTCGATCATATAATGGTTGTTTGTCAATGGCAAAAATCCATTCTAATGAATAATGGATTTGCCGATTCTAAAACTTCAATTTGTCGACAAGCAGTTAATAAAAAAGATATTCTTGATAATAAAGTAAATGCTTTGACGGATTCTGTAAAAATTGGATTTATTGGAAGAATTGTAAGGATTAAAGGACTTGATTTCTTGATGAATACTTTAAAAGAAATCAATTCGACTAACGTAACTTTACATATTGCTGGTATTAAATCTAATGATGAAGTCGAATATTATAATGAAATGAAAGCTATTGCTAAAGAAGAAAAATATTTCTGGAATGAAAATTTAGATTCTTCCGGTGTGCTAAACTTCTTAGATAACATAGACCTTTTAGTTGTACCATCATTTTGGATAGAAACAGGACCGTATGTAATATTCGAAGCGCTTGCTAGAAAAGTACCAGTACTAACATTCAATTTAGGTGGAGCTACAGAATTAATTAATAATAACAAAAACGGTTGGTTAGTAGATTCTGCTGAAGAGTTGAAAAATAAATTATCGCAAATCATTATGAACCCTCAACTATTAAAAGAAGCATCCGACCAAATACAAGATGTGAGGAATACTAATGATATGTATAATGAGATGTTGTCCGTTTATCAATCTTTAAAAAAATAAATTTTGAAAATATTAATAACTGCCGATCCATTTATCCCAGTACCGCCAATTCATTATGGAGGAATTGAAAGGATATTAGATATGATTATTAAAGAATATATCATTGCTGGGCACGAAGTGACACTTATTGCTCATCCTGATTCTAAACCTTATAAAGGATGTAATTTCATACCATATTCATCTGCAAACGACAAAGTAATCGCTAATACATTATTAATCACAAAAACATATTTTAAATATAAGTTTGATGTGATTCATAGCTTTAGCAGATTGTTGTATTTATTTCCATTGCTACCATTCGGTGTTCAGAAAATAATGTCTTATCAACGAGAGCCTACACTCTCTCAAATACAGAAAGCGGTATCTTTGGCTAAAAAAAATACCATTGCATTTACAGGATGTAGTAATTATATCAGTAACCAAATTTCTGAAGTAGGGAAATCTTATACAGTGTATAATGGTGTTCCATTAGAATTATTTCATTTTAACCCAACTGTTGAAATTGATGCTCCCTTGTTATTCCTTGGAAGAATAGAGCACATAAAAGGGACTCACGTTGCTATTGAGATTGCGAAAAAAACAAATCGTAAATTAATCATAGCTGGGAATATTCCTGATGGTCAATCTGAATATTTTGAAGAAAAAGTGAAACCATTCTTAGATGAAAACATAAACTACATAGGGCCTGTGAATGATGTGCAGAAAAATCAATTATATCAAAGTTCTGCTGCATTTTTAATGCCGATTTTATGGAACGAACCTTTCGGAATTGTAATGGCAGAGGCAATGGCATGTGGAACGCCTGTAATCGGGTTTGCTAGAGGTTCAGTACCTGAAGTAGTAAAAGATAGTGTAACAGGCTTTGCTTGTAATACTTTAGATGAAATGATTTCTGCAGTTAATAATATAGGTTCTATTTCGAGATTAAATGTTAGGAGAGAAGCTGAAGAAAGATTTAGTGCAAAAATAATTAGTGAAGAATATTTGAAACTATATAAGGAGAGAATTTCATGAGTTTGATTTCTAGAATCGGGAAGCGATTAATTCCTACATCTGTAATAACTAAATTAAAAATTCAATATCGTGTTCCAGACATGGAATGGAGCTTAAGGAATTTATATGCAAATGGATTTAGGCCTAAAAATATTTTAGATATTGGAGCATTTGAAGGCGAATGGACATTAATGTGCAAGAATATTTTCTCAGATGCAAACTATTTGATGTTCGAAGCACAAGAGTCTAAAGCTAATAAACTGCAACTTTTGAAATCGAATCAAATAGATTTTCATATTGGATTGCTAGGCCCTGTTTCAAATGAAAAATCAAAATTCTATATCAACGAAACAGTAAGTTCTGCTTTACCAGAATCGGCAAAGGAAAATCAAGCATTTGTTGAAATACCTATGTACACGGTAGATCAAGTGTTAAGTAAAAAAGGAATTGATAAAACAGATTTCATAAAATTAGACGTTCAGGGTTTTGAATTAGAAGTTTTAAAAGGTGCAGAAAATACATTAAAGCAAGCGGAAGTTGTACTTATGGAAGTCTCCTTAATCGAAATTAACAAGGGAGCACCACTTATAATTGAAGTAATGAATTTTATGAATGATAGAGGTTTCTTGTGTTACGATATATGTAGTATTGTACGAAGACCTTTAGATAGTGCGCTTTGGCAAACTGATTTGATTTTTGTAAAGAATAACTCTAAACTAGTTGAGTCTAAAAGATACGAATAGCTCTGCATCCAAATTAGTTTGGATTGAAAACCTGAGAGCCTTATCATGTATTATGGTTATCGTACTACATGTTTCAGGGCCATGGCTTTATAAACTTAATGGAGTAAATGGATTTACTTGGGGAAGCGTTGCTCTTATTCATTCGTTCACTCGTTTTTGTGTGCCAGTATTTATAATGATTACAGGGGCATTGCTTTTAAAACAAAATACATCCCCTAAAGATTTTTATAAAATTAGATTCAGTCGGATATTAAAACCATTACTCTTTTGGTCTATTGTGTATATTCTTATCTATGTACTTTTCGACTTCATCTTTGGTAAATCCACTTCAGTGATTAAAGTATTTACATTTGCATTTGATTCATTGATTCATGGTGCAGCTTATCATTTATGGTATATGTACTTGCTTTTGGCGATGTATATATTTATTCCATTTGCTTCAAAAATACTTCAGTCAATGCAAATTAAATATCTATTGTTGATCTTAACTACTTGGTTTGTAATGCTCAGCCTAACTCAGTATTACGAAGAGAATCAATATCTTCAAACCATAAGATTTTATTTAGGATACTTTGGGTATTTGATTTTAGGTTATTTTTTAAGTAATCTTAAAATGTCGAAGCAAATAGGATTGTTGATATCTGTTGTTTTATTAGTATTGGGCTTAGCTACTACATTCATTCCTGCATATACTAATTACATTGATCAAAACGTAAGCAGATTGAATTGGAGTTTTTATTATCTAAACATAAATGTTGTGGTTCTGTCGATTGGTATATATTTACTATTTAAAAATATCAATTTTAAATCGAATCTAATAAGTAAAATTTCTAATCATAGTTTTGGTATTTATTTTGTTCATTTAATATTCATTATGCTTTTGAATAAAATATTTACTTTTTCAGAATTGCCAATCGTATTATACATATTCATTTTCTCGGGAGTAGTATTGATATTGAGTTATTTCAGTATACTTTTTTTAAGTAAAGTCAGAATCCTAGGGAAATACATCGAATAATTAATGAAAGTAATTGTAGCTAATCCAGGAACTGGAGTATATATATTAGAAACTGTTAACGCATATAATGATGCAGATTACTTGTATAGATATTATACAACATTCGTGTCGAATAAAAATGTTCCTTTTTACAATTCAATAAACAACCCGAAAATAAAGAAGGAACTTGACCGAAGAGCAATAAGTCAGAATCTAATAGAGAAAACTTCCACCAAAGCATTTGCTGAAATCTTAAGAACAATTTCTTCTCGTTTTTTTAATGAGAAAACAACTGATTTAATTTATGAATGGTCGGAATATTCTTTTGATAGATGGGTTGCTAGTAAACTAGATAGTTCGATTGATATTGTACATTGTTATGAACATTCTTCGTTAGAGACTATTAAAAAAGCGAAGAAATTAGGAATATTCGTAGTATACGAACAGCCTAGTCAACATCATTCGTTTTTAACTCCAATTCTAGAAGAACAATTTAAGTTGAACCCAGCGTTGGGTACGAGTACATCTAGTTTATTGGTTAATAAAAAGTCGGAAGTTCGGAATATGCGTAGGAATGAAGAGTTAATGCTTGCAGATTTAATAGTTTGCAATTCTTCTTTTACGAAAAGAACCTTATTAACTGCGAATATTCCTGATTCTAAAATAAATGTAGTTCCTCTTGGTTTTCCAACTACAAAACATCGAGTTTCAAGCAATAAGAAAAATAATCGACTTAGATTTATATATGCAGGTACTTCTAATATTCGTAAGGGGATTCATATTCTTCTAGATGTATGGAAGCAAAATTTTAGCAATCGAGATGATATAGAATTGTTCATCATTGGCAAGTTTGATTTGCCAGAATCATACAGGTATACGGATATTGATAATTTACATTTCGTAAATTCAGTACCCCGAGAAGAGCTACTTGAAAATTTTTATGATGCTGATGTTTTGATTTTGCCAACTTTGGCGGATGGCTTCGGTATGGTAATTACTGAAGCAATGTCGAGAGGAGTCTGTGTAATGTGTACTGAAAATTCTGCTGGCCCGGATATCATTACTCACGAAAAAGATGGCTTAATATTTAAAGCAAACTCTAGGGGTTCTATTTTTGAAATCATACAAACATGGTCAACTAGAAATGATGAGATATCTTTAATGGGCAAAGCTGCATTTGAAACTGCTAAAAAGTATCAGTGGTCCGACTTCAGAAAGAACCTTATTGATAGTATTACAAAATCGTTCAATGAAAGAAAGTAAAAAGATACTTATCGCTACTGCTAGTCATTTATCATCCTGCCCAAGATTAATTAAAGAGGCGCAGTTGCTAACTAAGCATGGGTATAAAGTTACTGTAGTTTATTTAGAATCCATTCCAAGAATTTCTATTTTAGATCAGAGTATTCAAAAAAATAATCCTGAATGGGAATTTGTTTCAATTAAATGGGGAAATACAATTGATAATATCATTTCAAAATTGACTTATCGTATCTTCAAATTTTTCAATCAACAAAGTGTTTATATACAATCAACATCAAGAGTCTTAATTAATACGATATTAAATATTAAGGCTGATTTATATATAGCGCATCATCCTAGTGTATTAGTAGCTGTTGCACTTGCTGCAAAACTGCATAATGCAAAATATTCTTATGATATAGAAGATGCATTCCCTTATGTGGAAGATGGCCGCTATATTGATAACCCAGACAATAAAATTCTAGAAATAGAAAAGAAATATTTAACAGATACAGTATTTACTACATCAGCTAGTCCCTTGTATTCTGATTTGTATTTCAATAACTACGACCTTAAATCTAGACCATTAGATTTATTAAATGTATTTGATATAAATACCAAGGAGATAAACTATTTAGATAGAAAAGATTTGAAGAAAGTGTCGCTTTATTGGTATTCTCAAACTGTAGGTTTAAATAGAGGTTTGCAGGATTTGTTTAATGCAGTAAATGCATTGCCTATAAATTCATTCGAATTGCATATCCGCGGAAATTGTGAGATTAGTGTTCGAGAAAATCTGATGTCGTTGGTAAAAGTAAAAGAACATATACCTAATATTAATTTCCACGAATCTGTTTCAATTGAAGAGTTAGAAGAAAGAAATAAAGAACATGATATAGGGTTTGCCATTGAAGTAAATTCTTCTTTAAACAAAGACATGTGTATTTCGAATAAGATTTTTGATTATTTGAGATCTGGATTGATGTTGGTGGCAACGAACACTAGAGGGCATCAGTTTGTTATAAACGATCTTCAAAACGAAGCAGTTGCATATTCTCCAGGCGATACGATTACCCTATCAAATGAGTTGAAAAAATTAATTGATAATCCAGAACGTATAAAATCTGCGAAAATTAAAAGTTTACAATTAGCTCAGGAAAAATATAATTGGACGAAACAATCTGAACAGTTCATCAATAAAATTTCAAATGAACTATATTAATTCTATTGTATCTTTAAGAGGAATAGCATCTTTAAGTGTTTGTATATTTCATTTGGCATTAGGCACATCAACTCTATTCGATGCAAATTCATGGATAAGGGAAACTAGCAAATTTGGTTACTTGGGTGTAGAGATTTTCTTTATTATTTCTGGATTTGTTGTTCCTTATTCCATGATGAGTAATAATTTCAATCTTTCTAAAATAGGAGGGTTTTTAACACGTAGAAGTTTGAGAGTAGAAATACCATATATTTTCTCTATTCTGCTTGTGTTGAGTTTAAATGCAATATCATATTACATTTTAAATAAAAGTGTAACAACTATTAGTTTTAATACATTGATTGCTAATGTATTCTATCTACCAGATTTTTTAAAATTACCCTGGATTCTTCCCGTATACTATACTCTAAAGATTGAGTTTCAATATTATATTCTGATAGGCTTATTATTTACTTTTTTTATCTCGAATAATAAATTTATTCAACTAGGAGCCTTCGCAAGTTTAATAGGATTATCGTTTTTTGATGCCTTAGAATTATTCAGTTATTTACCTTTATTTTTAATCGGTATAGCTACTTTTTTATATAAGGTTGAGAAGCTCGATAAGTTGAAATTTGCAATTAGTATCATCATTCTTTTAGGAATAACATTTAAACTGTTTTACTTAGAGGTGTTGATTGTTAGTTTGTTTTCTGTTCTATATATTTTGTATGTAAAATCTGGGAATAGATTGCTGAACTTTTTAGGCAAGATATCCTTCTCATTATATTTAGTGCATATTCCAATTGGTGGTAAAATAGTTAATTTAGGACTTCGATACATTACAAAAGGATATCAAGAGTACATTTTGTTTCTAATAGCATTACTAACGTCTATAGGTGCTTCTTATATTTTTTACTTGATTATAGAAAGTCCAGCACAAAAAATTTCAAAGAAAATAAAGTATAATATCAGTTGAAAAAAGTACTTATCATTTCACCTCACTTTGCTCCAATAAATGCTGCAGATATGCATCGTATCCGACAAAGTTTGTCGTATTATAAAGAAAATAACTGGCAAGCAGAAGTTGTTGTAGTTAATCCGGATTTAGTTGAAGGAGTACAGGATAAACTTTTATTAGAAACCTTGCCGAGTGATATTAAAATTCACAAAGTAAATGCATTTAATGTAAAAATTACTAGAAAGTTTGGATTAGGTAGCATCGCTTATAGGTCGATGTATTATTATTGGAAATTCGTTAATTCAATTTTAAATAAGTCGAAATACGAATTAATATTTTTTTCAACAACAGCATTTCCCATTACAATTTTGGGAAGAGTTTGGAAACGCAAATTTAAGATACCTTACATTATAGACATGCAGGATCCTTGGAGGCCTGATCATTATTTTGCATTGCCTAAGAATCAAAGGCCACCTAAATTTTGGTTCTCTTATAAGTTGGATAAGTATTTTGAAAAATTTGCCATGCAATCTGTTGATGGTTTGATGTCGGTAAGCCAAACATATATCGATGTATTAGTACAGAGATATTCATTGAAAAATATACCTACAGCAGTTATTCCATTCGCGGCTTTTCAGAAAGATATTGATGTTGCCAAAAATGTTAAATCAAATCTTCAACTATTTGATTCAAAAAACTCTACAAAAAACATTCTGTATATAGGTAGAGGGGGAAGTGATATGGCCATTGCTAACACACTATTCCTGAAAGCAATTATCAAAGGGAAAGAACATTATCCAGAATTTAATTCCTTGAAGGTCTATTATGTTGGAACTAGCTACGACCCTTCAGGTAATGCCGAGCCAACAATATTACCAATCGCAAAAAAAATTGGTATTGAATCTCAAGTACTAGAAATCACTAATAGAATTCCTTACTTTGATAGTTTGAAATTATTATCAGAAGCAGATCTCTTATTTGTACCAGGATCTGATAACATAGGATATACGGCATCAAAAATTTATCCATACGTTTGGTTAAATAAGCCATTGATTACTCTGTTTCACTCAAGCAGTAGTGTCAATAATTTCATGTCAGAATGTAATGCTGGTTTATCCTTACAATTCGACACCATAAATGAAGATGTTATTGTTAATAGCATCATTGAATATATTCATACTTCTTTAATCGGTTTTAAACAGGAAATAAATTGGGAAAATTTCCAAAAATATACAGCTCAATATCAAGTTAAGCAACAAACAAAACTCTTCGATTTAGTTGCTAATAGATTTTAAATTTCAATTCTATAAATGAAAAAAGTTGCATTTGTTATTTCTCATCCTATTCAATATTATGTCCCTATTTTATCTGGACTTACAGAGAGAGGGAATATTGAGCTAAAAGTATTTTATACTTGGGGGAAAGATTCAATTAGCAAATTCGACCCAGGCTTTAATCGAGTTGTGGAATGGGACACTCCATTGTTAGATGGTTATGCTTACGAATTTGAGAATAATATTTCTTCAGATCCAGGCACACATCATTTTAAAGGAATCGACAATCCGAATTTAATTCAGAATATTCTTCAATATAATCCAGATAAAATAGTTGTATTTGGTTGGAGTTTCAAAAGTCATTTAGAAGTATTAAAATATTTCAAAGGTAAAGTGCCCATTTATTTTAGAGGTGATTCGAATTTGTTAACACAACAATCATTTATAAAAAACATTATGCGCAAGATTTATTTAACCTATATCTATAGGTATGTAGATTTTGCAGTTTATGTTGGTACTAATAATAAAGAGTATTATAAGTGGGTAGGTTTAAAAGAACCTCAATTAATATTTGCGCCACATGCAATAGACGACAAGAGATTTGTAGATACTTCAGGTGAATTTGAGAAACAAGCTAAGAAAATCAAATCCGATTTAGGTATTCCAGAAAATCATGTTGTGTTTTTATATACTGGGAAATTTGAATATAGAAAAGACTTGCATACATTAATAAAAGCAAAACTCTCTTTGAAAGATTCAAATTGTTCGTTAATATTAGTTGGAAACGGCCCAGATGAAAAGGAACTTAAGGAATTAAGTAAAGAAGACAAAAACATTCACTTTGTAGACTTTATGAATCAAAGTCAAATGCCAATAGTTTATAGGTCTGCTGATGTTTTTGTTTTGCCATCCATTTCCGAAACTTGGGGTTTGGGGATTAATGAAGCAATGAATTGTGGTATGGCAATTATTGCAAGCGATTTCGTGGGTTCGGCCGTAGACTTAGTGAAAAACAACGGTTATATTTTCAAAGCAAAAGAAGTTAGAGATTTGGCGGATAAAATGAATACATTGATTCTAGATAAAAGTAAGCTCGAGGAGTTCAAGAAGAACTCTGTAGAAGAAATAAAATATTGGTCTATTGAACGATTAGTTGTTAACTTTGAAAATGCATTAAAATAGATGAGTAACCTTAGATATCTTATTTTATTCTTTCCTTGGATGTTTGCTACTTTATTTAGCGGAAATCCAGCATTATCTTTTAGCATTGCGTGGATAGGATCAATAGTAAATTTGCTCTTGGTATTTAATGGCTTGATTAAACCTGTCCCTGCAGATCTGGGAAGGAGTGAACAATTAATGAGGCCGATGTTTATAAGCCAATTGATTTTTATTGGCTACATGTGTTTAACATCGATATTTTATTTTTTAGATGTTCTTGGATATAAAAACTTCACTAAGCCTATTGTATTTTATATTAATTACTCAACTTTAGAAGAAACAGCAGCTAGCCAAAGAATCTATTCATTAGCACATGCGGGCTATACCGTTGGATTATTAATGTTCATGAACTATAAACGTAATTTTAAGTGGAAAGTTAATGATCAAAAAATAGATGCTAACTTTTTCTTGAAAGCTACTATAGTTCTAACTATATTAAAATTTGTTTTGCTATTTATTCCAGGCTTAAGTCAGTTCTCCATTAAAGCTTCAGACTTGGCCTATATTTCTTCGATACTCTCTATTCTTTATAAGGCTGAAAATAAAAAGGCTCAATTCTACATCATTGCGTATGCATTATTCGCATTTAATTTTGTTCAAGTATTATTTTCGGGATGGAAAGAGCCTATCATTTTTACCTTAATTATTTTTGCCGCTTATTTATATCCTAAATATAGGAGAGTGGTTTTACTATCAGCAATTCCAATTTTTGTAATAGTTATTTTCTTCTTACCAAGTTTTAATTCAGCATTTAGAAATCAAGCATGGGCCGAAGGTGTAGAATCAACTGCAGCCGCTCAATCTGCAATAGATGCAATACAATCTGGAGAAATTGACATTTATCAAGACAATTGGGATTTTCTAGTTAATCGTTCATCAGAAATATCGATGTTAAATGATTATAAAAGAAAAGTGCCTTCTGAAATAAATTATTACGGGACATCAATTATTTGGGATTCATTTAGATTTATTCTTCCCAGATTATTCTGGCCAGATAAACCAGATATCGAAGAACATGTAATGAAACGTGTATATGAAATTGGTATTGTAAATCAACAGATGCTTGTTTCAGCTAAACCACCTTTGGTGGTTGATGCATATCTTTCTGGTGGATTACTTTATGTTTTAATAATCATGTTTGTTTTCGGTGCAATCACATCGTTTATAAGTAGATTATCAGAATATTTATTTTGTGGATATACGCTTGGAACTGTTTGGATATTTTTAGGTCTATTCCAAATTCTTAATCGTGGAAATTGTATGGAATTCTTCGTAAATGCAGTTTTTTGGGGAGTTGTATCATTATATATCGTTTTATTTATTTTGAAACGTCTGAATTATATTATTCCAAACGAAGGGCATTAATTTAACTAGTTAATTTGAAAATTTTAATTATTACACCTTCTTACAAACCTGCATATGTATATGGCGGGCCAATATTTTCAGTTTCTTATTTAGCTGAAGAACTTTCGAAACAAAATGAAGTATTAGTGCTGTGCACTACTGCTAATGGGACGACTGAACTTGATTTTCCTGAAAATATTGTCAATAGTATAGATGGTGTAAATGTTAGATTTTTTAAGCGACAAACTAAAGATCATTCACATTTCTCATTTGGTTTGTTAAAGTATTTGTGGAATCATGGTAGTGAATATGACATTGTTCATATTCAGTCATGGTGGAATCTTGTTGCATTGTTTTCAGCCTTGATTTGCTGGACTAGAAACTGGAAATACGTTATTACTCCAAGAGGAATGTTAAGTCCATATACTTATCAAAACTCAATATTTAAAAGGTTGATTCATTTCTGTTTCGGAGATATGTTACTAAAAAAATCTGTAGTGCATGCTACAGCTAGCGATGAAGCTGTAAAGATTGAAGCGCTAAATTTAAAATATAATATTCAAGTGGCACCGAATTATGTGAGCATTAATATTCCATCAATCGAAAGAAATATAAATACTATTCCACAACTTCTTTTCTTATCTAGAATACATCCTAAAAAAGGCTTGGACATTTTAATTAAATCAATTAAGTTATTGCCAATGGATGTGCATTTGAATATAGTTGGTGATGGAGATTTAGAATATATAGATTCACTAAAAAGAATTGCTAATGATATAGGTGTTTCTGATAAAATTACATGGCATGGTTCTGTTTACGATCAATCAAAGTTTGCTTTTTATGCTAATAATGATTTGATGATTCTTCCTTCACATGATGAGAATTTCGCCAATAATGTTCTGGAATCCCTATTGTTAGGTACTCCTGTAGTAATATCTGAAAATGTTGGGCTAGCAATTTTTGTTAAAAATAATAATTTGGGTTGGGTGTTTAAAGGTGGTGAAATGCAATTGGCCGATGCTATTTCTAAAGCATTGAATAATTCTGAACTACGAATGATAATCAGTCACGAATCAAGAAATATAGTTCTGCTAGAATTCGACCATACATTGCTTACAGAAAAATACTTAGCTATTTACAAAAACGCATGACAAGAAAATTAGCAATAGTTATACTTACCTATAACGAAGAGAAAAATATTACTAAATGCTTGGAAAGTGTAAAAGACTTATCAGCACCAATATATATTATAGATTCATATTCTACGGATGCTACTAAATCTATAGCTGAAAAATACAGTGCAAATTTCATAGAAAATAAATTTACAACACATACTCTTCAATGGAAATTTGGACTTACACAATTACCAGAAGATATTGATTGGGTTCTTGGTCTAGATGCTGATCATACTATTACTCCTGATTTATTAACTGAATTAAAGCAATTATTTCAAAGTGATGATATTGATAACTATTCTGGATTTTATTTAAGAAGAAGGAATTATTTTTTAGGCAAGTGGATAAGATTTGGAGGATATCAAAATAGATTCTTACTAAAGTTGTTTAAAAAGAAAGATGTTTATCTTGATGATTCTGAATTGATGGATCATCATTTCTATGTAAACGGAAAAACCAAGCGATTGTCTAATGATATCATCGAAAATAATTTAAAAGAGGATTTAGATTTTTGGAAGAAAAAGCATGTTCGATATGCTGAACTTCAAGCAAAAGAGGAACATGAAAAATTATTAAGCAACCAAGGAAATTTATTCGGGAATCAAGATGAACGAAGGTTGTTTCTGAAAAGCTTATGGAATAGAATGCCTTTGTTTGTTCGACCTGCCTTATACTTCTTGTATCGTTACTTTATACAAGCTGGATTTTTAGATGGAATAACTGGTACCAAGTTTCATTATTTACAAGCATATTGGTACAGAAGATCTGTTGATCAAAACATTTATCACCTTCGTGAAAGTACTAAGAAGTATTATGCCGAAAAGTTTTTTGTAAGCAGGTTTTTAATTCTTTTCGGGATTTTATATTTCTTCAATTTATTCTTTATTGGAATAACCGGACAAGGAGGTTCTTTCTATTCAGAATTTATCGACCAACATTTGAATTATGTCCGATGGGTTAGAGAATCGTATATATATTGTTCGTCTTTAATCCTTCAGTTATTTAATTATGAGGTGATACGATTACCATTTCATCTTAAAATTATTAATGGTGTTAAAGTAGGGGTAGGCTATGATTGTTTAGGCTTGGGCTTAATGAGTTTACATATTGCATTAGCATTATCATACCCATTTCAATATAAATTAAGAAGATGGTATTTATTCGCTGGCTTATTAATTATTTACATATTGAATTGCATACGTATTGCCGCCGTTGGAATAGCTTATACTGAATTTAGGAATATTGATATAGATCATCATTTTATTTTTAACCTAGTTGCATATTTTGTAATTTTCGCAATGATGGTTTTCGCATTTAGAACAAATCAAAAACATGAAAATATTAGGTCTTAACGCTTACCATGGTGATGCTTCGGCATGTATCTTGGTAGATGGACATGTAGTTGTGGCTACTGAAGAAGAAAGAATCCGCAGAATTAAACATTGGGCTGGATTCCCAAGTAAGGCAATTGAGTTTTGCTTAGCAGATGCTGGCTTAACTTTGTCTGATATAGATGTTGTCACGATATCTCGCGACCCCTATGCTAACTTTAGTTTAAAAGTTTTTAATGCTATTAAAAATAGATTGAGCGTTTCTAATATCAAAGATAGAATGTCGAACTTAAAGAAAGCTGTTAATTTAGAAGATGAATTTAGAATTCATTTTCCTGAACAGTTTTCAGGAATGAAAGCAAAATTTGTTAATGTTGAACATCATCGTTCGCATTTAGGGAGTGCTTTCTTTGTTTCACCATTTGAAGAATCTGCAGTATTATCGATTGATGGTTTTGGAGACTTTTCTTCTCTAATGACAGCTTATGGTAAAGGCAGCCACTTAAATGTAATGAACAAAGTGAATTACCCTCATTCTATTGGTGTTTTCTACACAGCATTTACTCAATATTTGGGCTTTCCACATTACGGAGATGAATATAAAGTGATGGGATTAGCTCCATATGGAAATGCTCAATATAAAGAACTTGTTCGTAAAGTTATTGAACTTACTTCAGATGGATTATTCAAATTGAATTTAAATTATTTCAATCATACGAAAAAGGGTGTAAACATGACTTGGTCAGATGGTATCCCATTTGTTGATACTATGTACGATGATATGTTCATTAAAACATTCGGCCCAGCTAGGGGAAAAGACGAAGAACTAAGTCAATACCATAAAGATCTAGCAGCAAGTGTTCAAGCAGTAACAGAAGAAACGATTTTCCATATCGCAGAACATCTTCGGTTGAAAACGAAGTCTGAAAATTTATCATTAGCTGGAGGAGTTGGGCAAAATTCGGTTGCTAATGGTAAAATCATTTTAAATACAGGATTTAAAAATTTATACATTCCTCCTGCAGCGCATGATGCAGGAACTAGTATAGGTTCAGCATTATATTACTACCATCAAACTGAAGGTAAAAAAAGAACATTAGTAAGTAAAACTGGATATTACGGATATCAGGCTACTAAATCGGAAATCGAAGAAGTGTTGAAGAAAAATAATGTTGAATATAAATATTTCGACGATTTAGAAGAATTAATAGATAAGGTTACCGATAGAATCATTGATGGTTCTGTAATTGGATGGTACCATGGCAGAGCCGAATTTGGTCCACGTGCCTTAGGTCATCGTTCTATTATTGCCGACCCACGAAGAAATGATGCTAAAGAAATTTTGAATTTGAAAATTAAAAGAAGAGAATCTTTCAGACCATTTGCTCCATCAATATTAATCGAAAAAGTTCCAGATTATTTCATGCAAACGGATGAAGTTCCATTTATGGAAAAAGTGTTTGTTATTAAGCCTGAAATGAGAGAAAAAATTCCAGCAGTAACACATGTTGATGGAACAGGAAGATTGCAATCTGTTGATAAAAACAATGAACCAGCATATCATCGTTTAATAGAAATGTTTAATGAAAAAACAGGTGTGCCAATTTTATTAAATACTTCTTTCAACGAAAATGAACCAATTGTTAATACACCACAAGAAGCCTTAGATTGTTATTTAAGAACCAAAATGGATGTGTTAGTATTGGATAATTTCTATATCGCTAGATCATAAAATGAAAATTAGCATCATAACAGTTTGTTATAATTCTTCTGAAACTATTGCAGATACTATACAATCGGTAGCTTCACAAAATTATCCAAATATTGAATATATCATTGTAGATGGTTTATCGAAAGACTCTACTGTTGATATTATTAAGCAACATACTGATGTAGTTAGTAAATGGATATCTGAAAAAGATAAGGGCATTTACGATGCAATGAATAAAGGAATAGACATGGCTACAGGCGATATCATTGGTATTTTAAATGCAGATGATGTTTATACAGACAATGAAGTGTTAAGTAATGTTGTTCGTCAGTTTGAAGATCAAAGCATACAAGGTGTGTATGGCGATTTAAAATATGTTCAAAAAGATGATTTGAACAAAGTTATTCGCTATTGGAAATCGGGAGAGTATACTCAAGGAAAATTCTTACAAGGATGGATGCCTCCGCATCCTACATTTTATGTACGTAAAAATATTTACGATACTTATGGCAAGTATAGAACTGATATGCCTTCCGCATCAGATTATGAATTCATGTTACGTGTAATTCACGTTAAACAAATTAAACTTAAATATCTTCCTAAAGTATTAGTCTTAATGCGAGAAGGAGGAGTAAGTAATCGAAGTCTAAAGCATAGAATCGATGCTAATAGAGATGATAGAAGAGCATGGGAGGTGAATGGTGTAAAACCTAGATTTTACACGCTGTATTTAAAGCCTCTATCAAAATTAATACAATTCGTATTGAAAGATTAAAACTAAATATTCTCTATATTGTTATATTCTTTTATCAAACAACTTACATTATGAAGAAAATCAAACTTACGTTACTATTATCCTTAGTTGGAGTAATGAGTTTCGCTCAAATTAAAACTCCACAACCTAGTCCGAATGCAAGCTTTAAACAAGCATTTGGTTTAGGAGAAATTTCTGTAAACTACTCTAGACCACAAGTAAAAGGAAGAGTTATTTTTGGTGATTTAGTTCCTTTCGATAAATTATGGAGAACAGGTGCTAATGCTTCTACAAAAGTAAACTTCAGCGATGATGTTACTATTGAAGGTAGCAAGTTAGCTGCTGGAGAGTACGCATTGTATACTATTCCAGGTAAAACGGAATGGACTATCATTTTCCATAAAAACACTACGCTTTGGGGATTAGGTGATCCAGGAGATTATAAAGAAGCTAATGATGCACTTAGAATTAAAGTGAAACCACAAATGAATAATGCTGTTGAAAACTTCACGATCTCTGTTTCTGATATCACATCAAATACATGCAAGATGAATTTAGAATGGGAGAAAACTAAAGTTAGCTTTGGAATTTCTACAGACATCGACACAAAAATTTCAGCTAGTATTGAAAAAACATTAAATCCTAAACCAGACGCTAATTCTTATTATTCTGCAGCTAGTTATTATTTTGAGAATGATAAAGATTTAAATAAAGCTATCGAATGGGTTAATATGGCAATTGCTGGTCGCCCAGATGCATTTTGGATGGTTCATTTAAAAGCAAAAATTTACAAGAAATTAAACAACAAAGCTGCTGCAATCGAAGCCGCAAATCTATCTAAAGATATTGCTAATAAAGCTGGTAATGCAGATTACGTTGCTTTGAATGATAAATTGATTGCTGAGCTAAATGCACCAGCACCAACAAAAAAATCTAAATAATAATATTTATATTTTAAAGAGAGGCTAGTCCTCTCTTTTTTTTTGTATTAAATTTTAAGTTGTTAATGCGGATAGAAAAACTAGACGGGCTAAGAGGAATATTTTGCTTGATGGTAATTTGTTTTCACTATGATGCAAACTTATTACCTTCCTTTCTTGCTAACTCATTTCTATTTAAAGAGTCATATATTTTTGTCGATTTCTTTTTCGTGCTTTCTGGATTCGTAATTAGTTATAATTATTCGAAAATTCCAACATTCAAATCTGCTTTGAATTTCATTGAAAAAAGATTTAGCCGATTATTCCCATTGTTGTTTTACACTACAACACTTTTCTTGTTTGTCGACATCATATTTAATGAGTTCTTCCCAGAATATATAGGCTCTATCGACTCTGTAAGTCAATTGTTAGTATGGTATGCCGACTCCTTACTATTTCTCAATGCAATTTTTATTAATACTTCTCAAATTGGTATAAATGGGCCATCATGGTCTATTTCTGCAGAAATGATTGCATACTTAATATTCGCAGTTGTTTCGTTTTCTTTCAATAATTATCTAAAGAACTATGTGTTTTTATCCATATTAATTTTGATGTATTTGCTAATTTATTCGATTCAGAAATTTACAGTGATGGGAGATTTTGGATTTGCTAGAGGGGCATTGTCATTTATATTAGGATACTTTGTTTCCGTTTTTTATAATCCTAAAATTAAATTCAATATCTACCTAGAATATATTCTATTAATATTTCTTTTTATTGAAATGTATTATCTGCACTCCCTAAATGGAGTTAATAAGGAAATGTTTTTATTGTTTGTATTCCCTATAAGTTTTGCATTTATCATTTTAATAATTTTACATTCTGAAGGATTTATATGCAAATTTTTAAAATCAAAATATGCTCAATACCTAGGAAAGTGGTCGTATTCAATTTATTTGAATCATTTGATAGCTTTACTCTTACTTCCAAATTTTATATTTAAAATTTTAAAAGTAAATGCTAATCCTATCTCTCAAATAGTAGTATTTATTCTGACTCTTTTATTTATAATCATATACTCTAAATACACATATAAATATATAGAAGTGAAGGGTAGGTTACTGCTAAATTCATTAATGTTTAAAGGGAAATAATCGGACCTAAGTTTCTACTCTCTTCCAATCTTTTAATTGCCACTCTAATTTTGCGATAGAAATCAAGTTTTGCTTCGCATCTCGAATCTCCACTTCTAATACCTCTAAGCATTGAGGCTCTCTTTCTAATTTCAATTTTATCTCGTTTATTTTATTTTCATCTAAATTGAAGTTCACATAAACTTCAGATTTACCTTGTTTAATAAAATCAACATGCATGCTTCGCATAATGAGTCTGTACTTATCTGCATTCAACCTACTTATCAATAGAAAGCCACATGCATATTCGCTAGCTGTAGCTAATGCACAAGCATGAATGCCCCTTAAATGATTTAGATTTCTTCTTTTATATGGAATTTTTACAGATATAGAATTTCTACTCAAAGAAGTAATTCTTAGTAAATGTGGTTTATTGAATGGTATCTTAAACCACAATCCATAATTTAATATCTCCAACCAAAATTTGCTGGTGTAAGATTTTTCTACGATGTCTTCTAATTTCATTTGTTTGAATTATGAATTATAAAATATGAATTATGAATATTCAATTAGTCAAGTGTCAAGTAGTCAATCCCGATGGCTATCGGGATCAAGAAGTCAAACTATCAAGAGCAGACTTGTATTCCTCAGTAATCTGCTCCACTATCTTCTCAATTGGTTTTACATCATGAATTAAGGAAACCGATTTCCCTGCGCACCATAAGGTTTCATACGATCCCGAAAGTGTTGATTTTCCTAGTATCTTCATGCCTCTTAATTGAACTAGCATTTTAAAATATTTTTTAGTGCGCTTGTTTTTTGATAACAGTTTTTCAAACCAATTTTGGGTATAACCAATTTTCTTAGCGTATGGTGTATTGATAATCGTACATGGTGTTCCTGATATTTTTTCAGTTAAAACTATATCATCCATTCCAGATTCAACAATTCCTCCTTTGTATTCATCGCTAACACTTGCTTCTGTACTCGCAATAAACCTTGTACCAATAGATGCTGCACATGCTCCTAAAACTTTTGCTGATAATAGCCCTTCTCCTGTTGCAATTCCTCCGGCTGCAATAACAGGTTTATCTGGAAATGCCTTATGTAATGCTGGTATAAGTACTTGTAATGGATTGTTTCCAGCATGCCCTCCTGCACCTTGCCCAACAGCTATAAATCCATCACAACCTAAATTATAACATTTTTGCGCATGCTCAATATTTGTAACATCGCAATATACCTTTGCACCATATTTATGTGCTTCCTCTATTACTCTTGCAGGTGAACCTAATGAAGTAATATAAAAAGGTACTTTATGCTTTACACAGATCGACAAATGTTTTTCAAATAGGATATTTGATTTCTGAACTATCAGGTTTACACCAAAATTGCCTTTGCTTTTTTGTGATTTATATTGAACGAGCTCCGACAGAACCGCATCTAATTCACCTTCATTCCTGAAGTTTAAGGAAGGGAAAGTAGCCATTATTCCAGCATCTATCCCAGCTTTTAGCATTGCTAAATTACTCACCAAAAACATCGGAGCCATAACTATTGTTGTATTTAAGTTGAATTCCTCAGAATAATCAAAGTTTTTTGTCATAATCTTGTTTTAGATTAAAATAATTATATATTTGTACTATATACTAATTTGGTATATAGTAAACTTAATAGCTCTAATATCACTAATATATTGTTAATAATGCATAATTGGGTAGAAAATAATTCGTAACTTATTCCAAAAAGCAGTAGACATGAAAATCACCCGCGTATTCGACTTATTGCCTTTCCTCAAGATGTATTATCCTGAGACGAACATCTTCTCAGCAAAAGTAGATGGAGCATGGAAAGGTTATTCCACAGAGTCATTTATCACTCAAGTAAACGATTTAAGTTTAGGTTTGATAAAACTTGGAATTCAAAAGGACGACAAAATTGCCAACATGTCGCCTAACCGACCTGAATGGAATATTGTCGATTTTGCCGTAATGCAAATGGGTGCAATTCATTTGCCTTTATACCCAACTTTAGCAGAAGCTGATTTAAAATATATCTTAAATGATTCTGGTGCGAAAGTAGTTTTCGTAGCTACTGATGATTTATATCAAAAAATTAAAAGTGTAAAAAACGATTGTCCTCAATTGAAATATATTTTCAGTTATGAAACTATTCATGATGAAACCGTAAAACATTGGACAAAGTTGATTGAGATGGGTGATCCTGCTGATGCTCACAAAATTGAAGAGTATAAAGCACAAGTAAAACCTGATGATATTCTTACATTAATATATACTTCAGGAACTACTGGAAATCCAAAGGGTGTAATGCTTACTCATGATAATTTAGTAAGTAATTTTAAATCATCGAATCCTCTTATTCCAGAAGGTTCTCATAAGGCTTTAAGCTTTCTTCCATTATCACATATTTTCGAAAGAATGGTAGTGTATATGTATTTGAGTAAAGGGGTTAGTATTTATTATGCTGAATCTTTAGATAAAATTGCTGATAATTTAAAAGAGGTAAAGCCTCAAATGTTTACTACTGTTCCTCGATTGTTAGAAAAAGTATTTGATAAAATTGTTGCGACTGGAACTGAATTAAAAGGCATTAAAAAGAAATTATTTTTCTGGGCCTTGGATTTAGGTTTGCGCTATGAATACGATGGCAAAAATGGATGGTGGTATGAGTTTCAATTAGCAATTGCAAACAAATTAATTTTCAATAAATGGAGAGCCGCATTGGGAGGTGAGATTCTTGCCATATGCGCTGGTGGCGCTGCTTTGCAAGAGCGTTTAGCTCGAGTTTTTTGGGCTGCTAAAATTCCAGTATTGCAAGGTTATGGTTTAACTGAAACATCGCCAGTAGTAGCAGTAAATGGTTTAGACAAAGGATTAAGATATTTTGGTACAGTAGGCCCAACTATTCCAGGTGTTGAAGTGAAAATTGCTGACGATGGAGAAATTTTAGCTCGTGGTCCGAACATCATGAAAGGCTATTATAATAATGAAGAAGCAACCAAAGAAGTATTAGACAATGAAGGTTGGTTCCATACAGGTGATATTGGAGAATGGGTAGAAAATAGATATTTAAAAATCACAGATCGCAAGAAAGAAATTTTCAAAACCGCTGGTGGTAAATATATCGCACCACAAGTTATCGAAAATAAATTCAAGGAATCTAAGTTTATAGAGCAGATTATGGTTATTGGAGAAAATAGGAGATTCCCTGCAGCAATAATAATTCCCGATTATAAATATTTAAAAGACTGGTGTGTAATAAAAGGCATTAATAATACAAACAATGAAGAAATGGTGAATAATCCTTTAATCATTGAACGTATGCAAAAAGAGGTTGATCATTTTAATCAAAGTTTGGGTAATTGGGAACAACTTAAAAAGTTCATTTTATTGCCAAAAGAATTTACAATTGATGCTGGTGAACTAACACCAAAATTAAGTATGAAGAGAAAAGCAATTCTATTAAAGTATAATGATAGAATTGAACAACTATACGCATAAACATTTTGCTATGAGAAGAATTAATAAGGTTGCCGTACTAGGCTCCGGAGTAATGGGTTCCAGAATTGCTTGCCATTTTGCGAATGCAGGAGTTTCGGTGTTGCTTTTAGATATTGCACCAAAATCATTAACAGATGCTGAGTCGTCGGCAGGACTAACATTAGAATCATTTTCTGTTAAAAACAGAATTGTAAACGATGCATTGAAGCAAACATTATCATCGAATCCATCTGCAGTATTTACTAAGTCGACAGCGAAGTTAATTAAAACAGGTAATTTCGATGATGATCTTTCGAAAATCAGCGATTGCGATTGGGTAATAGAAGTAGTAGTTGAAAATCTAGGAATAAAGCAAAGCTTATTCGAAAAGGTGGAACAGTATAGAAAACCTGGATCTTTGATTACTTCAAATACTTCAGGTATCCCAATTCATTTAATGTGTGAAAACAGATCAGAAGATTTTAAAAAGAATTTCTGCGGTACACATTTCTTTAATCCGCCAAGATATCTTCCCTTACTTGAAATTATTCCTACTAAGAACACTTCTCAAGAAGTAATAGATTTCTTAATGCATTATGGCGATTTGTATTTAGGTAAAACTACAGTATTGTGTAAAGATACACCAGCCTTTATTGCCAATAGAATTGGTGTATTCTCGATATTATCCCTATTCCATCTCGTAGAAGAAATGGGTTTAAGTATTGATGAAGTTGATCGATATACAGGAACCATTGTAGGTCGACCAAAATCTGCAACCTTCCGTACTACGGATGTTGTAGGATTAGATACTTTAATAAAAGTTGCTCGTGGTTTGCAAGACAATCTTCCAAACGATGAGTCGAAAGAAGCTTTTGTTATACCTGAATTCATTGCCAAAATGGAAGCCAATAATTGGTTAGGTGATAAAACAAAACAAGGCTTTTATAAAAAGATTAAAAATGATAAAGGTGAAAAAGAAATTTTATCATTAAATCTGAAAACACTTGAATACGAACCTAAGCAGAAATTCAAATCATCATCTTTAGAAGCCATGAAAACCATGGAGAATCTAAAGGACAGATTGCAATTTTTAAATTCTGCTCAAGATACTGCTGGAATATTTTTCCGCAAAACAATGTATAAGTTGTTTGCTTATTGTAGCAACAGAATTCCAGAAATTACCGACGATTTGTTCCGCTTAGATGATGCTATGCGTGCAGGCTTTGGATGGGAATTAGGTCCATTTCAAATATGGGATGAACTAGGCGTGAAGAACATTGTAGATGCAATGCAGAAAGAAGGATTGGAAGTAGCTGCATGGGTAAATGAAATGCTGAGCTCAGGTAAAAGTACTTTTTATAATACTGAAAATGCCAAGCTTCAATATCTCGATCAAAAATCTAATACATATCAAGCTATACCAGGTGCAGAATCATTTATCATTTTAGATAATATTAGAAAGACTAATAAAATTTGGAGTAATTCTGGTGTAACGATTACTGATATTGGTGATGGGATTATCAATTGTGAATTTCATACTAAAATGAATTCTATTGGAGGTGAAGTATTACAAGGTATTAATAAAGCCATCGATTTAGCTGAGCAAAATTATAAAGGCTTGGTAGTGGGGAATCAAGGTGCGAATTTCTCAGCAGGAGCAAACATTGCCATGATTTTCATGATGGCAGTTGAACAAGAATATGATGAAATTGATTTCGCAATTCGTCAATTCCAAAAAACGATGATGCGTGTACGGTATTCTTCAATCCCAGTGGTAGCAGCACCACATCATTTAACACTTGGTGGTGGATGTGAATTATGCTTACATGCAGACTTTGTTCAAGCAAATGCTGAAACGTATATGGGACTTGTTGAGTTTGGTGTTGGTGTTATTCCTGGTGGTGGAGGTTCTAAAGAATTTGCATTGAGATTTGCAGATGCATACAGAGATGGGGATTATGAATTAAATACCTTAAGAGAAAAATTCTTGACCATTGGTATGGCAAAAGTTTCAACATCAGGTGAAGAAGCTTTCGAACTTGGTTATTTAAAACAAGGACAATATGCAATTAGTATGAATCAAAATCGATTGCTAACAGATGCGAAACTAAAAGCAATTGAATTAGCTGATGCGGGTTATATAAGACCTACAGAGCGAACAGATATCAGGGTACTAGGCAGACAAGGATTAGGGATGGTATTTGCAGGTGCGAATACCATGTATTCTGGTCATTATATTTCTGAACACGACAAGAAGATATCTGAAAAGCTAGGTTATGTATTATGCGGTGGCGATTTAAGTGAGCCAACACTAGTTTCAGAGCAATACTTATTAGACTTAGAGCGTGAAGCATTTTTATCATTATGTGCTGAACGTAAAACATTAGAAAGATTACAGGCTATTTTAAAAGGTGGTAAACCACTTCGTAACTAATATGAAAGAAGCATATATTATAGCAGGATATAGATCTGCAGTGGGCAAAGCACCACGCGGTAAACTTCGTTTTTATCGTCCGGATGATTTAGCATCGGATGTAATTTCACACATGATGTCTGAATTCCCTCAATTAGATAAAGAGTGGATCGATGATGTTATAGTTGGAAACGCAACTCCAGAAGCAGAGCAAGGATTAAACATTGGAAGAATGATTTCATTGATTGGCTTGAAAACCGACAAGGTTCCAGGCATGACAGTCAATCGATATTGTGCTTCTGGATTAGAAACCATTGCTATTGCAACTGCAAAAATTCGTTCAGGAATGTCGGATTGCATAATCGCAGGTGGAGTGGAAACAATGTCGACTATCCCATTCGGTGGATGGAAAATTGTTCCTAATTATGAAGTCGCGAAAAATAATCCGGATTATTATTGGGGAATGGGATTAACAGCAGAAGCTGTTGCGAAAGAATACAATGTATCTCGTGAAGATCAAGATGCTTTTGCATTTGCATCGCATCAAAAGGCAGTCTCTGCAATCAACGAAGGAAGATTTAAATCTGGAATTGTTCCAATTAATATTGAAGAAGTTTATTTAGATACGAATGGTAAAAAGAAAACGCGCACCACTGTGTTTGATACGGATGAAGGACCTCGTGCAGATACCGATTTGCAAAAACTTTCGAAACTAAAACCAGTATTTGATATCGCAGGTTCAGTTACTGCAGGTAACGCATCTCAAACATCAGATGGTGCTGCATTTGTATTAATTGTTTCAGAAGATATGTTGAAACGATTAAATGTAAAACCAATCGCAAAATTAGTTTCATATTCTGTCGCAGGTGTCCCTCCTAGAATTATGGGTATTGGTCCGGTTGAAGCAATACCAATGGCACTGAAAGCTGCTAATATGAAATTGCAGGATATAGAATTAATAGAATTAAATGAAGCTTTTGCATCACAATCTTTAGCAGTAATCAGAACACTTGGCTTAAATCAAGATATCGTAAACGTAAATGGAGGTGCAATTGCATTAGGTCATCCATTAGGATGCTCAGGTGCAAAATTAAGTGTGCAACTCTTCAATGAAATGCGAAGCAGAAATAATAAATACGGCATGGTCACAATGTGCGTAGGCGCAGGCCAAGGAGCCGCAGGGATTTTTGAATTATTGTAAAAATGTACACTGTACAATGTAAACTGTACTATGTATATAATATATAATTCATTGTACATAGTACAACGTTTAATAAATAAACCTGCATTTATGCAGTTGGATGAATTGAAAAATAATAAGACGTTTATGTTTTACATTTTTTTTCAAATGCATGATTTCAGGAATTTAAATTTATGGGTGAAAGCTATTGAATTAGCTGAGTTTATTTATATAGTAACAGCTCATTTCCCGGATAATGAAAAGTTCGGTTTAGTAAGTCAAATGCGAAGATGTTTTGTGTCGATATCTTCAAATATAGCGGAGGGCTGTGGGAGAAAGGGTGATATTGAATTGATACATTTTTTAACGGTAGCGAATGGTTCAACTTGTGAATTGCAATCGCAAACGATCTTGTCCAATAAATTAAAATTTATTAATGATGGAAAAACCAAAATGATAAATGACAAAATTGAAGAGTTGAAAAATATGAATTATAAACTTCAACAAAGTACATAATACATAGTACAAAGTACATAATACAAAGTACATAGTACAAAAAATATAAGAACGAAAAATATGGCAACTACAGAAAAAACATTAACAAAAGGTGGCGAATTTCTTATCAAAGAAACATTAGCTAAAGATATTTTCATTCCAGAAGAATGGACTGAAGAACAAAAAATGATTGCTCAAACTTGTGTGGATTTTTTAGAAGCGGAAGTGAATCCGAATTTAGATCGAATAGATAATCACGAAGAAGGTTTAATGGAGAGTTTAATGGACAAGGCTGGAGAGCTTGGTTTATTAGGCGTTTCAGTGCCTGAAGTATATGGTGGTTTCGGAAAGGATTTTAATTCTTCGATGTTAGTAACAGAGAAGGTTGGGGCTGGGCATTCATTTGCAGTAGCATTATCTGCTCATACAGGAATTGGTACGCTTCCGATTTTGTATTATGGAAATGAAGAGCAAAAAGCGAAGTACATTCCGAAGCTTGCAAGTGGAGAATGGAAAGCGGCCTATTGTTTAACTGAACCAAACGCTGGTTCAGATGCGAACTCCGGAAAAACAAAAGCTAAACTTTCGGAAGATGGTAAGCATTATATTGTCAATGGACAAAAAATGTGGATCACGAATGGTGGTTTCGCTGATGTGTTTACTGTGTTTGCAAAAATAGATGACGATGAAAATTTATCAGCATTCATTATTGAAAAATCTTTTGGTGGAATTACGATGAATCCAGAGGAGCATAAAATGGGAATTAAAGGTTCATCAACTCGACAAATATTTTTCAATGATTGTAAAGTTCCAGTTGAAAATTTATTATCGGAACGACAAAACGGATTTAAAATCGCTGTTAATATTTTAAATATTGGTAGAATTAAATTATGTGCATCTGCAATTGGAGCTTGTAAAGAAGTAACTAATAAAGCAATCAATTATTCGAACGAAAGAATTCAATTTAATATTCCTATTTCTAAATATGGAGCTATCAGATTTAAACTAGCTGAAATGGCTACTAAAATATGGTGTACAGAAGCAGCAACTTATCGTGCCGGTCAAAATATCGATGATGCTTACGATGCATTGGTTGCAGATGGAATGGATTCTGGCAAAGCGAAATTGAAAAGTACAGAACAGTATGCAGTAGAGTGCGCAATTCTGAAAGTATATGGTTCAGAAACTTTAGATTATGTTGTTGATGAAGGGGTACAGATATACGGTGGTATGGGTTATTCTGCTGAAGCTCCAATGGATAGAGCTTACCGTGATGCACGTATCAACAGAATTTTTGAAGGCACAAACGAAATCAATAGACTATTAACTGTTGATATGATGTTGAAGCGTGCGATGAAGGGGGAATTAGATTTAATGACTCCAGCGATGAATGTTGCTAAAGAATTAATGGAGATTCCTGATTTTGGCGCAGAGGATGAAGGCTTATTTGCGAAAGAGAAAAAAGCATTACATAATTTGAAAAAAGCTACTTTAATGGTTGCAGGCTCAGCAGTTCAAAAGTTCATGATGACACTTGCTAAAGAACAAGAGATATTAATGAATATAGCTGATATGGCAAGTTTAGCTTATATTGCAGAAAGTGCGTTGTTGCGTGCAGAGAAATTAGTAGCTAAACATTCTGAAGCTGAGGTTTCGCTTCAAATTGATATGGCTAGGGTTTATTTACACGAAGCATTAGACAAAGCTTATATTCAAGGTAAAGAAGCAATCAATTCATACGCAGAAGGTGATGAGCAAAGAATGATGTTGATGGGATTAAGAAGATTTACTAAAATCGAACCGATGAATTTAAAAGAAGCTCGTCAACGTATTGCTAAAAAATTAATCGAAGAAAATAAATACTGTTTCTAAAATGCAAACTATACTTGGCTCCGGAGGTGCTATTGGAATTCCTTTAGCAAAAGAACTTTCTAAATTCACTGATAAAATTCGTTTAGTAAGTAGAAATCCTAAAAAAGTAAATCCTACAGATGAACTTTATCCTATTGATGTAAATGATTTGAATCAATTGGATAAAGCCATTGATGGGAGCGAAGTAGTCTATGTAGTTATTGGCTTTGAATACAAGTTGAGTGTATGGCAAAATACTTGGCCGAAATTTTTGCAAGCAGTTATTAACTCTTGTAAAAAGCACAACGCTAAACTTGTATTCTTCGATAATGTTTACATGTATGATCAGTCGGCAATTCCACACATGACTGAATCATCTGCCATTAATGCCCCTAGTAAAAAAGGAAAAGTTCGTCAGCAATTACACGAGATGATAATGTCTGAAGTTGAGAAAGGAACATTAATAGCTTTAATTGCTCGCTCGGCTGATTTCTATGGCCCGGATAATAAAAGTAGCGCGATAGGATTAATGGTTGTAGATAATTTTTTAAAAGGCAAAAGTGCGCAAGCTTTTGGTGATATCCACAAAATTCATAATTACACCTATACTCCCGACGCAGCAATGGCTACAGCCTTATTAGGCAACACGGCCGATGCATACAATCAAGTATGGCATGTGCCAACTACTTCTGAGAAATTAACCACAAAACAATGGATAAATATTGTTGCTGAGGAAATGAAAGTAGAGCCTAAAGTTCAAGTTATTCCTGAATGGATGATTAAACTTTTGGGAATATTTATGCCAATAATGAAAGAATTCCCTGAAATGCTTTATCAAAATAAACAGGATTATTATTTTGATAGTTCTAAATTTGAAAAGCGATTTGGAATAAAAGCAACTTCGCCAAGGGATGGTGTAAAAGCGCTGTTGGAGAGTCTTAAAAAATAACATCAAAAAAACAATTTCTATTTTCATCGGTTTTCTTCAAAAAATTCTAAATGGAAGAGAAGGATATCGATAGAGTGATTGAAATGGCTTGGGAAGATAGAACTCCCTTTGAGGCTATTCATCATCAATTTGGATTGACGGAATCCAATGTCATTGCATTAATGCGTAAAGAATTAAAACGCAGTAGTTTTAATTTATGGAGAAAGCGCGTCAATAGCGGTGTTAGTCAAAAACATGCGGCTAAAAGAAACCCTGAAATCGATAGATTCAAATGTTCTCTTCAAAGAACAATCTCTTTAAATAAAATCAGTAAACGATAAATGAAATATCAATTCGAAACTGATTATCCTACCATATTAAAGAAGATCGAAGCGATTGATCCTATTGAATATTGTAAATCTAGAAATTATATTGATGGTGCTGTCACCTACTTATCACCTTATATTTCTAGAGGAGTTATTAGTACGAAGCAAGTTCTTCAATCCGTAGTAAAAAGAGGATATAAATTTCAAGAAATAGAACATTTTATTAAAGAATTATGCTGGAGAGATTATTTTCAACGTGTTCAGCAAAATATAAACATCAATGCTGAAATAAAAAATAAACAAGAATTTGTTAATCATTTTAAAATTCCTGAAGCTATTGTAAATGCTGAAACAGGTGTTGATGGGGTAGATTCTGCGATTAATGAATTATACAATTCTGGCTATATGCATAATCATTGCAGAATGTATACTGCATCTTTAGTTTGCAACATCGGAAAGTCTCATTGGATGTATCCAGCGAAATGGATGTATTATCATTTATTAGATGGAGATTGGGCAAGTAATGTATGCAGTTGGCAATGGGTTGCTGGAGCCAATAGCAATAAAAAATATTATGTAAATCAAGAAAACGTCAACAAGTTTACACATACCAATCAAAGCGGTACAATCCTAGATATGTCGTATGAAGAGATAGCCGTTATGGATATTCCTGAACAATTATCTATTATAACTGATGTTAATTTCGAAATTCATTTTCCACTCGAAAAGCCAATAAATATTAATGCTTCGTGGCCTACGTATATTTATAATTATTACAATTTAGATCCAGTTTTTTGTACTGATGAAAATGCTAATAAAGTTCTTTTGCTCGAACCTGATTTTTTTAGTCAATATCCTGTTAGTAAGAAATGCATAGATTTTATGATGGAGTTAAGTAGAAATATTCCTGATATTCAAATCTATGTTGGTTCATTTCAAACATTAAAATCGAACCATAATCTGAATGAAATATACTACAAAGAGCATCCTTTTAATTTACATTACGAAGGAATTAAAATAGAAAGAGATTGGATTGTAGAAGGTTTCGATGCATACTACCCTTCATTTTTTTCGTATTGGAACAAAATATCAAAAAGTGTAAAAATCTTGTTTGAGAATGAAAAAAATTAAGAAAGAGCATCTGCCTCAAAAGCTTTGTATAGTATGTTCTCGCCCATTCACATGGCGTAAAAAATGGGAAAAAGTATGGGATGAGGTTAAGTATTGCAGTGAAAAATGCCGAAGAAATAAGTAGTTTTAAATATATTTTATAAATTGCTTTTAAAACTCACCCTAATTATGAAGAAATTAGCTTACTTATCATTGGCATTATTTATTGTAGCATGTGCCAGTAAAAAGACTCCTCCTACAGTTCCTGCTACACCATCTGCTAGTAAACCAACTACATTAAATCAATTAGTAGTATTGCCAGAAGTTACAGAAGCAACATTTACCACTACTGTGAAAGATTTCACATTTGCTGATTATCATAAAGGAAAATCTTTATATGAGAGCAAGTGCAATGGTTGTCATGCGCTTATTCCACCTTCAGCAAAGCCTACTGCAGTTTGGGAAAAGATGGTACCAGTAATGGTAGGGAAATACAATATGAAAAATACTGATTATCTAGACGAATCAGCTGTTAAATATATCTCTGGCTATTTAGTTACAGTTACAACAAAATAAATGGAAGTTAAATTCCCAATTAAAGATTTTACCGAAATTCTTACACTACGTTTAAGAATTAGAGAGGTCCGAAACTCAGATGTTTCGGACTTTTTTCGCATTCGTTCAAATCCAGATAACATGAGGTTTATTCCTCGACCAGTAGCGCAATCTGAACAAGAGATTCTTGAGTTTTTCGAATTATGTAATGAGACTTATCAAAAAGGAGACGGCTTAAATCTAGGGATAGCGCTAAAAGATTCTGATGTATTAATTGGTTCAATTGGTTTTTATAGAACGAAATGGTATGCGGATCGTTCGGAGATTGGATATATTTTAAGTGAAGATCACCGCGGACAAGGTTATATGCATGAAGCCATTACAGCGATCATTCAATTCGGTTTTGATGAACTAGGATTCCATTCTTTAGAAGCGATTATCGATCCTAGAAATTCAGCATCTATAAATGTTGTTGAAAAAGCAGGCTTCATAAAAGAAGGTCATTTAAAAGAATGTGATTATTGGAATGGAGAATATTTAGATTCTTTAATCTACTCCTTAATCAATCCTAAACACTAATTAAGCTAAAGCTTTCTTGTAGGTTTCTAAACATCGATCTCTAGCAAACTTATGATCTACAATAGGAGCAGGGTAGTTTAGTTCTTGGAATTCTGGCACCCATTTTTTGATGTATTGAAATTGTGGATCAAATTTCTTTGTTTGTTCCGATGGATTAAATATTCTGAAATAGGGTGCTGCATCGCATCCACTACTACTTGCCCATTGCCATCCTCCATTGTTAGAACTCAACTCAAAGTCCATTAATTTTTTTGCGAAATATGCTTCCCCCCAACGCCAATCAATCAATAAATGTTTTATCAAGAAACTAGCAACTATCATTCGAACACGATTATGCATAAAGCCAGTTGCGTTTAACTCTCGCATTCCCGCATCAACAATAGGGTAGCCTGTTTTTCCTTCACACCATTTTTGAAATTCTTCTTCGTTATTTCTCCAAGTAATTTTATCGTATGCCAGCTTAAATGAGTTTTTTACAACATGTGGGAATTGCCATAATATCATAAAATAAAAATCTCTCCATATCAATTCATTCAACCATACTTCTGATTTTCCTTTTGCATTGCGTGCAAGTTCTCTAATACTTACTGTCCCAAATCGTAGATGTACTGAAATTCTTGAAGTGCCTTTTACTCCTGGGAAATCTCTTTTAGAATGATAATCTTTTAATATACTTTGATATTCTGCAGCTGGAATGTCAATGCTACTTCTTTTGAATCCCATTGCTTCTAAGCTAATAGAATCATTCTTTTTGGAGATTTCAGTATTGAAATTTTTATAATATTTTTCGGTTGGATAAGAACTCAAATAAAAGTCGTTTACTTTTTTCAACCATTTGTTTTTATAAGGTGTGAAGATGGTATAGGGCTTCCCATCATCTTTAAGGATTTCATCTTTCTCAAAAATACATTGATCTTTATAAGTGTAGAATTGAATAGATTTTGAAGAGAGAAAATTCTTAATTTTTTCATCTCTTGTTTTTGCATAAGGTTCGTAGTCGTGATTTGTATAAATTGCTTTTATAGAATTATCTTTAGCTAATTCTGAAAACACTTCTTCTGGTGTAGAATGATAAACAAGTAAAGTTGAATTTAATTTTTCAAGTTCAGTTTTTAATCGTTCAACTTGATCGTAAATAAAAGTTACTCTGCAATCGTCTTTATCTTCTAATTGATCTAAAATATTTTTATCGAAAATAAATATACACTGAACTTTCTCGCCAGAACGTAATGCATGGTATAGTCCTGCATTATCTGTTAATCTTAAATCTCTACGAAACCAAAATATGTTCATTCTATTTTTTTAATAAAGCAATTAAACAATCTTTAAGATTAGGGTATTTAAATTTAAATCCTGTTGAAATAATTTTATCTGCACTCGCTTTGGTACTCCCTAAAACAACAGCCGACATTTCGCCGAATATAAGTTTCAAAATAAACGCAGGAACATTTGGTGCCCAGAAAGGCATGTTTAAAACTTTTGCTAAAGTTCTACTGAAGTCTGTATTTGTTACTACTTCAGGACTAACGGCATTATACGCGCCATGTAAATCGTGGTTTTCTAAAGCGAAGATATACATATCGCATAAATCATCCTCGTGAATCCAACTCATCCATTGCTTACCATTTCCTAATGCAGAACCAAAACCAAATTTGAAAGGAGTAATCATTTTCTTCAATGCACCACCTTCTATAGTTAGCACTATTCCTGTGCGAAGTTTTACAGTTCTGATTCCTAAGGTTGAAATTTTATCGATTGATTCTTCCCATGCAACGCAAGTCTTGCCAAGGAAATCATTCGCCGGACTACTATCCTCGTGCATTAGTTCATCGGCTCTGTCAGAATAAAATCCTGTTGCAGATGCAGAGATAAATTGTTTTACTTGATGTGAAGTGTTTTGTAATGTAGAGTATAATAGCTTTGTAGAGTTAACACGACTATTAATGATTTCAGCCTTGCGATGATCGGTCCAAGCTTTATCAGCAATACCTTCACCAGCTAAATGAATAATGGCATCAACACCTTGTAACGCATTAGGATCAATATAACCATTTTCAATATCCCATTTAACCGTATCTACATTTCCAGATTTTCTACTTAATATCCTAACCTGATAGCCCTTCCCACGAAGCCTCTCCGTAAGACGCTTCCCAATTAACCCAGTTCCCCCACTTATTAAAATCGTCGTCATTAATATTAATTTGTTAATTTGTTAATCAAGTGTCAATTAGTCAAGTAATCTATTTCATAGACAATTTACAAATGATTATGTTTGTTGAAAGAAGAAAATTATGATCTATCAGAAACATATATTTGTTTGTACCAATCAACGTCCGGAAGGAGCTGCAAAACCTAGCTGTGGCGAAGCACATGGCCTAGAGTTGATTTCAGAGTTTAAAAAGCTAATTAAGGAGAAAGGCTTATCCGTAGAAATCAGAACACAAAAGACAGGTTGCTTAGATGTATGCGATTTTGGTCCGGCATTAGTTGTGTACCCAGAAGGTGTATTCTACAAACATGTGCAAATAAGTGATGTTGCTGAAATTGTAGAGGAGCATATTGTTGGGGGGAAGCCGGTGGAGAGGCTTGTTCTTTAACTGGTAACTCGAAGCTCGAATCACGAGTCACGATCCCGATGGCTATCGGGATCGTGACTCGTGATTAACAAGAATAATAACTAATTACTATAGAGGTTGATTGAAAACATATACAATTTGGTATATCAATTATGGGCAGAACATATAATAGAGATCAGTACTGTTTAGGATTAGTAAACAACCTTTCCTGTACACACTTTTCCTGGTAGTTCTAATTTGAAAAGATACATTCCTCTTGATGGTAAATCTTTACTCTCAATAGTGATCTCGTTAGTTGGTTCAAATGTATTTTTGAAAATTAATTTTCCACTTAAATCATAAACATAAAGTTTACAAGCTTCGTACTTGTTGAGTTTAATAGAGGTTGATTCAGTAAATGGATTTGGACTGAATTTTACATCATCACGTAAATAATCATTGTTCAAACCTGTTAAGTTTTTGCCATTAGATTTCATGATTATACCACTCTCTTCAATTATTAATATAGTACCTTGTTTAGTAGTGTAAAAATCTGTAAAATCATAAGATGAGCTTGTATAACCAGCTTGTAAATCTAGTGTGTCGTTATACTGATATATTCTATTGATCGAAAATTTATCATTGTACCAATAGGCTAGAAGCGAATTATTATTATACTTAATATTGCTTAATTCGAAATTGTGTAGATTTTTCCAAACACTATTTATTACAAAGAATGAATCGTTCAGAATAGAAGACAATAAAGTATATCCAAAATACTTCCCATCTGATGAAATTATTTGATTGTTGTTAGGCCTGATTACTAAATATTTTGGATAGCTATTGTTAAGTTGGCTCAAGGTTTTTTCAAATACCTTTATATTGTTTTTAGCGTATTTTGTGACAATGGTTTCATTATTGTTTGTGGTACTATTGTACCTAGAAGTTAAAGTAAATAGTGTATCATTTATTAAATCAAAATCACATAGATTGTCAGAATAATTATTGCTTGTTCGAGCTATATTCCCTGCAGTATCTAAAATTATAATCTGATTATTAATGTCGATTAGATAAAAATTGTCTCTACTGTATTTAACTTTTTTAATGTAGGAATTGGACTGTATGTATTTCGTCCATAATAAATTCAAATCAGCATCAAATTTCATTAATTTATTGCTGTCAGCTATTAATATATAATCGTCATTTTGTGTGTAATTGTACTCGTTATGAAGAATATGATATCTCGTGTTTTTCAATAGAACATTTCCACTAGTATCAGTTTTGTAGATTTTAAAATGTTTGGTACCTGTAGAATCGAAATGACCGATATAGTAATAAGAATCATTTAGCGCTAAGCAAAATTTTAATTTACCTTTAAAATTGGCTTCAATACTCTTTAAAAAACCTTGAGCATTAATATTCGTGATATTCAGAATTGATATAATGAATAGGAGAATGGTCGTTTTTCTGATCATTTTGGATTTTGTGAGCTAGAGTTCAACGAATTATAAGTTGTTTTATTATAACTCATTAATTCATTCTACTCACTACCCACTACTCTCTACTCAACTAAGCTTCATCGCGAACACACTCGAAAACGTAGTAGTAAACAGAATAATACTGATCGAGCTTACTGGCATTAAGATCGCGGCGATTACTGGTGATAAGTCTCCTTGAACAGCGAAGTATAATCCTACGAAGTTGTAGATAACGGAGATCACAAAACTTCCTAGAATTACATTCTTAGAATCTTTTGCGAAGCGAATAAACTTGTCGAGTTTGTTAAATACTTGTCCGTCCATAATCACATCGCAAGCAGGTGAGAAGTAGTTTGCTTGGTCGGTTACAGCAATACCTATATCACTTTGTTTTAAAGCTCCGGCATCGTTCAATCCATCACCAATCATCATTACTTTTTTACCAGCTTTTTGTAGTTCTTCGATTTTATTCAATTTGTCTTCTGGACTTTGTTTGAAATGCAATTGAGCTTTTTCTCCAAGCATATAGGTTAAGACTTCTCGCTCAGAATCATGGTCGCCAGAAAGAACCATTAATTGATATTTATTTTTCAATCGCTCTACAAGTGTTGCAAAACCTGGTCTGTACACGTTATGCATTCCATAGAAGCCTTTGTATTGGCCATCTATTTCAACATAAACACGACTCTCTTTTACATTCGTATTTTCAACCTCACCTAAAATAAATTTCTCAGATCCTATTCTAACATGATGTTTGCCATCCGATGCAATAATTCCTTTGCTTTGTACTTCTTCGTATTCACTTAAATCTACAGATTCAGTATGACCAATAAAATCATACACTCGTTTACTCAATGGATGCGCAGATTGTTTGAAAGTATTTCTCAATAAAGTTTTTTCGTAATCACTTAGTGCTTCTCCATGATAACTTACCTCAGCATGTTGCGCTTCTGTAATTGTTCCTGTTTTATCGAATACTATAACATCAACTTTTCCTAATGATTCAATTACATCGGAATTTTTTAGGTAAAACATATACTTGCCAAATAGTCTGATTACATTACCATTGGTAAATGTTGATGATAATAATAAGGCACAAGGGCAAGCAATAATTAATGTTGTAGTTAAGGCATTTAATGCTCTATGCATATCTGTTTGAGCCCAATAAATAAAGGCTGCTGCAGTAATAAAGAACAATATGATGGTAAAGTATTTACTAATGGTATGTATAAACGAATCGTATTTGTTTTCTCTCTCCTGAAATACATCTTTATTCCATAGTCGGGTTAAATAACTTTGAGAAACTTCCTTTACAACTTCTAATAACAACGCACTTCCTTCTTGTCGACCACCAGCATATAATAAATCTCCACGTTTTTTATCAATCGCTTCCGACTCTCCTGTAACAAAACTATAATCGATGTGTGCATCACCTTTAATTAAAATGGCATCAGCAGGAATAAGCTCTTTATTTCGTACAAGAATATGATCTCCTTTTTTTAGTTTGATAACAGGAACCACTTCTTCTTTCCCTTTATTCATTTTGGTAATAGCCATCGGGAAGAAAGATTTATAATCTCTTTCAAAGGATAGCGTCTCATAAGTACGATCTTGGAAATATCTACCAATTAGCATGAAGAATACAATGCCACTCATCGAATCTAAATACCCAGCACCTGTGTGAGAGCCAATCTCATAAAGGCTTCTAATGAATGTAACAAGTACTGCTAATGCTATTGGTAAATCGATATTCAAAAATCCTTTTCTCAAACTTTTTATTCCTGAAACGAAAAACTCGTTTGCAGAATAGAAAAATACAGGAAGTGAAAGGAATATATTTAAGTATCCAAACCAAGAAGTAAAATGTTCTTGATCGAAATAATTTCCTAATGAAAAATATTCTGGGAAACTCAACATCATGATATTCCCAAAACAGAATCCAGCAATACCTATTTTATATATTCTACTTCTGTTGATTTTCTTATTCGGATTTTTTTCTGTTTGCTCTAAGCTGATATGAGGTTCGTACCCGATGCTCGACATTAATTCTGCGATGTCGCTGAGTTTCGTTCCTGTTTCTAAATAAACAATTTCAACTTCTTTCTTAGGGAAGTTTACAGTTGATCTTACTACTCCAGGATTTAATCTTTGTAAATTTTCTAATAGATAAACACATGAACTGCAATGCATGCTAGGTACATGTAAGGTGATATGTGTTTCGTTCCCATCGGTATAAGTAATTAATGTACGTTTTAAATCTTCATCGTCGAGAAATGAATATCTGAATTGCTGATGACTATCTTTTCTGCTGATCCCAGGTTTGTCGTCTAAAGTGTAGTAATTACATAAATTGTTTTCAGAAAGTAATTCATACACCAACTTACAACCTTCGCAACAAAAAGCTTTATTATCGAATTTTACTACTACCTCTTCGCATTCTTCAGAGCAGTGGTAGCATAATGTTTTAACGTCAAGAGCCTGTTTCATAATCCTACAAATTACCGCCTAAACAAACATATTAAAAATGATATTAGTCATAATTACATAATACTAAGTACCAGTGGGTATACAAAAATACCTCATATGGGGGATATAATTAGCGATTTTATAGAAATACCTTTATTTATCAAATTATAGGGGAAAATATTTGATTGCCATTTAAAGATTCGATGAAGCGTACTAAGTGTATGTTTCATAGGGTTTAATTAAGTGGAAAGGTGTCCCCGAGTTAAATCGGGGCACTTATTTTTCTAATTGTAAACACTAATTAAACCAATATATTATGAAAACAACTTTACGAATTATAGCTACAATAGTACTATTGTATTTAGCAGGCACAAGCTACTTGTATGCCCAGGCTAATTTCTCGGATCTAAAATATCCCTATGCAAATGATTCCCTAATTTATGAGAAATATGAAAATGGCTCATGGAGCATCGATAATTCTCAGAAGTATTTCCTTTACCCAGATCGCAGGCCTATGTCTGTTTACATGTATGATCCAAGTGCTGCTGTATCATTCAAAGTTGATTATTTATATGATGGAAGCAATAGACTTACAGGATATAATTTAAGCTTAAAATTTGGTGTATGGATGGAATTTATACATCAAAGAATTAATCGTGATGCTAATGGAAATGTTATTGAAGTATTTGTAGAGCAATTAGACCAACCAGGAGGATCATTTGTAAATGATTCTCGTAGTTTATTAACATATGATGCACAGAATCGTGCTATACAACAAATTGACCAAAGTTGGGATGATAATGTTTCACCTGCTGTATGGGTAAATGATATGAAGAGTACATTTACCTATAATGCGAACAATAAATTAGATATTCAAATTGATTCGTCATGGGCAAATACTAATGTTTACTTTTTCAATGCCAAATATGTACATGAGTACGCAAATGGTTTATTATCTCTCAAATATCGTAAAACAGCTTTAGATCAAATTGCTGCTAGAACGACCTATTCATATAATTCAGCAAATGTATTATGGCAAGAAACTACTGAGAATTACGATGGTTCAGTATATACTTTATACGAAAAGGATTCATCTATATTAGATGCAAACAATTTAATTACACAGTCTTTTTCTTACAAATTTGATTTCGGTGTAAACAAATCTATTCTAAGCGAAAGAATGAATGCTTCAGGATCTAGTGTGGGTATTTTCAATACTGCTAAACTTTTAAAATCTCTTAATACTTTCCCGAATCCAAGTAATGGTGTTACATACTTGAAATTGTCTAAACCTACAGATGCCAATGTAGAAGTATACAATTCAATAGGAGAGTTAGTGATGAATTTATCGCTTAAAGCAGGTGAAACAGGTGTTGATTTATCAAACCTTAATAATGGAATCTATATGATTTCAGTAAAAACACCTTCTGAAGTTTATCAAACTAAGGTCATACTTCAAAAATAATAATTAATAACTAACCTTAAATGCAAGCCGGTATTCTTAATTGAATATCGGCTTTGTTTTTATTCAGAAGGCGAAGATTTGATAAAAATCTCTTATCTTCATTTTCTATTTTTAGTTATGAAAAAATTTATTTCGATTGCGCTATTAATTTGCTCGTTTTTCAAGGTAAATGCACAAAGTTCAGCTGATATTAAGCTTAAACTAGAGAAACTAAAATCGGTTGGTGCAGTATTATATATTGCAGCTCACCCTGATGATGAAAATACTCGACTCTTAGCGTATCTAGCGAATGAACTCAAAGTGAGAACTGCCTATTTATCCCTTACTCGTGGAGATGGTGGTCAGAACCTAATTGGAACAGAGCAATCTGAAAAATTAGGAATGATTCGTACTCAGGAATTATTAGCAGCTCGTTCAGTTGATGGAGCGGAACAATATTTTACTCGTGCCTTTGATTTTGGTTTTTCGAAAAATCCTGAAGAAACATTTAATTTCTGGAACAAGGATTCCATTTTAGCTGATATGGTTTGGGTGATAAGAAATTTCCAGCCTTCCGTAATAATTACTCGTTTCCCTACAGATGGAAGTGGTGGACATGGGCATCATACTGCTTCCGCAATATTAGCAGAAATTGCTATGGATTATGCAGCTGATGAATCGAAGTTCCCAGAGCAGTTAAAATATGTATCTACATGGAAAGTGAAGCGTTTAGTTTGGAATGGTTTTAATTTCGGCGGTCGTCCTCAAAGTGATGGTAAAGATTTTACACGTTTCGATATCGGAGCTTATAATCCACTATTAGGAAAAAGTTATGGAGAGATTGCTTCATTAAGTAGATCTCAACATAAAAGTCAAGGCTTCGGCGTACCTATGCAAAGAGGTTCTAGCATAGAAACATTTAAATATATCAAAGGCGATAGTGTTAAGAATTCAATTTTTGATGGAGTTTCTTTCTCTTGGCTTCAATATAAAAATGGAAAACAGGTTAATGCTATGATTGAAAAAATTATCAAAGCATATGATCCACTGCATCCTGAAAAATCTATTCCATCATTAATTAAACTTGATGATGCGCTGAATACTATCGATCAAAAATATTGGGTAACTCAGAAACGAAAAGAAATTAGCGATTTAGTTTTTGCTTGTGCTGGATTGTTTATAGATATTACTAGTGCTGATATTTATACTACCCCTAGCAGTTCGCTTAAAATTTCAATTCAATCTATAAATAGAAGCAATGCAGATGTAAAACTAAATAGAGTAAGCATTGATGATATTTATGATACTACAATGAACGCAAGTTTATTGCCAAATGCTTTGTATACTCAATCCACTAAAGTCAATATCAATAAAAACACTTCTTATTCTAACCCTTATTGGTTATTAGAGCATCCTAGCAAAGGCTTATTTCATGTTTCAAATCAAATGAATATAGGGAAAGCTTTTAATGCTCCAGCATTACCCACAACATTTTATTTCACTATAGATGGCAAAGCTTATCAATATACACGAGATGTTAAATACAAATGGGTAGATCCTGTGAAAGGAGAATTGTATAGAAATCTTGAGGTTTTACCAGCAGTTCAAATGAGTTTTTTATCGAAGAATTTAATTTTCACCAATGCAGATTCTAAGAAGAAAGTTCAAGTTTCTATGCGAACAAACGAAGCTAATTTGCAAGGAGTATTAAAATTAAATCTCCCTTCAGGTTGGGAATGTAATCCATCAGAAATAAAATTTGAAAGCAAATCTAAAGATGCTGCATTAACTTTTGAATTCGACATTACACCAACATCAATAGCGAGTTCAGGAAAAATTATTCCTCAGGCCATTGTAAATGGGAAGATTTATTCAAATACTGTAGAGCATATTCAATACGACCATATTCCAGTTCAAACTCAAGTTAAAAATTCTTCAATCAGTATAGAAAAAATTAATTTAACTGTAAAAGGTAAGAAAGCTGGATATATTCCAGGAGCAGGAGATGAGATTCCAGAAGCCTTGAAAAATATGGGCTTCGAAGTAGTTATGCTTACTGATGATTATATGAATACTCAAGATTTATCTAACCTCGATGTCATTATTGCTGGTATTCGTTTGTATAATACAAGTGATAAAATGCAATCGTATTACGATAAACTTATGACTTATGTTTTCAATGGTGGAAATTATATAGTACAATACAATACAAATAATTTCATCAGTAGTGTTAGTGCTAAAATTGGCCCGTATCCATTTCAAATTGGAAGAGATAGAGTAACAGATGAAAAAGCAAAAATGAATGTAAATAATGCTTCAGATCCATTGTTGAATTATCCGAATAAAATTACAGATAGTGATTATGAAAATTGGGTACAAGAAAGAGGTTTGTATTTCTTGACCAATATCGATGAGCATTATACTAAAACATATACAGTTAATGATCCTTCTGAAAAACCAAATGATGGCATGATGATTTCATGTAAATATGGTAAAGGAGTGTTTACATATACAGGTATCTCGTTCTTCAGACAATTACCCGCAGGTGTTCCTGGAGCATATCGTTTATTTGCGAACATTGTAAGTCAAACAAAATAGTATGTCGATTATTGATTGGTTAGTACTAGCATCAACCTTATCGCTTATCGTTATGTACGGCGTTTATAAAAGCCGTGGAATGAAAAGCATGGACTCTTATTTACTTGCCGATCGAGAAATGCCTTGGTATAATGTAGGGCTTTCTGTAATGGCAACACAAGCTTCTGCAATTACATTTCTTTCTGCACCGGGGCAAGGCTTTACAGATGGTACGAGATTCGTACAATTTTACTTCGGTTTGCCAATTGCAATGTTGGTATTATGCATCACCTTCGTTCCGATATTTCATAGGTTGAAAGTATATACAGCATACGAATATTTAGAACAGCGTTTCGATGTAAAAACTAGAACTTATACAGCAATTTTATTTTTAATACAGCGTGGATTATCAACGGGTATTACCATTTACGCTCCATCCATCATTCTATCTACCATTTTAAATATATCTCAAGTATACACTACGAGTATCATTGGTGTAATTGTAATTATCTATACGGTATATGGTGGAACAAAGGCTGTATCCTATACTCATTTATTACAAATGCTAATTATATTTTCATCGATGTTTATCGCTGGGTATATGATTGTACATATGCTTCCAGAGGGCTTTGGGTTTTCAGAAACATATAGTCTTTCGGAAAAATTAGGGAAGATAAATACTATCGATACGAAGTTTGATCTAAACAATAGATACAATGTATGGTCTGGTTTAATTGGGGGATTCTTCTTAGCATTATCTTATTTCGGAACAGATCAATCGCAAGTAGGAAGATACTTAGCAGGTAAATCAATTAGAGAAAGCCGACTAGGGTTAATAATGAATGGAATTGTGAAAATACCTATGCAATTTTCAATTTTGCTGATTGGTGCTTTACTCGTTGTATTTTATCAATTTTATACAGCCCCAGTGTATTTTAATGAACATGTAGTTTCGGAAATAAAAAATACAAAATATGCTGCTCAATATGATTCTATAGAACAGCGAGCTGTAAATCTAGCGAGGCTTAAAGCAAGTTCGATAAATTTATTATCGAGCGCTCATAAATCTAATTCTACCGACATAATAGAAAAGCAAGAAAAATTATTACAAGGATACGAGGGAGAATATCAATCATTACGAAAAGAAGCAAAAGGGCTTATTGCAGAAGCAAAAATTACTTCCGACGATGATAGCAATTATGTGTTTCTAAATTTTGTAATGCATTATTTACCGAAAGGATTAATAGGATTGATAATAGCAGTTATATTTCTAGCATCAATGGGTTCTACAGCTTCTGGCTTGAATTCATTAGCATCTACAAGTGTTGTAGATATATACAAAAGATTATTAAGTAAAGAAAACACTGATGGTGAATATGTGAATGCAACAAGATGGTTCACGATAGGTTGGGGGATTTTTGCAATGATAGTTGCTTTCTTTGCTGGTCAGATGGGAAATTTAATAGAGGCTGTAAATATTCTTGGGTCCTTATTTTATGGAACAATACTTGGAATATTTGTGTTAGCATTTTACTTCAAATTTATAAAAGCAGACGCAGCTTTTTACAGCGCAGTAATAGCGGAAGCACTAGTTTATATAATATATAGAATGGAGATTACAGCCTTCCTTTGGTTGAATTTAATTGGCTGTGTTTTGGTAGTATTCTTTGCATTTCTAATTCAATGGCTATTAAACTCTCGTAAGAAAGTTAATGCCATCGAATCGTAATGAATGCTTAAATAAGTTTTACTTTGATAGCGTTGATGCCTTTTTGGCCCATTTCAGTTTCAAAAGTAACTTTGTCATTTTCTTTTACAGGTTGTAATAAACCGTTGATGTGAACAAAAATACTTTCTTGATTATTACTATCTTTTATAAAGCCATATCCCTTTTCAGTGTTGAAAAAAGTAATAGTTCCTTTTCTGATTAAATCTGCTGGATCTACTGGTTCTTGTCGTGATACTGAAATTTGAATATCTTCAGTATTGAATTGAACTTTTCTAGTTAGATCTGGAGGTGTAGTAGAGATATTTCCGTTGTGATCAACGTAAGCGAACATTTCTTCTAAGCTTTTACCTTTATCTGAATTGTTTTTACGTTCTTCTTTCTTTTGCTCTTTCTCTTGTTTTTTCTTGAGCTTTAATTTTTCTTTTTCTTTTTTGTTAAAAGTTTCTTGCGACTTGGCCATGATTAATTTTAATTTCCTAAATGCATTTTAGCGCTTTGCGTAGGCGAGGAGAATTGTTTTTACCGGGCTTTCACGAAGAACTGTGGCACAAATATACGTATAATTCGTCAGATTATGAGATTGGTAGCTGAATTGTAAATTCTGTACCTTCATTTAAAACACTATCTACAGAAATAGCTCCTCCCATCACTTCAATTTGAGTTTTTACCATATAAAGCCCTATTCCTTTCCCTTCAACCTCCATATTGAATTTCTTGTATAAACCAAAAAGTTGGTCCCCATACTTGCTTAAATCGATGCCAATTCCGTTGTCTTTAAATTTGATAATTACATTATCGTTTATTTTTTCGGTTGTAATGCTAATACAAACAGGCTCATCATTTTTTGAGTATTTCAGGCTATTTGTAATGAGATTGAAGAACACACTTCCTAAATATGTACGTATAGATTTTATGGTATTTATTTTATCGAAATTTATTTTGAAATCAACTTTCTTGTTCTCTATTAAATTTGAAATACTTTCTTTTACGTTGTCAACTAATTGGTATAAATCGATGTCGGTTTTCATTTCCGAAACCTCTCTTCTTACCTGTAAAATATTATTTAAATCTTTAATTACTGAATCTAATCTGTTCGCAGATGTATCTAGTTTCTTTAATATTTCTGCTCTGTATTCATCGCTAGGATTGTCTTTAAGTAATAGATTTAAACCTAATATGTTTGCAACTGGTGCTCTTAAGTTATGAGAAATGATATATGCAAACTGTTCGAGGTCTCTATTTCTTTGTAGCAAATCATTGGTGATTTTTTCTTTTATTAATTCTTCGTTTTTCCTTTTAGAAATATCAAATTTCGATAAACAAATTCCGATTATTTCATCACCACTTTTTACGGGAATTACTGTATTGAAGTAAAAATAGTTCTTGTTGTTTTTAAAATAATGATTCTCATATTCTATTGTCTCTTTCAATGTAATAGCTTTCTCAAAAACATTAGAAAATTGAATAGATTTTTCAAAATCTATTAGTTCTAAAAAGTTCTTTCCGATTTCTAAATTTGCTTTGCCATGCAAATAAAATATTGAATATATGGATTGATTAAATGAGATAATTCTATAATCTAAATCGAGCAACATATATCCCACATCGGTATGGTCGAATATAGATTTTAGGTTTGCTTCAGATTTGTTTAATTGTAAGGTTTTCTCTCTTTTCTCTTGCTCTATATAGATGTTTCTTATTGCAGAAGAAACGTTTCTTGCTACACGTTCTAATATTAGCACTTCGTTTTCGTCGAATGCGTCTATGCTTTTAGCATAAATATTTATTGCGTTTTTTTTATTTTCAAATATATCTAAATCTAAAACGATAGATGATCGAATATCAAAATGTTGAGCAGCATCTAACCATGGTTGAAAATTTGGGTTGATTTCTACATTGTTATTGATATACTTTCCTCCATTTTTCAATACTGCCCCAGTTGGTCCATTACCCATTATAGGATCATCAAGGTCTATTTCAATATTGTTTAAGTACTCCTTCACTCCGTAAGAACTAATTGCTTTTACAATCCTTTTGCCATCTATTTCATTAGGCATATGAGTAATCCAAGCAAGCTTGTAACCACCCTTTACAACCAAGCATTCGCAAACTAAATCGTATATCGCTTGTTCATTTTCTTCTTTGGTTAGAATATCATTTATATTATTTAATAATCTTAATTCGTGATTAGTTTTTTGAATTCTTCTATTTAATTTTTTCTCTTCAGTAATATCCGTTTGAATCCCAAACCAAATTACATCACCATTTGCTTTAATCTCTGGTGTACAAATAACCTTCATCCATCGAATTCCATTTTTCAATGAATTACATTCTATTTCTATTTCAAAATTACAATGCTCTTTAAATGATCTTTGCGTGTTTTCATCAATATGCGGAAGGTACTCGGGTAAAATGAAACTCCTAAGTATTCCTGGATTTGCAATTACTTCCTCTGCAGTATGACCAGTTAAATTCACAATATTTTCGCTTACAAAATCGCATGATAATGCCTCATCTTTTTTACGAATAAATCTGTAAAAGATGATTCCAGGCAGATTTTTGCCTAGTGACAATAAGATTTCGTGTTGATTTGTTGCTCTCATTTGGGTAATGTGGAATGAGCGATGTGTATATAAATATCCTTCCTATTTGGATAATATACAAATAAAAAGGGTAGTATTTTTTGATACTACCCTTTATTATATTGAAAATATTTAAACTATAGTTGCTTCAAAAGGTCTTCTTGACTTAAATAACCTACATGTTCGAAGGTTTTAGCATTTGCTTTGTATACAAATAATGTAGGTAAAGCGTCCACTTTTAAATATTTGCAAAGATTTGGGTTTTTGTCGGCATCAATTCTAATGATTTCCACTTTATCACCCATCGTTTTTTGCATTTCTGTTAAATAAGGTGCCATTCTCTTGCATGGAGCACACCATTCAGCATATATATCGATAATAACTGTTTTTTCATTCTTGAGTAAAGCTTCATAAGCTTCTACAGTCATTTCTGAGCTAGCTGTTGTTGCAGTTGTATTGGTTTCTTCAGGAAGTTGGGAAGCTCTCCATTTCATCATACCTCCATTTAATTCATAAACATTTTTAAAGCCATTGTCTCTCATGAAATTTGCAGCACTTGAACTTCTTCCTCCACTTAAGCAATACACAAAATATGTTTTCGAAGCGTCTAATTTTTTAAGAGTATTTTCTGCATCTGATGAATTCCAATCTATATTTTGAGCGTTGGCAATATGTCCTCCAGAAAACTCATCCGCAGTTCTTACATCTAAAACAACAGCATCTTTCGTTTCACTGATTTTGTTTTGAAAATCCTTTGCTTCAAGGCTTGTTTTAACTCCTTGACCATTGCTACAAGCAGAAATGCTTGCGATAATTAATACGCTTAATACGTAATGTATTTTTTTCATACTGATTTATTTACTTAAACTACTGAAAAATAACAATCCCATTAGTGCTCCATATAAGGTGCTATTTAATGGTTTTGATGTGATTGCGCATGTACCACTAGCACATCCGATAAAATAATAATAGGCATAGCCTAAACCTGCTCCTACTATTGTTCCGATTATTTGCATTTTGTATTTTTTTACTAAAACCATGCGCAAAAGTACATTTACTATAACTTATATAATGTGATAATTGTTACGCTCCAGTTTATCTTACCCACATTTTGTATGCTTGTTCTTGCATTTCTATAAGATTAGGCATCTTTTCAATCTTATACTTAACAGCTGGGTTTTTCGCGATAACTACTTCAATAGTTTTCATCATTCCGTCTCTATTTAATAAAACTGAAATTTTATCTCCAACTTTTTTATACGTTAATGCTTTTGTTAGGTCATCAACTCTGAAATTATCAATTGCTATAATTTCATCATTTACATTAATGCCAGAAATATATGCCGGACTATTTCTAACAACTGAAGTGATAATGACTTTGCCATTTGCATTACTACTATTTGCACCAAGGTAAACCTCAGATTTGCCTGAATTCAAATCAGTGATTTTCAATCCTGCAATAGTTAAATAGTTTTCAAAAGAAATAGGTTCAACTCCATTTACATATTTCGCATAAAAATCTGTAAGGTTTTTGCCAGTGAATTTTTCTGCTGCTTGTTTAAATTGATCATCAGTAAACCCTATGTTTTTCTTTTCGTAATATTCTTTATATAGATATCTCATTAAGTTATCTAAATTTTCTTTACCTCCTGAATGTTCAATAATCATTAGGTTAAGAAGAGATGCGATAACACTACCTTTGTCGTAATAAGAAACTTGAGAGTTATTCGAATTCTCATTTCTTCTATAATATTTAATCCAAGCATCGTAACTTGCATCTGCTACAGACTGTACTTTATTCCCTGCTAAATTTGTTAATGCCGAATATTCATTCGCCATTAAATCTAAATACTTATCAGGTGAATTAAATCCTGCACGTCTAACAATCCAATTATCGTAAAATGCAGTGAAGCCTTCCGATACCCATAGCATTGTAGTGTAGTTTTCTTTATCGTAATCGAAAGGACCTAATACAAATGGTCTTAATCGTTTTACATTCCATAAATGGAAATATTCATGTGCAATTAATCCTAAGAACGATTGGTATGTAGATTCATTTGAATATGCAAAACGTTGCACCTGAACAGTAGTAGAATTCAAATGCTCTAACCCACCACCACCACTTGGTACGTTATGTACTATAAATGTATAGTTTGAACAAGGATGCGTACCAAATACTGAAGTTGCTTCATCAACAATTTTTGTAAAATCTTTTTTAATTTTCTCAGCATCGTAATTGCCTGGCCCTACCATTGCCACACTATGTTTTACACCCTGCGCAGTAAATTCGATAATAGTATGATTTCCGATTTCTATAGGTGAATCAGCAAGAATATCATAATTATCAGCTAATAGATGATATGCATTTCCTTTGTGTGTAGGTAATGAACAAGATATTTTAGACCAGTTTGAATTTGGTGAAATTATTACTTCAGATTTCTGATTTAATTGTCCATCAACATACATAAATACATTACTGCCATTTAAGTATGCATGAGATTCATCAATAAAACTAGTACGTACTGTTAATTCAAAAGCATAAACTTTATACTTAACTGTAACAGCTCCTTTCGATGGGTTTTTAATTAACCATGTGTTTTTATCAGCTTTAGAAAAACTAAGTGAACCATTTGTTGCATTAGCTTCAAAGCCTTCAACATGTCGAGCAAATTCCCTTACTAAGTATGACCCAGGTGCCCAAACAGGCATTTTTACAGCAATCTCAGATTTTCCACCAGGTACTTCCATTTCAACATTTACATAGTGCGCCTGTGCTTCAGGGAAAGATAATTTGTAAATTGTTTTATCCGCTAATACGGTATTTGCCATTCCACTCATTAGTAATAGTATTAATAGTTTCCTCATGTTTAATAAAATCAGATTTTTATAGTAATTACAATAATACGAATTGACTTTAAAATATTATTAAAAACACATTATTTGCATTTGTGTTCTAACATATAACCTTATCTTTGAAAAATCTATCGACATATAATAAAATGATGAAAATCAACCTTTTGATATTATCCGCTACCTTATTAGTAGCTTGCTCTTCTGATAAGAAGCAATCAAAACCAGATGCTATGAAGGGCATGAATGCTCCTCAAATTGCCAATTACATAGTACTTCAAGACACCACCATTAAAGAAGTGATCCAAATTACAGGTACTGTTCAAGCTGAAGAATCAGTAGATCTTCGTCCGGAAATGTCGGGTAAAATAATTAAAGTCTATTTCAAAGAAGGCTCGTCGGTTCGTGAAGGTGATGTATTAGTGAAAATTAATGATGAAGAATTACGTGCTCAATACAACAGAGCCAATGCTCGTTTGAAACTTGCACAAGAACAAGAATATCGTCAAAAAGTATTATTGAATAAAGAGGCTATCTCTCAACAAGAATACGATGTAGTAAATACTGAGCTTCAATCGATGAAGGCAGATGTTGAATTATTAAAAGCTCAATTGTCGAAAACTGAAATCAAAGCACCTTTCTCAGGTCACATTGGTTTACGCATGATTTCTGTGGGTGATTATATTAGTCCGAGTACAGTGATCAGTAGATTAGTGAAAGATGATCAAGTGAAAATTACTTTTTCTATTCCAGAAAAATATGCAACTCATATGAAACCTAGTGCTGAAATTGTATTCAGTACAGATGGTAATGCTACAAAATACAAGGCCAATGTTTATGCTATGGAGCCTTCGGTTGATGAAAATACTAGAACACTTAGTATTCGTGCAATTGCTAAAAATGATGGTTCATTAATCTCTGGAACTTTTTGTAAAGTTGAATTAGAAATGAGCGAAATTCGAAATGCTATTTTAGTTCCGAACGAAGCCTTAATACCTATATTGAAAGGTAAAAAAGTATTTATTTCTAAAAATAGTAAAGCTTCTGAAATAATAGTAAAAACAGGTATCCGCACAGATCGTTATGTTCAAATTACAGATGGCTTAAAAGCTGGAGATACACTTGTTACATCTGGAATTATGTCGATTAAAGAAGGTTCTTCTTTAAAACTAAAATAATTAAAACACACCTATGAGTTTATCGACACACAGTATAAAAAAACCAGTCTTCACCATTGTAATGAATGTGTTAATCATTCTCTTTGGGTTTATTGGCTATAAGTTTTTGGGAGTACGTGAATTTCCTTCTATTGATCCCCCGATTGTATCTGTTCGAACTTCCTATCCTGGAGCGAATGCAGATATTATTGAATCGCAAATAACAGAACCTTTAGAAAAAGCTATCAATAGTATTGATGGTATTAAAAACATTTCATCTTCTAGTAATCAAGGCTCAAGTGTTATTACTGTTGAATTTAATTTGAGTAAGGATATTGATGAAGCCGCGAATGATGTTAGGGATAAGGTTTCTCAAGCGGTAAGTAATTTACCTAAAGATATAAACGGTTTGCCTGTAGTGGCTAAAGCGGATGCTAACGCGGATGCTATTCTTTCCATGACACTTCAAAGTGATACTCGTTCTCAATTAGAAGTGAGTGATTATGGTGAGAATGTTATCGCTCAACGTTTGCAAACAATTCCAGGTGTAAGTAGTATTCAGATCTGGGGGCAAAAGAGATATGCAATGCGTATCTGGTTAGATCCTCTGAAATTGTCTTCTTACCGTTTAACTCCTTTAGATGTAAAGACGGCTTTAGATCGTGAGAATATCGAATTGCCTTCTGGTAAAATCGCTGGAAATACCACAGAGCTTACAGTTAAGACTTCTGGCAATTTAGTGACTGAATCTGATTTTAATAATTTAATTATTAAAACTGATGGTGATAAGATGATTCGTTTGATGGATATCGGATATGCGAATATCGGTCCTGAAAACGAAGAAACTATTTTACGTGAATCAGGCGTACCAATGATTGGTATGGCTTTGGTTCCTCAGCCTGGTGCGAATTATTTAGACATTGCGAAAGAGTTTTATAAGCGATACGATCAAATCGAAAAAGAATTACCAAAAGATTTTCGATTAAACATAGCACTTGATAACACAACCTTCATCAGACAATCGGTAAATGAAGTTGCTGAAACATTAATCCTATCTTTATTATTGGTAATCTTAATTATCTATTTATTCTTCCGCGATTGGAGCATTGCCATTCGCCCTTTAATAGATATTCCAGTATCCTTAATCGGTACATTTTTCATTATGTACATGATGGGATTTTCGGTGAACGTATTAACGCTTTTAGCTATTGTACTTGCAACAGGCCTAGTGGTAGATGATGGTATCGTTGTTACTGAAAATATATTCAAGAAAGTAGAAGAAGGCTTATCTCCACTTGAAGCAGCCATTAAAGGCTCGAACGAAATTTTCATGGCGGTAATCTCCATTTCAATTACACTTGCCGCAGTATTCTTACCAATAATTTTCTTAGAAGGGTTTGTGGGAAGATTATTCCGAGAGTTCGGAGTAGTGATAGCCTCCGCCGTATTAATCTCTGCATTCGTTTCCTTAACATTGACGCCAATGTTGAATGCAAAACTTATGCGCAGTGGGCATAAGAAAAGTAAATTCTACAATTGGTCGGAACCATTCTTTGTAAGTATGGTTAATTCATATTCATCAAGCTTAAATAAATTCTTAAATCGTAAATGGATTGCATTACCGGTTATTGCTTTTTGTTTTGGTATGATATTTTTTTTCGGAAAGAATTTACAATCGGAGCTTGCACCACTAGATGATCGTAGTGCTTTGCAAATGCAGGTAACTGCGCCAGAAGGAGCTTCGTTTGAATACACCGATTATTTCATTTTGAAATTAACGAAGTTGTTGAACGATTCTATTCCTGAAAAGAAAATAGGACTAACCGTTACTTCGCCAGGATTTACTGGTTCAGGCGCTGCGAATACTGGTTTCGTTCGTTTAAGAATTTCTGAACCAAATGAAAGAAAACGTTCTCAAGCTGATATTGCAAATGCATTATCTAGAATGACGAAAAGATATCCGGAAGCAAAGACTTTTGTTATTCAACAACAAACCATTTCTTCTGGTGGTAGAAGAGGAGGTTTGCCTGTACAATATGTATTGCAAGCTCCAAATTTCGAAAAACTAAGAGAGTATCTGCCTAAGTTTATGGAGAAAGCATCGCAAGATCCAACGTTTACAATGGTCGACGTGGATCTTAAATTTAATAAGCCTGAATTATCGGTTTCTATTGAACGTGAAAAGGCAAAGAGCTTAGGAATTTCAATTGTTGATATTGCACAAACATTACAACTTGCACTCAGCGGGCAACGTTTCTCTTATTTCACTATGAATGGGAAACAATACTCTGTAGTTGGTCAGTTCGATAGAGCAAATAGAGATGAACCAATCGACTTGAAATCTATTTTCGTTAGAAATAATAAAGGTGAACTTATTCAATTAGATAACGTCGTTTCTGTAAGCGAACAAAGTAGTCCACCACAATTGTATCATAACAATCGTTTTATGTCGGCCACAGTTTCTGCTGCTTTAGCACCAGGAAAAACAATTGGTGATGGTATAAAAACGATGGATAAAATTTCGAAAGAGGTTTTAGACGATTCTTTCTCAACCGCATTAACAGGGGCTTCTAGAGATTTTGCCGAAAGTTCTTCAAACATATTATTTGCGTTTTTACTTTCATTATTGCTGATTTACTTAATTCTATCAGCTCAGTTCGAAAGTTTCATCGATCCATTTATTATCATGATTACAGTACCTTTAGCTATTGCAGGTGCCTTGTTATCACTTTGGATTTTCGATCAAACCTTAAATATCTTCAGTCAGATTGGTATTATTATGTTGATCGGATTAGTAACCAAAAACGGTATTCTAATTGTAGAATTCGCAAACCAATTGAAGTTAACGGGAATGACGAAAGCCCAAGCTATTCGTGAAGCTTCAGCTGCTCGTTTACGCCCGATTTTAATGACAAGTTTAGCCATCGCATTAGGAGCACTTCCTATTGCCTTATCACTTGGAGCAGCTGCAAAAAGTAGAGTAGGTATGGGTATTGTTATTGTAGGCGGAACGATATTTTCTTTAATCTTAACCTTATATGTTGTGCCTGCTGTTTATGCATTAATGTCGAGAACAAAAACCATAGACACTAATGATTACAAGGCTTTAGAGAATTAACATGAAAAACATTCGAATAAATATATTAACACTTATCATCGTATTCTCAACTCCTTTCCTTGCGGAAGCGCAGGAGTTGATTAGCTTAAAACGTGCGGTAGAAATTGGACTTCAAAATAATTATTCTATTCAGATTGCGAATAATAGTCAGGAGATTTCCAGCAAAAACAAAGAAGCTGCAATCTCTACTTTATTGCCTAAAATCGATGCGACTGCTAGTTTAAATAAAAGCACGGTTGATACACGTCAGGTTTTCGTTACAGGAGTCATTCAAGAACGTGCGGATGCAAAATCATCGCAACAAAATGCAGGACTTCAATTATCATGGGTATTGTTTGATGGATTGAAAATGTTTGCATCATATGAGCGAGTGAAAGAATTAGAGCAAATGGGTGAAGTGAATGCAAGAGCAATGATTCAAGGGGTTCTGGCGGATATCGTGATTAATTATTATGCCATTGTAGCTTCACAAGCACAATTGAAAGTAAGTGAAGATGCGCTTGCGGTTTCTAAGAAGAGAGTTGAAATTGCTGAAAATAAAAATCAAGTTGGAGCAGGCTCAACCTTGGAATTGTTGAATGCAAAAGTTGATTACAATTCTGATTTAAGTTCTTTAATTCGTCAACAAGAAAGTTTGAAAAACTTAAAAATCAGATTGAATGAATTATTGATTTTACCAGTTGGCAATGATTTAGTGTTAACAGATTCAATATCTACTGATCAAAAAATAAACGCAGAAGAATTATATCAAAAAGTTTTGGCTCAAAATCCAAACTTGCTTTTAGCGAAAAGTCAACAAAGAATTGCAGAGTTAAATGTTCGTGAAGTATCGGCAGATAGATATCCTACATTACGATTGAATTCAGGCTATAATTATTCGAATCAAAATGCACAAGCTGGATTTTTCACAGAGAACAGATCTCAAGGATTGAACTATGGTATCTCTGCTAGTGTTAATATTTTCAATGGTTTGCTTCAAAGTAAAAAAGAAAAGATTGCCAAGCTACAAGCACAATCTGCAAATTATAGTTATGAGCAAGCGAAGTTAGCTGTCGATGCAAACTGGAGTGCATTGTTGAATAGCTATCAGAATAATTTACAGTTATTGAATATCGAAAAGGAGAATCAAGTAGTAGCGAAACGCAACATCGATATCAGTGTAGAAAAATATAAATTAGGAGGAATATCCTCCTTACAACTAAGAGAAGCTCAAAGAGCCTATATAGAATCGAACGCTCGCTTCACGAATGCTTTGTATCAGTATAAATTAGCAGAGATCAGTTTATTAGAATTGTCGTCGAGTATAATACCGTAAATAGATTTTTTGTTATTCATAACATATTCTCTATTTTCGCTATTACACTTAACCTAAACCTATGCTCTCTAAAACTCGACTGTTGATCGTTGATGATCATCAGATGTTACTCGATGGTATTCGAGCTTTATTACAGGATGAAAATCAATTTGAGATTATAGCGGAAGCTCATAACGGCACCCAAGCCCTTTCCATTTTAAAAGAGAATGAAATAGATATCGTACTTACGGACATTAATATGCCGGAGATGGATGGGATTACATTATCTCAGAAAATTCATTCAGAATATCCCGACACTAAAATCATTGCTTTATCTATGTTTTCGGAAAGGCAAACGATAAGAGATATGGTTGATGCTGGCGTTTCAGGTTATATTTTAAAGAATACTGGGAAGGAAGAGTTGGTTAGTGCATTGACTAAAATTGCAGCTGGTGGATTATACTTTGGGGATGAAGTGACGAATGAAATGATGAGGATGATGAATGAACCAGAGAAGTCGGACGACAAACAGAACCAGGTTAATTTAACCCTTAGAGAAAGAGAAATATTAAAATTGATTTCTAAAGAGTACAGTAATTCTCAAATAGCTAATGAGCTATTTATCAGTGAAAGAACGGTGGAAACCCATCGAAAAAACATCTTCAGAAAAACAAATACGAAAAGCATAGTTGGATTGATCAAATATGCCTACGAACACCAACTCGTATAATAAATGCTTATTTTGCGCGATTCAACAAAACTAAAGCACTTGCTTGTTGTTATGCATCTGAAATGAACAGGTTTTCTATAAAGGATATTGAAACGATTACTGGAGTTAAGTCGCACACCATTAGAATATGGGAACAGCGATATAATTTCATTCAGACGAAGCGTACGGATACGAATATCAGGTATTACAACGACGATGATCTTCGATTGCTCCTCAATGTATCTACATTAAACGATAACGGGTATAAGATTTCTGAAATAGCCAAAATGTCGGCAGAAGAAATGTCTCAGAAAATTCAAGAGATTACCAAAATCGAAAATAATCACTCTTGTTATATCCAATCCTTGAGTAATCATGCTATTAGTTTCAACGAGAAGGAATTCAAGAAATCTTTAAGCTGTTGCATTAAGAAAATTGGATTAGAGCAAACCGTTCTTCAAGTTATCTATCCATTCCTGAAAAATATTGGAATACTTTGGCAAACTGGAACCATCAATCCTGCTCAAGAACATTTCGCCTCTTCATTAATTAAACAGCGATTAACAGTGGCTATAGATGGCATTAAGAGCTCTAAAATTGAAGACCCTAAGAAGTTTCTATTATTCCTTCCAGATGGCGAGTTCCACGAAATTGCTTTATTATTCACATACTATATCATTAAAAGCCATGGCCATGAAGTACTTTACTTGGGTCAAAGCCTATCTATAAATTATGTAAAAGATGTATTGAAGGCTTATCAGCCTGATTATATTTTCACTATTCTAACGAATTCTATTTCTGAAGATGAAGTTAATTTGATCATTCAAAAATTTAAAGAGCAATTCCCTGATAATAAGATCTTATTGGCTGGAGGAATGATAAATAGCGAACAAATCTCGACTTGCCAAAACATTAGCATTCTGCGCGATGTGCCCGATTTATTATCGTTTTTGAATGAATTGAATTTCGAAAATGCCTAAAAGCCTAATTTTTAGGGCCTAAATCTTCTATACTTATTTAGCAAATACTTCTAAAAAAACCTTTAAAAGGTCTATAAATAATGTAATTTTGCAATGTTTTTAATATTATGGACAAATTAACATACTTGAACTCTAACTCTGCAGCTTATGTGGAGTCATTATACGAATCTTACAAGCAAGATCCTGAATCAGTGGATTTTGGCTGGCAAAAATTTTTCGAAGGATTTGAATTAGGTAGAAGCGGAGATGCATCGAACGTTACGATGGAAACTCCTGAGCATTTCATGAAAGAAATTGGAGTGCTTAATTTAATTCACGGATACCGAAATAGAGGTCACCTTTTCACTAAAACGAACCCGGTTCGTGAACGTAGAAAATACTTCCCTGGAAAAGAACTTTCTCAGTGGGGTTTATCGGATGCAGATTTAGATACTGTTTTTAACGCAGGTGTTGAAGTAGGACTTGGTCCGGCAAAACTTAGAGATATCATCAACCTAGTTGAGCAAACATATTGCGAATCTATTGGTGTTGAGTTTATGTTTATTCGTCACCCTGAACGTATCAATTGGTTTTTAAGTCGTTTAGAGAAAAATAGAAATACTCCAAATTTCTCAAGAGAAGAGAAGAAACAAATTCTAAGCAAATTAAATCAAGCTGTAATTTTTGAAAATTTCTTAGGAACGAAGTTTTTAGGTCAAAAGAGATTTTCTTTGGAAGGTGCTGAAACACTTATTCCTGCTATGGATGCCGTTATCGAGAAAGGTGCTGAATTAGGCATTAAAGAATTTGTTATCGGAATGGCGCATCGTGGTAGATTGAATGTGTTGGCGAACATCATGAATAAAACTTATAAAGAAATATTCAAAGAGTTTGAAGGAAAGTTTAATCCAGACGATCCATTTGGTGGAGATGTGAAATATCATTTAGGATATTCAACAGATATAAAAACTAGTAAAGGAAAAGATGTTCATTTAAGTTTATCTCCAAACCCTTCTCACTTAGAAGCAGTGGATCCTGTGGTTGAAGGTATGGTGAGAGCAAAAATTGATCATAAATACGAAGATAATTTATCGAGTATTGCTCCAATCTTAATTCATGGTGATGCTTCTGTTGCTGGACAAGGAATTGTATACGAAGTAATTCAAATGTCGAAGTTAGATGGTTATAAAACTGGTGGTACAATTCACCTTGTGATTAACAATCAAATCGGATTTACAACGAATTATAAAGATGCTCGTTCGAGTACATATTGTACAGACGTTGCTAAGACTACACTTTCACCAGTATTCCATGTAAATGGAGATGATGTGGAAGCCTTAGTACATGCAGTACAAATGGCCGTAGAGTATCGTCAAGAATATCAAACAGATGTTTTCATCGATATCTTATGTTACCGTAGATACGGGCATAATGAATCTGATGAACCACGTTTCACTCAACCTTTATTGTATAAAACAATAGAGAAACATCCTAACCCAAGAGAAATCTATCAGAAAAAATTAACTGAGCAAGGTTCTATTGATGCGGAGTTAGCAAAAGAAATGGAGAAGGAGTTCCGTCAACATTTACAAGAGCGTTTGAATGAAGCAAAACAAGAAACTACAACAACTGTAGAGCCTTTGTTCCAAGGTGCTTGGAAAAACTTTAGGTTCTCTACTCCTGAGGATTTTAAAACTACTTTCGATACTAAAGTTTCTGAAAAGAAATTCGTAGCAATAGCAAATCAAATAACGACGCTTCCGAAAGACAAAAAATTCTTAACGAAAATTGAACGTCTGTTTGCCGATCGTTCGAAAATGGTAAATGAAACCAAAATGTTCGATTGGGCAATGGCAGAATTAATGTCGTACGGAACCTTAATCGATGAAGGTTTTGATGTACGCTTGAGCGGACAAGATGTTGAAAGAGGAACATTCTCACACAGACATGCGGTAGTTAAAATTGAAGATTCTGAAGAGGAGTATATCCCACTTCAAAATGTTAAAAAAGATCAACCACCATTTTATATTTACAACTCACATTTATCAGAATATGGAGTATTAGGTTTTGAATATGGTTATGCCATGGCTTCTCCAAATACACTTACCATTTGGGAAGCGCAATTTGGTGACTTCTTTAACGGAGCTCAAATTATTGTAGACCAATTTGTAACAAGTGCAGAGTTTAAATGGAGAAGATCAAATGGATTAGTAATGTTACTTCCTCATGGTTACGAAGGACAAGGACCTGAGCATTCGTCAGGTAGAATTGAAAGATTTTTAGAAGCTTGTGCAAACGATAATATTCAAGTGGCAATGTGCAGTACACCTGCAAATTTCTTCCACTTAATGCGTCGTCAAATGATTCGTCCATTCCGCAAACCATTGGTGGTGTTCACTCCTAAGAGTTTACTTCGCCTTCCTGCTTGTGTTAGTCCATTGAAAGATTTTACAGAAGGTAACTTCCAAGAAGTAATTGATGATGCTACTGTAAAAGCAAAAGATGTAAAAAGAGTATTGCTATGTAGCGGTAAAATCTATTACGATTTATTAGATAGAAGAGTAAAAGATGGAAGAGAGAAAGATGTTGCGATTGTACGTTTAGAACAAATTTTCCCATTGCCAGTAGATCAACTAGAAGCATTGAAAAAGAAATATTCAAAAGCAAATGAAATTTTCTGGGTTCAAGAAGAAAATGCTAATATGGGAGCTTGGCCATATTTATTACGCAAAATGCGTAGAGAAAATATCGAAGTAATTTCTCGTAAAGAAAGCAGCAGTACAGCAACAGGATATAATAAACAGCATTTAACGCAACAAGATTATATCTTATACAAAGCATTTACAAACGACAAAGACTAATCATAATTCCCTGTCTGCCGACAGGCAGGATAATTTATAATTCATAATTCAAAATTCAAAACGATGTCATTAGAAATCAAAATACCACCAGTAGGTGAATCAATTTCAGAAGTAACACTTTCACGCTGGATTAAAGCAGATGGTGAATTTGTAGAAATGGACGAAATTATAGCAGAGCTAGAATCTGATAAAGCAACTTTTGAATTAACTGCAGAACAAGCTGGTGTTCTGAAAACGATAGTTGCCGAAGGTGAAACAATTGCCATAGGTACTATTGTATGTTCTATCGATACAAATGCTAAGACTAGTGCTAAATCAGCGAAAGTGGCTACAGCAGATGTTGAAGAAGTGGTTACTCCAACTAGCGAAAAAGAAAACTATGCTGCTGGACATCCATCTCCTGCTGCTGCTAAAATTTTAGCAGAGAAAGGTGTAGATCCTGCTCAAGTTAAAGGAACAGGAAAAGATGGTAGAATTACGAAAGATGATGCAAGCTCAGCTAAAGCAAGTGCTCCAGCGAGTTCTGCAAAACCTGCTAGTGCACCAGCTGTGAATGTACCTGCTGCAGTTCCAGGAAGTAGAAATGTTCGTAAAGAAAAGATGTCGTCGTTGCGTAAAACAGTTGCTAAGCGTTTAGTTACTGTTAAGAATGAAACGGCAATGCTAACTACTTTCAACGAAGTAGACATGCAACCAATTATGGATATTCGTGCGAAGTATAAAGATAAGTTTAAAGAAAAATACGGTGTAGGTTTAGGCTTTATGTCGTTCTTTACAAAAGCTGTTTGCGAAGCATTGAAAGAATTCCCTGCAGTGAATGCTCAAATAGCTGGTGAAGAAATTATCTATAGCGATTTCGCTGATATTTCTATCGCAGTATCTGCTCCTAAAGGTTTAGTTGTACCTGTAATTAGAAATGCAGAATCATTAAGCTTAGCAGGAATAGAAAAAGCAGTATCTGAATTAGCTTTAAAAGCTCGTGATAATAAATTAACAATTGAAGAAATGACTGGCGGAACTTTTACAATCACCAATGGTGGTGTGTTTGGTTCAATGATGTCGACTCCAATTATTAATGCTCCTCAATCAGCAATATTAGGAATGCATAACATTGTGGAAAGACCAGTGGCTATTAATGGTCAGGTGGTAATCAGACCAATGATGTACGTTGCATTATCTTATGATCATCGTATTATTGATGGTAGAGAATCGGTAGGCTTCTTAGTTAGAGTGAAACAATATCTAGAAGATCCACAACGTTTATTGTTAGGGGTTTAATTTTTATAAAATTTAGATGAAGAAAATAGTATTGTTAATTGCCGTTCTTACTGTATTTGTTGGTGCTGTTTCAGCTCAAATGTTACAAAAAGAACAAGCTAAAGCTGATTTGAAATTTTGTTATGATGCATTAAAAACAGCTCACCCTTCTTTATACAGATATACCAAAGAATCGGAATTCAATACAATTTATAAATTCTTAGATGCTCGAATTCCCGACTCTCTTCCGAAAGAAGAGTTTGGAGAACTAGTAAACGTTTTAGTGTCTACAGCACGATGTGCACATACTTCGGCGAGCAATTCTATGAAAGCTAAATCAACCTTAGTTTTCAATTTCCCCTTTACTATTTATAAAAACAAATTATACGCAAGAAGCATAAAAGAATATTCAAGCGATACAAATCTTTACAGAATAATTAGCATCAATAATATTCCAGCAATAGAAATTGTTGATCGTATGTTAATGCTGAAAACAGGAGATGGATTTAATCAGAATTTCGCAGAAGCATTCTTCTCTCATAATTTCAATACCTTTTTCAATGTGTTATACAAAACACCAGACGTTTGCCCAATAGTAATTGAAACAGAAAAAGGCAAAAAAGAATTACAAGTAGAACGTCAGAAAAAGTACACTGCAAAGTATAAGGATTACGAATGGGATGGCTCAGCTACAGTAGATACTATGGCTGGCGCGAAATTATTAAAATTGAAAAACATACCTGACACTAGAATTCTTCGTGTTAAATCATTTAAGAAAGCTAATGCAACTTTCTATAAAAACATGTTCGATGGAATGATCCGTGATTCTGTGAAACAATTAGTAATCGACTTAAGAGGCAATACCGGTGGAAATATTAATCATGCTTTTTTCTTGTTGAATAATATTATCGACAAAGATATTTACATGTATACCGAACGTCGTAAAGCGAAGATCGCTCCATACTTATCATGGAAAGGTAAAGCTCAATGGCTTTTAGGAAAAGTGTTATATGATGTGTACCCAAATGGTCAACGTTGGACAGATAATAATGGATTGAAATATTATCGTTATTCATACAAAACGAAAAACATTTCTAAATACAAACCTAAGTTAGTTGTTATAACTGATGGACTAACAGTTTCATCAGCGAGTTTAGTTGCAGCGTATTTGAAGTATTATGAAAATGCTGAAATTCTAGGATCTGAAACTGGTGGTACATATACCGGAAACAACGGGAGATCTTTCCCTGAAGTTGTTCTCCCTAATTCAAAAATAAACATCCGTTTACCATTGTTCTATATCAATTATTTCCCTGGTGTTCCAAATTATGGACGAGGGGTAGCTGTAGATGAGTTTATGAACCCGCTTTTAGATCGCAAATCTCAAGAGGAATTCATTCAAAATCAGCTACTACTGAATGTTGAATAGTATTTTTATATTTTTACTGAAATATTCTTATCTTTAAGAATATTCTTTAATAACACACCCTTATGTCTAAAAAAGAAGATTTACACGTTGATTGCGCTCATTGTAACACGCGTTTTAAATCCGTTTTTTGTCATTTAACTCAGGACGACCTGCGTTTGGTAAACGAGAATAAATGGTGCCAGAGTGTTCAAAAAGGACAACAATTATTTACAGAAGGAGCGTATCCTCACGGTATATTCTGTGTAAACCATGGTAAAATAAAAATTCACCAAATGGGTAATGAAGGTAGAGAACAAATTGTTCGCCTTGCAAAAGATGGTGATGTTGTTGGTTATCGTTCGTTATTAAGTGGCGAAGCTTATAATTGTAGTGCAACCGCTTTAGACGATACATCGATATGTTTCATTCCTAAAAATGTATTCCTTGATCTTATTGAAAGTAATAAAGACCTTTCGATGCAGATTATACAATTGCTTTCTAAAAATCTTCGACAAGCTGAAAATGCTATTCTACATTTAGCACAAAAATCTGTTCGCGAACGTATGGCTGAAGCCCTACTTTTCTTGAAAGAAGTTTATGGCGTTGAAGAGGATGGAATTACGCTTACGGTAAGTTTATCTAGAGAAGAAATAGCTACACTTGTTGGAACTGCTACTGAAACAGCAATTCGCTTATTATCCGAATTTAAATCGAGCAAACTAGTTGAATTTTCAGGTAAGAAAATCAAAATTCTTGATCAAAAAGAACTATTAAGAACTGCAAATATTAACGAGTAATTTATTTACCCTTTTTTGTGCATTTTCCTTCATTTTGACTGATTTTATACCATTCTAAGCCTTTTCTATTCCCTCATTCACAAAATTATTTTAGATTTTGTTTAACTTTTATATGATAAAGCTTAAACAAGATTATTGATTTGTTGTTAGAGACATATAAAGGTTAAAATTATGTCTTCAACAAAAACTATCGAGAGTACAAAACTCAGTTCAACAGAGCTTATAGACTTTATGGGCGATGAACATGTTTCTTCATCTGCGGATACGCCTCTACGTGCAGATGCTTTTGAAATGGATGACGATTTAAAAATCGAACTCATTGAAAAACACTTTAGAGAGATCATGAATATTTTAGGTTTAGACTTAAATGATGATAGTTTAAACGGGACTCCTCATAGAGTTGCTAAAATGTATGTGAAAGAAATTTTCAGAGGATTAAATCCTGCCAACAAGCCTAAAATTTCGATGTTCGAAAACAAGTATAAATACAATCAAATGCTTGTTGAAAAGAACATCACGTTATACAGTAATTGTGAACACCATTTTGTACCTATCATTGGGAAAGTGCATGTAGCTTATATTTCAAGTGGACAAGTAATTGGTTTATCTAAGATCAATAGAATTGTAGAGTACTATGCACAACGCCCACAAGTACAAGAGCGATTAACTAAACAAATTGCTAACGAACTTAAGCAAGTATTAGGTACGGAAGATGTAGCTGTTGTTATTGATGCGCATCATTTATGTGTTTCTTCTAGAGGTGTTGGTGATGTTAACAGCAGTACAGTTACATCAGAATACACCGGACGATTCAATGATCAAGACACTAGAAAAGAATTTCTTTCTTACATAGAATTGGGAGCTTAATGGAAACATTAAAAGATAAAAATGTATTGATTGTTGGAGCAACTGGAGGTATTGGTTCTGCTACTGCAAAATTATTAAAACAAAGCGGGGCGAATCTATTTCTTACCGCTAGAGATTCAAATAAATTGGATGCATTAGCAATGGAATTGCAAGTTCCATCTCAGCAAGTTTTCACTTTAGATATTACCAATTATCAAAATGTACTTGATGTATCAAACGCAGTGCATGCAATAGTTCCATCAATAGATATACTAATAAATACAGTAGGAATAGGGATAATAAAACCAATAGAACAACTTAGTGTGGAAGAATTTACGAAGACCATTCAAGTAAATTTAATTGGAGCTTATCAGTTGATAAAATCTTTTATAGAGCCAATGAAAATTTCGAAGAAAGGTTTAATTATTAATCTTCCGGGTGTACTTGGTAAAACACCTATGGCAGGGGCAGCAGCTTATTCAGCATCTAAGTATGGTTTGAATGGAATGCTGAAATCTATTCGAGAAGAATTAAAAAGAACAGACATTCGTATTACTAACATCTTTTTAGGTGGAACAGATACTCCATTCTGGGATACAATTGATTTAAGGGTTCAGAAAGAGAAATTTATTCAAGCCGAAGAAGCCGCTAAATCTATATGGTTTTTATGCCAACAACCAAGCTCAGGAGTTGTTTCAGAATTAGTATTACAACCGTTTAATCATCAAGCTATTTAATATGATTATATCAAAGGTCGAACTCCAAGAAATGAAAAGTCGTTATAGGGCGACACTTATCAATTCTATCGAAGGGTTTAAGAGTTTGAATTTAGTGGCTAGTGTAGGAGAGGATGGAATTACAAATGTAGCACCATTCAATTCTATTATACATATAGGGTCTAATCCTCCGTACATTGGTATGATGCTTCGTCCTGAAACGGAAGAACATCAAACCCTGAAGAACATTAGAAAAAACAAGTGGTATACCATCAATCATGTTCACGAAGGGATTTATAAAGAGGCCCATCAAACCAGTGCTAAATACGATGAATTTACTTCAGAGTTTGATGCTTGTGGATTGAAAGAGCAATACACGGAAATATCTCCGGCACCTTATGTTTTAGAATCTAAAATTAAGTATGCTTTAAAGTTAGTTGAGATTATACCTATTACATTAAACGGTTCTAGTTTAGTTATTGGAGAAATTCAAGAGATAATTTTGGATGGAGATAAGATAGAATCGGATGGCTACGTTAATATAGAAGAGCTTGGATCACTAACCTGTGTTGGGGTTGATTCTTATTTCAATACAAATCATATCGAACGTATTGCATATGCCAAAAAATGATAGATTTGTACTGGTCTTTAAATTAAGGTTATGTTAAACATCGAACAAAAAGAAAAGTTAAGAGAAGCATATATCGATTATGTGTTAACTCATGGTGAACGCCCATCTACAGTTTATGTATTTATGAAAGAATTAGGAATTCCTGAAGAGGAATTTTATAAGCATTTCAGCACATTTGAATCTGTAGATGCTAGTGCATGGAGAGCATTCTTTAATCATACATTCGACACCATTACAACACAAGATGTTTATGCAGGATATTCTTCAAGAGAAAAAATATTATCTTTTTATTTCGGAATTGTAGAACATTTAAAGACACATCGTAGTTATGTTACATGGTGCTTCAAAAACACTTCAAAACTTCAATTTAATAATCCTCCTTATTTAACAGATTTTAAAAAGATGTTTGAGGATTTTGCGAATGGAGTTATACAAGAAGGGATAAGTGGAGGAGAAATTATAGATCGTAAATTCATCAGTGAAAAATATAAAGATGCATTATGGGTTCAATTAGTTTTCATAATACATTTCTGGATTGATGATACAAGTACTGAATTTGAAAAAACAGACGAAGCGATAGAAAAAGGTGTCAATATTACTTTCGATTTAATGGCTCAATCGCCATTGGATAGTATGGTAGAATATGGCAAGTTTCTATGGCGAAATGTAGCCTTTAAAAAATAGAAAATGAAAGAGCAAGATAGTATTGCAACTGGTAAAGTAGAGCGTTCAGCAAAATTTGTAAAAACGGGAATTAAAGTAGGGGGGAATTACCTAAAGCATTATACTAAAAAGCTTTTCGATGCCGACTTAAGTAAAGACCAACTTAATGAGGAAAACGCTCAAGACATTTATGAATCTTTAAGTGAACTTAAGGGTTCAGCTTTAAAGGTTGCTCAAATGCTAAGCATGGACAAAAATATTTTGCCTAAGGCTTATGTTGATCAATTTTCTAAATCACAATACAATGCACCACCCTTATCTGGGCCACTAATTGTGCGTACTTTTTCTAAATATTTTGGAAAAACTCCAGAGCAGATTTACGATAAGTTCGAAATAAAATCGAGCAATGCAGCATCTATCGGCCAGGTTCATAAAGCTGTAAAAGATGATAAAAAATTAGCCGTAAAAATTCAATATCCTGGTGTTGCAGAAAGCATCAGTTCTGATTTGAAATTAGTAAAACCATTTGCCTTTCGTTTATTGGGTATGAGTGAAAAAGAACTCGATATCTATATGAAAGAAGTGGAACAAAAAATGATTGAAGAAACCGATTATATATTAGAAGTTCAACAATCTCAAAAAATCTCTGAAGCTTGTAAAAGCTTAAATAATATAGTGTTTCCTAACTACTATACTGAAATGTCGAGTCCGAGAATTATAACAATGGATTGGATTGAAGGATTACATTTGAAAGAATGGTTAGCTACGAATCCTAGTCAGGAAAACAGAAACAAAATCGGACAAGCGCTTTGGGATTTTTATAATTTCCAAATGCACACTTTGAAGGAAGTACATGCGGATCCGCATCCAGGAAATTTCATCATTACTCCAGATAATAAATTAGGGGTATTGGATTTTGGATGTATGAAAAAAATTCCTCAAGAATTTTATGAACCTTATTTTAGTTTAGTTATTGGCGATACTTTATCGAATAAGTCGGAAACGATTTCTTGCTTTCGTCAATTAGAAATGATTCAAGACAAAGATGATCAAGCGAGTATCGATTTTTATTACGAATGGTATTCGAAGATGATTAAAATGTTTGCTCAGCCATATATTAGCTCATCATTCGATTTTTCTAATAAGCAGTTTATGCTTGACTTATCTAATTTTGGTGAGCAGATTACTAAAATGCCGGAATTCAAACAAGCACGAGGATCTAAGCACTTTATTTATATGAATCGTACGAATTTCGGTTTGTACGCGATACTTTCGGAGTTGGAAGCTCGTATAGTAACTGGTAGCTGGTAACTGGTAGTTAGTAGCTGGTAACTTGTAATTTGAAAATTTTGTTTAAATTAGTCTAGCTACTAACGACTAGCTACTAGTAACTAGCAAATGGATAAATCAAACCTTACAAAAGAATACACTAACGGTGAAATCACCGTAGTATGGCAATCGGGCTTATGTGCTCATTCTGGAAATTGCGTAAAAAACTTATCATCAGTATTTAGACCAAAGGAATCGCCATGGATTAACATGGGCAATGCGGAATCTAAGGAGATTATTGATGCCGTATCAAAATGCCCTTCCGGAGCTTTGTCTATTAAGAAATAATTAAAATTCTGTATTCTCTACAGGAGGGTTGTTTCGAATAAAATCCAATTTGTATTGGAAGATAGCTCCAATGCTACTAGCTCTTGTTTTGGCCAATTTGGCTTTTTCACCTTCGAAATGCTCATCAAGTGTGGCATTGAACAGTCTTATCCAACGGTCGAAATGCAAAGCATGAATACTTGCGCTATGCTCGGCATGTTTATCAAATGGCTGACCTCTATATTCATTCGTATCTAGAAGTAAACTAGCCCAAAATGCGTACATACGAGGCAAATGAGCGTCCCAATTCACTTTTGCGATCTTGTTGAAAATAGGGGAAAGTAGTTCGTCTTGGTTTACTTTTTCGTAAAACGAGTCGACTAACACTTTGATATCATCAATATTTTGAATATCTTTCCTCATACTTATACCACAAATATATCCTATTGTCTTTTTTAAAAATATGATAAAAATCATATTATGTTTTGATTAAAATCAGCTGTTTTGTACCACTGTTTAAATAGTTTTACAACATTAAAAATAACAGATGAGTGTATTAGTAATTTTAATTAGCATTAGTTTAATCGTAGCCCTCGGCTTTCTTACGTCATTTATATGGTCTGTTCGTTCTGGCCAATACGACGACGACTATACTCCATCTGTGCGAATGCTATTCGACGATAAAGAACAAGAATTACAAAATCAAGACCTAAAAAATAAATAACTAAAACCAATACATAAGTAATTATGCAAACAGAAAAGTTCTATTATGACAACAAGATTGTGCGAAACTTTGCATACGCATCGATCTTATTTGGATTGATTGGGATGACTGTTGGGTTGCTGGTAGCTCTCCAATTAGTATTTCCTCAACTCAATTTCGGAATCCCATTTACAACTTACGGACGTATTCGTCCATTACACACGAATGCTGTGATTTTCGCATTTGTGGGTAACGGTATTTTTGCCGGGGTGTACTACTCATTACAACGTTTATGTAAAACGCGTATGTTTAGCGATACCTTAAGTAAGATTAATTTCTGGGGATGGCAAATTATCATTTTAGCTGCAGCAGTTTCGTTGCCATTAGGATTAACTACTGGTAAGGAGTACGCTGAGTTAGAGTGGCCAATTGATATTGCAATTACATTAATTTGGGTTGTATTCGGTTGGAATATGTTTGGTACAATTTTAAAAAGAAGAGAACGTCACTTATATGTTGCTATTTGGTTTTACATCGCAACGTTTGTAACTGTTGCAGTACTGCACTTAGTTAACTCTTTCGAATTACCTATCAACTTCTTCAAAAGTTACTCATGGTACGCAGGTGTTCAAGATGCCTTAGTTCAATGGTGGTACGGACATAATGCGGTTGCATTTTTCTTAACAACGCCATATTTAGGTTTGATGTATTACTTCGTACCTAAAGCAGCGAACAGACCAGTATATTCATACAGACTATCTATCGTTCACTTTTGGGCATTAATTTTCTTATACATCTGGGCTGGACCTCACCATTTATTATATACTTCATTGCCAGATTGGGCACAATCATTAGGGGTAGTATTCTCTGTAATGCTTATTGCACCATCTTGGGGTGGTATGATCAATGGTTTATTAACCTTACGTGGTGTTTGGGATAAAGTTCGTGAAGATGTAATCTTGAAATTCTTTGTTGTTGCTATTACTGCTTATGGTATGTCGACTTTCGAAGGACCAATGTTATCATTGAAAAACGTAAACGCGATTGCTCACTTTACAGATTGGATCGTAGCTCACGTTCACGTAGGTGCCTTAGGATGGAATGGTTTCTTAACCTTCGGTATGTTGTATTGGTTATTCCCACGTTTATTCGGTAAAGAACTTTACTCTAAAAAATTAGCAAACTTCCATTTCTGGATTGGAACTTTAGGTATTCTATTCTATGCAATTCCATTGTATTGGGCTGGTATTACTCAAAGTTTAATGTGGAAAGAATTTACTGCTGATGGTTTCTTGAAATATCCAAACTTCTTAGAAACAGTTACTCAAATTTTACCAATGTACGCGATGAGAAGTATTGGTGGTGCTTTATACTTAACAGGTGTAATTGTAATGACATACAACTTGCTTAAAACTGCAGCGTCTGGTAAATTAATTGCAAACGAAGAAGCTGAAGCTCCTGCTTTAACTAAACAAGTTGCAGTTCATAAAGGTGAACACTGGCACCGTTGGATCGAGCGTCGTCCTACTCAATTAATGATCTTAAGTTTAGTCGTTATTTTGATAGGTGGTGCAATCGAATTAATCCCAACGTTCTTAGTGAAAAGTAATATTCCTACTATCGCAAGTGTGAAACCATATACACCATTAGAATTACAAGGTAGAGATTTATACGTTCGTGAAGGATGTTATACTTGTCACTCACAAATGGTTCGTCCGTTCCGTTCAGAAACTGAGCGTTATGGTGAATATTCTAAAGCAGGTGAATTCGTTTACGACCATCCATTCCAATGGGGATCTAAACGTACTGGTCCGGATTTACATAGAGTTGGAAATAAATATCCAGATTCATGGCACTATAACCATATGTTAGAGCCAAGCTCAATGTCGCCAGGATCTATCATGCCAAGTTATCCTTGGTTGTTAGATGATGAGTTAGACATTAGCACTACTCCTGCGAAAATCAGAGCAATGCAAACTTTAGGTGTTCCTTATCCTGAGGGCTATGATCAAATTGCAAACAAAGATTTGCAACACCAAGCAGATTCAGTAGTGAAAAACTTAGCTGATGCAGGTATTAAAACTGTATCTAACAAAGAGATTATTGCTTTAATCGCATACTTACAAAGATTAGGTATGGATATTAAATCGAATAAAGAAGTAGTGACTAACTAATCCGACTATGAAATTTATAAATTATCTCAGCGAAATCGTAAACGTAGAAATCTATCCAATGATTTCGCTGATAATTTTCGTTCTCTTTTTTGTAGGCTTAATCGTTTATGTGATTAAATCTGATAAGAACTACATAAAAAAAATGAGCGATATGCCTTTAGAAAATAATGATGAAAACTTTAACTATAGCAAACATGAATAAGTTAAAATATATGATGCGTCATTCATTTGTGAAAAGCATGACATTAGTGCTGTTTTTTATGATGATCATCTTAAGTGGTTATGCACAAGACGCTGCTACCACAACAACTGCAGCCGCTACTGCAGCTACTTCTGAAGTATCTTTGTGGAGTAGCCCATTGTTCTGGGTTTTTGCTGCTGCAATCTTCGGATTACTTTTAGTAATTATCGCCATTGGATCTGTTTTGGTTGGATTGGTAAATAATAAAGTATCAGAGAAATTTGGTAAAGCCGCTAGCATAATGATTATCCTTTTTATATTCGCTAGCCAATCAAGTAATGCTCAAGATGCAACTGCTGCAGCTACTACAGCTGCAACACAAACTCAAGCAGTTATTGGTTCTTTAGATCCAAATACTATTGTAGTATTGTCGGTAGTTGTATTTATCGAGTTATTTGTAATCTTATACTTATTCTCGATTCTACAAAAAATGTTAGTAGCTCTTGGTTATAAAGAAGCTAAAGAATCTAAATGGTCGTTATCTGGTATCTATAAGAGAATGACGAACTCTATTCCTTTAGAAAAAGAAGCTGATGTAGCTACAGATCACGAATACGATGGTATTAGAGAATTAGATAATAGCTTACCTCCTTGGTGGGTGTATATGTTCTATATGACGATTGCATTTGCGATTGTTTACTTGATATACTTCACTTATGCAGGTGGCCCTACTCAAAAAATGGAATACGATAATGCAATGGCTGAAGCGCAACTTCAAAAAACAGAAATGTTGAAGAAAAATGCTGCCAATATTGATGAAAATAGCGTAGTAGTTTTAACTGAAGCAGCTGGTGTTGCAAAAGGTAAAAGTACCTTCGTTACTAAATGCGCTGCTTGCCACGGTCAAAATGGTGAAGGTGGTGTTGGTCCAAACTTAACCGACGAATACTGGATTCATGGTGGTGGAATTAAAAACGTATTTAAAACTATTAAATATGGTGTACAAGAAAAAGGTATGATCTCATGGCAAAACCAAATGAATCCTACTGAAATGCAACAAGTAGCAAGTTATATTTTAACACTTAAAGGAACTAATCCTGCTAACGCAAAAGCTCCTCAAGGTAATTTATATACAGAAGAAGCAGCTCCTGCTGATTCTACAAAAGCAACTAGTACAACAGATTCTACTGTAGTAGCATCTGCAAAATAATATGAGAGAAGAAGATAACATCTACCAAGAGTTAGATCAAAGTTTCCGCGACTCTGTCGCAACAATAGATAGTGAAGGCAAGAGGGTTTGGGTGTACCCTCAGAAACCAAAGGGCAGGTTTCATCAATATCGTTCGGTGGTTGCCATCGGATGTTTGATTCTGCTCTTTGGCATGCCTTTCTTACGCCTCCATGGTGAACCTTTCTTTATGCTAAATATTTTAGAAAGAAAGTTCATCATCTTCGGTTTATTATTTGGCCCGCAAGACTTTGCTCTACTCGGACTGACCATGATAACTTTCATGGTTTTTGTCATTTTATTTACTGTTGTTTATGGCCGTTTATTTTGTGGCTGGGTTTGCCCTCAAACAGTATTCCTCGAAATGGTTTTTCGAAAGATTGAATATTTGATTGAAGGTGATGCAAATAAACAACGTGCTTTAAATAAAGCTCCAAATAATTTCGAAAAAATAAGAAAGAAAGCATTAAAGCATTTTGTGTTTTTTGTAATTTCCTTTTTAATCGCAAATACTTTTTTGTCTTATCTAATTAGTACTGATGAATTATTCAAAATAATTTCAGAACCAGTAACTGAACATATTGGCGACCTTACATCATTGTTATTATTTACTGGTGTTTTCTATTGGGTGTTCGCTTTCTTTAGAGAGCAAGTATGTATAGTTGCTTGCCCTTACGGAAGATTACAAGGAGTATTGCTTGATAAAAACTCTATCGTTGTTGCCTACGATTATATGCGTGGTGAAAAACGTGGAAAATTACATAAAGGGGAAGAGCGTACTATTGGCGATTGTATCGATTGCCATCAGTGTGTTGCAGTTTGCCCAACTGGTATCGATATCAGAAACGGAACTCAACTAGAATGTACCAACTGTACAGCTTGTATTGATGCTTGTGATAACATCATGGATAAAGTTGGAATGCCTAGAGGCCTTATTACCTATGCTTCTGAAAAAGGTATTGCCGATAGAGTAAAATTAAAACTTACTCCTAGAATTATGGGTTACTCTGCAGTGCTTGTGCTTTTGTTAGGTATACTTTCGTATGCTTTACTCAGCCGTGCTGATACAGAAACTACCATCCTTCGTACTCCTGGTGTTCTTTATCAGGAAAATGCAGATGGAACCATTAGTAATTTGTATAACTTTAAAGTAAATAACAAAACTCACAAAGATTTGTTAATTCACTTTAAAGTAGATGATATTCCAGCTAATATTAAAGTGATTGGTATGGATAGTATCGTTAGTAAAAAAGAAGGTGCTGCTCAGGGAAGTATGTTCATTTACATTCGTCCAGAGGATCTTCATAAAAGAAGTACGAAACTTAAAATTGAAGTCACTTCTGAAGGAAAAGTTTTAGAAACAGTGAAGACTAGTTTCTTGGCACCAGCACAATAATATGTTAATTTGTTGATTCGTTAATATGTTAATTGTTTGATGAGTTTATAGTAATTAGTTATATAGTATTTTAAAATAAATAAGATGAATTGGGGTAAAAAAATAACTATTGCATACTTAGGTTTTGTTGCGCTAATCGTAACAATGGTTATCGTTAGTGTTCGCCAAAAGGTGGATCTTGTGAGTGCTGATTATTATGCGAAGGAATTAAATTACCAATCCGATTTAAATAAATTGAATAATGCCAAAGCATTATCTACTCAACTTAAATGTGTTGTTGCAGATAATGCTTTGCAAATTCAATTTCCTGCTGAACAAGCTTCTTCTGCTATCTCCGGAAAGGTTATTGTTTACAAGCCTTCTGATGATAAATCCGACAAAATAATTAATATCAATACAACTGGTGGAATGCAAGAAATTTCAACTGCAAATTTCTCTAAAGGGATGTATAAAATTATTGTTGATTGGTCTGCAGATGGAAAAGAATTTCAAGCAGAAAACGTTGTAGTTATAAACAACTAATATCTAAAATCTCATATCTAAAAATCTAATAAATGGTTCTCGCCGCATTCCTGTTGGGCTTTTTAGGATCTTTCCACTGCATTGGAATGTGCGGACCAATTGCTATTGCATTACCTCAGCATGAAGGCAAAAAAAATCTTGTATTCACAAGTGCTTTATTATATAATATCGGCAGAGTAATTACATATTCAATTATTGGTTTGCTTTTTGGAACAATAGGAAAGGGGTTGTTTATCGGTGGCTTTCAACAAGCGGTATCTATTGTTACTGGTTCAATAATTATTGTATTAGTAGCTTTCCCATATCTACTTCCATCTAAATTTAAACAAGTATCTGTTTTGAAAATACCTATCATCAAAAATGCTTTTTCGAATGCATTTAAAATGAAAAGTTTTTCAGCCTATTTAATATTAGGTTTGATAAATGGATTGCTTCCATGTGGATTCGTTTATATGGCCCTTTCAGGAGCGATGCTTACAGGTACAACCTTCGATGGTAGTATGTTTATGATGTTCTTCGGATTGGGTACAATTCCAGCTATGTTTACGCTATCTGTAATGGGCTCTTTTGTGAACCTTAATTTCAGAAATAAAATAAAGAAAGCAATCCCTGTTTTCTCCATTATAGTTGGAATGATCCTTATACTTCGTGGTATGAATTTAGGCATCCCATACATTAGCCCTGTTATGAAACAAGCCAAACAAGAAACTCAAGTGGATTGTTGTCATAAGCCTACAGAAATGGAAGCGAATAAGTAATTCGCTATCTGATTTTTCTTTCTTACTTTTGGGCTTTAAAATATTTTTATGAAATACGATGTTGTAGTTATTGGCTCTGGTCCAGGTGGTTACGTTGCGGCTATTCGTTGCGCTCAATTAGGTTTGAAAACAGCAATAGTAGAAAAGTACAGTACTTTTGGTGGAACTTGTTTAAATGTTGGGTGTATTCCTTCAAAAGCAATGCTCGATTCTTCAGAGCATTATCATAATGCTGCCCATACTTTTAAAACTCATGGTATTGAGTTGAAAGACTTAAAAGTGAACTTGGAACAGCTTGTTGCTCGTAAAAATGAAGTGGTAAAACAAAATACAGATGGGATTACCTATCTGATGAAAAAGAATAAAATCGATACTTACGAAGGCGTAGGTTCATTCAAAAATAAAAATACCATTGTAGTGAAAGGTAAAACTGAAACTACTATCGAAACTACAAATGTTATTATAGCTACAGGTTCTAAACCTAGCACATTACCTTTTATCACTATTGATAAAAAGAGAATCATTACTTCTACCGAAGCCCTAAATTTAAAAGAAGTACCTAAACACCTTGTATTAATTGGCGGTGGAGTAATCGGATTAGAATTAGGTTCGGTATATGCTCGTTTAGGTGCTAAAGTTACTGTGGTAGAATTTATGGATTCTATTATCCCTACAATGGATAAAACTTTGGGTAAAGAATTACAAAAGTCATTAAAGAAATTAGGCTTCGAATTTTTACTAAGTCATAAAGTTAAAGAAGTAAGCTCAACTGCTAAAGAAGTTACTATTAAAGCAGATAATGCAAAAGGTGAAGAAGTTGTAGTGAAAGGTGATTATTGCTTAGTAGCTGTTGGAAGAGTGGCATATACTGATGGCCTAGGCTTGGAGAATATCGGTATTACTACAGAAGAGCGTACTCGTAAAATTACGGTTAACAATAATATGGAAACTTCTGTTCCTGGAGTGTATGCAATAGGTGATGTAGTGCGCGGTGCAATGCTTGCGCATAAAGCTGAAGAAGAAGGAATTTATGTTGCAGAATATTTAGCCGGACAAAAACCTCATATCAATTATAATCTGATTCCAGGTGTAGTTTATACTTGGCCAGAAGTTGCTTCGGTTGGTAAAACTGAAGAGGATTTAAAAGCAGCAGGTGTGAAATACAAAGCAGGTAACTTCCCATTCTTAGCGAGTGGTAGAGCACGCGCAAGTATGGATACTGATGGTTTAGTAAAAGTTTTAGCTGATGCTACAACCGATGAGATTTTAGGAGTTCATATGATTGGTCCACGTGTTGCCGACATGATCGCTGAAGCTGTTGTTGCAATGGAATTCCGCGCAAGCGCTGAAGACATCGCTCGTATGAGTCATGCACATCCAACGTATACGGAAGTATTCAAAGAAGCATGCTTAGCTGCGACTGGGAATAGAGCATTGCATATTTAATATGTTAATTTGTTAATACGTTAATTTGTTAATAGGACTGAATTATGAATTTTAAATTATGAATTATAAATCTTTATTTACATAATTCATAATTACATAATTCATAATTACAAAAATCATAATTCAAAAAATGCTAATCGAATCAAACAAGTCCCTTCTTCCTTACAATACATTTCGCATAGATGTAAGGGCGAAGTATTTTGTAGAGGTTACATCGATTGAGGATTTGAATACGTTGATAAAATCTGATGAATTTATTCAGAATAAAAAATTCATTTTAGGTGGTGGAAGCAATTTGTTGCTTACAAAAGATTTTGATGGTATTGTTGTTCGATTAGGAATAAAAGGAATTACAGTTTGTGAAGAGGGTAATGATGTATATGTAGAAGCTGGTGCTGCGGAAGTATGGAACGATTTTGTTCAATATGCCGTAAATAAAGGCTTTGCTGGCATCGAAAATTTAAGTTTGATACCTGGAACTGTTGGCGCATCACCAATTCAAAATATTGGTGCGTATGGTGTAGAGGTAAAAGATTGCATTCATTCTGTAACTGCATTTCAACTTTCAACTGGTGAGCTTAAAAAATTCAGCAACCAAGAGTGTAAATTTTCTTATCGCGAAAGCGCATTTAAAAATGAATGGAAAGGGCAATATATTATTGTAGCAGTAACATTCAAGCTCTCTTTAACTCCGAATCTAAAATTGCACTATGGTGCGATAGAAGATGAATTAAACAAAAGAGGGATTCAATCTCCAACTCTTCGTGATGTTTCTGATGTTGTTTCTGAAATTCGTGTGAGTAAATTACCAGACCCATCTACGATCGGTAACTCCGGTTCTTTTTTCAAAAACCCAATCATCGAAAAAAGCACATTTGATTCTATCATTCAAAAATTCCCAGATATTGTTAATTATCCAACACCAGATGGCAAAGTGAAGTTAGCCGCTGGATGGTTAATTGAGCAATGTGGCTGGAAGGGCAAGCAAATTGGCAATGTAGGTACTTGGAAAAACCAAGCTCTAGTAATTGTGAACCATGGCGGTGCTTCTGGCAAAGAAATCTTCGACTTCTCCGAATTAATTATTCAAAGCGTTTTTGAGCGTTTTGGCGTATCTTTAGAGAGAGAAGTAAATACCCTATAATTTTTTTTTGGGTTCATGCAACCCTAGGTTTTCTCATTCGTCATTCTCTTGTAGTTTAAAAATTTGGGACAATCTTTCGATATACACGATTATTTAATTGAGCGATGCAAGTCGGGCGACTCTGTAGCGCAACAAGAAATTTATAAGCGTTATGCGAAGAATATGTACAATACATCTTATAGGATCCTTGGACATCAGGCTGAAGCTGAAGATGTATTACAAGAATCGTTTTTGGAAGTGTTTACTAAAATAAATGAGTATCGTGGTGAATCAACATTCGGTGCTTGGCTTAAAAGAATTGTCATCAACAGAAGTATCTCCCTTTTACGCAAGCGAAAATTTGAACTTATTGATGATCACGATGTAGAAAATATTGCAGAAGAAGAATTTCAATTCGACTTTCAGGATTCTACATCGAAAATTATTGATGCGATTAAATCTGAAGTGAATAAACTTTCTGATGGATATAGATTAGTGTTGAGTTTGTATTTATTTGAAGGGTATGATCATGTTGAAATTGCACAAATATTAAACATCTCAGAATCGACCTCTAAAACTCAATATGCTAGAGGTAAAGAAAAATTAAGACAACAACTATCAATTTTAAATTGGAATGAATAGGTTAGAAGATTTTATTAAAGAGCATAAGGAAGAATTCAACGCTGAAATTCCATCAGATAGAATATGGATTTCAATTGAAGCTAAGCTGCAGAAAAAACAAAAGAAGCTTGTCTGGAAGCCTTATTTAGCAGCAGCTTCGGTAATGTTGTTCATTTCATTTACTTGGATTATTGCAAATCATAAACTCAATGCGAATTCAGATTATGCAAAGAGTGAAATCCCTCAAGAAGTGAAAGAAGCTCAAGTGCAGTTTTCATCATTAATCGAATTCAAAAGGAATGAATTAAATCAGTATAGGAAATCAAATCCTGATTTAGTTAACGAGTTCGAGCATCAATTAGTAGAGCTTCAAAAAAATTATGCTCTTCTACTTCCACAATTAAAAGATGAAAATAAAAAGGATATCATTTTACAAGCAGTTATAGAAAATCTACAAATGCAGGTAGATGTTTTAAATCAACAAATAGAAATTATTAATCAGTTAAAACAACAAAATACCAATGAAACAGACAAAATTGTTCCGCTTTAGTCTTATCATTTTATGTCTTCTAAGCTTTAATACATTTGCTAAAGAACAGAATACAGAACGTGAAAAAAAGATTATCAAAAACTATTCAGTATCTACAAACGATAAGCTGAATATAGAAAATGAATATGGTCAAGTAGTAGTAAACACTTGGGATAAGAATGAAGTGAATGTAGAAGTTACGGTGAAGTCGAGCGCCAGTAATGATGCAAAAAATCAAGAGATGTTGGAATCTGTAAATGTTTCTGAAACGCGTGCAGGGGGATCAATCTATCTAAAAACACTAATTCATTCTGGGAATTTCAAAACGAGTAAAAGTTCATTGAAAGTGAATTATAGTATTAGTGTGCCGGCATGGATGAATATGAATTTAGTGAATAAGTTCGGAAATGTTTACTTGCCTTCGCTTACAGGTAACCTTCAATTAAAAGTTACTTATGGTAATATTAAAGCTGAAAAACTTTTAGGTAATTCTGAAAAAAGAATTGAAGTAAGTTTTGGCGCTGCAGATATTGATGAGGTTGAAAATTTGAATATAGAATCTAAATATTCTAAACTAACTATTGATAAAATTAATAAGGCTGAAATTCAAAATTCATTTGGTAAAACAATTATTCAAGAAGCCAATAATTTAAGAGTTTCTCAAAGATATGGCGATTTAGAATTGAGAAAAGTGAATACACTCATTGCTACGATTGAGTTTTCTAATGTCGATTTGGATTTTATTGGTAAAAGCGCTGATTTGAATTTGAAATACGCAGGAAATGCTGAACTAGGAACGATATCATCATCGGTTGAATTACTGAAAGTGAATGCTAGCTTTAGCACTGTATACATGAAGTTTGATGAAACAGCAAATTTAGATTTTGATGCACATTTGAAATTTGGAGATTTGAAATTGAATAATCGTTACATGAAGGATTATGTAAAATCAGCAAAAGACAATACCAATAGTTACGATTATAAAGGAAAAATAGGGAATGGGTCTGGTGGAAACCTAATCATTACAACATCTTATACCACGGTATATCTACAATAGAACAAAAAAAATCCCGAGCGCAAACTCGGGATTTTTTCGTTTATGAGTTTAATTAATCTTCGAAGATAGATTCTTCATCAACTTTAACATTCTTGATATTTCTTTCGTAAGCTTTAAGCTGACCTTTTAATAATTTTCTAGCAACGTGAATTCTTGTTTTCACTGTACCAATTGGAATGGTTAAGTAATCAGCGATCTCGTGATATTTATATCCTTCGAAATACATTGTGAAAGGTACTTTATAATCATCAGCTAAATTACCCATCGCTTTCTTCACATCATCCATTATGAATTTACCTTCAGCATTATTCGCAGTAGAACTGTAGAATAAGTTAGCTGAGCTAATTTCATCAGACTTTGTTACTAATGTGTTGATTTTAGTAATTCTTCTATAATTATTGATGAAAGTGTTTTTCATGATGGTGTATAACCATCCTTTTAAATTAGTGCCTTCAGCAAATTTATTATAGTATGTAATTGCCTTTAATAAGGTGTCTTGAACTAAATCGTCAGCATCATCTGCATCATGTGTGAAATGAAGTGCATAGGTCTTTAACGGTGCAGCTTGTCTTAAAACCATCTCGTTGAATTCAGACTTTGTCATAGTTTTTCTCGTTTATGTAGAACAAATCTAAACATAAATAGCCTTTACTTCCAAATATTTTGTTTAACTTTTTTGATACAAGGGTTAAACATTGTGTTTGAACACCTAATTATAGGTTTTTAATGACATCCCGAGCAGCTAATTGCCCGGAAATGATTGCTGGAGGCACTCCAGGGCCTGGAACAGTTAACTGACCGGCATAAACTAGGTTTTTTAGTCGTTTAGAACGCATTTTAGGCTTTAAAAAGGCAGTTTGCAATAAAGTATTCGCTAAACCGTATGCATTTCCTTTATAAGAATGGTAGTCTTTTTTGAAGTCGTTCATCGCGTAAGATCTTTTTACAACGATGTTATCACGAATAGATTCGCCTGCGTATTTCTCCAATCTGTTTAACATCATTTCGAAATAGCGCTCGCGTTCAGCTTCACTGTCTTCTAATCCAGGAGCCAAAGGAATTAAAAAGAATAAATTCTCATGATCATCAGGGGCAGTACTTCTGTCTAATAATGAAGGGCAACAAACATAGAATAGAGGTTTGCTGGGCCATTGAGGTTCTGTGTAAATTTCTTTCGCATGAATTTCGAAATCTTCATCGAAGAACAAATTGTGATGAAGAATATTTTTCAATCGTTTATTTACACCTACATAAAACAATAGGCTAGAAGGCGACATTGTTCGGCTACCCCAATATTTTTCATCGTAGTTAGCGTCTTCTTTGTTTAATACTTTCGTATCGATATGAGCGTAATCAGCAGCTGCTATAACAGCATCAACTTCGTAGGAATTCTTATTTGTAATTACAATTTGAGCTTTACCATTAGCAGATTTTATTTCAAGAACTTCCTCCTGTAAATGAATTTCTACACCTTGATCGTTTGCTATGCTCTCCATTGCTTTCACTATTTCGGTCATACCGCCCATAGGGTACCATGTTCCTAATACGAGGTCGGCATAGTTCATCAAACTATATAATCCAGGAGTATTTTGAGGAGTTGCACCCAAAAAAAGAACTGGGAATTCTAATAGTTTTCTGAGTTTAGGATTATAAAATAAATCTCTGACTTCGTTGCTAACTGAGCCGAATAGGTTCATTTTAAATAAAGCTTTTACAATTTTTAGTTCGAAGAATTCTTTGATAGAATCTGATGGACGCCATACGAAATCATTCATCCCAGTATCGTATTTGTATTTGGCATCATTTAAAAATCTCATCAATTTTTCGCCAGATCCAGGTTCTATCGATTCGAATAGGTTCCTTAATTCTTGAACGTTTGATGGTACATCAACAATGTCATTTTCTCCAAAATATATTCTATATGAAGGAGATAATCTTTTTAATTCATAAAAATCAGATGTCGTTTTTCCGAATTGCTGATAGAAGTTTTCAAATACTTCAGGCATCCAATACCAACTTGGTCCCATATCAAATGAAAAGCCTTTTTCTTTCCAAACGCGGGCTCTACCACCCAATTGATCGTTTTTTTCGATTAAAATTACACGATGTCCAGCTTTTGCTGCAGTTGAAGCTGCACATAAACCTGAAAAGCCAGAACCAATTACTACTATACTTTTAGAGGTACTCATTAACGACATTAGAATTTATGGTCCAACCTACCAATAAAATGATAGATTTGAAATTAAAACCAAAAGAAGCTTATATTGTTTACAATTTTTAAATACCCATTAACAATGACGAACGATTTGTATAGCGATACCAGTTTTGAATGCAGTAAGCTCATTACAGAGCGCTATAGTACTTCTTTTAGTTTAGGAATCAGAGCATTCGATAAAAAGTATAGAGACCCAATCTATGCGATATATGGTTTTGTTCGTTATGCCGATGAAATAGTCGATACTTTTCATCATCATAATAAAGCTGAATTATTTTCATCTTTTAAACAAGATACCTATAAAGCTATTGAATTGGGAATCAGTTTAAATCCAGTATTACATTCATTTCAACTCACCATCAATAAATATAAAATCCCACACCAATTAATAGAAGCATTTCTAAAAAGTATGGAGATGGATTTAGATAAAAGTAAGTATGAACAACATTCTTATGAGGAATATATTTATGGTTCGGCAGAAGTAATTGGACTAATGTGTTTAATGATTTTTTGTGAGGGTGAAATTGACAAATACAATAAACTTACACCTTTCGCTAGAAGTTTAGGTTCAGCATTTCAAAAGATCAATTTCTTAAGAGATATTAAATCGGATTTTCAGGAAAGAGGTAGAGTATATTTTCCAGAAGTAGAATTCAGTTCTTTTTGTGAAACTCAAAAGAAAGACATCGAAATGGATATTCAAAAAGATTTTGATCATGGCTTAGAGGGTATAAAACAATTACCAGAAGGAGCACGATTAGGAGTATACATTGCTTATCGTTATTACATCGAATTATTTAGAAAGATAAAAAATGTTCCTGCAACTGAAGTTGCTTCGAAGCGAATAAGGGTAGGGGATTCGAGAAAAGCATTTTTATTTTTCCAAGCATTTTTAAAGAATAAATTTATTTCAGCATGAAGTTGATTCGTGTATTTCTTGTTTTGTTTATAATGAATATAGGTATTACTTATGCGCATTCAATTGATGAAATTAGAAAGACATTCCAATTAGCGATTGATAACTCAAATATTACCGAAAAACTTTCATCAGATTTAAAAAAAATTAGTAAGCCTGATGCATTAACACAAGCATATATTGCTTCGTTGGAAGCATTGAAAGCTAAGCATGCATGGAATCCATTTACGAAACATCAGTATATGAAATCCTTCGGCGATATGATGAATGGTGCTGTAAAACGCTTGCCAGAGAATATGGAAATTCGATATTTGAGATATAACATTGAATATAATGTTCCTTCGTATTTAGGGTATAGCACAAATTTAGAAGAGGACAGAAAGTTTATTGTGAATTCCTTTTTGAAAAAGAATTTCTCTACAACTAATAAAAAGTTGATTACAGAAGTTTATGCATTTATGGTTTCATCGAACAGTGTAACCCCTGAAGAAAAACTCAAAATGGAAAAAGTATTAAGAAGTTTATAAGAATGGAAAAATACTATTACTTACTCATCGATTTCTTCACTATACTATTTCCTTTTTTATTATCTTTTGATAAAAAAGTTGCTTTCTACAAATCCTGGAAGCCAATATTTAAAGGACTTTTAGCAGGAGGATTAATATTCTTAATATGGGATCATTTCTTTACCATCAATAATATTTGGTCCTTTAATCCAAAATATATTTCAGGAATTCATATTGCTTCATTGCCAATTGAAGAAGTATTATTTTTCATTTTAATACCCTATGCATGCTTGTTTATTTGGCATTGTGTGGAAGCTTATTTCCCAAAAACAATTGGATTAAAATTTTCAAAATATGTTTGGATAGGATTGTCGTTATTCAGCGTGTTAGTTCTTGTAACTTATCATGAACGTATGTACACCCTAGTAACATTCAGTTTATTATTATTGATTTCAATTTATTTTACTTGGAAAGAAAAGCCATGGCATAGTTCATTTATCATAGCTTACATCATTTCCTTAATTCCATTTTTCATTGTAAATGGACTACTAACCTCCATTCCAATTGTTTTGTATAACGACATGGAAAACGTAGCGTTCCGCTGGGGAACAATTCCATTCGAAGATTCTTTTTATATGTTAGCCTTGTTGATGCTGAATGCAGTTGTAGCTAGACGAACTACTTCAATTAAATCACTTTAATTTTCTTTCAGTTTTTGTCCATTTAATTGCCGGGAATTTATTCTCGATTTGAGCTTTAGATGGGTTTCTAACTTTACTAAGTTTACCTTCCGTAAATAATTTCTCAGCTACAACATTCCAATTTGGCAGATTGCTTTCATTCTGTAACCAATGAAAATAAGAAGCTTCATCGCACCATTTGGGTAAGTTCTTCATAGCTTCTCTGTGTGAATTAGAATTTCTAAATCCTTTCATCGATTCTTCATCTTTCCAAACGGTAAGAGTCCAAAAGGTGAAATTTTTATCTACTAATTCTTTACCCATTATTAATCCTTGAGATTTTTTCAACTCTTTAACGGAAGCCTCATTGGCTCTCATAAATGGGATTAGATAAATGAATGATTTAACTCGAAGTCGGGTAACGGATACAAAAGGCATATGGGTAAGTATTTATTTTCGTAATTTCATGAATGGTTTTTCGATTGCTATATGAAGTAAATAAGCAAAACTAATACAAGTTATCATACTAATTAAAAGCAAAAGATATGCGTCAGGATTGTAATTAATGAACAGTTGGTGAGTCATATGAATTACACCTTTGTGTGTTAAATATACGGCGTATGAAATGCTTGCGATAAAAGTGGTTGATTTTGATTTCCATTTGTATAAAATACTAGTAGGGCTTATTGCACTTATGACCAATAATCCGTATCCAATAGCGATGATTGGGAATCCAAACACTGATGCATAGAATGTAGTTTGATCCTCACATAAAAAATATGCACCAATTAAAATCATCAAACCTAAAATAATATTATAGTTACCGTATTTGGTTATTTTGTTCCAAGTATTTGGCAAGAATTGATATACACCTGCTATTGAAACTCCAATTAAAAGCCCATCCAATCGAGTGTATGTTGGGTAGTAAATGTATTTGTACCAATACATCCAGGGATATTCATCATTTAATTTAGGAAGGTAAAAGTAGTTGTAACTATAAATTCTAATAGCGAAGCCCAGTAAAAACAAAGTAATTATAAGCCAAAATGCATGTTTTAGTTTTCTTATAGATTGAAATAAAATCAATATTAGCGGCAGAAATAAATAAAAATGTTCTTCTACACAAAGAGACCATGCATGCGAAAAAGTACCATTATCTTTGAGGTTTAGCCCAAAGTTTTGGGTGAAGCTTAGAAACTTCAATAAAGGTGGCAAACTTTCTTTTTCTCTAAAAAACGGGAAGCAAAAGTATAATGCAAGGGTAAACAAAAACGCAGGAACTATTCTAAAAAATCTCTTCAGGAAAAAGGGTTTGAACAAAATAAATTGCCCATTCTTAATTTGAGCAAATAAATGTGAAGCAATCAAAAAACCACTCAATACAAAAAATAAATCTACGCCTGTCCAGCCAAAAGATGCAACTTTAGGTAAAGCCTCTGGTTGCCCGCCACTTAAAATAAAATAATGAAAAAGGAAAACATAAATAATTGCAAATGCACGTAAATGGTCGAGTCCGTAGAATCTTGTTTGCATAGTTTGCATCTATTTATTTGATGTTTATTTGTGTTTATTTCGAATAGGTAAGATACAAAACACCTGCAAACTAATTGCAAAAAATGCTTCTTGGAATTGTGTATCTTTGGCCCTCCTTATTGACGAAAGAAGTAGAATATTGATTTAATGGAGTGATTTTTAATAGAAAATTAGATATGACTTAGAGTATTGAATTCTTCCTTTTTACTTTCAAACCATTTTGAAAAATCTGAAGAAGTTTTCATCATTTGTTGCATTTCGTTCATCGCTTCAATATGAGCAATATCTCCTTTTTGAAACATTTCCATACCGTGTTTTTTACTTTGGTCTGCAATTTCTTCAAAAGTATTACCTGCGAATTCTATTTGACAAGCTCCACCGAGTTGCTTACAAGTCATTTTTTTCATAAAAATATAACGTTTAATTTAATACAATATATGTATAATAAGCTCTAACGAAAAACATATAGATTCAGCTAGCCTATATCAAATCTAGACAATAAAAGCCATCATTAAGGCTATTGCTCCTGAAACCAGATAATTTAAGTTTTTAGAAGCTAGTTATTAGTCGTTTGTACTTAGTAATTCTCTATACTAATAAGTTCGTCGGTTGTTCCTATTTGCCGCCAGGCAGGCTCAATCGACATGTTAATGAGCTTCGCATGTGCTTCGTATGTGCTACAAATGGCCAAGTGCTGGTCAGATGCTGGTCAAGTACTGGTCAGGTACTGGTTAGGTGCTGGGTCGGTGCTGGGTCGGAGTTGGGTCAGTGTTGGCTCAGTGTTGGCTCGTAGACTTTCCCGGGGTTGAAACCCCGGGTTACATGAGTTCGTCGGTTGTCCCTGTCTGTCGCACGTGCGGGAGACCCTCTGATTAATCCCGCACATGCGGGACTCTAACCAACTGAGCTAATTCTCCTGTTGGTACAAAATCGGGATCAATAAGTTTGAGTAACAACTTTTTACTTTTTTGTTTCTTGATAAACTTTTCAAATTTCATTGCTTCTGATCTAAACTCGCCACATTGAAAAAGAGCATGTATTTCCCAATCTGAATATTTTCCAGTGAATTTATCAGAGGGGTTATTATTATGTTGTTTAAGCCGTACTTCAGGTGAATTTGTATGCCCAACATAATGCAAATCCGCATCTTTAGAGAATAAGATATAAATGTAAAACATAAAGTATGATGCAAAAAAAAGCCCTACAGAATTGTAAGGCTTTGGCTCCTGAAGCTGGACTCGAACCAGCGACCCTCTGATTAACAGTCAGATGCTCTAACCGGCTGAGCTATTCAGGAGTATCCGGTTTAAATTTATTCTATTTCAAATTCTTTCGTTTCAGAAAGACCCTCTAATTAATCCCGCAAGTGCGGGACTCTAACCGGCTGAGCTATTCAGGAGTATCCGGTTTTGTTTCCCTAAAAGTAAAGCGTGCTTTTCTTTTGGGAATGCAATATTAGGCGATTTCATTTAAAAATGCAATATTTGTTGCAAATTATTTTAAAATAAATATTCATGAGTTTAGTAGTCATTGGTACTGTGGCATTTGACGCCATAGAAACCCCTTTCGGGAAAACAGATAAAATCGTTGGTGGAGCAGCAACATATGCAAGTATAGCCGCTTCGTACTTTTATAATAAGACAAAAATTGTTGCTGTAGTGGGCGACGATTTTCCTCAAAAAGATATTGAACACTTCCATCATAGAGGTATTTCTACCGATGGTCTTCAAATAAAACAAGGTGAAAAGTCTTTCTTTTGGTCGGGTAAATACCATAACGACTTGAATAGTAGAGATACTTTGATTACTGAATTGAATGTTTTAGCAGATTTCGATCCTATTATTCCTGATTCTTACCAAGATTGTGAATACTTGATGTTGGGTAACCTAACGCCAAAGGTTCAACAAACGGTAATAGAGCGTATGCACAAGCGTCCGAAGTTAATTGTAATGGATACCATGAATTTCTGGATGGACGTCGCTATGGAAGATCTTAAGGTTACTCTTCGTATGGTTGATGTACTTACTATTAATGATGAAGAAGCTCGTCAGTTGTCTGGTGAATATTCTTTGGTTAAAGCCGCTCGTAAGATTTTAGCGATGGGACCGAAATACCTAATCATTAAGAAGGGTGAGCATGGTGCTCTTTTATTCCACGATGGGAAAGTGTTCTCAGCTCCTGCATTGCCTCTAGAAGAAGTTTTCGATCCAACTGGTGCAGGTGATACTTTCGCTGGTGGTTTCATTGGATATATTGCTCAAACTGGTGATATTTCTTATGATGGTATGAAGCGTGCTATCATCTACGGTTCTGCGATGGCTTCTTTCTGCGTAGAGAAATTTGGTTCAGAAAGAATTAACGACTTAACTTCTGAAGAATTGAATGCTCGACTTCAAGAATTTGTGGCGCTTGCTAAATTTGAAATATAATGGGTAAGAATATTTTTCACTTATATATTGTTTATTCATCTAGCTTAAATAAATATTATGTTGGTTTCGCAGAGAACTATAAAGAAGCTCTAGAAATGCATAATACAAATGCTGATCATAAATATACTGGTAAGGCACAAGATTGGACTTTTAAAGCAGTATTTACAGTAGCAGATAATAAAGAAGATGCTTTAGAAATGGCGAAGTTTATCAACCGTCAGAAAAATGATAAACTTTTGATGAAGTTAATAGACCCTAGTTTTGTTCCTGCAGATAAACTTGAAGTGCTGAAACGTATTTCTTAATGTAGATTAAGTTTCATCATTAAATCGGTTTGCTCCTCAGTACCTAATAGAAATAGGTGTTTGTCGAAAACGACGAATCCATTTTTCTCATAAAATTGAATAGCCTTTTTGTTATTCTCCCATACACCTAGCCAAATAAATTCTAATTGTTTTTCTTTGGCTAGTGCTATGGATTTATTCAGTAATGCCTGCCCTGCTTTCAATCCTTGATGCTTTTGTAATACATAGATTCGCTCAACTTCCATACTAGTATTCCCTAATTTCTCTGTTTGAGCTTCATCAATATTTATCTTTAAATATCCTATAATTTGATGATCAACTTTTGCAAAGTAAAATTCAGAATGTTCGTTCGACAACTCTTCTTGTAATATTTCTTTTGATAATTTATCGTTAATATATTTCTGCAATTGCTCTTCATCATTATCAGCTAAAAATGTTTCTGAAAATGTTTGAATGGCAATTTCACTTAATATTTCAACCTGATTTATTCTGACTTTTATTGTTTTTATCTTAATCATCCTAACTTGTTTTTCTGTAATTTAAAATCGCCCAAGTATTAAATACTACTGCCATACTTGAGATAACGATAAAGTGTTTTTTGATGTCTGCGAATCCACTGCCTTTTAATACTACCATTCGCATTACTTCAATAAAATAAGTAACAGGATTGAATCTCGAAATCCATTTTGCCCATTCAGGCATGCTATCAATGGATGTAAATAACCCTCCCATCAATAAGAATATCATCATTACAAAAAATGCCAACGACATTGCTTGTTGTTGTGTGTTTGAATAGGTTGAAATGATTAGACCAACGCCTAGCACAGCAATTAAATAAATGCTTAGGTAACTATATATTAAAATGATAGAGCCAACAGGAATTATACTATAAACGATTCTTGCAACCCCAAATAAACCTAATGTGAAAACGAAAATTCCGATAATCCAAAATGGAATTAATTTTCCAAGGATGAATTGATATTTCTTGATAGGCGTTACATTGATTTGTTCTATGGTCCCTACTTCTTTTTCTTTCACAATATTTAAAGAACACATATACGTACCGATCATGGTTATTAAAAATACTAGAATTCCTGGAACCATAAACACGGCATATTTCATATGTGGGTTGAACCAATTCAAATTTGTAATCTCGATGGTTTGTGGCGCCGATAAGTTTTGAGATTCAATGAATTCAGACCTTATAGAAGTATTGTAATTATTGATGATTTGAGAAAGATAAGAACTACCTACTAATGCTTTTGTTCCATTAATTGCATTCACAGCTATAAATAATGATGATGCATTTTCTTTTACTAAGTTCTTTTCGAAATGTTCAGGAATCTCTAAAATTAAATCTGATTTATCTTTCTGAAATTCTTTATAAGATTGTTCATAGGAATTTCCAAAATCATTCATGTTGAAATATCCGCTAGCAATAATTTTTTCTGTAAGTGCTTTAGAATAATCTGACCTGTCATGATCTACTATAGAAATATTGATATTCTTGATTTCGAAATCTGCAGCTAAGGGTAATACAACTAATTGAATGATAGGCAATGCTATTATCATCCTCAGAATAGAAGGGTTTCTGAATATCTGACGAAACTCTTTTTGCAATAAAAATTTAAGTATCCTCATGATAATCTGATTTTAAATTTACGAATACTTATAGTTAACAATAAGACAGTCATTCCAACTAGTATCAGCGTTTCTTTCCAAATCGCAGTAAATCCGAGTCCCTTAATCATAATGGATTTTACGATGATATAATACCATTTCGATGGGATGATATTTGAAATCACCTGTAAGGGTAGTGGCATATTTTCAATAGGGAACATAAATCCTGTAAAAATCATTGTCGGTAATAACATCACCATTAATGAAATTAACATTGCAGTTTGTTGAGAATCCGTACTGTTCGATATTAATAAGCCCAATGAAAGCGCAGTAATAATTAAAATAGAACTTTCAGCATAAAGCAATACAATGCTACCATTCATTGGCATTTCTAGCAGATTAATGCTCAGTAGTAATATCACCGTTAAATTGATTAGCGAAAGTAAAAAATAAGGAATTGCTTTTGCTACAACAACTAAAATAGGGTTGAATGGTGAAACTAACAATATTTCCATCGTCCCCATTTCTTTTTCTTTTACGATGGAAACAGAGGTCATTAATACGCAAATCAATAATAATACTAAGGCCATAACACCGGGTACAAAATTAGTTACACCTTTTAGTTCTGGGTTGTATATCATTCGTATATCATTATTGATTGCTAAAGGAATGGCACTACTTTTTGATAGTTCCGCTTGGTAAGTTCGAATAATAGTGCTTGCATAATTCGTTAAGGTATTAGCAGTATTCGGATCTGAAGCATCTGCTATAATTTGAATTTGTGCCTTATTCAAATGTTGTAAATCTGAATTGAAATTACTTGGGAAAATAATGGCAAGTTTGATATTCCCTTTTTTAAAGGCTGATTCAATATCGTTATGCGACATTATTTTATGAAACACATTAAAGTTTCCATTTGCCTCTATTTTATTGATGATTTGACGAGTTGCATTATCATTTGAATAATCGCAAATCACAACATCTGCATCTTTAATTTCGTTTGTTAATGCAAATCCAAATAATATAATTTGAGCAATAGGCATTCCAAATAATAGGAGTAAAGTTTTCTTATCACGAAATACATGATAAAACTCTTTTCGTACAAATGTAAATAGTTGTTTCATGTTAGTCTGCTTTACGTTTTGCTCCTCTTGCTAATTCAAAAAATACTTCATCCATTGATTCGGCAGAGTAATTTTGTTTAAGTTTTATCGGACTGTCTAATGCTTTAATTTCACCATCTACCATCATCGATATTCGATCACAATATTCAGCTTCATCCATATAATGTGTAGTAACGAAAATGGTAATTCCTTTGCTCGCTGCCGAATAAATTAAATCCCAAAACTGCCTACGAGTTACAGGGTCTACCCCGCCAGTGGGTTCATCAAGAAATACTATTTTAGGTTCATGAATTACAGCCACAGAAAAAGAAAGTTTTTGTTTCCATCCTAAAGGGAGAGAGCCTACTAGTTTTTTTGCTTGGTCTTGTAATCCTAAGGTGTCGATTAACATTTCCGATTTAGTTTTCAAATCAGATTTGTTCAAACCATAAATTCCTCCGAAGAAGTTAATGTTTTCTATTACGGTAAGGTCTTCGTATAAAGAGAACTTCTGACTCATATAGCCAATGTTCTTTTTGATTTTTTCGGTTTCTGTGTAAATATCATAACCAGCAATTTTTGCATTGCCTGAAGAGGGTGTTGATAACCCACATAGCATTTTCATAGCAGTAGTTTTGCCAGCTCCATTAGCACCTAAGAATCCAAATATTTCTCCAGCATAAACATCAAAAGTTATTTCGTTCGTAGCAATAAAATCTCCGAATCGTTTTGTTAATTTCTCTGTATGAATAACTATATCTCTCATGGCTTAAGTATTCATTAGTTTGATGAAACAATCTTCTATACTCGGCTGAATTTTTTTAATAATTATTTCAGTATGATTCTTTTCTTTTAATTGTTGAATTAAATTCTCTTCAGAATTACTAGAATCATTTTTAAAGCTGAGATGCAAATATTCTCCAAAGGCATTGCAACTTTTTACATCCTCGTTCATTCTTAAATCATCCAATAGTTGAATCATTTTAGAAGATCGAACGGCGTATAGATTTTCGTTGTATTGATCTACTATTTGTTCTGGAGTATTGATTGATAATATTTTACCATTCTGAATTAAAGCAATTCGATCACATAGCGTTGCTTCATCCATGTACGGTGTTGATACAAGAATAGTAATGCCTAGCTCTTTTAATCGCTTCAACATTTCCCAAAATTCTTTTCTGGAAACTGTGTCTACTCCAGTAGTTGGTTCGTCGAGGAATAAAATTTTAGGTCGATGAATTAAAGCGCAACATAAAGCAAGTTTCTGCTTCATACCGCCTGAAAGTTTTCCCGCTCTTCTATCTTTAAATGGTTCTATTTGAACATAGATTTCTTTAATCAAATCGTAATTCTCTTCTAGTGTTGTATTGAAAAGCGTAGCGAAGAAATTTAAATTTTCTTCAATAGTTAAATCCTGATATAAAGAGAATTTACCTGGCATATAACCAATCTCTTTACGTATTTCTTTATAATGAAGAGTGATGTCTAATCCATTCACTTTAGCAGTACCCTCGTCAGCTAAAAGCAAAGTAGTAAGAACTCTGAAAATGCTTGTTTTTCCAGCACCATCCGGACCAATTAATCCGAATAATTCAGCTTTTTTTACCGAGAAACTTACATCATCAACCGCAACAATTTTTCCTTTGTTGTATGTCTTTCGGATGTTATGGACTTCTACATCATACATAACTAGAATTTTAACTCGCCGTACATTCCAATTTTATATCGGCCATCATTTTTCACTTTCACTTTTATGGCATACACCATATTTGCTCGTTCATTTTTGGTCTGAATAGTTTTTGGTGTGAACTCAGCCTTATCGTTAATCCAAATTAAAGTTCCATCAGTTTCTGTGAAGCCTCCTTTACCGTCATCAGTATTTACTTTTACAGTTTGATTAAGCTTAACTAAAGGCAATTGATCGCTCGTAATATAAGCTCTTAAAATAATGTTCGATAAATTCGCAATTTTAAACATTGCTTTGCCAGGAGCTACCATTTCATTAGACTCTACGTATTTAGTGAGAATTACTCCTTGTATAGGATTAATGATTTTGCATTTCGAAAGTTGATCATTCAATTGCTCTACCTGAATTTCTAAAGTGCTAGCATCTTTTGATAATCCATCTTTTGAAATTTCTAATGTTGAAGTTTGAGCTTCGATTTGTTTTTTGATAACAGCTATCGATGAATTGATATCGTCTAGTTGTTTGGTTGTGCCCGCACCTGCTTTTAATAAGTTTGTGATTCTGTTTTTTTCACGCTCAGCAGTGCTTAATTGTTCTTGTAGTGTAGCTAATTGTACTCCAACATTAGGTGTTCTGCTTTTTACAGCTTTAATCTGACTAATTAATTGTTTTTTCTTTAGGTAAAGTTGAGTACTATCAATGTATCCAATAATTTCACCTGAATCAATTGTTTGCCCTTCTTCAATATTAAATGATTTTAATGTACCCGCAACTTCCGAAGATATCATTGTTTCCACAGCTTCGAAAGAGCCAGAGGCATCAAATGTATGCTGCTGTTTCGCACATCCACTCATTACTACTACCGATGTAGCAATGAAAATTAGTTTTGAATAAATTCTCATATTCATATTAGTTATTTTTTAATGCTCCTAAAATCCATCTTGGAATTAATGCTTTCCGTTCTTGCATAAGTTGTTGAAAGTGTTCACCGGATATGTCTCCTAATCCTTTCATCATTGGCTCTGCTATAAATGGAAATACAATCATCCCCATCAAATTCATAATGAAATGCATTGGGTTTATTTGTTTAATTTTCTTTTCGATAATACCTTGATGAAACTGTTTTAAAAACACTGAATTCATCAACAATTGTTTTACTCCTATTTTTGATAATAATTCTTGAGGTTGATTTCGTAATTCACTTAAAACGAAAACTGGAATAGAAGGATTTTCTAATAAAACATCGATATATCGATCTGCTAGTTGCTCAATTTTTGTTTCAAAGCTTGTATGTTCATCATTAAATACATCGGTTAGCGATTGAAAGAAATCTCGCATGGTTTCTAACATCACCACATTAAATAGGTTCTCTTTACTCCTAAAATAATAGTTCAATAAAGCTAAATTGATATTTGCCTCCTCAGCAATATCCCTTGTTCGAGTTGCAGAATATCCTTTCTGATGAAATACAATCCTAGCAGCAGATTTTATCTTTTCTTCAGTGGTATTATCTAAGCTTTTTACTGCTTTTGGCGCCATATTCCCGATTATTTACCTCAAAACTAGGTGTTTTATTTTAATTAATCAAATAATTTAATCATTTGATTAAATATTGAGTGATTTACATCACAAATAAACTTTTGAAATTTATTTACCTTTGTGAAATGACGACATCACTAAAACAACATTGGGAAACAGTATATGAGACAAAACAGCCAAATCAGGTAAGTTGGACTCAAGAAGTACCTCAAACCTCATTAGAATTGATAGATTCTTTACATCTGCCATTAGATGCTAGTATAATTGACATTGGTGGTGGTGATAGCAAATTAGTCGATCATCTGTTAAGCTTAGGATATTCAAATATTTCAGTTTTAGATATCTCATCAAAATCAATTGAAAGAGCAAAAAGTAGACTAGGCGAAAAGGCTAAGTTGGTCAATTGGATTGTTTCAGACATCAATGAATTTCAACCTTCAATGAAATATAAATTATGGCACGATCGCGCTACATTTCATTTCTTGACGCAAGAAAATGAAGTAGAGAATTATATTGAATTGGTTTCTGAATGTGCAGAGAACATTATTATTGCAACATTTTCGGTTGATGGTCCTCATAAATGTAGTGGGTTAGAAGTTCAGCAGTATGACGAGAATTCTATGAAAAGTAAATTTGAAAAAGTTGGCTTCAATAATATCGAGTGCAAACGATTTGATCATATAACACCTTCAAATGCTGTTCAGAATTTTATATTCTGTGCATTTAAGAATCAATAAGCTTCAGTAAAATCCTTATCTTAGATTATAAACTCAAACTAATCTTATGATAAGAACTACACTTAAGCTTGCCCTTTTCGGACTCTTATTACTCATCATATATTTATTAATTAACACGTTCCGTGCTCCATCGAGCATTCCTGTTTATCCTTCATCGTATAAAGAAGATACCAGTAAATATGCTGCAATGAGATTAAGCGAAGCGATTCAGATAAAAACGATATCGTATGGAGATACACTTCCTATAGATACTCCTCAGTTCGAATTATTCAGAAAATTTTTAGAGAAATCTTACCCACTTGTTCATTCTAAATTGAACCGAATGGTATTTGGAGAGTATAGTTATTTATATACCTGGAAAGGAACAGATACAACACTTGCGCCCTATGTACTAATGGCTCATATGGATGTGGTGCCTGTAGAATCGGCATCTGAAGATTTATGGAAAGTGGCACCGTTTAGTGGTGCAATTTTAAATGATACAATATGGGGAAGAGGAGCAGCAGATGATAAAGTAGCTGTAATAGCGATAATGGAATCAGTTGAAAATTTACTTAAAAATAATTTCAATCCTCAACGTACAATTTATATCTCATTCGGGCATGATGAAGAAGTAGCAGGCAGAAGAGGTGCAAAAATGATTAGTCGATGGTTTGAAGAAAATAAAATCAAACCTGCTTTGGTTTTAGATGAAGGTGGACAAATAGACAATACACATTTCAAACAATTGAAAAGACCAGTAGCTGTAGTAGCTACAGGGGAGAAAGGTTATGTGAATATCGATTTAAGTGTTGAATTAGCGGGTGGACATTCGTCGATGCCATTAAAAGAAACGGCTATAGATATATTGGCAAGTTCATTAGTGAAAGTTCGTTCAACTTCAATGCCTGCAATGTTCACACCATCTGTAGAAGAGTTGTTGAATAGAACAAAAGATGGAGAAAGCTTTTTGAAAAGAATGGTGTTGAATAACCTTTGGCTATTTAGAAGTGTGTTAGCAACTGAACTTGAAAAGACTAAAGAAACAAATGCCATGATTCATACAACAATGGTACCAACTATAGTAAAGGCAGGAATCAAAGACAATGTAATCCCAAGCATTGCGAAGGCTACTATAAACAGTAGAATATTACCAGGGCAAACAAGTGATGATGTATTGAATTTTGTAAAATCAACTATTAATGATGATCGAGTTAAGGTTGAAAAACAAACTATTTCCTTAATGGAACCATCAACTACAACACCTACAGATCATCCTTCATTTAAAAAGGTAGAAAATATAATCCGACAAACAGTGCCGAACGTAATTGTTGCACCTTTCTTGATGTTAGGTGCTTCGGACTCTAGGTATTTTAGAAGTTTTAGTGAAGCTGTTTTGAATTTCTCAGCGGTGCAAGATGTAAAGGGATTTCATAATGTAAACGAGCGAATTGGGGTAAGTGATTTGAATCGTATGATTTACTTTTACGAAGCACTATTGCGTAAATAATCGTTTATTTTATACGTATTTAGCCTATTTAGGCACTTTTTTGAATATTGTGGCAAATAGCTTATTTTTAATGTGACCCAATTCCCATTATGCGAATAAGCGTTTATAAATTTTCAGTATTATTTACATTAATCTGTATAGGCATTTTTCAGAATATTTTTGCTCAAATGGGTATATCCCCAAAACAGCAAAAAGTCTGCATAAATGATACTGCAATGTTTCGTGTCACAAATGTAATTGTACCAGGGTCAACATTCGTATGGCAGGATTCAACAAACTTGGGATGGAATTCAATTGCAGCTAGTCCATCTTACATTGGCGTTACGAACGATACTTTAATTGTTAAAAATATACTGTTCAGTTCGAACACTACTAAATTCAGATGTATTGTCGATTCTGCAGGCGCCGGAATAAAGAAAGATACGATTAGCTCAGGATTATTATTAGTAAGAACTGCTTTAACTAACCCAACAATTACTTCGAATCAGAATATTTGTTTTGGTAATGTTGCAGATACATTGAAAATTTCAATAATGCCAAGCGGTGGAGATACTGGTTTTACTTATCAATGGCAAAAATCTAGCAACGCAATTACTTGGCTAAATTTAAGTGCTCAAACAGATACATATTTAGCAATCGATACTTTTCATACCAATACTCATTTCAGAGTACAAGCGATTTCGAAAAGTGGATGTGGTACTGTAACCTCTAATTCAGTATTTGTTCAGTATTATTCAAAATTAATTGCTGGCCATGTAATTAGTGGGATTACACATTATGTAGAATGTTACCAAGGAAACCCGGATACAATTGCAGTAGGAATAAATACTGGTCCCTCTGGTGGGAATGGATTATTTCATAATCAATGGCAAATGTCTGTTGATACTTTAAACTGGGTTGATTTGTTGAACGATACTACAGAAACAAAAACTTCAGTTCAATCGATTACATCAAATGTTTGTTATCGTTTAAAATCTACATCTTTCGTTGGATGTGGTATTGTATATTCTGATACAATTTACGTAAAAGTATTATCTCCAGTTATTGTACCAACTATTACAGGAGCACAAACTGTTTGTTTTAACGTAGTACCTGATACTCTAAAAATAACGACAAGTACACAATTGAAAAATGATGTTAAATATCAATGGCAATCATCTATCAATGGAACAACATGGATTGATATATCAGGTAAAACATCTAAAGTATTAGTGCTCGCAAAAAATGGCGTAACAAAATTTTATAGAGTAAAAGTTACATGGCAAGGTTGTGCTGTTCGATTTACAGATAGCGTTTTGGTTTCTGTTTACCAAGATTTAGTTGCAGGAAGTATTAAAACTGCGCAGAATATTTGTTATGGGGCAACTCCATCTGCATTAAGTTTTCAAACTTTACCAAGTGGTGGAGGTGATAGCTTTACCTATCAATGGCAAAGTTCGATCGACTCTAATAATTTCAATAATATAGTTGGCGCAAATAGTTTATTGTATTCGCCTTCTCAATTAACTAATACAATGTTTTATCGTGTTAGAGTAACAAGTGATTTTGGTTGTGGAACTGTGAATACAAATATTATCAAGGTAAGAGTATATGCACCATATGTTGGTACTGATATTTCTGCGAGTGATACTATTTGTTATAATACTTCGCCAGATACCTTGAGAGCGCTAACAAATCCTACAGGTGGAAATGGTAATTATTTGTTTCAATGGCAAGTTTCTACTAATGGTATTAGTTGGACAAATGTAAATGGTCAATCGACTAAGAAATATAAGCCAGCTCCTATAAAAGCGACAACTTATTATCGACTAATATCATTCTCTGGTGCAGGCTGTGGAATTGATACAAGTAATGCGGTGATGATAAAGGTACTTCCAGATATTTCAAAACCTACTATCGCTAATCACCAATCGATATGTTTTAATACACCAGCAGACACTATAAGAGTTATCTTATTAGCTGAAGGTGCAGATTTGCGATTTACATATCAATGGCAGATTTCGAATAATGGTACAACTTGGTCGAATATACCTGGGCAAACAACTTTGAAATTATTCACTGGAAATTTAACTACGACTAAGTATTATAGAGTAATTGCAAGTTCTATATTCGGATGTGGAAGTATCGCCTCTGATTCTGTGAGAATCCATGTTTATGAGCAATTCAATGGTCCTGAGATTTCACAAAGTCAAACTATTTGTTACGATTCTATCCCTAGCTTATTTACGATAACCACTAAACCAATTGGTGCAAATGGATTATATTTTTATCAATGGCAAATTTCTAGCGATTCGATAAACTTTTCTAATATTTTTTCTGCAAATGATACTGTACTTCAAACAGGCATTCATACTTCGAAAAAATTCTATCGTTTACGAGTTAACTCTACCTTAGGTTGTGGAAGCGTATTCTCAAATATTATCCGAGTATTTGTTTACAATAAATTTGAAGGAGCAGAAATCGGTTCAAATGAAAGCGTTTGTTACGGAGATGTTCCATCAACATTACATACAACTAAAAAGCCTAAGGGAGGAAGTCTTACTTATTTATATCAATGGCAAAAATCTACAGATGGTATAAATTGGGAAGATATTGTTGGGCACACTTCTGATTCCTTAACTTTTTCAAATATTTATGCAACCACACATTACAGGATGGTTAATGAATCTACCTTTGGTTGCGGTTCCGATACTTCGAACATAGTTACTATCGAAACATTAAGCTTGCCAGACACCACAGTAATAAATGGATTATTTGAAGTGTGTAAAAATCAACAGCAGTTGTTTTATAATCTAGAAAACAAAAATTCATTATACGAATACGAATGGGAAATTGAAAAAGGATATATTCTAACTGATGAAACTAAAACGAATGTATTTATTACTTGGGGCGTTAACAGTGGTAACGATACAATACGAGTAAAGCAAACGAATAAAATTACAGGTTGCTTTAATTATATGAAATTGCCAATAATAGTTAAAGAAACGTTTGCTCCAAATCTTACAGAAATTATTCGAAAATCTACAACGAATATTTTAGTGAGTAAAGATTCTTCAGCTGGGATACATTATCAGTGGGGATATATTAATAAGCAAACTAAAGTACAAGAGGATATTCCTGGTGCAACATTAAGGTATGTTCAGTTGCCTCATAAATTTGACACAACAAAATATATTTATTTCGTTAAAACATATTTCGATGATTGTGTAACTACTACATATTATAATTTCGATGCACTATCTATTGGAATAAATAATACGAAGCACAAACAGCTTAATATATTCCCAAATCCTACTACTTCTAGTTTCGAGATTTCAGGTGTAGATATTTCTCAAGCATTAATTTACGCTATAGATATTCTCGGACATAAAATTCCTATATATATAGATGGGAATACTATTAAGTTTGATGATCAGCAGATAGCTGGAATATATTTCATTGTTGTAAATACAAGTGAAGGTAGTTTAACAAATCGAGTTATTCTTAGTAGATGATGAATATTAAAAGATTTATACTTCTACTGATTCTATTCATAAGTGCTAAAACTAATGCTCAAATTTTAGCAAGCGATTCCTTATCTAGAATTATTAATGTTCGTGCTTTAGCATTAATATCCGATTACGAACGAATAATCTATTTTAAATCCCTACAAGACACTTCTGGTTTTTATAATTTATTTCACTCTAAAAAAGCATTGGTATTTAACGATGTAATGCCAGATAATAATTTATCTCAGAAAATCAATATTAATCAATACTTAAAACTAGTTCGTAAATATTATTCTGATTCTTCTTTTCTAAATATAATAGTTAGCCCGTATGAAGTTGGACCTGTGATTTTAGAAAATAAAAGTAGTGCTTACCTTAGTATAATGGCCTTGAAAAAGGTTAACAGTATGGCTAGAAATGGCTTGTTATATATCGATACCTTTAGAGTTCGTTTTGATATAATTGTAGATTTAGATTCTAATTTTTATAAAATTCAAACTATAGAAAGTGCAGAACGAAGAGGGGAGTATTTACAAGTATATCCGCAGACGAAAGGATTTAGGTTTAAGGTAAATATGCCAAATGATACTATTTATGCGAATGGTAAATTATATCCGATTAATCAGTATGGATACACAATGCTTAAAGATGTTTATAAAACACATGAATATCTTTTCGTTCCATATCATAACGATGTGTTGTTTAAGCAGTACAGAATTCCAGATAATATTCCTTTCATCAGAAATAAATTAGATCTTAAAAAAGATAAAAATATAGTAAAGATTAATTTTTGGAAATGGATGACATTTGCGGATTTTCAATATCATTTTATTCCGAACGGTGCATCTCCGATAAAACCAGTGGGAGATACTTTAGGTATTAATCCTGTTAATAATGGGTCGTTTTCGAATTACCTAACTGTGAACTTGGTAAGAAGAGTTAATAAGAAAGGATATTTTAGTTTGAAATTTGGTGGAGGAGTTGATGTTTTTAATTATCAACTAAATTTAGCGAGTCAAATTAATTCTTATCCAGCAGTAGACCCCGACGGAGATCCATATTTACGAATTAATAGAGTGTTCAATATTAAGGAAACTCATAACATCATTTATATTACAGCACCAATTGTAGTGCAGAAGGGCTTTACTTTCGGCAAGAATTCTGTTTATGCACAAGCCGCTTATTATTTCATGCTGAACTTTTCTTCAGTTTATAATTTAGATGCTCAAGCAACATATTCTGGTTTTTATGAATATTTATTTAATCTGACGATAAGTGAAAATGGTGTTTATGATTTTGGAACTTATGATTTCAAACTTCGTAATTTACCATTACTTGCGAAACCTATGTTAAGTACATATAGTATTGGCTTAGGTTATAACAGACAATTCTCTCGCTGGATGTATTTAGATATTGGCTTAAATTATAGAGCAGGTACAGATTATATGTTCACTGAAGATAAAAAGACACTAAGCAATTCTAAAAATGGAATTAATAGTTTGGTAAATCTTACTAATCAATTTAAAATTGAATATGTGAATATGAACATTGGACTAAGCATTAAGATTTAATGAAGAAATTACTATTCATAATTCTGCTTTCGTTTTGCTTTGCAAACAATCAATTTGCTCAGGGTAAATTGGTTGTTATATATGCCGACCCTTCAGCTAATACGACTAACTATGCTTTAACTGCTAAGCTTTACGATGCAATACAAGAAACAGATAATAGAATGCTGTTATACATAAGTAATGCAAATAAACCATTAGTATCTAATAGTATTTTCGATATGAAAAATGTAGTAGATCAGTTGAGTAAAGTAAAACCCACTGAACCTAATTACATGTTTGATATTGATAGTTTGAATAGATTACTAAATCTTGAATCTTCACTTTCGAATATTAGCCAACGTGATTTTGATATCCGTGATGAGATTTTCTTCTTCTTCTTTTTCGATACTCAAAAATTCATAGAATCTAATTTGGTAGAAAAAGTAGCAGAAACATTATTGCTTTCAAATAGATTAATCAACAAAAAAGGGTTACTTCCTTCTTGTAAAGTGAAAATTTATTTAGGCAATTCGGATGCCTATTCTAATAAGCAGATGCTTCGTCAAATAAAAGAAGAAAAAGGATACGATATTATTGAGTACTAAGACTATCGTTCTTCTTCTCAAATTCCTTAACCATTTCTTCTGGTGTTTTGCCTAAATTTTCTAAGGTGATTTTAGCATCTTTTGCTAATGGATGATTAGGGAATTCCTTGATAAATTTACGATAGTAGAATTCTGCTTCGCTGTATTTCTGCAAATTGCTATCATAAATAAATCCACATATAAAGATACTTTCGGCTGCTTTTGCCGATTTAGGATAATTCAAAAATACTTGTTGAAATCTACGAATAGCGAAATCGTAATGTTTCAATCCATTAAACACTTCTGCTGTTTTAAATAATAGTTCAGAATTCTTCGGGTCGTCTTTGTACGTTTTAATGTATAAATCGGCTTTTGTAATGAATTCATTCGCAATAGAGTCGTTTAAGTCGGATTGTTCTCCGAATAAAGATTTTTCAATTTTCACAATCTCATCGAACTGCTTTTCTTGAGCATTTTTACATGAAGTAAAAGTAATTCCTGCTAATAAAGCTAAAATGAAGCTGATTTTTAAGATATTTTTCATTGTAATAAAATTGATATTTCGTTTGCAACACAATTATACATAATTTTGCAATGTGAAAAAGGTATTCATCTTCATAATGGCTATTTTCTTGCTGATAAATTCAGTGGGATACACTATTTATGCCCATTACTGTGATGATGAATTAAAAACAACAAGCCTTATTGTTAAATCAGAGTCGTGCTGCGATGAGGATGCTAGTGCAGAAATTCCTGCAATGTCCAAAGATATGTCGTGCTGTGCAGAAAAGGATATTCACATTGTACTTAAAGATCAGTTCTTAAAATCAGAACTAACATTCAATGCTATTTCTCAACCGGTAATATTCCTTAATACCATTTCATACTCACAATTCTTCTTAAATCAGGTAGAATCTAATCAATCTCTATTAGCATTTGTTGCTGAGGATAAAAGTCCACCACCTGATTTAAACATATTACATTCTGTTTTTCGTATTTGATTATAATCTATTCAATTAATTGAGTGCATTTAGGCATTCTATTTGTTAGATTTATATTCAGAAATAAAATGAAAAAAGTATTATATCTATCCTTTTTCATTGTAGCCCTGCAAACGCAATTTGCTTTGGCTCAACAAAAAAAGGATACTACAAAAGTCATTAACCTTAAAGGCGCAGACGTTAGTTTTGAACGTTCTGGGGTTATGATATCTATGCAGCCTATAAAAACAGAGATTGTAGGAATTAAAGAACTTCGCAAAGCAGCATGCTGTAATTTAGGGGAGAGTTTCGAAACTAACGCTACAGTGGATGTTACTTACAAAGATGCTTTAACTGGAAGTAAAGAACTTCAAGTATTAGGCTTATCTGGTTCTTATATTCAATTGTTAACTGAGAATGCTCCGTTGATTTCAGGCTTAGGATTAACTTATGGCTTGAATGGTATCCCTGGTACTCAAATCGAATCCATTAATATCGTAAAAGGTCCTGGTTCCGTAATGTTTGGTCCGGAAGCTATGAGCGGTATGATTAATGTTGAATTGAAAGATCCTGAACGTGCCGATAGATGGTTTATCAATACTTATTTAGATGAAAATTTCCGTAGAGAAATTAATATTGATAATAAAAATAAACTCAGTGATAATCTAAATAATTTCACTTCATTTCACTTCGACGACATGACTCGTAAAGTTGATGAAAATGGCGATGGATTTTTAGATATGCCCTTAGTTAGAAATGTGAACTTTCTTAGTAAATGGAAGTACAACAATCAAAAAGGATTGATGTCTCAGCTTTCTGTGAAATATCTTTTCGAACAACGTATGTCGGGCGAAACAGATTATGATTACAAAAGAACTTATGCAGATATGAGTTCTTGGGGTCAAAAAATTCATACCAATAGAGTTGAACTTTATGGTAGAACAGGTTATGTGATTCCAACAGCAGATTATAAGAGTGTAGGTATTCAATACTCTTATGTATATAATCAGCAAGAAGGTTATTATGGTATTAGACGATATGATGCAAATCAGAATCTATTGAATCTTCGTGCGATTTATAACATGGAGTTGCAGAAAAAACATTCTATTAATATCGGTTTAAGTTTAAAGAATGAAACGATAAAAGAACAGTTTGATACCTTGAATTTAGATAGAGTAGAAGTTACTCCAGGGTTCTTTGTTGAAGATACTTACAAAGCTAGTCCACGTTTAACATTTATAATTGGTTATAGAGCCGATTATCTAAAATCGAAATTGTATAACACTCCAAGATTTAATGTGAAGTACACATTGACGGATCAAACAGATGTTAGATTTAGTATTGGTAAGGGAGTTAGATTGCCGCATGTATTAGCAGAAAATCCAGCATTCTTAGTAAGTTCCAAAGAATTTAAAATTGCAAATAATATCAAGCCTGAAGAATCTATTAACTATGGAGTAAATTTAGTTCACAACTTCAATTTGTTTTATAAAAAGGGATCGATTGGAATTGATTTATATCGAACAGAATTTCAAAATAGATTAAGAGTAGATTTAGATTCTGATCCATTAGTAGTGAATGTTTATTCTCAAGAAAATTCATCATACTCTAATTCATTTCAAGCAGAGTTAACTTATAAAATTCTTAAAACTGTTGAGATGAAGTTAGCGTATAAATACCTTGATGTTCAAAGTAAGTTAAATGGTTCTTTTATCCGAGATCCATATATTGCTCAAAATAGATTTTTAGCTACATTCTCTTTCGAATCGTATAACAGAAAATGGAGAGCAAATGCAGGATTTAATATTGTTGGCTCTAAACGATTGCCACAAACACATCCGCATTTTGGAACTGATAATTTACCATTGAAATCGCCAGTATATACCATTATAAATACACAAGTAACGAGAGTGTTTAAATCCTTCGAGTTTTATGTTGGAGCCGAAAATCTTTTCGACTTTAAGCAAAACTCACATTTACTTGGATCGGATGATCCATATGGTCCGTATTTTGATGCATCATATATATGGGGCCCAATGGATGGTAGAAGAGCATATGCTGGGTTTAGGTACAAATTTAACTAGACACAGGACACTGGATTTGAGACTATGGACATATTTAGAATTTAGAATTTAGAAATTAGAATTTATAAAATAACGATATGAAAAATATTATTTTAATAGTTGCGATTATATGTATTAGTATTGCATCATACGCACAAAGTAAAACTGACACAATTTATGCAAAAGGAAATTGTGGTCATTGTAAGGAAAGAATTGAAGAAGCAATACATGGTGTAAAAGGTGTTAGCGAAGCTTCATGGGACCCTACATATGCACGTTTAATTGTAACATACAATACAAACGAAACTTCGAATAACGCTCTGCAAAAAGTAATGGCTTCTGTTGGCCACGATACTGATTTGTATAGAGCAGATGATAAAGTGTATAAAACTTTACCAGGATGTTGCAAATATGAAAGAGATCCTGTTGAAAGTTCAACATCTAAAGTTCAAACTTTTGAGTTTGTTATTGAAGGAATGACATGCGCTGAAGGTTGTGCAAAAGGAATAGAACTTTCTGTATTGAAACAGAAAGGTATTAAATCTTCAAAGGTTGATTATGATACCAAAAGAGCAAAAGTTGTTTTCGATAGTTCTAAAATCTCGAAAGAACAAATCATTGCAACTGTAGAAGGTTTCAAGCCGGAAGGTGAAAAACCTCATTACAAAGTAGTGATGTTGAAATAAACAACGAAAACCTATATTAAAGGGTGTTGGAAGCGATTTCAACACCCTTTTTTATTTAATTGTCATATTTTCACTTTTATTTTGAATTATTCTAAATAAGCTGCACATTTGCGCTTGTTAAGAATTAATCTAAATAAATATACTATATGAAATATGCCTCCATGATAGCGATTTCGATGTTTTTTGCATCGAATTTAGCTACAGCTAATGCAGAATCGCTCGATTCAATTAAAACATCTAACATAAACGAAATTACCATACAATCGCGAAAGGACCCAGACACCATGACTATGATTGGTAAAATCAAAATCAAGGAGATGGATTTACCTCAAACGATGTCGATTATTGATGAAAAGGTTTTGAAGCAACAACAAGTAAACACTATGACAGACTTGTTGAAAAATGCGAATGGGATTTATATCATGGGAACTACAGGAGGATATCAAGAGGAAATAGCATCGAGAGGATCATCAATAACTAGTTCGAATACATTTAAAAATGGTATAAGATATTTTGGCGGGATGAGAACAGAGTTGAGTGGGATAGAAAAAGCAGAAATATTAAAAGGAAATTCCGCGATATTATTTGGTAACGTTGCTCCCGGAGGAGTATTAAATTTAGTGACTAAAAAGCCTGTATTTACAAATGGAGGAAGTGTTGGATTTACCTATGCAAGTTTTGATAGAGTAAAGCCTCAGTTCGATGTGTATGGAGCTTTGAACAAGAAGAAAACGTTAGCATTCCGATTGAATTCATCTTACGAAAAATCGAACAGTTTCCGAAAAGAAGTGAGTTCAGAAATGTACTACATCAATCCATCTATTTTATATAATATCAATTCTAAAACGAATGTAATAGTTGAGGGAGATTTTACAAATTATACTACAACTCCAGATTTTGGTGCAGGTATAATTAATTATGAAATTATTGATATTCCGAGAGATCGATTCCTAGGAGTTACTTGGGGTAAGTACAAAGCAAAACAATCGTTCGTATCAACAAAAATAAATCATCAATTAACTAAATCGATATCTATAAGTTCATTAACAGGATTTAGAAATTACGAAACAGAATTATTCACAAATGCTCGTCCGAATACTTCTGGAAGTGTGATTGCATCGAATGGAGTTTGGAAAAGAAACATTCAACGCTCTGCCGTGAAGGATAATTATTTTATTCAGCAATTTGATATCAATGCAAATTTCAATACGGGTAAAATAAAACACCAAGCATTACTTGGTGCAGATTTTGAAAATTATACCACATCAACATTGAGCTATAATAATTTCAATAAATATGATAGTGTTAATGTTTACAATGCATATAATCCATCTTTAGAACCTGTAATTCCAACTCTAACAAAAAACACAAATACCGATAATCCGGTTGCACGAATGGGCTTCTATGCGCAAGATTTAATTAGCCTCCATAAATATGTAAAAGTATTGGCAGGATTGAGATATTCGAGCATTACTTCTGTTACTAATACCTATAAATATTCCGACTCTACAACTACCAATGTGAGCAAAACAGATAAAGCTTTTTCACCCAAATTAGGATTGGTAATTCAACCTAACGAACGTCAAACAATTTTCGCGAGTTACTCTAATTCATTTGTAATTAATACAGGGGTTGACGTTAATGGAAATGCTTTAGATCCATCTTTAGTAGATCAGTATGAATTAGGAGTGAAAAATAAATTTTACAACAACAGATTATCTGTTCAACTAACAGCATATCAAATTTTGAATTCGAATTTAGCGCAAACTTCATTAGCTAATGGAAATACAAATAGTAATATTAAAGAACTGGCAGGAGAAACAATTTCGAAAGGAGTAGAATTGGATATTATTTATCAGCCTAATCCATTCTTCAATATTATCAGTGGATATAGTTTTAATGAAACAAAATATACTAAGAGTAATACCTATGTAGTAGGTTCAGCATTGAGATATAACCCGAATCATACCGGAAATATAAGTTTGAATTACACTATTCATAATGGAATATTTAAAAATGTTCAATTAGGATTGATGAACACTTATATCGGAAAGAGATATGCAGGTAGATCTACAAGAGTTACAGTTCAAAATGATAACTACAAATTAATTCCATTATCTTCATATTTAATTACAGATGTTACAGCATCTTATATGTATAAAAAAATCAATGTAAAAGCGAAGCTTTCAAACCTTTCGAATGTATTGAATTATAATATACATGACGATAATAGTTTCAATCCGATTGCACCTAGAAATTACAGTATTAGTTTAATTTATAATTTATAAGAATGAAGTTTGATAAACGCGCGATTCATCGTGATCTTGGATATTTTTATGTGGGATTAATTATATCATTTGCTGTTTCAGGCATCATGATGAACCATAGAAATCAATGGCATCCTGAGAAATATGTAATTGAGAAAAGTTATTTCAATGTACCACCTTTAGATGAATCACAAATAAACGATTCGACAGTTCAAGAGCTTGTAAAAGCGAATGGAATAAAAGATAAATTCAGAAGACAATCGGTTAAAAAAGGAGAGCTTAGAATCTCATTAGAAAAAACGGATATCGACATCGATATTAAAACAGGGAAAGCAGAAGTAACGAGCTTCATCAATACACCAGTTATTAGTCAGATAATGAAACTGCATAAAAACACCTCCGATTGGTGGATTTATTATGGAGATATTTTCGGCTTATCGCTTATCACAATTGCCATTACAGGAACGATGCTTTTAGCCAAATCTAAATACTCTTTCAAACGAAGAGGCTGGAAATTAGCCCTTGCAGGGGTGGTGTTTCCTTTGCTAGTGCTTTTCTTGCTTGCCTAATTGGTAACTGGTAACTGGTAACTGGTAACTGGTAGCTGGTAACTTTAGTGTTCAAATTGACTCATTGTTCAAATTGGCTCATTGTTCAAATTGGCTCATTGGCTCATTGTCTAATTGGCACATTATTGCTATCTTGCTCGTTCAAATAAACCCTTAAAAAGATGAACTTATCATTCGACTTTGAGAAACCTATCGCTGAATTAGTAGAGCAGTTAGAAAAGGTAAAGCAAGTTGCAGAGAAATCGAAAGTAGATGTTACGGCAACGATAAAAGAGTTAGAAGAGAAAATCGAACAGACAAGAAACAACTTATATGCGAACCTTACAGGATGGCAAAAAGTTCAAATTTCTCGTCACCCTGAGCGCCCATACACTTTGCAGTATATCGAAACCATGTGCGATGATTTTATCGAGTTACATGGTGATAGAACAGTGGGGGATGATAAGGCGATTGTTGGTGGATTAGGAACTGTAAACGGTCAATCGATTATGTTTATTGGTCACCAAAAAGGTGCGAATACTAAAATGCGTCAGTACCGTAATTTCGGTATGGCAAATCCAGAAGGATATCGTAAAGCTTTACGTTTAATGCGTATGGCAGAAAAGTTCAATATTCCAGTTGTTACTTTTATTGATACTCCGGGAGCTTACCCAGGCTTAGAAGCAGAAGAACGCGGACAAGGGGAAGCTATCGCAAGAAACTTATTAGAAATGTCGGTGCTTAAAGTTCCTATTTTGTGTTTCATCATTGGTGAAGGAGCTTCAGGTGGTGCTTTAGGTATAGGAATTGGGGATAAAGTATATATGCTTGAATACACTTGGTATTCGGTAATCTCACCAGAATCTTGTTCTTCAATTTTATGGAGAAGTTGGGACTTTAAAGAGAGAGCTGCAGATGCTTTAAAATTAACAGCAGAAGACATGCTGAAAAATAGTTTAATTGATGGTATCGTAAAAGAACCACTTGGAGGAAGTCATAACGACCCTACGACAATTATCGAAACAGTAAAAAATCAGATTATTAAAGATCTTAATGATCTATCAAAATTAGATACAGAAAAACGCATCGCTCAAAGAATTGAGAAATTCAGCAAGATGGGTGTTGTTACAGAAGGTTAGTATTGAGTAGTGAGTAATGGGTACTGAGTATAGTAAATAGTTATACTAAATACTTAATCCCACTACTCACTACCCATTACCCATTACTCAATAGATAGTTGCAACCTAATATTCAGTTTCGCATATTCCTTTTGCAAAGCATAAGCAGTGTTCCACTGTTTAAAGTCTTCACACAAACCGATTAATTGTCCGAGAAATTGCAAGCTTGCAATAAAATCGTACTCATACATTTTGATTTTATTTCTAGAAATTCTAAGGAAGTAATTTACATCCGTACTCACCCAAGAAGCCAATGCGTACGCAATGCTCGTTGCTTTTTCAATCTTATTAGTATTGAAAAACAAGATAACATCATCATACATGTTTCTGCTTAAGTCGGATAAAATCACTTGCTCTTGTTTAAAACAAGAGGTATACTCTGAGTAGTGTTCAGCTATAAATGCATTCATGATAGAGGGCAAGTTTAGTTCCTTCTACGAGCGCATTTTAAAAAGGTTACAAAAAGAAAAGAGGCCCCCCAAAAGGCCTCTTTATAAAATTCTAAATTCTAATATCTAAATTCTAAAATCTAATATCTATTATCTACTAATTGAACATGCCTTGGAAAGCTTTTTGATATTCAGTAGATTTTTTACTCCACTCATCGCTAAGTTTCGCTTCGTTGTATTGACCAGCAATTCTAGATAATTCATTTAAGATCGCAATGCCTTGTTGAACATCATCAGTGTACATATTCATTTTCTTACCAGAGAACTGTTTGTAGTAATCTAGGTTTGAAGAAATATCATCAACGATAGTTGCAGCTAATGCTTTTGCTTTATCATTTTTAGCGCAACGGAAATACAATTCAACAAATCTGAAATCAAAAATTTTGTATTGTAATGGAGTTGCTGTTTTAGGCAATACTTCAAATAATTTATCGATAGCTTTTAAGCATGAATCTTTTTTACCTTCATTGTATAGAGCATCTGCTAACTGGAAGAATTGAATTCTAAAACTGTAGCACATACGAGCAGTTTCTGGATCGATATAAACTCCATCGCCACTCATATTACCCCATTTGAATTTATTGATAACGTTATCGTACATCACTGCAGAATTAACAACTCCTGGTGTACCGATAGGGTTACGTGGGCTACGAATAGGTGTTAAGCGTAATGCTAAACCTTCTAATTGTAAATACTCATTTAATCCATAGTAATTATCTGCTCCCATAGTAGCAGCGAAATAAATCGGACGAGTCCAAGTATTGTTTGCTAATAAATCCAATACCATTAAATCATTTTTCACTAATCCATCTTTGTTTAATGTGAATTCGATGTAATCAGCAATTTTAGCGCTGTCTTTTGCAGCAACAGCACCAGCTTTAATCGCAGCTGCTTTATCAACTTTAATTCTTACCATTTTAGTTGGAAGAACGTTAATTGATTTGCCAGAACGAGTTTGCATTTGTGCGGCTTTATCATCACTTGAAATAAAGTTTACAACTTCTTTCAAATCTGAAACGCCTGCAATTTTCATATCGTAATATGGAATATAATCACGAGTGCCTTGAGTATATTTAATATTTGGAATAGTGAAAGAAATAGAATCACCTTCTAAAGATTTTTCTCTCATCTGATCGATATACCAATCCATACCAAGTAAGCTTAAGTTAACTACTCTTACATCGGTACGAATTCCTTCTACTTCTTGAGCATACCATAATGGGTAAGTTTCATTATCACCCATAGTAAATAAAATTGCATTCGGCGCACATGAGTTTAAATAGTCGTAGGCAAAATCTCTAACAACAGTTCTGTTCGAACGATCGTGATCATTCCACTCTACTTTCGCCATTAATACTGGAACCGCTAAAATTGAAATTGCAGTAACCCCAGTAGCAACGATAGCGCCATTTAATTTTTTACTGATTAAATCATATAATCCAAATACCCCTAATCCGATCCAGAATGCAAATGCATAGAACGAACCTACGTAAGCGTAATCACGTTCACGTGGTTGGTAAGGATATTGATTTAAGTAAATAACAATTGCTATACCTGTGAAGAAGAACATCATCATTACTACAGATGCATCTTTCACATTTTTACGGAAATGGAAGAACATACCAATTAATCCTAAAATTAATGGTAAGAAGTACAACTCATTTCTTGAAGTATTTTCTTTTAAGTAAGCAGGCAAATTATCTTGAGGACCTAAGCGATATTCATCAATAGCTTTGATGCCACTTAACCAGTTACCATCAGTAATATTTCCGTGTCCTTGAATATCATTTTGGCGACCAGCGAAATTCCACATGAAGTATCTCCAATACATATGACCTAATTGGTAAGTAAAGAAGAAATGTAAGTTTTCGCTCATGCTAGGTTTGTTGGTAACAGATTTTAAGTTAGACCAACTTTTGTAGAATGAAATATGGTTTTGTTGATTGCTCCACATGCGAGGGAAAAATCCAGATTGTTTTTTATCCCAAACAGGTTTCGTTTTGTTTACCGTTTCAACATATTTATCACCTTCAATACGGTATTGCATAGCACCAACTTCTTCAGACTCTAAATTAGCTGTGAAATATTGACCAGTGATTAATGGTGTTTCTCCATATTGTTCACGATTTAAATACGAAATCAAATTAAAGATATTATCATTAGCATACATGTTGATGTTTGTATCTGCTTTTGCACGAATCGAAATCATTGCATAAGAAGAATAACCAATCATGATAGCTACAAAAACAAGCATTGAAGTATTTAATAATACATTCAGTTTGCGTAAGCTGTACATCGTTAACCAGTAAATAGCACCGATTAAAATAATGAACCATACGAATGCTCCCGACCAGAAAGGCATACCGAAAACATTCACAAAAAGTAAATCGAATTTACTTGCTATTGTAATTACACCAGGGATAATTCCGAATTGAATAAATCCTAAAATACCAATTGATATAACTGCAGTATAGAATAAACCTTTTGTAGTTGTTTTGAATCTTCTGAAATAGTAAACGAAAGCAATTGCTGGAATCGCAAGTAAGTTCAATAAGTGAACCCCGATAGATAAACCAATAATTAAACCAATGAATACTAACCAACGGTCAGAGTGTTTTTGATCAGCGATATTATCCCATTTCAAAATTGCCCAGAACACAACGGCTGTACATAAAGACGACATTGCGTAAACCTCTGTTTCCACTGCTGAAAACCAGAATGTATCAGAGAAAGTATATGCTAATGCACCAACAACTCCAGAACCAATAATTAAGATGATGTCTGTAGTGTTGAAGTCTTCATCTTTTTTACCAACTAATTTTTTAGCAAGTAAAGTTATCGACCAGAATAAAAATAAAATGGTAGCAGAACTTGATAATCCAGAACCTAAGTTCGTGAAGTATGCTACATTTTCTTTAGTAGATGCGAAAATAGAAAACAATCTTTCTATTAATAAAAATAATGGTGCACCAGGAGGGTGAACAACTTGAAGTTTGTATGCAGCCGAAATAAACTCTCCGCAGTCCCAGAAACTGGCTGTAGTTTCCATTGTCATCATGTAGGTTAATGTTGCAATTGCAAAAGTTAACCAACCGAACACATTGTTAATTGATTTAAATTTTAACATAATTCTAATTTATACCTGTCTGTATTGATAATACAATAAGCGTCGAAAATAGGAAAATATTTTTGAAGGAAGGTAATATTTTTGTGAGTATGTTATGAGTATTGAGTAGTGAGTAGTGGGTATTGAGTAAGTATTTGATTTTTGTAATATCAAGCCTATTTAGCTACTACTCACTACCCATTACCCATTACCCAATACTTTTTTAAAAATATTTTTGCTTTAAATCAATCCCTTTTCTACATTTGCAGTCCCTAAGCAAAAAATCGTTTAGAGGAATTGTCCGATGGTGTAACTGGCAACACGTCTGGTTTTGGTCCAGAAGAGTCTAGGTTCGAGCCCTAGTCGGACAACTACGAAAAGGGATTGCGTTGAGAATTGAGATGCAATCCCTTTTTTTAATATATACATATTATGCCTTTACAATTTAACCCAATTAAGCTATTTGCTGGTTCTGCGAGTTCAGAGTTAGCGGCTAATATTGCTAAAGTAAGTGGAATTGAATTAGGTGATTTAACCTTAGCTAAATTTAGCGATGGTGAAATTCAACCTTCTTTCAATGAATCGATTAGAGGTTGTGATATATTTTTAGTTCAATCGACATACGCCCCTTCAGATAATTTGATGGAGTTGTTATTGATGATTGATGCTGCTAAAAGGGCTTCAGCACATTATATTATTGCTGTAATCCCGTATTTTGGTTTAGCACGCCAAGATCGTAAAGACAAACCTCGTGTTTCGATTGGATCTAGATTGGTGGCTAACATGTTAACTGCTGCTGGGGCACATAGAGTAATGACTATGGACTTACATGCGGCTCAAATTCAAGGATTTTTCGACATTCCTGTAGATCACTTAGATGCTTCAGTAGTGTTTATTCCATATATTAAGAGTTTGAATTTACCAAACTTAACGATTGCCGCTCCAGATATGGGTGGTACTAGTAGAGCAAGAGTATTTGCTAAAGCTTTAAATGTGGAAATGGTTATTTGCGATAAACAACGTAAACGTGCCAACGAAATTGAATCTATGAATGTGATAGGGGATGTAGAAGGGCAAGATATAGTATTAGTAGACGACTTAGTAGATACTGCTGGAACATTAACGAAAGCAGCGAAGCTAATTATGGATAAAGGAGCGAAAAGTGTTAGAGCTGTGTGTACACATCCAGTTTTATCAGGAAAAGCATTAGAAAACATTGAAAACTCTGTTTTAGAGGAATTAATTGTTTGTGATACTATTCCAGTTAAATTAAATAGCCCTAAAATCAAAGTATTATCTGTTGCAGATTTATTTAGCAAAGCAATTGCGAATGTAAACGAGCACGGATCTATTAGTGATTTATTTAAAATCTCTTAATAGAATTACATAGTACAAAGTACATTGTACTATGTACATAGATTGAAACAATTTAAAATAAATAAATAATGAAAACAATCTCAATTAGCGGTTCTGTACGTCAGAACGTAGGGAAAAGAGATGCAAAGGAGCTACGTTACGAAGGTAAGGTTCCATGTGTATTGTATGGTGGAAAAGAACAAGTTCACTTTGCAGTATTCGAAGCAGATCTTAAGAACCTAGTGTACACTCCTGAAGTTTATTTCGTTGACTTAGACATTGATGGTAAGAAATTCAGAGCTACGATGCAAGACATCCAGTTCCATCCATTGACTGACTTAATTAACCATATCGATTTCATGGAAGTATTCGAAGATAAACCGGTTACAATGATGTTACCAGTTCGTTTCAGCGGAACTTCTCCAGGTGTGAAAATGGGTGGTAAATTAGTACACAAAATCAAAAAATTAAAAGTTAAAGCATTACCAAAAGACATGACTGACAATGTTACTATTAACATTGATGGTTTAGAATTAGGTAAAATGATTCGTGTAGGTGAGGTATCTGTACCAAACTGTACGATCCTTGATGCAAAAGCAAACTCTATCGTTTCTGTTGAAACTTCAAGAGCATTGCGTGAAGCTGCTGCAGCTGAAGCTAAAGGAAAATAATCCTTAACTAAAGAGAATTTAAAAGCCGCATTAAGCGGCTTTTTTTTGTTTTAGGCACTAAAATCTAAAACCAAAAATTCTAAATTACAAATTCTAAATATTACCTATAATTGGGTTATTCTATCTTCAAATTATTATTGTATCATGTAATGAAATATGATTTATAAGCTTTTATTTAGAATTTAGAGTTTAGAATTTAGAATTTAGAGTTTAGAATTTAGAATTTGTTATTTAGAATATAAATCACACTTATGAAGTATTTGATTGTCGGTCTCGGAAATATTGGTCCTGAATATGCGGATACACGCCATAACATTGGATTTATGGTATTAGATTCGTTGGCAAAGGAGCAAGGAGTAAAATTCAGCACTGAGCGTTTAGCATCTGTTGCGGAGTTTAGTATGAAAGGCAGACAAGTAACTTTAATAAAGCCCACGACTTATATGAATTTAAGTGGGAAAGCACTTAAATATTGGATGGATGCTTTAAAAGTGCCCGTGAACCATGTATTGGTAGTGGTAGATGATTTAGCAATACCATTTGGATCTGTTAAAATGCGCCCAAAGGGTGCTGATGCGGGTCATAATGGCTTAAAAAACATCAATTTAATGCTTGGTCATAGCAATTATCCAAGATTAAGATTCGGCATAAGCGACAATTTCCCAAAAGGCCGTCAGGCGGATTATGTATTAAGCGGGTTCGATTCGGATGAAGAGCCGATGTTGCCCGAATTAATTGGTAAATCTGTAGAGATGATAAAGAGCTTTATCAGTATTGGAGTGGAGTTAACCATGACAAAATTCAACTGATTTTCAGCAATTTAGCTCATATTCCCTCGTTCTCAGCGCCTTAATCCCAAATTACTTCAATAATTTTCACATTACCCCTTGTGAATTAACAGATTGTTGTTACCTTTGCAGTCCCTCAAAAGGGAGTATTACGTCTTTTTTAGAACATATTAAAAAAATATATTAGATAAAATGCCTACTATACAACAGTTAGTAAGAAAAGGGAGAGTAGCTTTGGTTGACAAAAGTAAGTCGCCAGCATTGGACTCATGTCCACAGCGAAGAGGTGTATGCACACGTGTTTATACTACCACTCCTAAGAAACCAAATTCAGCGATGCGTAAAGTTGCTAGGGTACGTTTAACCAACTCAAAGGAAGTAAATGCTTACATCCCAGGAGAAGGCCACAACTTACAAGAGCACTCAATTGTATTGATTAGAGGTGGAAGAGTTAAGGATTTACCAGGTGTACGTTACCACATTATCCGTGGTACATTAGATACTTCTGGTGTAGAAGGAAGAAACCAACGCCGCTCTAAATACGGTACTAAGAGACCTAAACCAGGACAAGCGCCTGCAACAAAAGGTAAAAAGAAATAATTGGTAACGCAAAGTACGATCTAACAAAATGAGAAAGTCAAAACCTAAAAAGAGAATTATATTACCTGACCCGAAGTTTAACGACGTGTTGGTAACAAAATTCGTTAATAATATGATGTATGAAGGTAAGAAATCAACTGCCTTCGGAATATTCTACGATGCAATTGAAGCGGTAGAAAAGAAAACTAACGAGAACGGATTAGATACATGGAGAAAAGCATTAACTAACGTTATGCCAGCTGTAGAAGTAAAGAGCCGCCGTGTAGGTGGAGCTAACTTCCAAGTTCCTACTGAAGTTCGTCCTGAGCGTAAATCTGCTTTAGGTATGAAATGGTTAATCGGTTATGCACGTAAGCGTGGAGAAAAAACAATGGTTGACCGTTTAGCGGGTGAAATCATTGCAGCTTCTAAAAACGAAGGTGCTGCGATTAAGAAAAAAGAGGATACTCATAAAATGGCAGAAGCTAACAAAGCATTCTCACATTTCAGATTCTAGTCAATAATCGTTTTTATAAATAGACAATGTCAAGAGATTTAAAATATACAAGAAATATAGGTATCGCTGCCCATATTGACGCTGGTAAAACAACTACTACTGAGCGTATCTTATATTATGCAGGTGTTAGTCATAAAATCGGTGAAGTGCACGAAGGTGCTGCAACGATGGACTGGATGGCACAAGAGCAAGAGCGTGGTATCACTATCACATCTGCTGCTACAACAGTAAACTGGAAATACAGAGGACAAACTTACCATATCAACATTATCGATACTCCTGGTCACGTGGATTTCACGGTAGAGGTGAATCGTTCATTACGTGTATTAGATGGTTTAGTTTTCTTATTCTCTGCAGTTGATGGTGTAGAGCCTCAATCAGAAACAAATTGGAGACTTGCGAATAACTACAATGTAGCTCGTATTGGTTTCGTAAATAAAATGGACCGTGCAGGTGCCGACTTCTTAAAAGTGGTTAACCAAGTTAAAGAAATGTTAGGTAGCAATGCAGTTCCATTACAATTACCAATTGGTGCAGAAGATGCATTCCAAGGGGTGGTTGATTTGATCAACAATAGAGGTATCGTTTGGAATGAGCACGATAAAGGAATGACTTTTACAGAAGTTCCTATTCCTGCAGACATGATCGACGAAGTTGCTCATTGGAGAGAAAAATTATTAGAATCAGTTGCTGAATACGATGAGAACTTAATGACTAAATTCTTCGAAGCTCCAGAAACAATTACTGAGCGCGAAGTTTTAGATGCATTACGTCAAGCTGTATTAGATGCTAAAATTGTTCCGATGGTATGTGGTTCATCTTTCAAAAATAAAGGTGTACAAACAATGTTGGATTATGTGATGGAATTATTGCCATCACCGATGGATTCTGAAGGTGTAATCGGTACTAACCCTGACTCAGGTGCAGAAGTAATGTTGAAGCCAGACGTTAAAGAACCATTTGCAGCATTAGCATTTAAAATTGCAACAGATCCATTCGTAGGTCGTTTATGTTTCATCCGTGTTTATTCAGGTAACTTGGAAGCAGGTTCTTATGTTTACAACACAAGATCAAACAACAAAGAACGTATCTCACGTATCTTCCAAATGCACGCTAACAAGCAAAACCCAATTCCTAATGTAGGTGCTGGTGATATTGCAGCGGTAGTTGGTTTTAAAGATATCAAAACAGGTGATACTCTTTGTGATGAGAAAAATCCTATCGTTTTAGAATCTATGAATTTCCCAGAGCCAGTTATCGGTTTAGCTATTGAGCCTAAAACTCAAGCTGATGTTGATAAATTAGGTATTGCATTGGGTAAATTAGCTGAAGAAGATCCTACATTCCGTGTTCAAACGGATCAAGAAACTGGTCAAACAGTTATCTCAGGTATGGGTGAGCTTCACTTAGATATCTTGATGGATCGTCTAAAAAGAGAATTCAAAGTTGAAGTAAACCAAGGAGCACCTCAAGTAGCTTACAAAGAGGCAATCACTGGTTCAATTCAACACAGAGAAACATACAAAAAACAAACTGGTGGTCGTGGTAAGTTCGCGGATATCCAAGTTGTTATTTCTCCAGCTGATGCTGATTTCGACAAAGGTGGTTTACAATTCGTAAACGAAATCACAGGTGGTTCTATTCCACGTGAATTTATCCCTTCAGTAGAAAAAGGTTTTGCTGCAGCAATGGCAAATGGTGTATTAGCAGGTTACCCATTATCAAGCATGAAAGTTAGATTGATTGATGGTTCATTCCACGCAGTCGATTCAGATGCTTTATCATTCGAGATTTGTGCTCGTTCAGCATTCCGTGAAGCTTTACCAAAAGCTAAGCCAGTGTTAATGGAGCCAATCATGAAAGTTGAAATCTTAACTCCAGAAGAAAACATGGGGGATGTAATTGGTGATATGAACCGTCGTAGAGGTCAATTACAAGGGATGGATACACGTGCTGGATCACAAGTAATCAAAGCTCAAGTTCCACTTTCAGAAATGTTTGGTTACGTAACTCAATTACGTACAATTACATCAGGACGTGCAACTTCAACAATGGAGTTTGATCATTACGCTGAAGCACCTAGAAACGTACAAGACGAAGTAATCGCTAAGGTTAAAGGTAAATCAGTAAACGCATAAATCAATTAGCTAATCAGTTTTATTACTGATTAGCTAATTTTAATTAATAGGTAATCGAGTTGTTAATAGCTCTAATTCGAGAACCAAAACAAGAATAATAAAAAACAAAATGAGCCAAAGAATCAGAATTAAATTGAAATCTTACGATTACAACTTAGTAGATAAATCTGCTGAGAAAATCGTAAAGACAGTAAAGGCTACTGGTGCTGTATTAAGCGGACCAATTCCTTTGCCAACAGAGAAGAAAATCTTCACTGTATTACGTTCACCACACGTAAACAAAAAAGCTAGAGAGCAATTCCAATTATGTTCTTACAAGAGATTATTGGATATCTACAGCTCAACTTCAAAAACGGTAGATGCCTTAATGAAGTTAGAATTGCCAAGTGGGGTAGAAGTAGAAATCAAAGTTTGATAATTAAATAGTACAAATTTAAATTAATTAAATACACATCTTGAACGAAGTGACCTACACTTCGATGGATGTTAAAACAAAACAAAATGTCAGGAATAATTGGTAAAAAAGTAGGAATGACTAGCTTATTTAACGCGGACGGGAAGAATATTCCTTGTACGGTTATTGAAGCAGGTCCTTGCGTTGTTACGCAAGTAAGAACCGTCGAGAAAGACGGCTACGAAGCCATTCAATTGGCTTATGATGAAAAGAAGGAAAAGAACACTTCGAAACCAATGAAAGGTCATTTCGCGAAAGCAGGAACTACTCCAAAACGCAAGTTAGTGGAGTTTAAGCATTTCGTAGAGACTAAATCAATTGGGGACGTATTAAACGTGGACTTATTCAACGAAGGTGATTTAGTTGACATCGTTGGAACTTCAAAAGGTAAAGGTTTCCAAGGGGTAGTAAAACGCCACGGATTTTCTGGTGTGGGTGGTCAAACTCACGGTCAGCATAACCGTTTACGTGCACCAGGTTCATTAGGAGCTTCATCTTGGCCTTCAAAAGTATTCAAAGGAATGCGTATGGCAGGTCGTATGGGTGGTGATCGCGTGAAGATTCAAAACTTAGAAATTTTAAAAGTGTATCCAGAACAAAACTTACTAGTAGTTAGTGGTTCAGTTCCAGGAGCAAAAGGTTCATACGTAATACTAGAGAAATAAGCGATGGAATTAAAGGTATTAAACATTGAAGGAAAAGAAACAGGTAACAAGGTTACTCTTTCCGACGCCATTTTCGGTATAGAACCAAATGATCATGCAATTTACTTAGACGTTAAGCAATTTTTAGCTAACCAACGTCAAGGAACACATAAATCAAAACAACGTAACGAAGTATCAGGTTCAACTAGAAAGTTGCACAAACAAAAAGGTACTGGTGGTTCACGTAAAGGAAGTATTAAAAGTCCAGTGTTCAGAGGTGGAGGTCGTATTTTCGGTCCACAACCACGCGACTATAGCTTCAAGTTAAACAAGAAGATGAAAGCATTAGCACGTATGTCGGCATTAAGCTACAAAGCTAAAAACAACGACATCGTAGTATTAGAAGATTTCTCATTCGAGACTCCTAAAACTAAGAACTTCATCAACTTAGTTAGTAATTTGAAGTTAAGTGGAACTAAAGCTTTAATGGTAACTGCAAACTTAGATGAGAACTTATACTTATCGAGCAGAAACTTACAAAAGTCTAAAGTTATCACAGCTTCAGATATCAATACTTATGATTTATTAAATGCAGATAAGTTGGTATTGACAGCAAGTTCAGTTAAATCAATTGAGGATTCATTTAGCAAGTAAGTAGAGATATGGAAATTTTAAAGAAACCAATACTTACGGAAAAGGTAGCAGCGATGGGCGAGAAGCTTAATCGATATGCATTCGTAGTAGATAAAAAAGCTAACAAGATACAAATCAAAACTGCCGTAGAGGCAATGTTCAACGTAACAGTAAAATCTGTAAATACGATGATCGCACCAGGGAAAGCAAAATCTCGTGGAACGAAAAATGGCGTAGTAGTAGGATCAACTGGACGCGTAAAGAAAGCGATAGTAGAGTTGGCAGAAGGTAACACAATAGACTTTTATAATAACATCTAAATAGGTTATGGCAATTAAAAGATTTAAACCGGTAACGCCAGGTTCACGATTCAGAGTTGCGGTAGATAATTCAGATATCACCACAAACATTCCTGAGAAATCGCTGGTAGTTAAACATAAGAAATCCGGAGGTCGTAACGGTTCTGGTAAGATGACTATGCGCTACATTGGTGGTGGTCACAAAAAATCATACCGTATTATCGACTTTAAAAGAGATAAACATGAGATTCCTGCAGTAGTAGCAACTATTGAGTACGATCCTAATAGAACATCACGTATTGCATTATTGCATTATGCTGATGGAGAGAAGAGATATATCATCGCTCCAGAAGGATTGAAAGTTGGAACTCAAATTTTAAGTGGCGAAGGTTGTGCACCAGAAGTTGGTAACGCAATGCCATTGAAGAATATTCCTTTAGGTACTTTGGTTCACAACATTGAGTTGAACCCTGGTCAAGGTGGTAAATTTGCAAGAGGTGCAGGTACGTATGCACAGTTGGCAGCAAGAGATGGTAAATATGCTACTCTAAAGATGCCTTCAGGTGAAACACGTATGGTATTATCTACATGTATCGCAACGATTGGAACGGTATCTAACTCTGATCACCAAATCGAAAGATTAGGTAAAGCAGGAAGAAAACGTTGGTTAGGTCGTCGTCCAAGAACTCGTCCGGTAGCTATGAACCCTGTGGATCATCCAATGGGTGGTGGTGAAGGTAGAGCTTCAGGAGGTCACCCTCGTTCGAGAACTGGTGTTTTAGCTAAAGGCTTCAAGACTCGTTACAAAAAGAAATCGTCAAATCGTTACATCATTGAAAGAAGGAAGAAATAATGGCTCGTTCAATTAAAAAAGGACCGTATATCGATCATACATTAGGCAAAAAAGTCGATGTTATGAATGAATCAAGCAAAAGGTCGGTAATTAAGACCTGGTCAAGAAGATCAATGATCTCTCCAGATTTCGTTGGTCACACATTTGCAGTACACAATGGTAATAAATTTATCCCCGTGTATGTTACAGAGAACATGGTAGGTCACAAATTAGGTGAATTTGCCCCAACTCGTACATTCAGAGGACATGGTGGAGATAAAAAGAAATAAGAACAATGGAAGCAATAGCAAAATTAAATGATTGTCCAACGTCTCCAAGAAAGATGCGTTTAGTGGTCGATTTGATCCGCGGACAAAAAGTAGAACATGCTTTACATATTCTAAAATTCAACCCGAAAGAAGCATCTAAGAGAGTTGAAAAACTTCTTCTATCAGCGATTGCAAACTGGCAAGCTAAAAACGAAGGAGTTCGTATGGAAGACAGCGAATTATACGTAAAGAGTGTGATGGTAGATGGTGGACGTCAATTAAAGCGTCTTCGTACAGCACCACAAGGTAGAGGATACCGTATTCGTAAACGTTCGAACCACGTAACAATGGTAGTTGACAGTAAAATATCAAACGCTAACTAATTTAGAAATGGGACAAAAAGCACATCCGATAGGAAATAGATTAGGAATCATCAAAGGTTGGGATTCTAATTGGTTCGGTGGAAACAAGTACGCTGATAAGTTAGTAGAAGACGAAAAAATACGTAAGTATATTCAAGCACGTATCGCAAAAGGCGGTATCGCAAAGATAGTTATCGAACGCACCTTGAAACGCATCACTATTACAATTCATACGGCTCGTCCGGGAATCGTTATTGGTAAAGGCGGACAAGAAGTTGATAAAATAAAAGAAGAGTTGAAGAAAATCACGAAGAAAGATGTACAAATCAACATCTTCGAGATTAAACGCCCGGAATTAGATGCTCAATTAGTAGCAGACGGTGTAGCTAAGCAATTAGAGGCACGTATTTCTTTCCGTCGCGCGATGAAAACTTCAATTGCTTCGACTATGAGAATGGGAGCTGAAGGAATCAAGATCATGACAGCTGGACGTTTAGGAGGTGCTGAAATGGCACGTACTGAGCAGTACAAAGAAGGACGTGTTCCGTTACACACGTTAAGAGCTGACATTGATTATGCATTAGCAGAAGCGCTTACAACTTATGGTAAGATAGGTGTTAAGGTATGGATCTGTAAAGGTGAAGTATATGGTAAGAGAGATTTATCTCCGAACATCGGCGCAGCCGCTAACACAAAACAAAGAGAAGGTGGAAATGAGCGTCCAGACAGAAACGATCGTAGAGGAGATAAGAGAGGTGGAAACAATGATCGTCGTGGTGGAGGCCAAAGAAAATCTTCAAAATAATTCAAAGGATTGTTAACCTGAAATAATAGGTAAAGTTATGTTACAACCAAAAAGAACGAAGTTCAGAAAAATGCAGAAGGGCAAAATGAAAGGTAACGCGAAACGCGGAACTACCTTAGCATTTGGATCGTTCGGTATTAAATCGTTAGAAGAATGCTGGATTACCAGCCGCCAAATCGAAGCAGCTCGTATCGCAGTTACACGTTTTATGAAACGTGAAGGACAGGTTTGGATTCGTATCTTCCCTGATAAGCCTATCACTAAGAAACCTGCAGAGGTTCGTATGGGTAAGGGTAAAGGTGCGCCGGAATATTGGGTTGCTCCAGTATCTCCAGGAAGAATGTTATTCGAAGCAGAAGGCGTTTCATTAGAAACAGCAAAAGAAGCTTTACGTTTAGCAGCTCAAAAATTACCTGTTGCAACTAAATTTGTAGTACGTAGAGATTACGAAGAGGCATAAAAACCTATTCATGGAACCCAGTGTATCAATGGCGACCCTCTGAATACAAAAAATTAAAAGATGAAATACGCAGAAATTAAAGAACTCTCATTAGAAGAGATTAAAGACAGGATCACGGAAGAACGTGCTAACTTAACTAAACTTAAGTTTGGTCACGCAGTTTCTGCCTTGGAAAATCCAATGCAAATCCGCGCTTTAAGAAAGACAATCGCTAAATTAAATACAGAACTTAAAGCACGCGAAGCGAAAGCTATCGAAGCATAAGCTGTAGAAATTGATTCAGGAAATGGAAACAAGAAATTTAAGAAAAACAAGAATCGGGCAAGTAGTGAGCAACAAAATGGAGAAATCTGTAACCGTTGCAATCGAACGTAAAGTAAAACATCCGATCTATGGTAAGTTCGTAAAAACGACTACCAAATTTATGGCTCACGACGAGAAAAACGAGTGCAACATTGGCGACACTGTAAGCATTATGGAAATTCGTCCTCTGAGTAAAAATAAGCGTTGGAGAGTAGTAGAAATTTTAGAAAGGGCTAAATAATCATGATACAACAAGAATCAAGGCTTACTGTTGCAGATAACAGCGGTGCCAAAGAAGTACTATGTATCCGAGTGTTAGGCGGAACTGGTAAAAGATATGCCTCTGTTGGAGACAAAATCGTAGTAACAGTTAAAAACGCTATACCTTCAGGTAACATCAAAAAAGGTACTGTATCAAAAGCAGTAGTAGTTCGTACGAAAAAAGAAGTTCGTCGTAAAGATGGATCATATATTCGTTTCGATGATAACGCTGCCGTTTTATTAAACGCAAACGACGAACCGAGAGGTACTCGTATTTTTGGTCCAGTAGCAAGAGAATTGCGTGAAAAACAATTCATGAAAATTGTTTCATTAGCTCCGGAGGTATTATAATCATGGAAAGAAAAAATAACACACAGCCAAAATTCAACATACGTAAAGGCGATACTGTAAAAGTAATTGCTGGCGATTCAAAAGGCCAACAAGGAAAAGTATTAAGCGTTAGCGTGGCTACTAAAAGAGTTATTGTTGAAGGTTTGAATTTGGTATCTAAACATACTAAACCAAATGCAACGAACACTGAAGGCGGAATCATTAAGAAAGAAGCGCCTATCCATATTTCAAATGTTATGTTAATCGACCCTAAATCAGGTAAAGCTACTCGCGTTGGTAGAAAACTAAACGCAGAAGGTAAATTGGTAAGGGTTGCTAAAAATTCAGGGGAGGTGATTAAATAATGTCTTACGTACCTAGATTAAAAAAGCAATATAAAGAAGAAATCGTATCTTCTTTAAAAGATAAGTTTCAATACAAAAGCGTGATGCAAGTGCCTCGCTTGACTAAAATCTGTATCAACCAAGGTGTTGGATCGGCAGTTTCTGATAAGAAATTAATCGATAACGCTGTGGAAGAAATGACATTGATTACTGGTCAACGTGCAGTATCTGCAAAATCTAAGAAAGATATCTCAAACTTTAAATTACGTAAAAACGTACCTGTAGGGGTTCGTGTAACTTTACGTGACAATAAAATGTATGAGTTCTTAGATCGTTTAATCGCTGTGGCTTTACCACGTATTCGTGATTTCAAAGGAATCAACGATAAAGGATTTGACGGACGCGGTAACTATACTTTAGGTGTTACTGAACAAATTATCTTCCCAGAGATTAATATCGACAAGATTAATAAAATCATGGGTATGGATATTACATTCGTAACTACTGCAGGTACAGATAAAGAAGCGTTAGAATTATTGAAAGAATTCGGATTACCATTTAAAAACCAAACTAATAACAATTAAAAATGGCTAAAGAAGGTATTAAAGCTCGCGAAGTAAAGCGCAAAAAGCTTGTTGATCAATATGCTCAAAAAAGAGCTGAATTAAAAGCCGCTGGTGACTATGCTGCATTGGATAAACTTCCAAAAAATGCAAGTCCGGTACGTTTACACAACCGTTGCAAACTAACAGGTCGCCCTCGTGGTTACATGCGTCAGTTTGGAATTTCAAGGGTTCTATTTAGAGATATGGCTCTTGCTGGTAAGATTCCAGGTGTGAAAAAAGCTAGCTGGTAAGGCTAATTACAAAGAAATATTCAAAATTTAGTGGAAGGCTGAAATAAATTACTATCTTTGCCGTCCGCTAAATTTTAGTTTTTACAAGAATTTAAATAAAAAAATGACTACAGATCCAATAGCAGATTATCTTACAAGAGTAAGGAATGCCATCAAGGCCAACCATAGGGTTGTCGAGGTTCCTGCATCTAATATCAAAAAGGAAATTACAAAAGTTCTTTTTGATAAAGGATATATTGCGAATTACAAGTTTGAGGATGCTGGTGTTCAAAGCACTATTAAAATCGCTTTGAAGTACCATCCAATAACTAAAACTTCGGCAATCAGGAAACTAACAAGAATCAGTAAACCTGGTTTGAGAAAGTATGCTCACATGACTAACATGCCGAGAGTTTTAAACGGATTAGGAATAGCGATTATTTCTACTTCTAAAGGTGTGATGACTGACAAAGAAGCACGCGTACAAAATGTAGGTGGCGAAGTATTGTGTTACATTTATTAATCAGGAGGAAGAAGAAGAAATGTCACGTATAGGAAAATTACCAATCGCTCTACCACAAGGTGTAGAGTTGACAGTATCTGCTGAGAACGTTGTAACAGTTAAAGGTCCGAAAGGAACATTAACTCAAGCCGTAGATCCAGATATGATCGTTAAAGTAGAGGATGGCCAAATCTTGGTTCAACGCCCTACAGAACAAAAGAGACACAAAGCATTGCACGGTTTATACCGTTCATTAATCAATAACATGGTTGTTGGTGTTACTCAAGGTTATAAAGTAGTTCAAGAATTAGTAGGTGTGGGTTACCGTGCTACTAACCAAGGAAATACTTTAGACTTAGTATTAGGTTACTCTCACCATTTCGTATTTGAATTACCTGTAGAAATTAAGGTAACTACAACTGCAGAAAAAGGTCAGAACCCTACTATTATTTTAGAGTCAATCGACAAACAATTAATCGGTCAGGTAGCTGCTAAGATTCGTTCGTTAAGAGCTCCAGAACCATATAAAGGTAAAGGTATTAAGTTTGCTGGTGAGGTATTGAGAAGAAAAGCAGGTAAATCAGCAGCTAAAAAATAATTATAGTCATGGCAAATATTAAATCTTCAAGAAGATTAAGAATTAAAAAAGGAATTCGCTTAAGATTAGCGGGTACTTCAGAACGCCCAAGACTTTCTGTTTACAGAAGTAACAAAGCGATTTATGCGCAAATTATAGACGATTCTAATGGTAAAACATTAGTTTCAGCTTCTAGCTTAAAAGATACAGTAGATGCAGCATCAAACAAAGTTGACCAATCTAAACAAGTTGGTAAATTGATCGCTGAGAAAGCAGTAGCAGCAGGAATCAGTCAAGTGGTATTCGACCGTAACGGTTATTTATATCATGGTAGAATTAAATCTTTAGCAGAAGGTGCTAGAGAAGGTGGTTTACAATTCTAATTTAAGGAACATGTCAACAGCAAATATTAAAAGAGTTAAAACAACTGATATCGAACTTAAAGATCGTTTGGTAAGCATTCAGCGTGTTGCTAAAGTAACTAAAGGTGGTCGTACATTCAGTTTCTCAGCTATCGTAGTGGTAGGTGATGAAAATGGAGTTGTAGGATACGGATTAGGAAAAGCAAAAGAAGTGACAGAGGCGATTACTAAAGGTATCGACGATGCGAAAAAGAACTTAATTAAAGTTCCTATTATAAAAGGTACTGTTCCTCACGAACAAATTGGTAAATATTCTGGTGGTTTTGTATTCTTGAAGCCTGCTTCACATGGTACTGGAGTAATTGCTGGTGGTGCGATGCGTGCAGTATTAGAGAGTGCTGGTGTAACAGACGTTTTGGCTAAGTCAAAAGGTTCTTCAAACCCACACAACGTAGTGAAAGCTACAGTAACAGCTCTTGCTTCTATGCGTGATGCTATTACAGTTGCTCAACACAGAGGTGTTTCATTAAGTAAAGTATTTAACGGTTAAGAATATGTCAAAAATTAAAATTACACAAGTTAAAAGTGTGATCGACCGCAATGTAAAGCAAAAAGCAACAATGTTTGCTTTAGGTCTTCGCAAGATGAACGCAACTGTTGAAGTAGAAGCTACTCCTCAAGTATTAGGAATGGTGGCTAAAGTGAATCATCTAATCACAGTAGAAAATATTTAATTGTTTATCCCTTAGGGAATTAATTGAACAAAAATGAAATTAGAGAATTTAAAACCAGCTGAAGGATCAATAAAAAACCGTAAAAGAGTTGGTAGAGGTACAGGTTCAGGTAGAGGTGGAACTTCTACACGTGGACATAAAGGAGCGGGTTCTCGTTCAGGAACTTCAACGAAAGTTGGTTTCGAAGGTGGACAAATGCCATTACAAAGAAGAGTTCCAAAGTTTGGATTCAAAAATATCAACCGTGTTGAGTACGTAGGTGTAAACCTTGATGTTTTACAATCTTTAGCTGAGAAATTCAACTTGCAATCAATCGACTTAGAAGTATTAAAATCTCACGGTTTAATGTCTAAATCAGACAAAGTGAAAATTTTAGGTCGTGGTGAATTAAAAGCAAAATTAGAAGTTAAAGCTCACGCATACACTGCAACAGCAAAAGCTGCTATTGAAGCATTAGGTGGAACTACAGTTACATTGTAATTAATTTCATGAAGAGATTTATAGCTACATTAACCAACATCTTCAAAATTGAAGACCTTAGAGTAAGGATATTAAATACCTTATTGCTACTCTTAATTTATAGAGTTGGTTCATTTATCGTATTGCCTGGTGTTGATCCAACTTTGGTAAACACACAAAAAAGTCAAGACGGTATTTTAGGATTGTTGAATATGTTCGCAGGTGGTTCGTTTTCTCGTGCCTCTGTGTTCGCTTTAGGTGTGATGCCTTATATCTCTGCATCAATCGTAGTTCAATTATTCGGTATCGTAATCCCTTACTTCCAACGTTTACAGAAAGAAGGTGAAAGCGGTCGTAAAAAAGTGAACCAAATCACACGTTACTTAACAATCATCATTACTGCAGGCCAAGCAATTGGTTATATCAAAACACAAGTTCCTCAAGAAGCTATCATGATTAGCCAAGGGTTGTTTACCATCTCTTCAATTTTCGTGTTAACTACTGGGACAATGTTCGTAATGTGGTTAGGTGAGCGTATTACAGATAAAGGTTTAGGAAATGGTACATCATTAATTATCATGGTGGGTATCATCGCTCAATTACCTTTAGCATTTGTTGCTGAAGCGGGTTCTCGCTTAAGTGTTAATGGTGGTGGTTTAATTCCATTCATCATCGAACTTGCAGCGCTAGCATTTGTAGTTGTATTCACTATCCTTTTAGTTCAAGGTACACGTAAAATTCCTGTACAATACGCTAAGAGAATTGTAGGTAACAAACAATACGGTGGTGTTCGTCAGTACATCCCTTTAAAAGTAAACTCAGCAGGTGTTATGCCGATCATCTTTGCGCAAGCAATTATGTTCATCCCTGGTACTTTGGCTTCATTCATGCCGGAGTCTGGTTTTGCTCAAGCTGTTGGTGCGAACTTAGGTAACCCTAATTCGATTTCATACAACTTGTTGTTTGCTTTCATGATCATTGCATTTACTTATTTTTATACTGCTATCACGGTTAATCCTAACCAAATGGCAGATGATATGAAACGTAATGGTGGATTTATCCCAGGTATTAAACCTGGTAAGAAAACATCTGAATTTATCGACTCTGTAATTTCAAGAATTACATTGCCAGGTTCGGTATTCTTAGCAATCGTTGCGATACTTCCTTCAATCGCTGTTATCATGGGTATCAACTCACAATTCGCACATTTCTATGGAGGTACTTCGTTACTAATCATGGTAGGTGTTGTGTTAGATACTTTACAACAAATAGAAAGTCATTTATTAATGCGTCACTATGATGGTTTGATGAAAACTGGACGTATTAAAGGTCGCACTCCAGCTGGAGCTGCAACTATGTAATAAGATCAGTTCGACATGATTCAATATAAGTCAGACGAACAGATCGAACTAATTAGAGAGAGTTCTTTACTTGTTGGAAAAACATTAGCTGAGGTAGCTAAATTGATTAAACCCGGAATAAATCCAATCGAATTGGATAAAAGGGCAGAGGAGTTTATCCGAGATAATCAAGCGATACCTGCTTTTAAAGGTTACGGTGGTTCATTCCCCAATTCATTGTGTTTATCAGTGAATGAAGTAGTGGTTCACGGAATACCTGCGAAAGAAGTGTTGAAAGATGGAGATGTGATTTCTGTAGATTGCGGTGTATTAAAGAATGGCTATTATGGCGATTCAGCATATACATTCGAAGTTGGAGAAGTAGCAGCAGAAGTTTCTCAATTACTAAGGGTAACGAAAGAAAGCTTATACAAAGCAATTGATAAAGCAGTGGTTGGAAACAGAATGGGAGATGTGTCTTTCGCCGTTCAAGAACATGCAGAAAAGCATGGTTACGGAGTGGTAAAAGAATTAGTGGGACACGGAATTGGTCAGCACTTACACGAGAAACCAGAAGTTCCAAACTATGGCAGAAGAGGTACAGGTTTAAAATTGATGGAAGGTTTAGTTATCGCAATTGAACCAATGATCAACCTAGGGAAAGCAGCCATTTGGCAGTTGAACGATGGTTGGACAATCAAAACCAGAGACGGATTAGCTTCCGCACATTTTGAACATACCATAGCTGTTAGAAAAGGAAAAGCAGATATATTGTCTTCTTTTCAATTTGTTGAAGAAGTTTTAAATAAAAAAATAAATTAATGGCCAAACAAGCTTCGATAGAGCAAGATGGTACGATCAAGGAAGCATTGTCTAACGCAATGTTTTTAGTTGAGCTAGAAAATGGGCACGAAATCGTAGCACATATTTCTGGAAAAATGAGAATGAATTATATTAAAATTCTTCCAGGTGATAAGGTGAAGTTGGAAATGTCGCCGTATGATTTGACTAAAGGAAGAATAACTTACAGGTATAAATAATAAAAAATTAAAGAAATGAAAGTTAAAGCATCCATCAAAAAGAGAAGTGCCGACTGTAAAATCATCAGTCGTAAAGGAAAACTTTACGTAATCAATAAGAAAAACCCTAAGTACAAACAACGTCAAGGGTAATATTGATTTATAATTAGAAATATAATCTTAAGAAATAATATTAAGAAATGGCAAGGATCGCAGGTATAGATTTACCAAAAAACAAAAGAGGAGAAATCGGCTTAACATACATCTATGGTGTAGGTCGTAAAACCGCTCAAAGCATTTTAACTCAAGCTGGAATTAGCTTTGATGTAAAAGTGCAAGAATGGACGGATGATCAATTAACAGCAATTCGTAACATCATCAACGATACTATTAAAGTTGAAGGTGCATTACGTTCTGAAGTTCAATTGAACATTAAACGTCTAATGGACATCGGTTGTTACCGTGGACTACGTCACCGTAAAGGTCTTCCAGTTCGTGGTCAACGTACTAAAAACAATTCTCGTACTCGTAAAGGTAAACGTAAGACAGTTGCAGGTAAGAAAAAAGCAACTAAGTAATAAGAATTAAACATGGCAAAGTCAAATAAAAAAGTTGCAAAGAAAAGAGTAGTAGTTGTAGAGCCTGTTGGACAAGCTCACATCAATGCTACTTTCAACAATATCATCATCTCGATGACAAATACACAAGGTCAAGTAATCTCTTGGGCTTCTGCAGGTAAAATGGGATTCAAAGGTTCTAAAAAGAACACTCCATATGCTGCGCAAATGGCTGCACAAGATTGCGGTAAAGTTGCTCACGACTTAGGATTACGTAAAGTTGAAGTATTTGTTAAAGGACCAGGTGCAGGTAGAGAATCAGCTATCCGTACAATCCAAAACGTAGGAATTGAAGTTTCTTTAATTAAAGATATCACTCCACTTCCACACAATGGTTGCCGTCCTCCGAAAAAGAGAAGAGTATAATTAATTTGTTAATACGTTAATGTGTTAAAATGTTAATGTATGATGAATTAAATATTGAATGAAATATTAACCCGGTGAAGTTATACTGCAGACAAAAGTTTGTAGCTAAGATTAACCACTAAACAAATAGAAATGGCAAGATATACAGGCCCTAAATCAAAAATCGCACGTAAGTTCCGTGAAGCAATCTACGGTCCAGACAAGGCGTTAGAAAGAAAAAATTATCCTCCAGGCCAACACGGTCAATCAAAAAAGCGTAGCAAACAATCAGAATACGCTGTTCAATTAATGGAGAAGCAAAAAGCTAAATACATCTATGGTGTATTAGAAAAACAATTTGCTAACTTATTTGATAGAGCTCACCGTAAGCACGGTATCACAGGTGAAAACTTGTTGAAGTACTTAGAAGGTAGATTAGATAACACGGTTTACCGTTTAGGTATCGCTGGTTCTCGTAGAGCTGCTCGTCAATTAGTATCACACAAACACGTAACTGTAAACGGTGAAGTAGTTAACATTCCTTCATACGCTTTAAAAGCTGGTGATGTTGTTGCGGTTCGCGAAAAATCTAAATCTTTAGAATCAATCACAGACGCAGTTGCAACTTCAAGAGTTGACAAATACAACTGGTTAGAGTTTGATCGTTCGTCAATGATTGGTAAATTCTTAAATCATCCAGAACGTTCTGAGATTCCAGAAAATATCAAAGAACAACTAATCGTCGAATTGTATTCGAAATAATAATAATTATTGAATTTGTCGCTCGGAAATACCTTGCGACAAATTCAATTTTAATAGATATCATTTAAAATAAAAACAAGAATGGCAATATTAGCATTTCAAAAACCTGATAGGGTAATCATGCAGAAATCAACTGATTTCGACGGTTCTTTCGAGTTTCGTCCATTAGAACCTGGTTTCGGTATCACTATCGGTAATGCATTAAGAAGAATTTTGCTTTCATCTTTAGAAGGATTCGCGATCACTTCAGTGAAAATCTCTGGTGTTTCTCACGAGTTCTCAACAATTAAAGGTGTTGTAGAAGATGTTACTGATATCATCTTAAACTTAAAACAAGTTCGTTTTAAGAAAACTGGCGAGAGCGGCGATTCTGAAAAAATATTCGCAGTTATCAAAGGTCAAGATGTATTTTCAGCTGGTGACTTAACTAAGTTCTCTAACAACTTTACAGTTCTTAATCCTGATTTAGTAATCTGCAACATGAATGCAAGTGTTACTTTAGAGATTGAGTTAACTGTAGCTAAGGGACGTGGTTATGTAGCTGCTGAAGAAAATAAATCTGAAAACGCTGCAGTAGGTGTTATTGCAATCGATTCAATTTTTACGCCAATCAAAAACGTAAAATATAGCATCGAAAACTATCGTGTAGAACAAAAAACAGATTACGAAAAATTAATCTTTGATATTACTACTGATGGTTCTATTCACCCTGAAGAGGCGTTGAAAGAAGCTGCTAAAATTTTAATTCAACATTTCATGTTGTTCTCTGACGAGCGTATCATGTTAGAAACTCAAGCTAAAGAACAAACTAATGAAGTTGATGAAGAAATTTTACACATGCGTAAAATCTTAAAAACTGAATTAGTAGATATGGATCTTTCTGTTCGTGCATTAAATTGCTTGAAAGCAGCGGATATCCGTACTCTTGCTGACTTAGTAACTTACGATGTTGCTGATATGTTAAAATTCAGAAACTTCGGAAAGAAATCATTAACTGAAATTCAAGAGTTAGTGAAATCAAAAGGATTATCATTCGGAATGAACTTGAGCAAATTCAAGTTAGACGAAGAATAATATAAACGGCCTCGCATTTAATTACGGCGAGGGATAACTAATTAATAAGTTAAATGAACATTACCCCTGCTTAAATGTAGGACGGATGTACAACAAAAATTAAAATGAGACACGGTAAAAAATTTAATCACTTAGGTAGAACAGCTCCACATCGTGCTGCAATGTTAGCTAACATGGCTTGTTCTTTAGTATTACACAAAAGAATCACTACTACATTAGCTAAAGCAAAAGCATTACGTAAATACGTAGAGCCAATCATCACTAAGTCAAAAGAAGATACAACTACTAATCGTCGTACTGTATTTGCTGACTTACAAAACAAAGAAGTAGTAACTATTTTGTTCAGAGAAATTTCTCAAAAAGTTGCAGATCGTCCAGGAGGTTACACTCGTATTATCAAAACTGGTAATCGTTTAGGTGATAACGCTGAAATGTGCTTCATCGAATTAGTAGATTATAACGAATTAATGTTGAACGAAAAATCTGGTAAGAAAACAGCTAAAGCTGCAACTACTAGAAGAGGTAGAACAACAAAGAAAAAAGCTGACGCAACTACTGAAGCTGCTGCTCCAGAAGCTGATGCTCCTGCTGCTGAGTAATCTTACTTACAGTTACAAATTTCAAATAGCCTTGAGGAAACTCAGGGCTTTTTTGTTATCTCGAACCTCGTGACTCGATTCTCGAACCTCGTACTTCGTAACTCGTGCCTCGTAACTCATGTTAGAATTTAGGATTTAGTATTACGAGTCACGAGGTTCGAGTCACGAGGTTCGAGAATTGTAAAAATTCAATTATCAAACATTATTTGTCTACCGATGATTATCGAATTACGATTTAAAGAATTATATTCGCTATCTATTTTTTAAAATGAAAAAGATTAAGAGTGTCATCCTAGGTGTGTGTGCATTGTTTTTAATGAACAGTTGTTCAACTGATGTAAACGTTGCTGCACCTTATAAAGAAATTCCAGTTGTGTTTGGTTTGTTAAACAAATCAGATTCCATACATTATATTAAAATTAACAAGGCATATTTGAATAAAGATGGAAGTGCTTACACAGCGGGTTCAGTTTTAGATTCAAATTTATACCCATATCCATTGTCTGTTAAACTTTATGCTATCAATGCGTCAGGTGTTAAATTTGATAGTGTTAGTTTAGATACAGTACATATTCAAAGAACAGGAACAGGATCGTTCTTAACGAATAATGTTTATTATGCCACTCCTTATTATAAGTTGAAATATTTAAGTGTTACAGGAAAAGATACTGTATGGGCTAAGTATAAAGTTGAAGTTCGTCGTGCTTCTGATAATAAGTACATCACTTCGGCTCAATGTAATATTGTAAATGAAATTCGTTTTGCAATTATTCCACGTGAAGTTGATATCTATAATCCTTTCCCAAGTGCTAATGTTCCTGAGTATAAAAAACAAACGATGAGTTGGTATGCTCCAAGAAATGGAAAGAGATATTCTGGTTTCTTGAGATTTAAATTTAGAGTTCAAAATGATGCTACCGGAGAAGATTATTTAGATTCAGTTGATATGAAACTTATGACAAATAATCGTCTATCTAGAAATGATAATAATACTACAATTTCATATGTGTTAACTGGTGGTGATTTTTATACAAATTTACAAGTGAAATTAGATCCATTACCTTCCGCTTATAGAAGAGTATATGCTGGGCCATTAGAATTTCATATAGAATTTGCAGGTGAAGAATTAGATACTTATATGGAATTGAATAACTCTAGTTTAGGCTTAAGTGAAATTATTCCTGAATTCACAAACATTGATGGTGGATATGGATTATTCTCGTCAAGAGTAAAAAAGAAATTCAACGACATACGTCAAGTAAATTTGTCGCTTAATTCAATATATGGTCTTAAAGAGAATGGCATAGTTGGTAGGAAAGCTGGTGCAAACGATTTAGGATTCCGCTAGTCAGCGACAGAATATGATATTATGACAAAACGACACTCAAAAGGTGTCGTTTTTTGCGTTTTAGAGGTTTGGCACAAGCATTGAACAGATGCTGTAGTTAAATAAATAAGCAAAAACAACTAAAATATATGTCAAAAATTATTGGAATCGACTTAGGAACAACCAACTCATGCGTAGCTGTAATGGAAGGCAATGAGCCTGTAGTAATTCCTAACTCAGAAGGAAAAAGAACAACTCCATCAATCACATCATTTGCTGAAAATGGAGAGCGTAAAGTTGGTGATCCTGCAAAACGTCAGGCGATCACAAACCCAACAAAAACGATTTATTCAATTAAACGCTTTATGGGTAACAGTTTCAATGAGGTAACTAAAGAAACTGAACGCGTACCTTATAAAGTAGTAAAAGGTGATAACAACACACCAAGAGTAGAAATTGATGGTCGTTTATATACACCTCAAGAATTATCAGCTATGATTCTTCAAAAAATGAAGAAAACTGCTGAAGATTATTTAGGTCAAGAAGTAAGAGAAGCTGTTATTACAGTTCCTGCATACTTCAATGATGCTCAACGTCAAGCTACCAAAGAAGCTGGTGAAATTGCGGGTTTAAATGTTCGTCGTATTATCAACGAGCCTACAGCAGCAGCATTAGCTTACGGTTTAGATAAAGCACATAAAGACATGAAAATTGTTGTGTTCGACTGTGGTGGTGGTACACACGACGTTTCAGTATTAGAATTAGGTGACGGTGTATTCGAAGTGAAATCTACAGATGGCGATACACACTTAGGTGGTGACGACTTCGACCAAGTGATTATAGACTGGTTAGCGGACGAATTTAAGAATGACGAGAACATTGATCTAAGAAAAGATCCAATGGCCTTACAGCGCTTAAAAGAAGCTGCTGAGAAAGCGAAGATTGAGTTATCATCAACTTCAACATCAGAAATTAATTTACCATACGTAACTGCTGTAGATGGAGTGCCTAAACACTTAGTACGTAGTTTAACTCGTGCTAAATTCGAACAGTTAGCAGATTCATTAATCAAACGTACAATTGAGCCTTGTAAAACTGCTTTGAAAAATGCAGGTTACAATACTTCAGATATCGACGAAATTATTTTAGTAGGTGGATCAACACGTATCCCTGCAATCCAAGCAGCTGTAGAAAGCTTCTTCGGAAAAGCTCCATCAAAAGGAGTAAATCCTGATGAAGTTGTTGCTATTGGAGCAGCGATTCAAGGTGGTGTGTTATCAGGAGATGTGAAAGATGTTTTATTGTTAGACGTAACTCCACTTTCATTAGGTATCGAAACAATGGGTGGTGTAATGACTAAATTAATTGAAGCTAACACTACAATCCCAACTAAACGTTCAGAAACTTTCTCAACAGCATCAGATAGTCAACCTACAGTAGAAATTCACGTATTACAAGGTGAACGTCCGATGGCTAGTGGAAACAGAAGTATCGGAAGATTCCACTTAGATGGAATTCCACCAGCACCAAGAGGTGTTCCTCAAATCGAAGTAACATTTGATATTGATGCGAATGGTATCTTACACGTAAGTGCAAAAGATAAAGGAACTGGTAAAGAGCAAAAAATCAGAATTGAAGCAAGCTCAGGTTTAAGTGATGCTGATATCAAAAAAATGAAAGAGGAAGCAGAAGCAAATGCTGACTTAGACAGAAAAGCAAAAGAAGAAGTAGATAAATTAAACGCAGCAGATTCGTTGATTTTCCAAACTGAAAAACAAATTTCAGAATACGGAGATAAATTAACTGGCGCTAATAAAGAAAATATTGAATCGGCATTAAAGAAATTGAAAGATGCACATGCAGCTAAAGATTTCGATGCGATGGATGCAGCACAAGCAGAATTAACAAATGCTTGGAATGCAGCTTCAGAAGAATTATACAAAGCTACACAAGATGCAGGTGCCGCAGGTTCAGCAGATGCTGGCCAAGCAGCTCCAGCAGACGATAACGTTCAAGACGTCAACTTCGAAGAAGTGAAGTAAGTTTCCCGCACGAGCGGGACTCGCAAGCTCGCAAGCTCGCGTGTGCTCGTAAAAAAAAGTCCTGGTCCCGGTAGTTATAGGGGTCAGGGCTTTTTTGTTTTATCTCGTTGCTCGAATCTCGTATCTCGAACCTCGAATTTCGAACCTCGAACCTCGAACCTCGTAATACCTGTTACCAGTTACCAACTACCTGTTACCAACTACCAACTACCAGCTACAAGTTACCATCCCGATAGCTATCGGGAACCAGTTACTACCTTTTCGATTGAACAGTTCGCTGTAGTTTACCCAAATCAAAACCTTTTGCTTTCACACGTTCGAGAATTCCTTGGTAAACGGATTCATCTATTTTAGGAGTGCGAGAAAGAATCCAAAGGTATTCGCGGTTCGGGTGACCAACTACGGCGTATGTATAATTGCTATCTAAATCGATGATCCAATATTTGCCACGAATAGGCCAAAAAAATTGCACTTCAAGTTTTGCATTGCCAGAATTTTCTACAATAAATGCTTTGCCTTTAATGCCAGATTTCTCACCGTTTACGCTGTCTTTATTACATGCATTGTCTACAATGATATAACCTTCATCAGTTGCAGTGTATTCAGCCGTTGTGCAAGTACAGCCTTTTTGAAAACGTTGAGGATATGAGGCGATTTCATACCATTTCCCAACATATCTTTTCAGGTCGACATTCTTTACTGTTTCTAGAGTGAGGTCTTTTGCAGAGCAACCTAATAGGGATACAGTAAGTGCTATAAGTATATATTTCATTCTAATCATTTAGTTTAGTAATTTAAAGATTATTTTCTATATGCTCGTGTGCTCATGTGCTCATTTTATATTAAAATTCATAATTCATAATTCATAATTCATAATTCATAATTCATAAAATGGATCACTCTCAGCATGCCGCCTCTATTTTCAATAAATACGCCGAGTCGTACGAAAATCGATTTATGGATGTTTCAGATTATTCTTCTGGATTGAATTTTTTATTAAATAATTTAATCGCACAACAATCAAAAGTCTTAGATGTTGCTTGTGGTCCCGGAAATATTTCGAAATATTTAGTTGAAAGAAATTCTGAACTAGAGATTGATGGAATCGATTTGTCGGAGAATATGATTTCATTGGCAAGGAAGAATATTCCTAAAGGGAATTTTTTTATTAAAGATGCTCGAGCAATTTCTTCAATTGATAAAAAATACGATTTAATAATTTCAGGTTTTTGCTTTCCATATTTTACTAAAGAAGAAGCTATTCAATTCATTGCTGATGCGAAATTATGCTTGAACCCTAAAGGCTTATTATTTATAAGTACGATGGAAAAAGATTATTCTGAATCAGGTATTCAGAAAGGTAGTCAAGGCGACGAAATTATGATGCATTTCCACGAAGAGAGTTATTTAAGAGAAGCACTTTTAGAGAATGGCTTCTCAGTCGTATTTACAGAAAGAGTAAAAACTATTAATTCCGTGAATGAAGAGGTAGTGGATTTGATGATGGTGGGGAAGGTTGGTAGTTAAAACTAAACGATATTGCCCACCGAATAATAAAAATTTAATCTCGATAGCTATCGAGATTAAATTCTAATATCTAATATCTAATATCTAAATTCTAATATCTAAATTCTATTCTAGCTACTAGTAAATAGTTGTTAAAAGCGTGGGCATCTAATGCAATAGTTCTTTCTATTCGATTTGCTGAAGGTGTAAAATAAGCCTCCTGAAAGCATTGGTGCATTTAGGTATGCATGATTATCATCAGTGCTTTTAATGGCGTCTAGGCTGTACATATAGTCAAAAGAACCGCCCAATGCAATATTCTCTGTGATGTGAATTTTGCCTTGTACTCCTAACATCAATAACTGGTCGTTTTTCTTTGCATTGATTTCTTCACCAACTTCGTTTTTATGCGATTGCTCATAGTACATCATGCCCATTCCAATTCTTGGATGTATAGAAAGATATTCACCAAGCATGTAATTGTATTCTGTGCTTAAGCTTATTAACTTATTGTTGTGGATGTGAAAATAATTTTCTGTAGCATCTGTATTCGTTTTGAATAATGAATACTGATCCAATGTTGCCATGCCAGATAAATTAACAGACACTTGCTTGTTAATCGACTTTGTATATGAAAATCTATACCCTACATCTAAAAACTTTTGATGCATTATTCCATCATTCGAAACTAATGTTCTTCGCAAAATATTAAGATCAACGCCAATAGTTTGGCTGTCGTATTTTTTATATGAATACTTTGATTTTGCTAAGGTAAATAGCGGACTTAGCATAAAAATTATGACAATAATGACGCTTAAATTTTTTTTCATTTTTTTCATTTTTTATTCTTTTTCAGGTATTACTCAAATTAGTACTTTGGTACTATTTTGGGATTAATTCTCGGATTTGTGGAATTGAAATACTTCTTAAAATGTATCAAAATCGCTTTAAATGATATTAAAAACACATTTTTCAATATTATTACACCTCTATTCTATAGTGAGTATTTCAAATGGCATTCCAATTTGTCATGATGGACCGCTCAATTCAAGATTCATATTTTAGTTTTTCTTATGTGACAATAGTCGCAGATGTTTATATAGAATTTCTTGATTTTTGCATTCTAAGTAAAACGCATTATGTCGAATAAATTTTCAGAGATTATTAAGGGTGAAACACCCACTTTAGTAGACTTCTTTGCAGAATGGTGCGGACCATGCAAAATGATGAAACCTATTTTAGAAGATCTAAAAAGTAATATGGGTGAGAATGTTACGATTTTAAAAATTGATGTTGATCAGAATCCTCAAATTGCATCCGTATTTCAAATTCAAAGTGTTCCGACAATGATTCTATTTAAAAATGGTAATATTGTATGGCGCCAATCAGGAGTTGTTCCTGCGCCTCAACTACAGACTATAATAGAAGGGATAAAGTAATGAAAGATAAATGGAATGAACGTTATGCCAATGAGGCTTATGCATACGGAATAGCACCTAACAATTACCTTGCACAGTGCTTACCTAAGTTTCAAATCGGCAAAGTATTGTTCGCTGCAGAAGGTGAGGGGCGAAATGCTGTTTACGCTGCTCAACAAGGTTGGAATGTTTCGGCATTTGATATCAGTGAAGAGGGTAAAAAGAAGGCTGATAAATTAGCTGCTGAATTAAATGTTTCAATAAACTATCAAGTTGGTGATTATAAATTGATGGGATTTGAGAAAAATCAATTTGATGTAATCGCCTTAATCTATGCTCATTTCCCAGCATCAATTAAGTCGAGTATTCATGCAGATTTAGTTGAATATTTAAAACCTGGAGGCGTTGTTATTTTTGAAGCTTTCGGAAAAAACAATTTACCGCTTAAGCAAAATAATCCTAGCATTGGTGGTCCTGATGATATCAACATGCTATTTTCAACGGAAGAGTTGATATCTGATTTTCAAGATTTCGAAATTCTAAATCTTGAAGAAATTGAAGTAGAACTTCAAGAGGGTCTCTATCATAACGGCATTGGTAGCGTTGTAAGATTTTTAGGAATTAAGAAATAAAAAAAGCCCTTAGTTTTTAGCTAAGGGCTTTTCATTATATCAAAAAAAATCTTTACCAGATTTTAACAATTTTATCTGCTCCTCTGAACATTTTATCTCCTTCTTTTACTCCAAAAGCTTTGTGGAATTCTGGCATGTTTGCCACTACTCCGTTTACTCTAAATTCAGAAGGGGAATGTACATCGCTCATTACTCTTTGCTCTAAGGTTTCTTTTGTATAGTTAACCATCCAAGCATAAGCATACCCTAAAAAGAATCTTTGATCGGGAGTGTAGCCTCCAATCATTTCATTCGATTGGCCTTGCTTAGTTTTTTTGAATGCTTCATATCCCATAACAACTCCACCTAAGTCGGCAATGTTTTCGCCTTGTGTAGCATCACCATTAATATGTAATCCATTCAATACAGTATAGCCACTGTACTGTTCTACAATCATTTTTGTTTTAGCAACAAATTTCTCTCTATCTTCTTTCGTCCACCAGTCTCTTAAATTTCCTTTTTCATCGTATAAACTTCCTTGGTCATCGAATCCATGAGTTAACTCATGTCCGAAAGTTGAACCTCCTATGATACCATATAATACAGCATCATCCGGCATTCTACCTTCAAAACCAGGTACGATAATATTACAAGCAGGAACGCAAATTTCGTTGAATGTTGGGTCGTAATATGCATTGTAAGTTTGAGGTGTCATTCCCCATTCCGATTTGTCTACCGCTTTACCATATTTACTAATCATGTCGTTGAATTGCCAAACACTAATGTTGATGGCATTCTTCGCATAATTATTTCTGTCGATGCTAATGCTCGACATATCTTTCCATTTATCAGGGTAACCAACTTTCATGTTTACCTTCGCTAATTTAGATAACGCTTTTTCTTTCGTTTCAGCACTCATCCAATCTAAATTTTTAATATGCTCAGCATATACAGTGCGAATATTTTCGCCAATTTCTAATAACTTTTCTTTTGTTCCAGCTGGTAAATATTCCTTCACATAAATTTGTCCGATTAACTCTCCTAATGAAGCATCAGTATTCTCTACAATTCTTTCCCAGCGTGGCTTTTGAGCTTTTCTTCCAGATAATACTTTACCAAAAAAGTTGAAGTTTTCTGCATCCAAATCTTTCGTTAATTTTTCTGCATAAGAACTAATTAATTGCCATTGTAAGTATAATTTCCAATCACTAATCGAAGTTTTAGAAAGTTGTTTTTCTAACGAACTGAAAAATTCTGGTTGACCAATAATTACACTGTCAACATTTTTTACGTTATAAATTGAAAATAATGTTGATGCATTTAATGTTGGAAGATCTTTACTGAACGATGCTAAAGAAACCTTGTTGTAGTTTTTATATGGATCGCGAGTGTCTTCTAATTTACGACTAGCTTGAGCTAATGATTTTTCAATTTCAAATACTCTTTTACCTGCATCATCATTAGTTGTTAATTTTGAAATGCTCAACATGTTTTGAATATGCTTCACATATTCAGCTCTGATTTTAGGATTCTCACCTTCGTTACTGAAATAATATTCACGATCTGGAAGTCCGATACCACCTTGATACATGAAAGCAGCATATGCACTAGAATTTTTATCGTCGATGCCAACTCTGAAGCTATACAATGGAGAGCAACCTATTACTTGAAGTTTAGCCGCTACTTGTGCAATTTCTGAAGAAGTTTGAATGGCATTAATCATATCAAGTTGCTCTTTCAATGCGGAAAGTCCATTTTTCTCAATTGTAACCGTGTCTAAACCTGATGCGTAATAATCGCCAATCATTTGTTCTTTACTACCCTTCTCAGCGTCTTTCATTGCAGCCGATTTCTCACAAACCTGACGGACTTGAGAGTTAATCGTATCTTGAATTGTTCTAAAAATCCCTACAGAATTTTTAGTGCCAGGGATAGGATTAGCTTTGAACCATCCATTGTTAGCATACATAAAGAAGTTTTCTGCAGGAGAAATGCTAGAATCAATATGACTTACTAGTGGGTCGATTTGATTTTTTTTTGGTGCCTTATTGCAAGCTATAATTGCTATAGCACCTAATAGGAGTAAAGTTTGTTTCATTCTCAAATATACATGCCCAGAATCATTTCAACAAGTTGATCCTAAAACCATTTACGCTTCAGTGCTAGTTTTACAGCCTGTGCTCGGTTATTTACATGTAGTTTTTGATAAATATTGATGATATGTGTTCGTACTGTATGTGGCGAAATAAATAGTATTTCGGCTATTTGTTTATGATCTAACCCATCTACTAAGCGCTGTAGTATGGTCATTTCTCTGTTGCTTAAGTTGGTTTCGATTTTAGCTTCTGATATAGGTTGTGTATTCATTAGCATTTTAAGCGCTTTCCTTGCAATGCTTGGACTCATTGGCGAGCCACCGAATTCTACAATTTGAAATATTGCTTCTATTACATTATCAACTTTTTCATCTTTTAATAAATATCCAATTGCACCAGATTTAATTGCCTCAAATACTTTTTCATCATCATCAAAAACAGTAAACATCAGAAACTTAGTATCGGGGTAAATTTCCGATGCGATAAAAACGGTATCAATTCCATTCATAATGGGCATATCGATATCCATTAAAACAATATCGATGGACTGTTCAGATTCTTTCATTTTATTCAAGAAATCTTCTCCATTGCAAGCCGTAAATACAACCTCTATTTTATTGGTTGAATTTAGTTTTTCTGATAAGGATGCTCGATTCGCTTGCTTATCGTCGACAATTGCAACATGAATCATGGTGTTTTTCATAATCTAAAATTATAGAATATTTATGTTGATGAAATACATCATTTGAACTAATTAGAACTTATTGCGAAATATACTTTTGTGCCATTTGATTCTGAAGATTCAATATTTAATTCCGCACCACACTCTTTAGCACGTGCTTTCATGTTCATTAAACCATAATGTTCATTTGAGTAATCGTGCGTTGTGTTAAAACCTTTACCATCGTCGGTAATACTAAAAAATATTAAAATATCTTTTGTTGATTTAAACTCTACTTCTATGTTTTTTGCGTCAGAATGTTTGAGTATATTACTTAAAGCTTCCTGGCAAATTCTAAATAAATGCAAGGTGATCCCAGGGTTTAATGAGTTATTGATTTCAAAATTTTCAGAGAATTTAATATGGATGTTCTCTTTAATTTCTAACATTTTCAGTGCGAAAGTTTTAAACTTATCAGCAAAATCTTCAACCGTTAATGATTTGTTATTAATGGCCCAAATTGTTTGTCGTAAAGTAAGAATCGCCTGCCTTCCAGCTTCTGTTAAATTTTCTAATTTTTTACGCTCTTCGTCAACGTTCAATTTATTGGGATGAGAAATCATCCAATCTAAATTCGAAATTAAATAGGAAAGATGTGCCCCCACATGATCATGCAGATCTCTTGCAATTCTTAAACGCTCTTGTTCTAAATCTTGTTGAGCTTTTAATAACCTATCTGATTTTAATTTCTCTTGATGTAAAATAATGTAGAAGATAGATAGTACTAATATCAAACCTAATAAAATGCATAATGCATAAAACCATGTTTTTTGCCAAAATGGAGTTCGTATATGTATTCTCAACTCCTTTGGGGTATTAGCCCAAACGCCATCAGCATTAGCTGCCATTATTTTCAGTGTATATTCACCTGCTGGGAGATTAGAATATCTTGCAAAATGTTTGGTGCCACTTTTAATCCATACTTTATCATACCCTTGTAAAATATATTTATATGTATTCAAAGCAGGGTTAGAGAATTCTAATGCAGAAAAATCGAATGACAAAGTATTTTCATAATAATCTAAATCTAATCTTGTTTTCTCATTATAACTACTATCCGATTTATAAGGTTCATCAAAAAGATTTATTTGATTAATGCTGATTTTAGGTCGATTGTTATTTTTGATGATATTACTTGGGTCTATTACATTTATACCATTCACACCTCCAAAATATAATAATCCTTCCTCGTCTTTGTAAAATGCTCCTGTATTGAATTCATTAGATTGTAGACCATCTTTGCTCGTAAAATTAGTGATCTGTTTTGTATTTGGATTGAATTTACTAATTCCTTTGTTATGACTAAGCCACAAGTTGTTCTCATTATCTTCTAAAACAGAATAAATAAAATCATCGCTTAAGCCTGTATGAACATCATATTTATTTAATATTACACCATTTTCAGAAATTTCAAATAAGCCATTTATAGTTGACACATATATTTTATTTTTAGAAGTATGGCATATCGATTTCACCATTAAATCCAATTTAGTTTTCTTCGTCGTTTTGTTTTTTATATCAAAAATAATCAGTGTTCGATTTGTGCCTATGTAAATTTTGCTACCAATGATTCTATAGTAAGTAATGAATTCATCCTCTATACTTTGAAATATTGTATTTACACCATAGTTTTTGTCGATACTTAGAATTTTATTTTCATTTTTAAAATTATAATTGAAATAAATTTTATCTCCGACTTTTTGGAAAACAGGGAAATATTGGTATCTGTGGAAATTAAATTTAAACGCTTTATTTTCAGTATTTGTAATATGGTTGTATAAAATAAGCCGATCTGCAAATAATATTAATACTTCACTCTCCGAATAGTTAATCATACCTAAAACCGAATTGAATGTATATATATTCGACTCGTAAGGTTTGAATAAAATATTTTTCACAGTATTATTAGGGTAGTAGATAACTAGTCCTTGATTAAAACTTCCACAGATAATTTTTCCATCTTTTGTTTTAACGATAGATTTTACCATGTTCATGGTTTCGCTATTCGTTTTGTAATGTTTGAATTTATTGAAATACGGGGAATACATTTTTATTCCCATTCCATTAGTACAGAGGTATAAATTATTGCTACTATCTCTACCAATAAATTGAATATAATTAAACGAAGATTCATTATTATCGAATTTGCTAATGTATTCTTCTGTTTGGTAAGTTTTAGAATTGATGATATGTAAGCCTTTTATGCTAGCAGAATATAGTTTATCATTCCATTTGTATATGCCAGAGCTTGCTTCGTATGGTTTATAGTTTAGAACATCTTTACGTGTGTAAGAAAGTTTATTTTTTGATAATGTAAACTCGTACATTTTAGTTTCATTCGAGCTAAAAGCTATAAAAGTAGAATCGGATGTTTTTTCGTAACGAAAGATGTTTGGGAGTTTAGATTTTAATTCAACAAGAGATACTTCATCTGTTTCAGTATTTATTTGAATTACATTTTTTCCATTTTCAGAAATAAATAAAAATTTACCTAATGTAACGCAGTTACTTGTGGAATGGTTTATGTATTTGTTTAGAAAAGTTTTGTTTATGGACTTCAGTATTTTTTTCGTAGCCACATCTATAACATGTATTCGCAAGCGTTCTTCGAGCACCCACAATCTGTTTTTATCATCAATATCTAGAATTTCAAAAATATGTTTCGATTTAATAATATTGTCGAAATTGTCTTTTATTCTATTGTAAACACTTAGTCCTCGATCATGTGATATCCAAATATCTCTATTTTTGTCTTCGAGAAACTTGAACCTAGTAATGCCATAAATACTATGAGTTTCATTGGAATGATTTTTATAATGATACATGTCATATCCATTGTATCTATTAATTCCATCTGCGGTAGAAAGCCATAAAAACCCACGAGAATCATGAAGAATATCCCATGTAGAATTCTGAGCTAATCCATTTTCTACATTATAAGTTGCGTATCTACGCTGTAATTGAGCATAGCTATAATGCATAAAAATTAGGAATAGAGCAGCGAGAGCGTATTTTTTCAAACTTAAATCTAATTTAGCTTGTGAGACTCATCAATATCGTTAAATTTGGTTAATTTAATTTAACTATTTATGAAAAATATAAAATTATCTATCGCAATTATAATGTTATTGTCAACATTCTTCGTTGCTTGTAAAAAGGATGAAACGAGCAATATTACAGCTCAAGTTCAATTAAGAGGTAAATACTCTTTTAATAACAATACTGAAGTTGTTTTAAAGAGATGGGGATTTGGTGGTGTGGAGAAAGAAATAAGCAGTATTGAAAAAGATCCAATGTTAAATAAAATTAATAATAGTACAGAAGGTGTTTATTACGAATTTGTTTCTGATTCTACAATGAATTTTGTGGATACAGTAAGTAATTCTACTTTATCTCTAGTATATAAAATAGATGGAGATGTAGTCTATTTTATAGATTATTTTGTGTCGAGTACGGAATATGTTCCTTTGTTCAAGATATCAGATAATGGTTTATATATTATCCAGCAGAAAGTAGATTTTAAAATTCAAAATGCTACCAGTACTAAATTTTCAAATTCTGTAGAAAATAATTATTTAGTTGATGCCGTACTTTTAAATAAAGGTTATTCTTCTTTGGCAGATTTAAAAGTAAATGAAGAGTTAACATACACAAAATATAAAAAGAATTATATAAAACGATAACAGTTACTTCTGTAGATATTAAACACAAATAAAATAAATGAAAAATCTAAAATTACCATTCGCAATTTTCTTATCTTTCTCAGTGCTTTTAATTGCTTGTAAAAAGGATGAAACGAGTACAACCGTGCAATCTATAAGTGGCACTTACTCATATTCGAATATTAGCAATTTTGAAATGTCTAGATATGGTGCAGGAGGAGTGGAGATTCTTTTAGCAGATTCAACCAGAGCAAGATATTTAGCTGAAGCGAATTTGACAAATGAAGAAGCTTTATTCACTTTTATGGCGAATAATAAACTTCAAATTGTTGACCCTGTAAATCAAACAACTGATACTGTTATTTATAAAATTGATGGGAATACTGTTTATGTAGATGTTAGAGATATCCCATTTTTCGATGAAGATTACTACCCAATTTTCAAAATATCAGGAAATGACTTATATGTCTTAAGTCAAAAAGTTGAATTGAAAAATGAATTTACTTACGCAAATACTAGTATAACGAATGCCGAGAATTACAATTTACTAGATTCTGTATTGGTTGAAGAAGGCTATGCATCATTAGCCGGTTTAGGTGCTAACGATACATTGACTTCTGTTAAATTTAGATTGAACTTTAAGAAATAGAATCTATTAATAAATAAGTATGTATGTGTAAAAAGCTTGATTCAGATACAATAACTTATTTTGTAGATATAGTAAATAATACTACAGATTCTTAAATTTAAATAACCTACTTTTATGAAAAATATTAAATATTTATTCCTGTTATGTATTGGAATTGTATTATGTTTCAGCTCTTGTAAAAAGACAGACGATGCAGACCAGCCAGTATTAATGGGAACTTATGAGTTTTCGTCGAATGATAATTTTGATGTTATAAAATGGGGAGAAGGAGGTGCACAAGTTGCACTTACTGATTCTGAATTGAATCTGTATATAAGACCAAATTGGAACTTATTTCCTGAAAAGTTTAAGTATGTTTTCACATCCGATTATAAAATGATTTTGACAGATTCGAACGGGACGTATTTAGATACTATAGCTTATAAAATTGACAATAATATTGTTTATTTGGATATAAAAGCGCTAGAATTAGGAATAGATTATTTGCCTATGTTTAAAGTTTCAGGAACGAATTTGTATAATACATTTAAAGGAATAAGCTATACAATTAATGGTGTTCAAAATGCCAATAGCATGGCTGAATTTGAATACACAAATTTAGTAGATTCTGCGCTAAATGATTTTGGTTATTCTTCATTAACTCAATTAAAAGCTAATGAAGAAATCACCACATTTCAGTTTAGAATAAACTATGTAAAGAAATAATTTTTTATTTCATATACTTAAAATCTTGCCCGTTTTTAATCACGAGTAAAGATTCATAAATTAATTTGATGACATTCTCTACGTCATCTTTATGAACCATTTCCACTGTGGTATGCATGTATCGCAGTGGTAATGAAATCAAGGCTGAAACAACACCATCATTCGAATAAGCGAAAGCATCAGTATCTGTTCCAGTACTTCTAGAAGAAGCTTGACGTTGGAATGGGATTTTATTTTTCTCAGCAGTATTAATGATTAATTTATTCAAATTCATTTGCACTGCAGGAGCATAAGAAACAACTGGTCCACGACCACATGCTAAATCTCCTTGAGTAATTTTATTAATCATTGGTGTTGTTGTATCGTGTGTAACATCCGTAACGATTGCAACATTAGGTTTAATTTTATGTGCAATCATTTCAGCACCTCTTAATCCAATTTCTTCTTGTACTGAATTCACAATGTATAAACCGAAAGGTAATTTCTTTTTATTTTCTTTCAATAAACGAGCAACCTCTGCAATCATAAATCCACCTGCTCTATTATCTAAAGCTCTACCTACATAATAACGATCGTTCAATTGCATGAAGCCATCTTCAAACGTTACCACGCAACCAACATGTATGCCTTTCTTCTCCACTTCTTCTTTGCTGATACATCCAACATCAATAAATAAGTTTTTTAATGAAGGAGTTTCTTCTTTTTCACCGCTACGAGTATGAATTGCTGGCCATCCGAACACACCAGTTACTATACCTTTATCCGTATGTACATTCACGCGCATTGATGGAGCAATAAGATGATCAGATCCACCATTGCGGATTACATAAATCAAACCATCGTTGGTAATGTAATTTACATACCATGAGATTTCATCAGCGTGAGCTTCGATAACAACTTTGTACTCTGCCTTAGGATTGATAATACCTACAGCAGTTCCATAATTATCTACATATGTTTCATCAACATATGGTTTGATATAATCTAACCATAATTTTTGTCCAGAAATCTCGAAAGAAGTAGGAGCAGCGTTATTGATGTATTTTTCGAAAAAAGCAATCGAATTTTTATTCGTAACTGCTTTTGTTTTTGGGGTAGTTGATTTTTTAGCCATTCTTTATGAGTATTGAGTAGTGAGTAAAGTATTTAGAATAGTAATGAGTAGTTTTTTTCTCACTACTCATTACTCAATACTCACTACTAAAGAGGGATATTCCCGTGTTTTTTCTTTGGATTGTTTTTTACTTTATTCTCAAGCATTTTGAATGCTTTGATTAATTTTTCTCTTGTTTGTGATGGTTCGATAACTTCATCAATAAATCCGCGTTCTGCAGCTCTATATGGATTAGCAAACATGTCGGAATATTGCTTTTCTTTTTCTAACCATTTAGCTTCTTTATCCGATGCTTCAGCAATTTCTTTTTTGAAGATTATTTCCGCAGCGCCCTTAGCACCCATTACCGCGATCTCTGCACTTGGCCATGCGTAGTTCATATCGGCACCAATATGTTTAGAGTTCATTACATCATAAGCTCCGCCGTATGCTTTACGAGTAATTACAGTGATTCTAGGAACTGTAGCTTCGGAGAATGCATAAAGTAATTTAGCACCGTTCGTGATAATCGCATTCCATTCTTGATCAGTACCTGGTAAGAAACCTGGTACATCTTCAAATACTAATAAAGGAATATTGAAACAATCGCAGAAGCGTACAAATCTTGCTGCTTTTGTTGATGAATTATTATCTAACACACCAGCTAAGAACATTGGTTGATTGGCAACAATACCAATGCTTTTACCGGCTAAGCGGGCGAAGCCCACCACAATATTTTCAGCGAAATTTTTATGAACTTCTAAGAAAGAATTTTCATCAATAACATTGTTGATAACTTCGCGAATATCATAAGGTTGATTCGCATTTTCAGGGATGATATTATTCAATGCTTCACGAGATTCTGAGCCAGAATTTTCATAAGCAACACTAGGAGCTTTTTCTTCACAATTCTGAGGCATATAGCTCAACAATTGTTTGATGTTTGTGATACACTCTATTTCATTTGCGCATGAGAAATGCGTAACACCTGATTTCGTAGAATGTGTACTTGCACCACCTAATTCTTCAGAGCTGACTTCTTCATGAGTTACTGTTTTAACAACGTTTGGTCCGGTAACGAACATGTACGAAGTGTTTTCAACCATCAAAATATAATCGGTAATTGCTGGAGAATAAACCGCACCACCAGCACATGGTCCCATGATAGCAGAAAGCTGAGGAATTACTCCCGAAGCCATTGTATTTCTGTAGAAAATATCTGCGTATCCGCCTAAAGAAACAACGCCCTCTTGAATACGTGCACCTCCTGAATCATTTAACCCAATTACTGGAGCACCATTTTGCATGGCCAGATCCATGATTTTACAGATTTTCTCGGCATGAGTTTCTGAAAGAGAACCTCCAAATACCGTAAAATCTTGAGAGAATACATATACCAAACGGCCATTTACAGTACCGAAACCAGTAACCACACCATCGCCTAAATATTGCTCGTTTTCTAATCCGAAATCTTTAGATCGATGCGTTACAAGCATTCCGATTTCCTCGAAACTACCTTCATCTAATAAGAAATGAATACGTTCACGAGCTGTTAATTTGCCTTTTTTATGTTGAGAATCGATACGAGCCTGACCACCGCCAAGCTTAGCCTCTTCGCGCTTTTTATTAAGTGCATTAATTTTAGAATCCATAGGGCTAAAATAGGGAAAAAAATGTAATTCGTAGGTTGAAATTTGCTCGTCAGTGAGCGTTCGTCGGAGTGTCCCTGCCTGCGGCAAGTAGTGTTTATTTCCCTGCCTGTCGGCAGACAGTGTTCGGGGGCCAATCTTTTCGCTTCGCTCAAAAATTATTCAACCCAAAGCGTAGTGATAATACGCGGTCCCCGAACGAAGCCCCGCTAGTGCGGGGCGTAGTTGAGGGGTCTGAGTAGTCTGATTAAATTGTCGGAGTGAGGACACTCCGACGAACGACACTCTGACGAACGACCGAACAAAAAACATTTTGCCCAATCCCTTGTTATTGCTATGTTTGTGTACATGACCCGTAATAAATCTCTAATTATAGTTTTGTTTAGCTCGATCTTCTTCGTGAAGGTTGCGTTATGCTTGGCTACGATTTATTTTCAGTGTAATAACGAAAAACTAATGAATTCGTTAATCATGCAGGTCGAGATTGAACACGAAGACCATTCGAACGATAACATCAAAGATGTCTTCGCGAAAGAAATTAAATACACTAACCTACACGTATTTATTTCTTTCAACTACAAACAGTACAACTCTTATATCAATAGCTATATTGATTTTTCAAATTTCTACCCAATAAACTCAAACTACACCGACGTAGTAACCCCGCCTCCGGAAATGTTCGTTTAATCATCGGTCCCTAAGCGTAGCCGAAGGGCGTATGCTTCCCGTACGTACGGGACTCGTTATAATTAATAATTTATAATTCATAATTATTTACTTGTCGTTTGGCGAGTAAATTCATATTTCAATTTAATGAACAAGTATTTCTTATGGAAAAACTTGCAGAAGGATTTACCTGCAAGTATCGTAGTGTTTTTGGTGGCTTTACCTTTGTGCCTGGGTATTGCTTTAGCTTCTGGCGCTCCGCTTTTTGCGGGATTAATTACAGGCATAATCGGTGGAATTGTAACCGCATCAATAAGCGGATCGCAACTTTCGGTTTCCGGTCCAGCTGCTGGCTTAACGGTAATCGTTTTAACATCTATAGCAGCACTTGGAAGTTTCCAATTGTTCCTAGCAGCAGTAGTAATCGCTGGTGTAATTCAAATAATTTTAGGATTGATTAAAGCTGGTACCATAGGAAATTATTTCCCTTCTTCAGTAATTGAAGGTATGCTAGCTGCAATTGGTGTGATTCTAATATTGAAACAAATTCCACATGCTGTGGGGTATGATAAGGATTATCAAGGTGATTTCGACTTCAATCAATTAGATCATGAAAATACTTTTTCATCTCTATTTTCAGCTTTGGAATATTTGAACTTTGGGGCTGTAATCATTAGCATTACAGCAATCTTGATTTTAGTGCTATGGCCAAAACTTAAAAAACTATCTGCAATACCTTCTGCATTAATTGTAGTAGTTGTAGGAATTGTTTTGTCTCAAGTATTTCAAGGTACTTCCCTTGCATTACAAACAGATCAACGCGTACAAATTCCAATTGTACAATCAGCAAATGAATTCTTCGGCTTGTTTATCATGCCCGATTTTTCGCAATTGTTTACGAATAAACAAGTTTGGACTGTTGCCTTAACTATCGCGATAGTAGCAAGTTTAGAAACCCTTTTAAGTTTGGAAGCTGTAGATAAATTAGATCCAATAAAACGTGTATCTCCAACTAATAGAGAGTTGATTGCACAAGGTATTGGTAACATTACTTCAGGTATGCTTGGTGGTTTACCCATGACTTCCGTAATCGTTCGTTCCTCAGCTAATGTGAACTCTGGAGCCAGAACAAAAATGAGTAGTATTTTTCATGGAGGTTGGTTATTAATAGCTTTGTTATTTATTCCATTTGTTATCAATTTAATTCCTCTATCTGCATTAGCCGGAATATTATTGATTACAGGCTATAAGCTAGCAAAACCTAGCCTTATCAAGAAGATGTGGAATCTTGGATGGGATCAATTTATTCCATTCATCGTTACACTACTAGCTGTTGTATTTACAGATTTATTGATGGGTGTTGGAATAGGTTTAGCAATTGGAATTTTATATATTCTTAGAACGAACATGCGAAATCCATTTTTCTTTAAGCTTGAAAAATCAAATGGGAGTGATCGTGTTTATCGTTTAGAACTTGCACAAGAAGTTTCCTTTTTAAATAAAGGTGCAGTTCAATATGCATTCACACATTTGCCTGAAAATTCAGAAGTAATTATTGATGGTACAAACTCAAGATATATTGATCATGATGTTTTAGAAATCATTCATAATTTCAAAAACAATGCCTATACAAAAAATATTGTGGTGAATCTTATCGAAATAAAAGATAAGTATGAAATCGAGAAGTTTAGCTTGTAAACTAAATTTATTAAAACTGAAAAATGAGTAATATATTAAACTATAACGACCTCTTAGAAGGTAATAGAAAGTGGGTAGAGGAGACATTGCAAATGGATCCAGAATACTTTGATAAACTTTCAAAAGGTCAATCGCCTCCGGTACTTTGGATCGGTTGTTCTGATAGTCGTGTACCAGCCAATCAAGTTACAGGAACTTTGCCTGGAGAAGTATTTGTCCATAGAAATATTGCAAATGTAGTTAGTCATACTGATCTGAATTTGCTAAGTGTAATGGACTTTGCAGTAAATGTGCTTAAAGTAAAATACATTATTGTTGCAGGGCATTACAAATGTGGAGGGGTATCAGCAGCCTTGACGAGTAAGCAATTTGGAGTAATTGATAATTGGCTTCGACATATTAAAGATGTTTATCGATTACATAAAGCCGAAATCGATGCTATCGAAAATTATCAAGATAAAGAAAATAGACTTGTAGAATTAAATGTTATCGAAGGAGTGTTCAATGTTTGCAAAACCACTATTGTTCAAAATGCTTGGGATGCTGGACAAGAATTATCTGTGCATGGTTGGGTAGTGGATATTCACACTGGTTTAGTGAAAGATCAAAATGTGTCGATTTCTAATAACGATGCAATGGATAAGGTGTATCAGATGAATTAGTAGTGGGTAGTGAGTAGTGAGTAATGTGTTATAATACTATTACTCATTACTTATAAATATTATTTGAATCCTAAGACTTTGAACTTAGTTTTTTATTGAATTAATCCAAAATATTCAATATTTGTTGAGTAAATTCCAGAATACCATTCATGTTTTAAAGAAACATAATTGTTGGTTTTGCTAAATGATATAGATTCACTTTCAATTCCACCAATTGTAGCTAATCTATTTGGCATTGAGAAAACAAAAGTGTTAGAAGCTGAATGAGAACTTAAGTATCCTTTAAAACTATGCCCTAACGTAGAATCTACAACCTCTATAAAACCATTGTTGTAATTAATTTTCAAAATTGTATCATTGAATTTTATTGGGTCAAAAGTGCCGCTACTAAAAGTTCTATCATATAATAATGCAGAAGATCCTAAATCTCTAGTGAGTGAGTAAAAATCTCTAAGATCTATTGTATTGTGTTTTTTAAAAGTTGTTACCTTGTTTTCAGTATAATATGTGAAGAAATAATTCTTCTTTGTAGAATAGGTATCGAATGAAAAACTGTCTATATATTCTGTTGGATTTATATTGAATTTGTCACCAATTGTGTAGGAGAATATGCCATCGCCAGCGTAAATCTTAATTCTATAAACTGTAAATCTTACTTTTGAAATATCCGTCAAGAAATATTCACATTCATTTTGATATTCAAACATTTTATCATACAACGACAGAACTAAGGAGTCTTTTTGTTTGAATTCATTTTCAACAACCAACTTGACTTTTTTCTTGCCGTTAATTGTATATGTGTGTTTAGGGTTTATTTCATGACTAGTGGTATTATCGCCAAAATCCCATATTAATTTATTGTAATTTTTTGATTTGTTTTTTATGTAGATAGTTTTAGCTGAATCTAAATTAATAAATACCTCAAAGTCTGCTACTATTTTAAGTGGGATATTATTTGAAGCATCTTTTTTTATTACAAAATTTTCCATCTCCTCTTCCTTCTTGCAAGAATTGAATAAAAATAGAATAACAAGAAAAGCTGTTAACTGCTTCATTTAATAAATATACTGAAAAATACTCCCAAATAGAGAAGCCTTAAGTTTTTCACTTAAGGCTTCTACTCACTACCCATTACTCACTACTCACTACCCATTACCCATTACCCCAAAAAAGGGTATCTATAATCTTTCGCTGGATCGAATGTCTCTTTGATTGTTCTTGGAGAAACCCAACGTAATAAGTTGATCATTGATCCTGCTTTGTCGTTCGTTCCTGAACCTCTTGCACCACCGAATGGTTGTTGACCAACCACTGCACCTGTACATTTATCATTGATATAGAAGTTACCTGCTGCATTTTCTAATTTCTTAGTAGCAGTTGTAATTGCATAACGATCTTGAGCGATGATAGCACCTGTTAATGCGTAGATAGAAGTAGTATCAACAATATCTAATGTCTCTTCAAATTTAGCATCATCAAATACATACACCGTTAATACTGGACCGAATAATTCTTCGCACATTGTTACGTACTTAGGATCTTTTACCACTAACACTGTTGGCTCAATGAAGTAACCTTTAGATTTATCGTAATTTCCACCTGCAATAATTTCAACGTTTGAATCTTTTTTAGCAGCATCAATATATGAAGCTAATTTGTCGAAAGATTTTTCGTCGATTACTGCATTGATAAAGTTTTCAAAGTTTTCTGTGCCACCCATTTTGAAAGTAGCCATCTCTTTTTGCATTTTATCTTTAATAGCTGGCCATAATTTCGAAGAGATATAAACTCTCGATGCCGCTGAACATTTTTGTCCTTGGTATTCAAAAGCACCTCTCATAATAGCAACACTAGCAACATCAACATCTGCAGATTCGTGCACAACGATAAAGTCTTTACCACCTGTTTCACCAACGATACGCGGGTAAGTTTTGAATTTATGAATGTTATTGCCAATTGTTTTCCAAATACCTTGGAACACTGAAGTTGATCCTGTAAAATGAATACCCGCAAAATCTGGATGAGAGAAAATTACATCTCCAGCTTCTGGTCCTGATACGTAAACTAAATTGATTACGCCATCTGGTACCCCAGCTTCGCGGAAAATTTCCATCAATACATTTGCTGAATAAATTTGAGTGTTTGAAGGTTTCCAAACAACAACGTTACCCATCATTGCTGCTGAAGTAGGTAAGTTACCTGCAATAGCTGTAAAGTTGAATGGTGTTAATGCGAAAACGAATCCTTCTAAAGGGCGTTGTTCAATTCTATTCCAAATACCTTTTGCCGAACCTACTTGTTGTCCGTAGATTTCCGACATATATGCTACGTTATATCTTAAGAAGTCGATGATTTCGCATGCTGAATCGATTTCTGCTTGAAAAGCATTTTTCGATTGACCAAGCATTGTTGCAGCGTTTAATTTATAACGATATGGGCCTGCGATTAATTCTGCCGCTTTTAAAAAGATGGCAGCACGTTGTTCCCATGGCATATTTGCCCAAGCTGTTTTTGCTTCTAATGCTGCTTTAATTGCAGCTTCAACATGTGATTTATCCCCTTGGTGATAATGTCCTAATAAATGCTGATGATCGTGTGGGGGGTGAATGCTCACCGTTTTACCTGATCTTACCTCTTTACCGCCAATATACATTGGGATATCTAAGGTTTTTGCTCTTGCTTCAGCTAAAGCAGATTTTAACATTTCACGCTCTTTTGTGCCTGGAGCATAGCTTAAAATAGGTTCATTTACCGGGGTTGGTACTACGAAAAATCCTGTCGACATAGTGTTTGTTTGTTAGAAAGGGCAAATATAACCAATAAGACATTATCCTATTAAAAATTAACATATTAATTTGTAGCTTAGTGATATGAATTTCCTCCGCAAAATCAGTTTACCGTTTGCGCTACTCTATTGGTTGATAATAGTTTTAAGGAATAAGCTATACGATTGGCAATTATTTCATGCAAGAGCATTTAAAGTGCCTACCATTGGTGTTGGAAATATCAGTGTTGGAGGAACAGGTAAAAGCCCGACCGTAGAATACCTCATTCGTTTAATGATGAATGACTTCAAAATTAGTACCCTCAGCAGAGGTTACGGTAGAAAAACTAGCGGATTTATTGAAGCAAGTGCCTTGTCATCCCCAGAAGAAATAGGAGATGAGCCTACTCAATTTAAACAGAAATTCAACGATATCAATGTAGTTGTTGATGAAGATCGTTCTAGAGCATTAGAGGTTTTAGAGCAGAATTATGAAGTTGTAATCCTTGATGATGCTTTTCAGCACAGAAAGGTGAAAGTTGGACTTCAAATTTTACTATTCGATTATAATAAGATTTTTGATAAGGATTGGATTCTTCCTTTTGGAAATTTAAGAGAACCAATTTCTGGTTTAAATAGAGCTGATATAATTTTAGTAACTAAAACACCAAAGATATTCTCTCCAATGGAGCGTCGTCGTGTGGAAGCACATTTACCTAATCCGCATAATATTCCAATTGCATATTCGTACTTGAAATATGCTGATTTAAAACCACTGCATCAGTCGTATCCATTACGAAAGTTAAACGATTACGATAAAAAAACACAGGTAGTTTTAATTACAGGTATAGCCGATGCAACATTATTAATCAATTATCTTGAATCGAATAAATTAAAGATTAGCAAACATTTTAAGTATGCTGATCATTATAATTATACGATAAATGATATTGAAAAATGGAAACAAGAATATGCTTCTATTGCTGGGGAAAATAAAGTAGTGATTACTACGGAAAAGGATGCTATGCGATTATTGCACCCTAAATTTGAAAATAATATTAATGAAGTCCCAATCTATTACCTGCCAATAGAATCGGACATTCATGAAAAGGATAAAGAGTGGTTTGATAATAAAGTAAAAGATTATGTTAGAACAAGTAAAAAACACAACGGAGTACATTAAAAGAGTGATTGGCGATTATTCGCCAGAGTATGGTATAATATTAGGAACAGGATTAGGTGGCTTAGTTAGCGAAATAGATGTAAAGTATGAATTGCTTTACTCTATGATTCCAGATTTTCCAATTGCAACTGTAGAATTTCATACCGGTAAATTAATTTTCGGTGAACTTGGTGGTAAAAAAGTTGTAGCGATGTCGGGTCGTTTCCATTACTACGAAGGATATAGCATGCAGGAGATTACTTTCCCTATTCGAGTGATGAAAGTTTTAGGAATCCAACATTTACTTATTTCAAATGCTTGTGGTTGTGTAAACCCTGACTTTAGAAAAGGTGATTTGATGATTCTAGAAGATCATATCAACCTTCAAGGCGAAAACCCATTGCGTGGAAGAAATTACGAATTCTTTGGACCTCGTTTTCCTGATATGAGTTGCCCATATGACCCTAAAATGTCGAAGTTGGCTAAGGAAATTGCAGATAAAAACAATATCAAAACACACGTTGGAGTTTATGCCAGTGTGGTTGGTCCAAATTTGGAAACACGAGCAGAATATAGGTATTTGAGAACAATTGGAGCCGATGTAGTTGGTATGTCGACTGTTCCGGAAGTAATCGTAGCAAACCATATGTCTATTCCAGTATTTGCTATTTCTGTAATAACTGATGAAGGTTTCCCTGAGACTCTAAAGCCTGTTTCGATTCCAGAAATTGTTGCTGTAGCACAAGAAGCCGAACCAAAGTTGACATTTATTCTGAAAGAATTAATTGCGAATCTGTAATTTAGCTGCGTGAATCGTTTTAAATTTCTATTTCTTGTATTGTTTTTACCTTTCAGTGTAAAAGCTTTTGTGGCCGACTCTTCGAAGAAAGTATATTCTTCGAATGTGGTACATTGGCTTAAAATTGAAGATACTCATAACGATACCCTAACGTTTCACAACCTAGATACTACTGCAAATGGATTTCAGAATTTTAACCCTATTCATACAAATCCAAACGATAATGCTCGAATCTATTTAGGGAATTTAGGCTTAGCTACTAGGCAAGTCGTTTTCCAAGATCAATTTCAGTGGGGTTTAGATTTAGGTAGAAATTCGTTCAGCCCGTATTTAAAACAAGTTGAAGACTTGAAGTTTTACAGAGTTCTTAGTCCGTATACAAATTTATATTATATCTGGAATCGTAAAAAAGAACAATTGTTTTCGTTCAGCTTTGCTCAGAATATTGGACCGAGAATTAACTATGCTGTAAATTTTACTCGACTAGTATCTGTTGGTGATTATGCTCGTCAGGAATCAGATCATTTGAATTATGATGCTAGTATTTGGTACGCTTCGAGAAATAGAAAATATCAAGCTTTCGCAGGTCTTATTAATTCGAGTTTAGTTATTCAAGAAAATGGTGGAATTAGAAACGACTCTATATTTCAAATTTCATCTTCTATAAATTCCGAATTCGAACCGGTGTATTTAAATAATGCTTCGAACAGAATTAACGATAAACATTTCTTTTTAAAACAAACATATGCTTTCGGGCCGAGCGATACTATTAAATTAGATACATTAAGAATTATTCGAATTCAACCAAAATGGAAATTATTTCATGAAATAAGATATAATAATAGAAAAGATGAATTCCGTGAAACACCCGTAGATACTGGTGTTTATGCAAGTATAGATACGAACTCAACTACTAACGACTATTATGATTTAAAACATTTGCAAAATAGATTAGGAGTAGAATATTATTCTAAAAGTAATAAATCGAATCGCTTAAATACAAGCATTGCTTACATCAGACTAGATAATATTAATTACAATAATTCATCCTTAACTGCAGTTTCATTTTTGGTAGAACAGAATTTTCAAATATCGAAGAAAACGGAAGTTGTCGCTAAATTAGAAAACGGACTTATTGGTGATTATGCTAATAATACATTACTTCAAGCTAAACTGAAATTTTACAGTAAAGATGAACAATCTAATCTCTCAGTTGGATATAAATTCAGTAATCGAGATGTAGATTTATTCTCAAGGGAATTAACGTCTACACATTATGCTTGGTACAATTATTCATTCAAAACTGTTCAGCATAATGTTCTTAAAACATCATACGAAAATACAAAGCGAAGATTCGAAACGAGTATTTCTGTAGGTAATGGGAACAACAGTGTTTACTATGATTCTACAATTACTCCACAGCAATTAAAGTCGTATCAATACGCGCAATTGCAAGTTCGCAAAGCTTTTAAATTAGGTAAGTTTCATTTGTTAAATCAGTTATATCTACAAGGAAGTACAGGGAGTGACATCGTGCGCATGCCATTGCTTCATACATATCAATCAATTTATTTCCAATCATATATTTTCAAAAGAGCAATGAATATTCGTACAGGATTTGATGTACGTTATTATACTAAAACTAAAGCCTTAAACTATAGCGCCGCAACCTCACAATTTTATCTTTCTAATAAAAGTTTTGGCGATTATCCAATCATCGATTTCTTCTTAACTGCAAGTTTAAAACGCGCTGTATTAATGATGAAGATCGATCACCTGAACCAAGGATTTTGGAACAAAGGTTATTATATGGTGGATGGATATCCTTTACCTGATAGAGTTCTTAAGATAGGGTTGAGGTGGGCGTTTTATGATTAATATGTTAATTTGTTAATACGTTAATTTGTTAATGAATTTAATTCACTATTAATTTTGATGTAGAAACTCTGTCTTCTGAGGTTATCACTACGAAATACACTCCTTTGTTTAAGCCGTTTAGTTCTAATGTATTCAAGCCTTCGATTGTTTTGAAATTTTGAGTGACAATTGTTTTTCCATTAAGATCTAATACATCAATCTCTAGCGTGTTTTCTTTTTGAGAATCGTATTTTATATAAGTTGTTCCGTCTGAACTTGGGTTGGGATATATTGTTACTTTCAATCGATTGATATCTATGCCAAGTTGAATAGAAATGAAATCTTCATAAATTTCTTTACTATTAAATAGATATTTATCTTGATTTAATGAAAATTTAATTGTTTCATATAGAACATTGTTGGTGTATTTGTAATCATATTTCATCCCAAACGTTCTTGACCAACTGTTATTTGATTGCTTTTTGTAAGATTCAGTTAATAATAAATCTTTGTAATTATTATATAATTTAATGTCCTTATATTCATCTGAGTCACTTAAACTATATACTTTAGAATATAATTCATAAGACCCAAATAAATCTGTAAAAATAGTTTTGATAACTTTAGATTTAGTCGAAGTACTTAAATATTCATTGACTTCAGTATAATCGCTTAAACAATTAGATATCATATTAGATGTTAATATGTCAAATTTCGGTATAGTTGATTTCCATTTTATATTTTCGTAACGGTAGGTTGAACTATCTCCACCTAAGTATTGAATAATATAAAGTTGATTGTTAATTCCATTGACATATTGAAAAATGTTTTTATAATATAAATCCCATTTCTGATTATTAAATCTTGATACTGTTATTTGCGATAGATTCCAATTAATATCATATTTTCTGGTGTAAGAAACTAATGCAAGATATTTTTGTGTGAAAGTATCAAATCCGCTATCAATTCTCTGAGTAAACAAATTTGTGTTTGGTAAATACGTGTAACTTCTCTTATAGTTTGTAGATTCGATCCAAACACCATTCTGTACAAACTCTTCTTTGCCTAAAATTGGATTCCCGTATTCATCAAAAATATATTTTCTTCTATAAGTCGGATTCCAGGTTTTACTTAATGTATCGAAAGTGTATGAGGTAGATTCGTTGCTTCCTAAATTATCAGGGTAACTATAAGTAGTCATCATTGACTTTTTGAGTTTACGATTTGTAGGAGTATTCAATTGCCCACTATAATTAACTACTTCAAGAAGTCGATTAGAATTATCATATAAATAGGTAGTTCGAGAACTAGTGTCATTTGTTTTGGAATTTATATTGTTCGACTCAGTTAGAAAGTTGTTATAGTATTTTGTTTTGATAATAGTGTGTTCATCCCAATATCCAATAGAATCTATCCCTATTCCAGAAGTGTCTATCCAGTTTAATAGTCGAGTTGTTTGGGGAGTAATTTTTATTTGTGCAAACCCAGAATTAATTCCGAATAATAAAAATAGAATAGTAATCTTTATAGATTTATTTTTCATTATTAAATTGTATAAAAAAATGCAGAGGTACAAATTAACTGCACCTCTGCATTTGGGAAGCCTATTTACATATTTGCAATTTACTTTACTAGCAATTTCGTTCTTGAAACTCCTTCTTCAGAAGTAATCATTACGAAATACATTCCTTTGTTTAATCCGTTTAATTCTACAGTGTTTAAGCCTTGACCTAAGTCTTGGTGTTGAACGTTTACAATTCTACCGTTAATATCAATAATTTCAATACTAATAGAAGATGATTTTACAAGATTTAAATCGATGTACACTTTACCTGAATTACTTGGGTTAGGATAAAGTTTTGTTTCGATAGTATTTCTAGAAGTGTTTACGCCAGCTGCGATTGTAATGTATTCTGAGTATTCTTCCTTGCTATTGTTAATAAATGCAGAATCAGCAAAATCATAAGAAGTGTAAATTATTTCTGTAATATTATCATTCGCATCGTATTGGAAATAATTTTTACTAGCATATTGAATTTCCCAAATGTTCGGAACTGAATAGTAAACCTCTTCTGATTCTTCAGTCCTGTTTTTATGAGCATCGAACATTCTAGTACTTCGTGAATCAGGTATAAATACATTATTGATATAGGATTCTTTCAATCTAATACTAGAGCCATTATTATCTGGGAAGCTAGTACTATATCTTGTAACCAAATCCCAGTTTGAACCCGAAGCTTCATAAATGTTATAGCCAACAGGTTCATTGTCGTATAAATCAACATCTGGATTAAATTTTCCAGCCCAATCTAGGTTACTCAATTTAGCAATTGGAGATAGAGCAGGAGTATATGCGATTAATTCAGTTGGTACACCGTTACTATCATAATGAATGCTGTCTACTTCTTCTAGTTCTTCAATTCCGTTGTTATAAGTAGAGATATTTATTTTTGCTACTTTACCATTTGCATCATATACTTTTTCAGTTTTATAATTAGGCAACATTATACTTGATGTATCGATATATACACTATCAAGTTCGATTGCTTTTTTCTTTGTGTTCCCATAATAACTGATATATGAAGCATTGATATATGAAATAACCCATAATCCAGAATCATAATATTCTAATTTATATCGAACTAGATTTGCTCTACTATCAAAAATTTGAGTAGTTCTAGAATTATTTTCCCAAGTAGAAGTGCTTGGATTATAATTTTCTCCAAGGGTTACACTACTACTGTTTGTAGAATAGGTAATTGTATATCTTGAATAATTTTCGAATTGATGAGTTACTTGATTGAACATTTTGTATTCCACAAGAATGTATCTGCCGCTTGCATCATAAGTATATTCATAAGAATTAAAAGTATCCGTTTGGTCATACGACATTTGAATAACTTTTACTAACCTATCATTAACATAATAGCGTCTATTCGCCGATTCATTTAACCAATTACCTGCTTGATCGTCCCACCAAGATTGTTTCAGAAGCTGTGCTACATTGGCGTTCCCTGAATTTACTAATAGTATGGGAAGTTTATTTAAACCATGATTTTTCATGGAAGCAGTTTTCGCCGTAATTCTATCCTTATTTTTTTGGAAAGGATTGGTTTGAGAATAGGATGTAATTGCTATCGCAAAAGACATCAAAAAGAGCGTAATTTTTTTCATTTATAATTTTAGTTTAGTTTAGTTAGTTCTGTTATTATTTTACTAGCAGTTTCGTTCTAGAAACTCCGTAATCTGATGTAATCATTACGAAATACATTCCTTTGTTCAATCCGTTTAATTCAACTGTATTTAAGCCTTGACCTAAGTCTTGGTGTTGAACGTTTACAATTCTACCGTTAATATCAATAATTTCAATACTAATAGAAGATGATTTTGCAAGATTTAAATTGACGAATACTTTTCCATCAGAACTAGGGTTTGGGTACAATTTCAGATCCAAAGTTTTAACCTCGCTAATACCTTGTGTAATATTGATAAAATTAGAATATTCTAACTTTTCATTATACTGATATGCAGTATCAGTTTGATAACGATAACTAGTTATTTTCTCTATCATATTACTATTCATATCGTATTGATATGCAATACTAGTTCCATAATTGACATTCCACTTTGTGTTTACTTCATCGTATTGTTCTTCAGAATCCAAAATTAAATCTATGTGTGAATTAAAAATTTTAGAATATCTATAATATGGAACATAAACGTTGTTTACGTAGTTTTCATTGATTTGAATTTTAGAACCATAATTGTCTGGAGATGTCGTAGAAAAACGTCCGGTAATCTGCCAAGTAGAATTTGAGTATTCATTTTCAATATATGAAGCAGGTTCATTCTCAAATAAATCGATATCTGGGTTGAAAGAGTTCCATACAATATTATCTAAGCGATACTGAGGATCCATTGTAAATACATCATATGCAGTTAACATAGAAGGTAAGCCATTTGAACTGTAATGTACACTATCGATCTCATCTAGAATTGCAATTCCATTATCATAATTAAAGTTCTCTATACGTACAACTTGGTTTGATGAGTTAAAACTTCTAGTCATGCCGTAATTTGCTTCCATTAACATTGTACTCGAGTTGAATGCACTGTCTACTTCTTGAGCAATTTTATTTGTGCTGTTGTAGTATACAATAAAACGACTTGAAGCAAAACCAATATACCAACCATTCGTAGTGTCGTAGAATTCATACATAGTTTTAATTTGATTACCATGACTATCAAAAGCTGAGGTTATACGATTATTTGGAATCCAGGTATTACTGCTCATATCGAATTGTTCCGTTAAAACAATACTGCCTCCGTTTAAAGTATAAGTATAAGTTTGTCTACCATTATCATAAAATGTATGATTTACAGGGTCGAAATTTTTATATTCAATTAATGATATTCTACCTGCCATATCATAAGTGTATATATATTTCCCAAAAGTATCTGTAAGGTTGTAAGATGTTTGGAAACCTTCTGTAATTCTACTGTTCACATAAGTATTGACATTTGCGTAATTGTTCATCCAATTTGTTGTAGTAACATCCCAACTAGAAGATTTTATTACGGTTGGTATATTAACATTTGAATTTGATTTCATAAGCAGGTCTTCGTATTTGACTAAAGCTTGTTTTCTTGCAATTTGTCTGGTTTTATTTTTTTCAAATACATTATTGTTAGAATATGATGTTAATACTATCGTAAAAGACATCAAAAGGAGTATAAGTTTTTTCATATTATTAGTATTTAGATTTCAGATATTAGATTTTTGTACTATGTACTATGTACTATGTAAATTGTATTATGTACATTGTACTTAGTACATTTTACATTGTACAAATAATCTCACGTTTTTTGCTTTTTCTTTTTCGCTGCTGGAAACAATACGTTATTCAATATTAATCTGTACCCTGGGGAATTTGGGTGTAAATTCAAATCAGTAGGAGGGTCGTTTACCAAATGCTGATAATCTTCTGGATCGTGGCCACCATAGAATGTCCAGGTACCTTTGCCGAATTCTCCGTGAATATATCTAGCTTCATTAACAGCTTTAGTTTCGCCTAATATCAAAACATCAGGTTTAATTAAATTACTACGAAATGCAGTAGTTTGACCCATAAAACCTTTGATAAATTTATCGTGATTTTGTGTAAGCATACATGGAACGGGATCCCATTTTGCTGAGAAATCGAACAAGGAGAAGTAGTCGTTATCTTCTGATAAATTTCTGCCAATCGTATTATCGATATCAGAGAATTCATAATTATATGGATTCATATCGAGTTTGAAATTCTGAAAAGCAAAAGTGTTATTGTAATTCAATTTACTTTGAGCATTAGGATCGGCACGATCGCCATCAAACATTTGCTCGCAAATATCAATGCCTGCAGCGGCAAGCGCAATATCATAACTATCCGTACCAGAACACATCGCAAAAAGGAATCCTCCTCCAGCTGTGAAATCTCGGATTTTTTGAGCAACGGCTAGTTTTAATTCAGATACTTTTTTGAATCCTAAATTCGTGGCAGTTTGCTCATTTAATCGAACATCGTTTATGTACCAAGGAGCATTTTTAAATGCAGACCAGAATCTCCCATATTGTCCAGTAAAATCCTCATGATGTAGATGCAGCCAATCGTATTTTGGTAAATTACCTCGAATTACCTCTTCATCATAAACGATATCATAAGGAATTTCAGCATAAGTTAATACCATTGTTACGGCATCGTCCCATGGTAATTTATTTTTCGGAGAATAAACGGCTATTTTGGGAGCTTTCTCAAGCTTTACAGCGTCCATATTCGCTTCAGGGTCTGCAATTGCATTCAGAATAGAAGCAACTTGTACATCAGCTATAATTTCATAAGAAATGCCTCTGATTTTACATTCTGTTTCTATACTATTGGCAAAAGGAATTAAGAAGCTACCACCTCTATAATTTAAAAGCCATTGAATAGGTAAATCTTGTTTTAAAGTCCAATACGCTAGACCGTACGATTTCAGATGGTTTTTTTGGTCCTCATCCATCGGTATTAGGATAGATGACGCGAAAACCGAGCTAGTAATAAAAAGTGTAAGTAATAAGAAAATCAGCCTTTTCATAATTTCTTAACGAATTTACACAAATTCAAGTACAATGTACAATGTACTATGTATATTCTACTATTTACAAATAATGTTCCAAATAGAGCAAATAGGCTGCAAAATATAATACTTAATACTTTGTACATAATACATAGTACATAGTACATTTTACATCGTACATTGTACAATTTTCATTACTTTTGCCTTCCATAAAAATTATAGACTAATATGAAAGCAATAATAAAGACAGCAAAAGGTGATATGACTGTTGAGTTCTTCGAGAAAGATGCACCAGGTACAGTAGAAAATTTTGTAAAGTTGGCTAACGAAGGATTTTATAATGGTGTAACATTCCATAGAGTTATTCCTGATTTCGTAGTTCAAGCTGGTTGCCCATTCTCTAAAGATGAAGCTACTGCTTTCAGAGCAGGAACTGGAGGACCAGGATATCATATTAAATGCGAATTGGATGGAGATAACCAATACCATGATAGAGGTGTATTATCAATGGCCCATGCTGGTCGTGATACAGGTGGTTCTCAATTTTTCATTTGCCATAGCAGAACAAACACTGCACATTTAGATAGAAACCATACTGTGTTTGGTAAAGTAGTAGAGAATGTTGATGTAATTGATAGCATCAGACAAGGTGATAAAATTAACAGTATAGAAATCGTTAACAACTAATCGTTGTAAGAAATAAAAATCGATATGAATTTAAGAGGAATAGTTTCGTTATCTGGTAAACCAGGATTATACAAAGCATTAGCACAAAATCGTTCTGGATTTATTTTAGAATCTTTAGATGCTGCAAAAAATAAAGTAGTAACAAATGCAACTAGCAAATTAGCTACATTAGATGATATAACAATTTTCGGACACGATGAAGATATTACCTTAATCAGTGTATTAGAGAAAATGAAAGAAACAGCAAGTACAAATCCAATTCCTGATGCTAAAGCAGATCAAAAGGTATTGAGAGAATACTTCACATTCATTTCCCCAAACCACGATCCAGAAAGAGTATATGCTTCTGATATTAAAAAAATTATTACTTGGTATGGAATTCTTTCGCAATTAGCATTGTGGAGTGAAGAGCCGGAAGCCGCTGAAACAGAAGAGTAATTGGTAGCTGGTAACTGGTAATTGGTATTGTTTACTATATAAAAAAGGTTTTGATTTACATCAAGACCTTTTTAATTTTTACCAGCTACCAGCTACAAGTTACCAGCTACCTTTTTCCTCAATACTTCCTCATAACTATTACTAACCGGAATTTCAGCATCGGCAATTATGATACTTTTGCTTTTGATTGCTTTTATTTTATCAATCGCTACTATGTAAGAGCGATGTACTCGAATATATCTATCATCAAGTTTCTCCAAAATACTTTTCATGGTAACACGAGCTACGATAGTTTTTTCATTCTGAATATGAATTTTTACATAATCATCATACCCTTCGAAATATAAAATACTTTCGAAAGGAATTTTATGTAAAGCATAATCTGCTCGAATACTCAAATGTGTATTTTCAGAAATCTTGGTACTTGATTTTAATATGATTTCAGCTTTAGAAACAGCTGTTAAAAATCGTTCGTACGTAAAAGGCTTTAATAGGTAATCAACAGCATTTAAATTGAACCCATCGATTGCATATTCTGCGTATGCAGTAGTAAATATAACTTGCGGAGGATTACGTAAATCTTTATATAATTCAATGCCAGTAATAGAAGGCATGTTTACATCTAGGAAAATTAATTCAACCGAATTGTTTTTCAAAAACTCAATAGCTTCAGAAGGTTTGTTGAATTTCTTTAACAAGTTAATTTTCCCAGAATCCGCACAAAATTTTTCTACAATTTTCAATGCCGGATTTTCATCATCTACAACAATTGCATTTATCATATAAAATGTAGAATTAAGGATACATTATAGGTATCATGTGAATCTTGTATAGAAAGAATATGATTATTTGGGTAGAGTAAATTCAATCTGCTTTTAGTGTTTTCAATTCCTATTCCATGCGAATCGTATGAGCTCTCTGTGTACTCAACTTTTTTGTTCCAAATATTTACATGTAACATGCTTTTCTTCACATCAATATTTATTTTGATGGAAGAGTTTTGTTCAGCATTTACTCCGTATTTAAATGCATTTTCGATAAAAGGAATTAAAAGTAATGGCGCAATTATTTTTCCATCTGTATCTCCTTCTACTGTGTAATCAATAGTTACAGCATCTTCAAATCGTATTTTTTGTAAATCAATATAATTGCTGATGTAATTAATTTCTTCGTCTAAACTTACCCAATCTTTGCTTGCATCATTTAATACATACCGCATCATATTCGACAGCTTTACTACGGCATTGGCAGTATTGTTAGAACCTATAATCGCTAATGAATAAATACTGTTCAGTGTATTAAATAAAAAATGAGGATTAATTTGAGATTTTAAATAAGCTAACTCAGTAGTAATTTTATCGTTCTCTACTTTTTTCAATCTTCGATTTATTTGTAGCACTATACCAACCAGAATGATAAGGATAAATTGGAATACTCGCTTTAGTTCTTGAAAAACTTCAAAATTCCTAAACCTGCCAAAATCATTAAACGGTCTGCCTCTGCCATGATGTTGTATTTCCATTGGTCCATGCATTTCGTCTAACGTTGGATTGTGCATTTGTTTGTCCATTTGTCTCTCGAATTCCATACTATGATCATGCCTGTGACCAATAATTACTTTTGGAACGAAGTAAGCAAACAGGAATAGGATGATTAAGAAAATGAAAAATTGAAAATATTTTTTTCCGAAATAATATTTCGGAACGATGAAAATATAATTGATGTAAAATGCGATTAGAAGCAGACAATGAAATACGAAATCTTCTTGAAATCCATCTATTCTCAAAAATTTAAAATCTGATGAAAAATCTGGTGAGAATAATATTGGAATCATAAGGAATAAAATTATTCCTATGGTATGGTAGAAAATATTGGAATAGCGTTGAAGCATAGAATATAAAAATACGTTATCGTATCTTAATTACAATAAATTGCGGTATAAACTGATATAATATCGGTAATATTATTGATGATGGTAAGGCTCGCCTTTTAATATGGAGAAGGCACGATAAAGCTGTTCTACAAAGAACAAACGTACCATTTGATGTGAGAAGGTTAACTTTGAAAGAGATATCTTCAAGTTCGCACGATTATAGATACTTTGATCAAATCCATAAGGTCCACCAATGATAAAGGTTACATTGCTTATGCTTTGGTTCATCCATTTGTTTATTTCTGCACTAAAATTTAAGGAAGAAAACTCCTTGCCATTTTCATCTAGAAGTACTACGAATTCTGAATTACTTATTTTCGATAAAATGAGTTCAGCTTCTTTTTGTTTCTGTTGTTCGAAACTTAAGTTTTTGCTGTTTTTTAATTCAGGAATTTCTATGCGTTGGAATTTGCAATAATGTTGCAATCTATTCTCATAAATTGCGATACCATCTTGAAGGTATTTCTCGGTGGTTTTGCTTATTGCTAGAAGGGTAATCTTCATGATAGAAATTAGAATTGAGATATGAGATATGAGAAAAAATCTCAAGTCTCATATCTCATATCTTTGTACTACTTAACGGATGCTCTGATAATATTCAATGCACCACCTGCTTTGAACCACTCGATTTGTTGAGCGTTGTAAGTATGGTTTACACTGATTTCATCTTTGCTGCCATCTTTATGGTTTAACACAACAGTAAGCGGAGTGTTAGGAGCAAAGCTTGTTAATCCAAGAATATCAATTTGATCATCTTCTTGAATTTTATCGTAATCAGCAGTGTTAGCAAATGTTAGAGCTAACATACCTTGTTTCTTCAAGTTTGTTTCGTGAATACGTGCGAATGATTTCACTAATATTGCACGAACACCTAAGTGGCGAGGCTCCATAGCTGCGTGTTCACGTGATGAACCTTCACCATAATTTTCATCTCCAACAACGATAGAACTAATGCCTGCTGCTTTGTAAGCTCTTTGTGTTGCTGGCACTGCACCATATTCACCAGTTAATTGATTTTTTACAGTATCTGCTTTGTCGTTCACAAAGTTGATAGCACCAATTAACATATTGTTTGAAATATTATCTAAGTGCCCACGGAATTTCAACCACGGACCAGCCATAGAAATATGGTCGGTAGTACATTTGCCTTTTGCTTTGATTAATAATTTTAATCCAGTTAAGTCAGTACCTTCCCAAGCTTTGAACGGAGCTAAAAGTTGTAAACGATCAGAAGTTTCTGATACTAATACTTGAACTTTAGAACCATCTTCTGCTGGTGCTTGAAAACCTGCATCTTCTACAGCGAAGCCTTTCATTGGAAGTTCAATTCCCTTTGGCTCATCTAATTTTACTTGCTCACCATTTTTGTTAGTTAAAGTATCTGTCATCGGATTGAAGGTTAAATCACCTGCAATCGCAAAAGCAGTTACAATTTCTGGAGAAGCAACGAACGAATGTGTATTTGGATTTCCATCTGCACGTTTCGCGAAGTTTCTATTGAATGAAGTGATGATAGAGTTTTTCTCTTGTTTTTCTGCACCATGACGAGCCCATTGTCCGATACAAGGACCACAAGCATTGGCTAAAACAACACCACCCATGTTTTCAAATATTTTCAAGTAACCATCACGATCAACAGTGTAGCGTACTTGCTCAGAACCTGGAGTAATTGTAAACTCAGCTTTTGCTTGTAGATTTTTATCTACCGCTTGTTGAGCTACTGATGCTGCACGAGTGATATCCTCATAAGAAGAGTTCGTACAAGATCCAATTAATCCTACTTCTAATTTTGTTGGCCATCCGCCTTCTTTAACTGCGTTAGCAAATTTTGATAAAGGCCAAGCTAAATCTGGCGTAAAAGGACCATTGATATGTGGTTCTAATTCTGATAAATTAATTTCGATAACTTGATCAAAGTATTGCTCTGGGTTAGCATAAACTTCAGCATCACCTGTTAAATGATGAGCAACAGCGTCAGCTAAAGCTGCAACATCAGCACGATCAGTACCTCTTAAGTAATCAGCCATTTTCACATCGTAACCGAAGATTGAAGTTGTTGCTCCAATTTCAGCACCCATATTACAAATAGTGCCTTTGCCAGTACATGAAAGTGAGTTTGCGCCTTCACCAAAGTATTCTACAATTGCTCCAGTTCCACCTTTTACAGTTAGAATTCCAGCAACTTTTAAAATAACATCTTTTGCAGATGTCCAACCAGATAATTTACCAGTTAATTTAACCCCGATTAATTTAGGGAACTTTAATTCCCAAGCTAGACCTGCCATTACATCACAAGCATCAGCACCACCAACACCAATAGCAACCATACCTAAACCACCTGCATTTACAGTGTGTGAATCGGTACCTATCATCATTCCACCTGGGAAAGCATAATTTTCTAATACTACTTGGTGGATAATACCAGCTCCTGGTTTCCAGAAACCTAATCCGTATTTGTTCGATACTGAAGACAAGAAATCGTAAACCTCTTTGTTTTGAGTATTCGCAGTTGCTAAATCTTTGTTAGCACCTTCTTTTGCTTGAATTAAATGGTCGCAATGTACAGTTGAAGGTACAGCAACTTGTGGTCTGCCAGCTTGCATAAATTGCAATAATGCCATTTGTGCAGTAGCATCTTGCATGGCTACTCTATCTGGTGCAAAATCCACATATGATTTTCCTCTTTCGAAAGCAGTAGTAGCTGCTCCATCCCATAAATGAGAGTAAAGGATTTTTTCAGTTAATGTAAGTGGTTTATTAACGACTTTTCGAGCTGCATTCACTTTGGCGTCAAGGTTGTCGTAAACCTTTTTAATCATATCGATATCAAAAGCCATTTTTATGTGTGTTAACGAGTTAAAGATGCGCGAATTTAGTAAAAATTCGTACAAATACAGAAGCTTTTGTAAGTATTTAGCTAATTTGGTATAGCTATTCCGATACCCGATACTCGCTACCCGATACTCAATTAATTCGATTCATTTTTAGACTCCAATATACTTTTCCGTGTAAGCCATTATCATTAGTCTTAGAAGTACCTGAAAACTCCATTTTAACTAAGCCTTTACTTGATATATATTGGTAAATTACGTCATCTGGATTGAAGAAGCTATCTTCTGGAAAAATATTGTATTTAACCTTTACGCAATTATATGTTGCAGTTTGATTTGTAACACCTGGTTGGCTTACTACTTCGTACCTTCTATTCTTACCATCAGGACTTTCACCCCAATGTGTACCCATCGACATATTAGAAGGGAACTGAAAAATAGGAGGATTATATACGTTTAATTCGTCAAAATCTCTTGATTTTGATGCGACATTGTAGTAGCCATCTTCTAAAAACGTCACATATTCTAATCTATTCAAGCCTAGCCATCCTTCATTAGAAACTACTTTGCATAGATAATTATTGATGACAGTATCTTTTATAATCTCTGTTATTACTGTGTCGTATTGTAAACTTGCACTATCTAAATTTGCAGTTGTAGTATCATCGTAGAAATAACTGCTTTCCATAATGTAGATAAATTTATCTCCAACATCATACTTAACCGTAACACTTTCAACAGCCGAATCCTTTTTGCAACTGCTTAATACAAGCACTGTAAAACCTAATAGGATCAATATTTTTTTCATATTTATTTTTTTTGATACTTGATACTTGACTTCTTGATTAATTGATACTTGACATTTTACCAGCTACCAGTTACCAGCTACCAGCTACCAGATACTCGAGAACCGGTATCCTTGATCCCTCCAAAACTCCATCGCCCTCGGTAATGCTGTTTTTAATCGAGGGTAAGCTTTAAGGCTATCATGAAATACAATAATAGAGCCAGATTCTGTGGCTTGTGTTGCATTATGATAACATTTTTCTGCATCTATGTTTAAATCGAAATCACCACTTAGAATATCCCACATTATAATTTTTGTGCCAGGGTAGTTCTTTTTTATGCCTTTAATTTGAGAAGGCAATATCCTTCCATAAGGCGGTCGAAATAGTTTTGTTTCGGTAAAAGAATTGCAAAGCTCAATGTTATCTAAATATATATTCGTATCTGTTTTCCAGCCGTTTAAATGGTTAAAAGTATGGTTGCCAATTGAATGACCAGCACTTTTTACTTGTTCATATATTTCAGGATGTTTTCTCACATTATCACCAATACAAAAGAATGTTGCCTTAGCTTCGTATCTTTCTAATGTTTCTAATACAAATGGTGTAACTTCGGGAATTGGCCCATCGTCGAAGGTTAAATAGATACTTTTCTTTTCATTTGGAATATCCCAAATTAAAGACGGATACATCTTTTTAAGTAATATGGGATTTTTAGTGAAATACATTATGTATAATTAAATTTACGTAACAACGCTGTTTCATTGTTTTGTAATAGCGAATTTAACATAATTTTACGAAATAGTAGTGGGTAGTGAGTATTGGGTAATGAGTAAAAATTAAATAATATGATGAAAAGAACTTTTTTGATTTTAGTGGCTTTCTTAAGTATTGGTTCTGTTAGAGCTCAGGTTTGGACTTTAGACAAATGCGTGAGTTATGCGATGGAGAACAATTTGAATATTAAGCTTTCTAAGTTAAATGTTGATTTAGCAGAAATTAACAAATTGGATTCTCGTTTTGCGATGTATCCAAACTTAAATGCTTCGGCTTCTCAATCAAATTCTTTTGGTAGAGCAATTAACCCTTTTACCAATACATACGTTTCTCAAAATGTTAGTTCAATCAATTTGAATGCTAGTTCAAACGTTACTGTATTCAATGGTTTTAATCGCATCAATAATTTCAAAAGTGATAAGGAGTCTTTAGAAGCTGAAAAACTTTCATTAGAAAAAAGCAGAAACGATATGGCATTGATGGTTATCAATGCATACATGAATGTATTATATACTCAAGATTTAGTCCGTGTTGCGAAGGAGCAATTAGAAGTGACGAAATCTCAATTGGATCGTTCAGAAAAAAATGCTGCAGTTGGAAATGCGACACAAGGTGATGTGTTGAATATTAAATCTCAAGTTGCAACCGATGAGTTGAATTTAACTACTGCTCAAAACAATGCTGATATTGCAAAATTAGATTTAATTCAACTCCTAGATCGCGACCCTGGAGAAGGATTCGAAGTTGTTCGTCCGGGAAATGTTGATCAATATTTAACTGCAAACACTTTTGCAAATTTAAAAGATGTGTATACTAATGCTGAAGCTAGTTTACCCGACATCAAAATTTTAGAATATAAATACAATGCAGCAAAATTTAATTTAGCAGCAGCAAAAGGAAGTTTATATCCTCGTTTAAATTTAGGAGCTGGTTTAGGTTCAGATTATGCCGATGTAAACCCTTTGTCGTTCAAAAATCAGATCAACAATAACTTTTCTAAATATATTTCATTTCAGTTATCAGTGCCTATTTTCAATAGTTTCAGCGCAAGAAATAATGTAAAGAGAGCAAATATTGCATTAACTTCTGCTGAGATTAACAGACAACAAGCGAAGTTGACTTTAAGTAAAAATATTCAACAAGCGATTGCCGATTTAAAAGCTGCCAAGATGAAATACGAATCAACTACGAAAAGCAATCAATCATTAAAAGAAGCTTTCAAATATAGCCAACAACGTTTTGATGTAGGTTTGTTGAATTCTGTAGATTATGGCTTGTCTAAGAATAACGTTGCTCGTTCGGAAGCCGATTTAATTCAAGCTAAATATGAATTAATACTAAGAGCAAAGCTTCTTGATTTTTATAATGGTAAACCACTAACTTTTTAATAATTTCGACCTAATTAATTTAATATCATGTTAAAGAAGAAAAAAAATATCATCGTATATCTTTCAGCATTAGTTGTTGTTCTGCTTATTGTATTAATAGTAGGTAAGAAAAAAGGATGGTTTGGTGGATCAAAAGCTGAAGAAGTAGCCGTAGAAAAGGTTGAGAAAAGAAATATTGTAGAAACAGTTTCTGCTTCAGGTAAAATACAGCCTGAAATTGAAGTAAAAATATCTCCTGATGTTTCAGGTGAGATTATCGGCCTATATGTAAAAGAAGGGGATAAGGTTAAGAAAGGTCAATTACTTGTTAAAATTCGTCCGGATGTGTATGAATCATATCGCGATCGTGCAGCAGCTGCATTAAATAATAGTAAAGCGAATTTGTCGAATGCTGAAGCTCGTTTCATTCAAGCGGAGCAAGCATTTAAACGCAATACTAAATTGCATAATGATAAAGTGATTTCTGATGCTGATTATGAGCAAGTGAAAAGTAATTACATGGTTTCTAAAGCTGAAGTAGAAGCTGCTCGTTTTAATGTGAAAAGTGCTGAAGCTTCAGTAAAAGAAGCTCAAGATAATTTGGTAAAAACAACAATTTTCGCACCAGTTGATGGAACTGTATCTAAGCTGAATGTTGAACTTGGAGAAAGGGTAGTAGGTACTTCTCAAATGTCGGGTACAGAAATGCTTCGCATTGCAAACCTAAATAGCATGGAAGTAAATGTTGATGTGAATGAAAATGATATCAACCGTTTAAGTTTAGGTGATACAGCTACAATCGAAGTGGATGCATTTATCGATAAAAAATTCAAAGGTGTTGTTACTGAAATAGCAAATTCTGCAAGTGTTGTAGGAAGCAGTGCAGATCAAGTAACAAATTTCACAGTTAAAATTAGAGTGCTTCCTGAATCATATGCTGATTTAGTTTCTAAAGACAAAAGTTTGCCATCACCATTCCGCCCAGGTTTATCGGCAACTGTTGATATTCAAACTGAAAAGGTTGCTGATATTCTAACTATTCCTATTCAAGCGGTAACTACACGCGACGATACTACGAATTTAAACGAATCACCTATCGTGAAAACTGTTGCTAAGAAAGAAGAAAACAAAGAGTCTGAAAGTAAAAAGAAAACCACTGAGAAATCAACTGATTTATTTGAATACGTTTTCGTAGTAGAAAATGGCAAAGTGAAAATGCAATTAGTGAAAACTGGTATTCAAGATGATCAATATATTCAAATCATTTCAGGTTTAACCGAAGGACAAGAAGTGGTAACAGCTCCTTATCTTTCCATTTCTAAAAAGTTGAAAAACGGTACTGCTGTAAAAGTGGTTAAGGAGGACGAGTTGTTTAAGGAAGAGAAGAAGTAGTTCGAATTTGACTTCTTGAAACTTGATTGCTTGACTTATTGACAAATTACAAAAACTAGAGTCTAAAAGATATATGTCCGTCGGAGTGTCCCCACTCCGACTTTTTTATTTAATCTCGGAGCGAGCCTGCCTGGCGCAGACAGGAACACTCCGACGAACTAATTTTATAATTCAATTAGTCAAGTTTCAATAAGTCAAGCAATCAATTATCGAGCTTCCGATCGTAAAAATTCATACAAGCTTCTCGCTTCGCTTTCAGAAATGCCTTGATTGGGCATTCTTACAGTATATAGTTTTACTTGCTCTTGTAGCTCAGGGTCTTTTTCTAACATTTTCTCAGGATTGCTTACATAGTTCATTATCCACTCTGCTTTTTTACGAGTAGTAATACCCTTCAATCCTGGTCCAACTAACTTTTCGTCGTTTAATTTATGGCAAGAAACGCATTTGTTCTCAAATGCTTGTTTACCCAATTCAACTAAGCTCTGATCTATAGAATCTGGTATGCTTACATTACTGAACTTTCCTTCGCCAATAGTAGGGTCGTATGCCTTCTCAGCGGTAGTCGTAGCAGTTGTTTGTTGTGCAGTCTCAGAACCTCCACAAGCTGTAAATAAAGCTAAAGAGGCAATAATTAATAGGTTTCTTTTCATGATTTGGGTTTTTGCAAAGATATTTCGAAAATCCGATGTTTCGAACATCTCATATCTCACATCTAAATTCTCATAATTTTGTCATTTAATAAAAGTATTAAAGTACTTGTTTGCTTTATTGAAAATAAGACTTTACTTTTGGGTATTAATTCATAACAAATCTTAATAGTATGGAAAACTTAGTAGAAAACTTTATTGATGTCAGAGTAATTGAGCCAATTAACAAGCACAAAAGAATATTCGAGCGTTTTGATGATTTATCAGCTGGAGAGAGTTTATTGATTATAAACGACCACGATCCGAAGCCTTTGTACTACCAATTATTAGCTGAGCGTGGAAATGTGTTTGAATGGTTATATATAGAAAATGGTCCGATTGAGTGGAGAGTAAACATTACACTTAGAGTAGATAATGCCGAAGAAACAGTAGGGCAGATTGCTGCAAAGGATATTAAGAAAGTAGAGATTTTTAGAAAATACGGTATCGATTTTTGCTGTGGCGGCAAAAAGTCGCTTGCAAAAGTATGTGAAGAGAAAGGCTTAGAACTTTCTGCAGTTGAGGCAGAGCTTAATTCTGCAAACGACATGGCACCACATGCGCATACAAACTTCAACGATTTCCCTTTGGATTTTCTTTGTGAATACATTGTAAATGCTCATCATTCATACACTAAAAAAACACTTCCAATTTTAGTTGAATTAGGAGAGAAGGTTGCTAATAAACATGGTGGTCGACATCCAGAACTAATTAAAATTGCCAATTTAATTGATCTAATAAATACAGAGCTTACGCTTCATATGCGTAAGGAAGAAGTGGTGTTGTTCCCTTTCATTCATCAATTAGTATCAAAATCTGACGCCGATAAAGCAAAAGGTTTGATTAAAGAACCAATTACATTAATGGAAATGGAACACGAATCAGTTGGTTCTTATTTAGAGGAGATCGAACTGTTCACAAATGGCTTCACTCCTCCAGCGAATGCATGCAATTCTTTCCAATTATTGTATCATACTTTAAAACAATTTAATGAAGATGTTCATTTACATGTTCATTTAGAAAATAACATTTTATTCCCAAAAGCTTTAGACTTAATAAAATGATAACTGCAGAAAATAAAGAAATGTTGGATGCGCCCGAAATAGTACAATTCGATGTTCGTCCGATTCTACTTGGGGGAGTAGATCCCTTACAACAAATCCTTGCGAAAGTAAATGAATTAAAGGATTCCCAAGTTTTAGAACTTACTAATTCTTTTATGCCAGTGCCTTTATTTCATCTGTTAGAAAAGAAAGGTTTTGCACACGAAATCGTATTGCATTCGGATAAATTATGTATTGTGAAATTTTGGAAAAGTAAAACTGAAATAAAACAAAACAACGAGCCGAAAGATATTCAGGATAGCGAAGATTGGGATCAAGTATTTACCAAATACGCAAGTTCTTTTGTAAATATTGATGTCCGACATTTATCTATGCCTCAACCCATGATTTCTATTTTAGAAGCAATTGATGTGTTGGGAAAAAATGAAGCACTTTATGTAAAACATCACAAAGTGCCATTGTTTTTACTACCTGAATTAGCAGAGCGAAAAATTGAATTCAGAATTCGTCGTGTCGATGATAATGAACTGCACTTAATTTTATTTCATAAATAATAGTTTGATGAATATCCCTGCAACAGATAGCAATGTAACGAAGGCAAATATAGTCTGGCCTTTTTATGCGTATGCTACTGTTGCATTTTTTGTTGCTTGTTTTTTACTTAGTCTAAATTCATCATTATTATTAGGGCATTATTTTCAGCCCATATTATTATCTATTACACATACTATGGCATTAGCATGGGGAAGTATGGTAATTATAGGAGCCACATTGCAATTGCTACCTGTATTAACTGGTAAAGCAATTAAAGAAGTAAAGCTCGCAAGATTTATATTTTATTTATCAAGTGTTAGTATACCCTTTTTAATTAATGGTTTTTATCATTTTGTATTTGGATACGTTTTTTTTATCGCAGCAATACTTTTTATTGTTGCTATTATATTTTTGGTTTGGGTTGTTTTTCAAAATGCGAAGAGTAGCGAACTAATTCAAGTGGATTTTGTGCTATCAGCAAGTATTTATTTATTGATAACCATAATACTCGGATTCTTATTAGCTTTAAATTTCAGCTATTCAGTCCTGCCTGAAAGCTCTTTGCATTATTTGAAACTGCATGCTCATTTAGGAATAATTGGCTGGTTTCTATTTCTTATTATAGGAGTAGGATCAAAATTAATTCCCATGTTTTTTATTTCGAAATATGAAAATCAAAAAATACTTAAATTGATGTATTATGTTCTTCATATTAGTTTGTTGATGTTTATTCTTAGTCAAACTTTTTTTAATGAATCAATAGTATTATACATTGGTATTTTCGGAATAATAGTAACTATTCTGATATTCATCTATTTCGTATGGAACTCTTATAAGCAAAGAATAAAGAAGCATATTGATTTGGCGATGAAAGCTGCGCCATTTTCAAAATTGATGCTTTTAGTGGGCATAGGATTATTACTATTCTCAATAGTTAAAAATGATATATCGATTACAGTGAGCTATGGGTTTGTAGTGTTTTTCGGTTGGATAAGTTTATTGATTTTAGGAATGACATTCAAAACGCTACCATTCATTATTTGGAATGATAAGTTTGCTAATTCAAAAGTTATTAAAAATCCAAAGGATTTATATTCTTCAATATTATTAAAAATAATGTTGATGATTTATATTCTTGGTGTAGTATTAACTATTGCCGGTATTTTATTGAAATTGAAGTTGATGTTAATAGCATCTACATTCTTATTATGCATAGCTGCATTATTATATTCTATAAATGTTTTTAAAATTTTATTTTTAACACCGAAACATGTTAGTGAGTGATTCCATAGAGAAAGGTATCGCCATTACAGCATTAGAGCAAGTAATGGATCCAGAAATCGGATTAAGCGTAATTGATTTAGGCTTAATCTATGAAATAAATTTTTCGGATGACGAAGTAGAAGTGGTAATGACACTTACTACACAAATGTGTCCCATGGGGAATTCGATTAAGGAAAATGTGCGTTTAACCATGGAACAATATTTTGTAAATTATACAATAAATGTTAAATTAGTTTTCGAGCCTGAATGGTCGCACGAAAACATTTCGATTAAAGGTAAAGAATTTTTAAATTCATAAAATTATGTTGAGTCATACGTGTAAATCGGCTATAAAGGCAGTTCTCTATTTATCATCTAAATTCGACACGAATTCTAAATCGACGATAAAAGATATTGCAGTACACATTGATGTAAGTGAACATACATTAGGTAAGCTTTTGCAAGTATTAGTAAAGAAAAATATTATTTGTAGTGAAAAAGGTCCATCGGGTGGGTTTTTCATTACCAAAGCTCAGCTTAAATTACCTGTGATGAGCATCATCGAAGCTATCGATGGCACGGAAATATTCAAAGAATGCGGTTTAGGTTTAACAAAATGCAATAGTGCGAAACCTTGTTCTATACATAATCAGTATAAAGCAGCACGAGATTTATTTGTAGATATTTTTAATAACAATAAAATATCTGATTTGGGAGATTCTGTCAATAAAGGCTTATCGTATCTCGTAAATTAAAATGAACATAGAGCCAGATTTATTAGTAGCCTGGGGTGGCGTTTACAAAAAGTACGAGAAACACGAACATGTTTTCTACGAGGATGAACATGCGCGTTGTTTTTATCAGATTGTTGAGGGTAGTGTAAAAATGTACAACTCCAATGAAGCTGGTAAAGAATATTTGCAAGGGATTTTTTATCCAGGGCAAAGTTTCGGAGAGCCTCCTATTTTTATTAACGAGCCATATCCAGCTTCTGCAATGTGTTTGCAGAAATCTATTATCATGAGAATATCTATCGTTAATTTTCACAAGATATTAGCAGAGTATCCAAATTTAATGGAGCGATTTGTAAAGCATTTTGCTCGTAGAATCTATAATAAATCTATAACTGCAAAAGAAATTGTAAACAATAATCCAGAGCATAGAATTACAGCATTTTTAGATTCATTTAAAAAAGCACAAGCTCCAAGTAATCAACGTTTGCTAGTTCCTTACACCCGACAAGAGATTGCTAATTTTACTGGACTCCGCGTCGAAACAGTTATCCGCACTCTGATTAAAATGCAATCTTTAAATAAAATAGAAATAGTACATCATAAATTATACTATTAACATGAAGTACAAGAATTGGGTATTAATAATTATTGCTAATCTTTTCATTGTAGCATCATTGGGTTTATTAATGCGATATAAAATTGCATTCTCATTACCATTGTTAGAGCAAAAGCATATTCAACATGCTCATTCACATTTCGCTTTTACTGCATGGATTAGTCAGGCTTTGTATTTAATGCTAATACATTTCTTAGAAAGCAATACCAGTATCGATACGAAAAAATACAATAGAATTCTATTGGTAAATACAATTCTTTCTATAGGAATGATGATATCATTTATTTTAAAAGGGTATCATATTAGCTCAAATACTTTTTCCTTTTCAATCATAATTACCTCTTTAATATTTACTTATCATTTTATAAAAGATTCTCGAAAGTTTGAGGCGCACAAATCAATAAAACCATGGTTCTATGCAGGTTTGTTATTTAATTTTCTATCAACTTTTGGGACATTCTATTTGGCTTATATGATGATCAATAAAGTGTTTCATCAAGAAACACAATTGGCCAGTGTATATTTCTATTTGCATTTCCAATACAATGGCTGGTTCATCTTTACCTGTTTAGGTATGATGTTGTATCAACTTGGTAAATCAATTACAATAAGAAATCAGGGAAGATTATTTTGGCTGTTTTTCATTAGTACATTTCCCAATTATTTTCTTTCGATCTTATGGTTGAAGATTCCAACCGCTTTATACATTACAGTTGTTATTACAGCGTTTATTCAATTAATGGTATGGTTGATTATTCTTTCAGAAATAAATAAAAACAAATCCGTTTTTAAAGCAATTTCAGATCGGTATTTTAAATGGATTTTAATTGTATTGTTTACATCATTTACGATCAAGCTAACATTACAATTATTCTCAACGATACCAAGTATTAGTCATTTGGCTTATAGTTTACGCCCAATTGTAATTGCCTATTTGCATTTAGTATTACTTGTAATTATATCCTTGTTTATTTTACAATACTTTACCAAATATATTTTAAAACTGAATACTCCACTATCCTTAATCATATTCATGGTATGTATTTTAGCAAACGAATTATTATTAGGAGTGCAAGGATTTGCGGGTATTTTCACTATAAGCATCCCTAATATTCATTTTTACCTATTTGGAGTAAGTGTTTTCATTTTAGCTAGCGTTTTATATACTTTCAGAAGTATACGTAGTTTATGATTCAACTCATAAATCTATAGTTTTTCCAGTCTTACTTTTGATTAAACAATTAAACGTTATGGAAACAATAGTTAAATCAATTTTCTTTTCAGGAATAGTACTTTGCACTGCATGTGGCTCAGGAAGTACTACCGAAAATCAAGCAACTACAGCAAGTACAGAAACTAGTGCACAAACCGGGCAATCGGGTGTACAAGATGATGTATCTAACCCAAATGTTGTTCAAGTTGCAGTTGGAAGTAAAGACCATACTACATTAGTTGCTGCAGTTAAAGCAGCAGAATTAGTAGATGCATTAAGTAATGCTGGACCGTTTACCGTATTTGCTCCTACAAATGCAGCATTTGATGCATTACCAAAAGGAACAGTAGAATCATTATTAACTCCAGAGAAAAAAGATGCTTTAATAGATATCTTACAATATCATGTGTCTGTTGGAGTTTATAAACTAGAGAATTTACAAGATGGTCAAACCATCGGGCAAGTAAATGGTGGTAACATTACAATTAGTAAAAAAGGAGAAAATGTATTCGTGAACGATAAGGCAAAGATTATCGGTACTGTGAATGCTTCGAATGGGGTGATTTATGTAATCGATCAGGTTTTAGTTCCCGGACAATAAATAATATTTGGTTATAAGATTTATTGTAATTAGAAAGCATGGAGTTTTTACTTCATGCTTTTTTTATTTCCTACCTAAGCTTTGTTGCATAATGCTTGCAATTCTTCCAGCCTTTTGTTTGATAGTTTCTGCATTCGTGCCTTCGAAATTTCTATCTACAGTTTCGTTAAATAGTTTTGTCCAACGATTGAAATCTTTAAGCTTCATTGGATGCTTCTTATCAATCGTTTTATGAATACTCATTGGGTTGCCTTCATAATCGTTATCGAAGAACAATAAGTTCTCCCAAAAGTCTGTCATAACGGGTAGATGAATATCCCAATTCACATGCATTACTTGGTTGAAGAAATGTCCAATAGTTTTGTCATTTCTCACAATGCCATAGAATTCTTTTACGATAACTTCTATGTCACTTCGGTTTTGAATATCTTTTTTCATAGTATTAATTTCTTTTGAAATTAATGATCTTTCTTATTGAATTTTATTAATGAAATCATAAACGGAATAAACATCCACACCGATAAGAGCGCTGAGGAGATTACTATTCCAATATTAGATCCAAATGTTTGTTTAAATACAGCTCCTGTAAAGCCTAACATCGCCGATTGGTCTAACTGTAGTAGAACCAAAATTCTTGATAAATCAATAGGGTTTAAGGCTGCAATCACTGCAATCCAATTTTCGACTGGGTAATCGGATAGTTGAAATAACAAAAACATTATTAAACCATCAAATAATAATGAAAAAAACAGCCACAAAAGGATAGACATTCCAATACCTTTAGCCTTATCTCTTGATAAAATAGAGCAAAGGAAGGCTAGGGAAGAGAATATCACCGTAACGATACACCCCATAGCAATCAGAATAATACCTGTGGTATTCGGGCTATAATAAAGAATTGGTAAGCCTGCTCCAATAATAAAGGAGATAATTAAGGAAATGTTTAATCCTGAAAATAGGCTAATCCATATTTTATTTCTTTTGATAGGCTGGCTAATCAGCAACTCTATAAATTCAGAACTATTGTAAATATAGATTGTTGAGAAAATTACAGAAACGAGTGGAACGTTTAGTAAAATTAAGTTTAATAAACTTAGTAAGCCTTTCGATTCATTATCTTCTAAACTAAACATACTAAAGGAAAGTACAGCCAATAGAATGGTATAAAATAAAATGATTTTATTTCTTAAGATATCGAGTATTACAAATTTGATAATTCTATTCATGCGTTTGCTCCTTTAAAATTTTAGCAATTGCTTTAGATATTTTTTGTTCGCCTGTAGATTGTTTAATTTCTTCTACTGCTTGATGAATTAAAATAGAACCATCTTGCATAAAAACTAATTCTGATACTAATTCATCAAGATCGCTTAACAAATGTGAAGTAATCAAAATCAATTTCCCATTTGCTTTTTCGCGCATCATTTTATCTTTCAATATTTCTGATGCAATAGGATCAAGGCCTGCAGTAGGTTCATCAAGAATATATACATCCGGATTAAACATAAATGCTAATGCCGCACTTACTTTTTGTGTAGTACCACCCGAAAGTGTGCGCATTCTTTTATTCAATATAGATTGAAGTTTATATTCTGAATAAAGTTCATCATCTAATTCTTTAGTACTGCCACGAAGTTCTTTCATCATTTCGAATATTTGCCCAATGCTCATATTCTCAGGATATCTACCTATTTGAGGCATGTAACCAATATGTTTACGATAAGATGTTTCACCCGCAATAGATTGTCCGTTGAAAAGTATTTCACCTTTATCAGGCAATACCATTCCAAGAATACTTTTAATCATGGTTGTTTTACCACAACCATTTGGGCCTATTAGAGCAACACATTTCGATTGATTAAAGGTGGTAGAAATTCCTTTAAGCACTTCGAGTTTATTATATTTTTTCTGTATGTTTCTTAATTCTATCATATCACTACAGCGTTCATTCTCGGTTTATTATCGATAAAATTTTCTGGGGTTAAGCTTGGGATTATTCGCTCAGATTTGTCGAGTAAGGTAATCATAAAACTTCTGAAGAGAAGCATTAAGGAGTTGTTCGACTCAACCATTACAGAGAAAAGACTAAGCGGACGATAAGGCACATCTCCAATTTTATCTTTATTTAAATCGTAACCCTCATATTTATCCCAATAGTTTTCATCAAAATTATTTAATACTAAAGTTCCATTTGTACTGATGTCGAAAGTGTTTCCAAAGAAATTATTCTGACGAATGGTATTATCCATACAGCTCGCTTGAATTTTCATTCCCCAGCCGTTCTCCTTGAATTCATTATGCTCTACAAGAATACGGTTAGTGCCTTCCATGTATATTCCAGTGGTATTATTATCAAATTTATTATGAAGGATATAACTATCAGAAATTTCTTTTAGTAAAAGTCCATAGGCAGCATCGCCCCAATTATTGATAAAATAATTATTGAACATTTTAACACGATGGGTAAACATTACAGCTACACCGGCGCCATTATTTTTGAATACATTTGAAATGTATGAATCGTCGTTAGAAAACATAAAGTGCAAACCATAGCGGATATTGCTAAAAGAAATGTTTCTCCAAATAATAGAATTCGTTACGAATTCAAAATAGATTCCATCTCTATGACCATTGATTCTATTGGCTTCTATAATTAAGCTATCGCTTTTCCAACAATGAATACCATTGCCAATTTGTTGTTCATCAACACCATTGGAATGAATATAGTTATTGTTGATTTTGCATTTTTTACTTTGTTGAAGATAGATGCCGAAAAAGTTATTGCTTAATTCATTATTTTGAATTTGCACACCACTACTTTGAAATACTTTTATTCCTCCTGGATCATCGAGTGTTGCATATCCAGAGTTTTGTACTACAAAACCATCTATAAGTACATTGTCTGCTTTGATAGTAAGTATTTCAGTTTTATGTTCACCATCTAAAACAGGTTTGTTAATTCCAAAGCATTTAATGCTCTTGGTAATGATGATATTCCCTTCTTTGTACAAGCCTTCATGTACAAAGAGGGAATCACCACAGTTTAGTTCAGATATTGCGTTTGTAATATATTTATGAGGATAGGATTTCCCCACATGTATTGATTTTGCTGAAGAAAATGATGTTAGAAAAATAAAAAATAATATAGATAAATTTCTAATCATTACTTAGACATAATTGAATCCCACATAACTAACTCACCCTCAAAATATGCTGAATAATGTTTTGCAGAATCTGCATTAGTAAAGGCTGCAATACCACCACCCATTGGGCTAGAGATATTATCAGATTTTACAAAACTTAAACTTTCTGATTTTGTAAGGGCGTGTGTATTTATAAAATCAGTAACGTAGAATGTTTTAATTTTTACTCCAGTAGGATTTCCTTCTTTAACGTAAGAAGCCATACAACCAAGATCATCGAATTTAAATGCTTTACCATGATCTGTTTTTAATTCGCAAGCAAATTTGGGATCAACGATAGTCATTTTACAATAATCGCAATTGTCTTTATTGTAATTAATAGGTGCAGGTTGATCATTATTACATGCAGTTAAACTGCTAATTCCAATTAATAAAGCAATAACACTTGCAGATTTCTTCATAGATACTTTTTTATTTTCTAACCAAATTCCTATCAACATAAATAGACCTGATAAGATAAATAAAATCCCACCGATATCTGGAATAGAATAAGCTCCGAAATTCAATAATTGTTTAAACCCTATTAAAGGAGGTTGATATGCCATACCTGGAACAATAATCGCGGCTTCAGGATTTAAATTATGTCCGTAATCGTATTCCCATCTCCAAAAGTCGATCATCGCAACAACACCGAAAGCAACAAAGGCAAAGAATAAAATGTACAATAGTTTTTTGTTCTTTAACAGAGCAACTAGAATAGTGAATAAAGCGTAAAATCCAATAATGTAAGGGAGAACGGTAAACTCTACAAAGTCGTTTGCATGTAGTGTTTTCATTCCGATATAATGATTTAAACCGTTGATGATATCAACAGCACCTGCTAATTTATTTGAATAAATAAGCAAACGTAATCCTTCTGGATATTGTGGTGCATCTAAATCGATTCTCCAAATAGGAACAAAAATCGAAATGATTAAAAATACACCAGCGAGAAGTAATAGTAGTTGAGTGATTTTTTTCATGATAAATGAAAATAAAGAGGGAGCAGCTAATGCTCCCTCAAGATGTAATTATTTTGCGCTGTTTGCAGCAGCAGTATTTCCTAAACTGAAAGTTAATGGAACATTACTTCCTTTAGGTGATACGCGAACGTATCCTTGCATTTCTTGATGTAAAGCACTACAGAAGTCGGTGCAATATATTGGATACATACCAGCTTTTTCTGGAACCCATTTAAGAGTAGTAGTTTCTCCTGGCATAATTAATAGCTCAGCATTGTCTGCACCTTTCACAGCGAAACCATGTGGTACATCCCAATCTTGTTCTAAGTTAGTTACGTGGAAGTAAACTACATCACCTACCTTCACACCTTCAATATTATCAGGAGAGAAATGTGAACGAATAGAAGTCATGTACACATGTACAATATTTCCTTCTCTTACTACTTTAGATTCTTTTTCACCTTTAGTAGCATACTTATGTTTGTTCTCGTCTATTTTGAAAATTTTCACTTGATTTTTAGAAATCAAATCAGCTGGAGCAGCTTGAGCATAGTGAGGTTCGCCAATAGTTGGGAAGTCTAAAATCAACTGCATTTTATCGCCAGAGATATCAAACAACTGAGCACTTTGAGATAATTCCGGACCAGTTGGTAAGTAACGATCTTTAGTGATTTTGTTGTAAGCGATTAAATATTGTGGAGATGGTTTTTTACTATCACCACCTGGGATACATAAGTGACCAACTGAGTAGAAAGTAGAAGCTCTATCTAAAACTTTTAAATCTTTGATATTCCATTTCACAACTTCAGAAGATACGAAGAATGAAGTGTAAGCATTTCCTTTACCATCAAACTCTGTATGCAATGGACCTAAACCTGGTTTTTTAACTTCACCGTATAAAGCTGATTCGTATTTAATAACTGGAATTCCATCGTATTCGCCATCGTAAGATTTGCTAGCGATTGCTGATTGAATTTTATCAAAACTAAATACAGGAATTAATGCTGCTAATTTACCACTACCTACAATGTATTCACCTGATGGGTCAACATCGCAACCATGTGGAGATTTAGGGCAAGGAATCATGTAACAGATATCTTTTAATTCTTTAGCATCTAATACTAACACTTCATTAATAATTTCTGAAGTTGCAGTATGAGTTGTTTCATTGTAAGAATTGTGAGCATATTTAACAGTTTCTTTTTTACCTTTCCCAGCTTTGATATATTCTTCAGCTTTTTTCCAGTTTACAGCCATGATAAAATCTTTATCTTTTTGTGAAGCGTTAACTTCTAATAAAGTATTTGCTTGTTCTGTATTATAGCAAGAGAAGAAGAACCAACCGTGCGATTTACCTTTACCAGCATGACTCAAATCGAAGTTCACGCCAGGGCAACGGATTTGAAATGATAAACTCATTTTACCTGTTTCTTTATCAACACCAATAAAACTTAAGTGACCTTTAAAGTTTTGTTTGTAAGTACTAATAGGAACATCACCAACTGTATTATCGCTAGGTACGCTGAAACGAGTTCCCGCAACAACATACTCAGTGTTCTCAGTAATGAAAGGAGAAGAGTGGTTACCTGCACTGTTTGGTAATTCAATAATTTCCGCAGTTCTAAAAGTTTTTAAATCGATACGCGCAACACGGGGTGTATTGTTTGCATTTCCAAATACCCAACGACCATCGATTTCACCGTTAGTTTGAGATAATTCTGTATGGTGCAAATCGTCCCATGGAATCATACCATGAGAAGTGTTTAACATTGGTTTCGTTTCTTCAGAATATCCCCAACCTTTCTCAGGATCTACCGAGAATACAGGAATTACTCTTAATAAACGACCACTAGGTAAACCATACACACTCATCTGACCGCTGAAACCACCACTCACAAAATTGTAGTAAGTATCATACTTGCCAGGAGCAACGTATGCTTTTTCTGCAGCATCGCCCGATACTGCATTGCCTGCATTTTTTGGCTTGCAAGCATTTAGTGAAACTAATGCAGTTAGTGTAATTGCAGTAGCTATAAAAATATTTCTTTTCATATTGTATTGATTATAGTTGTATTATTTTACTCCGTCATTTTTACGCATGAACTCTAAAATATGTCGAGCTTCGTCGTCTGATAATCCTTGATTAGGCATTCTTACTAAACAGATTTCTAATTGCGCTTGAATTTCTGGATCTTTGTCGATCATTGGATCTGGGTTTGTAATAAAGTTCATAATCCACTCTGGAGCTTTACGAGAAGTTACACCTTTCCATCCTGGTCCTACTAGTTTTTCGTCAGTTGTTTTATGGCATGAAGAACATTTTACTCCGTATACTGCTTCACCATCTTTTGCCATTCCCTGATCTAAGGCTGCGGGTAAATCTACATGCGAGTATTTTCCTTCCCCACGCTTAGGGTCGTAAGTAGAAACATCAGCAGTAGCTGCAGGTTGTTCAGTTGTAGTAGTTTGTGCTTGCTCAGAGCTTCCTCCGCATGATGCAAGTACTAAACTCATGGCAGATAATATGAATAGCTTTTTCATAATTTGATATAATTTTTTGTTTTGATAGAACAAAGATGAGGGGTATATTTTCTATCGTTTATGATTACAATCATAATTGCAGATATTAGTTATCCCCGGGGTTGAAACCCCGGGTCACGAATGTTCGTCGGAGTGTCCTCGCTCCGACATTTTTATTTATTGTCGGAGCGAGGACGCTCCGACGAACAACGACCAAGGACTAAAAATTCGATTTAACAACATTATAGCTATATTTGCCACATAAACTAATCTGATATGTTAAAGCTGGATGCGAATGCAAAGATTGCGGTTGTAGGAGGTGGAAGTTGGGCTACTGCTATTGTAAAGATGCTCTGCGATGCAAAGCATGAAGTGCGTTGGTGGATGCGCGATGAGAACGCAATTGACAATATCCGTAAGTACGGTCATAACTTAAATTATTTAAGATCTGCAGAATTGCATATTAATCCAGATCATGTTAGTTCAGACATGAATAAGATTATTGATGATGTAGATTGCATTATTTTTGCTATTCCTGCAGCTTTCTTGCATACTTCTTTGCAAGGTATCGACCCAGAATTATTCAAATCAAAATTTATTGTTTCAGCTATTAAAGGAATTGTTCCTGAATATAATTTGATTATTGGTGATTATTTCAGAGAAATTTACCAAGTGCCCGTTCAGCAAATCCTTGTAATCAGTGGTCCTTGTCATGCTGAAGAGGTTGCCCTTGAAAAACTTTCATACTTAACAATTGCTTGCGAAGATTTAGAAAATGCTCAAACTTTTGCAAGCTTTCTAAATACTCGTTATATCAAAACTACTACTAGCGATGATATTTACGGTACTGAATATGCCGCCGTGTTAAAAAATATTTACGCAATTGCTTCAGGCATTTGCCATGGATTAAATTATGGTGATAACTTCCAATCGGTATTAATTTCGAATGCTATTAGAGAGATGGAAGTATTTTTAGCAGCTGTTCATCCAATCAATCGAGACATTAAAGAATCGGCCTATTTAGGAGATCTTTTAGTAACAGCATACTCTCAATTCAGTAGAAATAGAACCTTCGGAAATATGATAGGGAAGGGCTATTCTGTTAAATCTGCTCAATTCGAAATGGGTATGATTGCGGAAGGTTATTATGCTGTAAAATGTATTCATGAAATTAATCGCACTGTAAAGGCTCATATCCCTATTTGCAGAACGGTTTATGGGATTTTATATGAAAATATTTCCCCATTAATCGAGATAAAACTACTCTCAGAAAAGCTTAACTAATACAAAGCTTATATTATCTTTGTTGTTGTAACAAACAACATCGAGTAACGTACAACAATTTGTGAGAGGCAGGCTTAGATTAAAATATCTATTATTCATTTTTATTGCCCTTTGCTTGAATGCTTATCAAGCGAAATCCCAATGTATTGCCTTAATCGATCCTATAGGCGACACTTCAACAGCCCCTACATATGTTAATTGTATAATCGGTCCTAGCCCGGCAAACGTTTCCCTTTCATTTATCAATGTTAATGCACTTACAGCCTCTACTATTAATTGGGGTGATGGTACAGCAACGCAAAATTTTGCAGGTGGAATTTTAGCCGGACAAATATTAACGCATGTTTATCCTGCTGCAATCGATACTTATTTGATCACAATTACTCAAACGGCTCCTGCCTGTGTTATTCAAGCTCATTTTATAAACGAAAGAAGTGTAATTGCACAAATTGCTCCTCTTACTGGTAGTGTAACTACCGTTTGCGCGCCGAATGTAATTCAGTTTGTAAATAAATCAACAAACGTATCTGTAACTACAGTTTTTACTTTAGATTTTGGTGATGGTACACCTGTCGATACCCTTGATTATACTAGTGTTGGAGATACTATCCCGCATTTATATCAACGAAATACAGTTAGTTGTAATACAGTAGTAACACTTACGGCTCGCAATAGATGTACAGGAAGTGTTGTGTCGACAAATACATACGGACCAATACAAGTTTATGATAAAGATTCGGCTGTAATTAATGCGAATAAAACTACCTTATGTTACCCAGATACCACCGTTACTTTTACGAATAATACTGTTCGAAATTGTGTGCTCGATGGTAATGCACAGCAAAGGTACGAACGATGGATTATACCAAATTATAAAGGCCCAGGTTTAGATAGTGTAACCGCTTGGATTCCTTGGCCACCTAGTGGTGCTAGAACGATGTCTTTCCCCGGTGGTCCTACTCGCCCGCGCACATATTCCATAATGCTTTTAGATAGTAGTTTTTGTGGAGTGGATACAGCTATTCGAACGATAACTATTATTGATCCGCCAAATGCTTTCTTTACTTCTATCGATACAGTTTGTGGGGGCACGAGTATTAGCTTCACAAATGCAAGCACTGTAGGGATGAATTATGCTTGGGATTTTGGAGATGCAAGTACTAGTTCAGCAACTAATCCTACACATACATTTACCAATACTGGTGCAACAATTACATCATTTAATGTTAGATTAATTGTTAGCAATCCTGCAGGTTTTTCTTGTAGAGATACTTTCATAAAAACGGTATATGTTTTACCTCGACCAACATCGAACTTCTCGCAAAATGGTACATCCGGAAATGTTAGTGGATGCGATTCATTAGTAGTTGCATTCGCCGATTTATCTACTAATGCTACGCAGTGGAATTGGGATTTTAATGATGATGGAGTGATTGATTTTACTGGGCAAACACCTAGTTCAAGAAAGTTTTTTACAACAAGTACGATTCGTTTATTTGTAGTATCAGCAAATGGATGCGTTCATAATCGAACTCGTACTGTTACCATTTACAAAACGCCTGTTGCAAATTTTAATGTGGCGAGTGTATGTGTAAATCAGCAAGCATCGTTCTCAGATGCTTCAACTCAATTCCCAGGAAATGCAATTACTACTCGTTCATGGAATTTCGGTGACCCAGCTTCTGGAGTAAATAATACCTCAACTCAAACTAATCCGAATCATACCTTCACAACACCAGGGCTATACAATGTTCGTTTAATTGTTCAATCTGCAAACTCTTGTCCGGATACAAATATTCAACAACTAAATGTTCAGTTTCCTCCAACTGCAAATTTCAATCCAAGTGTTATATCTGGTTGCTCTCCTTTAGTTGTAAACTTTACTAATATCAGTTCGAATGCCGATCCTAATTTTTATGTATGGAAAGTTGGGAATTCTACTTTTAGTACAAGTGCAAACGCTCAGAGAACCTTTATTAATAATGGTTCTAGCAACGATACTATTCGTGTTAAACTTGTTGCACAAACTACATTTGGTTGCAAAGATTCAATTGTGAAAACGATTGTTGTGTTCCCTAATCCAATTGCTGGAATTTCAGTTTCTGCAATTCCAAGTTGTATACCTAGTCCGGTTAATTTTTTAAATTCATCTATAGGTGCAAATACATTTACTTGGGATTTTGATGATGGAAATACTAGTAATTTGCCTAGCCCATCTCATCAGTTTGCAAATAATACAAGCCAGATTAAAATTTATAATGTTTCACTAATTGCACGAAATACTCAGAATTGCACCGACACTGCTTTCATCCCAATTTTAGTTTTCCCAGATCAAACATTCACAATTGCAACAAATGTAGATAGTGGCTGTTCTCCACTTGCTGTAAACTTCCCCTCATTCCCTGGTATAGTAAGTTACCATTGGGAATTTGGCGATGCACAATCATCAACAGAACCTGCACCTAAACATACATTTACGAATTTAACAAGTAGCCCTGTAAGCTATACTAGTCGAGCAATTCTAACGAATTCATTTGGTTGTAGAGATACTGTTTTTAAAACAACAAGAGTGTTCCCTTTACCGAGTTCAATATTTAGTCCTGATAAAATTTCTTCTTGCTCACCAGATACTTTTCGATTTGTAAATTCATCAAATGCAGGTACAACTTATCGTTGGTATTTTGGTGATGGAGATTCATTAATTACATCAAGCAATGCTACAGTTAAGCATAATTATGTTAATAATTCAACTGCTCCAATTCAACGAACAGTAACATTAGTTTCTGTTAATGCGAATTCGTGTAATACTATTTCCACTCAAAATATTATTATTAATCCATCTGTTAAATCAAGCTTTAGTATAGATACTGTTCAGTGTTCTCCATATCGAGCGTTTACAGATAATAGGTCGATTAATGGGAATAAATATTATTGGTATCTTAATAATTCATTAATAGATTCTTCGCAGAATAAACTAGTTGAAATAGTAAATACATCAGGTGTTGACCAATATTATCAAATTAAACTAAGATGTATTTCTTTATTTGGTTGTATTGATGATACTACTATCGTCGTTAGAATTCTACCTCAACCTAATTCAGATTTTATTACAGATGTTTCTGCAGGTTGCGAACCATTAACAATAAACATTACGAATCAATCTACTGCAGGTATTAGTTATCATTGGGATTTCGGAGATGGTGAACAAAGTACAAATGCAAATGCTACGTTTAGCAAAACATTTCAGAATACTACTCGTGTACCTATTGAACGGAAAATTATGCTTGCAGTTGAAAATGGATATAATTGTGTTGATACTTTTTACAGAACAATTTCTGTCTATCCAAAAGTACTTGCTGGATTTAATTTAGATGATACACTTTCTTGTAGTCCTTTAAAAATTCAAACACAAAATATTTCAGAAAATACCTTAACATATGCATGGTATGTAGATAATAATTTAGTAGATACCAATGCCAATCCGAGTATCACTATAACGAATAGTTCTGCAACGGAACAAATTTCAATTGTTCGATTAGTTGCTACTTCTGCATATGGTTGCAGCGATGAGTATACACAAAGAGTGCATATTCTTCCTGTGCCTACTGCCGACTTTTTTATTCCGAATTCAACCATAAAATTTCCTGTATCAACATTCAGTTTTGTTAATCAAAATATACAAGCAGGCTTTACATATAAATGGTATTATGGCGATGGAGATAGTTCTTTAATAGCAAATGCACCTAGTCATACTTATGCTAATCCGGGTAGTTATACTGTTACCTTAATTGTGTCGAACAATCAATGTTCAGATACCATTCGAAGAATTGCAACAATAGAACCACCAACACCAGTAGTTCGTTTTACGGGTACAGGAATTGGTTGTGCACCATTAACAATTCGATTTTCAAATACTAGTTTATATGCTGATGAATACGAATGGGATTTTGGTGATGGTTTTAAATCGAATGAAGAAAATCCTGTACATACTTATGTAGATGGAGGAACTTATTCTATCAGTTTAATTGCAAGAGGTAAAGGTGGACAAGCATTAGATGTGCATGTAGATAGTGTAGAAGTTTATGGCTCTCCGAGAGCATATTTTATTGCACAACCGAAAGTTGTTTTCATTCCAAGCGACCCTATGGTTCTTTTCAATTTAAGTGAAAACGCATCACAATTTTTATGGGATTTTGGTGATGGATTTACATCGACGGAAGTATCGCCAACACATTATTATTTAGAAGCAGGAGAGTATAACATTACTTTAATTGCAAAGAATGAGTTCGGTTGTATGGATACCTTTCTAATAGAAAAAGCAGTGAAGGCTGAAAGTGGCGGAAATGTTAAAGTTCCGAATGCTTTTACCCCAAATCCGAATGGAGGCAATGGAGGTTACGTGGTAAATGGAGAATACAACAACGATGTATTTTATCCGATGGTAGAAGGTGCGGAAGATTATAGATTTACAGTATATAATAGATGGGGAGAATTACTCTTCGAAAGTAGAGATATAAAAATTGGTTGGGATGGATATTATCGTGGAGTTTTGTGTAAGCAAGATGTATATGTTTGGAGAGTTGAATTATTCTTTTCAGACGGCACTAAAAAAACTACGACTGGGGATTTGTTATTGCTAAGATAATGTTGCAGTGTTCGTCGAAGCGTCCCTGTCTGACGCCAGGCAGGCTCGCTTCGACAACAAAGATAGAGAAGTGCGAATGTAACCTAGGGCTTTAGCCCTAGGATTGTCGGAGTGAGGACACTCCGACGAACGACACTCCGACGAACAATAAAATGAGAAAATTAAAAATGATATTGGTTCTTTTGACGTGTATGCTTACGGCTTACGCGCAGGATCCTCAATTTTCTCAATCGTACGCAACGCCATTGTATTTGAATCCGGCGTTTACAGGAGCGAATAAACATCAGCGTTTGGTGTTGAATTACAGAAATCAGTGGCCGGGTGCCCTAGACAATGGATTTGTTACTTATTCGGCTTCGTACGATTTTAATTGGTCGGCTCTAAGAAGTGGTTTGGGTATATATGTGATGCAAGATAGAGCAGGGATGAGCGCACTGAAATATCAGACCATTGGAGGTTTATATGCCTATGATGTTAAGTTGACAAAAAAATTGAATTTGAGAACAGGATTCCATGTTGCTTATTCACAGAAAAATATAGATTTCTCAAGATTATTATTCAATGATCAGCTAGAACGAGGAGGAGGTCCGTCTTTCGAGGCAAATAAATATTTCAATGTTAGCTTTTTGGATTATAATGTTGGGGCCTTATTGTATTCTGAAAAAGCATTTATCGGTTTCGCGGCACATCATTTAACAGAGCCAAACGAGTCGTTTATTGGATTTGATAGTAATATTCCTAGAAAATATACTTTACACGGAGCCTATACTTTCGATTTAAATGTATCTGGGGCTAAAAAATCGATTATGCCTAGTTTCAACTTTAAAAAGCAAGGGAATTTCGATCAATTAGACCTTGGGGTGTATTATAATCATGAACCACTTGTGCTTGGTTTATGGTACAGAGGCATTCCAATTACAGGATTAAATGCTAAAGATTACTTGAATAACGATGCATTTGTAATCCTATTGGGCTATTCTATGGAAGATCGTCCTTTGAGGGTAGGATACTCGTATGATGTTACAACTTCTGGATTGTTCCAAAAATCAGGAGGAAGTCACGAAATATCAGTGATTTACGAATTTAATGGAGGCTTAAAATTCGGTAAAAGCTCAAAATACAACAGAAGGCCAATTCCATGTGCTAAATTCTAGTTAAAACTCCTCAAAATGTTAATATCTACTTAATAAACAAGCGGAAAAATATTTTTACCTTTGTTAGCTATTTTGCTGAATAAAGATGCTTAAAAATAAATCGCTGTTAATATTGCTTGGATTACTGTGCTTTGTGCAGTTTTCGGCATTCTCTCAAGACACCATTCGAATTATGCAATATAATTTGTTTAGGTATGGAGAAACGAATAAAGAGCCTTCAGTAAAAAATCCTCTTTTAAGTACTATTGTCAATTATATTCAACCAGATATTATCGGAGTGAACGAACTTTCATCAACTACCGATTATGCTCAGAATGTTCAGAATGGAGCCTTAAATATTAATGGAGTTACTTCATGGAGACGAGGGAAATTATCAAGAGCAGGAGCAGACGCATCTCTTACAAATACGATATTCTATAATTCTAATAAATTCACATTACTTAGTCAGGATACGGTTAGTGTAGTTCAACGAGAAATTACTGCTTTCAATTTTTTATATAATGATAGTAATAGTGTAAAAACGAAAGACAGTATTTATTTCACAGTAATCGTTTTACATTACAAAGCAGGCAATGGTTCTGCAGAAACTGCAACACGCGGACAAGAAGCCAATTCAATTGTTAATTATATCAATTCATTTGGTAAGAGTAAAAACATCATCATCATGGGCGATTATAATGTTTACTCGAATACTGAACCGGGCTTTGCGAGTTTAGTTACAAATACAGATACTTTCAATCGTTTAGTTGATCCTATTAATAAATTAGGAGCTTGGAATAATAATTCTACCTACGCTAACATTCATACGCAATCTACACATACTACACAAACTGGGGGTTTCTCTAGTGGAGGAATGGACGATCGTTTTGATATTATGTTGTGTTCAAAATCTTTGATGAAAGATTCTTCGAACATGCGTATCCTTCCATCAACGTATATTCCTGTTGGGAATGATGGTCAACATTTTAATTTAGCGATTAATGCTGCACCAACAAATACTTCAGTTCCAACGGATGTCTTAAATGCATTGTACAACATGTCGGATCATTTACCGATACGTGCTGATTATGTAATCACTCCTAAGAAGCCTGCAGCGCAAAGCGTTTCGGAGGTGTATAAGAAATTTGATCATCAGGTTACAGTGCAAAATCCATTTGCAAATGAATTGAATGTTCATGTTGCTGGAGCTTTATTAAATAAGAATTTGAATTTCGATTTATACGATATCAATGGAAAGAGAATATATACAGTGAAACATAATTTCACGGATAACGATATGGAATTTTCTTTACCATTCGAATTGAAAAAAGGAGTATATATATTGAAAATTAAAAATGATTCAGGTTGGGTAATCCAACGTAAATTATTGAAGAAATAAAAATGATATTAACGAAGAATATAGTAAAAGCGATAATTCTAGGCTTAGTAAGTTTTTCAACTCTTGAAGCAAATGCGCAAGCATCTTTTCAAGAGAAACAAACTACAGCTGGAAATATTCGAATGACGGTTAATAATTTAGGGATGATCGGAAATGCTTTCCGTGGATCATATAGTGTTTTGAATTATTCATCGTGTGAATTCCCTGCAGGTTCTGGTATTGAACATTTATTCCAAGGTGGCTTATGGATTGGTGGATACATCAATGGTTCGCAAGTTGCTGTTAGTACAGGTGCTATTGACGATGCTAGTGGTTATACTACAGGTAAGCAGAACTTCGAGTTTACAGCGAATGTAGGTTCTACCATGACAGAGCGTTCAAGTTTAATTGATAACCCATTGTATCAAACTTCAGCCATTTCTCATCAAGATTTCGTTTCAGATTTTACAGATAAAAACACAACTGTTCCAGGAACAAATATTTTAATCAACAATCACTTATTCCCTTTAGGAGCAGACGTTCATTTCGAATCGTATAACTATAATTTCAATTTCGCGAATTACTTCGTGATCTTAAATTATGTAATTACAAATAATAGCACGAACACCTGGGATTCAGTGTATGTAGGCTATTGGAAAGATGGTGTAGTAAGAAATGTAAATGTTACAGCACCTGGAGGTGCAGCATTTTTCAATAAAGGTGGAAATGGATATTTAGATTCTCAGTACATCGCTTACGAGTTTGATGCAAATGGTGATATTGGTTTTACAGAAAGTTATGTAGGTTTGAAATTTTTAGGCGCGATTGATAAAGATGGATTAGCACATCCATTAGTTCGTCCGAATTTCCAAGCACATTACAATGCTTGGCAATTTCAAAATTCAGCAGATCCATTGTATTTCTCACCAAGTGATGATAATCAGAAATACGGAAAAATGACGCAAGGTTTGAATAACCGTCCGGATTGGGAAACGATTATTCGCCCTACACTTCGTCAGGCTAACAACCGTTCTCACTTAATGTCGGTTGGTCCGTTCAAAAGAGTAGCGCCTGGAGAAAGCATCAATGTTTCTTTCTCATTAGTTTGTGCGAAGAAAGTAGAAGATGGAAATCCGAATACCGCTGATAATGATGTTCAGAAAGGAATTTTATTGCAAAATTCATTGTTCGCACAAACAGCATACAATGGAGAAGATGCAAACTTCAACGGGGTTTTAGATCCAGGAGAAGATAGAGATGAAGATGGAAAAATCACAAGATTTGTATTGCCATCTCCACCAAATATTCCACGTACAAAAATTGTTGCTGGAGAAAATAAGATAGATGTTTATTGGTCGAAAAATGCAGAATCGTCTATCGATCCAATTTCTAAGAAAAAAGATTTCGAAGGATATCGCTTATACAAAACTACTGCAGGTTTTGATGTTACAGGAACGCAAGACATTGCTAAATCATTAAAATTAGTTGCAGAGTTCGACCGTAGCGACAATAATTTATTTAGTAACACAAGTTTTTCAGCAGTGCAATTGGCAGATTCTATTACGTTTGGCGATGTAGATGCAAATGGAGATACTATTTATTATTTCTATAAATATACTTTCGATAATATTCAAAACGGATGGCAACATGCGATTGCAATTACTGCATTCGACCAAGGTGATGAAATCAATAATTTAGAATCATTAGAGTCGAGTACCATTCCGAGTATGAAAAGAGTTTTCCCTGGAATGAAAGCAAATGATGATTTCAAAAACGGAGATCCATTTGTTTATCCAAATCCATATTACGGAGTAGCAGCTTGGGAGGGATTGAGTAAAAATCCAGAAGACAAAAAAATATACTTTGCGAATTTACCATCGCAATGCCAAGTAAGAATTTATTCTTCAGCAGGAGATTTGGTAGATGAGTTTACGCATAACGAATCATATTCAGGTAGTGATATACGTTGGATGAGTACATACTCAGACCCAACGCATACTAAGTTCTCAGGAGGAGAGCATGCATGGGATTTATTATCAAAAGACAATCAAATTATTGCAAGAGGAACTTATTTGTTTTCAGTAAAAGACACAAAAACTGGAAAGACATATAAAGGGAAGTTTGCATTGATAAAATAACGTTGTTTGTCGAAGTGTAAGGTGTTCGTCGGAGTGAGGACACTCCGACGAACGGTGCAAAAATGTCGGGACACTCCGACGAGTAACCTAGGGTTTTAACCCTAGGATTGAAAGAAAAATAAAAACAAAAAATAAAATGAACAAAAAACTACTTTCATTAGCATTCTTTTTGCTAGTGGCATTTGCAGCGAACGCGCAATATCCACTAAAGACGATTGCAGAAGTGCAAACGGTATCGCAACAAGATTTAGCAGCAGGAAATGATGCATCACCATTAGCAATTACAGATACTGTACGTATCCGTGGAGTTGTAATTATGGATGCAGGTTTATCAACTATCGTTGGTGGTAAACAAATTTGGATTCAAACAAATAATGGAACTCCATTTTCAGGTATAGATGTTTACCAACCTTTCCCAGGTACTGGAACTCCTGGTGATGCTGGTACTGGTATCTTATCATTAACAGAAGGTGACTCTGTAGAAATTACTGGTCATGTTGAGGAATTCCAAGGTGAAACTGAATTCGTTCCAAACAATACGAATCCTGCAACGCCAATTCAAATTTTAGGAAGCGGCATCACTGTAAAATCAAAATTAATTACAGTAGCAGAATTGAACGACATCAACAGAAATAATATACTTACTACAGGTGAGCAATATGAAGGTATGTATGTTGAATTACAGAATTTAACAGTTTCTTCAGTAGATTATTTCGCAAACGGTTCACGTGTAAGTTTCAACGTAATTGATGCTTCAGGAAATAAGATGAACGTTTCAGATCGTTTCTCATCTTTCCGTTTACCAGCAACAGGTGGAACATTCGTTCCTCCAGTAGTAGGCGATTTTATCAATTCTATTAAAGGAGTTTTACTTCACTCTAAAAATAACAGAGGTTACGAATTACATCCTATCAAACCTTCTGATGTAAACTGGGGAGCAGCAGCTCCTGCAATTTCTGGTATCACTAGAAACTTTGTTGTTCCTACAAACACAGATGCAGTAATGATTTCAGCAAACATTACAGATCAAGAAGGTGTAGATACAGCAGTATTATATTATGCAGTTGGTGCAACTAGCAATAATTACATTGCAGTTCCTATGACAGCTAATGGAAATTTATATTCAGCAATGGTTCCTGCTCAAGCAGAAGGTTCTATTGTTAAGTATTACATCATGGCTAAAGATGCTTCTCCTGCAAATTTAACTAGTCGTATTCCTAACGTACCTGCAGAAGATCCAAAATTCTATGTAGTTAGAAATAATGGTTTAACTATTTACGATGTTCAATACACTCCATTCAAATCTGGAAACTCAGGTTTCGTAGATCAAACAGTTACTGTTAGTGGTGTTGTTACTTCATCAGTTTCAGATTTAGGATACATTCATATTCAACAAGAAAACCAAGGCTCTTACGCTGGTATTTTCGTAGCAAACGGAACAGGTTTATCAACTTTATTAACTGGTGAAAAAATTACAGTTACAGGTGTTGTTGAAGAATACTTCGGTTTAACTCGTTTAAAAAGTGTTACTTCAGTAGTGAAAAATGGAATGGGTACTATCACACCAATACTTGTAGATGTTGACTCTTTCAGAGTTGCTAGTGCAACCGGTACTGAACCATACGAAGGTATGTTAGTGAAATTTGCTCCATCAAATGGATTATACATTGTTAATCAAAATGCTGATGATCCAAGTAATTTCGGAGAGTACCGTGTAGGTAAAGATACTTCTGATGCAGGTGCTGGAAGCCGTGTATTAGTTGGTCGCCAAACTAGTACTACTTTCTCTTCTAAAAATGTATCATATGTGATGGATAGCATCTGGACTCCAAATGCTGGTATCGATTTGATCATCGTGAAAAAAGGAGATAAGATGACTTCATTATCTGGTATCATGACTTACGGATTCAGTAACTTCAAATTATTGCCAAGAAATAACAACGACTTCGAAGCATATACTGCATTAGGTATTACTTCAAACTTTGTTAATAAAGGTAAAGCTATCATGTATCCAAATCCGGCTACAACTAACATTAGCTTAGATTACATCATGCCTGTTCAACAAGCTGATTTAACGTTAACAGTATTCGATATGTTCGGTAGAGTTGTTTCAACTTCAACATTAACTGAAACTACTGGTACTGCAACTTTAGATTTATCAAACTTCACACAAGGAACTTACATATACAGCATCTCTTCTGCTAAAGAAGGTGTGTTGAATAATGGAAGATTTGTGGTAACTAGGTAACTGGTACCTGGACAAAGGAAAATAATTTAAAAAAGGGCTGTGAGAAATTGCAGCCTTTTTTGTTAGTTTTGAGTAGCTAGTAACTAGTTCTTTTTAATTAGTCCCGATAGCTATCGGGATTAGATATTAGAATTTAGAATTTTGTATTTAGAATTCATAATTTAAAATTCATAATTCATAATTCATAATTCATAATTAAATTAGTCCCATGTCCCGTGTCCTGCGTCTCACATCCATCTCAATTCTAATACTAATATCTCAATTCTCACTACTGTCTTGCTCAAAAGAAAAGGGTATTGCGGAAGTTGTTTACAATAACCCTCCGAAGGATTCTGTGAAGTTCGCATATCGTATAAATACTTTATACTTTTCAGATGTAGAGAATAATGAAGTTAGATTTAATTTCAATTTAGATACTGGGACTTTCTATGCTTGGAAATCGGTTAGGGTGGAGTATGATAAGGATGGTTCTTTTGTGGAATACACCCCTGAATATGCCAATGGGAATATATCTCGTTGGGTAGAGAATTCAATTTCTTTAGAAAATATCGAGCTTGAATATGCTCAGATTCCTCCTTCGTATAATAAACTTATTACTACGATAAAATATTTCAGAAGGAATAATCCTTATGCATTAAAGTTCGAATACGATAGCATCAATTTAGCGAAAGTATCGATGTATAATATGGATCGAGAAACGGGAGTTTTATGGGATTTAATTCAGGAAGAAAGTTTTTGCTCTTCAGCAGATATTGGTACTTGTAATACGGGTAACCCGAGTGGGAGTTTTGTTTATGGGAATATTTTCAATAGCCTATACCATTCCAACGAATTGCTTCCATTTTTATTTATCCTGAAAAACCCTAATCAGACTAATTTAAACGAGGTTTTGTATGAGTTGCCCTTGTATTTTAGCAGACATTATCCAGATGGTATTTTAACACCATTTTTAGGAAGCCACGAATATGGCTTAAATGCCAAAAAAGAACCCACTTATATTTATTATAAACCCCATCCTGGAAACGCTGTTCAAGGGTATAATTTTAGTATGCGATAATTTTCGTTTCTACATAAAAATCAAGTATTTTAGCTTGATTTATTTTTATGATAAAAACGATTAATTTAAGCGCAAGAGTGCTGTTTTGCATTCTAATTTCAGTAAGCATTTTCTCTTGTACGAAAGAAGATGAATTGAAACCCAATACAGACCCTGTTACCAATTTATTTTTATCAAGCATTAACCGCTCGGGTTCCGATCGTTTAAATGCTATTGTCGATATGAAATGGTCGGGTGAAGATAAAGATGGCTATATCGTCGGCTACGAAATTTCTTTCGATAATATCAACTGGTCATATACTACTGAACAAGATTCTGTTTTTCGTTTTAGCATCAATAATGGTAGCGATACTACAGATATCAATTTCTATGTTCGTGCTATCGATAATTTAGGCAATAAAGATAAAACACCTGCCTACCTAAAAATTCCTATTAAGAATACTGCTCCAACAATTTCACTAGATGATAATTTAATTAAAGGTGATTCTGTTTATTCAGTATTCTCCATCTTATGGTCGGCTGCTGATCTTGATGGTGCAAATACCTTAGATTCTATTTACATCAAAATAAATAATGGAAACTGGTTCGCGGTTTCTAAAAATTTCAGCTTCGCTAGTTTTGTCCCAGATCAACCAAATGTTAATGGTCCAACTTTAGCATCTGTTTACGCTAGTTCGAATTCTATTAATTTGAATAGAAAGATAAATGGTTTAATAGTTGGAGCTAGAAATACCGTATACATCAAAGCAAAAGATTTATCGGGCACAGAAAGTCCGATCGATTCTTTAAACCCATTTGTGTTGAGAAGAAAAACTTCTGATTTATTAGTATTAGATGGGTTCAATATTTCAACTACTCCAAATGCTGATGTTGTTTATGCTTCAGCTTTAGCTTCGGCTTATGGAGCATACGATTATTACGATTTCTATCGTCAGAATAAAGCATACGTTCCGAAATTATGGAAGCCAACATTTTTGTTGACCATGAATTTATACGATAAAGTATTTATGTATTCTGATAATTCTCGTTCTGCAGCAGCAAGCGGAATGTTGTTAGAAGATGGCTCTACAGCTTTTCAAGATTATTTAAATGATGGAGGAAAATTATTAATCGTAAGTGATTTCGATAATAACGCACAAGGCTCTACAGCTGGACCTTTCCCGAAAACATCAACCTTATTCCAATATACACCTGCAGATAGTTTCCAAACATTCTTCGCAGCAAATCAAAAAGCATCTTTACCAATGGATTCATTAGTAGTTCCAGATGCTGTAAATGGAGTAGGTTACCCAACATTAAAAGTGAGTACATTCTCAGATGCAATCGATCCTTTCTTCCCGAAATCGAATGCATTAGTGGTGTACCGCGGACAAATTAGAAGAGCGAATGGTGTTACGAATACAAAAGTGTTGTGTGCAAAAACACAAAACTTTAGTAGCCAAACCAACCAGATATTTTTCAGCACCGACTTATATAAATTACAAGGCGATGCTGACGCAAACGGACAACAAGACGAATTGAAAAAGTTTTTCCAGCAAGTGTTGTTGAATGAATTTGCCTGGTAGCCTAGGGTTTCAACCCTAGGAAAGCGAAGACGAACAGTAACCTAGGGTTTTAACCCTAGGAACGAAATACGAATTACGAGTCACGAAATACGAGATAAAACGAATGAAAAAATATTTACTTCTATTAACCTTTGCATTATTTACCTTGAGCAGTATGGCTCAAACGGGGAGTATCAAAGGGAAAATAACGGATAAGAAAACGAAGGAGACTATCATCGGTGCAACGGTTACCGTGGTGGGAACATATTTCGCAGTGCCTACGGATGTTAATGGTAATTTTAATATTGCCAACATTAAGCCGGGCGATTATTCTTTGAAAGTTGTTTATTTAGGTTACAAGGAAATTATTTACAACGGTGTAAAAGTTACTGCAGGTAATGCAACAACTATCAACTTACAATTATCAGAAATAAGTACTGAAATTGGTCAGGTAGAAGTACTCGGACAAAAAACAATTGTCGATTTAGAATCTGGAAAGTCGAGCACGAAAGTAACTTCTGATGATATCAAAGACATGAGCGTGAAAGATGTTCAGTCGATTGTTGCTAATCAAGCAGGTGTTAGTCAGAACCCAGATGGTTTACAAATTCGTGGTGGACGAGTATACGAAACTCAATATTTAGTTGATGGTATCAATGCACAAGATCCATTAGCAGGTACAGGTTTTGGGGTAGAGATTGCTGCAAATGCGATTAATGATATCGAAGTAATTACAGGTGGTGTGGGTGCAGAATATGGTGAAGGAACTTCAGGAGTTGTATTAACAAGAATTCGTGAAGGGTCGGATCGCTATCGTTTTGGAGGTTCTTACTATCGCGATAATTTAGGCTTCAATGATAAGTCGCAATGGAATACAGACATGTTGAGTTTATCGGTAAGCGGCCCAGTTCCATTTACAAATAAGAAGCTTACTTTTTTCTCGAGTGTGAATATGGAATTAACAGATGAGTTTTTTAAAACTCCTGCGAAACAATTGCATTCTACATTACTTCCTAAAAACGATTCACTATGGGCACCAAGAGAAGATAACAAATGGTCGAATACCATTAAACTTACTTATAATATCAAACCAGGTAAAAAATTATCTATCTCTAACCAAGGTTCATTAAACATCAATCAAAATACACGTTCATTACAAATTATTGGTAACAATGCGGTGGTTACTCCAGGATACCAATACCTGTTCAGTTTGAACATGGATAATGCAACAACGTATACCCATAAATCGAACTTAACGATTATTCAATACTTAAATTTATTCAATCCGAAATTATCGATGGATGTATCTTTCGCTAGATTGTTTACAAATTTAAGAGCTGATGCAAACGGTCGTCCGTTCCGTCCTTCAACAATAGATCAAATTTACGATCCTCAATCAATTGTATCGGATCCGGTTACAGTTTATAATCCAAACGACTCTGTGATTTTTGTAAATCCTGGTCCGGGTTTATACAACAACGGTGGGGTTTCAACATTATGGCATGATCACTATGCCATTGAAAATACATTCAAAGTAAAATTCAATTACTCTCCGAACAAAACGAATTTCATTTCATTTGGGATAGAACATAAAGAACAAGAATACCAATGGGTAGATGTTACTCGTCCGTGGATTGGTGCACCAATTATTATTGATGATACTACAACAACGGCATCGAGCAGTATTGGCCAAAGTAACGATATCTGGAAAGTGAAACCAGCAACAGGTGGTATTTATGTTCAGGATGAAATGCGTTACAAAGGAATTATCTTAAACCTTGGATTACGCTTGAATTACTGGGCTCCAGGTAAGTTTGTAGATAATGCAGTAGAAGATCCGAATGCACCAGTCATAGATGCTGTTCGCCAAAGTTATGTGAATAATTCTACAGATATTTTCGGAAGAAGATACAAGTTCCGTTTGTTACCAAAACTTAGAGTATCGTTCCCTGTATCTGAAAACAATGTATTATATTTCAACTACGGACATTTAAGTCGTTTACCGCATCCGCGATTTGTTTATGCAGGCTTGGATCCAGTTTATCAAAACAGATCATTCTTAGCGAACTTAGGTAACCCAGATTTGAATCCAGAAGTAACGGTATCATATGAAGTTGGTATTAAAACACAAATCACTTCAAACTTCGCAATTACAGCTACAGCATTTTACAATGATAAATTCGATTATATCGTAAGTCGTAAAATTGTAGTGAAAGATCAAACAGGAAGATTCGTAGAAAAGAACTTCAGTATTAATCAAGATTACGCACGTATCCGAGGATTCGAAGTAACATTGAATAGAAGAATTCAAAAATATTTATCAGCAACATTTAGTGCAGCATATCAAATTGCAACAGGTAAATCGAACTCAGCACAAGAATCACAATTACAAATTTTACAAACAGGTCAGGTTTCACCAACAGTAGAGCAGTACTTAGCTTGGGACCGCCCATTGGATTTGAAATTATTAGTGATTTTCAAACCAGACACTTCTATTAAAATCGGAAGTGTAAGTTTAAATAGATTCAGAGTATTCTTCACTTCAACATACAAATCAGGATTAAGATATACTCCATACTATCAAAATGGATCAACAGCAACTGGTCGACCTATTTACGAAGCAGATGAAAATAATCCGTATTCGAAATTAGGAAGTGCATGGTGGAATACTGATTTAAGAATTACACGAGATATTCCAATTAAAAAAGGACAATTAATCAGTGTAAGTTTTGAAGTGAAAAATTTATTTAACAATAAAAATGCAGCGATAATTAATCCTGTAACAGGGAAAGCTTATGAGTTAGGTGATCAATTACCAAATGGATTCCGCGATCCAAACTATCCGGATCCACAAGATAATGGAGCACCACCGTTTAACCCTGCTCGTTACCTTACACCACGACAAATGATGTTAGGGTTGACGTGGCAGTTTTAATTAATATGTTAATTTGTTAATACGTTAATTTGTTAATAAGAGGTACAATGTACTATGTACAATGTACAATGAAAATAAAATAAGAGGTACAATGTACTATGTACAATGTACAATGAAAAAAAAGAATATATACATAATACATAGTACATAATACATAGTACAAAGTACATAGTACAAAGTACAAAGTACATAGTACATAAAACATTTTACAACAAGATTGAATGAAAAGATATATATCAACGATTTTAATATTACTTGGAGCAGGGCTTGCTAGTGCTCAACTGATTCCGAATTTAGGAGGGCAGCGTGCGGGTACGGCGGCGTTTACGTTTTTGAAATTGAGTAATAGTCCACGTATGTCGGCGATGGCAGGTACTGGAATTTCAATGCCTGGCGATGCATACTCTGCGAGTATTAATCCGGCTACGATGGTAGATGTTAAGCAAACGAGTTTTGCAGTTTCGAATACATTGTATTTTTCGGATATGCAAAATGCATACATCAGTGCAATTATTCCTACAGGTAAATACAGCGTGTGGAGTGCGAACTTACAATCGTTTCGTTCGGATGCGATGGAGATTCGTACAGAATTTCAACCAGGTGGAACAGGGCAATATTTCTACACTCAGAATTTAGCATTGGGTGCGAGTTATGCGAAAATATTGTCAGATTATTTTAGCTATGGTGTGAGTGTGAAATATGTGTACGAAGGTATAGATCAATATTCTGTTCATTCGGGAGTAATCGATTTAGGATTTTTATACAAAACAGATTTTAAAGATTTACGCTTCGCCGTGATGGTAAATAATTTTGGTGTGAATACTAAAATTGATGGAGAAACGAAATCGCTAACCACATTCAGTAGTAATAACCCGGACATCAATAATTACGCAGCTCCAACATTATTTAAAATGGGCTTGTCGTTAGTGCCGTATAAAGATTCACGTAATTCGGTAATGTTTGCTGCAGAATTACATCACCCTAATGATAATTCAGAAAACATACGATTAGGTTTAGAATATTCGTGGATGAATATTTTAGCGGTACGTGCAGGTTATAAAATTGGAGTGAAAGATTCAACGATTCCAACTTTCGGATTAGGATTAAGAACACGTGCTGGTCGTCATCCATTACGTATAGATTATGCTGCAGACCCTCATCCATACTTGGGTTTTGCACAACAAATAGGTTTACAGTTTTCATTAAATAAAGAGAAAAGATAAAATGAGTACCAAAAGAAATATTTTAGTTTTATTATTTTTCTCGGTGATTTTATCAGCCTGTGAAAAACCATTCGGTGATAAAACTGATTTGAGTTTTATTGATGTTCCGAATTACGACGAAAAGCCAATTGCATTCGTTCCAATTTTACCAGAGATAAAATTAACAGGTTCTCCTGTGGACATTACCGTGGGCTACGACGATTTAATTTACATTGCGGATAAGAATGCCGGAAAAGTTATTTCGTTTGATCAGTCGGGCCGAAAAGTAGGTGAGAAGAGCATTCCCAATGCTAAAGCCATTGCGATGGACAGAAGCTTAGAACTTTTGGTATTAGGAACAAAAGACACTACCATTGGTGGGAAGAATTATACACTCGATGCATTTTACAGATTGAGATTAATCAATTCTAACGGATACGGATTGAATACAGCAAGCATTGTAAAAACTGTTATTCATCCATTCTATTTCAAAACAAGTTTCACTACTTCCGATTCTGCAGTGCATTTACATGGCATCAGCATAATGGCGGATAACTCATATTACATTACACGTTCGGGACCTTCGAACAGTTCATCACAAATTGGTGGTCCGGATAACTCAGTATTGGTATTTAACCAAAACGATAAGTTTGTAAGTAACGTAAGTGTAAGCACAGAGCAAGGATTAATTTCAGATTACTTCAAGCAACCATTTGCTATTTCAACATTAGCGAAAGCACCACAAAGTAATATTGTTAAACAAGGAGGCGATTTCTTGTTCACATCATTATCGAGCAGTACAACCATTAAAGCACAATACATACGATTCGAATCTTCAGAATTCGGATCATCATATTCATTAAACACATCATTAGCCGGACAAGACACTACAAAAGCTGATGGATTTATGTACACACCTAATCGATTCGTAGAACCAAGAGGTATTACGATTGCAGGCGACGGAAGTAATTATATTTTCGTAACGGATGCAACTAGGGATTCTGTGTATCTATTTACCTTAACAGGCTTAGAAGGCGTTCCACCACCAGCTGGATATTCGTCGAAGAAAAATATCAAAGTATCTTTCGGAGGTACAGGTAGTGGTCCAAAACAATTACGCCGCCCAACTGCAGTTGCTTATTACGGCAATACGCTGTATATATGTGATACGGGGAATGGAAGGATTGTGAGGTATAAGCTTAGTACGGAGTTCTCTCAGTAATTGGTAGCTGGTAGCTGGTAGTTGGTAACTGGATAAATTATATTCGAGAGTAATGTATTTGCAATAGTCCTGTATCGAAGCTCTTTTGTGAGATCAATTTCCATTTACTTTCTGGAAGTTCTTGTTGAAATAATTTTATTCCATTGCCGAGTAAAACTGGGATGGTTGAAATTATCATTTCATCGATGAGATTGTGCTTTAGTAATTCATTAACGAGTTTTGCTCCTCCATCAACAAAAATATTTTTACCCGGACGAGATTTTAAATCGTTCACTAGCGAAGGTAAAGCACCGGTATAGAATATAGTTTTTCCAATGCTTTCGCGAGGAGTTCTTGTAATTACAAATGTTTCTTTATCTGCATGCGGAAAAGTAGGTACTAAGGTTAATAACTTATCATAAGTTCTTCTACCGATGAGAACAGTGTCGACAGAATTAATGAAATCATTATAACCATAATCTTCACCTTCTTTTTCTACTAAAGATAAAAACGAAATATCATCGTTTAAGTCTGCAATGTATCCATCGATACTGCAAGCGATAAATAGGATTACTTTTTTCATATCAGTTCGTGTGTTTCCCGCACGTGCGGGACTCGTGTGCTCGTAAATAATATATAGAAGTACCTGCTACCAGCTACCAGTTACCAAATACCAGTTACCAAAATTTACGCCAAAAATCATCCTTCGGCAAATCCGCTTTCAGCTCCATGCGTTCTTTTGTAACGGGATGGTTGAATGCTAATTTATAGGAATGCAGGCAAATGCTTCTGTCTTTATTTGCACGGGGATAGCCGTATTTATTATCGCCAACAATGGGGCAATTCATGGAAGCGAGTTGCACACGAATTTGGTGCGTGCGACCAGTAATTGGTTTTACTTCTATGAGGTAGAAGCCATTGATTTCGGAAATTAATTTATACGAAAGTTCTGCACGTTGAGATTCTCTTACTTCCTTGTTGTGGGCTTTAGTTACTCCCTTCGAAGAATCGCGAGTAAGCCAATGCACAAGTTTACCTTCTTCTTGGGCAGGCTTGTTGCGCACTACAGCAAGGTAAGTTTTTTGCACTTCACGATCTTTAAAAGATTTATTCATACGCTCCAGCGCTTTGCTCGTACGAGCCATAAGCACTAAACCACTAACAGGTCTATCGATACGATGAATAACACCTAAGAACACCTCCCCAGGCTTATTATATTTCACCTTAATGTAATCCTTAACTAAATCTTCCAAAGCAGCATCACCCGATTGATCAACCTGCACAAGCGTTCCCGCCGGTTTATTCACCGCAATAAGATGATTGTCTTCGTAGAAAATTTCCATAGAACAAAAGTATGAAAAAATGACTACAAGGATGCAATTGGTTTAATATTGTCATATATTACCTATTGTAATCATCAGATTTAACATTTGTAGGTTTAAAATTGTAAATTGGGTGGAGGTTGATAGTAATAATTCTATATGAGATTATATTTAATATTATTGATATTCATACTTTCTAGTTGTGAATATTTAGACAAAAGGGTAATTGTTAGAAATCGTACAAATGAGCCATTGTATTATTTCATATTTAATAGAGATAGTTTATTGAATTTAAAAGAAGATTTTGACGATACTACTATAAGAGTTTATTATACAAATTATTTAGAGCGTATTGGAGTTAATGATTCATTATGAGAAGGGCAGCTCGGTGCAAAAGACGAATGGGAAAAATATGTGATGCGAGGAGATAGTCAAAAGTTGTATGTATACATTTTTAATAAAGACACATTGGAAAAGTATGATTGGCGAACAATTGTTGAGAACGAAAATTATCAAAAAAGATATAGCTATAGTTTTGATTTCTTGAAATTTAATAACTGGAATATTATTTTGCGCTAATGAAAATGAAAAAAAAGCTTATTTCACTCTCGTTATTTATACTGCTTCTTGTTGTTGTTGTATATTTTACATTTTTTGTTGATGAACAAAACCTAGGAGATAATTATTACTATTTACCTAGATATGAATCAATAGATGTTGGATATCCCGAAGGAGCTATAATATATAAATCTTCAGAAAGATATGTATATAGTGATGTAAAGGTTCATGGGGATGTAATAAGTGTGAATAGTGATGAAAAATATATTATAGCTATTCAAAACGCAGACAATAGTAATAACCAGAAAAATGAAATCGAAAAAACAAATTCTCAACTTTTAAAGTATTTTATAATTGACAAAAAATCAGATTTGATTTATGGTCCATTTGGTATGGGTGAGTTTATGAAGAAAAGCGAACTGTTAGGAGTGTCGAAAGAATTGCAATTTCAGAAATAATATATTTTCAAAAAATGATGATGCAATTGAGTTGATTTTTATGCTAAATTTATAATGTATAATGTATTATTTTTATATGTATAGATGTTTTAAATTTAAATGGCTTGGGTAACTATGAATAATAAATTTGCTTATATACTGTTAATTTTGCTTGTATTTGTAAATGCTAATAATGGATATGCGCAGAAAACATATAAATGTATAAATTACTATTTTGGGGATTCAGTAAATTATGAAATACAGAAGCATATTAATACAGAGAATTTAAATAATTACTATTGTTATTATAGAAGTTATAACAATGATGTAAAAAGAATATATATATCAGAATTTAATAATGTAGATATGTATAGGAAGTTTGCAAAGAAAAATACTAGATATTTAATTGTGAATAAAGCTAAGATCCCAATTATTTTTGATTCAGATGATAGTTTTGCAATTGAACTAAATACTACAAAAAAGATGAACTACGGCCCAGATATTATAAAAAAACAAACAAAAAGTGGTGGAGGCTTCTTTGTAGATTTTAAACAGGATTCTAATTTTGAAACTGTAATTTTGAATGTAGGTTTTGAGCAATAAAGTTTAATGCGATGCTTTTATTTTACAATATAATTCTAATGTAAATCAATATTAATACTATCAATTTGAAACTAAGTACAATTTTCAATTTTCTAAAAGATGAGTCACTATATAATGAAATTATATCAGAGGGAGGTGATGAAATCTTAGAATATTCAAAACGCAGTAAAATAAAAGGGGCTAGTATCCCTATTATATTATTGGAGGATATTAATTATGTTTTAATTGGTGTAAATGAGTTGAAGGTATTATGCAATGCATACTTAAATGGTTTAATAAATGAATTTTATGTAGGTTATATCGTTGATGCACTACAACTTTCTGAAAAAGTTGAATTTGAAAATGAACACGTTGCAGATGCATTTTCGATATTAACTGATCCAGAAGTAAATGGAGAAATAAACAAAAATCTAGCTTTGGATATATTAAATGGTATTTCAATTTTTTAGAGAACGAAGTACTTTGTATAAAGAAAATGAATAATGAAAATATCAAAATAAATATTTTGATAATAATTATTGGTTGCCTCATTATCAGTTCTCCTATGTTGCCAGAGATGGTCAGATGTAAATTAATAAAGATGTATTGATTTATAAATTGGTTGATTAAACTAACGATATTCATTAAAATATATGAATAATTTTAACCTAACAACTTTATGAGAAATGTGATTATAATTATTCTCTTTAGCTTAATTTCTTCTGGTTGTTGTTTTAAGTTATCTAAGAAGCTAAAAGTGCTAAACCCAATTGAGTATACATTTGATAGAAACATGAAAAGTGTAAAAGGACAGATTATAAATAGTTTAAATAATAATCAATTTCGTGGGATGAAATTGGATCAGAGAATAGGGGAATATAAAAGAGAAATTTTGTATAAAAAGGGAAATGAAAATGATTTTTACTTGTATTCCTATGACTTTATCGGGAAATCAATGAAATACTATTCATGGTGGGGCCCGTTAAAACTAGATGCGGAATTTCACATCCATATAGATTCAATAGATGAAAACCTAACTAAAATAGCAATTTATACTTACAATGCAGAAGTAATTACAGGCTTTAAACCAGGAATAGGTGATAATCTTACACCTTTCGTTTTGTGCTCAAAAAGCGTACAGGCTAGTACAGCTGAAGAATATCAATTATTATTGTTAATAGGGAATGCTTTAAACCAAGTCAACATGCCAAAGTTGAAGAAGCCAAAATTATTTTAAACTTGTTTACTTTTTGATTTGTACTCAACTGTTTTTTATTTAACATCTAATGCAAGATTCATATCAAAATCAGTATCTTGAGTCGAATCCTTATTTTTCTTTTTATATATGATTATAGAAGTAAATATTATGCAAATAGTCTTCTTTCTAATGTAAAGTAATATGTCACACCAAATTGAAGAATTCAATATAAAGAGATATAAATTTAGTACACCTACTTTTCTATTGAATATTTTTATTGTTATTATTCTAGTTTTTGCATATAAGAATATAAGCTTGCAAAGCGCAAGCTATTTACTATTCTTTAAAATTGTATTCCCTCTATTCGTTATTAGCACTATTTATCAAGCATTATATTATGAGAAATTGATCTTTGCTGGAAATAGGATTGTATACAAGAAATGTATACTTGGAATCTGTTTCAAAACCATTTCAATTCAAATTGAAGAATTAGAATCAGCTTTTTATGAAAAAGTAGAAGATGGTATTCGTCTTAAATTTCGACAAATCTATACTGAAAGCATTTGGCTGGTAAAGTACTATTCGATTCTAATAAATTACAAAAAAGACAAATCTAAAATGTCTCAAAAAATATTTATAGGTCCGTATGATGAACATTTAAATACGATTGTTAATTCATTAAGCAACCTCAGTAAATAGATTTAGTCAACCCAAACCCAATATCCAAAGTAACGAGCACACGAGTCCCGCACGTGCGGGAAACACACGAGCACACGAACTAATATTGCTCTTTCTCATTCGGGAAATCCTTCGACTTCACATCGCCGATGTAAGATTTTACTGCTCCGTTGATAGATTCGTATAAGTTTAAGTATTGGCGTAAGAATCGTGGTTTGAATCCTTTGGTTAAGCCGATCAAATCGTTAATTACTAATACTTGTCCGTCGACGTGCGGACCAGCGCCGATGCCGATTACTGGGATGCGTAATTGCTCGGAAACTTTTTTCGCGAGTTCAGCTGGTATTTTTTCGAGCACAATTGCGAAGCATCCTGCTTGTTCAAGAATTAAGGCGTCTTCGATTAATTTTTTCGCTTCGGCTTCTTCTTTCGCACGAACAGTGTATGTTCCGAATTTATAAATAGATTGAGGAGTTAATCCTAAATGCCCCATTACAGGTACACCTGCAGAAATAATTCTTTCGATAGATTCACGAACTTCAGCCCCGCCTTCTAGTTTTACTGCATGTCCGCCCGATTCTTTCATAATTCGGATAGACGATTGCAAAGCTTCCTTAGAATTTCCTTGGTAAGAACCGAAAGGTAAGTCGACCACTACTAAAGCACGTTGAACGCCACGCACAACAGATGCGGCATGGTATATCATTTGGTCCAAAGTAATAGGGAGAGTGGTTTCGTGTCCGGCCATTACATTCGAGGCAGAGTCGCCCACAAGTAAAATATCGATCCCTGCATCGTCGAGAATAAGGGCTGTAGAATAATCGTATGCGGTAAGCATTGCGATTTTTTCACCTTCGTGCTTCATAGCCTGAATCACGTGCGTGGTAACCTTTTTTACTTCTTTATGTACTGACATATTACAAAAGTCCACTAAATTTTTAATCTTTCAAAAAATGCTTAGCTGATTATCTCTTTTTTCTTACCTTTGCAGGCAATGAAAATGTACGTGAAAACAATCTTTTTTGTAAGGGTTGAGAAGAAATCTCTTCAAAAACACTCATTTTCAATGAATCACGAGGCTTTGTAATGTATTACAAGGCTTTTTTTATGCTTAATCGAAAATAAAAATGGCAGAAATTGCAAAAATTCCAGCAGTATTAGTTTTAGCAGACGGAACCGTATTCCATGGTAAGTCGGCCGGTAAAATCGGTACCACTACCGGAGAAATTTGTTTCAATACAGGTATGACGGGTTACCAAGAGATTTTTACCGATCCTTCGTATTTCGGACAAATTATGGTAACAACCAATGCTCATATCGGTAACTATGGTATTAGTCATGAAGAAGTAGAATCGGAAAGCATTAAAATTGCCGGCTTGGTTTGTAAGAATTTCAACATGAACTATTCTCGTAAAATGGCCGATGAGTCTATTCAAGATTATTTCATGAACGACAATATTGTAGGGATATCAGATATCGATACTCGCCAATTGGTTCGTCATATCCGCGATAAGGGAGCGATGAATGCCATCATTTCTTCAGAAATATTAGATGTTGAAGAATTGAAAAAGAAATTAGCTGCTGTACCTTCAATGGCAGGTTTAGAATTATCATCAGAGGTAAGCACGAAAGAGCCTTATTTTTATGGCGATGAAAATGCAACATACAGAGTAGCAGTATTAGATTTAGGGGTGAAGAAAAATATTTTAAGATGTTTCTCAGATCGTGATGTATTTGTAAAAGTATTCCCAGCGAAAACTTCATACGAAGAAATGAAAGCTTGGAAACCGAATGGATACTTCATTTCAAACGGCCCTGGCGATCCATCAGCAATGCCATACGCAATCGATACTGTGAAAAAAGTATTGGCAGACGATCAGCCATTATTCGGAATTTGTTTAGGTCACCAATTATTAGCCTTAGCAAACGACATCCGTACACATAAAATGTTCAACGGACATAGAGGTTTAAATCACCCAGTAAAAAATATTATTCAAAATCATTGCGAGATCACATCACAAAACCACGGATTTGGCGTTGTACCTGAAGATGTTCACGCATCGGATAAAGTAGAGATTACGCATATCAACTTAAACGACCAAAGCATCGAAGGAATTCGAGTGAAAGGCAAAAAAGCATTCTCGGTACAATACCACCCAGAATCTTCACCAGGCCCACACGATTCGAGGTACCTTTTTGATGACTTTGTTAAAATGTTAAATTAATTATGAATTATGAATTATGAATTATGAATTATGTCCATTTATCTATAATTCATAATTACTAAATACTAAAATCTAATATCTAAATACTAAAAGGAATGAGCATCATTATCGATATCAAAGCACGTCAAATTCTTGACTCTAGAGGAAATCCTACTGTAGAAGTAGATGTATTAACAGAAAACGGAAGTTTAGGAAGGGCTGCGGTTCCTTCTGGTGCTTCAACAGGTACGCATGAGGCAGTGGAACTGCGCGACAATGATAAGTCGAAATACATGGGTAAGGGTGTGTTGCAAGCAGTAGAAAATGTGAATGCACGCATTGCTCCTGAGTTAATGGGAATGGATGTTTTCGAGCAAAACATGTTGGATAAATTGATGATTCAAATTGATGGTACACCGAACAAAGGTAACCTAGGTGCGAACGCAATTTTAGGTGTATCGATGGCTATTGCAAAAGCAGCAGCTCAAGAATCTCGTCAACCTTTATATCGTTATATAGGTGGTGTTAATGCAAACACTTTACCTGTTCCAATGATGAATATCTTGAACGGTGGTGCGCATGCCGATAACAAAATAGATTTTCAAGAATTTATGGTGATGCCTTTCGGTGCGAATTCTTTCTCAGAAGGATTACGTATGGGAACGGAAATTTTTCATCATCTAAAATCAGTATTAAAGAAAAAAGGTTACTCTACAAACGTAGGTGATGAAGGAGGATTTGCTCCGAACATGCAATCGAATGTAGAAGCTATCGAAACAGTATTGCAAGCTATCGAAGCTGCAGGTTACCGTCCGGGTGAAGATGTTTACATCGCTATGGATGCTGCTTCTTCTGAGATGTGGAATGCTGAAGAAAAAGTATATCATTTCCATAAATCAAGCGGAGAGAAATTAACTTCTTCGGAAATGGTTGCTTACTGGACAGATTGGAGTAAAAAATATCCGATCATTTCTATCGAAGATGGTTTAGCTGAAGACGATTGGAGCGGATGGGCAGAGTTAACAAATTCTATTGGTAAAAATGTTCAATTAGTAGGCGACGATTTATTCGTAACGAACGTAAACAGATTAGTAGAAGGAACTAAAAATAACATCGCGAATTCAATCTTAATTAAAGTAAACCAAATCGGTACACTTACAGAAACAATCGACGCGGTAAACCTTGCACACACTAACGCTTACACATCGGTAATGAGTCACCGCTCAGGCGAAACTGAAGATTACACAATCGCCGATTTAGCGGTTGCCTTAAACTGCGGACAAATTAAAACGGGTTCAGCATCACGCTCAGACCGGATTGCAAAATATAACCAGTTACTAAGAATCGAAGAAGAGTTAGGTAATAGTGCGAAGTATATTGGTAGAGGGTTTAAGTTTATAAAGTAACTTTAATAATTATGAATTATGAGTTTTTAATTATGAATTATAATTTATGAACAGACATTCTAATTTGTCATAATTCATAATACATAATTATCAATAATTCATAATTCATAATTATCAATAATTCAGCCTGATAAATGCATGATTTTTCTTATTTATTTTAATCTTTAGTTTGATTTCCTTTCATTTGTTAAATAAAAAAGGGGAAACGTGATGAGAGAAAATATATTAAAGAAAAAACATTCGACTTAGCAGTCAACATAGTCAATGTTTGCAGGGAATTGGCAATTAAAAAGAATGAATTTGTATTGTCTAATCAGTTAATGAAATCTGGCACTTCAATTGGTGCAAATACAAGGGAAGCATTGAATGCAGAATCTGATAAAGACTTTATTCATAAGTTCTCAATATCCCAGAAAGAAACAAATGAAACTATTTATTGGTTAGATTTACTTGAGGCTACAAACCTTATCGATAAAGAAAAATATGATCAACTAATTGATAAAAGTAATCAGGTTTATAAAATTATTACTAGTATTATTCTTACCAAAAAGCGAAATTTAAGAGATAATTCATAATTTTAATTCATAATTAGTTATTTATCATAATTCATAATTCTATAATTCATAATTACTCATTTGCTATAATTCATAATTCATAATTTGCTATAATTCATAATTCAAAAAAATGATCCAACGTATCCAAACCCTATACCTCTTCCTTGCCTCGGCGGCATTGGCGTGTATGTATTTCTTTCCGATCTATACTTTTCAGGAGAAACAAGCTGACGCTACTGTGAAGGAAGTGAAACTTACTATTCAAGGCAGATTTGAAAAAGAAGTTACTACGAACGAATATGTTTTAGCGAAACCTAATTATGCAAAGAGTGTAATGACTCTAGCGGTTGGTTTAGGATTGATGATTACTATTTTTCAATATAATGATCGCAAAAAACAATTACGTTTAGCGAGAGTAATGATCGTGTTAACTTTTGCTTTAATTTCTATGATGCTCGCATCGGCTTATAAAACAGTAAATGCCGAAGGTGTTACAAATATTGTAACCGGTATGGCTGTAATGTTCCCGAGCATCGCAATTGTACTTACAGCATTAGCAGCAAGAGCAATTAAGAAAGACGAAGAATTAGTGAAGTCGGCAGACCGCTTAAGATAATTAGACAATTAGTTAATGTGCAAATGTGCCAATGTTAGGCATTTGAATATTGCAAATCATACAACTTTTTATACGCACCATTGAGTTTTAATAATTCTTGGTGCGTTCCTTTTTCTACAATCTCCCCATGGTCTAGAACCATGATCTGGTCAGCGTTTTGGATAGTCGATAATCTGTGCGCAATAACAATCGATGTTCTTCCTTTCATCAGTTTTTGTATAGCCGATTGAATCAATTCTTCACTTTCCGTATCTACTGATGATGTTGCTTCATCCAATACTAAAATGCTAGGTTCGTAAACCAATGCACGAATAAATGAAATCAATTGCGCTTGTCCGACCGATAAGGTAGCACCTCGTTCCATCACATTATAATCGTATCCACCAGGTAGGTTCATAATGAAATCGTGCGCACCCACTTGCTTCGCTGCTTCAACAATTTTCTCTATAGAAATATCAGGGTTTTTCAGACGAATATTTTCAGCAATAGTATCTGAAAATAAAAATACATCTTGTAATACTGTTGCAATTTTAGATCGAAGAAAAGATAATTCGAATTCTTTAATATTGATATCATCAATTTTTATTTCACCATTATTAATTTCATAAAAACGATTTAATAGATTGATGATAGAAGATTTACCAGCGCCTGTAGCACCAACAATAGCAAGGGTTTTACCAGCTTCCACTTCAAAAGAAATATTTTTCAAAACGAAATTATTTTCATTATAAGCGAAGCTTACTCCATCGAAATTTATTTTACCCTGAACAGGAATATCATCTATATCTCCATTATTCGGAGTTTGTTCATTAGTATCTAATACATTGAAAATTCTTTCCGAACTAACCATTCCCATTTGCAAGGTATTGAACTTATCTGCTAACTCACGAATCGGACGAAACAACATGTTTAAATACATGATGAATGAAACGATAACACCTAAACTAAGTGAACCATCCAATACTTCTTTCGAACCATACCATACTAATAAACCCACGCTAGTAGCCGACATTAACTCTACTACAGGAAAGAAAATAGAGTAGTACCAAACCGATTTAATATGAGCAACACGGTGTCGGCGATTAATCGTTTTGAACTTTTCCATCTCCGCTTCTTCGCGAACAAACAATTGAGTGATGCGCATTCCGCTGATATGTTCTTGAAGAAAAGTATTCAGCTTTGCTACTTCAACACGAACATCTTGAAAAGCTTTTTTCGTACGCTCTTTAAAAATATAGGTAGCGATTAATAAGAAAGGAATGGTGGCTAAACTAATCAATGTTAATTTCCAATCCACATACACCATCACCCCAATAATTACTACTATTTGAAGGATATCACCTATGATTACTATTAGTCCTTCCGAAAACACATCAGCAATCGTTTCTAAATCCGAAACCGCACGCGTAACCAAAGTCCCGATAGGAGTATTATCGAAATATTTTAAACGTAAACTAAGTAAATGCGAGAATACTAATTTTCGTAAATCAAGAATTGCCGATTGTCCGAGCCAATTGGTTAATACGGTATGGTAATATTGAATAACAGTTTGAAGTGCTAGAATTCCGAGCATCAACAAAATCATGTTGAATAAACCATTGGCATCATCTTTTAAAATATAATGGTCGATGGTGTGTTGAACAAGGTATGGGCGAATGGGCGCAACGATTGCAAGCAAAACAGTGAGCATTACACTCAAGTAAAATACCTTTCGATAAGGTTGTAAATATTGATAAATACGACGAAGTATTTTTGTATCGATGGCTTTTCCGCTTACACTACTCATTCAATTGTTTTTTATAAATAAGGATAAATGATGTTCGTTAAATATAAACCATTTCCGGGAACACTTGTTCCGGCTAGACTACGATTTTTATTTAAAATAATCTGACGAAGTCCGGCTTCATCCATTTTACCAACGCCATAATCGAGTAGGGTGCCCACTATTGCGCGCACCATATTGCGAAGAAAACGATTCGCGCTGATATGGAAAATCAATGCACCATCTTCATCTTGTTCCCAATAGGCTTCGGTAATTTTGCAGATCGTAGTAAACACATCGGTACTTACTTTACTGAAGCAAGCAAAATCTTCGTACTCCATAATTATTTTAGCACCCTCGTTCATCAATTCTACCGAAGGTTTATTTCGATAATTGAAATAATAAGAGAACCCCTCTTTAAAAGGATCCTTTTTAAAATGCATATGGTATTCGTAACTTCTAGAGGTAGCATCGAAACGAGCATGCGCATCGTCGGCCACTTTTATAAAACGCTTAGCGGCAATATCTTTCGGAAGAATGCCATTTATATTCACTAACAGCTCGTTTGTAATTTCCTTGTCGGTATCGAAATGCGCATAGAAATCGCGCGCATGCACACCGGCATCTGTTCTACCGCAACCCAACGAAAAAACAGGGTGCCCGCACAAGAGACTCAGCGACTTATCTAACACCTCCTGCACAGTAATGGCATTGGGCTGCAATTGCCAACCGTGGTAGTTGGTTCCGTTGTAAGAGAGTTGGAGGAAATAACGCATGAGGCAAATATAGTAATTGATTGGTTGTTCGTACTTGGTAACTGGTATCTGGTAGCTGGTAACTGGTAGCTGGTAACTGGTAACTCGAACTTCGAACCTCGAACCTCGAACTTCGTCATATTACTTATAACTATAAATCAAGCATCCATTTAAATAATCTATTCGTCTATCGATTAGTCCAGTAGTCCAGTAGTCCAGTAGTCCAGTAGTCCAGTAGTCCAGTAGTCCAGTAGTCCAGTAGTACAGTAGTCCAGTAGTCCAGTAGTCCAGTAGTCCAGTAGTCCAGTATCCTCTGCGTCTCTACGCATCGCGCTTTGCGTTAAAATTTCGTTTTCCCGAACAAATACCTTAATTTCGCAGCATCAAAAAATAAACAAATGAGCGTATTAGTTAATAAAGATTCAAAGGTTATTGTACAAGGTTTTACAGGTAGTGAGGGTTCATTCCATGCTGGCCAAATGATTGAGTACGGAACGAATGTAGTAGGAGGGGTTACTCCAGGTAAAGGTGGATCTATGCATTTAGATCGCCCGGTATTCAATACTGTTGCGGATGCTGTTAAGCAAACTGCTGCAAACGTATCGATTATCTTTGTACCACCAGCTTTTGCTGCTGATGCGATTATGGAAGCTGCTGAGGCAGGAATTAAAGTGATTATTTGTATCACAGAAGGTATCCCTACAAAGGATATGATTCAAGTGAAAGAATATATTAGTGATAAAGATTGTACGCTAATTGGTCCAAACTGCCCTGGAGTTATGACGGCAGGAGAAGCTAAAGTTGGTATCATGCCAGGCTTTATTTTCAAACCAGGAAGAGTAGGAATCGTTTCTAAATCAGGAACATTAACTTACGAAGCGGTAGATCAAATTTCGAGATTAGGTTTAGGTCAATCAACTGCTATCGGTATCGGTGGCGACCCTATCATCGGAACTACAACGAAAGAAGCAGTAGAATTATTAATGAACGATCCAGAAACTGATGGTATCATTATGATTGGTGAAATTGGTGGTGGAATGGAAGCAGAAGCTGCACGTTGGATTAAAGAAAACGGAACGAAACCAGTAGTAGGTTTCATCGCCGGACAAACAGCTCCAGCTGGTCGCCGAATGGGACACGCAGGTGCAATTGTTGGTGGTGCTGAAGATACTGCTGCTGCAAAAATGAAAATCATGTCGGAATGCGGAATCCGCGTTGTAGAATCACCAGCACAAATTGGTGTAGCAATGCAGGAAGAATTGAAAAAGGCAGGCCTTATTTAATTCGTGTGCTCGTTAGAACGTGTGCTCGTGTGCTCGTTTCTAATATCTAAAATCTGATATCTAAATACTAGAAAAAAAAGGCTTCGTGGAAACTCGGAGCTTTTTTTGTTATATGCTAATTTCAATGCCCCTCAACTGCGCTACGCTTCGTTCGGGGACCGATCATTTCGCTTCGCTTTAATAAATAGAAAAAAAGTAATTAGATTAATAATATGTTGAGTAGATTTTGAGCGAAGCTCAAAATCTACTCAACCCAAAGCGTAGCGATAACACGCGGTCCCCGAACGGAGTCCCGCACGTGCGGGACGTAGTTGAGGGGCCTGAGTAGTCTGATTTCATTTTGTCGGAGTGAGCTTGCCTGTCGGCAGACAGGGACGCTTCGACGAACTACCCTCTGCGTCCTCTGCCTTCTCTGCGTCTTTGCGCCCTCTGCGTCTCAATAAGTCAACAAGTCGAGATTCAAGTATCAAAAAAATCTGTATTTTCGTACAACAAAACAATCATCAAATGAAATTACTTCAAGGAAAAACTGCACTAGTTACTGGTGCTTCGAAAGGTATTGGTAAAAAGATTGCAGAGGTGTTTGCAGCGCATGGTGCAAATGTTGCTTTCACATATTTATCTTCTGTAGAAAAAGGACAAGCTTTGGAGCAGGAATTAGCTGCTGCAGGTACGAAAGTAAAAGGCTACCGTTCGGATGCTTCAGATTTTAAAGCTGCTGAAGATTTGATCAATGCTATTGTTGCAGATTTCGGTACTATCGATATCGTTGTGAACAACGCCGGTATTACGAAAGATGGTTTGTTGATGCGTATGAGCGAAGAGCAATGGGATGATGTAATCAACACAAACTTAAAATCAATTTTTAACGTTACTAAAGCAGCATCTAAACCGATGATGAAGCAACGTTCTGGTGTATTTATAAACATGAGCTCTATTGTAGGCTTACAAGGAAATGCTGGTCAGGCTAACTATTCAGCTTCAAAAGCAGGTATAATTGGTTTTACAAAATCGATTGCGAAAGAATTAGGTTCGAGAAATATTCGTAGCAATGCTATCGCGCCTGGATTTATTCGTACAGAAATGACTGATGCTTTGCCTCAAGATGTGGTTGCTGGTTGGAGCAAAATGATTCCTCTACAACGCATGGGTGAAACAGAAGATGTAGCAAATGTTGCTTTGTTCTTAGCTTCAGATATGGGTGCTTACGTAAACGGACAAGTAATCTCTGTTTGCGGTGGTATGTTAACTTAATTTAATTATGCAAAACAATCGTTTTATAATTCCATCAAGCATTATTGGTTTATCCCTAATTGCTTCGGTTTTGGTGTTCTCTTCAAATTGGAAATCTATTTCCAGAGAAAATCAAACCATCACCGTTACTGGTTCTGCGAAAAAAGAAATTAAAGCAGACTTAGGAATTTTACGTGGTACGTTAAGTGCTTTTCAATCTACTCAGAAATCTACTGTAGAAAAGATTGATGCACAAAAACCTGTTTTGCTCGAATACTTAAAATCAAAAGGTTTCGAAGGCAAGAAAGTTGCTTTCGAAACCATTAATATTTTTCCTCAATACCAATACATCAACGGAAACCAAGGTGCCCTTATCGGTTACAATGGTTCTCAGAATTTCAAAATTGAATCGGATGATGTGGAATTGATCAAGGAAATTTCTTTAGATATTTCTACACTTTATGCGAAGGGTTTAGAATTTCAGATTTTCAATCCTGAATTTTATTATACCCAATTGGCCGAAATTAAAATCGAAATTCAATCGGAAGCAGCGAAAGATGCCATGAATCGTGCACAGAAAATTGCTGCCGCTACGAATTCGAGTTTAGGTCCGATGAGAAATGCTCGCATGGGTGTGCTTCAAATTACACCAGTTAATTCTAACATGGTAAGCGATTACGGAATGAACGATGTTTCTTCAATTCAAAAAGAAGTTACTGCTGTGGTAAATGCTTCATTTGAGATCGAGTAAAAATGAGTTTTCAGTTTCAAGACTTTTCTTTATTATGGATTTTCTACTGCATTATTATTGCAGGAGGTTATGCCTTTATTTTATATCGAATTGAAAAGAAATTTCAAATTCCTATTCGAAACATGCTGGCTATTGCCAGAGGAATTGTGGTTTTCATCCTCACGCTATTTTTATTTTCACCATTAATTACTCGTAAGAGTTTAAACTACGAAAAGCCTATCATTTTCATTGCGCAGGATAATTCTCAGTCCATCGTAATGAATAAAAATAAATCTTATTATGAAGGAGAATATCAAGTACAACTTCAAGCTTTAATCGAAAAATTATCGGATAAGTTTGATGTTAAAACATCATTGATATCATCAGAATTAACAGAAAACACCAAGCCCGATTTCAAAGGCCGTAGAAGTAATTTATCATTGCCATTACAAGAAATGATCAATGCTTATCGCAATAGAAATTTAGCAGCGGTAATTTTAGCGAGTGATGGTATACACAATTCTGGAACAGAACCAGAGTCGTATATCAAACAAGTGCAAAGCCCAATATTTACAGTGCTTATGGGCGATTCTATTCCGAAACGCGACATCAGAATTACGAATATTATTCATAACGATATTGTGTATAAGAAAAACGATTTCATGGTGGATATTCGTTTGAATGCTTTCGATCTGAAAAATAAAAATGCACAAGTTCATATTTTCCATAAAGGGAAAGAAGTATGGTCGAATGCTCAAAATATTTCTAGCGATAATCAGCTTCTGAGTTTTAAAAGTGTTTTAAATGCTGCGGAAGCGGGTATGCAAAAATACACGGTTAAGGTGGATGCGATTAAAGGGGAGGAGAATCTTCGCAATAATCAACTCGACTTCTATATCGATGTGTTGGAGAATCGTCAGCAAATCGCTTTAATTGCAGCGGCACCGCATCCAGATTTATCGGCTATTAAAACATCGATAGAGCAAAATGAGAATTACCAGGTCGATTTGTTATTGGCTGATGAAATAAGCGTTTCTCAGCTCGATAAATATCAAATGCTGATTCTGCATCAATTGCCAAGTTCATTTGCGAACATGAGCAATCTGTTTACGAATATCGAAAAGCAGAATATTCCTACCTGGGTAATTCTAGGAAATCAATCGTATTTAGATTTATTCAATCGATATCCATACGGATTGAAGATTTTAAATTCAAGATCATCGGCGAATGAAGTACTTCCGGTGGATAAAGGAGAGTTTCAAGGCTTCGTATTATCGGCAGAATGGGCAGATTTCTTAAAAGAAGTTCCTCCATTGTATGCAAGCTTCGGAAATTATAGAATGTCGAATGGCGTTCAAACATTGTTTGCGCAAAAAATAGGTTCAGTTGTTACAGATCAACCATTATTGTGTTTTGGTGTAGATGGAGAAAGAAAATATGCAATACTTGCAGGAGAAGGATTATGGAAATGGAGAATGGAAAATTTGAAATGGAAAGGTAATGCATTATTGTTTGATGAATTGAGTTCTAAAATCGTTCAGTATTTATCTACGAAAGATGATAAACGAAAATTCAGAGTGAATATGCCGAGTTATAAATTAGAATTTGGAGAAAAAGTATATCTAAAAGCAGAACTTTACAACGACAGTTACGAACTTATCAACAGTCCGGATGTAAAAATTAGCATCAGCGATGAGCAGAAAAAGAACTACGATTTCTTGTTTTCTAAAACAGAAAAATCGTACGAATTAGAGATTGCCGACATACCAGCAGGAGAGTATAAGTATGTTGCAGAAACGAGTTTAGGAAATAAAAAATACGAAGTAAAAGGACAGTTTAGTATACTCGAAAATAACATTGAAGAGATGAACACTACAGCTGATTTCAACAAACTACGACTATTGTCGAAACTCAGTGGGGGCAAGGCTTTCCAAGCAAATGAATTAGAAAAACTTGGAGAAGAATTATTGAAAGATGATCGATATAAAACGATTAGTTACGAAGAAAATAAAACAGATGAACTGATAAATTTGAAATGGATTTTTGTGATATTAATTTCACTTTTAACATTCGAATGGTTCATGAGAAAATATCACGGAGCGTATTAAAAAAATCTCGCTCAGAAAAAATATTTGCATTACTGGTTTAATTTTCAGTACATTTGATGTTAATATGTGGAAAATATTAAAATTGATTATTGTCAAGATATATTTTTCTTTGTATTAGAAACATAAAACATGAAACCCGCTTGTGGTTAAAATTTAAGGCAGATGATCAAGCGGTCATTTGCCTTTTTTAATGAACAAAAATTATGTGGCAAAAAACATTGCGTTTCTTCAAGAACAAATACTACATCAGCTTACTTGCTTTTTTAGTTTGGATGTTGTTGTTTGATAGAAACGATTTGCTCACACAATACCAACACATTTCTAAATTAAATACACTTCGCCAGAACCGCGATTACTACATTAAAGATATCAAGAAACTCAACGAAGATATCATCGAGCTAAACACCTCCCAAACACAATTAGAAAAATTCGCCAGAGAAAAGTATTTGATGAAAAAGGATAATGAGGATGTTTATGTGATAGTGAGGTAGCTGGTAACTGGTAACTGGTAACTGGTAGTTGGTAACTGGTAACTGGTAACTGGTAGTTGGTAGCTGGTATTATTTTAGGTTGAACCTTTTCTTTATTGAATTTTGTAATCCTCTATTCATTTTCTGAATTCTATTGTTTTTCTCTTCTAGTTTTTCGAATTCATCTTTGCTTAATAATTCAGCTTCGTAACAAATTACAAGAAATGTATCCAATTCTAACGAAGAACCATTTGCTATGGATAAAAATTGTAGAAACTCTTTAGTTGAATTCCTGCCCGCACCTTCAGCTATGTTTGCTGATATAGATGTCGTAGATCTTTTAATCTGATCAGTTAACCCATATAGTTCTTCCTTGGGAAATTTTTTTGTGATCTTATATACATCTGCAGCTAGATCTTTAGCAAACTGCCATACTTCTAATTCTCTATGATTATTCATAAAACAAAAATGCAGTTGAGAGATTGAATCCACAACTGCATATATGCAGGATTAAATATTAAGGATGATATATTAGCATTCCAACTACTAGCTACCTACTACCAGCTACCAACTACCAACTACCAACTACCAACTACCAGCTACCAGTTACCAGCTACCAGCTACTTTATCACAGCTGGCAACTCTCCACCCTTCGGCACAAATATCATCGAAGTGCTATTCACGCAGTGGCGGGTGTTTTTAGAAGTGAATCCTTCGTCGAGGAACACGTGACCTAAGTGGCCTTGGCAGTTGTTGCAAACAATTTCAGTACGCATACCATCGGCATCCGGAATGCGTTTTACAGCACCTTTAATTTCATCGTCGAAGCTTGGCCATCCGCAATGCGAATCGAATTTATCATCCGATAAATACAAGGGGTTGTTACATTGTCGACAGATGTATGTTCCTTTTTCTTTGTTGCTTGTTAATTCACCAGTATAGGGGCGATCAGTTGCTTTGTTCAAAATAACTGCTTTCTCGTATTCTGATAACTTATTGTATTTAGGATTTTGTTCCATCTTTTTAGATTTTGTTTGTTGACAAGCACTAACCATCGGTAGTGTTAATGTTAAACTTAAGAGTATGATAAAAGTTTTCATTTTATATTGATTTTAATGCATGTACGTAAATGTACTAACAATGGATTTATCATTTTAGTTTAAACAAAAAAACCATCCGCGATTGCTCGGGATGGTTTCTATATTTTATTTGTTTAGGTTGATATTACCAACGGCCACCTTTATTGTCGTCGTTGCGTTTACGAGGGGCACGACTAGAGCTTCCTCCTCCGTAACCACCACGATCTCCACCTTCTCTTTTTCCTCCCTCTCTGCTGCCGCCATCTCTTCCACCACCACTACGGTTACCTCTGTCGGCTCCACTTCTTCCACCACGCTCACCGCCTCCATAGCTACCACTGCGACTTCCTCCGCCATCTCTGCGAGCTCCGCCACCACTACCGTATGATCTTCCACCGCGATCTCCACCTTCTCTTTTTCCACCTCTACCGCCACCAAATCCACCACGATCTCCACCACCACTTCTTCCACCTCTACCACGATCACCATCTTGAGAGATTTCAATTCTTACATTTCTTCCAGCATAGTCAGCGTTTTTAAATCCAGTTTGTACTTGATCTAAAACATCGTTCTCTACTTCAAAGAATGAGAATACACCTTTAATATCAATTCTTCCAACTTTATCGCCACGGATACCAGCTGTGTTACAAATATAACCCAACATATCGCCACGAGTAAACTCATCTACCGAACCTAAGTTGATAAATAAACGAGTATGTGTTGCAGAACTTTCTCTCATATTACCTCTCTCACCTCTTGTAGATTCATCTGCTTTCGCATTCAAATCTGGTGCTTTCTTGTAATACTCTAAGAATGTATTGAATTCTAATGATGCAAATCTTTTGATAACATCCTCTTTGCTCATATCATTAAACTCCGCATAAATACGAGGTAGATATTGATCAATTTGAGAATCGTTTACTTCAACATTATGTACACGATGTACTAATGAGAATAATTGTTTTTCACAAACATCAAATCCAGTTGGAACTTCAGCTAATGTGAATTTCTTTCCGATAACTTTTTCAAGTTGACGAATTTTACCAGTTTCTTTTGATGTAATTAATGCCATCGAAATACCAGATTTACCAGCACGTGCAGTACGACCCGAACGGTGTGTGTAATTCTCCATTTCATCAGGTAAAGAATAATGAATAACGTGAGTTACGTTATCAACATCGATACCACGAGCAGCCACATCTGTAGCAACTAATACTTGCAATGAGCGATCACGGAAACGTTTCATCACACGATCTCTTTGTTGTTGCGATAAATCGCCATGCAAAGAATCTGCGTTGTAACCGTCTTTCATTAATGCTTCTGCAATTTCTTGTGTCTCAATTTTTGTACGAGAAAATACAATCGCAAAAATATCTGGATTGTAATCTACAATACGTTTTAAGGCAGCATATTTATCACGAGGACGAACAATATAATATTCGTGTTCGATGTTTACGTTACCAGTATTTTTTGTTCCTACTGTTAACTCAAACGGATCGTCCATGTATTTAGCAGCAATACGACGAACCTCTGCAGGCATCGTTGCTGAAAATAACCATGTAAATTTTTCTTCTGGAGTTGTTGATAAAATACTGTTGATGTCTTCTTGGAAGCCCATGTTCAACATTTCATCCGCTTCATCCAATACTACGAATTTCACTTCAGAGAAATTAATCGCTTTACGATTAATAACATCAAGCATACGACCAGGTGTTGCTACTACAATGTGTGCACCACGCTTAATGTCGCGTAATTGGTTGACAATACTTGCACCTCCATAAACGGCAACAATGTTTACATTGCCTAAGTGCTTACTAAAATTTGTTAAATCGTTCGCAATCTGCAGACATAACTCACGCGTAGGGCATAAGATTAGTGCTTGCGGAGCATTGATGCGAAGATCTATCTGTTCCAACAGTGGGAGGCCAAAAGCGGCAGTTTTCCCTGTTCCTGTTTGTGCCAGACCGACAAAGTCGCGATCTCCCTTTAATAATACGGGGATTGATTGTTCTTGTATAGGCGTCGGCGAGACAAAGCCGAGTTCTGAAATTGCCTGTACAACTTTCGGACTGACACCCAATTGTTCAAATGGGTTCATAAAATTTATAATGTGTTTAATACAAGCCACTTGCTTGCGGCTGCAAAGGTAGATATAATAACTGACAATCGGAAATCTTTATCGCTTTAGTGCCGTCTCGTACCTCGAAACCCAATCTTTTACAGTCATTTTCTTTGCCAAGTCGGCTAAAAGTTCGAATGGAATTTGCTCTGCTTTCTTAAATCGTATACAACTTTTACCCATGTCTAATTTGAATTTAGATGTTTTTGCATACTCCTCCTGAAACCAATTCAATAGTTTTTCATCAGCATAAATTCCCATATGATATACCGCTATGAAATTCTTTTGCGATGCAATAGATAAAAATGGTAATGCTTGTTCTGGTTTACAATGATATCCCTTCGGATACAAACTATGTGGTACCACAAAAGTCAACATCCCATAACTCATCGACTCCTCGAAACCCTTCGGCAAGTTCTTCAAAAATAAATCACGTAATTGCTGCATCACAACTTTTCTATCGTCGGGCAGCGACTCGATGTATGAGGTAGGGGTGGTGGCGGTTGACTGCATTTTTATTGGTAGCTGGTAACTGGTAACTGGTAACTGGTAATTGGTAACTGGTATAGAAAATTGTTCAAATTGACTCATTGTTCAAATTGACACTCTGCGACCTCTGCCTCCTCTGCGTCTCTATAAATCTAATTAACTAAGAGTTTCTGCAAATACGTTTTCCCTTCGTTCTCAAGTTGTACTAAGTACAACCCTTCCGCGAGGTTATTTAATTCTACAGAGTTCTGGTTTTCGTTTAAGTTTAATGTGAAAACTTTTTCTCCGCGGATATTAAAAATACTAAGTGTTGTTTTTCCTGAGAATTGATGTTCGATATTTACTTTGTTGTGCGATGGATTTGGATAGATTTTGAATGCTTCAATTTCTTCCGATTGAATTCCTGTTGTAGGGCAATCAGAACTATCAACTAATGCGCGAACAGTAATGTTTTCCGCAGTTCCACATTTCAATACATGCTCATATAAATTTTTCGCAACGAATCGAACAGTTGTATCCATCCATGCTTTTTCTACAGATGTTAATCCTGCATACGGAACATGGTCGGTACCACAATACGTGTAGAAATAATTTTCATGATTCTTTTTAGCTAATGCTTTGTGAATAGAACTACTTCCATCAACCTTTAATAATGGAATGGTATTTAAAAGTTTGATGATGGCAGTACCATAAGGCACAGTTCTATCTGCAGTTCCATGCATACTTATTACCACAACATTTTTATCTTTTGCTTGAATCCACGAAGTGTCGCCGATAGCTCCACATAAATTTACTACGGCTTTAATTCCGTTGGATGAGTTAGGAAGATTATTGGTAGTTCCTCTAAAATTTCCTAAACCAGGGCTTCCAGAACCTAAGTAAACACTAGTATCTATCGTTGGTAATACTTCTTGAGGTTCGTCTAGAAACGCTGCATGTAATGCAGTAAATCCACCCGCCGAAGATCCACCATAGATAATCATATTGGTATCAATTTTATACTGATCGGCATTCGCTTTAATATATCGAATAGCTGCTCTTGCATCTTGCATAGCTCTCCACACTGCACGCGAAGCTGATACTGCATTGTACTCTTCCATACCTGTTCGGTAATCTTGAGATATGCAAACATATCCACGCTTTGCAAATTCTCTGCATAAGTAAACCACATCACCATCAGCCTTCGTTCCAAATAGGAATGATCCACCATGTGTAATGAAAAACACAGGTCGTTTCTGAAAAGTATCGTTCTTCGGAAGATAAATATCTAGTGCAAGAGATAATGGGATAGAAGTATTCGCTGTTACATTTTGTCCGTAAATCTGATTCATTACAGAATCGTATTCAAATACTGGAGATTTGTAACGATTACCACCAACGCATTGCGCAGAGGAATTTACAGCAAACATGATAAGAATGCTTGCAAGCAGAGTTAGCTTTTTCATGATGTGGGTGTTAAAATAATCCGACTGCTTATTCACCGCAGTCGCAATCTACTTTTTTTTCTTTTTCTTCCCTTCTTTAGGCTCAATTACTTTAGTGAAAGTAAGCACTGTAATTTTTTGTGATTTTAAATACAATACATCATCATCAACTTCGTAACCATCTACTTTTTTTAGGGTAGCTAAAAATTCATTTTCTAATTCTTGAGTTTCTTTACAAAACATTTTTGTCGACATAATATTGTCGTTGCATTTCACTTTACGCTTGCCATCGAAAGCAAAGTTGCCCGTGAAATTATTGCAAATTCCTTTGCCAATAAATTGTCCGTTCGGATTAATACGCATTTCGCAATTCACTTGAACATCGATGTTGTTCATCGATTTCAATTTCCAATTCTTAACGTATTCTGCTTCTTTTTTTCCAGAGATAAGAGCGATACCTAATATGAAGGCAGCAAATACAAGTAATTTTTTCATTTTGGTTTGTTTTGTGTAAGTCTGTTAGATATTTAAAGATAGGAATATTTTCTATATTTTGAATATTTGAGACGCAGAGGAGGCAGAGGGCGCAAAGATTCGTTCGTCGGAGTGTCCCTGTCTGCCGACAGGCAGGCTCACTCCGACATTCCCGGGGTTAAAACCCCGGGTTACGGTTTGTTCGTTGGCGAACGATACTCAAGTCTCGCTGTACTTATTTCCCTGGCTACCGTCAGGCAGGCTCACTCCGACGAACAACACTCCGACGAACGATTACTCTATACACGATAACCGAATCCTAGGGTTGAAACCCTAGGCTACAAACAAAAAAAGCCCCGAGTTCCCCCGAAGCATTTTTTTTTCTAGTATTAAGATATGAGATTTTAGATATTAGAATTGTTCAAATTGTTCAAATTGACTCATTGTTCAAATTCCATTGGCACATTGGCACATTAGCTCATTGGCTAATTATTCCATTGGCACATTGGCTCATTATCTCATTGGCTAATTTTCAAATTGGCTAATTAAAGCGCCGCTTTCAAAGCGCTATCAATCTCATCCAAAAACTCTTCAGTATATAAGTAATGTTCTCCGTGGTTTACTTTATTACCGTGGATACATACTGCTAAGTCTTTAGTCATTTTACCAGATTGAACAACATCGATACAAACTTTCTCTAATGTTTTAGCGAAGTTTACTAATTCTGTGTTGTTATCTAATTGACCACGGAAAGCTAAACCTTGAGTCCAAGCGAAGATAGACGCAATTGGATTTGTAGATGTAGGCTTACCATTTTGGTGATCTCTGTAATGACGAGTAACTGTACCATGTGCAGCTTCAGCTTCCATAGTTTTACCATCCGGAGTAATTAATGCTGAAGTCATCAATCCTAATGAACCGAAACCTTGTGCAACAGTATCCGATTGAACGTCGCCATCGTAGTTCTTACAAGCCCAAACGAAATTACCATTCCATTTTAATGCCGAAGCAACCATGTCGTCAATTAAACGGTGCTCGTAAGTAATACCAGCAGCATCCATTTTCGATTTGAATTCATTTTGATAAATCGTTTCGAAAATATCTTTGAAACGGCCATCGTATTTTTTTAAGATTGTATTTTTTGTTGATAAATATAAAGGCCAACCTTTCATCAATGCTTGATTGAAACAAGCACGAGCAAATCCTTCGATAGATTCATCCGTATTGTACATTGATAATGCAACACCATCTCCTTTGAAGTTAAATACTTCATGCTCGATAACTGTTCCATCTTCACCTTCAAACTTAATCGTTAATTTACCTTTACCTTTTGTTACGAAATCTGTAGCACGGTATTGATCACCGAAAGCATGACGGCCAATGCAAATTGGAGCTGTCCAGTTCGGTACCAAACGAGGTACATTGTTCATTACAATTGGTTCGCGGAATACAGTTCCATCTAAAATATTACGGATAGTACCATTTGGCGACTTCCACATTTGTTTTAAGTTGAACTCTTTTACACGTGCTTCGTCAGGAGTGATTGTAGCACATTTAATTCCTACATTATATTTTTTAATCGCCTCTGCAGCGTCAATAGTTACTTGGTCATTCGTTTGATCACGGTACTCAATACCTAAATCGTAATATTTAATGTCAATCTCTAAATAAGGAAGAATTAACTTGTCTTTAATGAATTTCCAGATGATGCGGGTCATCTCATCTCCATCCAGCTCAACTACCGGATTTGCTACTTTTATCTTGTTCATAATATGTGTTAAAAAATGATGCCAAAGGTAAGGATTAATATGTTAATTAGCCAATGTGCCAATGAGATAATGTGCCAATTGAACATTTACCAGTTACCAGTTACCAACTACCAGTTACCAGCTACCTAACTAACGTCCAACCCTAGCACATCCCTCAACACCTGTAAATTCGGGTTCTTCGCTACCATGGCTTTGAACTTTTCGGAGTTAGTGTAAGGTGTGGTTTCGAGTTCTTCGGTGTTCATTTCGATAACGAAATCGATATCGTAATTCTGAAGTTTATCTCTTAAATAGCCTGCAATAAAAGGCTTCTCGGTTTGGAATAATTCGAGCTGAACTTTATTGTTGAAGCTCAAATGTATATTGGTATTGTCTTTTAATTCGGGTTGAAGATGGGCGATCATCACATTCGTTGATGCCTGGTTCTTCGCAGAAATTTTTGCAATGGCTTCGTCCCAATACTGCTTGAAATCGCCATAGCTAAAATCGTTGGTAGGCAATACAACTTCTTCTTTTTTCTCTTCCTTTTTCAGTTCGAATTTTCCCGATTTAATATCGGCAATACTTGGAAGTTTTATACTGTTCGATTTTGTTGATGTGCTCGCATTTTTCAATGGTGTACCACCCATCGGAACGCTAGTGTTTACAGCACTTGGCGCAGGAGAAATCGGTGCAGAAGGAATAGGAGCTGATGCAACAGGTGCAGGAGCTTTTTCTTCTGAAAGATTTATTGGTTTAGATTCTTGTATTGGTTTTTCAACAACTGTACTTGTAGCATCCGCTACATTAGTCATTTTTTTTTTACCGCCTGCGAATCGTCAGGAAGTTGAGCTAAGTTTAAAGCCGATGTGATATGGCACATTTTCATGAACGCCAATTCCACATGTAATCGTTGGTTTTTACTTTGCTTATAATAGATATCGCATTGGTTAGCGATGTTTAAGGCTGATAATAAAAGCGATGCCGAACATTTTTTACTTTGCTCTAAATAGCGTTGCTTCACTTGCTCCGAAACCTTTAACAACACTACTGTTGCAGGATCTTTGCATACTAATAAATTTCTGAAATGCTCACTTAATCCGTTGATGCAATTGTTTCCATCGAAACCATTCTGAAGAATTTCATCAAAGATTAAAAGAATGTCTTTCATGCTTTGATTTAAAATCGCATCCGTTATTCTGAAGTAATAATCGTAATCTAAAATATTTAAGTTATCGATTACCGCTTGATAAGTTAAATGATGTCCGGCGAACGATACTAATTGATCGAAAATCGAAAGAGCATCACGTAAAGCACCATCAGCTTTCTGAGCAATTACATGTAAAGCCTCAGTATCCGATTCAATTTTTTCGCTTGTAGAAATAAATGCTAAATGATGAGCAATATCTTCAACCTGAATTCTATTGAAATCGAAAATCTGACAACGAGATAAAATTGTAGGAATAATTTTATGTTTCTCCGTAGTTGCTAAAATGAAAATAGCATAAGGAGGTGGTTCTTCCAATGTTTTCAGGAATGCATTGAATGCACTCGTTGTAAGCATATGAACCTCATCAATAATATAGATTTTATATTTACCTGATGGAGGAGGGAAGCGAACTTGCTCTACTAAACTACGAATATCGTCTACCGAGTTGTTCGATGCAGCATCCAGTTCGTGGATGTTTAAAGAAGTTCCATTTCTAAAAGATACGCACGACTCGCATTGGTCGCAAGCTTCCATATCAGCTGTGGGACTAGTACAATTAATCGTTTTCGCTAAAATACGAGCGCATGTTGTTTTACCAACCCCACGCGGACCACAGAATAAAAAAGCCTGAGCCAAATGATTATTCTTAATGGCATTCTTTAAGGTATTAGTAATATGCGATTGCCCAACTACCGTATTAAACGTAGCCGGACGGTATTTACGAGCCGAAACAATAAAATTCTCCACGCCGCTAAAATAAGAAAAAAATGGTAACTAGTAACTGGTAACTGGTAACTGGTAACTGGAAAACTAATTTCTTTTTTTATTATACTTGCAAACAAAATTTTTTACCAGGTACCAGTTACCAACTACCAGTTACCAGATATGGCATTTGAATTTCACACCAATTGGGACGTATATTTTAACCAGCAGTTCGAGAACTCGAAGAACTATGTTTTGCCCTTTATCGCGGAGCATAAGAAAATCGATGCGAACACTAGAGTTATGGAAATTGGCTGTGGTGAAGGTGGTGTATTAAAGGCTTTTACTGAAATTGGATGTAAGGTTGTTGGGGTCGATTTAGAACCATCGAGGGTAGAGAAGGCAGAGAAATACATGCAACAATACGTGGACGCTGGATTAGCCAGGTTCATTGCTAAAAATATTTATGATGTTGATTTTGAGAATGATTTCGCTAATCAATTCGATGTTATCATTCTAAAAGATTCTATAGAACACATCCCAGAGCAAGAGAAAATTATTGCTCAATTAAAGAAATACCTGGCCAAAGAAGGAGTGATATTCTTCGGATTTCCACCTTGGTATATGCCATTTGGCGGACATCAACAGATTTGCAAGAATAAATGGTTGAGCAAATTGCCTTATTATCATTTATTACCTGCAGGCATCTATAAATGGATCCTAAAAACAGCAGGGGAGAGCGAAGCCGCTGTAAAAGAACTACTCGAAATTAAAGATACAGGCATCAGCATAGAACGATTCGAACGCATCTGCAAAAATACAGGCTACCAAATCGTAAGTAAAAAACACTACCTAATCAACCCAATTTATCGCTATAAATTCAAACTCGAACCACGTTTACAGCTTCCTATTGTACGAAATGTACCGTTTTTGAGGAATTTTGTTACTACTTGCGTCTATTATCTCGTAGCTCGTGACTCGAACCGCGAATAAATTTTGGTTTCATCCAAATTAAATTCTATATTTGCAGCCCGCTAAAAGCGGAAAATCAATTAATTAATTAAAATTAAAAGCAAAGTAACACAATGAAAAATTACGAAACGTTAATCGTTGTGACCCCTTTGTTATCAGAAGAGCAAATGAAAGAGGTAGTTGCCAAATTCAAGAAGATCTTAACTGATAACGGTGCCGAAATTGTCTCAGAAGACAATTGGGGTCTGAAAAAACTAGCTTACCCTATTCAAAAGAAATCAACAGGTTTCTATCATTTGACGGAGTTTAAAGCTGACGGTGCATTAATTAACAAATTAGAAGTTGAGTACAAACGTGATGAGAGAATCATGCGTTTCTTGACAGTAGCTTTAGACAAGCATGCGGTAGCATACAATGATCGTAAGCGTAACGGTCAGTTAGCTCCACTTCCAAAAAGAACTAAAGTTGTAGAAGCATAATAAGATGGCAAAAGATAACATTAGCTACGTAACAGCTCCCAAGGTGGAGGACACACGTAAAAAGTATTGCCGTTTTAAGAAAAACGGTATTAAATATATCGATTACAAGGATGCAAACTTCTTATTGAAGTTCATCAACGATCAAGGTAAAATTTTACCACGTCGTTTAACAGGTACATCATTGAAATACCAACGTAAAGTTGCTCAAGCAGTGAAACGTGCTCGTCATATCGGTGTATTACCTTATGTTGCAGATTCATTGAAATAAGGAGGGATACGAAATGGAAGTTATATTAAAACAAGATATCAAGAGTTTGGGTTACAAAGACGATGTAGTCAGAGTAAAAGATGGTTACGGACGTAACTACCTTATCCCAAAAGGAATTGCAGTTTTAGCTACTGAATCTAACCGCAAAATTTTAGCGGAGAACATTCGTCAAGCTCAATTCAAGCAAGATCGTATTAAGAAAGATGCTGAAGTAATTGCAGCTGGTATTCAAAATGTTTCAGTATCAATCGGTGCTAAAGCAGGTGAAACTGGTAAAATCTTCGGTGCTGTTAATACAATTCAATTTGCAGAAGCATTGAAAAAATTAGGTTTTGATGTTGATCGTAAACGTATCACATTCGAAACTGACGTTAAATTCTTAGGTAGCTACGTGGCTAACTTGAACTTACACAAAGAAGTGAAAATTCAAGTTCCATTTGAAGTTGTAGCTGAGTAATTTCAACAGAATACAATACTGTAGGGAGGCCCCGTTGAGCAATCGATGGGGCCTTTTCTTTTGTGTCCCAACTTCATTTATCAAACTACTCAGGCCCCTCAACAACTGAACAACATTCATCAAACTACACAGGCCCCTCAGCTACGCTTAGCTTCCCTGTCTGCCGACAGGCAGGGAAGCGTAGCGTAGTTGAGGGGCATTGAAATTTGTATTACTATTCTATCGAAGCGAAGATCGGTCCCCGAACACAATTCTCATATCTCAATTCTCATATCTCAAATCTGCCCTAGGGCTAAAGCCCTAGGCTACTTTAAACACCAACGTAACCGTAGTGCCAAAATCTGAGGCGCTTTGTACGTCGATTTCGCCTTTGAGTTCTTCGGTGAGTTGTTTCGTGATGGATAAGCCTAGTCCGATGCCTTGGATGTTTTCGATTTCGTTGCTTCGGTAGAAGGTGTCGAAAATGTATGGCATGTCTTTCGATGGAATGCCCACGCCGTAGTCTTGTATTACAATGCTAAAGCGGGTGTCGTCGATTGAGTTTACTGTAACCGCTAATTCTTTGCGCTCTTTAAAACTATACTTCACCGAGTTCGATATAATGTTCGATAAAATATGTTGTAAAATATCTTTATCCAACATCGAGGTAATTTCTTCTTCGCAAACATTTAAACTTAGCTTGAAATCTGAGGGTAGTAACAACTCTAAATTATAAGTGATGAAAGATTTTATTTCAACCGGCTCCAAATTCATCTTCGCAATGAAGGTTTCCATACGGTTTAAGCTCTGTACACCTTTAATTAATTTCGACATGCGATCTACTTGCTTGCGGATATTGCGCATATGCCTTTTCTCTTTCTGCACATTCAAATCTGTTTGCGGTGCTGTTAACAACATCTCCATTAAATCTATACTGGTAGTAATACCTGTTAAGGGCGTGCGGTACTCATGAGAAATTAGTCGGATGAATTTACTCTTCAGGGAATTCAATTCTTTTTCTTTATTCAAATTCTGAACAAGAATACTTTCGTTTTCCATCCTGTTTTTCTCCATCTTTTTAATGTTCGAAAAACGTAACCACAATACTAAAACTACCGATATCAATAATAAAAACATGAATAGTACAGTAGGAATAAACCACCACTCTTTATAGATCTTCACGTTAATATACACTGGTATTTTCGCAGTGTAATGCTCCGATAAATTATCGTTGTTTACTACTTTGATGTATAAGTAACTGGTGTTGCGAGGTAAGCTATTGATGTTTATAATGGGTACATTATTCGTACTTATCCAATTGCTGTTTTCATCCGCTCGATAATAATAACTTAAACTTTCGGTATGGTAAAACTGATTTGTACTAAATCGAATTTGAATAAAATCTTCGTCTAAATTTAAAATGATTTTTTTAGTGTCGTTTACACTGATGAACTCGTTCGAATTATCGAGCTTCAAAATATCGGTGATGTGTAAGCTGATGGAATTATTATTTTGTTGAACAATACTCGGACGAATAAGCTGATATCCATTAATACCACCAAGGATAATTTCCGAATTCTGAAGCTTCGCAAAAGAAGCGTAATTGTATTCCTCATTTACTAAACCATCATGCTGATGATAGGCTGTAAGTATACCAGTACTTGGGTTGTATAGCAACAAACCATAATAAGTAGGCATCCACATTCTTCCGTATTGGTCCGGAATAATGGCAAGCACTTTAGTATTGGAAAGGATTTTACTTTTATCGAATGTTTTGCCGAATTTATTGGTAGCACGATTGTATTGCTGAAATCCTACATCCGTAGCAAACCAAAATTCATTTTTAGAATTCTGATAGATATAATTAATACTATCGCAAATCAATTCGTTTTTGGTGTTTGTATTGAAACGATTAATTACATCAACAAACTTAAAATTACGATCGAAAATTACAACACCTTTATTTGTAGCACACCAAATTTCATTGTTAATAGCACTGATATGACGGTAATGTAAATCGAATAAATTGAAACCATATTTCAACTTATACATATCTATTCCGCTGGTATAAATGTTTAAGGCTGAAATTTCTTTAGATTGAATATCGTATAAATACAAACCTTGAAGTGCACCTACAATTATTTTCGTTTCGCTGAACTTACACAGACTTGTGATATGTGGGATACCTCCTGGGAAGCCTAATTTTCCAACTACTTCAGTAACCTGATGGGTTTTCTTATTCATTTTGAATAAGCCGATACCATCGGTGCCGATATAGATATCCTTGCCTAATTCTAAAGCAGTATAACTAAGTTTTAAATTAGAATTGATGACTTCTATAACATCAGCATTTTTCTTGCTGAAAAAAGTTTGATTATAGGTGAAGTAGAAAATTTCTCCTTCCTTAGTTTGAATAATTGCTCGAGGTACAAAACTAATTTGAGTTGGAACAGTAATACTTTCGAATGCCCCGGAATTCATCGGGAATACAATTAAACCTTGGTTAGTACCGAGGAGGATATTATCGTTATCATGATTAATATTTTCGACAATAGCATTCGCCGGAATTTTGAAATCTTGCGTTAAGAATATTTTCCGATTGATATTGTACAGCGTAGTTTTATAATGCTCGAATACTAGCACTAAAATAGAATCGTTGAGGGCATCGATATTGGTGATGTATTGGAAATTCGGACCTAAACTTTCGAATGAGTTTTTCTTAGTGTTGAATACAGACAAACCATCGGGATGCACGTAAAACAAACCTATACGGGCAATGTATTTCAATTCGGAATTCAGGAAATCTACCTTGTCTTCAAAAGTTTCCCAGTGCTGAAGGGTATTCAAATCGTAAGCAACTACACCGGTTTTTCTGATTAAGAAAAATATTTTCCCATTTGCTTCAGCGATGGGAACTTCATTCTGATTATTCAGTTTTATCTTCTTTACAATTTCATATTTCTTGTTGAAGAAATACACCATTCCATCCTCATAATAAACAACAAGAAGCTTGTTGGAGGTAAGGAATATTTTGGAGATGATAACATTCCTGTTGCTAATTTTTAATTCAAAAGTATTATTGTTTTGAATATTGATGCAAGTGATAGAATGATGAGTGGCAGCATAGAGTAGGGTATCGTTTAAGGCAAGCGAACGAATATGATTATCCGGAAGCTTGAGGTTTTCCTTGGTATAATGCACATAGTTATACCCATCAAACTTATTTAAACCCTTAGCTGTAGCAATCCAGATGAAACTATTTTTATCCAGCACTTGATCGATAACATGATTGTCGGTTAGGCCAGAGTTGAAATCGTATTTTTTAAAGTGATAAGATTCGGCAATTATTTTTTGAGAAAATAATATTGAAAGGGCAAAAAGAAAGAGGTAAAATTTAAAATTTTTGATAATGGTAGACATTAGTATTTATTATGCAAAGAGAGCAAATAAGCCTAACACTACGAATACTTAATATAGTACTTTTACCACTTAGGTTTTCCTACGTATTTCATCGCTTTTAGAATGCGATATTGTCTTTTTTGGATATAGGCATTTGGTTTCGAAGCCGACCATTTGATAGGGTTCGGCAGAATAGCTGCAATGGCAGCAGATTCACGTTTACTTAAATCGCTTGCAGGTTTTTTGAAATAGAATTTCGCAGCTTCTTCTACGCCATAAATTCCATCGCCCATTTCGATCTCGTTTAAGTACACCTCCATAATTCTTTTCTTACTCCAGAAAACTTCGATGAGTACTGTAAAATAAGCTTCCAAGCCCTTTCTAAAATAGGAGCGGGCAGGCCATAAGAAAACATTTTTAGCAACTTGTTGAGAAATGGTAGAACCACCTTTAGTGCGCTTACTTTTTTGGTTATGTTCGAAAGCTTTTTGCATGGCTTCCAAATCGAAACCATGATGAGAAAGAAAATGACCATCTTCCGAAGCTATTGCCGCACGAATCATAAACGGAGAAATTTCATCGATACTCACCCAATCCTTTTTCAACTTCATCTTTTCCCCATCCATCTTTTGTTCCACCACTCTTTGTAACATCAAGTACGTAAACGGAGGAGGCACAAAACGATAAATTATCGTAAGCCCAATGCTTATCGCGAAGAAGTATAGCAAGAGTTTGGATGTGATTGCGATGAATTTCTTCATTCTTTCTTATTGGTAGCTGGTAACTGGTAACTGGTAACTGGTATTTGGTATCTTGTATTTGGTTGCTGGTATCTTGTATTTGGTAGCTGCTATATGGTTTTTTACCAGCTACCAGTTACCAGCTACCAGCTACCAGCTACCAGTTACCAGTAATTAGTATTTATTCAAATGTTTAAGATAAATCACCTCCTCCTTCGTCAACATTCTATGACGACCGCGGGGTAAATCTTTTTTCGTTAGGCCAGCGTATACAACGCGATCTAAACGCATCACTTCGTAACCTAAAGATTCAAAAATTCTACGAACGATACGGTTTCTGCCGATATGAATTTCTATGCCCAAGAATTTTTTCGATTTACCATCTAGGTAACTAAGTTGATCGGGTTTCGCTAAACCATCTTCTAATTCCACACCCTCTTTAATTTTTTCAAAATCGCTAGTGCTTAAAGATTTGTCGAGTTCCACCTCGTATATTTTTTTAACCTGATTACGAGGATGTGCAAGCTTATCAGCTAAATCTCCATCGTTGGTTAATAGAAGCAAACCAGTTGTATTTCTATCTAATCTACCAACAGGGAAAATTCTCTCGTTAGTAGCTTTAGCAGTTAATTGCACAACTGTTCTACGCTCCTCTGGATCATCCATTGTAGTAATGTAATCCTTTGGTTTATTTAATAGTACGTATACTAATTTCCCAGGCTTTAACAATTTGCCTTCGAATTTTATTTTATCAGAATGCTGAACCTTGTAACCCAACTCACGAACCACTTCACCATTCACCGTAATCTCACCCTTTTCAATCAGTTCATCTGCTTTTCTTCTCGAGCACACACCCGAATTCGCAATAAACTTATTCAAACGAATCTCTTCCCCCGGAGCCGCCTTCTTACGCTCCACACCCTCATACTGCTCCACCACTTCTTCCTTACGCTCCGATCTACGTTCCGGCTTTGCACGCTCCGTCCTCGGACGCTCAGCTCTCTCAGTTCTTTTAGTTCTCTCCGCTCTTTCCCCACGAGGTCTTTCAGATCTTTCAGTTCTAGTTGGTCTAGCACTATCGACTCTGCGCTCTCCGCCTCCTCTGCGTCTCTCATTCTCTTCCTCTCTGCGCTCTCTACCTTCTTTGCGCTCCTTCTTAATCTCTTCTTTAATATTCGGCTTCGCATACCTCTTATCGAAAATATCGAAAGCACCAGGTTTATGTGGAGTTATTTTATCAGATTTTTTTCTTCTCTCCGGACGACCACGTTCCGGTTTCTCGTCGAATGACTTTTTACTACGAGGTTTATATTGATTTCTATCTACGTTCTCATCTCTACGTACACCACTTTCTCTGCGACCTCTACTATCTCCGCCTGTACGGTTATCAGTATCACCTCTGCGTCCTCCGCGTATTTCTCCGCGTTCAGATCGATCTTTCGGTTCATCACTAGATCTCAATGGCCTAGTCGAATAAGACGACCCACGCTCGTTAGCTCTTGGTTTATCCCCGTAAGGTTTACGATCAGAGCTAGATGCTCTGCGCTCTCCGCCTTCTCTGCGTTCTCTATTTTCACCGTAAGGTTTACGATCAGATCTTTCACCATACGGTTTTCTTTCAGTTCTATCAGATGAAGAACTAGATCTTCTTTCTGGTTTATCGCTGTAAGATTTACTTCCAGCTCTGCTATCTCTGCGTTCTCCGCCTTCTTTGCGTTCTCCGCGTCCTCCGCGTTCTCTATTTTCCCCGTAAGGTTTACGATCAGATCTATCTGTGTAAGGTTTTCTTTCTGTTCTCTCAGAAGAAGAATTAGATTTTCTAATTGATTTATCACCGTATGGTTTACGGTCAGAACTTCCCTCTCTGCGTTCTCTGCCTTCTTTGCGTTCTCCTCTGCGTTCATCGTCTCGACGATCTTTTTTAATATATCCCATTCGGCAAAAATACGCTAATTATAAGGCTTTTTCCACCTTTGGTGAAAAAAAAGCGCATTTTTTTAGCATTTATTTTTTCTCAGCCTATCTTCCCTTAAACTAGTTTTTGAACCGACAATGGGGAAATCGTTCTACACTTCCCAGCTTAGGAGTGCTCCATCTATGTGAAATGTAACTAATTATAGGTATTTTTGCCGCCGATTTGAGAATGCAATTCAATTAACTAAAAAAGAAAGGAGAAACATGCAACAAATCATCAAACATAGTAAAGTGATTCTGAGCTTCGGCTTACTGATGATCCTCGCTTTGGTTATGCAGTTATTTACATTCGGTACTCGCCTTGGCGACGATGAGTATAAACAACTATTTAAATCGAAATACCAAATCTATGCCCTAGAAGTTCCGAAGAACTTATGCTTTGCCGACGAAACTTTACCGCTACACGATTATGAAGTATATGAACGAATGGACCGTGAGTTGTTAATCAATACGTATTGGCAAACACAAACCATCCTTATTCATAAACGAGCTAACCGTTGGTTCCCTGTGATCGAACCTATTTTAAAACGAAATGGTATTCCGGAAGATTTTAAATACATACCGGTAATCGAAACAGGTTTCTTGAATTTAACTTCCCCAGCAGGTGCTGTAGGTTTCTGGCAGTTTATGCCGAGCACTGCGCAAGAGTATGGATTGGAAGTGAACAATCAAGTAGACGAGCGTTATCACGTAGAGAAATCGACGCAAGCAGCTTGCGATTATTTTAACAAGATGTACAAGGAGCTAGGCAACTGGACATTAGTAGCGGCGGCGTACAACATGGGATTAACAGGAGTGAAGCAACAGATCAATCGCCAACGTACAAGTAATTATTACGATTTAGTATTGAACCAAGAAACATCTCGCTATGTATTTAGAATAGTAGCGATGAAAGAGATCATGGAAAACCCCGATGAGTATGGTTACCGTGTGCGTAAGAAAGATATGTATCCGCAAATTCCAACGTATACCGTAAAGGTTGATACTGCTATTACAGATATCGCTTTATTCGCGAACCGATTAAAGTTGAACTATAAAATTATCAAATCATTCAACCCATGGTTGCGCGAAGCATTCTTAGAGAACAAAGAGAGCAAAGCCTATTACATTCAATTACCAAAGGAAGGCTTTTTAGATAAGAGTCCGTTCGAAACGAGGTAATTAAAATTATTTTCTTCAGAATCCTCATGGGCGAGAAACTCATGAGGATTTTTTTTGTTAATTTGTTATCGGATATGAAGAAGAAGCCAAACCAGCCTAAAGATCATTCACACGTTGAAGTTTACGGTGCGAGAGTTCATAATTTAAAAAATGTTGATGTACAGTTTCCACGCAACCAACTGGTCGTAATTACCGGATTGAGTGGCAGTGGTAAATCGTCATTAGCCTTTGATACCATTTATGCCGAAGGGCAACGTAGGTATATGGAAACTTTCAATGCCTACTCTCGTCAGTTTTTAGGAGGCTTAGAACGTCCGGATGTAGATAAAATCGACGGACTAAGTCCGGTTATCGCCATCGAACAAAAAACCACGAGTAAAAATCCGAGAAGTACCGTAGGTACCATTACCGAGATCTACGATTTCCTTCGCTTATTTTATGCGCGAGTTGCCGATGCGTATTCGTACAACACCGGTAAGCTCATGATTAAAATGAGTGAGGATCAGATCATCGATACCATCCTCAAAAATTATAAGAATAAAACCATTACGGTTTTGGCACCCATTGTAAAAGGAAGAAAGGGACATTACAGAGAATTATTCGAACAGATACGTAAGCAAGGTTATTTAAAAGTAAGGGTTGACAATGAAGTGTTGGAACTGCTTCCGAAAATGCAAGTAGATCGATATAAGATACACGACATTGAAATTGTAATTGATCGAATAGTAGTGAACGATAAGGAACGCACTCGCATGGTAAATGCAGTACGCTCGGCCATGAAGCAAGCGAAGGGCATCATCAAAATATACGACCACGAAACGAATGCCGATCAGCATTTCAGTAAGTTTTTAATGTGTGCGGATACTGGTTTATCGTATGACGAACCTCAACCGAATTCTTTCTCTTTTAACTCACCTTACGGTGCATGCGATAATTGCGACGGTTTAGGATATGTGTTCGAAGTAGATGAAAAGTTACTGATGCCGAATAAAAAATTAAGCATCGCTAACGGAGGTATTGCAGCCTTAGGAGAATACCGAGAATCCTGGACTTTCCAAATGTTGAAAGCCCTGGGTAAAGCCATGGGTTTTACCATGCAAACTCCTTTAGAAAAATTATCGAAGGAAGCGATACAAGCTATACTCTACGGAACAGATGAACCAATACCCGTGCAAATGCAATACGGCGGACAAATGGCATCGTACAATGTAACTTTCCAAGGCATTATTAAATATTTAGATCAACAAAACGAGCGTAAGGCAGATGATGATGATCATGATATTGAAGAGTTCGTACAAAAAGTAACTTGCCCAACTTGCGAGGGAGCGCGATTAAAAAAAGAATCGCTTTATTTCAAAATAGATGGTAAGCATATTTACGATTTAGCAGCTATGGATTTAAACAGCTTGCATAAATGGTTTACCGGTTTAGAGAAAAGATTATCGGAACGCCAAAATGTAATTGCTGCAGAAATATTAAAAGAGATTAGAGCCCGCATCGGATTTTTATTAGATGTAGGGTTAGAATATTTGAATTTAGATCGTGTATCGAAATCATTATCCGGTGGAGAAGCTCAACGCATACGCTTAGCTACACAAATTGGTTCGCAGTTAGTGAATGTATTGTATATACTGGATGAACCATCGATTGGTTTACACCAACGCGACAACGAAAAATTGATTCATGCACTAAAAAACCTACGCGATTTAGGAAATTCTATTTTAGTAGTAGAGCACGATAAGGATATGATTGTAGAGGCAGACCATGTAATAGATGTTGGCCCTGCAGCAGGTGTACACGGCGGACAAATAGTGGCGCAGGGTACCCCGAAAGAAATATTAAAATCGAAAACCGTAACAGCGCAATACATTAATGGAGAGCGTGCGATAGAAATTCCGAAGAAACGACGCAAAGGAAATGGGGAAGTGTTGAAATTAGAAAAAGCGAGCGGAAACAATTTGAAGAACGTAGATTTAGAATTGCCATTAGGTAAATTCATTTGTGTAACGGGAGTTTCGGGAAGTGGAAAATCTACTTTGATTAACGAAACATTGTACCCGATTTTAAATCAACATATTTATCATTCTAAACGAAAACCTTTAGCCTATAAAGCGATAAAAGGATTAGAACATTTAGATAAGGTAATAGAGATCGACCAAACACCAATAGGTAGAACGCCTCGCTCTAACCCAGCAACGTATACAGGAGTATTCTCGGATATCCGTAATTTATTTGTGCAATTACCCGAAGCAAAAATTAGGGGATACAAACCAGGCCGATTCTCGTTCAACGTAAAAGGCGGAAGATGCGAAACCTGCCAAGGTGGAGGGATGAAGGTAATAGAGATGAATTTTTTACCCGACGTGCAAGTATTGTGTGAAACCTGCAACGGCAAACGCTACAACCGCGAAACCTTGGAAGTACGATACAAAGGAAAATCGATTTCGGATGTATTGAACATGAGCATAGAAGAAGCAGTACCCTTTTTCGAAAACATGCCACATATTTTACGCAAAATAAAAACCATACAAGATGTAGGCTTGGGGTACATCACCATAGGCCAATCGTCGGTAACCCTATCTGGCGGAGAAGCACAACGCGTAAAGCTCGCTACAGAACTCTCTAAAAAAGACACAGGCAAAACCATTTACATATTAGACGAGCCTACTACAGGCCTCCACTTCGAAGACATCCGCATACTCATCGGCGTGTTGAACGAACTCGTAAACCGAGGCAATACGGTACTCGTTATCGAGCACAACATGGACGTTATCAAAGTAGCGGACCACGTGATAGACATGGGCCCCGAAGGCGGCGCCGGCGGCGGACAAATCATCTTCACGGGAACCCCAGAGGAACTCGCGAAAGATAAGAAGAGTTACACTGGTAAATTCCTACGCAAAGAGTTATAAAATTAGCCAATGAGACAATGAGACAATGTGCCAATATTAAATGACAATAAACTATATAAATAACGAAAACGACTTCTTGACACATCAACTTTTTGTGGCGTCAAAATCTTACCGAATTAAAAAGAAAAGACAAAGAAGCAAAGTGGTATTGCCACTAATTTACCTTGTATTTGGACTTTTATTTATCTATCAAGAAAGATATTCATTGGCAATAATATTTTTCATCATCGGTATTCTTTGGTTTTTTATTTATCCCATTTGGGAAAGGCAAAACTATATTAAACATTATACGGAGTTCATAAAAGAAAATTACAAAGAGAGACTTGGAAGAAATTCAACTTTGGAATTTAACAATGAATATATACTAGCAAAAGATAATGGAAATGAGAGTAAAGTTTTAACAACTGAAATAGAAGACATTTGCGAAATTAGTACAACAATTTTTGTAAGGCTAAAAGGAGGACTATCATTTATACTACCAAAGGACAGGATTGCCGATGTTGACAAATTGAAAGCAAGATTAAAAGAACTTGCTGACCATTTGAAAATTAACTATTATACGGACGAAAAATGGGAATGGAAATAATTACTAACACAACAGTCGTTTTTGCAAAATAATTAATTCAAAAAAGGCATTGGCTTTTTAATTATCTGGGCTTCTAATGGCATGTGAGTTAAATTAAATGAAAACAGAGAGAACTATATTCACTTACTAAATGAGATTAGAAAGTTAAATGTTCTAAATAAATACAGTGATCGTAAATAATCCAAACAAATCTACTTCGAGTAGTGCAAATTCAAAACGGTATTTAACCTTTTTCACCAATCTGGCATTAGCCACATTAAGTATAATTTTAGTCTATTATACAAATTTGATAATATTAATTCCTATACTTTTTGGCTTAGGTGTGCCTTTGATAAATATCGATAAACCAATTAAACAAAAGATTATATTTACCCTTATTATAATTATTTTTTCTATAGTAATTTTCATTTTTACTATATGGGCAGCTATTAGTTTTCACCTTGATAAATATATTTTCCCTGGCCTGTTAGTTGGAGTTTCAGGAATTGGAATTTTATCAATTAACGGATACTTTATTAAAGCCATAAAGCTGAATTTCAAATCAATTACAATCACGTTTATACTTTCTGGACTATCTTTGACACTGTGGGAATTACTATTTGAAAATTTATTGCCAAATTCTTTTGTGAACTTAGATATTTTTCGAAACTATGGAGTAATGTTGCTTTGGATGGTAATGACTACTATTGGAATTTGCATGTCTATAAAAGTCCCAAATAAACTAACCTAAGCAATGAAAACCACTCCCAAAACCTTCTTCACCTTCCTAACCCTACTGTTCTTTCAATACACAGTAACTGCCCAGCAGCTTGCGAAAACTCCAGAGGGTAAATTAGTAGTGTTGATGGATGATGGAACTTGGAAGTTTGTGGATAGTATAAACCTTTTTTGGTTAAACTGATAAAAATTTTTGCTCACTCACCTAACATAGAAATCATGAAAAATCTAATGCTATTCCTTTTTGCAACTTTGTTAATAAGTTGTGCAAGTAAATTAACAGATGATAAAAAGATTACTTTAAAAAACGAGTTAGAAGAAATTGTGAAAATAGATCAGATCGCGGCATCACGATGGGAAGATAAATGGTTGAAGTATAAAGACAGCGTTTTTACAAGTAATAAAATTAAAGTTGAAAAAATGTTTAACGATTATGGGTTCCTTGGATTTGATCAAGTAGGTGTTGATGCTTCAAATAATTTCTGGCTAATTGTTCAGCACAGCGATAAATTTCCGGAGTTCCAAAAAAGAGTATTAAAAGAAATGGATAAACATGTTCAAAAGAAAAATGCAAATCCAAATAATTATGCTTACTTGTTTGATCGAGTACAAGTGAATGCAGGTTTAAAACAAAAATTTGGAACTCAGATTAGTTATGATGTAGAAAACACTGGAAGAGCTTTTCCGAAATTCGGTTTGATTGATTCAGCAAATGTAGATATAGAAAGAAAAAAATACAATTTGAACCCTCTAAAAGAATACCTTAATCAAATGACAATAATGCACTATGAAATGAACGAAGAAAGGTATCTAAAAATGGGTATTATAAAACCGAATTTGTACTAACAGAAAGCACTATTGGAATTTGTATGTCTATAAAAGTCCCCAATAAACTAACCTAAACAATGAATCCCACCACCAAAACCTTCTTCACCTTCCTAACCTTACTGTTGTTTCAATTCACAGTAACAGCCCAGCAGCTTGCGAAAACCCAAGATGGTAAATTAGTAGAGTTGAAGGAGGATGGGACTTGGAGGTTTGTGGATAGTATACCTCCTGCAAGAATTTATGAATTTCAGAGTAGAAAGTTTGAGATTCCGAAATTGAATACTTATGAGAAGATTATTACACACGAAGGATATTCTTTAGTATTTAATGAAATTCATAAACAAGCGAAATGGGTGGCTTATGAATTAACGAAGGAAGAAACGCAGAGTAAGTTTAGCCGCACGAATAATTTTATTGCTGATCCTGAAGTGAAAAGTGGAACTGCAAACGATTTGGATTTCAAAGGTTCGGGGTATGACCGTGGGCACTTAGCACCAGCGGGAGATATGGGATGGTCGGAGAGTGCAATGGAAGAATCGTTTTATTATAGCAATATGAGTCCGCAAGCTCCGGGTTTTAACAGAGGAATTTGGAAAAGCTTGGAAGAATTAGTGAGAACTTGGGCTGTACAAAACGAAGCGGTTTATGTTGTAACTGGTCCGGTTTTAAGACCAGGATTGACTAATATAGGGCATAGCGAAGTTTCTGTACCGAAATATTATTACAAGGTAATATTAGATTACCGAGAGCCTGAACTTAAAGGCATAGGCTTTATTTTGCCGAATAAAGGATCTAAAGAGCAATTGCAGAGTTATGCTGTGAGTATAGATAGTGTAGAAAAATTTACAGGCATAGATTTTTTTCCGAAGTTGCCAATAGCACAAGCAGTAGAACTAGAAAGCAAGGTATGTATCGAATGTTGGGAGTGGAAATCGAGAAATGAAAATAAACCTAAAGTAAATAAAGCTATCCAGAGTGTACAATGCGAAGGCATAACTAAAGCAGGTAACAGATGTAAAAACAAAACTTTAAATGTAAGCAAGTATTGTTATTTACACGAAAACCAAAACCCGAACTATACTTCCGAACAATACCCTAAAGAACACAAAAATCAAGAATCAAAAAGGAGCAGCACAGGCGCAGTTCAATGCTCAGGAATAACAAAGTCTGGCAACCGCTGCAAAAGAATGACTACCAACCCTAGCGGAAGATGCTATCAGCATTAGGTTATACACAAACACATGCCATATTTTCTTGTATGCTGCACTCTTGACATACTAGATTTGTAGTATTTTTTATTTATTCCATTTCGCTTACTTTAGACATTCCGAATAAATGTAAGTGGAGTCAAGAGCCCACTATAAAAAACAGGGCGCATTCTGAAAAGCCAAACGAGTAGGAACTAACTAAACTCAATTTTATGAATTATTATGCAAAGGCGTTTATTAACTACGCTAATTTTTCTGGAAGAGCAAGTAGAAGTGAATACTGGTATTTTACCTTATTCAATTTTATTTTCATTATTGCTGCGATCATTCTCGATAATATTATTGGTACTGCAATCGATGGAGTAGGTTATGGTTTAATATATGCAATATACGCATTAGCTACTTTTATACCTGGTTTATCTGCAGGTATAAGAAGATTACATGATGCGGGAAAAAGTGGCTGGATGTTATTATTAGTTTTTATACCAATAATTGGATCGATTTGGTTAATCGTATTATTGTGTAAAGAAAGCGAAAATGGTGAAAACAAATGGGGTGGAAATCCTAATTACTAACCAATATATAAATTTAAATCCCGATTCATTCGGGATTTTTTGTTTGTTTAGTTGAGACTTTAAAATTAATTTACAGGTATTAAATCATACTCAACATATTTTCAATGTCCCAAACCCGCAGGAACTTTTTAAAATACTTTGGATATAAGGCAGACATTAAATTGTTGTTTGATGTGTGACAGACAGAATTACACCTATTTTGGGTTAAATCATGTAAAAAATGATATATAAATAATTTATACTTTATTTATAGTTAATGCTATTTTTAAATACTTACTATTAATATTATTATAGTTAAATATTTTTTATATATTTGTAATAACTTTTTAATTATTAATAGTTAAGATAAATAAGTATTATTAACTATTAATATATTAATATTAATTATAAATATGGATAATTGGTTGTTTTTAACAGAAAAAGAAATCTTAAAAGAGATAGGAACTAGGCTCAAAAAAATAAGAGTTCAACATAATCTTACACAACAAGAACTATGCGAAGAAGTTGGCCTAAGTGTTACAACTATTAGCCAAATAGAACAAGGTAAATCAACAACAGTTGAAAGCTTAATTAGGATACTGATTAGATTAAATCGAATAAAAGATCTCGAGTCTGTATTTCGCATCGGAGAAAACTTGGAGTTAAAGTTGAAGTTTGAAAAGGCCAAATTAAAATCTGAGAGAATAAGAGCATCTAAAAAATTGAAATAGTATGATAGTAGAAGTGTCACTTTATGGTCGATCTTTAGGCACGGTTGACTGGAATCGCGAAAAAAAAAGCTCAATCTTTCAATATAACAGTCAAATTATTGGTAAAATGGAGCCTTCTCCTATTGTAATGCCTACTGAAGCTAGAGTATTTGAAACTACAAGAGATCATGTAAATTTTCATGATTTACCATATTTATTATCTGACTCATTACCTGATGACTTTGGTAATGTTATGATGAAGGCGTGGTTAAAACAATCCGAATTATCAATAGATGATATAAGTCCAGTTGACAGATTAACTTATGTTGGAAAACGAGGTATGGGAGCGTTAGAATATTCACCAATAAATTATAGAGAAAACAATGATTATAAAGTAGATGTCGGTCAACTTTTAGAAGTAGCGAAAAGAGTTTTGGAAAAAAAAACTGAAATCTCTTATAATGATTTAGACAAACACAGTTTAACAGATATACTTAGAATAGGTACCTCTGTTGGTGGCGCAAGAGCAAAAGCTTTAATTGCTATAAAGAAAAACCAAGATGGTGTATTGGAAGAAATAAGGCCGGGTGACATAATTCAACCACATGGCTATTCATACTGGTTATTGAAAATAGATGGGGCAAATGAACAAAACTTAGGTGAAGGGGAAGGAATGGGTAAAATTGAATTTGCATATTACAAATTAGCAAAGAAAGCTGGGATAGAAATTTCTGAAAGTGAATTACATGAAGAGAATAACAGATTTCACTTTTTGACAAAACGGTTTGATAGAGATGATAATGGTCAAAAAATTCATATGCAGACTTTCGGCTCTTTAACTGGGATTGACTATAAAATTCCCAAAGCAAGTTCTTACGAAGTCTTATTCAGAACTATGAAAAGGCTTCAACTTCCATATAGTCAATATGAACAGCAATATAGGAGAATGTTATTCAATGTTGTAGCTAGAAATCATGATGATCATGTAAAGAACTTTTCTTTTTTGATGTCAGAAGATGGGCAATGGCAAATTTCTCCAGCTTATGACATTTGTTATAATTATAGCCCCAGTGGGAATTGGACCAGCGTACATCAATCATCAATTAATGGCAAATATGATAATTTTACTAAACACGACTTACTGGAGTTTGCTAAAGCTTTTGGAATCAAAAAAGCGAATGATATTTTACAAGAAGTTGTATTTGCCGTTAGTCAATGGAATAAAATAGCATCCGAATTGGAAGTTCCAAAAGATAAAATAAATTTCATAAATAATAATTTGAGAATTAGTAATTTCAATTGAAATATTATTAAATATTTTCATTTTCTAAGAACAGCTGATGAAAAAGAGAACCAAGTACAAAATCAATTAGAAGTAATTCGTGAGTTAGAAAAAAATGTAAACAGATTAAAAAATCAGATTGAAGGGTATTAATAAGGAGAATTTAGAATATAGCTCTAAATTGTAATTAATTGTTTTTGCATTCAGGCCTCTATGTTCATAAATTTCTATGTGGTTTAATCAATCCATTTTTTCATTATATTTGAATAGGTCCCGAAGCCCAATATTATTACCAATAAACAACATCAATACAAGCTCGACATGAAAGAAAGCGAAGAAATAATACAAGCTCTTTTGAAATTCAGAAATGAAAGAGATTGGGAGCAGTTTCATAATCCAAAGGATTTGGCTTTGGCGATAAGTATTGAATCGGCTGAACTTTTAGAGTTGTTCTTATGGAAGAATGCAGATGAAGCGAATACTGAGAAGGTGAAAGAGGAGCTTGCTGATATTTTTTCATTCGCATTTTTATTGGCTGAGAAATACGGTTTCGATGTGAAGGATATAGTTCTAGAGAAAATCATAAAGAATGGTGAAAAATACCCAGTGGTAAAGTCTAAGGGTACAGCTAAAAAGTATGATGAACTATAAGCAAGATTTTGAAATCAATAAAATCGAGTTCAATTCAACTGGTTTAGATAAAATTCAATCTGAATATTTCGTAGCTGAAAATTGGCCTATCGTTTATATCTTAAACAACAATGGCGTTAGTCAAGCATATATTGGAGAAACAACCGATGCAAATTCAAGGATGTTATCACATTTGCAATCGCAAAGTAAAAAGCATTTAAAAGAAGCACATTTCATTTCTAGTAAAATGTTTAATAAGTCGGCGACTCTCGACATAGAATCAAACCTTATTAAATATTTACATGCTGATGGTAAGTATAAATTACTTAATGGTAATCTTGGACTTGTAAATCATTCATACTATCAACGTGACGAATACTATAATAGTTTATTTCGTGAAATTTGGAATTCATTAATTAGCAAAGGTATTGCTAGTCATAGTTTGGAGCATATTTCGAATAGTGATCTTTTCAAATATTCACCTTATAAGACTTTATCTCTTGATCAGCGTAAAAACTTAATGTTGATTATTGATGCTTTGTTATCTGATAATAAGAAATCGATTTTAATCGAAGGAGGAGCAGGAACAGGCAAAACTATTCTGGCTATTTTTCTATTCAAGTTGATGTTAACTTCAAATGAAGATTTCAACTTCAAAGAATTTGGAGAAGATGAAATAGCATTTATCAATAAGATAAAACAATTAAAAGAGAAATATCCTTCACCAAAAATAGGCTTAGTTATAGCGATGAGCTCTTTTAGGAAAACAATTGAAAAGGTTTTTGGAAATATTGTTGGATTAAGTCGCCATATGGTTATTGGTCCTTCCGACCTTGCTAAAACTAAATATGATATCATTTTTGTTGATGAAGCACACCGTTTACGAAAAAGAGTTAATTTAACTAATTACGCATCATTTGATAATACTGCTCGAGCATTAGGCTTAGAGCCTAATGAAACCAATGAATTGGAGTGGACACAACTTCAATCTGAGAAAGCTTTGTATTTCTACGATCCTAAGCAGAGCATCAAACCTACAGATGTAAATTCTGAAGATTTCAATAAATTAAAGAATAGTAATAATTCGAAAACAGTACAACTTTACTCACAATTTCGTTCGCAAGGTGGAAATGGTTATGTGAAATTTATTGATGATTTACTTGATCAAAAAATAACAGATCCTAATTATAAATACTACAATAAAAAATACGATGTATTAATGTTCGATGATTTTAAGGAATTCGTTTCAGAACTTCGACTAAAAAATTCAAAACATCAACTATCTAGATTTGTAGCAGGATATGGTTGGAAGTGGATTTCAAAAACTGATAAATCGAAGTATGATATCGTTATAGATGACTTAAAATTCCAATGGAATCATGATAATATCGAATATATTTTAAAAGATGAAAATGCCGAACAAATTGGATGTATTCATACAACACAGGGTTATGATTTAAATTATGTCGGATTGATTTTTGGTCCAGAAATCATTTTTAAACTTGAGACAAATAAGATAGAAGTATTGAAGGAAAATTATTTTGACGCCAATGGTCAAAATACAATTACAGACATTGAAGTACTAAAACAATACATCATCAATATTTATAAAACCATAATGCTCAGGGGTATTTTGGGCTGTTATATTTATGTGACTGATGAAAACCTGAGAAACTATTTCAAGAAGCATATCCACACTTTCAATGAATTAGAAATTAAAGAGGAAACGAAAGAAGTGAAAATTATTCCATTCGGAAACAGCGTTCCTTTATATTCCTTAAAAGTTGCAGCAGGAGAGTTTAAATTTAACGATTCAATTCCAGAAGAAGATTTCATTTTAGTGCCCGATGATGTAAAAATCACGACAGATCATTTTGCTTGTAAAATAATTGGCAACTCAATGAATAAGATTGTTCAAAATGGACAAATCGCCTTATTTAAAAGATATTCTGGAGGTAGCAGAAATGGACTAATGGTATTAGCAGAATATTACGATTACCATGATGTCGACTTTGGTTCATGTTATACCTTCAAAGAATATTATAGTCAAAAATCAACTGACGAAAACTCATGGCATCATGAACAAATCATACTCAAACCCAAATCTTATGATCCCTCATATCAAGAAATTATAATAGATCCAAACTCAATAGCTGATAGGAAATTCAATGTGATCGGGGTGTTTGATCGGGTGATAGGGTAATTTTTATTTTTTATTTTTAATAAAAAAATTAAAATAGTTTATACATACAATTTATATTCCTTTATTAAACCTATGAAAAGAATAATTTTTATTAAGGCCTTGTTCTTATTGTCACTTGCTACTTATGCTCAAACAAAATCTATAGATTTAAATGCTATTAAAAATATAGCAAATACAGATGCTTATAATGTATTGTTTAATCGATATGTAAATAACGACACTACATTGAGCATAGATGATTATGGTATTCTATATTACGGGCAAGCATTTAAGCGGAATCTCGTGCTTTATGCAATGAATGATTCAGCTAGAGTTTTAAATACGTATTTGAGAAATAACAAAGGTGCTATCGATTTTCATAAAGTGCTGGATTTATCAAAGCATATAGTGAAAGACGAGCCATTTAATATTGATAAAATTTATTATACAGCAATAGCATTTGATAAAATAGGAGCTAAAGATTCTTCTGATATTTGGTTTAATAGATATGATAAATTAATAAGAGCTATTCTGTCGTCTGGTAATGGTAAGTCTGTAAAATCAGCAATAATAGTTACCAAAGTTTCGGATGAGTATTCAATTTTAAATGCATTGGAATTAAAATTTGAAAGTCAAAGCCTAATTCAAAAGAAAAAAAAGTATTATGATTTAATGAATGTATCTCAAAATGATTCAGGAATAGATAAACTTTATTTCGATATCAATTTATTCTATGGGAAGTGGTGATGTTTAATATTCGCAATTTTAAAATATGGTTACATACAGAATAGGTTTAATACTTACAATTTTAGGTTGGCTCGTTTGCTTAAATCCTTTTTTCATACTATTTGCTGGACCAATATTTCTTATCGGACTTTTGGTAGTATGGTTATCGAAAGCAAAATTAAAATCAAAAGTATTAACTACATTTATCCCGTTTATTTTATGGTATCCATGTTTTCTCTTGTTAATGTATTTTGGATCGAATCACATGACTCCAGAAACGTTTCTTGTGCCTAAGAAATTTAGAGGACAAATTACGCTTATTTATAACGAGCCCTGTGGTCAAACGCTACAAATGATTGATGGCAGGCTTATTTACAAAATACCTGATAATGGAGTGATGATATTATCTCACAAATTCGAAACTGGATATATCGACCAAGAATATTATTTTGTAGATAGCAACTGGAATATTATTGAAAAGATTCCGATGCTTACTCAACAAGATTTTAATGAAGACCATACTACAGTGATAAATAAAAACGAACCACCAAGAAATAGTATTGGTATGTTTCTACTTGGCACAGGTAGCGGAGGTACATTAAAGAACGATAATTACAGCTATCATAAGATGGAAGTAAATTCATGGGATAGTTTACGAGTAGAGCAGTATAATAATCAAGAAAGTTTAATTGATAGTTTATTATATCAATGCAGGCAAAAATTAAGGTAATGCTTTTTTAAATTTTAGAATAAATTATACAATGCATTCCATTAAACTTAAAGACATTTTACTAAATGATGAGAATCATTTTGTTGGAATGGAATATTATTTTTTAATATTAAATAGAACATACCTTGTAATTAAATCAAATGGATATTTAATAGGAATTCAAGCAAACGGTCTTGTTGCAGTTGAAGCTGGCACTGGCGATTTGATTCAATTAGCTACTTCTAAATTAGCAATTGCAGACGACTTGTCGAATCCCTATTCTTATTTGAAGGATAGTTATTTAGAAAAAATAGTTGATTTGAATTTAATTGATGGGAGTATTGTAAAATCAAACAAAAGTAACTTTCTGATAAAGTTAATTGATATTAAGTCTGCTGTATATAATCCTTCCAAAAAATTTGGAATGGGCCCTTATCCTCACGATGGAAGAGTTACCATTAAAACGTATGATAATAAAACTAGAGAGTTTATAATTTTAGGGGATCAGTCGGGTAGAAACATTGTTGACTTTATAAATCGCAAATAACTTATGGTTTTCAATTAAGCTAAAAAAACTTATCAGTAGTAACCCTAGGGATTTAGGGTTCTGAAATTAGTACAAGTCATGTCGGAGTGGGGACACTCCGACGAACGGCCGGTCCCTGAGCCCTGTCCCGCTCGTGCGGGGGGAGCCGAAGGGCCGGCAGACAGGGACACTCCGACGAACGACCGGTCCCCGGGGGAAGTCGAGGGGCGAATCACGAGGAGCGAACTACGAATGACGAGGGGCCAGTTACCAACAATTAGCCCTAAGGGCTTAAGTAGTAACCTAGGGTGTTAATACTAGGTATGAGCGAATTTTTTATGCTGTATTTGAAAACTCTTTGATTTATATTTTTTGGATTCTATACCAAGTCTTGGTATATTTATAATATAAATCTTAAAATTATGGCAAAGAACACATCAATTTTATTAGGGGATTATTTTGAAAGTTTTATAAACGAACAAGTTAAATCCGGAAAATTCTCTTCAGCAAGTGAGGTTGTTCGTGCTGCATTAAGGTTGTATGAATACGAAGAAACAATAAAATCTGAGTTAATAAAAGAATTAAAAATTGGCGAAAAATCCGGATTTGTTGAAAATTTCAACCGAGATACATTTCTTAAAAAACTTCAAAAAAAACATATTACTGAGAAATGAAATATGTTGTTAGCGAAGAAGCTGTTTTAGATTTAGAAAAAATTTGGCTTTACACTTATGAGAATTGGTCGCAAGAGCAAGCAGAAAGGTATTATAATTTGATTATTGATGAAATCGAAATTTTAGCAAAAAATCCAGATTCTGGTATCGATTATAGTAACGTTCGAAAGGGATATTTTAAATCAAGAGTAAAGTATCATTTCATATTTTATAAAATCAACACTAAGAAAAATGTATTAGAAATTATTAGAATACTTCATCAGCAAATGGATATCGATACTCACTTGGATGAATGATATCGGCATTCTTATTATTGAAAATTTAATTATTCAAATATCTTTCATGAAAAATACCTACCTCTCTCTCGCACTACTATTCTGCATAACTTTCGCATTCGCACAACCTAAAACCATCAAAGCAAAATTCATTGGTAATTGTGGTATGTATCTTACGGATGGGAATACGAATATTTATTTCGATTTTCCATATAAATCAGGAGCACATAAATACATGAAATACGATGATGCGGAAATTGATAGCATTAAAAAGGATGCAATTTTTATTTTCACACATCGACATTCGGATCATTATTCTGGAAGATTACTTAGAAAACAAAGCGGACAAAAATTCAATCCATGGAACATAAAAAAGATTGAAAACTTAAATCAATCGATTCCCGATTTCAACATTAAAGCTTTTAAAACCTCGCATAAAATTTACGGCATACCTTTCAAACATTACTCATACCTAATAACCTGGCACGGTAAGAAAATATATTTCTCCGGAGATACCGGCGACCTCGAAGCCATCAGCAATGTCAAAGGAATCGATTGGGCATTTGTAAACCCTTGGTTATTTATGAACGCATTAGAAGCCAAAGTAAAAATCGACGCCAAACAATTCGGCATCTATCACCTTTATCCAAATCAAAAAATCGACGGCGAAATCCCCGCGAACATACATATCATGCTGAAGCAAGGAGAGGTTTTTGAATTAGCCAATTAGATAATGAGCCAATGAGCCGTAACCCGGGGTTTCAACCCCGGGGGTACAATGAGTCAATTTGAACATTTTTTTGTCCAGCTACCAGTTACTAATTACCAGCTACCAGTTAAAAGCTACTAAAAACTAAAAAATGAAAACCAACACCACCAGAGCATCGTTTAGCTTTATTTTTATTTTTCTATTCTGTATTACTAATTCTGTTTTAGCGAATAAAATTGACAGTCTTAATTCGGATGTGGATGTTGAGGAATTTATACAGCGCCAGAGTAAGTCGTTCGAAGACTTTCATGTTGTTCCACTTAATAAACTTTATCGTGATGTTAAATATCAACAATTAGCAGATTCGCTTGGAGTTAAAACTTGGCAGAAAGTAGATTTTGATAATAATGGACTTACTGATATTCTTGTTTATGGCAATTGGGCTGGTATTGATTTATTGATTGCTATTTTAGATGATGGGAAAGAGTTTAAATATCATAGAATTAGTAGTGAATTACAAAGCGTTATTTATTTCCCGATTTTGAAGACTATAGAAAATCAACTTTCGCTGATTAATATGAAGGGCTGTAATTATTGTTCAGGTGGAATTAAGGAAATTATTTCAACCGATACACTCGTGTTTAAATTCGGAGAATTCGTGGAATTGAAATTCAACACATCAACATATAATATCGAAAAAATCGAATATAGAACAACGAATTGTTATGGAGCTTGTCCGGTTTTTGAATTGAAAATCAAAAAGGATAGAACAGCAAAATATAAAGCAATTCAATACAACGATAAAAAAGGGAATTTTAAAACTGTAATTGATACTACAAATTACAATCAACTAATTTCTATTCTCAATTATCTCGATTTCCCGAATTTGAAAGACGATTATTCTGTAAGTTGGACCGATGCTCAATCCTGCACTTTAAAAGTTACCTATGATAATGGCAAAGTAAAAGAGTTATCAGATTACGGATTACAAGGTACGGATGCATTGAGTTTATTGTACAGGAAATTATTCGCATTAAGGAAAAATCAGACTTGGAAAAAATATCTGTAACCCAATTTTAATTTGAACATTGTGAGAATTTGAACAATTTGAACAATGTTTATTACGAATGACGAGGTGCGAGCGTCGAGTCACGAGATTCGAGTCACGAGTTACCATTTCAAAGTACGGAAAAAACCCGTACATTTGTACAAACGCTAATTATATGAGCACAGTAACTAAAGAATACGCAAGGTTTGATGCTAGGCTTTCGAAGGAGCAGAAATTGTTCTTCGAAAAAGCAGCAACATTGGGTGGATTTAGGAGTTTGACAGACTTTGTGATTTTGACTGTTCAAGAAAAAGCTAAAGAAATTATTCAGGAGAATGAACAAATTTTAGCTTCAGAAAAAGATAGTCGAATATTCTTTGATGCAATTACAAATTCGAAGAAACCTTCTAAATCATTAAAAAATGCATTGAAGGCCTATAACGAATTTGTAATTAAGAAGAAGAAATGATAGAGCTCATAAATTCTAAACATAATCGAGAAGCATTTGATTGTGGCAACGAGCTTCTTTCGAATTACCTGAAAACACAAGCATCTCAAGACATCAAGAGAAAACTCTCGGCATGCTTCGTGCTCCTAGAAAACAAGAAAACTATTTTAGGCTATTACACACTTTCGAATAACAGTATTCCCTTAAGTAGTTTTTCAGAAAGCATACAGAAGAAATTCCCGAAGTCGTACAAATCTATTCCTACAACACTACTCGGAAGACTTGCAATAGATTCAAAACATCAAAACAAAGGGTACGGAGAAATTTTATTAATCGACGCGCTAAAACGAAGTTTCGAGTATTCTAAAGAAATCGGTTCATTTGCCGTAGTGGTAGATCCAATAAACGAAGAAGCCGAAAAGTTCTATTCGAAATACGAATTCATAAAACTCCCCGACAGTAAGAAAATGATTGTTGCGATGAAGACGCTGGAGTACCTCTTTAGCTAATTCGCCAATTAGCTAATGTGCCGTAACCCGGGGTTTCAACCCCGGGAGTGTGAATGTAACCCGGGGTTTCAACCCTGGGGAAACAATGAGAAAAATACACTCACCGGTCCCCGAGGGAAGTCGAACTACGAACTACGAAAATCGAACTACGAGAATCGAGTAAATTGTAATTTTCTTGCTATCATCTCCTTCAATAATTAATAATGTTGATATTTAGATATAGCTTATTTATCATGAAAAAAATTACATACTCGCTTGCATTGCTATTTATTTCGATTTTCGCAAATGCACAAACGAATATATTACGTTTTAATGCTAATATAATGCTACCGAAAGACAGCATTGAAAGTAAAAAGCTAACTACTTCATTGAACGATTTTTTAGTATCGGCTCAAAAATCGAATGAAGAAAATAAGTTTATCTATGAACCAGAAAAGCTAGAAACCTTTATTCTGCTTGATGAAATTAATGGGATAGAAAAAAGTGCTAAATACAAAGACGATTTCTTTTTCAAACCATATTTAACAAATGCTGTGATGTTGAAAGATAGTACGTACTTAATTCAAGTTTCATACATCGGAGTAAACGATAACCTGCCTATACTAAGAGCTAGCTTCGAATTTATTGCACACAAAACAAATATCACTTTTACATATTCATCTCCACTTATCAGAAATACTAAAAACTGGAAAGTAGAAAAAGCTGGTAGTCATATTTTTCATTATCAATATCAAATAAATAAAGATAAAGTTAAGGAATACAATAAGGTTGCTTCTTTTGTCGACAATAAACTAAATATTAAATCTATAATTACGGATTATTACTGTACTGATAATATTGTTGAATTGCAAAAACTTATAGGAGTCGATTATAAATCGGATTATAATGGTCGATTAGAAAGTATTTGGAGTTCATCTCTTGGCGATAAAAAATTAGTAGTGTATGGTAATGCTAATTCTTCATTCAACGAATTCGATCCACACGATTTATTTCACAACAGATTAAGTTTAGTGATTTCAAGAAGTAAAACGAACAGACCTGTAGACGAAGGTTGTGCTTACCTGTACGGTGGGAGCTGGGGTTATACTTGGAAGGAAATCTTCAAGGAATTCGATTCGCAAATTGCAAGTAATAAAAACATCAACTGGACAGAAATTAAAGAAACACCAGTACAATTTAAAACTGGTAAATATTCAAATTCTGCCGATTATATTGTAAACGCTTTATTAGTAAAGAAGATTGAAAAAGAAAAAGGATTCGCAGGAGTTTGGGAATTGTTAACTATTGGTCCGTTCGAAAAAGGCAACGAAAAATATTATCAAACACTCGAAAAGCTAATAGGAATATCCAAAGCAAACTACAACGAAAAAGTATGGGAGTTGATAAAAGCGGAAAGGAATTAGTTAATTAGCCAATGTGCCAATGTTAATTTGAACAATGTGAGAATTTGAACAATTGAAAATATTACCGAAACACTCACCGGTCCCCGAGCCCTGTCCCGCTCGTGCGGGGGAAGTCGAGGGGCGAGATTCGAGTCACGAATTACCAACATATGAAACACCTAAAATATCTCTTCATCATGTTATTGTTTTTGTCATGCAAGCAGTATAAAAATAATAAGATAAGCAGATATAACTTTACAAATAAAGATACCATTGAAGCAAATGGCTATGTACTTAGTTTTGAAAACACTGACAGTTTCCCAGAAACTGATATTTATGGTGATTTGAAGCTTCGAAAATTATTGACAGATACAATTTATAATAGTCATCAACAAGCACAAAGAATTCAAGCTTATCTATTGGATAAAAACCGAAAATACTTTTTTGAAAAGGATTCATCTGTAAACCTCATACTTAGTAATGGAGAGTTATTGAAGTTCCCTTATTGGGATTCAGTAAATTTCGAAGGCTTTAATTTTGTACATTATTTTAAAGAAATAAATTATTATTTGTTAAGTGTTCAATGGGAAGAAGGGAATTGTTGGATGTTAGTAAATAGAAACAATGGATTTAAAACCTACTTAATTGGATTGCCATATATTTCTGAAGATAAAAAACATATCGTTTCAATTAATTCAGATTTAGAAGCAGGTTTTAGCTATAATGGAATTCAATTTTTCAGTATACTTAAAGATAGTTTGAGAAAAGATTTTACAGTTGAAACTAGTTTTGGTCCTACTGATGTAAAATGGGTTAGTAATAATCAATTTCTAATTAAAAGAGAACATTTCAACTCAAATGCTACCGATAATAATTACTATTCTTATGATTTTAAGAAAGTAAGTATTTTTAAAAAGTAAAATTTTATTTGAATGATAAGACCAGATAAAATTAGATAATTAGATAATTAGATAATTAGATAATGAGCCAATGTGCCAATGTTTGACTATTTGACTTATTGATTATTTGACTATCTTGTTATTTGAAAATTTTAACAAAATAACAAATCAACAAATTAACATATTATTGCTATGAGCAAGCAAATCTTCATCAACCTTGTCGTATCCGACTTACAAAAATCTTTTGATTTTTATACGGCACTTGGATTTAAAAACAATCCACAATTTTCAGACGATACAGCAAAATGTATGGTGTGGAGCGATCATATTTTTTTAATGATCATGACCAGCGAAAAATTCGCAGGTTTCGCTACGAAACCAATCGCCGATACGAAATCACATTTATGTGCATTGTACTCGCTTTCGGTTGCTAGCGTCGATGAAATAAATACCATCGTAAGCAACGGATTAAAAGCTGGCGGTACAGAACCCGCAGAAATGAAAGACTACGGCTTTATGCAACAACGCACCATCGAAGACTTCGACGGACATACTTGGGAGATATTCTTTATGGATGTTTCGAAATTCCCTGGTTAATTAGCCAATGAGATAATGTGCCAATAAGCCAATGTTTGATTACTTGACTGCTTGACACTTGATTATTTGATATATTATATAATTTGACTAACGACAAAGGACCAGCTACCAACTACCAGTTACCAGATACCATGAAATCCTACCTCACCTCCCTCCCCGCACAAAAAGCGGCCGACTTGCAAGAACTGCAGAATGCTATTCTTGCGATTGATCCTACACTTAAGCGTTGGTTTTTGGATGGGAAAAATGAAGAAGGAAAAATAGTAACGAATCCGAATATTGGTTTCGGTTCGTACGAAATAAAATATGCGAATGGTAGTACGAAAGAATTTTATCGCATCGGTTTAAGCGCAAACACTACTGGTATTTCGGTATACATTATGGGGCTCGACGATAAAAAATATTTACCAAACACATACGCCGAAACCATAGGAAAAGCAAGCGTTACAGGATACTGCATTAAATTCAAATCATTAAAAGATATTCATTTGGATGTATTGATGGATGCAATTACATTCGGGTTAAATCAAAAATAAATATCATGAAATTCTTACGCCCAAATTTCAGAACTACCTTTTTAATTGTAGGTTACACTTTTGTGTTTTTAGCAGTAAGTTTATTTGCGAAAGGTTTACTCAAAAACATGTCGGAATTCCAAGTTCCGCAAACGGTTCTAGATTCTCCGCATTATGTAGATGCCATACAATGGGTATACATCCACATGATTACTTTAGGTTTATTAATCCTAAGCATTGGTTATTCTGTAACAGATATCGTTAAACAAAAACGTATTTCAATCTTATTATTTTTCATCAGTAGTTTTTATACTTATTTAGATTTTCGATCATCCGATTCTGCATTAGGCAACGCATTATACAAAGGCAACGCATCCATTATACCCGCAGTTATCAGTTTAGTAGTAACTTTGCTATTTTTACAGCTAAGTTTACGCAGGAGTGAGTCGTAAACTAGGTCTTGTCGGAGTGAGCCTGCCTGGCGGCAGACAGGGACACTCCGACGAACACCCGTAACCCGGGGTTTCAACCCCGGGCATGCACAAACCGAAGAACTATGCACCCAGAATACCTAACCCGCATCAACACCGCACTCTGCTACATCGACGAGAACCTGCAAAGCGATTTGAATTTGCAGCACATTGCCGACATTGCTTGCTATTCGCCTTTTCATTTGCATCGTTTGTTTAAAGCAGTTACTAACGAAACCTTAAACAATTACATCACGCGTAAGCGTATAGAACATTCGGCTTTATTATTAATTCATCATGATGAATATCAGATTTCGGAAATCGCTACGAAATTTGGTTTTAAAAATGATTCAACTTATACCAGAACTTTTCAAAAAATATACGGACAAAGTCCGAGTGCATTCAGAAAAAAAAATCGCGGTAATTTTAGCAAGATTGGTAAATTGAATAGCAAGAATCATCAAGAGAGTTTTATAACGGATGAATACCTTTGCAATATTAAAGACCTAAAAAATTGGATGATGATGAATGCTAACATTGAAATAAAAAACTTACCAGCCATGAACCTTTCATCAGTATCGCATACTGGTGTAGATGGGGTAGAGAATGCCTTTATGAGAATAATAGGATGGGCGGCTGCAAAGGGTTTGCTTGCGAAAGAGAGTTCGAAAATTTGTCGTGTATTCCACGATAGTTTTAAAGTTACCGATGCCGATAAAGTACGCATGAGTATTGGTGTAATTACCGACGATGCTCAGCAAGCGGATGCAGGTGTTTCTATATCAACAATTCCTACGGGTAATCATATTGTTGCGCGTTATGAAATTGTTGTAGAAGATTTCGAAAAAGCTTGGAGTGGTTTATTTATTTGGATGACAGAGAATGGATATAAAAAAGCAGATGCTAACCCCTTCGAAATTTATCATAATAATATGAACGAACATCCTGAACGAAAATGCATCGTTGATTTAGTAATTCCGATTGTATAAGATTTTTTTCGGGATTAGATTTTTCCCATTACATACATTTCTTCCATCGTAGGAGTTTCACTTCCGCCTTTACGTTCTAGAGTAATTGCGAAGGCTTGTGGAGCTTCTACGGTTTTCATTTCGTACATGTTCATGTCGTTATTTCCAGGGCTGAAAACACCTAAGTCTACAGGCTTTCCATTTACAATTGCCCATACTTGGTAATCGTGCAAATCGTCCGTCATAGGTAAGTTCATCGGATCTACCATCACTTTTTTACTTGCTTTATCCCAATGTACCATGGCTTCCGATTGTGGAGATACTGCTTGGCCAATAAGTTTTAATTTCATCACCATCGGACTACGAAGGCTTTCCATTAATTTTTGTTCTTCGGTAAAGCGAGTATTTAAACTTGCATATTGAGTAGTCGATTCTTCTAATCGAACTTTCATGTTTGCTAATTCTTCTTTTGCGCTAGTCCAATTGGTATAAGTAAAAATCAATCCACCTAAACTGGCTATTAATAAAGCAACAGATGCTGCAAAAGCCATGCGGTAATTGCTCTTCGGTTGAACGATGTTAATTACTTTTGCTTCTTCTTTTGGAGTTTCTGTTGAAGAGTTTTCTACTTTAGCTTGAACAATAGGTTTTTCTTCTTTCGGAAGAATTTTCTGACCAACACTCTGAAGTTTTACATTCTTCAATAATTCATCTTTTAAAGAAGCGCGAGGACCGGTATGTAAATCGTTTGCGAAATTGAAGAAAGAATTTTCAATTTCATCGAGTTCTTGTTTCACTGCAGGATATAGCTGAGCCATACGTTCTACTTCATGCATTTCCTGCTCGGTTAATGCACCAGAAACATAAAGTTCTAATACTCCACTTTCTATGTATGCTTGTATATCCACTTAATTAAAATATTTTCTTAACTCTAAAATTGCTGCTCTTATTCGCGTTTTAACGGTTCCTAAGGGCATATTCAAATTCTCTGCTACTTCCGCATGCGTATAGCCGTTGAAGTAGATGAGTTCTATTAATTCTTTGTATTCCGGACGTAATTTCTGAACTAAATCTTTCACACCGATATTCTCAGGGTTAAGCTTATTGTTCAATCTCACATCTATTGCATTTACGCTATTTTCAATGTCTTGGTTTTGAGAATGATTACGAAAATCTTTAGATCGTATTTTATCGATGGCTAAATTCCTCGCCATATTGCTCAACCAAGTGTATAATCGACCTTTTGTTGCGTCGAACATATCGAAAGAATTCCACACTTTAATATATACTTCCTGAAGTACATCTTCGGTGTATTCTTCATTCTGTACTACCTGAAAGATGATATTATACAATGCCTTCGAGTAGTGGTCGTATAAATACTCCAAACCAGCAGCATCCCTAATCTTTAAGAGATACACTAATTCTTCTTCAGAAATTTTATTGCTCGTTCGGGGTGTCAAAATATTTCTTAAAAGTCAAATAAATGTTTTTCGGCATGATATGAAGAACGTACCATTGGTCCGCTCTCTACCACTCTAAATCCGCGTTGCATACCAATCTCTTTGTATTTCGCAAACTGATCAGGGTGGATGTATTCTATTACTTGGTGATGTTTTCTAGTCGGTTGTAAATACTGACCTAAAGTTAAGATATGAACACCGTTAGCCACTAAATCGTCCATCGATTCTAATACTTCATCTTCTGTTTCGCCTAAGCCAAGCATAATGCCCGATTTAGTACGTAAGCCAGCTTCAGAAATATGTTTCAAGCATTCTAAACTTCTATCGTATTTCGCTTGGATTCTTACTTCCTTCGTTAAACGACGAACAGTTTCTAAATTATGAGATACTACTTCCGGAGCTTCTTCTAAAACACGAGCTAAATTATCCCATTGTCCTTTGAAGTCGGGTAGTAAAGTTTCTAAGGTTGTTTCAGGCGATTTAGCGCGAATAGCACGAATTGTTTCAGCCCAAATAATAGAACCACCATCTTTTAAATCATCACGATCTACAGAGGTAATTACGCAATGCTTTACGTTCATCAACTGAACAGAAGTAGCAACACGTTCAGGTTCTTCTAAATCAACTGCTAAAGGTCGGCCAGTAGCTACTGCACAAAACGAACAAGAGCGAGTACAAATATTCCCAAGGATCATGAAGGTTGCAGTACCTGCACCCCAGCATTCTCCCATGTTTGGGCAGTTTCCACTCTCGCAAATCGTATGTAATTTATGTTTATCTACAAGTCCGCGTACATGGGCGTATTCCTTACCAACAGGTAATTTCACACGTAACCATTCTGGCTTGCGTTCTTTTTTCTCTTCTGAAATAATTGGTAAATCAATCATGCTACAAAACTAGTATTTTTTACCGAATGTGATGGTAGCGTATAGTGAGATAAAAGTTGATTTATTCTTTAAATTTTGGAAATCGGCCATAATTGGAACAGCTTTAAAATACTGATCGATAACTGTACCTACTTCTAAACTCAAAATCTTATCGTCTTTTGCACTCCAATCGAAATTTAAACCAGCTTTCGCATATAAACCCGGGTGAAGCTTTATTTCATCAATACCCTTAGTAAACCCCGAATAGCCCAAAATGTTCGTTTCGTTGTGTTCGTATTTATTGAATTTCTCTGAAACTACATCCGGATTGAAAGGATTCCCACTGTCTTTAATAATTTCTAAATATATCGGCTTCAGCATTCCCCAAGATACACCGCCCATTAGCGTAGTGCTAATTTCCACACCATCCTTTGGAGCTCTATCAAAAATTAAAAGATTGGTACCAACACCAGTACGCAAACTGAAGAATGAATTCTGCTTGCCGTACACGTATAATTTAGAATTATTGAAATATGGGTTAGAGGTTTTGTATTCTTTAGGATGTTTGATGTTTACAAATTCCGTTTCAAACAAAATCTTCATGAAATTCTGCGGTACAATTGCATAACGTAATACCCCACCAAACCCACGATTACTCATGGTTCCACCACCATAAAACTCACGCTTATACACAAAACGCGCATCCTCATCTCCAAAAGGATTCCCCTGTTCCATGTTCGGCACCGTTTGCGCATACGCACCCAGTCTCAACAACATCGGAAACACTACTAAAAACGAAAATCTGTATAGCTTTTGGAGCATATTCAATATTACGAAATTAATTATGAATTATGAATTATGAAATATGTTGTTCGACGAACACGCTTCCCAATTCAAAAAACTTTCGTAATTTGAAATTAAATCAAGAAGTCAAGTATCAAAAAGTCAAGTATCAATTAATCAAGAATCAATTAATCAATCATGTCAACAATAACCACCTTCTACATCGACGAACTAAGAACGGAAGCTCAGCATAATTATTCTGGTACGAAAATAATTACAGATGCTCCGATAGATAACCAAGGGAAAGCGGAATCGTTTTCGCCGACCGATTTATTAGCGGCTTCGTTAGGGAGTTGCATGATAACAATTGTAGGTATTGCAGCCAGAACGCAGGGCTTCGAGGAGCGTTTGCGTGGAACGAAAATAGAGATCACGAAAATTATGAAATCTGAACCTCGTAGAGTGGGGGAGATTCAAGTGGAGCTTACCTTTCCGGAGGGTAGTAACTTAAACGAAAAGGAAAGAAAAATTATAGAACATACCTCGAAAACTTGTCCGGTAGCGCTGAGTTTACACCCAGATTTATTACAAACCTGGACTTTTAATTGGTAGCTAAAACTTCTGCCAATTCATTGGCAGAAATATCTTGATGAGATGCATCTAAAATGCAATCTCCATCTTTAATAAGAATTACTTGTGGCGATTCGTGATGCACTTGGAATGTTTCGGCAACACGGTTAGAAACGTTACGATGTTCGATAATATCGAGGAAGTATAAATTTACATCTTTAGTATTATCCCATTCTTTTTCAAAAAACTTCAGGGCCATATTACTAATATGGCAACGAGTACTGTGCTTGAAAATAATGGAAGGCTTGCTCTGGGATTTTAGGGTTTGAATTTGATCCTCAGATTCTAAAGAAATCCAATTCATATTATCTCCAAACGCCTCTTGAACGACCTGAATATTTATAGCTATCCGACATTGCCGGGCAACCTACTCTACCTGAGCAAGCGCTTAATCCGATAATTACAAAACTAACTAATAAAGCAGCTGCGATGATCTTTTTCATTGTTATTGATATTTCTACAAATGTATTTATAATATGTGAATTAAAAAAGTGACTTCAATTCAGCCATTTTTATAGCTGTAACGGCCGCTTCCTCCCCTTTATTGCCATGTTTACCCCCAGATCTGTCTTTTGCTTGCTCCAAATTATCGGTAGTAAGCACGCCAAATATGGCCGGAACACCTGTTTTTAAGCTAACTTCTGTAACGCCATTCGCTACGGCATTACAAATAAAGTCGAAATGCCTAGTTTCACCTTGAATAACACAACCCAAAGTAATAACGGCATCGTACTTGCCCGATTCTGCTAAAATCATCGCTCCAGAACTTAATTCGAAGCTACCTGGAACTGGGAATACATCGATATTGCTTTCTTTAGCGCCATATTTCTGTAAACCTTCCACGGCACCTTGTAATAAGGCTCCTGTAATTTCTGAATTCCATTCTGCTACCACAATGCCGAAACTGTATGCTTTGGCATCTGGAACTTGCATATGACTGAAGTCTGATAGGTTTTTGTGTGCTGATGACATAGGGTAAATATAAAAAAAATAACCACCGAGTACACCCGATGGTTATATAAATCTTATGATTGAGTATTAGTTAGTAGCAGATGCTCTAGCGATGTACTTCTCGATTTCTTTCGCTTCGTTCGATTCTGCGTATTCTGTTTTAATCTTTTCGTAAGTTTCTACAGCTTTTTGCTTTTCGTTAGCCATTTCGTAAGTCATACCTAATTTCATCAACAAAATAGGAGTTGAGAATTGGTCCTTACTTTTAGCTGCTGCTTTTTTGTAATAGTTAACAGCATCATCTAATTTATTCAATTCAACATAAGCATCAGCAATACCACTGTATGATAAAGCCATTAACACTTCGTCGTTGTTGCTGAAATCTTCTAACGACTCGATAGCTTGCTCGTACTGACCTTTACGTAAGTAAGCAAAGCCTAAATAGTAATGAGCCATAGAACCAGCTTTAGTGCTTCCGTACTCATCAGCGATAGCTGCGAAACCTAAAAAGTTTCCGTCGCCATTAATCGCTTTGTCTAAAGAATCTTGTTCGAAATATCGCTCTGCCATGAACATTTGTCCTGCAGCTTCTTTCTCACGTGGTGAAACGATCAACATCTGATATCCCACATATAATAAAATCAAGGCGATAATGGTACCACCGATTACTAATAAGCTCTTTTTGTTTTCAATTACAAAGCCTTCCGCTTTTGAAAATTGTTCTCCTATTGAGTTGTTTTCCTGTTCTACTGACATGTCTTTAATTAATCCTAAGGTTTGCAAAAATACATTTTTCAGCCATACATACAAGTATGCACTTAAATTCTAAGAAATTTAGTTCATTTAGGTATATTTGAGGCTCAAAAATGCATCTTTCAGAATTATCCTTCATCAATTTTAAGAATTACCGCGAAGCAAACCTACAGTTTTCTTCCGGAGTGAATTGTTTTACAGGACATAACGGTGCTGGGAAAACTAATATTCTGGATGCAATTCATTACTTATGCCTTTGCAAAAGCTTCTTTAATCCCATCGATTCACAGTCGATTTTCCATGAAGAGCCCTTTTTCGTTATCCAAGGCGATTTCGAAATGAACGAGGAAAAGCAGAATGTGTATTGCGGTTTCAAGAAAAATCATAAAAAGCAATTCAAGAGAAATCAAAAAGAATATCAACGATTAGCCGACCATATCGGAATTTATCCATTGGTTATGATTTCTCCATCGGATCAGCAATTAATTTTAGATGGAAGTGAAGAACGACGTCGTTTTATCGATGGTGCCATTTCTCAAGTTGATAATCATTATTTAGATGATTTAATCTACTATAATAAAGTGCTTCAGAATAGAAATGCTTTATTGAAAAAGATGAATGAAAATCCACAATACGATGAAACGGTATTAGAAGTTTTCAATATTCAATTAGCAGAATACGCGGAGAAAATTTACGTAAAAAGAAAACTTTTTATCGATGAATTTATTCCCTTGTTCAATCAACTTTATCAGCAAATTTCTGCAGGTATGGAAGAGGTTAGTATTAGTTACGAATCTCAACTAAATGAACATCCTATTTTAGAATTATTAACGAAAAATACGAAGAAGGATATCATCACACAACGTAGTAATTACGGCACTCACAAGGATGATCTGGAATTTAAATTAGGAGAACATCCACTTAAGAAATTTGGTTCGCAAGGACAACAAAAATCATATTTAATTGCGCTGAAATTAGCTCATTATTCTTACTTACAATTGAAGAAAGGATATAAGCCATTATTATTACTCGACGATATTTTCGATAAGCTTGATGAAGCGAGAATTAAAACGCTTTTGAAAATGGTTAGCGACGATGCATTCGGACAAATTTTTATTACCGATACGGATTACGAACGTGTGGAGAAAATTTTCAAAGAGATAGGTGTAGATGCACGTATATTTGAAATAGAAAAAGGAAGTATAATTCGATCGTGATGAGAAGGAAAAGTAATGAAATGAATTTGAAAGATGCTATTCAGGCATTGATGGATCATTACCATATTGGCGATCGCTATCGCTTTGAGCAAGTAAAAATGAAATGGGATGAGATTGTAGGGAAGATGATTGCTCAACGCACCGAAAAACTTCAGATTAAATACAAAACTCTTTATATCACTGTAAACTCTTCTGTGATCAAACACGAACTTCAAATGATGAAGTCGCTTATCATCACACGCGTGAACGAAGAAGCAGGGAGGGAAATTATAACTAACGTTATAATTTCATAATGTGCTCGTGTGTTCGTGTGCTCATATATTTACGAGCACATGAGCATACGAGCATATGAACTTATGGACGTTCGAATGCACTGAAGAAAAAGTTTCCTTCGATTTGTGCGTTTTCGTCTGAATCTGAACCGTGAACAGCATTTGCATCAATAGATTTAGCAAATAAGTTACGGATAGTTCCAGGAGCTGCTTTTTGAGGATCAGTAGCACCGATTAGGTTACGGAAATCTTCAATAGCGTTATCTTTTTCTAAAATTGCTGCTACAATTGGTCCAGAGCTCATAAAAGCTACAAGATCTTTGAAGAAAGGACGTTCGCGGTGGATATCATAAAATTTTCCAGCCATTTCTGGGCTTAATGAAGTGTACTTCATGGCAACAATTTTGAATCCTGCCTTAGTAATTTGATCGATAATAGCACCGATATGACCATTTGCTACTGCATCTGGCTTAATCATGGTAAAAGTTCTGTTCGTTTGCATATATTTCTTTAATTCGCCGCAAAAATAAGAACAAAAAGCTAATAAGCTAATTAACCTTGTGTTAATTGAAACATTTTCTGAAAAAAAATGATAGTTTTGTTCCTCTTTTAAAACAGCATGACCGTAAACGATCTTCGTAAAGAACTAGCAGAAAGCAAAAGGATAGTTATTACTACACATCACAAACCCGATGGGGATGCGATGGGCTCTTCTTTGGGCTTATACCATTTCCTATGTTCACTAGGTCATGAAGTACATGTAATTACCCCAACCGACTATCCCTATTTTTTACATTGGATGCCTGGTCATCCAGAAGTAATTGATTTCCTTCAAGAACCTGCGAAAGCTGCGGAACTTGTGGCACAAGCAGATTGGATTTTCTGTTTAGATTTTAACAACCTAAGCCGAATCAACGAATTGGGAGAATTAGTACGTAATTCTTCTGCGAAAAAGGCTATGGTTGATCATCATTTAGAACCAGAAGGTTTTGAAGATTTCAGGTATTGGGATACAACTTCTTGCGCTGCAGCCGAAATGGTTTACCGCTTAATAGTTGATCTTGAGTTGAAAAACCATATCAATAAAGATGTAGCTACTTGTTTGTACACAGGAATTATGACCGACTCAGGTTCGTTCCGATTCCCAAGTACTACAGCCAATGTACACCGTATTATTGCCGATTTAATTGATGCAGGAGCTGATAACTCTAGAATACACGAATTAATTTACGATACCAATTCTGAAAACAGACTGAAGTTTTTAGGAAGAGTACTTGGTGAGCGCATGATTATTCTGCCAGAATACCATACCGCTTACATGTTCATAGAACAAAGCCTACTGAAAGAATACAATATTGTAACAGGCGATACAGAAGGTATAGTAAATTATGCATTGTCGATTCATGGTATTAAATTAGCTGCCTTAATAATTGATAGAGGTGAACTAAGAAAACTATCTTTCCGTTCTAAAGGAGAATTCCCAGCAAATGAAATTGCAAAGAAATATTTCCAAGGCGGTGGACATAGAAATGCAGCAGGAGGAATGTCGACGGAAAACTTAGAGAGCACAGTTAAGAAGTTTTTGGAAGTGTTGCCGGAGTATAAGTATCTCCTGACGGAGTAATTTGTTAATTAGTTAATATGTTATCCCGATAGCTATCGGGATGTTAATGTAGTTGAAAGTAAATAGATAATAGTACTAGAAAAAAATAAAATAAAAATAAAATGACAAAAAGATTATTAATCGCAGCTGCGGTAGCAGTATCAATGTTTCAGGCGTGTTCTGATGGATTTAAAACGACAGACGCTGGTCTTCAATATCAAATCCACACAGATAACGAAGGTGATAGAATTAAAGAAGGCGACATCGTTACTTTACAAATGGTATATCGTACAGATTCAGACTCTGTATTATTCGATACATACAAAACTGGACAAGCAATTAAATTAATGGTTGGTCCAGAAAGTTTCAAAGGTGATTTAATGAATGGTTTGAAATTATTAACTGAAAAAGATTCAGCTACATTCTTAATCAACGCTGACTCTTTATTCGAGAAAACATTCAATTTCCCTCGTCCTGCATTTATCAGAGCTGGAAGTTATTTAACATTCAATGTGAAAGTTGATAAAGTACAAAGCAAAGAGCAAATCGACCAAGAAATGAAAGCTGAAACTGAAAAGCAAGCAGCTTTAGAATCGGTAAACATCGACAAATATGTTGCTGACAAAAAATTAACGCCTACAAAAACTGCTAGTGGTTTATTATACCAAATTACTAAACAAGGTGGTGCTGAAAAAGCAGTTGCTGGCGATACTGTAGTAGTACATTACACAGGTACTTTATTAAATGGAAATAAATTCGACTCTTCTAAAGATTCTGGTAAACCATTAGAATTCCCAGTAGGGCAAGGTGTTGTTATTAAAGGATGGGACGAAGCGTTCATGTTATTAACAAAAGGTACTTCAGCAAAATTAATCGTTCCTTCATCATTAGGATATGGTCCGAATGCAGTAGGTAACGGTATCATTCCAGCATTCTCAACATTATGTTTTGATGTTGAATTAGTAAACATTAAAAAAGCTAAATAAGCATGAAAAAATTAATAGGTTTAGTATTAGCATTGAGCATCGGAACCTTTGCTTTTGCTCAAAACATCAAGTATAAAAAATCGAAAAGCGGAATTAGCTATTCAATTTTAACAGCTAATAAAGGTGAAAGAATTAAGTTAGACGATATCGTATTTTTCAATATTAAATACAGTACCGCTACAGATTCTGCATTGTTCAATAGCTGGACAATGGGTGGCCCGTTATCTTTAAAAGTTACTAAGCCAACTTTTAAAGGCGACTTAATGGAAGCCTTAACTTTATTAACGGCGAAAGATAGTGCTGCGTTTTTGTTTAATGCCGACTCTATGTTTGCAAAAACATTTAACATGGCTCGTCCAGAGTTTATAAAACCCGGATCTAATCTAAAATTCACTATTAAAATTGAACGTGTTACTACGGAAGAGGTTTTAAAAGCAGACGAAATTAAAATTCAAAAAGAAAAAGACATGCAAGAAACAGTAGCGATTGATAAATACATTGCTGAAAAAGGATTAACAGTTCAAACTTCTCCAACAGGTTTGAAATACATTATCTCTAATCCAGGTACAGGTGCACAAGCTGAAGCAGGTAAAACTGTGAAAGTTCACTATACCGGTAAATTATTAGATGGAACTAAATTCGATTCATCGTTAGATCGTAACGACCCTATTGAATTTACATTAGGTAAAGGAATGGTTATTCCTGGATGGGACGAAGGAATTGCGTTATTAAAGGAAGGTGGTAAAGCATTATTAATTATCCCTTCTAATTTGGCATACGGTGCGCGTGGTGCTGGAGGTGTTATTCCTCCATTTGCTCCTCTAACTTTCGAAGTAGAGTTAGTTAGCGTGCAATAATGTTTTTGTCAGATACACATACACATCAATATATCCCCGAAATGCGCGAGCAAATCGGGGCATTGATGCATAGAGCTCTTGAAAATAGAGTTCAAAAATTATACCTCCCAAACATCGATTCAGATTCTGTAAAAGATGTTTTCTCTCTTACCGATTTATATCCGAACAATTGCTTCCCTATGATGGGCTTGCACCCTTGTTCTGTAAAAGAAAATTACAAAGAAGAATTAGATTTCATTTCGAAATATATTGATGAACCTAGAGTAGTAGGCATCGGCGAAATTGGAATGGATTTGTATTGGGATAAAACTTTTGTAGAAGAACAAAAGATTGCGTTTAGAACTCAAATTAATTGGGCTAAGCAACGCAAAATGCCCATTATTATTCATTGTAGAGAAGCCTTCGACGAAATCTATGAGATTCTAGTAGAAGAGAAAGATGAGCTATTACGTGGCATATTTCACTGCTTCAGCGGTACAGAAGAACAAGCTCGTAAGATTGTCGATTTAGGATTCTACTTAGGAATTGGCGGTGTACTTACTTATAAGAATTCTGGTTTAGCTGATGCCATTAAAAACATCGACCTACAACATTTAGTATTAGAAACCGATTCTCCTTATTTAACTCCAGTACCTCATCGTGGTAAACCGAACGAGAGTTCTTACTTATTACACGTAGCGAATAAACTTGCGGAAGTAATGAATTGTTCTTTAGAACAAGTAGCAAACACTACTTCAGAGAATGCAATTAAGATATTCGGGGTGTAGTGAAAATTCCTCTTTTTACTTTTCCATTCAAATGCTTTACAAATGTTTCTTTAGGCGTACTCAACGCTCTAGTTGCATTATCTAAGTTTACATATTGAGTTACTAAGGTTTTTTCTTTCGCTAAAAAGTTAACTTGTACATAACCATTGTGAGCACCGAAATGTGCATCTGTAGGAGAACCGCAATTGATAATTAAAGGAGCTTTTTTATTGTTGTACTTCGCATCTAATAAATACTTTTCGAAATAATGAGTAGTTCCTGATAAAAGCATATCGGCTTTATTCATTACTGTTTCACGTTGTTTAGCATTCAAATTATCAATCCAAAATCCATACCTAGAATGAGCATTAATAATGATGATGTCCTTATCCGTTTTAACAATACTATTTAATTTGTTCATCATAAATATTTTTGAATCTTCTGAAAATGCTGAATCGTTCGCCGGTTGATCTGGGAAATGCAAAGAGATGATATGAATTTTATAACCTTTCACATCTTTCACTGCATAATATTCTGCATCGTTATTTCTTAATTCAATATCTTTTCTAGTTTTAAATTGAAGTAATTTTAATAAAGCACCACCTGAGTATTTATCAGCCTGAGATTTTCCGAAGTAAGCATTCTCTGCATCGGCAATTGTAGGATAAAAGTTTTTATACCACCATGCATCTCTTAATATATAAGATAAAAAATTTCGATCATCTTGTTGCATTAGATGATCTCCTACACCAATCACAAATTCTACATTCGATTTTCTCATCCAAGAATTCATTCTAGTCATATGTATATTATCATATGGTGATGCTCCCTGATTGTCGCTAAACAACGCAAATGAAAATTCAGATGAATTATCTAACTCTTCAACACTAGAAATGTTGATGCTTTCTGTTTCTACAACAGCTGTAGTACTAGTAAATGCTGATAATACAGCGATTAATACAATAGAGAGAGCAACTGATTTGAAATACTTTTTCATTTGGATTTTTGTTATATCCAAATGTCCTTTTATTGGAAATTTTGGGTGATACTGACTAGAGTAGACTGCTTAAAATGACTTTATACAGTACTCTATTTTTTTCTACTCACTCGAACTAGTAATACATTTTAATCATTTCGATTAGAAAATCAATTTTTCTTACTTATTCGAATAATCTGATTTAAGTACTATTTGAAATTTCCTAAAAGCGGATAGTTTTTCTTAAAAAAAGAATTGTTATTAATACTAGTAATATCTTGAAATGCTGAGCGTATTTTGCGATGTATTATTTTTAAAAATACTATATCGAGTAGTACACAGCCATAAGTTTATCCTCACTTTTGTAGTGTTATAACAAAACTACAACATGATTAAAATTGCTTTAATAGAAGACAACAAACCACTACGCGATAATTACGTAGATTATTTAACCATGACTGGCTCATTTGAGATACTATGGACATTCGATAGTATAGAAGGAGTGATGAAGTCGGAGGTTGAAGAACCAAGAGTATTACTGCTAGATGTAAATCTAGTGGGGATGTCGGCCGTAGAAGGGTTCCATCTAATTAAAGAAAAGTTTCCGAAAGCAGTGATCATTATTTTAACTGCATACGATACGAATGATTATGTAAAAGAGCTTTTGAAAAAAGGCGCAAACGGATACTTATTAAAATCGGTAAGTATGTCGGATATACATAAAGGTATAGAATCTGTACTCGATGGAGGATTTTCAATTTCTCCACATGCAGCAAAACATATTGTTGCAGAATACAGACACGATCCTATTCAAGAACTACAATCGAAATTAACAAAACGTGAATTCGAATTAGTTCAATTGCTTGCAGAAGGATTAACATACAACGAAGCCGCCGACAGATTATTCGTTACGAGCTTCACTATTAATCAACATTTAAAACATATATATATCAAGCTAGGAGTAAAGTCGAAAGCAGAGCTTATGGCGTTAATGATAAAATAAAATTCTAAATATTGAAATTCTAATATCTAAATTCTAAATTCTAAAAAACTATATAAAAAGAACTAGCTACTAACTACTAGCTACTAAAAACTAGTCTAATATCTAACATCTAAATACTAACACGAAGTGTTCATTTTACCAAACAACGACCTCAAACGATTCAAAACTGCCATAAACAGTTTGGATTCTTCTATTTTAATAGAGGATGAGAATCGTATTGTTCGTTATGCAAACCAGTCCTTATGCGATTTGTTTCAGATTCCACTTAAGTCGGAGCAGTTGATTGGGATGGATAGCTCGATGATTACAGATGTAAACAAGTTTCTATTTGTAGATGAAGAAGATTTTATTCAGAGTTTAGTAGAGAAAAGTTCAGGCAAAGTAAAATCGACCAACGATAAGGTGTTGATGAAAAATGGCACTATATTATTGCGCGATTATACACCAGTGTTCGACGAGAAAGAAGATTACATTGGTAATGTATGGAATTTTAAAAATGTTACTGTTGAGTTTGAAAACGATTTAGAGTTAAGAACTCAGAAAGAATTCTACGAAAATATTTTAAACACTTTGCCAGTAGATGTAGCAGTGTTTAACGACGATTATAAATATATTTTTCTGAATAAATCGGCGGTAAAGAATAACGAGATTAGAGTATGGTTAATTGGTAAGGATGATTTCGATTATGCCGATTTTAAAGGGCTAAGCAACGACTTTGCAATTCAACGCCAAAAGGCTTACCGTAAAGCGAAAGATGAATTGCTGAATGTTGATTTCGAAGAAATTTTAGAGAAAGAAAATGGAGAACAAGTAATTATTCTTCGAAAAATTAATCCAGTAATCGACGAGAATAATTCATCGAAATTAGTTGTTGGTTGCGGTTTAGATATTACTAAGCAAATAGAGAATGATCGAAAACTTCAACATATAGATTCTAAATATGAATATTTAGTAAATAGATTAAATGAAGTAATATTCTCTATTGATACAGAAGGCTATTTTGAATTTATTAATCCGGCCTGGACTAAATTAACAGGCTTCGAAGTGTATACTACAAAAGGTAAAAAGTTGCAGGAGTATTTTTCGAATGATGAATACATGCAACGAGCATTTTTCGAAAAGTTAACATCTATAGAACATACCATTGGTACACGCGAATATCAATTATTTGGAAAAGAAGAATTGATTTGGGTAAGCATAGATATTGAACAACACTACGAAGAGAATATTCTGGTAGGATATAACGGAACAATAACAGACATCTCCCATCAGAAATTAGCTGAAGAGCATTTGATGAGTAATTTGCAAAGAGAAAAAGATTTAAACGATTTGAAATCTAAATTCGTTGCCATGGTATCGCATGAATTTAGAACACCATTAGCAGCGATCTCATCATCTGTAGAAATTATGGAGATGCTAGGAAACAATAAGGTTGCTGGCGGAGAAGAAAAAGTGAAAGATCATTTATCGAAAATTGGTATGCAAATTTCACGCATGACAGAGTTGATGAATGAAGTATTGTTGATTAGCAAAATAGAATCGGGTGTTATTACTCCAGTATTCGAACAGTTCGACATGTTGGAATTAATGGAAGAAGTGAAAAGTGAATTCGACTACACCGATTTCAATATTAAGGTTACTTCAAATAAAGAAAAGTTCCCCATGTTTGCAGATCGTAAAATGATGCATCATGTACTTTTGAACTTAACATCGAACGCCATTAAATATTCTCAAGACAAACGAGAAATAGATATCAACTTATTTCAAAACTGCAACCACTCAGAAATCACCGTAAAAGATTACGGTATTGGCATCCCCGACGAAGACAAGCAAAACTTGTTCAAGTCGTTTTACAGAGCATCCAATATCCGCAACATCCCAGGCACAGGACTAGGCTTACTCATCGTAAAGCACTACCTCGACCTCCAAAACGCAAGCATCAGCTTCAACTCCCAAGAAAACAAAGGAACTACGTTCAAGGTGGAGATACCGAATGAGCCGTTCGTCGAAGCGTCCACGCTTCGACAATGAGCCGTTCGTCGAAGCGTCCACGCTTCGACAATGTGCCAATGTGCCAATTTGGACAATGAGCCAATTTGAACAATTTGAACAATGAGCCTATGCCTTCTCTGCGACTCTGCCTCCTTTGCGTCTCTGCGCCCTCTGCGTCCTCTGCGTATCGAAAAAGTACTAATTCTAGTAATATCTACTAACTCTAGTATTACTATTTTTGGTTACTCGGTTAAGCGAGTGAAAATTACGCACTTATGGAGAAATATCTCAAGGAATATAATGTAAGCGATTATTTTAGTGTATCTGTATCGTATGGCTGGAAGGTAAAGTTGAATACTTTCGAGTTGATACATATGGATGAAGCTTGTTTTTTGGCTACAGGATATACTGCTGAAGAGTTTATGAACAACAAGCTTTTTTGGTTAGATCGAGTACATCCGGATGATCGAGAAAGTTTTGTGGAAGCCAGAAAGTATGGAGATTATAATAAACTAAATGAAATAGAGTATCGGGCTAAGCATAAGAATGGGAAGTACCAATGGATGAATAATAAGTACATGGTAGTTGAATTCCCTAACCCTGAAGATTCTATAGTGGTTGGTGTAACAACAGATATTTCAGCAAATAAAGACGCAGGAACATTTTTAGAACATCGAATTAAATTAGAAGAAATTCTTGCAGTAACTTCTGCCAGCTTTGTGAATACAGATAGTCAGAATTTCGACGAACAGGTCAATAAAGTATTAGGAGAAATAGGAAGCTTTGCAGAAATTGATCGTGCTTATTTATTTTTATACGATGGAGATCTAATGCATAATACCCATGAATGGGTGGCGGAAGGTGTTTCTGAAGAAAAAGATAATCTCCAAAATATTCCAATTGAAGTATTGCCTTGGTGGAACAATAAAATGAAGGAATCTAAAATGATTTACCTTCATTCATTAGATGAATTACCACCGGAAGCTAAACTAGAAAAAGAAACTTTAGAAGCTCAATCTATACAGTCCTTATTGGTAATGCCACTTACACACGAAAACGATATCATTGGTTTTATAGGTTTCGATTCGGTAAAAAAACCAATGTTATGGTCGAGACAAGATTTAGTTTTGCTCAGAACTATTTCCGAAATTATTGCAAATGCGATTAAGCGTAAAGAGCAAACAGAAAAGTTAAGAGAAACGGAATTGCGTTTCCGTCAGATGGCAGAAAGTGTAACAGAAGTATTTTACTTATCAGATCCTCGCGAAAATAAAATTCTTTACATCAGTCCTTCATTCGAACATATTTGGGGTATTTCTGTACAAAAGTTGTATGATTATATGCCTGCTTTTGTAGAGAGTATTATTGATGAAGACAAAGCCAATGTTATTAAGATGTTGGAGATGCAATCGGCTGGAAACATTACAGACGTTGAGTATCGCATACAACGACCAGATGGTTCTATCCGTTGGATACGCGATCGTGCATTTCCGATTTTCGATGATCATAGAAATGTAATTAGAATCTCTGGAATTGCTGATGATATTACAAAGTATAAATCGAAAGAAGAAGAACTGAGAACAAGTGAAGAACTCTATAGGTCTTTAATAGAAAGTTCGGATGCTATCATTTTAATGATTGACCGAAATAATAAAATAACTTTTGCAAACAAAGTTACCCTCGACAAATTCAATACAACCTACGAAGAGATTATTGGCAAATCTATGCCAGACTTTGTTACGGCAGAGGAATCTCTTCGTTACTTTGGTTTATTCCAAAGTGTGTTCGAGCGTAATGAGCAAGTGGTGGTAGAAACGGATCTTACTATTAATGGTCGTCCGTTTACCACTAGAAACAGTATTGTGCCGATTCGAGATAATAATGGCTACCCAACGCATTTATTAGTAAATGCTTTGGAAATTACAGAACTAGTAGAGGCACAAAAATTAATTCATCGTTCGAACGAGCGTTTAAAAGGCTTGCAATTAGTAGACCGTGCTATTATTCAAGGTGGATTGAATGAAGAGCCAGCAGAGCTTGCAGCTATTCGTTTCCTTAATCAAATGGTCCCTTGCGATGAGTTAGCAATCTTATTATTCGATGAAGAAGAAGATAAAGCTAAAATCGCTACACGTATTGTAAACAATGTTGAATATTCTAGCGACGATCTTGTTTTTCCATTAGATTTATTCGAAGAATCTAACTTGATTTTAGGAAAAACAATAGAACTGAATTTATTAGAGCATCAGGCTAATCCACTAGTAACACCTTTAATTGGATGTGGTTATAAAAAGGCACTGATTGTACCAATGCTAGTGCATGGAAATAATATCGGTTTACTCTTATTATTCGCCAAAGAAGAGAACTTTTTTAACCGTGAATACGTAGAAATATCTGAAGAAGTTGCGAATCAGATTGCATTAAGTTTTTATCATTCTAACTTATACGAACAGATTCGTAAATATTCTGAAGAACTAGAGGCAAACGTGGAGCAAAGAACAAAAGATATTGTACTTATTTCTAATACCTATAAGGCTATTATGAATAATACAGATATCTCTATTATGATTGTAGATGAACAAGGTAAACTGATAGAATGTAATCCTGCAACGTATACTAAATTGGGTTTATCTCCAGAAAAATTCTCAACAAATGCCAATACAGAATTTATTCACGAATCAAGTTCGAAAGTGAAAATGTGTATAGAGGTATTAGGTGAAGAAGGTATTCATTTTGGTTCTTCTATCGAATTATTCAAATATAAAATTGCCAATAATTTACCGAATACTTTTGAATGGAATTACCTTACAAATGATGGTGGTAGAATTCCAGTATTGTTAACGGTTAATACTCTTAAAACAGACGATTCTAATACTACTCGTTATGTATTAATTGCAAGTGATATTACGGAACAAAAAAATGCGGAAGCTCAATTGAAGGATACCCTCGAGCGAGAAATAGAATTAGGTAAATTTAAATCATCATTCGTTACTACTGCTTCTCATCAGTTCAGAACACCTCTTACTTCTATACAATCGAGTGTGGAATTAATTGAGTTCTATTTGAGTAATATTAATTTCGATAAGAAAGATAAAACACTTCATCATATACAACTAATCAATACTGAAATTCAGAAATTCAGCGATTTGATGTCGGATATTTTAACCATAGGTAAAATTGAAGAAGGTAAGATTCCTTTTATTCCGAATAATGAAGATCTAAAACAAATTATTCACGAAGTATTAGATACGTATTTTAGTCAGTTAGCCGACGGTAGAAGTATTAATTTTATTCATGAAGATGAAGATTATACAATCTCTATTGATAAACGATTGATAATACATGCTATTCTAAATTTAATTTCGAATGCATTGAAATACTCTAAAGGAAACCCTACGGTGAAATTGTATAAAACGAATGGATTTTCGTATATTGAAATTATTGATGATGGTATTGGAGTTCCAGCCGAAGAGATAAATAATTTGTTTCAATCGTTTTATAGAGCATCAAACTCTAGCAATATAGAAGGAACCGGACTAGGATTGGCTATCGTAAAAGAGTTTGTTACTATACATAAAGGCGAAATATTTGTCGACAGTAGCGTAAATAAAGGATCAACATTTACTATTAAACTGCCATGAGAATATTAGTTGTGGAGGATGAAAAACACATCCGAGAAAACATTCAGGAAATACTAGAAATAAAGGGCCATGATGTTCGTGTAGCAAAAGATGGAGGTGAAGGAGTTGAGCTGTATCATAGTTTCAATCCTGAGTTTGTACTCTGCGATATAATGATGCCTGTTTTAGATGGATATGGGTTCCTGGCTACTGTAAAGGCATTGCCCAATTATAATGGTACTCCAATAGTGTTTCTTTCTGCAAAAGCAGAAAGAGAGGAATATGATAAAGCAATTAAGTTTGGAGCAACTGAGTTTTTAACGAAGCCTTTTTCTTTTGAAGAACTATTTTTAGTAATAAAAAAGTATTCAGAATAAAATGCGTAATATTGAATAAATAATTAACAAGCTGTAGGATAGCTAGTTTAACAATTATAGAGGCTTATTTTTTATTTTAAAAAGTACTATTCTTAGTAATTGTCAGGAATATAAAAATCCTCATATTTGTGATGAGAGCGTAAGTAAATTTAATTAGCAGCTAACACCATCCCAAATGTGCTTAGCTGCTTTTTTTTTTATAAAATAACCCAAAATGATAAAAATTGGAATTGTAGAAGATAATATAGATCTACGAGCGAACTACTCAGAATTTCTAGACATGACCGGACAATATTCTGTTGTTTGGATGTACGATGGAATTGAAGACTTAATGTCGGACGATGCCGAAGCCCCACATGTTATTTTATTAGACATCAACTTAGTTGGTATGAGTGGAGTGGAAGGATTTCCGCATATTCAAAAACGATATCCTTTAGCACAAATTATTGTATTAACAGCTTATGATAACGAAGAATTCGTACGTGAGTTGTTGAGAAAAGGTGCGCATGGTTATGTTTTGAAAACATCGAGCATGTCGGAAATTCAAAAATCGATTGAGGCTGTAATTGAAGGTGGATTCTCTATCTCACCAAATGCAGCTCGACATTTAGTTGCGGATTTCAGACATAATCCGATTGAAGAGTTGAAAGATAAACTTACTAAACGTGAGTATGAATTAGTTCAGCTATTAGCCGAAGGATTAAGTTATAAAGAAGCAGCAGATCGTTTATTTGTTACTACGTTCACAATTAATCAACATTTAAAACATATTTACAATAAACTTGGTATTAACTCTAAAGCAGAGTTAATGGCTAAAATGATTAAATAAATAGAATGTCGAGTACAAATTTGATTGAAAGTGTAGAGGCATTAAATGAGAAAAGTCCTAATAAGATACTCATTGTTGAGGATAATCAAATTAATGCCATTATTTTAAAACGAATACTTCAGAAACATCATTTTGATACATTTGTAGCAGAAGATGGGAAGTTAGGCGTAGAAGCGGTGAGTGAGTATGTGCCAGATTTAATATTGATGGATATCAATATGCCTGTGATGAATGGGATAGATGCTACAAAAGCAATACGTGCACTAGATAATAAATACAGTAGAATCCCAATTTTTGCAGTTAGTGCAGATATATCGGATGAAACCAATAGAGTAAGTATTTCTGCAGGAATGAATGAGTACATTAAAAAGCCTGTAGAGATTGATGAAATGTTAAAATTGATTTTAGATTACTTATCATAGATTATTGTGAATATAACACAATTGCAATTTTACAGAATGAATGTGGTTTTAGATGCGTCTAATACTGCTATGTTATTGGAAAACGAATTGCGCCAAATGGAGTACGTTAACCAATCGTTCTGCGATTTATTTGGCATTGATGCAAAACCCGAATTCCTAATCGGGATGGATTGCTCTCAAGCTGCTGAAATGAACAAAGTTCTGTTTATAGACGAACAAGCATTTGTGGATGGCATAAACGAACTTTTGAAAAACAAAGTGCGTGTAGTGGGCGAAACGCTTAAAATGAAATCTGGTAAAGTATTACTAAGAGATTATATTCCAATTTTTAAGGATGATTTGTACGTAGGTCATATGTGGACTTATAAAGATTTCACAGAAACTTACGAGTTAAATAAAAAACTAGAACAGCAAAAACAATTTTACGAAGATATCTTAAATTCATTACCCGTTGATGTAGCTGTTTTCAATGATCAACATCAATATCTTTTTGTAAACCAAGTGGCGATTAATGATAAAGAAGTTAGAAATTGGATTGTAGGGAAAGATGATTTTGAATATGCTAAAGAACGTAACAAATCTTTAGAGGCAGCACAATACCGCAGAAATCTTTTCAATAAAACCATCAATAATAAAGACGGAGAAGAATCGGAATACGAAGAGGGGCATACAAAAGCAGATGGTACTCGACAGTTCATTTTAAGAAAAATGAAGCCAGTTTATAACCCGGATAAATCTATTAAGATAGTGGTAGGCTGTGGAGTTGATATTACAAAGCGTGTAAATTCTGAAGAAAAACTTCAGTTAAGTGAAGCTAAATTTAAAGACCTAGTTAATAATCTTCAAGATATTATTTTCAATGTGGATATCGATGGATACTTCACATTCTTAAACCCTGCTTGGGAAAAAATTACTGGATATAAAGCAGAAGATTTTATTGGTAAAAATTATTCTCAATATTTTATAAACTCAACGCTAGATAAAAGTAAATCATTTACCGATTTAATTGTAAATCATAACGCAATTAAAGATCAAGTGTATAATATTAAAACAATGTTTGGCAGTAAAACAGTTAGTGTTTACTCCGAAGCTATAGTTGTAAATAAAGAAATAGTAGGTTATAGAGGTACAGTTACTGATATTACTGATCGTAAAAAAGCAGAAGAGCAATTGATGCTTGCAATGCAACGCGAGAAGGAATTGAATGAGTTGAAATCTAAATTTGTGGGAATGGTATCTCATGAATTTAGAACTCCATTAGCAACTATTTCTTCGAGTGTGGAATTAATAAAATTAATTTCTGAAAAATCTGAAGAGGGTTTATCTGATAGAATTTTAAAACATACAAATAAAGTTAATGAGCAAATTAAGCGCATGACAGAATTAATGAACGAAGTTCTGCTTATTAGTAAAATTGAATCAGGTGGTATCTCTGCAAACTTCGAAGAATCTGATTTAATCGCTTTAGTTAATGAAATTAAAGGGGAGCACTCGTTCTCTGGATTTGCTATTAACATCAACCTGAATAGACCTAAAATGTCGCTACGCATGGATAAAAATATGATGCGACATATTTTAAATAATTTGTTCTCTAACGCTATTAAATATTCGTTAAAAGAGAAAACAATAGATGTGAATATTGATCATCGTGATAGTTTTATTAAAATTGAAATAAAAGATTACGGAATAGGTATTCCTCCAGAAGATGTAGAAAAATTATTTACTTCTTTCTTTAGAGCTTCTAACATTAGAAACTTACCAGGTACCGGATTAGGTTTGGTAGTTGTGAAGTATTTTCTCGACTTACATAAAGGACATATAGATGTAAGATCGGTAGTTAACCAAGGTAGCTCATTCATTATTACAATACCTACTACATTATAAAATGAAACATTCCGTATTAATTGTTGAAGACGATGAAATCATCAGAGAAAATATTAAAGAATATTTAGAGATAAATGGTTTTAATGTTTTCGAATCTGAAAATGGCAAAGAAGGATTATCCGTTGCAATGGATTCAACTCCCGATGTTATTGTTTCAGATATTATGATGCCAGGAATGAATGGTATTGAAATGATATCGGAATTAAAGAAAGACACAAACACAAGTCTAATTCCAGTAATTTTAATTACAGCCAAAGTAGAGTCGAAAGATGTACGTGAAGGGATGACGGTAGGTGCCGATGATTACATTACGAAGCCTTTTGATTTACAAGATTTATTGCATGCTGTAAATACCCAAATTGCTAAGAAAAACAAAATTCACGACCATATTCATTTGGAATATACAAAGTCGTTTGAACATTGGAAAAATATTGCAAACCATGAATTGTTTACGCCAATAAATGTTATTCAAAATGTATATCATTTAATGAGTAATCAATCTAACGTAGATGATGAATTAGATAGCATCTTTAAATTATCCGTTACACGATTAAAAAGAACAATTTCAAATTTACTTCTACTATCTGGCGTATATCAAATTGAAAGTAATTTCAAATACACTTCTATGTTCGATTTCAGTCGACAAATAAAAGCGATTATCGCCGATATTTTAGATACAGAAAAGGAATTAATTCCAACTAAATTCGAAATCAATTACAATTTGCCAGAGCACTTTTTCATGAAAGAATATTTCTATTTAATTATAAAAGAAATATTAGATAACGCGAATAAGTTCAGTAAACCTGGCACAAATGTGAAGGTGAATATCAGTATTGAAAATGATGAATTTGTGTTTACTACAACTAATCAAAATAAAATCGATAACAGTATTCCAATCAATAATAATCGTGCCTTTACTCAGGTTGCAAGAGATAGTCATGAACAACAAGGACTTGGTTTAGGCTTATACATCATCAATAGAATTTCAGCAATGTTTAAAGATGCCTTTAGCATCACACAGAAAGATGAAATTGTAGAATGTGTATGGAAAAGTAAAATTAAATTCCTATAATTATCGAATGGTTAGAGTACTAATTATTTATACAGGTGGAACAATTGGGATGGTCCAAGATCAGGATGGGCAGTTAGTCCCTTTTGATTTTGATAACATCAAAAAAAATGTACCTGAATTAAATAGATTAGATTATCACTTAGACGTTTACTCTTTTAATCCATTAATCGACTCATCGAATATGAGTCCGAAAGATTGGAAACAAATAGCCGTATTAATTGCCTCTTCATATTCTAAATACGATGGCTTTGTAATTTTACATGGTTCGGATACCATGGCGTATACAGCTTCAGCCTTATCGTATATGTTCGAAAATTTAGCGAAACCAATTGTATTAACTGGTTCGCAATTGCCAATTGGAGAAATACGTACAGATGCGAAAGAGAATTTAATTACAGCTTTAGAGATTGCAGCATCTCGCAATGCCGATGGTTCAGCAACAGTTCCAGAAGTTTGTATTTATTTCGATTATCATTTATTTAGAGGATGCCGTGCAACAAAAGTACATGCCGATAAATTTGATGCTTTTAAATCGCCGAATTATCCAATTTTGGCAGAAGCGGGAGTCGATATTAAATTTAATAAAGACGCTATAAAAGTTATTCCTACAGAAGAATTAATTGTACATACAGAATTTTCTAAACGATGTGCAAGCTTAAAATTATTCCCAGGAATTTCTGAAAAATTTGTTCAATCAATATTAAATACACCCGATATAGAAGCTATTCTTTTAGAAGGCTTTGGAGTAGGGAATACAAGTACAGAAACTTGGTTTATAAACGCTTTAGAAGATGCTTCTAAGCGAGGAATTATTATCTTAGACATATCGCAATGTGGTGGTGGAACAGTTCAGCTGGGGCGATATGAAACTAGTAAGCATTTAACAGATATTGGTGTCATCTCCGGACACGATATTACTTTTGAAGGTGCTATTACTAAAATGATGTATTTATTGGGGAATACATCTGATAAAAATGAAATAAAAATGATGCTCTCGAAAAATTTAAGAGGAGAAATTAGCATTTAGTTTTTATACAAAATTACCCATGAGAGTATTAGTTATTGAAGATGAATCGTCGATTCGTGATAACATTATTGAAATGTTTGAACTTAAAGAGATTGAAGTTTATGGAGCCATAAACGGAAAGGAAGCACTTGCGTCTATCGATGCTATACAACCCAATATTATTCTATGCGATTTAATGATGCCCGTGATGAATGGTTTCGAGTTTATAGAAGCATTAAAGCAAACTGATCAGCATAAAAATATCCCTGTAATTTTCGTATCAGCTAGGGCAGAAGTGACTGAAAAAGAGAAGGCTTTGGAAGCAGGGGCAGTCGATTTTATTACCAAACCCTTCAGTTTTGTAGAGGTTTTTGAAAAGCTCCAAAAGCATCATAACTAGCGTTTAGTACTATTCCTCAAATTAGTCTATTTTTTCAGTTTAAATTATTGTATTGATAATCAACACAATGATTTGTAAATAAATCAGGATTTAACGCCTTTTTTTTAGCATTTTTGTAGCACAAATACTTACAAACAACACATGACTAAGTTAGAGGAAATAAGTGTGCTTAAATCCACCTCTACGCGCATAAGCAAAGAATTGGTAGAGCAAAATGAATTCGGTGCAGTGATTTCTGATCACATGTTTATTGCCGATTTTTACGATGGCGATTGGCATAATGCCAAAGTAATGCCATACAGCGATCTTACATTAAATCCAGCAACACTTGCATTACATTACGGACAGAGCGTTTTCGAAGGTATGAAAGCATTCCGTATGAAAGATGGTAAAATATCTATCTACAGAATAGACAAACATTTGAGCCGTTTCAATAAATCTTTGGAAAGAATGTGTATGCCTACAGTTCCGGAGTTTTTATTTAAAGAAGCATTAAAGAAATTAGTAGATACCGACCGCAATTGGGTACCAGAAGGCGATGGTCATTCATTATACATCAGACCATTTGTTTTTGCTTCAGAAGCTCGTTTCGGTGTTAAAATTGCTGATGAATATAAGTTTATCATTTTCGGTGGTCCTGTTGGCCCATACTATGGTAAACCTCTTAAATTAAAAGTAGAAACGCATTACTCTAGAGCTATAAAAGGCGGTACTGGTTATGCAAAATGTGCAGGTAACTACGGTGCATCTTTCTACCCATCTAAAATTGCTAAAGAAGAAGGTTACGACCAAGTACTTTGGACAGACGGTAAAGAGCATAAATTCATTGAAGAATCGGGAACAATGAACGTGATGTTTATTGTAGGTGATTTATTAATTACTCCTGCTACTTCAGATTCTATTTTAGATGGAGTTACTAGAGATTCAATTCTACAATTAGCAGATAGCTTAGGCATGAAGCATGTAGAACGTAAAGTTTCTGTAGAAGAATTAGAAAATTGGCTGAAAAATGCTGAGTTAAAAGAAGCTTTCGGCGCAGGAACAGCTGCAGTTGTAGCTCCTATTGAGCATATCAATATTGAAGGAAATGATTATACCCTTCCTTCTGCAACACCTGAAACCTTTATGATGAAGGTGAAACAGAAGATGATGGATATTAAAACTGGTGTGGAAGAAGACCTTTTCGGTTGGAACACAATAATATAATACCTTTAAGATTTTAGTTTGAAAATCCCGCCTTTTGCGGGATTTTCTTTTTATTTTGCAGTTTAATTTGCAATAATGCTGGACCTAAATACAATTAGACGACCAATAGAACAGGAACTGAATGCATTCGAAGAGAAATTCAAATCTTCGATGAAAAGTACCGTTCCACTATTAGATCGTATTACCCACTATATCTACAAAAGTAAAGGGAAGCAAATGCGTCCGATGTTCGTATTCTTCTCTGCAAAACTTTGCGGAGGAATTACAGAATCAACCCATCGTGCTGCAGCATTAGTAGAACTGCTACATACTGCAACTTTAGTTCACGACGATGTGGTGGATGATGCATATGAGCGCCGAGGTTTCTTATCTATTAATGCCGTTTGGAAAAATAAAATAGCTGTACTTGTTGGCGATTTTTTACTAGCGAAAGGTTTGTTGCTTTCTGTTGAAAATAACGAACACCGAGTTTTAAAAATAGTTTCCGATGCCGTGCAACACATGAGCGAAGGGGAGTTGCTTCAAATTGAAAAAGTACGCCGTTTAGATATTGTTGAAAGTGTATATTATGATATTATTCGTCAGAAAACTGCTTCGTTAATTGCATCTTGTTGTGCAAGTGGTGCTGCTTCTGCAAATGCTTCTGAAGAGTTGATTGAAAAAATGCGTCTGTTTGGTGAGTACATCGGAATGGCATTTCAAATTAAAGACGATTTACTCGACTTTGGTTACGACGATATCGGAAAACCAAAGGGTATAGATATCAAAGAAAAGAAAATTACGCTTCCATTAATTTATGCATTGAATAATACCGATACTAAAAAGAAAAGATATATAATCAATTTAGTAAAGAATCATAATGAAGAGGCAGATGCCGTACAGGAAGTAATTGATTTTGTAAGAACAACTGGTGGATTAAATTATGCTGAAGAAAAAATGTTCGACTTTCAACGTAAAGCATTTGAATTAATCAGCGAATTCCCAGAAAACGAATCAAGATCTTCTTTAGAAGAATTAGTAAGATTTACCACAGAGAGAAAAAAATAAACGATGAGTAACGAATTGATATTTATATCTGGATTTGCAATTTTTATTGTATTAATGTTGGCCTTCGATTTAGGCGTGTTTAATAAAAAAGATCATGTTATTAAATACAGAGAAGCAGCCATTATGAGTTTAATATGGGTTTGCTGTGCATTGGGTTTTTATGTGCTAATCTCTTTACATGGTGAATGGATTCACGGTGTTACAAGCATGCAACGTTTGCAAGAAGTTGTACTTGCTCATAAACACAATATCAATATTATCCCTACAGATTTTGTTGGTAGTTTAGAAATTTACAAAAGTAATTTAGCCTTAGAATTCATTACAGGTTACTTAATTGAATACGCTTTATCTGTAGATAATATTTTTGTAATCGTTTTAGTATTTACAGCCTTTAATGTTCGAGAGAAATATTATCACCGTGTTTTATTCTGGGGAATCTTAGGTGCTATTTTAATGCGTTTCTTATTCATATTCTTAGGTGCTACCATGATTCGTGAATTTGAATGGATTCTTTACATCTTTGGAGCCTTCTTAATTTACACAGGCGTAATGATGTTTGTGAAAAGAAATGAAGAAGAGAAAATTGAAACTGAAAATCATCCTGCTGTAAAATTCGCTTCTAAAATATTTAAAGTGTATCCTCGTTATGTTGGAAAACATTTCTTCATCAAAAGAAAAGGAATACAAATGATTACTCCATTGTTTATCGTTTTAATTGTAATTGAATTTACCGATTTGATTTTTGCGGTCGATTCTATCCCTGCAATTTTCTCAGTAACAAAAGATCCATACATCGTATTTTTCTCTAACATCTTCGCGATATTAGGGTTAAGATCGATGTTCTTCTTATTGGTAAATGTTATTCATCAGTTCCATTACTTAAAAGTAGGATTGGCTGTATTGCTTACGTTTATTGGAGTAAAGATGTTGGCGCACGACTTTTTGCATTCTATAGGATTTGAAACAATACATTCTTTAATAGTAATTGTATTGATTTTAGGTTTAAGTATAGTTGCTTCTTTGGTATTCCCTAAAAAAGTATTGGCACATGAAACTAAATAAGGTATTTTTCTTTTTCTGTTTGATGAGTAGCGCTACTTTGGTATTTGCACAGAAACCTGAGTTTGTTCCTACGGAGAAAAAAACCAAGCAATTTTTAGAATATTATATAGGAGACTATAAATTCAAAGAAAGAAATAATTGGTTTTTATTAGGATTTGGTCCTACATTTTATCCAAATATCCCATCAATTACGAATGCTAATTTTAGTGTAGATTATCATTACTTCGATAAGAAAGATAGATTATGGCATGCGGGCTATTCTGCCATTACGCAAGAATATTTAGCACTTGGAGGTGCAACTATTTACCTTCATGAATTGAAATACGGTAGAGGCTTATATCGAGTTGAAAAACAATATTGGAAAATGGCTGGTTTCATTGGTCCATCATTCGATTATGCATCATATTACCCAATGGATACTACGAAGTCCATAGCAGGTAAAAGAACATTTGGAGTAGGAATTCAGGCTCAAGCAGAATTTATTTACAAGCCAGTGTACGATTTCGGTATTGCAATATCACCATTCATTAATATAAATACCGTTCAAACTGTTGCAGGAATTACCATTAGCGTTTATTCTTCTAATGCAATGGTGAAGAATTTCTCAAAATCAAAGGAGAGGTAAAATCTCTTCTAAGTATTGACGGTTATTCGATAAGCGTGGCACCTTATGTTGCCCACCTAGTTTACCTCTATTTTTCATCCAAGAATAAAAAGTATTCGAAGGTGCAAAATGTATGGTTGGGAATTTCAAGGCTAAATCTCCTTTACGTTTTGCTTCGTAATCCGAATTCAAACTTTTTAAAGTTTCATCGAGTTTATGCTTAAACAAATCTGCAGAACTTGGCATCTTTTCAAATTCAATAATCCATTCGTGACCACCGCTAGCATCAGCGCCAAAATAAATCGGGCCGGCGGTGTAATCTTTTATAATAGCATCAGTTTCTCTACATGCTACTACTAAGGCTTGCTCTGCATTATCGATAATAAGCTCTTCTCCGAAGGCATTAATAAAATGCTTTGTTCTACCTGTAATAACAATTCTATGCGGACTTAAAGACGTAAATTTAATCGTATCGCCGATCATATATCTCCACAAACCAGCGTTTGTGCTTATTACAATCGCGTAGTTTTTATTCAATTCAACTTCACTTAAATCTAAACTCTTCGGAAACTCTTTATCCAATTCTTCCATCGGAATAAATTCATAGTAAATGCCGTAATCCAACATTAACAACATTTCCGAATTATTATCCTGATCCTGTATGCCAAAGAAGCCCTCAGAGGCATTGTAAGTTTCCAAGTAATACATATTATCACTTGGGATTAATTTTTTAAATTGCTCTCTATAGGGCGCAAAATTTACAGCACCGTGGAAATACAATTCTAAGTTTGGCCAAACTTCTAATAAATTACTTTTCCCTGTTATTTCTAAAATTCTTTTTGCTAAAATGATAGTCCAGGTTGGCACTCCAGAGATATTCGTTACGTTTACTGGAATGGTTGAGTTTGCCATCATTTCAATCTTCTCTTCCCAATTATCCATCAATGCAATCGACAATTCTGGTGTTCTATGAAACTCAGCCCAAATAGGTAAGTTCTTTATAAGTACCGCAGATAAATCGCCATACTGTGTTTCGTCGTTTAGTGGATTAATTTGATGACTACCGCCAAGTACAAGGCATTTGCCTGTAAAGATTTTTGTTTCTGGTCTGTTATGACAATAAATAGAAAGTAAATCTTTACCGCCTTTGTAATGGCATTCTTCTAAAGATTCTGTACTTACTGGAATGAACTTGCTTTTATCACTCGTAGTGCCAGAAGATTTTGCGAACCATTTTATTTCCGAAGGCCATAAAATGTTTTGCTCACCCTGAAGCATTCTTTCTATATAGGGTTTTAAAGTATCGTAGTTTTGAATAGGAATACGATTCTTAAATTCATTTGCAGATTCTATACTTTTAAAATCAAACTTTTTACCCCATTCTGTTTGCTTAGAAGTAAGAAGTAAACTTTGCAACCATTCTTCTTGAACTTCTTCTGGATATTTCATGAAGAATTCAATTTGATGAATTCTTTTTTTCATTACCCAAGAAAGTATGGAGTTTATAAAAGTCATTTTTAAATTATAATGATTTCTGACGTAGTACGAAATTCTTTCCTAAGTAAACTCTTCTTACTTGCTCATCTGCAGCTAGCTCTTCAGCAGTTCCAGATTTTAATATAGAACCTTCGAAAAGTAAATATGCTCTATCTGTAATTGATAATGTTTCCTGAACGTTGTGGTCGGTTATAAGAATACCGATGTTTTTGTTTTTTAATTTAGCTACTATAGTTTGAATTTCTTCAACCGCAATAGGGTCAACTCCTGCAAAGGGTTCGTCGAGTAAAATGAAACTTGGATTTGCTGCTAATGCTCTAGCAATTTCAGTTCTTCTACGTTCGCCACCCGATAATAAATCGCCTCGGTTTTTTCTAACTTTATGTAAACTAAATTCGTCGATTAATTCTTCTAGTTTTTGTTTTTGCTCAGCTTCTTTCATATTCGTCATTTGTAAAATGGCCAATATGTTTTCTTCAACAGTTAATTTTCTAAATACCGAAGCTTCTTGAGCTAAATATCCAATTCCCTTTTGTGCTCTTTTATACATGGGCTCGTTGGTAATCTCTTCGCTTTGTAAAAAGATTTTTCCTTCGTTTGGTTTTATCAATCCTACAATCATGTAAAACGAAGTAGTTTTACCCGCACCATTCGGCCCAAGTAATCCAACAATTTCTCCTTGCTTTACATTAAAAGAAACGTTGTTTACAACAGTTCTTTTCTTGTAGGTTTTTATTAAGTTTTCTGCTCTAAGTTCCAGCATAATGTTATTGGATACGTATATCTTTAATGTTTAGTTGGATAGATGTTTTATCTCTCCAAGTATTTTCTTCAATATTAAAACAAATATCAAAGTACTCATTTTGTTCTAATAAAGATTTATAATGCCCTAGTCCGAAGGCTATACAATCGAAACTAAAGCTACTGTTCTGAACAATCGAAAATTTCAAATGATTTGCATTGTTCTTCCCAATTAATTTTGGTTCACTAGCCAGTTGAACATTCTTTGCCAAAAAAATCGGTTTTGTATTTCCTGGTCCGAATGGTGAAAACTGTTTTAGTATTCTATAAAATTTCGAATTGAATTCATTTAATGAAATTTCAGATTCAATTTCAATTTCTTGATGTAAAGAAGTGTCTTCAATAGTACTCGAAACTATTTCTTCAAACTTTTCTACAAAGGCAGGTATGTTTTCAATTTTCATTGTTAAACCTGCTGCATATTTGTGTCCGCCGTATTGATCCAACAAATGACTGCAAGCACTAATAGCTTCGTAAATATCAAAACCATTTACCGAACGTGCAGAACCAGCCGCATGCCCGTTAGATTCCGTGAGAATAATTGTTGGTCTGTAATACTTATCAATTAATCGTGAAGCTACAATTCCAATTACACCTTTATGCCATTCAGCATTATATAATACAGTAGATTTTCTGTACTTTGCAGTATCATCTTCTTCAATAAGCGCAATCGCTTCTAAAGTAATGCTCTGATCGAATTCCTTACGTTCGTTGTTTTTTAAATTCAATACCTCACAAAAATCGAAAGCTTCTTTTTCGGTTTCCGCAATTAATAAACTAACCGCATGTACCGCATGATCTATTCTACCTGCAGCGTTTATACGTGGTCCTATAAAAAATACAATTTCGTTTAAGGTGATGTCTTTTAAATTACTAATGTTGATGAGGGCTTGTAAACCTGGGCGAGGATTCGAATTTAATTGTTCCAATCCGAAATAGGAGAGTACTCTATTTTCTCCAGTTACAGGTACTATATCTGATGCAATACTCACCGATACTAAATCTAAGTATTCGATGATATTCTCAAAAGGAATATTATTTTTTTCAGCGTAAGCCTGAATTAATTTAAATCCAATACCACATCCCGAAAGTTCTTTGAAAGGATATTCGCAATCCGAACGCTTAGGATCCAATACCGCCACAGCTTCAGGAATTGTAGCGCCAGGTGTATGATGATCACAGATGATAAAATCGATATTACGCTCTTTAGCGTATTGAATATGGTCTATAGATTTTATTCCACAATCCAATGCTATGATTAAAGAGAATTGATTTTCTTGAGCATAGTCTATACCAGCATATGAAATTCCATAGCCTTCTTTGTAACGATCAGGAATATAATAAGCTAAGTTAGGATATATGCTTTTGAAGAATGAATATACCAATGCTACAGAAGTGGTACCATCTACATCATAATCCCCATAAATTAAAATGTTTTCCTGATTGGCAATTGCATGTTCGATTCTGTGAATAGCAATGTCCATATCTTTCATCAGAAATGGATTGTGTAAATGCTCTAGTTTTGGTCTGAAAAATTCTTCGGCTTCTTTAAACGTAGTAATTCCACGGTTTACCAGAAGCGTTGCAATAATCGTGTTGATGTTCAACTGATCCACTAATTGAGAGACGGTTTTTTCGTCAGACAATTTATTTTCTACCCACCTTTTTTCCATATCTTTGCGACCAGTTATTATTTTATTAAGAATTTAGCCTGTATTTATGCGAAAGATACAAAACAGACCTGAATTCTTTAAACGTAATTATTCAGTTTTTTCAAGAAATGCCAAAAGTTTTTGCACTTAATGAAGGATTCTACTCGGTAGATCAAACAAAGCAATTTGTACCATTCGACCCTAGTGTGGATGATCCTAAAAGTCGACCTGCTTCTATTTTTGTGCATGTTCAGCCTTTTTTAGTAGTACTTAAAGATGATATAATCTTATTGGATACTGGCTTAGGCTATAAAAATGAAAAGGATGAAATGATAATTCATGCGAATATCCGTATGCATGGGTATGAGCCAGAAGACATCACCAAAGTTATTATGAGTCATTTGCATTTCGATCATGCTGGTGGAATGATGATGAATAATAATGGTAATTGGGAACCCGCATTCCCCAATGCCGATTATTATATTCAATCGGATGAACTCGCATTTGCTCTGAGTAAAGAATCCAAATCGTATAGAAAAGAACCTTTGGAGCAATTAAGAAGGCATACAGGATTACAGTTGATGGAAGGGGATGGTTGGATTACTCCATCAATTTCTTTTGAAATAACAGGTGCACACTGCCCGTATCATCAGGTAATTAAAATTCATGAAAACGAAGATGTGATTTTTTATGGTGGAGATGTAATGCCCGAATCTGTTCAGGTAACTCGTAGGTTTATTGCGAAGTACGATTACGACGGACGATTAGCGATGGAATTACGTGAGAAGTTCGGTAGACAAGCAATTGAGGAATCATGGAAATGTTTAATGTACCACGATCATAAAAATGGAATTGTAGAGTTTGAGAATTTCGAAACAGGAATTCGAATTAAGAAATCTTCATTCGTTCTCGAATAATCTCTTCAATCTTTTCTTTTACTAATGGTTTCGAGATAAATACTTTTACACTAGGGTATTGTTTTGAACGCTCGATATCATCATTATACACTGAAGAAGATACCATATAGATATGCATTTTCGGAAGTTGTTCTGGATCTAATTTCTCAAATTCATTTAGAAATTCCCACCCATCCATTACTGGCATATTGATATCCAAGAAAACTAATTGAGGAATATTTTGCTGGTCGTTCGCTAAGCAATTTTTAATGAAATTTAAGGCTTCATTTCCATTCTCCACGCAATGGATGTTCTCCACTAAAGCAATCGACTTAAGTTTACTAACAACAATAAAATTATTTATTTGATCGTCGTCTATTAGTAAGATGCTACTTAATTTGTTCATTGGTATAACTCTTTTTAATGGAGACCGTAAATATTGCGCCTTCTAGAGGTTTGCTATACACTTCAATTTTTCCGTTTAGAGATTCAATTTGAGTTTTAATTAAATATAAACCTAATCCTTTTCCTTCTATGTTGTAGTGCAATCTTTCGTATAACTTAAATATCTTCTGACCCATTAGATCTGAATCGAAACCGATACCATTATCGCGCACATAAATATAGGTATATTCTGCGTCGTGATGAGTGCTAATTTCAATTTTTAATTTTTTATCAGGGTTTCTATATTTTATCGAATTGGTAATTAGGTTTTGGAACACACTTTCCAATACATTTTTCACATAAAGAATTTCATCAGCATTATCGAAGTTCAAGATAACTTCCCCATCCACTTTTAAGAGCTGACTCTCTAAATTTGCTAGAACCTGCTTACAAATGGTTTGAATAGAAATCGCTTGTTTCTGAGCATGTACTAATTTTTTAGCCGTTACAACTTCTATCAAATCGTTCAAGGTGTTTTCTAATCTTAAAACTGATTGTTGAACTTTAGAAATGATAACTCCGTTTTGCTCATTACCGAAATTTGTAGCATCCAGTAATTCTAATAAACTTACAATATTTACCACTGGGGCACGTAAATTATGAGAAGTGATGTATGCGAATTTTTCTAGTTCACGATTAGAATGTGCAAGCTCATCGCTCAATGCTTTTAATTGAATTTCTTTATGCTTGATATCATCAATATCGATATGTATTCCAATTAATCGATTTGCTTTTCCATGATCATCGTACGATACAATTTTACTTAAAGATAGAATCCATTTCCAATCACCATTTTTTGTAAATAACCTATGCTCATAATTATTGTAATGAGTTTTACCATCATGGTGAGCATTAATCGAACTATCAATAATTTCGTAGTCTTCAGGGTGAACAAGTTTTCTCCAACCATCGTATGTTGGCTCTATTTCAAAAGGAGAATAACCCAGCATTTCCGACCAAATATTGTTTCTATAAACTTGCCCAGTTAATAAATTTGAATCCCATATTCCTAGTCGTGCAGCCGACAATGCAAGCTCTAATCGTTCTTCACTATCTCTTGCAATCTTCTCTGCTTTTATTCGATTCTCATATTCATTTTGAACTAATTGAATATGCACTTGAACTTTTTTACGAAGTTGTCTGTTCCATAAAAACACGATGAAAATAATGAGAACAATTAGTCCCATTAAGTACCAGAAGTAAGAATAATATTGCTCGTATTTTTGTTGATTTATTTGATCATCAAAAATGAAATTTCTGAAATCACTATTCTTTTTAATGATGTCTTCTTTTTCATAATAACGAATCATTTTGTTGATCCTCGATTTGTTAATATGTCCAAATTCAACAATGTCGTATTTGACTAATTGTTGCATATTAACAGCTTCGTATATCAAATTTTCTTTAGTGATGCCACGCTCTACAACACCCGGAATACTTAAAATATAGTCGCACATTTCGTCGATATGCGACATTGCATATTCCCAGCCTTTATTGCTTGCTCGTTTAATGGCAAGCACACGATTCGGGTTGTTATTTACTTCTTCTTCGGAAGTAAAAAGCATATCACCATAGAAATCTACACCGAAATTTTGTGGCTTTAGAACATTAATTTTATATCCTGCTTTTTCAAGTTGAAAAGGTTCTGCTGTAATATAACCTGTCATGGCATCCGAATGCCCATTCGTAATGTCATTGTTATTCCAAGTATGTTCAACAAATTGAACTTTATTTCCTGCAATATTTTTTGCACCAAGCATAGATTTGATAATGATCATACCTTGCTCTTTAGCAACCATCACTTTTTTACCAATTAAATCGGATGGCTTTAATATGTTTTTATTTTTTAAACTGATAATAACATATGGAGAATGTTGGAAAATAGATGAAACTAAAACAATAGGTTTTCCTTCTGCTTTAAATTCTATTAACTCAGACGATGATACTCCATAAGAGTTAATGTTATTTAAAACATAATCTATAGGAGGTTCTTTTGCACTGCCCTCAATAAGCTCAACATCTAAACCTTCTTCTTTATAATAACCTTTTATTTGTGCTGCGTAAAAACCGGCGAATTGAAATTGATGTAACCATTTCAATTTAATTTTTACAGGATCTTTTGGAAATTCTACTTCAGTTGCATTACTCCAATATGGCATTAATAAGGCCAATACAATGGAATATATGAGTTTCTGTCGTAGCATAAGTTGTGCGATAAAGGTAATAATTTATTCTTTAAGGCATAAAAAAAGGCCAAGACTATTAATCTTGACCTTTTATTATTTATTGTAGGTAAAATTATTTCGAAGAAGCCATAGCTACTAAGTTCACTTTCATTTCGAATTCATCGTCGATAGCTTTATCTCCAATTCCTTCGATGAATGATTTTGAACCGTATTTAATATCAAATTTAGTACGATCAACACGGATAGTTGCGATAGCTACTAAAATGTTATCTTTTTTGCTAATAGAAGCAGGGAAAGTAATTTCTTTAGTAATTCCTTTGATAGTTAATTTACCAGTGATATTAGTACCATCAGCTTTGTTGCTAACTTTAGTGATTTCGAAGCTAGTTTTAGGGTTTTTATCTACACTGAAGAAATCATCTGATCTTAAGTGACCTACTAATTTATCTTTCCACTCACCTTGTAAATCTAATACATCGATAGTATTCATATCAATTAAGAATTTACCACCAGTAACTTTGTCACCAGAAACTGTTAATGAACCGTTTTCTAATGCAATTTTACCATTGTGTTGGCCAGTAACTTTTTTAGCTAACCATGTTACAGAACTTTTGCTAGCATCTACTGTAAATGTTTCAGATTTTTTAGGTGCACCTGCGAATAATGAACCTGAGATGGCAACTGCCAATAAGCTTAATGTGATTTTTTTCATATACGTTATTTGTTTAATGATTATATGTTTAAACATACAATGTTAATCATTGTTTAAACATTTAACAAATAAAGTTATAAATCGCTGATTTTCAGGTATTAATTTTTGCTTTCTTTATCAGCTACGATAAATACATCGATGGTAAAACTATCGTCAATAGCATCTTCGATTTTACCTTCAAGATCTTTATCCCCGATATCGCCCCCAGAAGTATAACGAATATCGTATAGTTTTCTATTCACAATAATGTTTTTTGCAGTGCCCTCGAAATGCCCATAGTTAAATGAGCCTGTCATGGTAAAACGGATAGGTTGACGTTTAGCTTTGATAGTAAGGAATCCAATAGCTTCAAAAGAATCATCTGATTTTTGAATAGTTTTTGTGATTTCTAATAATGAATTAGGATATCTTGCAACATCAAAAAAGCTTTCAGTATTTAATATAGTTACAGCTTTCATGTTTACAATACCTGGAGGGATAGATTTGATAATGATAGCGGTCATATCCATATTGATAACCGTAGATTTTACTCTGTTATTATCTTCAAGAATCTGTCCGTCTTTTATTTTAAGGTCGCCACTATTCGCACCACGACTAGTTTTGATGTTCCAAGTAATTTTCGAGTTTTTAAGATCGACAATATATGTACTACCAGCTAGGGAAAGGCTCGGTTGAGTACTTTTAGATTTAGAAGGAGCTGCAGCAGTTAAGAAAGTAAAGCTTAAAAGTGCAGTTGCTAATAAAAGGTAATTTATTCTTTTCATAATGATATATAAATACAAAAGGCAAACGTAAAAGTTTGCCTTTCAAATATAATAAAAAATTATTTTTAAGCTTCTTGTTCTGTGTAGCTCTCAATAGGAGGGCAAGCACAAACTAGGGTTCTATCACCGTAAGTGTCGTTTACACGAGCAACAGAAGGCCAGAATTTGTTATTCTTAACCCAAAATAATGGGAAAGCAGCTTTCTGACGAGTATAAGAATGGCTCCATTCATTAGCAGTAATAACTGCTGAAGTATGAGGTGCATTTTTCAATACGTTATCAGTTTTATCAGCATTACCATTTTCTACTTCCTTAATTTCATTGCGAATCGCAATCATTGCATCGCAAAAACGATCAAGCTCAGCTTTAGGTTCACTTTCAGTAGGCTCTATCATTACAGTACCAGCAACAGGGAAAGAAACAGTAGGAGCGTGGAAACCATAGTCCATTAAACGTTTCGCAATATCAGTTACTTCAATACCATAGTTCTTGAACATTCTGCAATCTAAAATCATTTCGTGTGCACAACGTCCGTTAGAACCTGAATACAATACTTGGTATTCGTTTTCTAAACGAGCTTTAATATAGTTAGCATTTAAGATTGCATATTTAGTAGCATTTGCTAATCCTTCTCCACCCATCATTGCGATGTATGCATGAGAAATTAACAAGATGCTTGCAGAACCCCAAGGAGCAGCAGATACTGCAGGGATAGCTTTTTCACCACCAGTTTTTACAACTGCATGTCCGGGTAAGAATGGGGCTAAGTGTTTAGCAACACCAATTGGGCCCATACCTGGTCCACCACCACCGTGAGGGATACAGAATGTTTTGTGTAAGTTTAAGTGGCAAACGTCGGCACCAATTGTTGCCGGACTAGTTAAACCAACTTGAGCATTCATGTTTGCACCATCCATGTAAACTTGACCACCATTCTCGTGAATTAATGCGCAAATTTCCATGATAGATTCTTCGAATACTCCATGAGTAGAAGGGTATGTAACCATTAATGCAGCAAGATCATCTTTATGCTTAATAGCATGTGCTCTTAAATCTTCAACATCGATATTTCCTTTTTCATCACATTTAGTAACTACAATTTTGAAACCTGCCATGGCAGCACTAGCAGGATTAGTACCGTGTGCTGATGAAGGAATTAAAACTACATTACGATGTCCTTCTCCTTTATCTTTTAGATATTCTCTAATAACCATTAAGCCCGCGTATTCACCTTGTGCACCTGCATTTGGTTGTAAACTCATGGCATCGAAACCTGTGATTTCGCATAATGCTTTTTCTAACTCATCGAAAATTTGCATGTATCCACCCACTTGGTCTGTTGGAGCAAATGGATGAAGTTTACCAAATTCTGCCCAAGTAACAGGAACCATTTCAGTAGTTGCATTTAACTTCATGGTACAAGATCCTAGGGCAATCATCGAATGGCATAATGATAAATCTTTTGCCTCTAAACCTTTAATGTAACGTAACATTTCGTGTTCAGAATGATGAGAGTTAAAAATAGGATGTGTTAGTATTTCAGATTGACGAAGGTTTTCATTACCTAATGAATGTTGAACATTCGCATATGAAATTTCGTCGTGTGATTTAGCAACGATACGTGCGAAAATATGCACGATTTCTTTGATGTCTTCTAAACTAGTAGTTTCATCGATAGAGATGTAAACATTTTCTCCTTCGTAGCGGAAATTCATTTCATGATCGATAGCATCTTTATGAATAGAAGTAAGATGACTACCTGCATGAATTTCTATGGTATCGAAGAAATTTGTATTGTTTACTTTATATCCTAAACTTCTTAATGAATTAGCTAAGCTAACTGTTAAGCCATGAATTTTACCTGCAATTTTTTGTAAACCTTTTGGTCCATGGTAAATAGCATACATCGATGCCATGATGGCTAATAAAGCTTGAGCAGTACAGATGTTTGAAGTTGCTTTGTCTCTACGAATATGTTGCTCGCGAGTTTGTAAAGCCATACGCAAAGCTTGTCCATTTTGAGCATCGATGGTAACACCGATAATTCTTCCTGGCATAGAACGTTTGTATTCTTCTTTAGTAGCGAAGAATGCAGCGTGTGGGCCACCGTATCCCATCGGGATACCAAAACGTTGTGATGAACCTACTACGATATCAGCACCAAATTCTGAAGGTGGAGCTAGTAAAACTAAGCTCATGATGTCTGCAGCAACTGTTAATTTAATAGATAGTGCATGACAAGCATTTGCAAATGATCTGTAGTTATAAACCTCACCATTACCAGCAGGGTATTGAACAATAGCACCGAAAATAGTTTCGTTTAATTGAACTGTTTCGTGGTTGCCAATTAATATTTCAATACCTAGAGGGTTAGCTCTAGTTTTAAGAATATCGATAGTTTGAGGTAATACGTGTTCTGAAACAAAGAATACATTTGCTGAATCATTCTTACGCATTGAGTATTGCATAAACATTGCTTCAGCAGCTGCGGTACCTTCATCTAATAAAGAAGCATTTGCAATTTCCATTCCGGTTAAATCCATAACCATTGTTTGGTAATTCAACAAAGCTTGTAATCTACCTTGTGCAATTTCAGCTTGGTAAGGAGTGTATTGTGTATACCATCCTGGATTTTCCAAAATATTACGTTGGATAACTCCTGGAGTAATACAATCGTAATAACCTTGGCCTATATATGAACGAAATACTTTGTTTTTTGAAGCAGTAATTTTCAGATCTCGTAAATAATCAAATTCAGATTTTGCTGCAGGTAAATTTAATGGGCTTTTCAGTCGGATTTTAGCTGGAACAGTTTCTTCAATTAATTGATCTACGCTCTTTACTCCAATAGTTTGAAGCATCTTTTGAGTGTCTTCTGCATTTGGTGCTATATGGCGACCTTCAAATGCTTCTTTGTAGTTAATATCTAAGTTCATGTATGTAAAAAATAGTGGCGCAAATTAGCTAAAATCGGCGAATATAGCAAAAGCATAAGCTATTGCTTTTGAGCAATTAAGGTAATTTCTGCCGACTTCTTTTTCTTTATTTGCTCACCTATTCTACAAACATCGCTAAGCTTATGTTTCGTTACCTTATCGCTAGTAATCTGAAGGTAAGATTCCAACATTAAATCTGTTTCTGATTTTTGAGTCACCGTGAATGTGTATTTGCCCAGAGCGTTGTCTATGTTGATATTTAAATCATGATCTAATAATTTAACAGGTTGATCAAACTTAATCATGTATCGATAAATATCTGTTTGTTTAAAATCAGGATAAAATGAGTTTTCAACTAAAGTGTCGATATTCATTTCGATAACATGTTGTACAAGTTCTGTTAATTTTAAAACATACACTGAATCGTTTGTCTTTTTTAATAAGGATGCATCCGAATAACTTGCTTTGAAATTAGTTGAATACGGGAACAAGCTATCTTCAGAGGTTTTGGTGAAGTTTAATAGTTTAGTAGTCGGACTTATATGAAAGACTTTTTTGTAGTATAATGAACTAACAGAAGAATCAATATATTCATCAGAATAATACCCTCTAGTTAAGGTAGAGAATTGTCCGCTCAAAGAAATCTTAGTATTAAAGTCTACTTTATTTTCCGAAAGATTAATAGAAATCATCGAATTAATTCTTCTCGAATTATCGTTTTCATTACTTGAAGGAGAGTTTACATAAACTAGATTTGGTAAATAAGCGATTCCTAAATTTAAGATTCTCTGTTCTGGTTCTCGCTGAGGAATTAATATCATTTTGCAACCTTCATAATAAAAAGGAAACTCATTCATATGATGTCCGAATTTGTGATTTTTGGGTTGAATAAAATACATTCCATTATTATCTGCAACACAGTAAATACCAGGTATTCCGTAGCCATAATTAAATTTATTGAAATCGATATCAGCTATACGTTTATCAGCAAGTGCAACTAGGTAATACGGTCTATCAAAACGGTCTAAAATTTCATTATATAAGGTTCTTCTTCCAATTCTCCTTAAGGTTTTTGATTCTATAAATTTTCCTAATCTAGGGTTTAATACATCATCACCATTTATAAATTCAACATCATCGCTGAATTTGAATTTATGATTAACATGTTCGTGGAAATAGTTTATTTGGTTAATATATGAAGTGTCGTTACACGATGCTAATACTTCTTGATACAATTTATTATAAGCAATAACAGATGCAAATCGCTTGTCGTATCCATCATATCTTTTTTTCATTCCAACATACGGACGCAATACAAAATTCCATGGATATTCTAAAACTCCAATAGCTTCATTACTCGAATTCTTAGCGATTAAATCTCCAGCTCCATAAAATTTCACATGTGGAAGTTCTTCATACAAATGTGAGTTCCAAATATTACTGATGGCTTTAAGATTTTCGAAATGCCAATGTAAAATCATATCCTTTTGATTTTCGTTTTTTTCATAACTCGTATCGGATGGTAAAGCATTATTCTCGAAGGTGAATTTTACAGCATATTGAACAGTTGATCTTAAATTTAAATCGTATTTAACTTTTGGAATTTCTGAATTAAAAAACACTCTAAAAGGAATCCAAGTATTGAATGTGGGATTGAAAAAACTAAAGTGATAGAAGATTTCTCTATATGAATAAAAAATATCTATTTCATCACCAACTTTTAGTTCGTCGAAAATATAATAGAAATTAAAATAATTTCTAGTTTCTCCTTGTTCATGTAAAGTGTACTTAACTAAAGAATCTCTTGCTTTAATTTCTTTTACGCTTCCATCTGGATGAATTATTCTAGCTGCAAAATATACCATCATCTCTGGGGCACCCAATGGATAGTGGATGTTTTCAGCTTTGTATCTTGGAACTAGGTAAATTGATTCTACAGGATCAGGACTTTCTGGTAAGCAAATTTTCTTGTATTTTTCCAAACCTTTTTTGTTCTGAATTTTTATGCGAACATGTCGGCTGATACCACTATTAGTACGTGCAAATGAAAGCTGTTCCTCTAGAATAACAGCATCGTACTTTTTGAATTCATTAGGAACTTCTATCTTTTCTATTTTAGTTGGAAAAGTGAATTTGTTATTGCTACTAAAAGCAAAATAGCTTTGTAAAGTAAATACTGTAAATACTAGTAAAGCAGAAGTGAGTTTAAGTTGGTTTTTCAATGCATTAATTTAGGCACACTATAATACGAATATTATTTTAGTTTGCCCAAATAAAGCTGAATTGTGTTCTCTAAACCGTAATATAAAGCATCTGAAATCAATGCATGTCCGATAGATACTTCTAATAAATTTGGTATAGAATGTTTGAAAAACGCTAGATTTTCGAGGTCTAAATCGTGACCAGCATTTACGCCTAAATTTAATTCTTTAGCTTTCTCAGAAGCCAAGATGTAAGGGCGAATTGCTTCTTCTTTGTTCTTATGGAAATTCACTGCATAGGATTCGGTATATAATTCAATGCGATCCGTACTTGTGGTAGCTGCAGCTTCAATCATTTCGACAATTGGATCCACAAAAATCGAAACACGAATACCTTTGCTTTTAAATACTTGAATAATTTCTTTTAGATAATCTTGATGTTTAATCGTATCCCAACCATGGTTAGAAGTCAATTGATTTTCAGAATCAGGAACTAATGTTACTTGAGCAGGGGAGTTGTTCAATACGAGCTCTACAAATTTTTCTTCCTTCGGATTTCCCTCAATATTAAACTCCGTAGTTAACACTTTTTTCAAATCGTAAACATCTTGATAACGAATATGACGCTCATCTGGTCGAGGATGTACAGTTATTCCCTGCGCACCAAATTGCTCACAATTAATCGCCGACTTTACTACATCCGGATTGTTGCCACCTCTGGCGTTTCGGAGAGTTGCGATTTTGTTGATGTTAACGGAAAGGGTAGTCATTAGAATTTAGAATTTAGATATTAGATATAGTAGCTAGTTCATATTACATTTTACATATTACATAGTAGATAGTACATAGTACATAGTACAATGATGCTAAATTACAAAAAAAATGGAGACACGTTTGTATCTCCATTAATTTCATTATTTGAATTACTAAATACTAAAATCTAAATCCTAAAATCTAAATCCTAAATCCTAAAACTAGCTACTAACTGCTAGCTACTGATAACTAAATAATGCTGTTATAGCAAAAAAAAAAGTCGGAGTGAGGACACTCCGACGAACTATTTTGTAATAAGAACTAGCTACTAGCTACTAATTCTAAAATATAACATCTAATATCTAACTACTAGCAATTAGTAACGGTATGCATCACTCTTGAACGGACCGTTTTTAGGTACGTTAATGTAATTAGCTTGTTCTTCTGATAATTCTTCTAATTCAACACCAATTTTAGCTAAGTGTAAACGAGCTACTTTTTCGTCTAAGTGTTTCGGTAATGTGTACACTTTGTTTTCGTAGTTCGCTGAATTTTGCCATAACTCTAATTGAGCAAGAGTTTGGTTTGTGAATGAGTTAGACATTACGAAAGAAGGGTGACCAGTAGCGCAACCTAAGTTTACTAAACGGCCTTCTGCTAACACAATGATATCGTTTCCGTCGATAGTATATTTATCAACTTGTGGTTTGATTTCGATTTTAGTGTTACCGTAGTTTTTGTTTAACCAAGCCATATCGATTTCGTTATCGAAGTGACCGATATTACATACGATAGCTTTATCTTTTAATTTTTTGAAGTGCTCTCCACGAACAATGTTGAAGTTACCAGTGGCAGTTACTACGATGTCAGCTTCAGCGATTGCTGTAGATAATTTTTTCACTTCGTAACCTTCCATAGCTGCTTGTAAAGCACAGATAGGGTCGATTTCTGTAACGATTACACGTACACCAGCATTAGATAATGAATCTGCAGAACCTTTACCCACATCACCAAAACCACATACTACAGCTACTTTACCAGCCATCATTACGTCTGTAGCTCTACGAATAGCATCTACTAATGATTCACGGCAACCGTATTTGTTGTCGAATTTAGATTTAGTAACTGAATCGTTTACGTTGATAGCAGGCATTACTAATGTTCCGTTTTTCATACGATCGTATAAACGTAATACACCAGTAGTCGTTTCTTCAGATAATCCTTTAATTCCAGGAACTAATTGAGGGAATCTGTCGAATACCATATTCGTTAAATCTCCACCATCATCTAAAATCATATTTAGAGGCTGACGATCTTCGCCGAAGTATAATGTTTGCTCAATACACCAGTCGAATTCTTCTTCGTTCATACCTTTCCAAGCATAAACTGAAATTCCAGCTGCTGCGATAGCTGCTGCTGCGTGATCTTGAGTTGAGAAAATATTACATGATGACCAAGTAACATCAGCTCCTAATTCTACTAAAGTTTCGATTAAAACTGCAGTTTGGATAGTCATGTGTAAACAACCAGCAATTCTTGCACCTTTTAATGGCTTAGAAGCACCATATTCAGCTCTAAGAGCCATTAAACCTGGCATTTCTGCTTCTGCTAATTGAATTTCTTTACGACCCCATTCTGCTAATGAGATGTCTTTTACTTTGTACTTTACGAAGGTATCTACCATTTTATTTGTTTTTTGTCTTTTTTGGAAACGCAAAATTACCCTATTGGTTTGTAAAACACAAAAAAATACTTAGAAATGACATAAGTAATCAAACATTATTGCCTAGAAATGAGTTAAAACACTAAATTTGCATCAATTTTAAAATCAATATAAATAATATGTATCCAGAATATATGGTTGCGCCAATGCGCGAGGAACTAACAAGTGTAGGTTTCGAACAATTATTAACTCCAGAAGCAGTAAACTCTGCTATCAATTCTGAAGGAACTGTTTTAGTAATGGTAAATTCTGTTTGTGGTTGTGCAGCAGCTAATGCTCGCCCAGGAGTTCGTATGTCTATCGACGGTGATAAAAAACCTTCAAAATTAGTAACAGTATTTGCTGGTATGGAAAAAGAAGCAGTTGATACTGCACGTAACTTCATGTTGCCTTACCCTCCATCATCGCCAGCTATCGCTTTATTTAAAGATGGTAAACTAGTTCATATGATCGAACGTCGCCATATCGAAGGCCGCCCAGCTCAGTTAATCGCTGAGAACTTGAAGGCAGCGTATGACGAGTTTTGTTAATTAGCCAATTAGCCAATGTGCCAATAGGTTCATTTGCACATTGGCTAATTAACTCATTGGCTCATTAACCTACCGCTTTCCTTATCATCCTCTCCAATTCCTCCACCGATACATTTGTTTTTACTTTGCCTCGGCTGGCTACTGAAATAAATCCTGTTTCTTCTGAAATAATTACTGCTATGGCATCACTTTGTTCTGTGATTCCTACGGCAGCTCTATGTCTTAATCCCAATTGATCCGGGAGTTCTGTATTATCAGTAAGTGGTAAAATGCAACTCGCTGCACGCAACATTCCATCGGCAATTACAACGGCTCCGTCGTGCAATGGACTAGTTTTCGCAAATATAGATTCTAATAATCGTTTAGAAATTTTCGCATTGATCAATTCCCCATTATTAGAATAAACTTGCTCTTCATACGTTCTAGCGAAAACTATTAGTGCTCCAGTTTTACTACTCGACATGTTTCTACATGCTTCTATAATAGGATAGAGGTTCAATTGATCCGGATCAGTAATCATGGTATTCCCTAATAATACCTTTCTCCAGAAACTGTTTTTTCGCGAAACAGTGTTTCTTCCTATTAATAATAAAAATCTTCTTATTTCTTGTTGAAAAACAATGATCAATGCTATTACACCTACTCCAATTACTTTATCCAAAATGCCCGAAAGTAATTGCATATTCAAGGCTTTAACGCCAATCCATAATAAATAAATTAAGGTTAATCCGATAAAGATATTTACGGCAATAGTACCTCGAATTAGGTTGTAAATTTGATAGATAATGAAGGCTACTAAAATGATATCGATTACATCGAATATGCCAATCTTAAATAGTCCTAAATCGAATGGTTCCATAAGCTAAAGATACGAATATAGTTTTACACATTCTACAGCCTCTTTTACATCATGCACTCTTAAAATAGAAGCCCCATTTTGCAAGGCCACCATGTTTAAAGCTGTAGTTCCGTTTAATGCTTCCGATGCTGATATGCCCAAAGTTTTATATATCATCGATTTTCTCGAAAGCCCTGCTAGTATTGGCATTCCAAGCGATTGTAGTTCAGACATTTTTGAAAGTAATTCGAAATTTTGCGTCGCATCTTTTGCAAATCCAAATCCTGGGTCGATAATTATTTTATTGAAATTATATTGATGTAATTGCTTTATCTTTTCTTCAAAAAAATCGACTACTTCTTGTATTAAATTATCATACTGCGACAAACTTTGCATGGTTTGTGGTGTACCCTTCATGTGCATCATAATGTATGGGCAATTTAGTTTTGCTACTAAAGCGAACATTTCAGAATCCAATGTTCCTCCCGAAATGTCATTAATAATATCTGCACCATTGATTATAGCCTTTTCGGCTACACTTGCTCTAAAAGTATCTATTGAAATAATTGCTTCGGGAAATTCTGAGCTAATTTTTGGTAAAATATCCTGCATTCTGTTCCATTCCTCATCTGCATTAATGTTTTCGGCATTGGGTCTGCTCGAATAAGCTCCAAGGTCAAGAATGTCGGCACCTTCATTCAACATCTTTGCAGAAGTATCAAGAATCTCATGCTCAGTTTGTTTACGACTACCTTCATAAAAAGAATCCGGCGTAAGGTTTATAATGCCCATCACCAATGGCTTAGCGCCTCCAAGCACTTTGCCTTTTAATTCGATGGTAGTTTTTTGGTAAAAAGTCTTATTTTTATGCACTTGGTAAAATTATAAAAAATTGCAAACGAATACATCATTAGAATACGATCAAGTTATACAAGCTTGTAAAGATTTGTTTATAAAGAAAACAAAAGATTATGGAACGGCATGGAGAATCTTACGATTACCTTCTATTACCGACCAGATCTTCATTAAGGCTCAACGCATTCGCACTTTAGAAGAAAAGAAAGTGAGCAAGGTAGACGAGGGCATTATTCCTGAATACGTTGGCATTATCAATTATTGCATTATTGCTATGATTCAGTTGGATATGTCGGATAACGATACGGATTTGGAAATTGACTCTGCTCTTGTTAGTGAATTGTACGATAAAAAAGCAAAATTGACTAAAGATTTGATGATGGATAAAAACCATGATTATGGTGAAGCTTGGAGGGATATGCGTTTGAAATCTTTAACAGATTTAATTTTGATGAAATTAATGCGTGTTAAACAAATTGAAGACAACCAAGGTTCTACTTTAGTATCAGAAGGTGTTGAAGCTAACTATCAAGATATGCTTAACTATTCTGTGTTTGCGCTTATAAAATTAGATTATAATCAACAATAATTATGATAAAACTTAGCAGATATCTAGTCGGGATTTTATTTATTATTTCAGGATTAATAAAACTTAACGACCCTATTGGTTTTTCAATAAAACTAGAAGAGTACTTTGTGATTTTCGGAATGGAATGGTTGAGCCATTATGCTCTTTCTTTATCCGTAATTATCTGTGCTGTAGAAGTGGTATTGGGCATTGCATTGTTGCTAGGCATCATGCAAAAACAATTGGCTTGGGTATTATTGCTGATGATTATTTTCTTTACTTGGTTAACAGGTTATTCTGCTGTTACTAATAAAGTAACAGATTGTGGATGCTTCGGAGATGCTATTAAATTGACGCCTTGGCAGAGTTTTTCTAAAGATGTAGTATTGATGTTTTTCATTGCCATCATCTTTATTAATCGTAGAAAAATACATTCTAGCTTAAGCGATGCTAAGCAAATAACCTATGTAATTGCAGCCTATATTATTACCATTGGTTTAGGAATATACAGTGTGATGTATTTGCCTACAGTAGATTTCTTGCCTTATAAAGTTGGAAATAATATTCCAGAATTAATGCGAATTCCGGATGGTGCTCCTCGCGATTCTTTTGAAACAAAAATGATTTATGCGAAAGATGGTAAGGAACAAGCTTTCACTTTAAAAGATTATCCTTGGCAAGATAGTACTTGGGTTTGGGTGAGAACTGATAATATTTTGATTAAGGAAGGATATCATCCTAAAATTAAAGATTTAAGAATTTCTGATGCAGATGGAAATGATTATTCTGAAGATATCATTAAACACCCTGATTATTTATTGTGGGTAGTTTCTTATGATCTTGAAAAAACGAATAAAGAAGCATTCACTAAAATCAATGAAATTGCTAATGAACTTACAAAATCGTTGAAAATTAGAACCATTGGTTTAACATCTTCAAATGATATAATTACTGAAAATTTCAGACACGATAATAATTTAGCTTTCCCTTATTACTATTGCGATGCTACTACTTTGAAAACAATGGTGCGCGCGAACCCTGGAATTTTGTTAGTACACAATGGTATTATCGAAGGTAAATGGTCTTTTAGAGGATTGCCTAGCTACGAAGAACTAACTAAGCTGTTGAAAAACTAATGTTTCAGTATTTCATTCGTAAATCATTTTATGGTCTGTTAGTGATGATGGGTGTAGTGTCCATTGTGTTTATGCTTTTCGCTATTTTACCAGGAGATGCTGCTCGAATGACTCAAGGACAAAGAACCGATGTGGCTTCCTTGGAGGCTGTTCGTAAAGAATTCGGTTTAGATAAGCCTAAGCATATTCAGTTTCTTTTATACATCAACGATGTATCGCCTATATCTGTAAATGATAATGATTCGGCATCTAAAGCAAAATACAATTACTTCAGTTTATTTCCAGTTTCTAATGAGAAGGTATTAGTGCTAAAAGCCCCTTATTTAAGAAGATCATATCAGTCGCAAAAAAAAGTATCGGATATTTTATGGGAAACTATTCCGAATACAGCAGTCTTAGCCTTAGCATCGATGATATTTGCGAGTGCCGTAGGGATTTTATTAGGATTATTAGCTGCATTGTATAAAGATACTTGGATCGACCGTGCTTCTATGTCGTTTGCAATACTTGGTGTTTCCATGCCTTCCTTTTTTGCAGGAATTTTAATTGCGTGGTTTTTTGCATTTGTTCTTGGTCCGTACACCGGCTTAAACATGTCGGGCAGTTTATACGATTACAATCCTTTTAATGGTGAAGAATTACAATTGAAAAATTTAATACTTCCAACTTTAACATTGGGTTTACGCCCATTATCAATCATCGTTCAATTAACAAGAAGTTCGATGTTAGATGTAATGAAAATGGATTATATACGAACTGCAAAAGCGAAAGGGTTATCGCCTTTTATGGTGGTATGGCGACATGCATTAAAGAATGCTTTAAATCCTGTGGTTACAGCTATTTCGGGTTGGTTTGCTTCTCTAATGGCAGGAGCATTTTTCGTGGAATATATTTTCAGTTGGAATGGCCTAGGAAAGATAACTGTAGATGCACTTGAATTATCTGATTTACCCGTAGTAATGGGAGCGGTATTGTTTATTGCATTTCTATTTGTAATAGTGAATCTATTAGTAGATATCAGTTATAGTTTATTAGATCCTCGAGTGAAATTAAGCTAGTAATTCGACGATGTTTTTAACATCCAAACTTAGTCCGTTTACTTTAAAAGTTGCTCGCTCGTAAATTGCTTTTCTATGCTGAAAAGTTTCTTCGATAAAATGCATTAACTCTTCTTGATTTTTGCCTTTAATTGTTGGTCTTACATTTTTCGCATTCACTAATCTGTTATAAATACTTTTAGTGTCGAGCTCTATGTAAATACTAATTCCTTGATCGTTGATATAGTCGATATTACTGAAGTAGCAAGGGGTTCCACCACCAGTAGCCATTACAAATCCATCTAAATGTTCGAAGGATTTTAAGGCTTCAGATTCCATAGCACGGAAAGTGTCTTCACCTAAGTATTTGAAGATATCGCCCACACTACACTTCGCTTTTTCTTCAATTATTTTATCTAAATCGATAAATGTTGTATTAAGTTCTTTGGATAATTTCTTACCAAACGTGCTCTTCCCTGAGCCCATGAATCCGATAAGAAATATTTTCTTCAGCATAAATTTCTTTATGATAAATAAACAGCTTCTTCCGATTTTTTTGATGAGAAAACAACCGATACATGCTCCTGAGATACTGTAGAAATAGTATATCCAGCGAAATCTGTAGATACTGGGAACATCTTATGACTTCTATCAATTAATACTGCTGTTCTGATTTTTTTCGTAGGGATGTTTAAGAATACTGCTAAGCCGTAAACTAATGTTTTGCCAGAATTCAAAACATCATCAACTAGGATTATGGTTTTGTTTTTACATTTTGAAATAGGAGTGTCGACCTCCGATTCTAAATGATCACTGTCTTTATTCAGGGTGATTTCAATCAACTCAATTTTAATTTTAGAAATCTTCTCTAAAACTGCTTTCAACCTTTTGGCTAAGGTATATCCACGGTTAGCAATTCCTGCAATGATGATTGTTTTTTCTTCAAAGCAATCTTCTAAAATCTGATAAGCCATACGGTCTATCTTCTGCTGAATCTGAACACTGTTCAGGATTTGAATTCCTTTTGCCATTCTCTGAGTTTTTAGTAGTTAGTAACTAGTAGCTAGTTGTACTATGTACTATGTATTATGTATTATGTACATTGTACTATGTACATAGTACAATGTACAGATTGTTATTAATTATATTACCAGTTACCAGCTACCAGCTACCAGTTACGAGTAACTATTTATAAGGGTAAAATACAAAATTCGCCCCTTCTGGTACCATCACGAATACACAAATATACGAATTCGGATCTTTGTAATTCTGCTTGAAGAATTCTTGTTTTTCAGCTTTTACAATTCCGCGTTCAATAAATTCTTCTAATGTAGAAGCATGTATATTCCATTCTGTAGCTAATTCTTCTTTGTCGATGATAATTTCCCCGATACGTGCTTCGTGCTGATGAGCAATGAAAATGGGGTACTTCGACAATTCTTCAATAATATCTTCTGCAACTTCTTTAATAGAATCGCTATATAAGATTAACTCCGTTTCCAAGCTTTTTAAAGGGCTTTCGTTTTTTTTCTCGTTAGGGTTTCCTAATAATTCTTCGGGTTGCATTTATTTCAATTTTAAGAGTACAACATTTTCTACATGTTCTGTATGTGGGAACATATCGACTGGTTGAACAGTAATCACTTTATATTTTTCGTCGAGTATAGCTAAATCACGTGCTTGAGTAGCTGGATTACAACTTACATAAACTATTTTATCTGCTTCAAGTTTTAATAATTGCTTACAAACGTCTTCATGCATACCAGCTCTTGGAGGGTCAGTAATAATTACGTTTGGTTTTCCATTATTGGCAACAAATTCATCGTTCAATAAGTCTTTCATATCGCCTGCATAAAATACAGTATTAGAAATATTATTGATGTTCGAATTTACTTTTGCATCTTCAATAGCATCTGGCACATATTCTACACCAACTACTTTTTTCGCTTTCGATGCAATGAAATTAGCAATGGTTCCTGTACCTGTATATAAATCGTATACGATTTCATCACCTTTTAAATCTGCTAATTTACCAGCCACGTGGTACAATACTTCTGCTTGTTTTGCATTAGTTTGATAAAAAGATTTCGCACTAATTCTGAATGAAATCTTATTGTTATTCAAATCCTGCATCTCCTCATGTATAAAGGCTTTGCCATGATAACAAATTACTTCCTGGTCGAAAATGGTATCGTTCTTTTTTGTATTGATAACATATTGTAATGAAGTAACAAAAGGAAATTTAGTTTTCAAATGCGACATCATTTTTTCGATATTCTCTTCTTGTTTTTCAGCAAAAACTACGATTAACATCCATTCGTTAGTGCTGGTATTTCTCATGATTAAATTTCTGAGAAATCCTACGTTTTGTTTAATATCATAGAAGCTGAATGAATTATTTTTCGCAAATGTTCTTACTTCATTTCTAATTTCATCCGAACGAGTATCTTGTAAATAACATTGATGTATATCGATTATTTTGTCGAATCTACGAGGAACGTGGAAACCTAAGGCATCCATATCGAATGTTTCTCCGGAAGCAACCTCTGTTTTTTCTAACCAACGTTTGTTAGAGAAAGTGAACTCTAATTTATTCCTATAATGTTTTGTTTCTTCAGAACCAATAATTTGATGAAATTCGGGCAATTCGATTTTCGCTAAACGAGTTAAAGCATCCACTACAATTTTTTGCTTGAATTGTAGTTGAGCATTGTACGACATGTTTTGCCATTTACAACCACCGCATGTTCCAAAATGTGAACAAAAAGCATCTGCTCTTAAACTCGATTTTTCATGAAAATGTATGGGACTTGCTTCCGCTAAATTTTTCTTCTTTTTAAGTAATTGGATATCTACCACATCACCAGGGACCACCTTTTCTACGAAAATCACTAAATCTTCATGTTTGGCAATGCCTTTACCTTCGTTTGCAATATCAATAATTTCTACCTTTTCTATAATTGGCAGTGTCTTTGTTGTTCTCATAATTATTCTTCAAAGTTAAGGTATAAAATGCTATTTTTAATGAAATGAATGCGCATAGAGGATTATTTATCGGAATAATGCTGTTATTCTTATCGGTTTGCAGTGTTAGTGCTTCGCATATCGTTGGGGGTAGCATCAGTTATACATATATCGATAAGTATAAATACCTCATCACTCTAGAATATTATAAAGATTGCTCGCCTTCGGCGATTGATTATCCTCCGGGAAATTTGAGAATAGGAATCTATGGGAAATCAACGAATTCCCTAGTTCGTACTATCGACCTAATTCCAGGACCAATTAAAGCAGTTGATTTTCTGGTTGGGAATTGTATTTCATCACCTGTGAGTTGTGTACAAAAACGTATATATCAAGATACTCTTTCGGTGGATACTGCAATTTTTAAAGATACTCTTGGATATTACCTAAACTACGAGCAATGTTGTAGAAATTATGGTATAAAAAATATTGATCGTCCTGATAATTCAGGAATCGCTTACTATGCTGATTTTCCTGCAATTCGAAAAAATGGAATTGATTTTATCAATTCGAGTCCTCAATTAATTTCAGAGCAAAACCTTTACTTATGTGCAGGTGAAGATTTTTATGCCGATTATGCTCATTCGGATGTCGATGGCGATTCTATTGTATATAAAATTGTACCTCCATTAATAGGGAGTACAAATAATGCGAATAATAACGCCAATGGAATTTCAATTCTTAATCCAGGGCCATATGATGAAGTTGTTTGGCAATCAGGGTATAGCATGAATAATATTTTAGACGGCAACCCAGATATTCGCATCGATTCTATTACAGGATTGCTATATGTAATCCCTCAGCAAATGGGATTGTATTCTTTTGCCATCGGTATTTTTGAATATCGTAATGGAGAATTGATATCAAGTATTCGTAGAGAAATTCAATATCAAGTAATCAATTGCCCTGTACGTAATGCTCCTGAAATTTCATGGTTAAATGCTACAGAAAATATTTTAAATGCTAATACTGAATTATGTTTGCAGTTCAGTAGTAATGATGTAAATGTTGATGATAGTTTAAGCGTTTCAATCCATAATATTACTAGTGAACTGTCAAGGAATACAATCGAAATTGAATATGATACACTTCAAAAAAATCCAGTGAATTACAATGTATGCATCAAATCTAAATGTGATTTAATTGCAAGTGATAACGAAGGATTTCAATTGATTGTAAGTGATAATTCTTGTCCGAAACCTAAAGTTGATACTATAGATGTAAAATTGAAATCTGTTTCCATCGATTTGGGCGAGCCTTTTAAGAATTTACCCAATGTGTTTACCCCGAATAAGGATGGTATAAACGATTATTTTTCATTCAATTCTACATACCCTTCTTCATGCATTGAGGATTTTAAAATATCTATATATAATCGTTGGGGTGAAAAGGTGTACGAGTCTACCGATTTTGGTTTCAAATGGTCGGGTGAAAACCTACCAACGGGGGTATATTTCTATGTAATAAAATTGTTAAACAAGGAAACCGCTGGGAGCTTATCAATTATGTTTTAATTAATTATGATATATTTGATATATGCGTCTTTTAAAATCTAGCCATTTTATAGTCTTTAGTTTTCTAATGCTTTGCATTACGAATGCTTATTCTGCGCATATCGTGGGCGGCGATTTTAGTTATCGACATATATCTGGTGACACCTACGAATTCAAAATGAAAATGTATAGGGATTGTGGTGGTGGTGGTGCTCCATTTGAGTTTAGTTTAGATGTTGGAATTTATAATAAAGAAACAAACTCTCAAATTGAGATAATTACAATGCCTAGAAAAACGATTTACCCAATTCGATTTAATACAGGATGCACTAGTCCACAGTTGAGATGCGTAGAGACGGGTATTTTTACAGCAATAGTTGAATTGCCTAAATCAAAATACAACAATACTGATGGTTATTATATTCAATGGGAGAGATGTTGTAGAAACGATATCATTAAAAACATTATTGATCCTGGATCTACTCCTATGGCATTCTATATGGAATTCCCTTCGCCGTATCCAAATAATGGAGCTTTCAGACTAAACAGTTCACCTGAATATTTAAGAGACCCTTTAAATTACTTATGTGTTGGCGAAGCATTCAAATATGATTTCAAAATTAGAGATGCAGATGGGGATGAGTTAAGAATGAAAATTGGAATACCCAATGCAGGCGGTTATACTTCTCGAAATAACCCGATGCAAAATACAGGTCCTGCACCTTATGAATCTGTAATGTGGGCATCGGGATATAATGTTGGTACTCCACAAAATGTGATGGATGGAAATCCTGATTTATATGTAGATAATGATACCGCTTTTATTTATTTAGTTCCTGCACAAATAGGTGTATATGTAATATCAGTGGTTTGTGAAGAGTATCGAGATGGAGTTAAGATAGGAGAGGTTGTTCGAGAGCTACAATTAGAAGTATTAAATTGCCCTCCCAGACATAAACCTGAAATTACAACAAATATTGTTGGAGAAAATTCAACTGTAAATGTATTTATAGGTCAACAAGTCTGTTTTGATATTCAAGCAAAAGATAATGATGTTGCTGAAATATTGAAATTCAGAGTTGATACTATAGGTATGTACAAGATCATAGGCAATAGCGCAAGTTTAAGTCCATCCGATATTGCAGGCACACAAACGATTTCTACACGATTCTGTTGGACACCTACATGCCCAATAGATACAGGTAGTGGGGCATATATCGATTTCATCGTTTATGATAATTCTTGTCCGTTTTCTCAGGATGATACCATTCGAGTAAAATTCAAGTTTAACGAGCAACCTAATATTGCCCCAACATTAAAAACGAATAAAACGAATAATACTTTCGATGTACACAAGGAAGAAAATTTATGTTTTCAATTCCAAGGAGCAGATTTGAATTCTTCAGACATCATAAAAATTGAAGCGATAGCAGAAAATTTAGATGTATTTAAATTAGGAGCTAAAATTACACCTGATGTATTAGTAGGTAATTCAGCTATTACAGGTGAATTCTGTTGGACGCCTAGGTGTGACTTACAAATCGATTCTCCTATTTATTTATCCATCATTATATATGATAATTCTTGTCCGATTTCTGCTTACGATACTTTAAAAGTTAAAATTAATGTATTGCCAATTTTGAATGAAGCGCCCACTATTGCTGCTGAAGGAACCAATGTAGGCTTCAATAATACTATTGCTGTAGAAATTGGTAAGCAAAATTGTTTCAGTGTGCTAGCAGAAGATATAGACCCGGATGATATAGATTTAATTCTTCAAAATGTAAACTATGATTTCCTTGCAAATGGAGCTACATTTAATTTAACTGGAAATACTCCTAATGCTAAACGAGGTAGTTTCTGTTGGACACCAACATGCGATAATTTTTATGGGCAAGATGTTTTGTATTTAGATTTTGTAACACGAGATCATAAATGTGAAAACGAAAAATTCGATACAGTTCGAATAACTTTTGAATATATATTACCATCGAATGTTGATCCTTTAATGTTGAAACCAGATTCGAATTTATACAATTTGAATGCAGGATATTCTAAAGCAATAGATGTGAGTGGTTCAGATGTAGACCCTGATGATTTGCTCTTATTAAGTGCTACACCATTATTTAATACATCATTACCAATACGTGTGGAGATGGCCGCTGTACAAGGACTTGGAGAGGTCCAATCGGTATTGAATGTTTATCCAGATTGTGGTTTAGAAGGAAATGTTTTATACCCTGTAGAACTAAAATTACTTAGTAATAAATATTGCAACGAGTACGACACTATTACCAAAGTTGTAAACTTTAGAGTAGCACCATTATTAGATTTTGGTCAACCCTTAGTCCCTCAAGTTTTTTCTCCAAATGGAGATGGTGTGAACGATGAGTTTAAAATTAATTTAGCTACAAGAACTATTTGTCCGGATGAATTTGAGTTCATCATATTTGATCGATGGGGACAAAAAATGTTAGAAACAAAAAATCCAGAGTTCGTATGGAGAGGGGAGAACTGTACTGCTGGGGCATACATCTACTACCTTCGCGTTGGCGAACAAAAAGCATCAGGATTTATCGCACTGGTGAAATAAAATCACAAGCCAAATAATCTCAATAAAAATCTGAACCAAGAAATCGATCTATCGTCTCCGAAGTCGAATTCTCGCTCAATTTTGTCCGAAAAATCTGTTAATTCAAGTCTCATAGCGTAAGATATGTGTTTCATAGTACAAATATAAGATATTTTGTACTAAAAACCAAATTGGTTTTTAGAATGAGCTAATGTACTAATTAGCCAATTTGCCAATGATAATTTGAACAATTAGTCAATTTGGACAATTTGAACAATGAGTTATGCGCTCACTAGTCCACGAGCTATGAATTACGAGCTACGAAGTTCGAGTCGAGTCACGAGCCACGAGATTCGAGTTACCAGCTACCAGTTACCAGCTACCAGCTACCAACTAGTCCAGCGGTTGTATCAAATAAGGCAATATATCCTTCTCGAATGAGATAAAGTTTTTGCGGACGTCGCTTACCGTTACAGAGGTAAATGCGAATGAGAAGGTGATGGCTTTACAAGCTTTCATCAAATAAGTGATGCGTTCGATGGGAACGTTTTTGAAATCAGGTAAACTTGTGAAAGTATTGATCAGCAATATTTCTAACTCGTTAGATAAGTTCTTTAAGAAATCTTGTGAATTAACGCTTTCGCGAATAAAATCCCAGCCAATAAATTCTGAACAAACGGTATAAGATAACCTGCTTGTTTTTAAAATTAAGGCTTTGATGGTTTCTTCTCGAGAAGCTTTCGGATGAAGTTTAAGTACTAAATCATTAATGGTAAATTGTAAATGTTCCATAATGATTTCGTGGAGAATAACTTCTTTGCTTTCGAAGTATTTGTATATGGTAGCTTTTGCAACGCGCGACTTCTTAGCAATTTCGTTTACGCTGGTTTTGTGATAACCATACTTACGAAAGAGTTCTTTAGAAGCTTCCTTAATGGATTGTTGTATTTTATCTGCGTCCATATTAATTGTAAATATACAAATATCTATCTAGTATTTCCGTTCTGTATGTACGTAATGAAGCGTTGGCAGGACCTTTAATTGGGGCTCCATCTAAGAGCTGAAACCTTGATCCGCAACAACGGCATCCTACCGTAGAAATTGCTGAATCGATGCTAACATAAGCACATGTGTCTGTAGATGCATACGAACAAGTACGCTCTAAAGCTACATAATCGTCGAATCCGCGATGATAAACAATGATTCCTCTATTTCCTCCCTCTATCATCATCGATCCACCTATTGTATTCAGTTGTAAGTATGCCGGATTGTCTAAGCTGAATTTAATATTCACCGGCACATTAGGCACAGTGCTTTGAATATCTTTCGAACAAGATACAAATAGGATTAAACTAGAGCATACGAGCAATAAATACTTCATTTATATTAGTTCAGAATTGAATTGAGATAACAGCCTTACGTCGTTCTCGAAAAACATTCTAATATCTTTAATCTTGAATTTATTCATGGCTAATCGTTCGATACCTACACCAAATGCAAAGCCTGAATATTCGTTCGGATCGATACTGCAATTTTGAAGTACGTTCGGATCAACCATTCCACAACCTAAAATTTCTACCCATCCAGAATACTTGCAAATATTACATCCTGAGCCACCACAGTTTTTACATTGAATATCCATCTCTGCAGATGGTTCTGTAAATGGAAAGTATGATGGACGGAAACGAACTTCTGTTCCTACTCCGAATAATTCTTGAACGAAATAATATAATGTTTGTTTCAAATCTGCGAAGGATACATCTTTATCTACATACAACCCTTCCACTTGATGGAAGATGCAATGTGAGCGCGCAGAGATTGCTTCATTACGGAAAACTCTACCTGGCATAATTGCCCTGAACGGTGGTTTGTTGTTTTCCATCAATCTAATTTGCACAGACGATGTATGAGTTCTCAATGCTAAATCTTCTTCAGGTTTTGATGAATCTTTACGCACGAAAAATGTGTCTTGCATATCTCTCGCTGGATGCTCCATCGGGAAATTTAAAGAACTGAAATTATGCCAATCGTCTTCAATTTCTGGTCCGTTCGCAATACTGAATCCCATTCTCTGAAAAATATCTGAAATCTCTTTCAATACTAATGAAACAGGGTGTCGAGAGCCAGTGCTGTATGCTTCTCCAGGTAATGTATAATCAACATCTTGAGATGAACTTACTTCAGATTCTTCCAATTTTTCTTTGAAAGTATTGTAGCAATTTTCAGCAATGTTTTTGAATTCGTTCATCACCTTCCCGAATACTTTTTTCTCTTCAGGAGGCATCGCTTTAAACGCTTCGAATAAATCGTTTACAATTCCTTTTCTACTCAAATATTTCAAACGGAATTGTTCTAATTCTTCAGCATTATTCGCTACAAAACTTTTAATCTCTTCAGTATATTTTTCTATTTGTTCCTTCATCTCTATTTCCTAAACATTAACATATTAACGTATTAACCTATTACTTTAAGTTCTTTACCTACTTTCGTAAACGCAGCAATTGCTTTGTCTAAATGTTCGATATCATGTCCGGCCGACATTTGCACACGAATACGTGCTTTGCCCTGAGGAACTACTGGATAATAAAATCCGATTACATAAATTCCTTCTTCCAACATTCGAGCTGCGAAATCTTGAGAAAGTTTTGCATCGTATAACATTACAGGAACGATTGGGTGTACGCCTGGTTTAATATCGAAACCTGCAGCAGTCATTTTTTCTCTAAAGTATTTTGTATTACGTTCTAATTTATCACGCAACTCAGTAGTTTCGCTCAACATATTTAACACTTCGATAGATGCTCCAACGATTGAAGGTGCAAGGGTATTCGAGAATAAATACGGACGAGAACGTTGACGTAATAAATCAATAATTTCTTTTCTTCCAGAAGTAAATCCTCCTGAAGCACCACCTAATGCTTTCCCTAATGTACCTGTGATGATATCGATTTTACCCATTACATTATGGTGTTCGTGCGTACCACGACCAGTTTTTCCCATAAATCCTGAACAATGACATTCGTCGATCATTACTAAAGCATTATATTTTTCTGATAAAGCAACAATTTTATCTAATTGCGCAACAGTTCCATCCATAGAGAATGCACCATCGGTAACAATGATACGGTGACGAAGATTTTGAGTTTCGATAAGCTTCGCTTCTAAATCAGCCATGTCATCATGCTTATAACGATAGCGTTGAGCCTTACATAATCTAACCCCATCGATAATTGATGCGTGATTTAATTCATCAGAAATAATAGCATCTTGCTCATTAAACAAAGGTTCGAAAACACCACCATTTGCATCAAAAGCTGCAGCGTATAAAATGGTATCTTCTGTTCCTAAAAATTCTGAAATTTTAACTTCAAGCTCTTTGTGTATATCTTGAGTACCACAAATAAAACGCACAGACGACATTCCAAATCCATGAGAATCGATCGCAGCTTTAGCAGCTTCAGTCACTCTTGGATGCGAAGAAAGCCCCAAATAGTTGTTTGCACAAAAGTTAATTACCGATTTGCCATCGCTTACCTTAATATCAGCCCCTTGAGGAGTGATAATGATACGCTCTCTTTTGTATAAACCAGCTTTTTCGATTTCTGCTAATTCTGCCTCCAATACGGGCTTTAAAGTGTTGTACATGGTATAAAATGCTTGAATTTAAAGCACAAATGTAACAAATAGATATCAGATTTGAGATATGAGATATGAGACAAAAAATACATTTTGTCCTGTGTCCCATGTCCAGTGTCCAAATAGATATGAGATATGAGACAAAAAATACATTTTGTCCCATTTCCATTATCCCATGTCCCATGTCCAGTGTCCAATATCTCAAATCTAATTAGTACCTTTGCAAGGCATTTAACGCCGTTTGCAGCGGTATCAATGAAATATGACATATCAAACTTTACTCTATTATTGCTATTCGCGCATTGAGAATGCCGAGCAATACACTCAAGAACATTTACAATTCTGTAAGCAGATTGGATTAGTTGGTCGAATTATTGTAGCCGATGAGGGCCTAAACGGTACTGTTTCGGGAACTTCCGAACAATGCCAGCAATACATGGATTACGTGCTAAACGATCCTCGTTTTGCTCATACCGACTTTAAAATTGATGAAGTAGAAGAGCCTTCGTTCATTAAAATGCATGTTAGGTACAAATCTGAAATTGTGCATTCTGGATTAAGAGATCCTCAATATATCGATCCTACAAAACAAACTGGAGTTCATTTAGAACCTAAGGAGTTTATGGAAATGATAGATCGTGATGATGTGGTTATTTTAGATGTTCGCTCGAATTACGAACATAATGTTGGGCGTTTTAAAAATGCAGTAACCTTAGACATTGATAATTTCAGAGATTTTCCATCGAAGATTAATGAGTTGGCTCAGTACAAAGACAAGAAAATATTAACGTACTGTACGGGAGGTATTAAATGTGAAAAGGCCAGTGCTTTATTATTGAAAGAAGGCTTTCCTGAAGTTTATCAATTGCACGGAGGTATTGTGAAATATGGGAAAGAAGCAGGTGGTAAAGATTTCGAAGGGAAATGCTATGTTTTCGATAATCGTTTAACAGTTGATGTGAATTCTGTTAATCCGAAAGTAGTTTCAAAATGTTATAACTGCGGAAAAGAAACTTCTAAAATGATTAACTGCGCAAATCCTGAATGTAATGAGCACATTACACAATGTGATGAGTGTGGTGCAAATATGGAAGGCTGTTGTTCTTCAACTTGTATGGAGCATCCTCGTAAGCGTGTGTATGATGGAACTGGTTATTATGTGAAAATTCCACAAGCTATTGTTCAAAAATGAAATCATTATACACCGTAATTCTCTTAACTATTTCCAATGTATTCATGACACTCGCGTGGTATGGGCATTTGAGATTTAAAGATATGGATTGGTCGAAAAGCTTAGGTTTATTCACTATTATCTTTATTTCTTGGGGAATTGCTTTGTTGGAGTATATGTTTCAAGTACCTGCAAATAAAATTGGGTACAAGGAGAATGGTGGTCCTTTTACTTTATTGCAATTGAAAATCATACAAGAAGCATTGTCGATTACAGTGTTCATGATTTTCACCTTGTTCTTTTTTAAATCTGAAAAGATTGCATGGAACCACGTGTTTGGATTTGTATTGCTATTGCTTTCTGTTTATTTCTTTTTCAAGAACAAATAAGATAGAGCAATGTTAATACTTAGTTAATTTATCAATAGTATATTTACAAAATGAAAATAGGAATCGTATGTTACCCAACCTTTGGAGGTAGTGGTGTAGTAGCAACAGAATTAGGTAAATGCCTTGCAGATCATGGTCACCAAGTTCATTTCATTACCTATAGTCAGCCTGCACGATTAGATTTCTTTTCAGAAAATTTATTTTATCACGAGGTAACAGTTTCTAAATACCCATTATTCGATTATCCGCCATATGAATTAGCATTAGCAAGCAGATTAGTGGATGTGGTACAATATGAAGAGTTAGATATTTTACATGTACACTATGCTATACCTCATGCTTCTGCAGCATACATGGCAAAGCAAATTTTAGCAGAGCAAGGAATTCACATTCCAGTAGTTACTACATTGCACGGTACAGATATTACATTAGTAGGTAGAGATAGAACATACAAACCAGTTGTAGCATTCTCAATTAATCAATCGGATGGAGTTACTGCAGTTTCTGAAAATTTGAAATCAGATACACTTTCTTTTTTCGATATTAAAAATGAAATAAAAGTTATTCCAAACTTTATCGACTTAGAACGATTCAATCATAAATCTAAAAATCATTTCAAAAAAGCAATTGCACCTAACGATGAGAAGATCATCGTGCATACTTCAAACTTTAGAAAAGTAAAGAGAGTAGAAGATGTGGTAAGAATTTTCGCAAGAATCTTAGAAAAGATTCCAGCGAAATTATTGCTTGCAGGTGATGGTCCGGAAAGGGTAGAAGTAGAGCAGTTGTGTAGAGATTTGAATTTGAAAGATGAAGTAAGATTCTTAGGTAAATTAGATGCTGTAGAAGAAATTTTATCAGTATCGGATTTATTTATTTTACCCTCTGAAACAGAAAGCTTCGGTTTAGCAGCGCTTGAAGCGATGGCTTGTAAACTACCAGTAATATCATCAAATGCAGGAGGTATTCCAGAGTTGAACATCAATGGACATACAGGTTTCCTAGATCCAGTTGGAGATATTGATGCAATGGCAGAGCACGCAATTTATATTTTAGAAGACGAACAGCGCTTGCAACAATTCAAAGAGAATGCATTAGCACATGCGAAGACATTCGACATTAAACAAATTATGCCAGTTTACGAAAAGTATTACGAAGAAGTAATTGAAAAATCAAAAGCTTCTATTGCTCGCTAAAACGAGTATCATGTAAAAACGTATCGTCGGTTAAGGTTTTCAAAAATAAAACAAGTTTATTTTTCTGATCGCTAGATAATGGCAAACCACCTACAAGTGCTGTATCTACAGTACTTCCAGCAGGTATGTTAGTGCTGTAATGATTAACAGCATCCGCTAAAAGATTTGTTCTTCCATCATGAAAATAAGGCATGCTTTTCTCAACGTTTCTTAAGGTTGGCGTTTTGAATTTATACATGTCGTCATTATTCAATGTGATTTGGTATCTACCTTTATCCGTTAAACGAGTAATACCGTTATTATGGAAACTATGATCTGTAAATAAAGGTGCAGTATGGCAACGATTACAATGTTGCATAAAAATCGACATTCCTTCTACTTCATCAGTATTCATTGCAGAAGCATCGCCAGCCATAAATTTATCGTAACGAGAATTACTACTCACCAACATATTCATGAATTGAGATAATGCTTGTACCATGCGTGTGCCAGTGATACTATCTGTGCCAAATGCATTTTTAAATAAAGTTGGATATTTAGAATCGGCACGAAGTTTAGCTAATACATTCGGAATAGTTTCATCCATTTCCACCGGATTTTGAATTGGTGCAAAAGGGAATAAATCTAAATCGAATACACCACCATCCCAAAAGAAAAATGGTGCCCATGCCATGTTTTGAATAACAGGCGAATTACGTACTCCTAGTTTGTCGTCTACACCATGACTAACTGGATGATCGAATTGTGCGAACCCAGAACCTTGTTGATGACAAGATCCACAAGAAACAGTTCCATCGCGAGATAAACGACCATCGTAAAATAATTTTCTACCCAACTCAAATCCAGCTTGATTAACCGGATTGTAATCAAAACGATATACTGGCGTAGGAAAAGAAGCAGGCTTCACAAACCCTGTAAATGTATTGTTTACAGGTGTTGTAGAGGTTTCGTCTTTCTTGCAAGAAGCAATTACTGACATCAAAACGCCTAACAAAATGATTTTATTAATTCTCATAAATTTAAATTATGAATTATGAATTATGAATTATGAATTTGTTTTTTGAAATAATTCATAATTTACAATTCATAATTACTAATATCTCAATTCTCAATACTATCCACTGAAAACATCACACTATAATTCTGCGCAATTTTCGTAGAGAAAGTTGTTAGCATTACAGTTGGATATTTTTCGAAATCGATATCGTTATAACCTGAAATAACTTTTAAGGCATCGGCTTTTAAATGCACTTTAGATTTTTTTGATTGTGAAACAACAATCGGTTCTGGAAATGCTAAGCTTACAGTTTTTAGATTATTGATCGTAGGTGTACCATCCATTCCTCCGTAACCACCGATATGATAAACATATGGCACAATCGGAGTAGGATCACCTTTCTTCACAGGCTTATGGCATTCTAGCTTAACGAAAATATAACCTGAGTTCCATACCCAGTACATATCAGAAGCGTACCCACTTACATCTAGTACACCAGTTCTGTTAGTAATAGGCATTGTACTTCTTAAACTATCGACACCAATAACAAAGCGCATTCCGATGTATTCGCCTTCATTTACCCAATTTAGATTTGCGATTAAAGATGCAGGGTCTGCTTCTTTAATTAAGAAATAAGAACTGTCTTGTAACATCGGAACGTAAACACTATCCTTAGTTAGTAGTTCTATATTACTGATGAAATAATTGAATTTAGCAACTGTGAATTCTTGGAAAAACATATTCGTATATACTGTTGAGTCGAGAAGTAAATCTTGTTCTCCTACAACATTATCGAATGTTAATTGAACTGTACCTAGTTTTGCAATAGGTTGTATTGCTTCTTCATCTTTACAAGCATTAAGTAAAAATAAAGTGAGTATTAATGTAGATATATAAAGTAATTTTTTCATGATTATATTTTCAACCAAAGAAATTCGACATCCAAGATTTATGCAAAGGGATGATGCCGTTTGTGTTCCAGTCGTTTAAATTTTGAGCGAGGTTATTTACAACTAGAGTGTCTGAATTTATTAGGTTTTGAGCTAATGCCTCTTCAAATTTATTTCTTGAAAGGGTGATTAATTTTTCATTTTCATCAACATAAGAAAACAACATTCTGTTGAACACTTCGATTGAATATTTCGCTTCTAAATCTTCTAAAAAATGAACAGATTTGTCGATAGAGCAACCACTAGCAGGGTTAAGATGTTCATCAACTCCTAATATTAAAATTCTATTTTCGAAAATAGAAAAGAAAGAACGAAGCTCACGATTATGTGCAGTCCAATCTTTACAGAAAGAATTTAGCTCAGATGAAATTCCTTGTAATTGTTCTTCATTTAATTCAGGATTTAAAGTATAAATCCAAATTTTAGATGAAGGATGAAAATCATTAATTAGCCAATTCATTATTATAAACCATTTGCTCTCGCTGTAATTTCAGCGATGTCTAATACTTGTACTACGTTTTCTTTTTCAAAATGTTTAACGCCATCGCTCAACATCGTCATGCAGAAAGGACAAGACGCTGCGATGATATCAGGATTCACAGTTAGTGCTTCTTCGACACGTTCAACATTGATGTCTTTATTACCATTTTCAGGTTCTTTAAACATTTGAGCACCTCCGGCGCCACAACATAAACCATTCGATTTGCAACGCTTTAATTCAACTAAATCTGAATCTAATTGAGCAAGCACTTCTCTTGGTGCTTCGTATACACCATTAGCTCTTCCTAAGTAACATGGATCGTGGTAAGTAATTCGTTTACCTTTGAACGATTCACCATTGCTAGCTGCTAGTTTACCTTCGTTTATTAAATCTTGAATTAATTGAGTATGATGAATTACTTCATAATGCCCACCTAATTCAGGGTATTCATTTTTTAGTGTATTGAAACAATGCGGACAAGCCGTTACTATTTTCTTTACTTCGTATGCATTCAACAATTCGATATTGCTCATGGCTTGCATCTGGAATAGAAATTCATTTCCTGCACGCTTCGCCGGATCACCAGTGCAACTTTCTTCAGTACCAAGGATAGCATATTTCATGCCTACGTGGTTTAAGATTTTCGCAATATCTTTCGTGATTTTCTGAGCACGCTCATCAAAACTACCAGCACACCCAACCCAAAATAATATATCTGGTTGTTCTCCCTTGGCCATCATTTCAGCCATTGTTGGTACTTTAAAATCCATGTGATTAATGTGTTAAATTCTAAATTCTAATATCTAAATTCTAATTACCAGTTACCAGTTACCAGTTACCCCTTAAATACCTGGATCTTCGCATCCGCCATAACCAACTCCGTAAACTTACCTTCGTAGCGTGTAGCACGAACGATATGATTATCGATCCAATGGTAATTTCCTCCACGAGGTTTGCCGAATAAAATACCATGATATTTAAATCCATGTTTATTCAACCAACGCTCTGTTACTGGGCGGTGTTCTTCTGTTCTCGAAGTGAAAAATGTAATGATATGACCTTCATCAAACCATTTATTAATCATTTCTAAAGCCCCATCATATAAAGCCGCATCTTCCATACGTTCTGGTTCTTCATTCGGAATATCATCACATATCGTACCGTCGATGTCGATCAAAAAGTTTTTCACTTCTGATGGCAACTTCGGACTAATATGATTTCCGTTCTCGTCTAATGCGTCTTCTAATTTCATCTTTTTCGTATTTTTTTATGAGCACACGGCACACTAACACACGAGCACACGAACTAGTTCGCCCAATTCGCTCTATCACTAGGAGAGAACTTCCATGGTGCTCCATTTGTTTCAATATTTGTTTGCATCGCATTTAAACTACTTGGCGCTGCAGATTCTTCCATCACTAAATAGCGACGCATATCAACAATAATTGATAATGGATCGATGTTTACTGGGCAAGCTTCTGTACAAGCATTACAAGATGTACATGCCCATAATTCTTCTCTCGTAATATAATTATCTAATAATGATTTATCATCAATAGCATCTTTTCCATTTTTATCAATATTCAATCCAACCTCTGTTAATCGATCACGTGTATCCATCATGATTTTACGAGGAGATAATAATTTTCCAGTTTGATTTGCTGGACAAACTGATGTACATCTACCACATTCTGTACAGGTATAAGAGTCCATCAATTGTTTCCATGTAAGGTCTTGAACATCTTTAGCACCAAATCTTCCTGGAGCAACACTTGCATCTGGAACAAAACTTGGGTCAAGCATAGCTTTTACTTCGTTCGTAACACTTTTCATATTTGAAAATCTTCCTTTAGCGTCCAGATTCGAAAAGTATGTATTCGGAAATGCTAAGAAAATATGGAAGTGTTTAGAATATGGAACATAGTTTAAGAATGCTAATATTCCTAGGATGTGGAACCACCAGCATGAGCGCTCAATCATTTCTAATGCATGAACATCAGAAGGTAATAGATTAACTAAAAAGCCTGATATAGGAAATGCTCCAGCTTGAATATAATGAGATACACCAAGTTCTTGTAATCTATAATCGGCAGCATTCATTATTAAGAAAGCCGACATTAATAAAATCTCTGTAATTAAAATGTAGTTGGCATCAGACTTAGGCCAAGCGGTCATTTCCGTGCCAGTGAATCTTTTTAGTTTCAAGAAATTTCTTCTTGCAAAGAATACCACACATGCTAACCAAACACCAAGTGCAAGGAATTCGAAAGATCCGATAAGGAAATTGTATAATCCACCTAAAACTGGAGCAAATACACGATGTGTGCCGAAAGCACCATCAATAATAATTTCTAAAACCTCTAGATTGATGATGATAAATCCAGCATAAATAAGAAAGTGGAATATAAAGGGAACCGGACGAGCAGCCATTTTAGTTTGACCAAATGCTACTTTCAGCATCGTCATCCAACGCTCCGAAGAACGATCTGAACGATCGATGTCTCTGCCTAATAGAATGTTGCGACGAATTTTGCCGACATTTTTAGAGAACCAATATACTGCAAATGCCGTAAGGGCAATGAATAAAATTTGTAATACCATATCTTCTTACACTTCCTGCGAATTTAAGCTTTTTAAAGCTTTATTTACAGTAGGCCGTGAAGATTTTTATCTATATAGACTGATTTTAAATGCTTTCCATAAATTTTCAAAAAAGATTTTTTAAAATAGAATAATCTGCTACATTTGCAGTCCCAAATGGTGATATAGCTCAGTTGGTAGAGCAAAGGACTGAAAATCCTTGTGTCCTTGGTTCGAATCCGAGTATCACCACAAAAGCCTTCTAGATTTCTAGAAGGCTTTTTTATTGCTCTTTACTCGTGACTCTTTACTCGTGACTCGAACCTCGAATCTCGTAATTCGTGACTCGTACATTGTACAATGTACAAGGTACATTGATTTGAACTAGCTACTATTTTTGTCGAAGCGAGGACGCTTCGACGAACGCTAGACTAAAATCTAAAATCTAATATCTACCCACTACTCATTACCCATTACTCACTACCCATAAAGAATACCAGTTCCCCGCCACTCACAATATCCTCATGCTTCAGAATGTAACCATCCAAAACTTTGCCGTTGAGGGTGATCTTTTTTACGTATACATTTTTGTCGCTTTGGTTTTTGGTTTCGATGCGGAAGGTTTTACCATTCGGTAATTGAATGCTCGCACTTTTCACCAATGGACTGCCGATGCTATATTCTGTTGAGCCTGGAGCCACTGGGTAAAATCCTAAGGCGCTGAAAATATACCATGCGCTCATTTGTCCGCAATCGTCGTTTCCTCCTAAACCATCTGAACTTGGTTTGTACATTTTATTCAGAATGTTTCGAATATTTTTTTGAGTCATGCGCGGTTCATCAGCATAATTAAATAAATAAGCTACATGATGCGATGGTTCATTGCCATGCACATAATTTCCAATGATTCCATCTCGAGAGATATCTTCCGTTTCTGCGAAATATTTATCAGGCAATTCCATCGTAAACAAAGAATCTAAATGTCGGGCAAATGCTTTTTTACCGCCCATCATATTTATCAATGATAAAGGTTGATGAGGCACATATAAACTATAGTTCCAAGAGTTTCCTTCGATATAGCCAGCTTGATGTGTGCTTAAAACATCAAACTCTTTTTTGAATGTTCCATCCGATAATTTAGGGCGCATAAAACCAACACTTGCATCATAAACATTTCTGTAATTTTCAGAACGTGCAGTAAATTCTTTGTAAATATCTTCGCGATTCATTTGCTTAGCCATTTGTGCGATACACCAATCATCGTATGCATATTCTAAAGTTTTCGAAACAGAACTTCCGCTTTTATCTTCTGGCACAAAACCCTTATCTATATAGTATCCTAGGCCTTCGTAAAATCTTTTTCGTGCTGTATTTACACATGCTTCTAATGCTAAATTCGCATCGAAATTTGTATTGCCTTTCATCATTGCATCTGCAATTACTGATACACTATGATAACCAATCATGCACCAATTTTCATTTGCATAATGCGACCAAATAGGTAACATTTTTTCAGCACTTTGTTGGTAATGCATCAACATCGATGTAATCATATCAGCATTTCTTTTAGGTTGAATAATATTGAATAAGGGATGCAATGCTCTATAGGTATCCCAAAGTGAAAAGGTTGTATAATTTGTGAAGTTACTTGCTACATGAACATTCTGATCTAAACCTTTGTATTTCCCATCAACATCATTGTAAACAGTAGGACTCAAGCATGTATGATATATAGAAGTATAGAAATTTGTTAAATCTTCTTTGTGTAAAGTTTGAATTTGAATCTTTTGAAGCTCTGAATTCCACAAAGCTTGTCCTTCTGTTTTCACTTTTTCAAAATCCCAATGTGGAATTTCAGATCTTAAATTTAGAAGAGCACCTTCTGTACTTACTGAAGAAATGCCCACTTTCATTTTAATTTTATCGTTGGTGTTTACATCGAAATTGAAGTACGCTCTAAGTTGAGTTCCTGCCATTTCAGGGAAGTTTTTACTCTGGTCGAATTTGCCCCAAAAGCCTTTGTATACTTGCTTCTTCGCGAAATTTTTTCCACCATAATTCTTAAATGGTTTTGAAAAAGTAATTGCGAAATATACTGTTCTGTTACGAGCCCAACCGTTCGTTTGGCGATAACCTGTAATCAAAGTGTCGTTTTCAATACGCAAGTATGTCCAAACATTTTTTTGTTCGTAATTATAGATACCCGACATTAAATCTAAAATAATATGAGCTTCTTCATTTTTAGAAAAAGTATATTGATGCATACCTACTCGAGTAGAAGTGGTTAGCTCTGCCGTAATTTGATCATCATCTAATTTTACACGATAATAATTAGGTTCAGCTTTTTCATTTTGATGATTAAATGAAGAACGAAATCCATTTTCTGGATGCTCAGCAGTGCCTGGATTTAATTGAAGTTTACCTTGTGTAGGCATGATAAGAATATCACCTAAATCGGAATGCCCAGTACCACTAAAATGAGTATGACTAAATCCAACAATACTTTTATCGGCATATTGATAACCCGCGCAATATTTATATATATCTGGATTATATTTTCCATCGAGTTCATATTGTAAAGTATCTGTATCCGGACTAAGTTGAACCATTCCGAAAGGAACTGTAGCGCCAGGGTAGGTATGTCCCATACGTTCAGTGCCAATAAATGGATTGACGTATTGAATAAGATTTTGTTGAGCGAAGGAAATCGAAATATTTACAAATACTAGAATTGCTGATATTGATTTTTTCATCCTGTAAGATTTATTAATAAAAATATAAAATGATATCGAATTGTACTTATCAATTTGTTACTCCCCTCATATTTACTATCTTAGTAAGTATGATTAAAGAATTTTCAATCAATTTTACCCGATTATCCCTAGTTTTTCTTTTAATGATTAGCATAGCATCGTGTTGTGCAAAGAAAAAGAACAAAACAGAAAATAGTTCAACTTTATTGAGAGTTTGTCCAGAAGAATGGATACAAAACAAAATGCCAGGAATAGAAGGACAGGAAGCCAAAGAATATTTCATATTGGAAGGTAAACGCCGCGAAATTAAGGAGTTTGACCTCGAATGGATAAAGAAAAATTGTTCTGTGAAGCCACAAGTTGTTCAATAAGCTAAAATCATTGAACAAGGCACAATAATTGATAATAATAAATACAATCCTTATAAATTTTTAACTAAATGAAACACTCAACCCTTAAAATCCGCATTGCTGCATTAGTTGGCTTTACGGTTTTTACACAAATGCTTTTTGCAGGAAATCCCATGCAAAAAACACAAAAAAGATTTGTGATGCCTAAGAATGTAGGCACTGCAGATTATCAAGCAAAAACTATCGTAGTAAAGATTGATCCTTCGAAGAAGTCTTCTTTAGGAAAATCGAGCATAGGAATTCCTGCTTTACAAAATGTATTTAGTAAAGTTGGAGTAACTACCGTAAATACGATGTTCCCGAATGCTAAGTCAACTTCAACACGTATGCCTGATGGTTCAACAGCTCCAGACATCTCTACAATTTACAAAATTCAATACACTGCAGAAGTTCCGTTGGAAGATGTAATCAATGAGATCTTAAAATCTGAAGATGTAGTTTATGCCGAACCATCTTATATTTATCATGTTAATTATCGTCCGAACGACCCTGATACAGGTGGTACAACAAATTACTACCAACGTATTATTAAAGCTTATGAAGCTTGGGATGTTTCTAAAGGTGATACGAACGTAGTTATTGGTATTGTTGACACTGGAGGAGATTTAGATCACCCAGATTTAGCTGCAAACATTAAATACAATCACGCTGATCCTATCGATGGATTAGATAATGATAACGATGGATATGTAGATAACTATAAAGGTTGGGATTTCGTTGGACCTGTTTCTTCAAACTTTGTTGGTGATGGTGATCCGAATGTACAAGCAGGAGGAAATGATCACGGTGTACACGTAGGTGGTGATGCATCTGCAGTTGCAGATAACGGAGTTGGTATTGCAGGTGTTGGTTTCAAATGTAAATTATTATACATCAAATGTACTCCTGATGCTAACGAGAATGCAATCTACACAGGTTATGAAGGTATTGTTTATGCAGCAGATCATGGTGCATCAGTAATTAACTGCTCATGGGGCGGACAAGGTGGAGGTTCTATGGGACAAGATGTTGTTAACTATGCATTAGCTCATGGATCTTTAGTAGTAGCTGCTGCTGGTAACGACGGATTAGATAGTTATAATTTCTTCCCAACTTCATACAAAGGTGTGTTATCTGTAGGTGCTACTTCATCTTCAGATCGTCGTTCTAGTTTTTCGAACTTTGGTTACAACGTAGACGTATCTGCTCCAGGTTCTGGAATTTATAGTACAGTATATAATAACTCGTATGCATCTTACGATGGTACATCTATGGCATCGCCAATTGCGGCAGGTGCTGCAGCATTAGTAAAATCGCATTTCCCGAATTACAACCCAATGCAAGTTGGTGAGCAATTACGTATTTCTTGCGATGATATTTCAGCTAAAAATTCAGGATCGTATAAAGATAAATTAGGTAAAGGACGTATTAATGTTTACAAAGCATTAACAATGGTTTCACCATCGATTCGTGCTACTAATATTACCCTTACTGATAATCATAATGGTTCTTATTTACCAGGTGATACTGTTAGTATTAGTTTAGAAGTGATTAATTATTTAGCAGCAACTAGTAACTTACAAATTGCGCTTACTTCAGCTACTACAAGTATTACTGCAATTGGTGCAGCTCAATCTGTTGGGGTGTTAAATACACTTCAAAAATCAAATGTTAATGGTTTCAAATTCTACATTAAACCAACAGCTGCTGAAAATGAAACGGTAACATTGAAATTTGCATATACTGATGGAACAAATTATGTTGATGTTGAATATTTATCTGTAGATATCAATATCTCTTCATTAAATATTAATGTAAACCAAATTGCTAGTACTGCTACAGGAATTGGTAGAGTAGGGTATAGAAATGGTGATGCGACAGGTGGTCAAGGTGTTACTTATAATGGCACTAATATGTTGTACGAAGCAGCATTTATGGTTGGTGCATCAAGTGCTTTAGTATCAAACAATGCACGTTCAGAATCAACTGCTCCAGACGAACACTTTGTATCTACAGAAAGAATTCATAGTGTATCAGCAGCAGGTGTAGACTTTTTCTCAGCAGGATCATTCTCTGATGCAGCAGCTCCAACAACATTAGGATTATCAGTTAAACATAGAGAACTTGCTTGGGCAACTACTCCAAACGATAAATATTTTATTGTTGAATATAAAGTGAAATCAAATAATCCTTTCAGTGGATACATTGGTATGTTCTACGATTGGGATATTGTGGCAGCAGCAAACAACCAAATTTTCTGGGATAGTACTTTGAAAATGGGATATGCAATGTCGATGGTAAGTACAGATCCATTAGCTGCAGTGAAAATATTAAGTAATAATGCTCCAGCACAATACTACGGACAATCGCATTCAGTTCCTGGTGATCCTCAAGAAGGTGGTTTTTCTACAGCAGAAAAATACATGACATTATCTAGCGGAATTGTTAATCCAGAATATGGCAATAATGGTACAGGTGTAGATGTTATGTATACAATTGGTGCTGGTCCGTATTCAATTAATGCAAGTACAGAATCTGTATTTGCTATTGCAGTAATTGCAGGTGATAATGTTAGCGATTTGCAAGCAAGCGCAGCAGCAGCTCAAGCAAAATATGATAATTTTGTAAGCACTTTAGGTATCAACAATTCAGTTGAAAATCAAATAGCATTTATTTATCCTAACCCTTCACAAGGCGAAGTAAATATTGTTATCCCTAACGCTACAAGCTCTGCAAACATTGAGATCTCTGATCTTTTAGGAAGAGTTGTTTACACAGAAAACTTCACAGGATTAAACGATACGTTTAAACTTGAAAACATGAAACTAGCGAAAGGCGTATATTCTGTTTCAGTAAAAACTACTGGAGGAAATTACGTGAACAAATTAGTAGTGGAATAAAAAAAACAAAAAATACAATCGAAAGCGAATCAATGATAAATTGGTTCGCTTTTTTGTTTTTTTCGAACCTCGAATTTCGAACCTCGTGACTCGTACCTCGAAATTCGTAATATATCAAGAAGTCAATTAATCAATCCCGATAGCTATCGGGATCATTTAGTCAAGAATCAAGAAGTCAAGGAATCAAATTATCCAAGATTAAAGCAAACCCTACATCTCGGTTCGTAGCTTTCTTTTTCGCCGAGTAGAACTTGACTGTCGTTATCGACTTTTCGGAAGGAATGGCTTGCGGAGTTACCGCATTTAACGCAAACTGCTTGGACTTTCGTAACGTATTCTGCAATGGCCATTAATGCTGGCATAGGGCCGAAGGGTTGTCCTAAGTAATCCATATCTAATCCGGCTACAATAACGCGTATGCCTTTTGAAGCAAGCTTCACACAAACTGATGGTAATTCATCGTCGAAAAATTGTGCTTCGTCGATACCTACAACTTGAACATTGTTAGAAAGTAATAATATCGATTCGGCACTCGTTACAGGAGTAGATTGAATGGAGTTTAAATCGTGAGAAACAATAGCCATATCATCATAACGTGTATCAACAGCAGGCTTGAATATTTCGCAAGTTAATTTTGCATATTCAGCCCTCCTTAAACGACGGATAAGTTCTTCTGTTTTACCAGAAAACATAGATCCACAAATCACTTCGATACTTCCTCGAGTCATTTGTTTGCGTTGAAAGGGTTCGTTAAATAATGTCATGTGCTATTTGTTGCCGTGAAAATACAAAATTTATCCAACTGAAAATGTATATTTACCGCATTGAATATTAAAATGGACAAACAAATTTATATTGATAAAATTGCCCTCATCTCTGAGGAGTTACAACTTCTATCTAGCAATTGGATTAGAAAAGATTACAAAATTGATGCCCTAGAAGTAGAAACTTACCTTTCTAATATTCGATATTTAACAGAACAAGCAAATATTCTTCGTCAATTATTAGAAACTCAAACAGAACAAAAACCTTCTGTTTCTGATGTTCACGTTCATATGTCGAGCATCCCTGTTAGAAAAGCTCCTGTAGAATTTCCTACGGAAGAAGTAAAACCAGAACCAATACCAGTTCAAGTAATTGAAACACCTACTCCAGTTGCTCATACTCCCGAAATAGCAGCAGAAGAATTCGATTCGGAAATGAGTTTACACGAAAAGCTTTCTAGTCAGATGAAATCTAGTTCGCTTGCCGATTCACTTAAAAACTCTTTCTTTCAAAAAGAAATCACTTTCTCATTCAATGATCGTTTTTACTTTATCAACGAATTGTTTAATGCTGATCAAAAAGATTTCGAAAAAGTAATCGCGCATTTAACCACTTTAGATTCTTGGGAAGAAGTAGAATTCTATTTGAATGCTACTTGCGTAGTTCCTTACGAATGGGAAACAAAAGAAGAACCTAGAACTAAATTCTACGAATTCTTACAATCAAGATTTAACTAATTTTTTTGTACGTTTCAAATCTAAAATATTCAACGGATTGTTTGGTAATCCAGTAATATTTTTTGGAATTAATCGAACAGATTGGTCGTAATATAATATCACCATTGGTGATTCTTCTAAAACCAATCTCTCCATTTCTTGATATAGCTGAAACCTAATAGAATCATTGCTTTCAAAGAATGATGCTTCGAATAATTGATCGAATTTCTTACTCGAAAAATGTGTGTAGTTAGGTCCGTTTGGAACGAAATTTTTTGAATAAAATACTGCTAAATAATTTTCTCCATCTGGATAGTCAGCAATCCATGATCCTCTGAAAAAGTTTACATTATTTTTAGCAATTAATTCTCTTAAACTCGAACCTTGATGAACTTCTACTTTCGTTTTAATTCCAATATTTTGCAATTCACTCTGAACGAATTCAATTAAATCTCTATAGGTTGAAGTTGTATTCAATGTGATCTCAGGAAGATTTTTTCCTTCAGGATATCCTGCTTCTGCTAAGAGTTGTTTTGCTTTTTCAGGTTGATAAGAATAACCTTTCACTTTGTTCTTATCATAACCTGGCATGCCTTCTGGTAAAAAGCCTGCATGCCCTGGGATTCCAATACTATTTTGCAAATATTGAATCATCTTTTTACGATCAATTGCATAATTAATAGCTTGTCGAATCTTCTTGTTTTTTAAAGGTGAATTTTTTACGATGCTCAGACTTGAATCCACCAACATGCCTAAATACTCAGTGTTTAAGTATGGCGATTTTACAAGTGTAAATCGATTTTTGTATTTCTCTTTTAATGTTCCATTTTTATAAAGCACATCGTTTCTGTAACTTCCATCTATACCAGAGAAAAAGTCTAAATCGTTTTTCAGGAATGCTAAAAATGCAGTTTGCTTATCGCTGATAAAACTGATTTTTATGGCATCTAAATAGGGTAATTGCTGTCCGTTTTCTTTTTCGAAATAATGATCATTTTTCAAAAACACCATTACTTCACCTTCTTTCCAGTATTTAAAACGAAAGGGACCTGTTCCTACCGGATGATTTCTAAATTCTTTACCGTAAAATTCACAAACTTCCTTTGGCACTACCGAACAATATTGAATAGTCATTAAGGAAGGAAATGCAGGGAAGGGTTTTTGCAAATGCACTACAAATGTAGTGTCGTTCTGCGCCTCAAAAGGTTTGGTACTATCAATTTTATCGTTAAAAATCCATGCTCCAGCAGAAGCCACTTTAGGATCAATAATTCTATCAAAAGAGTAAACAAAATCTTGTGCAGTAACTAAACGTCCTTTTCCGTTAGGGAAAAGCTCATGGTCGTGGAAATATACATCCGAACGTAAATGAAAAGTATAAGTTAGACCATCTGAAGATGCTTGCCATGACTTAGCTATCGAAGGTTTAACTTGTAGATTAGTATCAAGCTGTGTTAAACCATTGAATAAACTATTGATACACCAAATGTTCATTTGATTTCTGGCAAATGCTGGGTCTAAGGAAGTTACCCCAACATCCATATTCAATTTAAATACAACACGCTTATCATCCTTGTTTTTAGCGCAAGAAACAAGGCTAAAAATGAAAATGATGTATAGTAATTTCGGTAGGCTTCTCATATTTTCTTACTTTCGCAATGTAAAAGAATATCATGAGTTATAAAAGTGTAAATTCTATCGAAAGCTTATATGCCGCAGCTAAATTAGTGGATTCGGAGCTTGCAGAAGTTTGGGAAGAAAGACTTGAGCTTATAAAACATAAAGTAAAGTTTGTGAAAAACAGACCAACAATAGTGGTTTTAGAATGTCTTTCCCCTTTGAAAGTAATGGGAAAATGGGTGCCGGAATTGGTGTATAATGCAGGAGGAGAAGCACTCTTGACTCAAAAAGAAAATGAAGCTGTAGAAATTTCGATGGAGGAATTACAAGGAGTTGATGCCGACGGAATAATTATCAGTTTAAATGACAAAAACTTATCGGAAGTTAGAGAAGAAGTTGAAAAAGTGATTGGAACAGATGCTTGGCAGAGTTTAAAGTCGGTTCAAAAAGGACATGTATTCATTTCAGAAGGAAAATCATGCTTTCATGTTGCTGGTGAGGAAATTATAGAAACAGGTGAGCTTATTGCGGAAATATTGCAAGTGAACCAATTCTATTATGGAATGGAAGGGGAGCATTGGGAGCAATGGAGCTAAAAGCTCTAATCTATTAGTTTTCAGCGAATAAGCTTTTTAAATTTTGCCTAATTTATGCGAAAAAGATTCGTATTTTAGCAAATCTTTTCGAGATAAGACCATGGGAAAAATTATTGCATTAGCAAATCAAAAAGGCGGAGTAGGAAAAACAACATCCTCAATCAATTTAGCTGCGAGTTTAGCGGTATTAGAGTTTAAAACATTACTTGTAGATGCAGATCCGCAAGCAAATGCAACTTCTGGTATAGGCTATGATCCTCGTGAAATAAAATCAAGTATCTACGAGTGCATCATTAACGGAATCGACCCTAAAGAAGCGATTTTGGAAACAAGTACTCCAAATTTAGATTTATTACCAGCACATATCGATTTAGTAGGAGCTGAAATCGAGATGATCAACTTAACAGACCGTGAGCACAAAATGAAAGAAGTGTTCGCGAAAATTAAGGATCAATACGATTTTATCATTATCGACTGTTCACCATCTCTAGGTTTAATTACAATTAACTCTTTAACTGCTGCGGATTCTGTTGTTATCCCAGTTCAATGCGAATACTTCGCTTTGGAAGGCTTAGGTAAATTATTAAATACGATTAAAATTGTACAAGCACGTTTAAATCCGGATTTACAAATTGAAGGTATTTTATTAACGATGTACGATGTGCGATTAAGATTATCGAACCAAGTTGTGGAAGAAGTGAAAACACATTTCCAAGATTTAGTATTCGATACTATCATACAAAGAAATACACGTTTAAGTGAAGCCCCAAGTTTTGGAGTATCTGTAATTATGCACGATGCAACAAGTAAGGGTGCTATAAACTATTTAAATTTAGCCAAAGAGATTTTGGTGAAGAATGGCTTAGCGACGGAAGAAATTAAATTAGAATCAGAATCAACGAACAATGAGTAGTGCTGTAAAAAGAAATGCCTTAGGTAAAGGCTTAGGAGCTTTATTAAGTGATAAAGATCAAGTAGAAAATACAATGGAAACACCCGCAAACAAAGGCACAAGTGCTGGTCCTGCGGTGAATTCAATTTCTGCTATTCCTTTAGATCAAATTGAAGCGAATCCATTTCAACCTAGAGATCAATTCGAAGAAGCAGCATTAAATGAACTTGCTGAGTCGATTAAAACGCAAGGTATTATTCAACCCTTAACGGTTAGAAGATTATCAGCAAAATCTTACCAATTAATATCAGGTGAACGTCGTTTAAGAGCAAGTAAAATTGCAGGCTTAACGGAAGTTCCTGCATATATTAGAACTGCCAACGATCAAGAAATGATCGAAATGGCATTAATTGAGAATATTCAACGTGAAAACTTAAACGCGATGGAAGTTGCATTCAGTTTTCAACGTATGATTGATGAATGTAGTTTAAAACAAGAAGAGTTAGGCGATCGTGTTGGCAAAAACAGAACTACAGTTACCAACTACTTACGTTTGTTGAAATTACCTCCAATGATTCAAGCGGCAATTCGCGATCAACAAATTTCTATGGGACATGCGAGAGCAATGGTGAGTATGGAAAATGTAGATCAGCAATTGTATGTTTTCAAGGAAATTCTTACGAAAGATTTGTCTGTTCGTAAAGTAGAAGAACTTGTGCGTGCAATGACTACTCCAAAGAAAGAGGGCAAAGAGAAAGAGAAAAATAGTGGAGGGAAATTCTTAACGAACAATTTCGAATATCAGAAAATTCAAGACGATTTAACTTCTAAATTCGGGAATAAAGTTTTAATCAAAGCAGATGATAAAGGAAAAGGAAGTATCAATATTCCATTCTTATCAACAGATGATTTAAACAGAATTTTAGAAATGTTGGATTGGTAATATTCAGCAATGAAAACAATTTTCTTTACTTGCATTTTGTTTCTACACATTTCAGTGTATGCGCAGACTCCAACACCTACGGCTCCAACGCCTTCAGTGGTAAGGGTTCCAGCACATTCTGCAAGTAAGGCTTCTAAACTTTCGGCAATGCTCCCTGGCGCCGGACAAGTATATAATAAGCAAGCATGGAAAGTTCCAATTATATATGCAGGAGCAGGTGCGCTTATTTATTCAATGTCGTGGAATAACAAAAATTATCAAAAATATTTAACCGCTTATAAACTAGATTCAGATACATCATCTGCTACGAATAGCGAATTCAATGGATTGTATTCTGTAGAAAATCTTATCGTTTTAAAAGATTACTATCGAAGAAATAGAGATTTCTCTGCTATTGGTTTAGTACTGCTTTACACCGCAAACATTGTAGATGCTTATGTATATGGGCAGTTCTTTAATTTTGATGTGAGCGACGATTTAAGTTTACAGGTGAAACCATTTGTAGTACCCAATATTACCAACTATCAAACTGGAGCTTGGACAAGTACTGCTGGATTAAACATTCAATTAAAATTAAAATAGCATGAACATAGCATTAATTGGTTACGGAAAGATGGGTCATGAAATCGAGAAAATTGCTCTTGAGAAAGGACATCAAATTGTATTAAAAATTAGTGCAGAAAATTTAAACGAACTCACTGCAGAAAATTTAAAGAAGGCAGATGTTGCTATTGAATTTTCTACTCCACATACGGTTGTTCAAAACATCAGCTTGTGTGCCTCTATCGGATTGCCAATTGTTGTTGGCACTACAGCTTGGTATCAAGAATTTGAAAAGGTAAGAGGTATTGTAAACGATTATCAATCGTCATTATTCTATGCAACAAATTTCAGTATCGGAGTAAATTTATTTTTCAAAATAAATGAGATGGCTGCAGATTTAATGAAAGATTTCGACTTTCAATTAAGCATGGATGAAATTCATCATACACATAAATTGGATGCTCCAAGTGGTACAGCAATAACTACTGCAGAAAAGATTATGGCGAAATACCCGAGTAAAAATTCTTGGGAGAACAAAATTGTTACAGATGCAGAGAATGTGCGTGATACTAAAAATTATGCCTCAGAGTTAATGATACGTTCGATTCGTAAAGATGAAGTGCCCGGAACACATACGGTGTTTTATGATTCGGATGTAGATACCATAGAAATTTCGCATATTGCACATAACCGAAAAGGCTTTGCGAAAGGTGCAGTTAGCGCTGCAGAGTGGATTATCGGTAAAAAAGGAATATTTACAATGGACGATTTATTATCGTTCAAAAAATAAAATACAATGAATTTAAAATTTTGGAAAAAAAGTACTGCTCCTAAAAAGAAAAAATCAGCAACACGCGAATGGGCAGATGCCTTAATTTTCGCAGTTATTGCAGCAACCATTATTCGTGGTTTGTTTATAGAAGCATTTACTATCCCTACACCATCAATGGAGAGATCTTTATTGGTAGGAGATTTTTTATTTGTTAGTAAAGTAAATTACGGTGCTCGTACACCTGTTACTCCATTGTCGTTCCCATTTGCACATCATACTTTACCAATTGTTGGAACGAAGTCGTATTTAGATTGGATACAATTACCATATTACAGATTACCAGGTTTAGGAAATGTAGAACGTAATGATGTTGTGGTATTCAATTACCCGATGGAAGATTTCAGGCCGATTGATAAGCAAGAAAATTATATCAAACGTTGTGTTGGTATTTCGGGTGATACCTTGGAAGTACGCGATGCAAGAGTATTTATCAATGGAGTTGGAGAGGATATGCCAGTAGAATCTCAAGCATCATACATGGTTAGAACAGATGGCAATGCTTTCAATGGTAAAACATTAGAGGCAATGCATATTACAGAGTACGGCCAGTATGCTGAAGAAGGTAATTACATGTTCACTTTAACGAAAGAACAAAAAGAAAAACTATCAAAATTCTCTAACGTAAAAACTGTTCAAGAAGCTATTCGTCCAAGAGGACAATATGTTGATTACGTATTTCCACACGATGCAAAATTAGGATGGAACGAAGATAATTTCGGACCACTAATTATTCCTGCTAAAGGAATGACAATCAACTTAAGCATGGCGAATATCGAAATGTACAAAAGAGCGATTGAAGTTTACGAAGGAAATAAAGTAGAGATTAAAGATGACGGCATTTACATTGCCGGTAAAAAAACAGACTCATATACCTTCCAAATGAATTACTATTTCATGATGGGAGATAACAGACATAATTCATTAGATTCAAGATTCTGGGGATTCGTTCCAGAAAATCGAATTGTCGGAAAAGCTTTATTCATATGGATGTCGTGGGATTCTAATGCAAGCTTCTTCAACAAAATCAGATGGAGTAGGTTGTTTAAAGGAATTAACTAGATACTAGATATTAGTGAGTAGCTAGTAGCTAGTAGTTAGTTCGTGTTATTTAGTTGGTGGTGTTCGTCGAAGCGTCCCTTTATTAGTTGTAAGAATAGAGATGTTAGATATTAGTGAGTAGCTAGTAGCTAGTTCGTATTATTTTGAATTCTCTGTTCGTCGAAGCGTCCTCGCTTCGACAATTTTTGAGTTAATTTCGTCGAAGCGAGGACGCTTCGACGAACCTTCTACCAACGACCAACTTCTACAATTCTTTAACACCAATTCTCTTAGCTAGTTCACACAAGTCATCGTATACTACATCATTCAATGGAATGCCATTTACGATACGATCTTTGTAGCAAACTACTTCGGGTTCGCCCGGGATAATTACAGCTTGATTTTCGTTAATACGTTCTGCGTTTTTGAAGCGTTCGATCCAAGTATCAATGGAGTTGAAATATTCTTCTTTTTCTCGGAAAGCATCTACTCGCATTGCACCAAAGAAATGTCCGATACCTTCGCCAACTGGATTAGGATCTGGTTCTAGGAAGGCAACGAAAGGTGGAACCCAAGGACCGAAATTTGCACCAGATAAAACGGCAGAAAGAATATCAACAGTAGCACTTAAGCCGAAGCCTTTATGACTTCCATGATCACGGTCGCTACCTAATGGGAGTAAAGAGCCACCATGTTTTAAAGCATTGGCATCTATGGTTTCAGAGCCGTCATTTTTTTGAACCCAACCTTGAGGTAAATCTTTGCCTAAACGCTGAGCGATTTCCAATTTACCATTAGCAGCAGTAGAAGTTGCCATATCGACAACTATAGGGTTGTATTTTTTAGAAGGGAATACAAAACACATTGGATTTGTACCTAGCATACGTTCTTTAGAAAAGGTAGGAGCTACAAGCGGACTAGCATTCGTCATGGCTATTCCGATCATATCTTCTTCGAGTGCCATCATAGCATGATATGCAGCAATTCCGAAGTGATTAGAGTTCTTTACAGACACCCAGCCGCTTCCTGTTGCTCTTGCCTTCTCAATTGCAATTTGCATCGCGTAAGGGCCTGCAATTAAGCCTAAGCCAGCATCACCATCAACTGTTGCAGTGCTTAAAGTTTCGCGAACTATTTTTGGTTGAGCAGTGGCATTAATTCTATTCTTTTCCCAAAGTCGAACATAGCCACTTAAACGAGCTAAACCGTGAGAGTCTATACCACGCAAATCGGCTAGTAACAATACATCGGTAGCAAGTTGAGCACCCTTTTCAGGAACACCCATTTTTAAAAATACAGAGAGGCAAAATTGTTCGAGTTGTTCTTTAGAAAAAATCATACAGCAAAGATAAATTACTTAATGATTATTTTCTCAGACTGAAGAGTATTATTCGAATTAATAAGAACAGTGTAAAGGCCTGGAATAAAAAAAGCCCCCCGAAATCGGAGGGCTTTTTTTTGTATTGTTTAATCTGCTATTTTCTGAGCGAAATTATTTAACCATAATTTTCTCAGTAGCTGATTTACCATTGCTAGTTAAAACAACTGAATATAAACCTGCTGATAAGTCAGCAACGTTCATAGATACTCTGTTAGCACCTGCAGTTAATTCAACTGACATAGTACGAACTGTTTGACCTAACATGTTTACTAATTTGATCTCAGCTTTAGAAGCGTTGTTCATAGTAATGTTCAAGTTAGTAACATCTGAAGTTGGGTTAGGGAACGCAACGATAGAAGCATCTAATTTTTTAGAGTTGTTAACACCAATCCAAGTAGCAACGTTGAATTTATCGTAAACGATATCAGCAACTGAAGATGCGTGAGCACCTTGTACTGCGTTTCCTGGATCGAAATCTTGTTGCCAAGCCATGTGTAAAGTACCGTCAGCGTCTAATTCAGCTGGAACAGTTACGAACATGTTTTCTTGGTTAGAAGTGTTAGAGATGTTAACGATATCTGTCCAAGTAGCACCATGATCAGGAGTACCTACTACGTATACGTTTCTGTAGTCAACACCAACATCGTTAGTATCTTCTTCAGCAACTGCGCAATAAGTCATAGTGATCATGTTAGCAAATGGAGAACCTGCAGCACCTCTAGATAACATTGGGTTTAAAGTGAAACCTGAGTTACCGTAACGTACTAATGTACCACCTGTGAAGTCAGAACCTGATTCGAATGTACCATTAGCATTTAAGTCTAATAATGTAGGTACTGGTACGATTGTAGTATCCATATCATTCCAGTAGTTTACATAATCAGAAGTAGCTGTTAAGAACACGCTTAAACCAGCACCATCAGGATCTAAAACTAATAAATCGCAGAAAGCAACGTGAACTGTACCGTTGTGATCAACAACAACTGAACCGTTTGAAGTTACACCTAATAATGTATCAGCAACTGAGTCACCGTTTGCATCTGTAATACCACCTGTGTATTTAGCGATAGGGAACTCACGGATAATTTTCTTAGTCCAAGTTGCACCAGCGTCAGTAGATTTTAATAAAACTACATCTTCAGTTGTTCCTAAGATTAAAATAGCAACAGTGTTACCGTTAGCGTCGATAGCATATGAATCACCACCAACATCACCTGCGTGATGAGCTGAATCATAACCAGCAGCAGCAGCGAAACCTGCAGATACTGTATCGAAGTTAGCACCACCATCAGTTGATTTACCATAGTAAACTGGAGCTAAGAAACCTGTAGTTGCATCAGCAGCTGAAGTACCAATGATAGCATGAATAGTGTTACCTACTGATACTGTTCTTGGCCAAGTCATACTTGCGAATTCACCAGCGTTACGAGTAGCGCCGAATGCAGTACCAACACCTGTGTTAGTAGTTACACCATTAACGTGAGATACAACAACTTCACCAGCAGTTACAGCTGATAAGTTACCCCATCCAACACGCTTGCTTTCTAATCTTGCAGTTGGAGCTGCACCCCAAGCTGAACCGTCGAAGCTGTTGTAACGAGTTCCACGGTCTGTCCATGAAGTAGCTTCGCTAGATCCTGTCCATACTGTAGAGATTTTACCATTAGGGTAAGCAATGATACGACGTGGCATTGCTGCGTTTGATTGTAAGTCGTAAGTAGTGTTACCAATGATTGTTGCTGTTGCAGATCTTCTAACATTTTTAGAAATGTTTCTAACAGCTGGCGCTTGACCAAGATTAACAACTGGAACTTCTTGTCCAGCCTCAATCTTCAAAAATTTGCTAGCCTGCGCGCTGTTACGGATTTGCAGTCGAGAAGCCGACTGTCCATTCACTAGGAATGGTACCGTGCACAATAGTGCCATCAGTTTTAATGTAGATACTTTTTTCATAATTGAACTATTAATAGTTTGTTAAAAATTTGTTTAAATCAAACTTAATAATAAAAAACATCATTAAAAAGCATTTTTTATTAAAAAAATCCATTTTTAATATGTTTTTGGTCATTTTATTAAGTTATTCTATGTCTGTTTTGGTTAAGTTTCTAAAAATGAGTGTTTTTGAATCGACCTCCTTTCTTATTTAAAACTTAGAATATTAGTGTTTTTATGCTTTTCGACAGGATTTCTGTCTCGCTTTTGATGTTATTTACTCCTTCCATACCACAATTCGCATACCATAAACTGAAATTATCGAAGCGCTCTTGTAATTTACCCTTCGGAAAGTACTTTTCTTTTATTGTTCCAATTTGTGAAAGTGCCGTTTTGTATTTTCTTTTTTCTGCTTTCCATATTTTATACTCCACTCTTTCCATCATGCGCAGAATTCTTTGCTCAGTACCTTTTAAACTATACTGTAGATTTTCATCTACTTTCATTGCTTTATTTTTCATTTGTTCAATGAAATTTTTCAACATGATTTCTTCTTCATCTAATTTTATTTTTTCTTGATGATGACGACCTACATATTCATCTTCTAATTTTTTTATCGTTTTGAAAAAATCATTTACTTCAAATCCTAAAGTATTCCATTTCTCAATATCATTTTTCTCTAAGATCATAAATGAATTTCTCCAGGCTAATAATGGATATTGAACTCCATAATTTTCGAATACAGTTTTCAATTGTAACCAATACGCGATCTCTCCCGGTCCGCCTATATAACATAGGTTTGGCAGGATGCTCTCTTGATATACTGGGCGTAAAACTACATTGGGAGAAAATCTATCAGGGTGATTTTTTAATTCTTCAAGAATACTTTCTTTTGTAAATTGATATTTTCCATCGTTTGTTTCAAAATTATTTCCTTTCGAAATAATTCTTTCTCGATAATCATCTTCGATATAAAATAAATTTATTTCTCTTGGAAAAATTTGAGATGGATAATTTAATTTTTCTAAGGCTTTAGTTTGATTAGTACTTGCTTCAAAACTTTTTTGTTCGATCAATTCTTTTTGAATAATGTTCGTCCAAGTTTTTTTTAATTCGATATCATCAGCATCTATAATAACCAAGCCTTCCGATGCAAATAGCTCGTTAACCAAAATTCTTGTTGCCTGAGATAAATTGTGATTTTGTTGATATGCTTTTTTAAACTTTTCAATTAGTTCATTAGCATACGGGCGATTGCCTAAAAAATGTTCTACAGATTCTATTACTTTTTCAACCTTATCAACTTTAATTCTGCCTGCTGGTCCTCCTGATTTTTCTTTCCATTCAAATTTATGTCCTGATAAATGAATATGATTGATCTCTTCAAAATCATGATCCTCCGAAGCCATCCAAAACACTGGAACAAAATGGTAATTCGGATATTTCAATTTCGCATCTTCAGCCATTTTAATTGCTGTAAGAATTTTAAAAATGAAATACCATTCACCTGTAAATAAAGCTAATTGATGTCCGGTTGTGATTGTATAAGTATTCTCATGTAGTAAAGCGTTGATATTATCTCGAACCTTCGAGTTTAATTCAATCGAACTGTTCTGATATTGTTGAAGTAATTGTTTTACTAAAACTTTACGATTAATCTGTTCATTCGACTTTCCATCGATAACAGCTTGTAGTGAATTAATATTCGGTTCGAATTGATAGAATTGACGTAGCTCTTCTTTTCCATCAATATAATCGAGAAAAAGTTTACTAAATGAATTTGATTGATGATAGTCTGTACAGTAAGCGTTATCCATACTCAAATATAAAATTTAAATAGATAACGTCTAAAGGAAAGAATAGTTCGCGGTATTAGTTTATTTTACGAGCGTATAAGTCGAATTCTTCTGCTGATTCAATTTCTACATTCACAAAATCACCAATTCTTAAATATTCATCTTTAGCTGTAATCAACACTTCATTGTCGACTTCTGGAGAATCGTACTCTGTTCTACCAACAAAATGGTCTTTTTCTATTCGGTCGATTAATACTTTGTATTGTTTGCCAACTTTAGCTTGGTTCAATTCTAATGAAATATCTTGTTGAACAGCCATAATTTGATCAGCTCGTTCTTGTTTTTCTTCTTCTGGAATATTATCCTCTAAAGTATATGCATGTGTATTTTCTTCATGAGAATAAGTAAATACACCTAAACGATCGAAACGCATTTCTTCTACAAACTTCAATACTTCTTCAACGTCTTTTTCGGTTTCGCCTGGGTAACCTGCAATAAGTGTAGTTCTTAATGCGATATCAGGGACTTTAGCACGTATGTCATTTACTAATTCAATCGTTCTTCTTTTTGTGATTCCTCTTCTCATCGATTTCAACATGTTATCAGTTATATGTTGAAGAGGCATATCTAAATATTTGCAAATATTAGAGCGTTCATTCATCACATCTAATACATCCATTGGGAATTGAGAAGGGTAAGCATATTGCATACGAATCCATTCGATTCCATCCACGTCTGATAAATGCTTCAATAAGTCACCTAATTTACGGTCGTTGTATATATCTAAACCATAATAGGTAAGGTCTTGTGCAATAAGGATTAATTCTTTTGTTCCGTTTTTAGCTAAATGTTTCGCTTCTGTTACTAAATCCTCAATGCTTTTAGAAACGTGACCACCTCGCATTATTGGAATTGCACAGAATGAACATGGTCTGTTACATCCTTCAGCAATTTTAACGTAGGCATAATGAGAAGGAGTGGTGATTAATCGTTCACCTATTAACTCTCGTTTATAATCAGCACCAACTGTTTTTAATATTCTAGCTAAATCGTTTGTGCCGAAATATGCATCTACATTTGGAATTTCTTTTTCTAAATCGTCTTTATAACGTTGAGATAAGCAACCAGTAACGTATACTTTCTCAATATCACCTTTTTCTTTTAAGTCAACATACTTTAGAATCGTATCAATTGATTCTTGTTTAGCATTATCAATAAACCCGCAAGTGTTAATAATAACTGTACCGAAATCTAGTTTCTCCGATTCATGACTAACATCAAATTGATTGCCTTTTAACTGACTCATCAATACTTCCGAATCGACGATGTTTTTAGAACAGCCAAGTGTTACGATGTTTATTTTGCCTTTGTTGCCTTTAGTTTTCATAAGAATAGATTAGGAATTGCTTCCGAATAGAGTATCTACAAAAGTAGTTTTATTGAATAATTGAATATCGTCTATACCTTCACCAACACCAATATATTTCACTGGCACTTTAAATTGATCTGATATTCCGATAACTACACCACCTTTTGCGGTACCATCTAGTTTAGTTAATGCCAAAGCATTCACTTCAGTTGCCGCTGTAAATTGTTTTGTTTGTTCAATAGCATTTTGCCCTGTAGAGGCATCAAGTACTAAAAGGACTTCATGTGGAGCATCTGGTATCAGCTTTTGCATAACTGATTTTATTTTACTCAGCTCGTTCATCAATCCGATTTTATTATGTAAACGACCCGCAGTATCGATTATACAAATATCTTCATTATTAGCGATTGCCGATTTTAAAGTATCGAAAGCAACTGCAGCAGGGTCGGAACCCATTTTCTGAGAAACTACACGAACGCCAACACGTTGACCCCATATGTGCAATTGCTCTACTGCTGCTGCACGGAAAGTATCCGCAGCACCTAAAACCACTTTTTTGCCAGCTTTATTGAATTGGTTAGCCAACTTCCCAATTGTCGTTGTTTTGCCCACACCATTAACTCCAACAACCATTATAACGTATGGTTTTTGTTGCTCGGGCAATTCAAAATGTTCGAAATCTTTGGTATTGTTCTCTGCTAGGAGGGCAGCAATCTCTTGTTTTAGAATAGAATTAAGTTCTGTAGTGTTTACGAATTTATCTTTAGCTACACGTTTTTCTATTCTTTCTATAATTTTAAGGGTTGTTTCAACGCCTACATCGGCAGAAACTAGAATTTCTTCTAAATTATCAAGTACATCGGCATCTACTTGAGATTTACCTACAATAGCTCTTGCTAATTTGCCTATAACACTCTCTTTTGTCTTTTCCAGACTCTTATCAAGCGTTTCTTCTTTCTTTTTTGATGAAAAAAAATCAAATAAACCCATTTTGCTATGAATAAAAAAAGCTCCTTTCAGACGAAAGAAGCTTTTATATGTTCAAAGGATACAATTACTTGTTACCTTTTAATACGTCTTTTACGTGATCGTTGTGTACCACAATTTCTTTAAAAGAATAAGCTCCTTTAGGTGATTTCACCATAGTGATCACTTTAGAATACTCTTTACCAGTACCGGTTTTCAACGTTGCAACTACTTTCTTTGCCATTTTCTGTCAGGATTGTATGATTACTTAATTTCTTTGTGTACAGTAACGCGTTTCAAAACTGGATTGAATTTCTTCATTTCCAAACGCTCTGTAGTGTTTTTCTTGTTTTTCGTAGTGATGTAACGAGACATACCCGGAACGCCACTTTCTTTGTGTTCTGTACATTCTAAGATGACCTGAACTCTATTGCCTTTCTTTGCCATTTCTTTACTTCCTTATAAATTAAATCTTACCGTTTTTAACGAATTTGTTAATAACAGCAGTGATTCCATTTTTATCAATTGTTTTCAAAGCTGACGTAGAAACCTTTAAAGTAATCCATGAATCTTCTTCAGGGATATAAAATCTCTTCGTTTTCAAGTTAGGATAAAATCTTCTTTTGGTCTTACGGTTCGAATTTGAAACGTTATTACCAACCATCGCAGCTTTTCCTGTTAAATCACAAATCTTTGACATGACGATATTATTATGTTCTATTAATTATTTTTAGAGTTTGCAAATATCTGAAATTTTATCGCATGGACAAATGTTTTTTTAAAAAAGTTTAGAAAGAGAAGAATTTGTTATATATCTCGCTAAATTAGTATATTTATGCAAATTTAGTATATACATATGTCGAATCAGATATTTTGCCCAAAATGCCAGTCGGAAAATTATGTAAAAAGTGGCATTGTTAAAGAACGTCAACGCTTTACTTGTAAGGCTTGTGGCTATCATTTTACTGTTCAAAAAGATGGAAAAAAGGTAGATAATTACTATGTTACAAAAGCCTTACAGCTCTATCTAGAAGGGGTATCCTACCGAGAAATTGAACGAATTTTAGGCGTTAGCCATGTGTCGGTAATGAATTGGGTAAAGCAATATATTAAGGTTCGACCTACAATTCAAGAATATCATCCTACTTATAAAATATTTAAACATCAGGAGTTTCAGGACTATGTAGCCAATCAAACCAACTTAAAAGGGGCTGGAATGATGTTAACTGAATTAGGAGATAAGTACATGCTGATTAAGTGGGAGCGGTTTAAGGATAGATAATTAACACTTATGTATACCATATTTCTTTTTTGAGCCTCACATTGGGAAATTAGATTCTGTTCTTAATCGCGAAAAGGACAACCCTAAAAACCCAATGAATATGAAAAAGAAACTTTTACTAATGACTTTATTAGGTGTTAGCCTTCTTTACACCAAGTCGTTTTCACAAGGTTCAGCAGATTATGGAACCGGAATGAAAGTTAATATCGACAAAGAAGGGACTAAAAGCATCCGTTTTATTTTCTGGAATCAGATTTGGATGCGTTCTATAGATAATAATCCTGGAACATTAATTAATGGCAACGCGGAATCTAAAACATGGGACATTGGTGCTCGTCGTTTAAGATTATTGGCTTTAGCTCAAATTAGTCCTAGATACTTAATCGTAACTCACGTAGGTATCAACAATCAAACATTTTTAAATGGTGGTATTGCGGGCGGTACTGCTACAACAGGCGGAAATGGCCCTGGTAAGAAACCATCATTATTCTTCCACGATGCATACAATGAATATGCTGTAATTCCAGCTAAAAAGGCTGATGGGTCAGCTTCGAAATTTAGCTTATATGCAGGAGCGGGTTTACATTACTGGAATGGTTTATCTAGAATGACTAGTGCATCAACATTAAATTTTTTAACCATTGATGCTCCTATTTTCAACTGGCCATTAATAGATAACTCAGATCAATTTGCCCGTCAGTACGGAATGTATATCAAAGGTAGAGCAGGTAAATTAGGTTATCAATTTCATTTGAATAAACCATTTGCTACAAACACAGCTATGACTACTGCACCAAACATTGCTGTTGATCGTAACACAGGAAAGTCGGCAGTTGGTGGTTATGTAGATTATCAATTCTTAGATCAAGAGTCGAATGTATTGCCATATAGAGTTGGTACGTATGTAGGAACAAAGCGAGTTTTCAATATTGGTGCTGGTTTCTACAGAAATGCTGAAGGAACAGAACATTGGACAGATACTACAACTGGTGCTAAAGTTTCAGCTAAAAATGATATCGTATTGTTCTCTGTAGATGCCTTTGCAGATTTGCCAATTGGAAATAAAGAAAGAAACATGGCAGTAACTGCTTATTCAGTTTTCTATAATTATGATTTCGGCCCGAATTATATTAGAAGTATCGGGATTATGAATACAGGAACAGTTGATGCAGCATACACAGGTACTAAAGCTGCTGAAGGAGCTGGTGATGCTCGATTTGCTTTAGGTACAGGAACAATTTGGTATACTCAAGCAGGTCTACTATTACCTAAACAAATTTCGAAGAAATTTAGATTACAACCTTTCGGAGCAATTGCATTAAAGAACTTCGATGCATTACAAGAACAAGGTGCTTATTGGGACTTAGGTGCTAATATGTTAATCGATGGGCATAACGCAAAAATTACTGCTCAATATTCTTCTCGCCCTCTTTATGATAATGCTACTAAAAAGACATTCGATCGTAAAGGTGAAATGTTACTTCAATTACAAATTTATCTATAAACTAAACACCATATGTCAACAGAAACTAATCACAGTACTGGTACGAAACTATGGAGTGTCATTGGGGCATCTTCTGTAGGTACACTTATCGAGTGGTACGACTTCTATATATTCGGAAGTTTAGCAGCCGTAATTGCTACAAAATTTTTCCCAGCAGATAATCCAACTGCCGGATTCTTATCAATTCTTGCAACATTCGCAGCAGGATTTGTTGTTCGTCCTTTCGGAGCAATGTTCTTCGGGCGCTTAGGCGATTTAATTGGTAGAAAATACACCTTCATGGTTACTTTGTTAATCATGGGTTTCTCTACTTTCTTAATCGGTATTATACCAGGTTATGAAACCATTGGATACTTAGCACCTATTTTAGTTTTGGTACTTCGTTTATTACAAGGTTTAGCACTTGGAGGTGAATACGGTGGTGCTGCAACTTATGTGGCAGAACATTCTGAGCCAAGCAAAAGAGGATTAAGAACTTCATGGATTCAAACTACAGCAACAGTAGGTTTATTCATCTCACTATTCGTAATTATGATTACGAAAAATTCGATGAGTAAAGAATCATTCGATTTATGGGGATGGAGAGTTCCATTCTTAATTTCAATTTTGATGGTAATTGTATCCTACTTCATTAGAAGAAACATGGACGAATCTCCATTATTCAAAAAAGTGAAAGAAGGTGGTAAAGCATCTACAAATCCATTAAAAGAATCGTTTGGAAATAAATTGAATTTCAAATTTGTATTGTTAGCATTATTTGGAGCAACAATGGGACAAGGTGTGGTTTGGTATACTGGTCAGTTCTATGCTTTATCGTTTTTACAAAAAACATGTAATATAGATTTCGATCAAACAAACTATATCATCGCAGCAGCCTTAATGGCAGGTACAGGTTTATTCGTATTCTTTGGATGGTTGTCTGATAAAATTGGTAGGAAAGGAATTATGATGACAGGTATGTTATTAGCAATCTTAACATATCGTCCTATCTATGATAAAATTTATCAAGAGGCGAACATCAAAAATAAAACTGAAATTGTTGCTCAAACGAAAACATCAACAGTTACTTCTTTAAAAGAAGGAGCTACGGATTCAGTTACTGTCACATCAGTTTCTAAAGTATATACTGATGGAACTACATATTCTGAGGAAACAAAACTTCAACATGGTGTCGACGCGAAAGGTGAACCACACAAAGCTGAAGTGAAAAAATCTATTAAAGTTGGTGATGATAGCTATTGGGTATTAGTACTTTTAGTATTTATTCAAGTCGTCTATGTAACGATGGTTTACGGACCAATTGCAGCATTCTTAGTAGAGATGTTCCCAACTAAAATCAGATACACATCAATGTCGTTGCCATACCATATTGGTAATGGAATCTTCGGAGGACTGTTACCTGCAATTGCTACATACTTAGCAACAAATGCAAAATCGGCAAACGAAAAAGCTCTAGAAGCTGGTTTAGCAGCTCCATTCGATAAGCCATACTTAGAAGGATTATGGTATCCAATTATTGTAGCTGGTGTATGTTTCGTTATCGGAATGCTTTACATCAATAAAAAAATGAATCATGTTGAAGAATAATAAATAGAAGATATTATGAACCAAATAAAAAGAATTTTAGGCATCGTATGGATTCTATTAGGAATTTATGCAGGATATTACTTGTTAGTAAATCAAGCCATCCCGAAATTTATGAGTGATAAATCGGAAGATTTAGTGCCAGCAATTATTTACACCTTCATCTTAATGCCAGTAATTACTGGTGGTTTAATGGTGTTCGGATACTATTCAATTACTGGTGAATACGATTTAAAATAATAATGTAAGTGTAGCTGTTAATTTGTAAATTGAGCATTGAAATATGAAAAGTAGATTAAAATTTCAACGACTTGCTTTTGTTTGCATCTTAGCAGCTATACTTTTAAATTTTCCGATGATATCGGCATTTAATAGATCAGTATTTGTGATGGGTTTACCTATACTGTATTTATATGTTTTAATTGTTATGCTTTTTACAGTTGCATTAAGCACAGCAATTATTATTAAGAAGTAGATTATGAATATTTGGTTAATGCTTTTTGTTACCTTGTTGTACTTGGTACTACTTTTCGTAGTAGCCTATGTAGCAGAAAAAAAGCAAGTTTTAAGCAATAAATGGAGCCCCTTTATATATGCCTTATCAATAGGTGTGTATTGCACGGCATGGACTTTCTACGGTAGTATCGGTAGAGCTACAATTAGTGGTCCGGATTTTCTTGCTATTTATGTTGGACCAATCCTCCTGATGCCTTTATTTTGGGGCTTTTACAGGAAAATTATAAAAATTTCTAAAGTTCAAAAAATTACCAGTATTGCCGATTTTATTTCTGCACGATATGGTAAAAATATTTCTCTTGGAGCCTTAGTAGCCATCGTTTGTATCGTTGGAATTATCCCATATATTTCTCTTCAAATAAAAGCGATTGCAGATAGTTTCGATATTCTTAGTGCATCAAGTAATTCTGCTTCGAGTACTACAGCTATTCAAACTTGGAAGCCAATTATAGTTACTATCGTACTCGGTTTTTTCATCATGCTTTTTGGAACATCAAAAATTGATGCTTCCGAAAAACATAGAGGCTTAGTTAGTGCTATCGCTTTTGAATCTATAGTTAAGCTGTTTGCTTTTTTTATTGGAGGTGTTTTTATAGTGATATATGTGTTAAATAATTACTCATCTATCGAAATTCAACAAAATCCTAGGCTTCAACATTTATTTACTTTTAATTCTGAATCTGGTTATTTATCATGGTTCGGGATGAGTATACTATCCTTCACTGCATTTGTTTTTCTTCCTCGTCAATTTCAATTAGGAGTTATAGAAAATAAAGATGATGAACATTTGAAAACTGCTATTTGGGTTTTTCCTCTTTATCTTATTCTGATAAATCTATTAGTGATTCCGGTAGCAGTTGCAGGGATATTGTTTTACAATGGGCAAGCGTATAATCCTGATTATACCTTATTAAGTTTACCTGGAGCATTACACGCCGACTCTGTAAGTATGATTGTATTCTTAGGAGGATTTTCTGCTGCAACAGGAATGATCATAGTAGAAACGATTGCCTTGAGTACCATGTTCAGCAATAATATTCTTATCCCAATAATTCTGAGTGTACCAGCATTAAAAAATAAATTCTTCACTCAAGTTTTAAAAAGTATTAAGTGGATTAGAAGAATTTCGATTTTATTTTTATTGATGTTATCGTATTTGTATTTCCAATACGTGGCAGGTAAATATTCATTAGTATCTATTGGCTTAATTTCCTTTGCTGCAGTTGCACAATTCGCACCATCAGTAATGTTTGGTATCTATTGGAAACGTGCAAATAAATTAGCAAGCTTAGCAGGAATTGGTTTTGGAATAAGTATTTGGTTTTTCACGTTAGTGATGCCTACTTTAATTACAGCTAACTTATTGCCAAGTTCTATTTCAGAATTTGGATTGTTTGGTATCTCATGGTTAAAACCAAATAGTTTATTTGGTATAGCTATTTCAGATCACATTACTCATGCCTTTTTCTGGAGTATATTGATGAACCTAATTGCTTTTGTATCTATCTCCTTATTTACGGAGCAATCGAGTGATGAAGTAACTCAAGCAGAATTATTCGTTGATATAGATCAATATTCAAGTTCTTACGAGCAATCCTTTATTCGATCTGGGAATGTGAATATAGCTGATTTAAGATCACTCTTAGCGAGCTTTATTGGAGAGCAAAAAAGTAAGCAATTGTATCGTCAGTATTTTTTACGTAATCAATTAGAAGTTCCGAATGATGACCAAAAAGCTGATCAAAGTGTAATTACTTATACTGAAAAAATATTATCTGGAGTTATCGGTGCAGCATCTGCACGCATCATTCTACAATCGATGATGAAAGATGAAGTAGTTCGAATGAATGATGTTGTGAATTTATTAAAAGAATCACAACAAATCTTACAGTTGAACAAAGAACTAAGCAATAAATCTTCAGAATTATCAAAAGCATACGATGCATTATCGAAAGCAAATACTAAGCTTAAGCAAATTGATCAGCTTAAAGATGAGTTTTTATACACTGTTACACATGAATTAAGAACACCTCTAACGAGTGTTCGAGCATTCACAGAAATTATGCACGACCATCCGGATATGGATGAAACGAAACGACAAGAATTTCTTAAAGTGATGGTAGGAGAGATGGAACGCTTGAGTAAATTAATTACACAAGTGCTCGATTTAGAAAAGTTAGAATCAGGTAAACAAGTATTACATCTTACAGAATTACCAGCAGAGCAATTAGTAAATAAAATTGTTGATGCCTTTAAACCATCTTTCGAGAAAGATGCACAAAGCATAGAGGTTAGAGTTTCAACGGATAAAACAGTTCAGGTAGATGTCGATTTATTAGAGCGAGTATTTGTGAACATCATTGGAAATGCCAAGAAATACTTGCCTTTGGAGAATGGTAATGTATTAATTACTGTTTCTGAAATAGAAAAAAATATTCAGATTGATATTGAAGATAATGGTCCGGGTATTCCTATGGAACAGCGTTTAAATGTGTTCGATAAGTTTTATCAAATACATCAATCTAAAAAGAATAATGTTGGAGGATCTGGATTAGGATTATCAATCTGTAAAAAAATAATTGACCTACATAAAGGTCAAATTGCCGTAGAAGAAAGTGTTTGGAGTGGAGCCAAATTTATCATACAAATACCTTTGAATTAAATGAAGACAACAAAAAAAATATTAATAGTAGATGACGATCCGAATATTTTATTATCAGTAGAATTTCTATTGGTGAAAAATGGATACAATGTACTAGTAGCACGAAATGGTATGGAGGCCATGGAGATTATTGAAGATACTGTGCCCGACATCGTTTTGTTGGATATTATGATGCCCGATGTAGATGGTTATGTGATTTGCGAATACATCAAAAAAAATGAGCGAACGAAAAGTGCAAAAGTGATTTTCCTTTCTGCAAAAAGCAGAGAAGTGGATGTCAACTTCGGTTACGAAATGGGTGCCGACCTTTACATGGTCAAACCCTTCTCAACCCGAACACTTTTAGAAAAAATAAACGTACTACTAACGTAACCCCAGTAACCCGGGGTTACAACCCCGGGAACAAGGGGTTACAACTCTAGGCCTAAGACAAGATCATGAGCACTAAACATACATCTGAGCACCACTTCAGTATACAAGATCCCAGCACTTACTGGGCTCAACAAGCGAATAGAATACCATGGTTCAAAGAGCCAAGTGTTATTTCTTCTTATGCAGATAATGGTTACCATCAATGGTATGCGGATGGAGAATGCAATATCAGTTACATGATGTTGGATTACCAAGTAGCGCAAGGTAAAGGAGAAAAAACAGCGTTGATTTTTGATTCACCAGTTACTCATACTAAGAAGAAATTTTCTTATAACGAATTGCTGAAAGAAGTATCTGAATTTGCAGGAGTATTGAAATCGAAAAATGTAAATAAAGGAGATACCGTTATTATATATATACCGATGATTCCAGAAGCAATTATTGCAATGATTGCTTGCGCGAGAATTGGAGCAATTCATTCTGTAGTGTTCGGTGGATTTGCAGCACATGAGTTAGCTGTTCGTATTGATGATGCAAAACCGAAAGTATTAATTACAGCGAGCTATGGAATGGAGTTCGATAAATTGATTCCATACTTACCTTTAGTAGAAGAAGCTTATCATTTAGCATTCCATCAACCTGAATCTACTATTCTAGTAAAACGTCCGCATTACACAGAAGTAGCAACGATTGCTTATGATGAGTATCATAAACTAACGGTGCATTCGCAAGCAGCAACGTATGTTGCCATGAAGTCTACAGATCCATTGTACATTATTTATACATCAGGAACTACTGGAAAACCAAAAGGTATAGTTCGCGACACTGGTTCGTATGCTGTGGCATTACATTACAGCTTAGAAAAAATTTATAATATCAATGAAAACGATGTGTTTTGGGCAGCATCAGATGTGGGTTGGGTAGTTGGTCATTCTTATATCTGTTATGCACCATTATTGATGGGTTGCACAACTGTTGTGTATGAAGGAAAACCAATACGCACACCAGATGCAGGAAGTTTTTGGAGAATGATAGAAGAGCACAAAGTGTCGTTAATGTTTGCCGCACCCACAGCTTTTAGAGCGATAAAAAAAGAAGATTCGGAAGGGAAAGAATTATTGAAATATAATTTGAGTTCATTGAAATCTGTTTTTGTTGCAGGTGAAAGATGCGACCCTGCTACTTATCATTGGATTACTGAAAAAACAAATGTTCCAGTGATAGATCATTGGTGGCAAACAGAATCTGGTTGGCCAATGATTGCAAATATGTTGGGCATAGAATTATTACCAATAAAACCAGGCTCATCGAGCAAAGCAGTATGCGGATACGATATCAGAGTATTGAATGAAGCTGGGGAAGAAGTACCAAGAAACACTGAAGGATTTATTGCAATTAAATTACCATTGCCCCCAGGATGCTTAACAACATTATGGGGAGAGCATGATCGATTCGTTTCTTCATATTTAGATCAATTGCCAGGGTATTATTTTACAGGAGATGGAGGATATTGTGATGAAGATGGATACTTCTACATTATGGGTAGAGTTGATGATGTGATCAATGTATCCGGACATCGTTTATCAACAGGCGAAATGGAAGAGATGATTGCTGCGCATCCTGATATTGCGGAGTGTGCAGTTGTAGGAATTGCTGATGAATTAAGAGGACAACGCCCATTAGGATTTTTCATTCTGAAAGACGGACATGCACGTGATGAAAAGGAAGTAGAAGAGGAATTAATTAAACATATCCGAAATCAAATTGGAGCAGTAGCGTTTTTCCGTTCAGCAATTTTAGTGAATCGATTACCGAAAACGCGTTCAGGAAAAATTCTTCGTAAAACAATCCGACAAATTGCCGATGGCGAAACTTACACAGTGCCCTCAACCATTGACGACCCCGCGATTTTGGAAGAGATTAACCAGAGGTTAGTGGAAAGAGGTATAAAGGAATCGTAACCTAGGGATTTATCCCTAGGAATGTCGAAACGAGCCTGCCTGTAGGCAGACAGGGACGTTTCTACGAACGTAATTAACATATTAACGAATTAACATATTAACAAATTAAACTAATGGATTTTCAAATTAAATCAATAGAAGAGTACCACAAGGTATACAAGCAATCGGTTGAACAGCCAGAAGAATTTTGGGCTGATATTGCTTCGCAATTTTCTTGGAAGAAAAAATGGAGTACAGTATTGAACTGGAATTTCAAGGAACCATACATAAAATGGTTTGATGGAGGAACTTTAAATATTACAGAAAACTGTTTAGATAGACATTTAGCAGAGCGTGGTGATCAGCCTGCAATTATATGGGAACCGAACGATCCGCATGAGCATCATCGTGTGTTAACATACAAACAATTACACCATCAAGTATCATTGTTTGCGAACGTATTAAAGCACAATGGAGTAATGCGTGGAGATCGTATATGTATTTACATGCCGATGGTTCCAGAGCTTGCTATTGCTGTACTAGCTTGTGCTCGTTTAGGTGCAATTCACTCGGTTGTATTCGGAGGTTTCTCTGCGCAATCTATTGCAGATCGTATTAAAGATGCGAAATGTACTCACGTAATTACTGCCGATGGTGCGTTCCGTGGTAACAAAGAAATTCCTTTGAAGTCGGTAATTGATGATGCATTGATGCAATGTGATTCTGTGAAAAAAGTTATTGTGTTAACACGTAATCGTATGCCAGTTTCCATGATCAAAGGAAGAGATGTGTGGTGGGAAGATGAAATGAAAAAAATGGAAACATTACACGAGTATGATTGCCCAGCTGTAGAGATGAATGCTGAAGATGAGTTGTTTATTTTATATACTTCAGGATCTACCGGTAAACCTAAAGGTGTGGTTCATACTTGCGGAGGTTATATGGTATATGCTGGTTATACATTCAGTAATGTTTTTCAATATAAACCGAAAGAAGTTTATTTCTGTACAGCAGATATTGGTTGGATTACTGGTCACTCATACATTGTTTATGGCCCATTATCTCAAGGTGCTACAACATTAATGTTTGAAGGAGTTCCAACATATCCTGATGCTGGAAGAATGTGGGATATAGTTGAGAAGTTCAAAGTAAATATTTTATATACTGCACCAACAGCTATTCGTTCATTAATGCAATCGGGCTTGGATTTTGTGAAAGGTAAAAACTTAGATTCATTACGCGTTTTAGGTTCTGTAGGGGAACCAATAAATGAAGAAGCTTGGCATTGGTATCACGAACACATCGGACAAAAACGTTGCCCAATTGTGGATACTTGGTGGCAAACTGAAACAGGTGGAATTATGATTTCTCCAATTGCGGATGTTACTCCTTTAAAACCTGCGCACGCTACTTTCCCATTACCTGGTATTCAACCTATTTTAGTTGATGAAAATGGAGTGGAGATAGAAGGCAATGGTGTAAATGGAAACTTATGTATTAAGTTCCCTTGGCCTGGTATGATTCGTACAACTTATGGTGATCATGAGCGTTGCAGAACCAATTACTTTGCAGCTTATGAAAATTTATATTTCACAGGTGATGGTTGCTTACGCGATGAAGATGGTAATTATAGAATTACTGGTCGTGTGGATGATGTAATCAATGTGTCTGGTCACCGAATCGGAACTGCAGAAGTAGAGAATGCAATTAATGCACATACAGGTGTGGTAGAATCGGCAGTAGTTGGTTATCCACATGATATCAAAGGACAAGGAATTTATGCTTATGTAATTTTCGAAGAAGATACACATGATGAAGATCTTCGTCGTAGAGATATTGGAATGACAGTAGCTCGTATCATTGGAGCTATTGCTAAGCCTGATAAAATCCAATTTGTTTCTGGTTTACCGAAAACACGTTCTGGAAAAATTATGCGTAGAATACTTCGCAAAATTGCTGAAGGCGAGACTGAAAACTTAGGAGATACTTCAACTTTATTAGACCCAACTGTTGTTGAACAAATCAAAAACAACCGTATAAGCTAGACTTTTCATCAAGGATGTGGTAATTTTTCATATTTTCGCTTAATGAAAAACGAAAGACCAAGCATCCTTGTTGTAAACGACGATGGAATTACAGCCAAAGGCATACAAACTTTGGCATTCCTAATGAAAGAACTAGGCGATGTAATCATCGTTGCACCTGATAGTCCTCAATCGGCTATGGGGCATGCTATCACTATCGCAAAACCTTTGCGTTTAGAAGAAGTGGATTTGTACGAAGGTATTCGCTCGTACCAATGTTCTGGAACTCCTGTCGATTGTGTGAAATTAGCAGTGAATCAGATTCTTCATAAAAAACCGGATTTATTAGTTTCTGGAATAAACCATGGATCAAACTCATCCATCAATGTAATTTATTCAGGTACCATGTCGGCAGCTATGGAAGGTGCGATTGAAGGCATTCCTTCTATCGGATTTTCATATTGCGATTTTTCTGCGAATGCAGATTTTAGTCCTGTTCAGAAATATGTATTGAGCATTGCAAAGCAAGTACTGAAAAATGGTTTACCGAAAGGTTCATTATTAAATGTGAATTTCCCTTATGTGAATTCTGCAGAAGAAATTAAAGGCATCAGAATTTGTCGTCAAGCTGTAGCGAAATACGAAGAAGAATTCGACGAGCGTTTAGATCCACATAAGCGTAAATACTATTGGCTAACTGGTAAATTTATTTTGAATGATGCCGGTGAAGATACTGATGAATGGGCTTTGAATAATAAATACGTTTCGGTAGTGCCTGTACAATTCGATTTTACAGCTTATCAAACCTTATCCGTTTTAAATACTTGGAAATTCGACGATGAACGCTAAAATTAAAGATAAATTTTACTTAGGGATGTTATATGGCACAGCCCTGCCTTTACTATCTTATATATTCGGAGATATGATTCAAGAAAAATTCCAACATTATATCCGTCCGAATTTTTTTTACATCCTCTGCATTGCAATTAATGTTATTATTTTTCGCTTCGCTATAAAAGCGGAGAAAGATAATTTAGCAAGAGGAATTTTAATGAGCACCTTCATCTACGCCTTATTATTTGCCATTTTTATCATTAGAAAATGAGGTACTATATCATTGCAGGAGAAGCTTCGGGCGATTTACATGGCGCAAATTTAATGCTTGCCTTGTTGAAGAACGACCCTCAAGCAGAATTCCGCATATTCGGTGGTGATCGTATGCAAGCTATTGCAAACACTACACTCGTAAAGCATATTTCTGAAATGTCGTTTATGGGTTTTGTAGAAGTTGCAATGAATCTACGTACCATCTCTAAAAATATGAAGGCTTGCAAGGATGATATTTCTGAATACAATCCTGATTTAGTGGTATTGATTGATTTCCCTGGGTTCAATTTAAGGATTGCAGAATTTGCAAAATCAATCGGGTTGAAAACAGCATATTATATTTCACCAAAAGTTTGGGCATGGAATACTAAACGTGTTTTCAAAATAAAAAAATACATTGATAAATTATACACGATTTTACCTTTCGAAACGGAGTTTTTTAACAAATACGATTACGAGGTAGAATACGTGGGGAACCCTTTAAAAGATGCTATTTCGGTGTATCAGTACGATGATAATTTTCGTGCGAATCATCAATTAGATGATCGCCCAATATTAGCAATTCTACCGGGTAGTAGAAAAATGGAATTAGATAAAATTCTACCGAATATGTTAGTGTCGGCGAAGCAATTTTCGAATTACCAAATCGTAATTGCTGGAGCATCTAACTTACCAGAATCGTATTATTCTAAATTCGATCTTCAACAATATAAAATCGTTTTCGGTAAAACTTACGATATCTTAGCAAACGCTAACATAGCCATGGTTACATCGGGTACTGCTACTTTAGAAACAGCATTATTTCGTGTGCCTCAAGTAGTATGTTACCGTGCAAATGCGCTTTCTGTTCGCATCGCGAAACTTTTAGTCGATATAAAATTTATTTCTTTGGTAAATTTAATTATGGACAAAAAAGTAGTGACCGAATTAATACAAGAAGACTGTAGTCCTGAAAATATAAGTAAAGAATTACAAGCTCTTGCAGAAGGAAATACAGCTCGTACAGAAATGCTAAATCAATACGACATCTTATTACAGAAGGTAGGCGAGCCTGGCGCTTCAGAGCGAGCTGCAAAATCTATGTTTAATTATATTCGAGGTTAAACATGAAGAAAATACTTAGCATTTTCCTGTTGAGTTTTTTATGTCTTTCTGCTTTTGCGAAGGATGTGCATGTGAAAGTTTGGTCGGCTTATAACCCTCGTAAAGTTATTCTGAATGCCTTTACTGGTGATTATTCTATAAACTTAGATGACGAGAAAATTATTCGTGCCAGTGATGGAGATATCATTGTTGTAAATGCTATTGGCTCCAAATGTTCGATAAGTAAAAATGGAGATGTTTTAGGAACATATTCAAAAATCGATTTTTCTACACGAGATGAAAAACCGTATTTTAAAATGCAGATGATTTTACCTTCTGTAAAAACATCATATTTCCCCGATGAAATTTCTTTTAGTAATAAAAGTGGTGAACTCTTTATTTTAAATATTATTGAGTTGAACCATTATGTAGCTGGTGTTATAGAATCGGAGATTGGTAATGTTAAGAATGATCAATTATTAAAAGTTCAAGCAGTAATATCTAGAACTTATGCTTTAAAGCACTTAGACAGACATAAGGCTGAAGGATTTGAATTATGTGATCAAGTACATTGCCAAGTGTATCATGGCAAAGCGCGATTTAATAGTATGATTATTCCAGCCGTCGATTCTACATATTATGAAGTGATACAAGATGAAAATGGTGATTTGATTGAAGCTGTGTTTCATGCTAATTGCGGAGGACAAACAGTAAACTCCGAAGATGTATGGTCGAAAAAAAGATCTTACTTAAGATCGGTAGTCGATACGTTTTGTATTCATACAAAACAAGCAACCTGGACAAAAGAAATCGATAAACAAAAATGGTTGAATTATTTGAGCACAAAATCAGGTAAAGCGACTTTTGACCCTTGTGAATTTCAACTTGAAAGTAGAATAACAACCTTGCCATGTTGCAGTGTAATGACGGAAGATATTCGTACCGATTTCAAATTAAAATCAACTTATTTTGATGTAATGGAAAGTCAGGATAAGGTAATTTTATACGGCCGAGGATTTGGTCATGGGGTAGGGATGTGTCAGGAAGGTTCCATTAGAATGGCCGAATTGGGCGTTTTTTACAAGGATATCATCAAATTCTACTATTCTAATATTCAAATTGTTAATATAGACCCAAAGTAATTTTGGTCTAACATTTTGGAATTATACGATTACTCTATATATTTATGATTATTGAAAACGCTCTACTTCTCAATAAAAACTAAAAATGATTAATCTGGCATGAAGCAGGAGTTAAAGGACTTTTTTATTAAACGAAATCAAGACAGGCCATTAAGAGTGTTATGTGTTGATGATGATAAAATAATTCAATTCACTACGCAAAGAGCATTTGTTATTTGTGGCTTTGTTACAGACATGGCTTATGATGGAGAGCAAGCCATCGATTTAGTACGCAACTCATTTCAGAAATACGATTTTATTTTGATGGATATTCACATGCCAAATATGGATGGAATTGAAGCAACAAAAATAGTTCGCACTATGCGTACCTACGAAAATGTTCCGGTGTTTGCATTAACAGGCGATATGACTATGGAAGCAAAATTGAAAGTAGTATCTGCAGGTATGAACGAGTATTTCCCGAAACCAGTAGATATGGATGAGGTGCTCGAAATCATGAAAAGCTATATTTAATTGAGCACGTCTTTTACTTATTTCGATACTCACACACATCAAAAATATAAAGAGGAAGATATTGCCTTTATACGCAATGCTTTTCATCATCTTTCATACGAGCGATTATCAGCTTTGCCTTATTCATTTTCAGTAGGCATACATCCTTGGGATGTACAAGCAAAATATCATTTAGCATTCGAGCAAATAAAACACACCGCAACACATCCGCAATGCAAAGCGATTGGGGAATGTGGCTTAGATTATTTTATTAAAACGGATAAAAACTTACAAGCAGAAGTATTTAAATTGCATATCGCCTTAGCTCAGCAATTGCAGAAACCTTTGATTATTCATTGTGTGAGGGCGTATCATGAGTTATTACCAATGCTAAAAAACGTAAATGTTCCTGTCGTTCTTCATCAATACCAGGGCAGTGTAGAATTAACTAAAACACTGAAATCGCACAATTTATATTTCTCTTTTGGTAGACAGTTATTTCGAGAAAATTTTGATGCTAAACTTTTGGATATTATACCAATAACACAAATTCTATTGGAAACCGACACCATGCCTATACATATTGAGGAGGTGTATCTTAAAGCCTCCTCAGTTTTAGATATTGATTTTGATGAATTAAAAAATCAAGTAAACGACACGGCTCAAAAGGTATTTTAACGATAAACTGAAAATTACTAAGGACTAGCTACTAGCTACTAAGTACTATTTTTATATTTTTGTCGAAAATCAAACAACATGAGTGTACCTGCTTGGCTTTCGCGTACGGAAATAATGATGGGAGAAGAAAAAGTGCAAAACTTAGTTTCTTCGAATGTGCTAGTCGTTGGACTAGGTGGAGTTGGTGGCATATGTGCGGAAATGATTGCACGCTCTGGGGTTGGTAAAATGACTATAGTGGATGCTGATATTGTTGAAGCATCAAACAGAAACCGTCAGATTCCAGCTTTGATTTCTACTGATGGAAAATTAAAAGCGGAAGTAATGGCTGAGCGAATTCGTGATATCAATCCGGATATCGAACTCACTGTTATTCCTGAATTTATTAAAGACAATAGAACGATAGAAATTCTGAATTCTCAGAAATTCGATTATGCAGTGGATTGTATTGATACACTTTCTCCGAAAGTGTTTTTCATAAAAGCTTGCATAGATATGAAAATCCCATTGATCAGTTCTATGGGAGCAGGTGGAAAGTTCGACCCTACTAAAATTGAAGTAATTGACATTTCCGAAACCTACCAATGCAACTTAGCAAGATATGTACGTAAGCGTTTAAAACGTCACGGAATTCATTCCGGATTTAAAGTGGTATTCTCTCCTGAAGCTGCCGATCAATCCAGAATATTCGAAACTCCGAAAGCCTTCCCAAAGAAGTCTGTAATAGGCACTATCTCGTACATGCCAGCCGCATTTGGCATCACTTGTGCTAGTGTTGTTGTGCGAGACCTTATAAATCAGTAAGTTATATTCAACAATCCTGTTGATATCTTTTATATTGAAAAAATGCTATAATTTTTAGCTTTGCAATAATTGAGTAGTGAGTAATGAGTAGTGGGTATTGAGTAAAAACAAATATTTTTAATATCTCAATACTATATCTAATATCTCATATCTCAATTCTAGATACTAGACAAAATGAGTAATTACAACGAAGACGACATTAAATCCCTCGATTGGAAGGAACACATTCGATTACGACCGGGGATGTACATTGGGAAATTGGGCGATGGTTCGGCGCACGATGATGGGATTTATATTTTATTGAAAGAGATTATCGATAACTCGATTGATGAGTTTGTGATGGGTGTAGGGAAAACTATTGAGTTAACTATTACCGATCATAAAGTTATTGTGAGAGATTTTGGTCGTGGTATTCCTTTGGGTAAGGTGATCGATTGCGTATCGAAAATCAATACAGGTGGTAAATACGATTCTAAGGCTTTCCAAAAATCAGTAGGATTGAACGGGGTAGGTACTAAAGCTGTGAATGCTTTATCAAGCTATTTCAAAGTACAATCTTACAGAGATGGAAAAACTAAAACTGCGGAGTTCGAACGTGGTGTTTTAGTGAATGACCATAAGGAAGAAGCAACTACGCAAAGAAATGGTACTTCTATTACTTTTAATCCCGACGATTCTATCTTCCGCAATTACCGTTATATTCCAGAATTCATTCAGAATATGATCTGGAATTATGCATACTTAAATGCAGGATTAACGATTGTTTTTAATGGAGAAAAATTTGCATCTCAACGTGGTTTATACGATTTATTAGATCGTAAAACAGACGATACTATTCGCTATCCGATTATTCATTTAAAAGGTGAAGATATCGAAATAGCGATGACGCATAATAACCAATACGGTGAAGAATATTATTCATTCGTAAACGGCCAGAATACTACACAAGGAGGTACACACCAAGCGGCATTTCGTGAGGCTGTGGTGAAAACGGTTCGAGAGTTTTTCAAAAAAGAATTTGATGCTACCGATGTGCGTGCTTCAATAGTAGCTGCTATCAGTATTCGTATTCAGGAACCTGTATTCGAATCTCAAACTAAAACAAAATTAGGTTCTATAAATGCTGCACCTGAGGGGCCAAGTATTCGTAACTGGATTAACGATTTTGTAAAGAAAGATCTCGACGATTATTTACATAAACATTCTGATGCTGCTGATGCGATGTTAAAACGTATCATGCAATCGGAACGTGAGCGTAAAGAAATTGCGGGTATTAAGAAATTAGCAAACGAGCGTGCGAAAAAAGCGGCGCTTCACAATAAAAAATTACGCGATTGTAAAGTTCATTTAGATGATGAAAAAAATGATCGTCGTTTCGATACAACTTTGTTTATTACCGAGGGAGATTCGGCAAGTGGATCTATTACAAAATCGCGCGATGTAGAAACGCAAGGAGTATTCAGTTTAAAAGGAAAACCATTGAACTGTTTCGGACTGACGAAAAAAATCGTGTACGAAAATGAGGAGTTCAACTTATTGCAACATGCTTTAAATATTGAAGATGGTATTGAGAACTTACGTTACAACAATATCGTAATTGCTACCGATGCCGATGTGGATGGTATGCATATTCGTTTGTTGATGATGACATTCTTTTTGCAATTCTTCCCAGATATTGTGAAAGCCGGACACGTATACATTCTTCAAACACCATTGTTCCGAGTGCGTAATAAGAAAGAAACGATTTATTGCTACTCAGAAGAAGAACGAAGAAATGCCTTGAATAAACTTGGTCAACGTTCGGAGATTACCCGATTTAAAGGATTGGGAGAAATTTCTCCAGAAGAATTTGGTTTGTTTATTGGTAAAGATATTCGTTTAGACCCCGTGTTTATTTCGAAAGAAAGTAAAATGCTTCAAATGCTCGATTACTTTATGGGAAAAAATACCCCAGCAAGACAAGAGTTTATTGTGAAGAATTTGAAAGTGGAGAAGGATGTTTTAGAAACTGAAGACGCAGAGGGAGCAGAGGGAGACGCAGAGGAGGCAGAGTTAGCAGAGAATTAACCCTATCCTTTACATTTAAGAATGTGCGAGTAGTTTTAACGGCCCTTCGGCTACCCTGTCTGCCGACAGGCAGGGCTCTTGGACCGTTCAACATAATTCATAATTGATAATTCATATTTCAAAAAGTGGCAAAAAAAGAAAAAATAGAATATAAACCTCAAGATGAGCGTGAGTACTTGAACCGTGCGGAAGAAGAGGGTATGCATCATAATGTTGTTCCAATTAATGGTTTGTATGAGAACTGGTTTTTGGAATATGCATCGTATGTTATTTTAGATCGTGCAGTTCCGAATATCTACGATGGATTGAAACCAGTACAACGTAGAATTTTGCATTCTTTAAAAGAGATGGACGATGGTCGTTTTAATAAAGCGGCTAACGTAATTGGTAATACCATGAAGTACCATCCACACGGTGATGCTTCTATTGGTGATGCCATGGTGCAAATTGGTCAGAAGAATTTACTGATCGATTGTCAAGGTAACTGGGGTGATCCTATTACTGGAGATAGTGCTGCAGCACCTCGTTATATTGAAGCTCGTTTATCGAAGTTTGCCTTAGAAGTTGTATTCAATCCACAAACAACAAATTGGCAACTATCTTACGATGGTAGAAATAAAGAGCCAATTATTTTACCTGTGAAATTTCCTTTGTTGCTTGCGCAAGGTGCAGATGGTATCGCAGTTGGTTTAGCAACGAAAATTCTTCCTCATAATTTTAATGAATTAATTGAAGCATCTATCGAAATCCTAAAAGGAAATCGTCCAAATATAATGCCCGATTTCATGACAGGTGGTTATGCTGATTTTAGTAATTATAATGAAGGTCAACGAGGAGGTAAAGTACGTGTAAGAGCTCGTATTGTTGAGAAAGATAAAAAGACATTAGTAATTACTGAGGTCCCATTCTCTACTACTACAGGAGGTTTAATTGATAGTATTATTTCTGCGAATGATAAGGGTAAAATCAAAATCAAAAAGATTGAAGATAATACCGCGAAGGATGTAGAGATTGTTGTGCATTTAGCTCCGGGTATTTCACCAGATGTAACCATCGATGCGCTTTATGCATTTACAGATTGCGAAGTTTCTATTTCGCCGAATACATGTGTAATTAAAAACGATAAACCATACTTCATGAGTGTGAACGATATTCTTGTCGAAAGCACACAAAACACGAAGAGTTTATTGAAACAAGAATTACAAATTCGATTAGATGAGTTGAATGAGAAATGGCATTTTTCATCACTAGAAAAAATATTTATCGAGAATAAAATCTATCGCGACATTGAAGATTCGGAAACATTCGAACACGTAATCGAAATGATCGACAAAGGCTTGGAACCTCACAAGAGCAAGCTTTTGAGAGAAGTTACTCAAGATGATATTATCGCCTTAACAGAAATTAAAATCAAACGTATTTCGAAATTTGATGCCTTCAAAGCAGATGAATTATTGAAAGGTATCGAAAAAGAAATCAAAGAAGTTAAGTCGAACTTAAAGCACCTTACAGAATACGCCATCAATTATTTCGAACGCTTACGTGAGAAGTTTGGAAAAGGCAGAGAGCGTAAAACTGAAATAAAATTATTCGATAAAGTTCAAGCTACACAAGTAGCTTTAGCGAATCAGAAATTATACATCAATCGTGCCGATGGTTTCGTTGGTTTAGGATTGAAGAAAGACGAGTACATTTGCGATTGTTCAGACATCGACGATATTATTGTATTCTGTGAAGACGGTAAGTTTAAAGTAATTAAAGTAGCCGACAAAACTTTTGTTGGTAAAGACATTATTCACGCAGCAGTCTTCAAGAAAAATGATGATCGTTCGGTATACCATATGATTTATAAAGATGGTGCAACCGGTAAATCATTTGTAAAAAGATTCTCTATCGGCGGTGTAACTCGTGATAAAGACTACGATTTAACACAAGGAAGCAAAGGCTCATCTGTATTGTATTTCACGGCAAACCCTAATGGAGAATCGGAAGTAGTTACAGTGAACTTAAAACCAATGTCGAAAATTCGAAAACTAAGTATCGATATTGATTTCGCAGAGTTAGCTATAAAAGGCAGAAACTCTATGGGTAATGTGGTAACGAAATTCCCAGTGAAAAAAGTTGTACAAAAAAGCAAAGGTGTTTCTACATTAGGTGGAAGAGCTATTTGGTTTGACGATATTGTAAAACGATTGAACACGGATGGTAGAGGTAGATATTTAGGCTCGTTCCAAGGGGAAGATAAAATTTTAGTAATCTACCAAGATGGAACATACGAGTTAACGAACTTCGATTTAACTAATCATTTCGACGATAAGTATTTCGTGTTAGAGAAATTCGATTCAGAAAGAGTGGTGAGTGCAATTCATTTAGATGGAGCAACTAAATCGACATATGTAAAACGATTTGTAATTGAGAATACTTCTATCAATAAAAAGTTTAGTTTCATATTAGAAAATCCGGGATCTAAATGTTGGTTCGCGAGTACATTAATAGAACCTATGGTTCGCGTAAGCTTCACTAAAGATGGTAAAACACAACCCGCCGACTTAGAACTCAATGTGGCTGCCTTTATAGAAGTGAAAGGTATGAAAGCTATTGGAAATAAAATGGGCAAGTATAATGTGAAAGAAGTTGTAGATATTTCTGAAACAGCTAATATCGACGAGGTGGATGAAGATGATTTAGAAGCGCTTCAGAAAACATTAGATGATATTAAAGCGAAGAAAAATCCAACTACTGAACCTGCAAAACCAAAAGATAAAGTAGAATTTATTATTACCAACCCTGATGATGTAGATATGGATGGTGAAGGACAAACGAAACTTTTTTAGATTTTGGTCTATAGTCGTTCGTGATTAGAATTTTATAGAAAATAGAGAATTAGCAATAGTTCTCTATTTTTTTTGTCTGTATCTCAAATTATATTTTAAGGATATTTTAATCGACTCCGTAACTTATATCACAACATGCTACTCCCACTTGTGCTATCTTTGCAAGTACAAAATCTAGAAAAACATGGACTGGCAACAATCACTTATTATTGTACTTATTGGCATTATCGCGGGTTTGTTAAGTGGGGTACTCGGACTTGGTGGAGCTATTATTATGATTCCCGCAATGGTAATGTTTCTGGGCTATTCACAACAAATGGCTCAGGGTACAACACTTTTTATGATGGTGCTACCAGTTGGAGCATTAGCAGCTTATCAGTATTATAAAGCAGGTAATGTTGATGTTAAAACTGCAATTATTCTTGCATTGGCTTTTTTTATCAGCGGCTACTTCGGTGCTAAATTAGCCAATGTTGTTCCTAAAGATATTCTCCGAAAAGTATTTGCTATCCTTCTTTTTGTAATTGCATTTAAAATGCTATTTCTAGAAAAAGGTAAACCTTTGTAAGAATTTAGAAACGTGACTTTCGTCACTTTTATTCTCATTTTTACTCAGCACCTTTGTTCTATTCATTCTAAAAACTATAAGTATGAAAATAGAACAAATTTATACAGGTTGCCTTGCTCAAGGGGCATATTATATCGAAAGTAATGGAGAAGCAGCGATAATCGATCCACTTCGCGAAGTTCAACCTTACATCGATATGGCTCAAAAAAATAATGCAAAAATTAAATACATTTTCGAAACGCATTTCCATGCCGATTTTGTTTCTGGTCATGTCGATTTAGCAAATAAAACTGGTGCTACCATTGTTTATGGCCCCACTGTTATGAAAACTGGCTTCGATATGCTAGTTGGTAGCGATGGGCAGATATTCAAATTAGGAGACATCAGTATAAAATTAATTCATACACCAGGGCATACGATGGAAAGTAGTTGCTTTCTGTTGATAGATGAACAAGGAAAAGAACAAGCAATTTTTTCGGGTGATACTTTATTCATAGGTGATGTAGGTCGCCCCGATTTAGCACAACATGTAATTGCTGATTTAACAGAAGAAAAATTAGCAGGACATTTATATGAATCACTTCAACATAAAATTCTTCCATTAAGTGATGATCTTATTGTATATCCTGCACATGGTGCTGGTAGTGCTTGTGGTAAGAATTTAAGCAAAGAAACTTCAGATACTTTAGGTAATCAGAAACGTACGAATTATGCATTACGAGAAGGATTAACAAAAGAAGTTTTTATTGCTGAAGTATTAAATGGATTAATGCCTCCGCCTAGTTATTTTCCGAAGAATGTACTAATGAACATTAATGGTTACGATCATTTCGACGAGGTGCTTGAGCGTGGTGCAAATCCACTTACGCCAACAGCTTTCGAAGTATTAGCTAACGAAACAAATGCATTAATTATAGATACGCGTTCTGCAAAAATGTTCAGTCAGGGCTTTATCCCAAATTCAATAAATATTGGTATTGATGGAAGCTTTGCAGTATGGGTAGGTACATTGGTTACAGACATTAAGCAACAAATTTTATTGGTAACAGAAGAGGGTAGAGAAGAGGAAGTGATTACAAGATTAGCTCGTGTAGGATACGATTATGCAATTGGTTACTTAAAGGGAGGGTTCGAAGCTTGGAAAGCTGAAGGCAAAGAAATCGATACTATTCAATCTATTTCTCCAGAAGAATTTGCAACAGCTGAAATAGAAAATCCTAACATCAATATTTTAGATGTTCGTAAAAAAAGCGAGTACGATTCTGAACATATTCTAAATGCTATTAATGCACCTTTAGATTATATCAATGATAGCATGACTAAAATAGATAAGCAAAAAACTTACTATGTACATTGCGCTGGGGGTTATCGTTCTATGGTGTTTGCATCAATTTTAAAAGCACGTGGATACGATAATTTAATTGATGTTGAGGGTGGATTTTCAGCAATAAAACAAACAGGGAAATTCAATATTACCGATTACGTTTGCCCAAGTACAATGTTGTAAAGACTTTAAGCTCGTTTTATTTTCTCTAAACTTTTTCCTTTAGCCAGTTCATCCACCACTTTGTCTAAATAACGAACTTGTTGGGTGAGCTGGTTTTCTATTTCTTCTACACGGTAACCACAAATTAAACCAGTAATCAATTTTGCATTAGGATGAAGTTTTGCTTTTGCGAAAAAATCTGCAAAACTACTTTTCTGCTCGATGTGTTTTTGAAGATCCTTTTCAGAATATCCCGTTAACCAACTGATCACCTCTATTAGTTCAGCTTCAGTTCTTCCTTTCTTCTGCACTTTTATCAAGTATAGAGGATACACAGAAGCATAGCTCATCTTAGCTATTTTTTCATCATGATGGGAAGTTGACTGCATATTTTTTACTTTTAATTAATAAAACGAGTATATGAACATATGAGCACACGAACTACATACCAAACTGCGTTAAATGATGATCCAAATGTTTATAGAACATGTTGTTCCATTCCGTACTGTTTAACGGACCGAACGAATGCGATACTCTACCTTCGAATGCTTGTGGGCCTTCTGAAACAACTTTGTTGATATAGTCGATTAATTTGTTTTTTTCGTAATTGAATTCACGCACATCTGTTATAATAAATGCTGGAGCAGTTTGTGAACTTTTCTTATAAGGCTTTTCATTTGTAACAATGGGTTTAACCATCATTTTTAAAATGAATTTTATTAATGCATTCGGCTTACGATGTTTATCTGTATAGACCATTTCGTAAGTGACATTACAATGTGCAAGCATTTGCGATACATTCATTTTTCCCCACTGCCCAGGTGTGCTTGGCGTTAATGAATTAATTCTTGAAATTAATTGGTCAGCTACGTTGCGATCGAAAATGTTTTGCATGATTATGAATTATGAATTATGAATTATGAATTATGAATTATGAATTATGAATTATGAATTATTTTATGCTAAATACAAAATTAAATTTATCAATTTATACTATGAATTCATAGTTTTTAATATAATTTATAATTCAAGAATCTGTCGAAACGTAAGATTCACTCTCGCTGAAAAAACCTTTTTAGTAGGTGGTAACCTATGCAACCAATGGGTTTGGGTGGTCCCAGACATTAATAATAAACTTCCGTGTTCTAATAATAGAGATAACGTTTCTTTAGACGCTTTGTGTTTGAATGAGAATTTTCGTTCGGCTCCGAAACTTAAGGAAGCTATAGCGCCATCTTTTTTCAAATCTTTTTCTCCATCGCTATGCCAAGCCATACCTTCATCACCTGTATGGTATAAATTCAATAAGCATGAATTATATGTTTCTCCAGTTTTTTCTTCTACTAATTTTTTCAATTCAAGCAGGGCAGGAGTCCAAGCTAAACCTTGTTTTGTGATGTTCGAATACTTGTATTCATATGCTTCATCAGCATACCAAGCTACTTTCCTTTTGGTGATATAATGCTTGCCAAAAATAATCGCTTCATCGTTTTTCCACTCAATATTGTTCAACAGCTCCTCCAAAAAATAATCCGCACGATCTTGACTAAACACCTTGCCGTAGTAGGTTACATTGCCATCGAAAGGGAGGAGGTTTCTTAACATGGTAGCTGGTTCCCGATAGCTATCGGGATGGTAACTGGTAACTGGTATTATAATTTATAATTTATAATTCATAATTCATAATTCAAATTAACCTATCAATTCAAGGTACCTCATCTCTTTCTCGTCCAATTCCTCTGTAATCTTTTCAAGCTCTTTAGAGAGTTCGATTAATTTTTCTACATCGGTTTCGGTATGAAGTAAAGAATTGATTTCCTTTTTTCGGTTTTCTAATAGTGGAATTTCTTTCTCTAAATCGTCTATCTCTTTTTGCTCTTTGAAACTGCGTTTTACTTTAGGCGCTGGAGCACTTTGAGCAATTTGCTTCGCTTGATTTTTCTCTGCTTTTAATCTAGCTTTCTCAAGTTCTTCCTCTTCTTCCTTTTCAACACGATAGTCGGTGTAATTACCATTGTAAGTTCGAACAACACCTTCCCCTTCGAATATGAATAGATGGTCGGTTAGTTTATCAACCAAATATCTATCGTGAGAAACTAATACTAAACAACCAGGGAAGGTCATTAAGAAATCTTCTAAAATATTTAGTGTATCAATATCTAAATCGTTTGTTGGCTCATCCAGTATTAGGAAATTCGGATTCAACATCAACACTCGCATTAGTTGTAAACGCTTGCGTTCACCACCACTTAGTTTAGAAACTTTATCGTTTTGTTTTTGTGGTGGGAATAAAAATTTAGTTAGTAATTGTGATGCACTTAATTGTTTACCATCGCCCATAATAATATGGTCGGCAACTTCACGAACAATATCAATTACTTTCTTTTGTTCATCAAAAGCTAATCCATCTTGTCTGTAATAACCGTAAACAGTGCTTTCTCCAACTACTACTTTCCCTTTATCAGGTTGAACTTGTTCTGTTATTAATTGAAGAAAAGTTGATTTCCCTGAACCGTTTTTTCCTGCTACACCAACTCTATCTTTTTTCTTAAATACATAAGAAAAATCGCTGATGATGTTTTTATTATCGTATGCTTTCGCAACATGATGAAGTTCGAGAATTTTATTTCCTTGTGTGCTCATTTTAATGCTGAGCTCTACTTCTTGATTCGGACGAAGTGTTTTCGTTTTATCATCTAAATCTGAGAATGCATCAATCCTTGCTTTAGATTTAGTAGTACGCGCTTTTGGTTGGCGACGCATCCATTCTAATTCTTTTCTCCAAAGGTTTTTATTTTTCTCGTACGATGCTTTATCCATTTCCTCTCGCTCCGATTTCTTTTCTAGGTAATAGCTATACGTTCCTTTGTAAGGGAATACACTTCCTCTATCAATTTCAATAATTTCATTACACACATTATCTAAAAAATAACGATCGTGTGTAACCATGATTAAGGTTTTATTCCCTTTGTTCAAATATTCTTCTAACCACTCAATAGTATCTATATCGAGGTGGTTCGTAGGCTCGTCTAATATGTATAAATCTGGATCTTCAATTAACAACTTAGCTAAAGCGATACGCTTTTTTTGTCCACCCGATAAAGTATTAATTGCTTGTTTTAAATGATGAATTCCAAGTATGCCTAAGATCTGCTTAATTTTATGTTCGTACTCCCAAGCATCTGCAGCGCTTAATTCATCAGTCAATTGATTGATTTCCTCTTCTCTACCTTCAGGGTTTTCTAATACTTCTTCATATCGTTTAATCAATCCTAAAGCCGGATGTTCATCCGAAAAGAGATAATCACTAATACTGCAAGTCAAAGTAGGAACAGGGTCTTGTGCTAAATGTCCGATACGAATACTTTTGTTGCGAATCATTTTTCCTTCACTTGGGTCGAGTTCCCCAGCGATGATATTCATTAAGGTACTTTTACCAGCACCGTTTACGCCAACAATAGCGATTCGTTGACCTGCATTAATTCCAAAGTTCAGGTCTTTGAATAACCAGCGGTCGTGAAATTGATGACCTAATTTCTCCGCAGAAATAAAATTGCTCATGATTAATTTTAGTAGTTTACTTTACCAAATACTCCTAAAGGTAATTTGCTTCCTTTTGTAGCCTGAAGATAAAGTTCTCCAATTTCTAAGTTTGTGGTATTTCTGAATGATGTTTTGATAAGATTTTCTACAATTAATGATGAAAAACCTAACGAGTAGGTATTCAAAATTAAGAAGAAATTTTTCTCATCAGCTAATGTAGCCACGTCTTTCATTATTTCGTTGATGCTATCTTCTAATTTCCATTTTTCGCCATTCGGTCCGTGACCGTATGCAGGTGGATCTAGAATGATGCCATTATATTTTTTACCTCGTTTTACCTCACGCTTCACAAATTTCAAAGCATCTTCCACTACCCAACGGATATCTCTTAGTCCAGATAATTCCTGATTTTCGTTTGCCCAAGTAACCACTTGTTTAATAGAATCCACGTGCGTAACATCTGCACCTGCCGAACGAGCAGCTAAAGATGCCCCACCAGTATAAGCGAATAAGTTCAACACTTTTGGTTGCTCTATTTTCATCGCTTTAATTGCCTTAGCAGCATAATCCCAATTCACGGCTTGCTCCGGAAACACACCTACATGTTTGAATGAAGTAAGCGCTAAACGCAATTTTATATCGATATGATTTGTTTTGTAGCGAATATGCCAACGATCGGGTACTGGTTTCAATTTAATCCATTCTCCTGCAGAACTGCTCTTCGATTTGAACTTCACATGCGCTAATTTCTCCCAATCGCGCATCGGCATCGCTGGGTCCCAAACTGCTTGGGGCTCCGGACGAATCGTAATAACCTGACCGAAACGCTCTAATTTCTCAAAATTTCCGCAATCAATAAGCTCGTAATCTTCCCACTGTTCTGGGCTAAGGGATTGTATCATGGGGCAAATATAAGAAATAGTCCTTAGTCCATAGCTGTTTGTCGTTAGACAGGGAACGTTTATCTTCATTTTTTTAAAAGGAGCGAAGAGCTCACCGGTCCCCGAACAAAGCGAAGTGGAGTTGAGGGGCATTGAAATTAGCACGAAGAATTGTCGGTTGAGCCTGCCTGCCGACAGGCAGGGCTAGGGACCGTCCAGCTACCAACTACCAGTTACCAGCTACCAGCTACCAGCTACGAACGAAGCGGTGTCGAATCCCAAGCACTATCTCTCTCGGTCATTTGTTGGTGTAAATCTTCGGAAAGGAGTTTTTCTTCGAGTTCGATTTGTTCGCGAACAGTAAGGATATATTCCTTAGCATCGTGGCGAGTTGCTGCTAATTTACGTAGTGCTTCTTCGTCGTATCGTATAAAGTCTTGTGCTTTGCGAGTTGCAGTGTAATGCCTGATTCCAAGTTCATGCAATACATCAACAGCCATGTGCACTGATGTGTATAGAGTTTCACGATAAATATTGCTTACTCCTAAATCTAAAATTTCATAAGCATCGAATCTGTTTCTTGCACGAGCCATGATTTTTAAATTCGGAAAATGCTTGCGTGTTACTTGTATTACTTCGTGATTAATATCTGTAGAATCGATTGCTGCAATTAATAGTTTCGCTTTTTCAGCTCCAGCAGAGCGAAGTAAATCTACTCTAGTTGCATCACCATAATATACCTCAAAGCCCATCTTACGCAGTACTTCCACGCGATCACTATCGTTATCCAAAATAGTTGCATTAATTCCATTTGCTCTTAAAAATCTTCCAATGGTACTTCCAAAATGTCCGAAACCTGCTATGATTACTGAATGTTGTTCATCAATTTCGTCTTGCTCTTTTTCTTCTACAATCTCTTTAGTGCCAAAATACGGATCGATAAAACGTTCGTTTATTAAAAGTAAAATAGGTGTGATGGTCATACTTAAAGCTGTTACCACCATCATTAATTCTATCCATTTTGGATCTACAATTTGTAATTGCCCACTGAAGTTTAATAGCACAAATGCGAATTCACCTACTTGTGAAAGTAAAATTGCAAAGAGTAAATTTTGATCAGATTTTATTTTGAAAACCTTTCCAGCAATTAATAACACTCCTGCTTTTATGGTCATCACAATAAGCACAAGGAATAATACTAATCCTGGTTTCTGATAGATCAATTCGAAATTAATACTCGATCCTACACCAATAAAAAACAATCCGAGTAGCAGTCCTTTAAATGGTTCGATATCGGTTTCTAGTTCATGTTTAAAGCTACTGTTTGCTAATACTACACCGGCAAGGAAAGTCCCAAGGGCTGGACTAATTCCTACCATTTTCATTGTATAAGCAACACCAATTACAAGAAACAATGCAGTTGCCGTAAAAAGCTCACGTAGCCTAGTTCTTGCAATAACTTTCATTAAAGGATTTACAATAAATAATCCGAAAATAATGATACTCGCCATCGCACCTAACACTGTAAGTGTTTTCATAAAAGGTGTAAGGTTGCTGATGAAATTTTGTTCGGCAGAAACGTTACGAATATCTTCTGAAGCAAGTAATGGTAAAAAGGCAAGGATAGGAATCACCATTATGTCTTGAAATAACAAAACTGAAAATGAAGCCTGACCAGCACTCGATTTATTTAATCCTTTTTCTTTAAGCGTTTGTAAAATGATAGCAGTAGACGACATGCTTAAAGAAAAAGCAATTGCTAATGAAGTTGAATGTGAAAATCCATAATACAAATGGCAAATTGCTCCGATTATAATGGAACTTAGTACCATTTGAATTCCACCTAAACCGAATATCGATCGGCGCATATACCAGAATTCTTTCGGGTTAATTTCTAGTCCGATGAGGAACAACATCATAACGACCCCAAACTCGGCTGCATGCATAATGTCTTGCCCTTCTTGCCCTACGAAGCCCAAAACAAATGGGCCAATGAGCATGCCTGCAATAAGATAACCCAATACCGAACCCAAGCCAATTTTTTTAGCGATAGGCACACATACGATTGCCGCTCCAAGAAAAATAATGGAGCTTAATAAAATATCTTCTGCCATAGTATTAAGAGCTTATCCAATCATTAAGATAATCAAAATTCTTAAGATTATCCATGTTAACTTTTTCTTGAGAGAGTTTACGAATTACTTCGTGAAATAATTTACCATGTTCTTGCAGCCCTTCTGTAGTAATACGATGACTACCATGCACAAAAAATGGTGGTAAATAATTCATATTGCATAAACCCGCAGTACGTTCAAATGGTCGAAGAAATTCATGTACTGTAAATCCATGGAAACCTTCTGTCAGATACGCCTCTTTTGGTCCACCTGAAGAAATACAACTGAAAATATTTTTACCTGTTAATGCTGTTCCTCCTTTACCATAAGCCCAACCATGCTCAAGCACTAGATCAATCCATTGTTTTAAGATTGGAGGCGCGCTATACCAATAAAATGGATGCATCCAGATGATTAAGTCGTGTTCTAATAGTAATTCTTGTTCGTATTTTATATCGATATTAAATTCCGGATAGTGTTCGTATAAATCGTGAATACGTACACCTGGTAAAGTTTTAATATGATTTAATAAATGATGTTGCACACGAGAATCTTCATATCGTGGATGTGCAAATAAGATTAATGTCTTTTGTATATACTCCATTCAAAAAAATTACAATTGCATACGCATAAATTTACTTGCATATACAAATTCGTTTACTTCTTTATTATCGGTATGCCTAATTTCCTCGTTTGTTCCTTCCCACCATTTCTTTCCTTTATGCAAAAACATAATGAAGTCGCCAATTTCCATTACCGAATTCATGTCGTGAGTATTCACTACAGTGGTAATGTTGTATTCTTCTGTAATCTCTTTAATTAAATTATCAATAACGATGGATGTTTTAGGATCTAATCCTGAATTCGGTTCATCGCAAAATAAATATTTAGGTTGCATAGCAATTGCTCTCGCAATGCCTACACGTTTTTTCATACCTCCTGAAAGTTCTGATGGTGCTAGCTTTCGTACATTATCAAGGTTTACCCTTTTCAAACAAAAATCCACTCGGTCACTCTTTTCAGAATTAGACATATCACTAAACATGTTCAATGGGAAAAGTAAATTTTCTTCCACATTCATCGAATCGAATAATGCTGAACTCTGAAATAACATTCCAATTTCTTTACGAATAGGAATACGTTCTTTGAAATCTAGTTTCGTAAAATCTTCTCCACTGTATAGAATTTCTCCTGCATCAACTTCGTGTAAGCCAACCATACATTTTAGTAAAGTTGTTTTACCCGATCCACTACCTCCAATAATCAAGCTTGTTTTTCCGGGTTGGAAATTTACGCTGACATCTTCAAGTACAGCTTTCGTATCAAACGATTTGTAAATATTTTTTAATTCGATCATTACAAGAATAATTGAGCGACTAAGTAATCAAAACATAAAATTAAAATACAGCTATAAACTACTGCTTTTGTTGCCGAACGGCCTACTTCTAATGCACCACCCTCAGTATAATATCCATGGTAAGCTGAAACAGTTACCATTAAAAACGTAAATACATAGGATTTAATTAAGGCAACGATTAAAATGGTAGGATTCCAATCTGATAAAATACCACCTACATATTCTTGTGGACTAATTACACCAGATAAAGTTCCTGCAACATATCCTCCAATTAAACTTAAAAACATAGAGAATACGATTAACATCGGAATAATAAATATACCAGCGATTAATTTTGGCATGATCAAATACCCAGTGGTATTTACACCCATAATTTCTAAAGCATCGATTTGTTCGGTAACACGCATGGTACCGATTTGAGATGCAATATTAGAACCTAATCGTCCGGATAAAACCAACATAGTAATCGAAGGACTGAATTCCAATATTGTAGAGTCGCGGGTAATTTGCCCAATAACTTCTCGAGGAATTAAATTACTAACTAATTGATAGGCAGTTTGCACACAGGTTACTGCGCCTAAGAACACTGCGATGATAGATACAATGCCTAGAGATCCGACACCCATTACATTCATTTCTCGAAAAGTTTCTTTCCAATACACCGAAAATTTCTCGGGCTTAGAGAAAGCACTTTTCAAAAGCAATACGTATCTTCCAAGGTGATATAAAAACATACAAAATAATTATAATTGTAAAAGTAATAAATAAAGGCCTTAAATCGGACATTTAGTAATATTAATCATGTTGAAACATCAAAAATCTATACTCATCACGGGTTCTACAAAAGGAATCGGGAATGCCATAGCCTCTAAATTTGCAGCGAATCAATACAATTTAATTTTAATTGCACGCTCGGATAAAGATTTACAAGATCAGAAGAAGAATTTATTAGAACAGTTCGATATCGATATCTTATGCATTAGCGCCGACATGTCGGAGAAAAAACAAGTGCAAAAGATTGTTGATCAACTGAGAGAGCTAAACATCACACCGGATATTATTGTTAACAACATCGGTATTTATCAACCTTCAACTATATTCGACGAGGATGATATATTGATGGAGAAAATGATGAATATCAATTATTATTCTGGATATTATTTAACGAAAACCTTATTGCCGAGTATGTTGGAGCGCAATTCAGGACATATATTCAGCATATGTTCTGTTGCGAATATCAATCCAGTGAAGCAGGCATTTGCTTATACTATTAGTAAATACGCGGTATACGGCTTTATTAAAACTTTAAGAGAATCATTAGTAGAAACCGAAATTAAAACGACTGCAATTATACCAGGCTCAACGCTAACAGACTCTTGGGATGGTACAACTGTAGAATCGGAGCGCTTTATTATGGCTGATGATATTGCTGAAACCATATTTATGGCAGCGAACCTATCTAAAGGAGCTTGTTTAGAGGAAATAATAATTCGTCCACAACACGGGCAAATTAATTAGTTCGAGTTTTCATACCATTCATCGGTTAAAAAGTACCGTTTAACGGAAGGGACTTTACACGCCTTGCTTTATACCACATCTTTGATAAAAAAAACCTAAATAACATGGCAAAAGAATTATACAGAGACAAACAAAGAGCTTCCATAGGAGGTGTTTGTGCGGGATTAGCAGATTACTTTAATGTTGATATTACATTAGTAAGAGCATTATTTTTAGTAGCACTTTTCGGATTCGGTACTGGAGTGTTATTATACATCATATTATGGATTGTAGTTCCTGAAAAGAAAATTACATTTCAAGAACCAACAGTCGATTACACTGTAAACGATGCAGGAGAAGCACAACCAGTAGAAGAGCAAGCTTTCAATGGTAAAAGAAAAAAGAACAACGAAAGCGTAATCGGAGGATTAGTATTACTTACACTCGGAGTGATATTTTTAGCAGATGAATTTATTCCTTGGTTTGAGTTTCACAAACTATGGCCATTAATTTTAATCGCTGCAGGGGTAGGTGTGATTTGGAATAACAACAAGAATAAACTTAAATAATTAAGATCATGAATTCTAGAAAATTTATTTGGGGGATGTTTTTGATCCTAATTGGATCACTCCTCATCATACATAATTTCAACTTATTACCCTTAGCTATAAATTGGGGTAAAGTAGCAAGCTTATGGCCATTGATTTTAATCATGGTTGGATTGAATAGTCTTGCGAAAAACACCAATATGAATCCATGGATTTTTAATGGTATAGCTGCTTTAGTAATCGCAATTTTTGTTTATCAAATTGTAGAAGTTGGAGAAGGTAAACACCTTAATTCTTTCAGTTGGTCGGATGAAGATTCTACAGATACAACCGATTTAAAATCTCAAGATTTTAACATCCCATTAGAAGCAGGAGTGAGCACTGCACACTTAGCATTTGAAGGTGGTGCTGCACGATTTGTGATTAATGATACAACTTCAGATTTAATTGATGCACAAACTCAAACTCGTAAAGGAGAATATGTATTAGAAAAAACACGTACAGATTCTTTGGAAGATATTAAAATGAAATTGAACTCTAACCATATCAAAATTAAAGATGGAAACATCGAAAATAAGGTAGAGGTAAAATTGAATAAAGCCTTAAACTGGAGTTTCGATTTTGAAATTGGCGCTGGTGCAATTGATTTCGATTTCTCTAAATACAATGTGAGTAAAATTAATTTAGATGCAGGAGCTGCATCAGTAGATATGAAATTATCAGCATTAGCACCATTAACTGAAGTAGAAGTTGACGCAGGAGCTTCTAGTGTAACTATTATGGTTCCTAAAGAAGCAAGATGTAGAGTGAGAATGGATGCTGTACTATCATCAGAAGACTTAACAGGATTTACCAAAAAGAATGATGGCTATTATGAGTCGGATAACTTTAACGGTAGAGGAAATGTGATCAATATAAATGTTGATGCGGGCATGTCGAGTGTCACTATTCAGCGCTATTAATTTTAGTTTTTAACTGTAAAGGGCTTGGTTTTTTCAAATCAGGCCTTTTTTATTTAAACTAGTTTGCTATTTTTTTGTTATTTCGCAATATATATTCAGGTATGATATCAGAAAAGTCGATTCAATTGATTCAAGAACTTAAAGGGAAGTATTGCAACTCTTTAAATCAGTATAAGCGTTACCAAACGCGAGAAGTGAAAATTGGCGATGTGCCTATGGGTGGTAATAATCCCATTCGTATTCAATCGATGACGACCACCGATACCATGAATACCTTGGCTACGGTAGAGCAAACCATTCGTATGGTTGAAGCAGGATGTGAATATGTACGTATCACTGCGCCAAGTGTAAATGAATCGAATAATTTAGCGGAGATAAAAAAAGAACTTCGCAAAAGAGGATATAATGTTCCTTTGGTAGCTGATATACATTTCACACCAAATGCTGCAGAAGCTGCTGCTAGAATTGTAGAGAAAGTGCGTGTGAATCCGGGCAACTACGCTGATAAAAAGAAATTTGAACAAATAGATTATACTCAATCGGAATACAATGCCGAGCTAGATCGTATTCGTAAGAAATTTGAACCCTTAGTGAAAATTTGCAAAGAGCACGGAACAGCAATGCGTATTGGTACTAACCATGGTTCCCTTTCGGATCGTATCATGAGTTGGTACGGCGATACTCCTTTGGGCATGGTAGAATCAGCTATGGAGTTCATTAGAATCTGCGAAGATTTACAATATTACAACTTAGTAGTATCGATGAAATCGAGTAATGCTCAAGTAATGGTGCAGGCTTATCGATTGCTTATAGAAACCATGGCGAAAGAAGGGATGAATTACCCATTACACCTTGGCGTTACGGAAGCAGGAGATGGTGAAGACGGTCGAATTAAATCTGCTGTTGGTATTGGTACTTTGTTAGAAGATGGTTTAGGTGATACAATTCGTGTTTCATTAACAGAAGAACCAGAGTTCGAAGCTCCTGTTGCTAAAGCATTAGCAGATCGTTATGTGAAGCGCGCTTCATTAGTTAAATCTACAGATGCTTCGATAGAAGAAATTACCTTACCAGAAAATTTCAATCCTTACGATCATACTAGAAGAACTACTAAAGATTTAGGAATTTTAGGAGGACATCATGTTCCTGTTGTAATTGCTGATATTTCACATTTGACATTAAACGAACCATTGCAATTATCGCAAATAGGTTATACTTATTCCGCTTTATTAGATAAGTATAACATGAGCGATTTAGCTGCAGATATAGCTTACTTAGGTGATAATATTCCTGAATATAATTTCCCTGGTAACTTGAAAAAATTATTCAATTTCAAAACTTGGAAAGAAAATTTAAGCATCGAAAATGCAGTTCCATTATTAACTACATCTGAATTTATCAATGAAAATTTAGATGCTACACAATTGAAATTTGTTCAAGCTAAACCTTCAGAATTAACAGAAGAAATTTTATCGAAATTAAATGCAGAAACTAATGCCTGCTTAATTTTAGAAAGCGAAGGTTACCATCAAATGGCTTCACAAAGAGCTGTGTTTTATAAGTTGTTAAACTTAAAATACGACTTCCCAATAATCGCAAGAAACCATTACTATAATTTAAGTTTAGATCAATTGCAATTGTATGCTGCTACTGATTTTGGAGCGTTATTAATTGATGGATTTTCGGATGGAATATGGTTAAGCGCTGATAAAGATTTATCCTTAAGAGTGATTAATTCCATATCGTTCGGAATTTTGCAAGCGAGTAGAACTAGGATCTCTAAAACCGAATATATCTCTTGCCCATCTTGTGGTAGAACATTATTCGACTTACAAGAAACTACACAAATGATTCGTTCGAGAACAGATCATTTGAAAGGAATTAAGATTGGTATTATGGGTTGTATCGTAAACGGGCCTGGAGAAATGGCCGATGCCGATTACGGGTACGTGGGTACAGGTCCGGGTAAAATTACACTATACCGAGGAAAAGAGGTAGTACGTAAAAATGTCAACACTGAAAATGCTGTGGATGAGCTAATCGAGCTAATTCGTGAAGATGGAAATTGGATTGAAAAATAGTTAGTGTACTTTTTACAATAATTAAATAACATTTCTTATCTTTAGGTGTTATTATCTAAAAAACGAATATGTCTAGTCCAATAAAATCGATTGCTGTAATGACTTCAGGTGGAGATTCACCGGGGATGAACGCAGCTATTCGCGCGGTAGTAAGAGCAGGTTTATCATACGGAGTAAAAGTGTATGGAATAAAAAGAGGATATGAAGGGATGATTGAAGGGGATATTATTCCAATGGAATCACATTCAGTAAGTAATATTATTCAAAGAGGTGGAACGATATTAAAATCGGCACGTAGTGAAAGATTCAGAACAATTGAGGGACGAAAATTAGCATACGAACAATTACGTAAACACGAGATAGATGCAGTAGTAGCGATTGGTGGAGATGGAACATTTACAGGTGCATTACAATTCAACAAAGAACATGATATTCCTTTCGTTGGAATACCAGGCACAATTGATTGCGATTTATACGGAACAGATTATACACTAGGCTTCGATACAGCTGTAAACACAGCGGTTGAAGCGATTGATAGAATTCGTGATACAGCAGATTCACACGATCGTTTATTCTTCGTAGAAGTAATGGGAAGAGATGCTGGTTTTATTGCACTTTACTCAGGAATCGCTGGTGGTGCAGAAGCAACCTTAATTCCAGAATCTAAAACAGATGAGAATGCATTGATGGAAATGTTGGGAAAAGGATGGGAGCGTAAAAAATCATCGATGATAGTTGTGGTTGCCGAAGGAGAAGTAATAGGGGGCGCATACAAAATTGCCGAAAAAGTAAAATCAAAATTTACACATTACGATATCCGTGTCAGCGTACTCGGACATATGCAAAGGGGAGGAAGTCCTAGCTGTTTAGATCGTGTATTAGGAAGCCGAATGGGAGTGGCAGCAGTGGAAGCCTTACTTGCTGGAAGAGTGCAAATTATGATCGGAATTGTGAATAATCATATTCATTATACTTCCTTAGAAAAAGCGGTGAAGCACAACCAAGATATCGACATGAATCTCTTGAGATTGGGCGAAATTCTATCTTCTTAAGCTCTTATTTAAAATTTGTCTAAATAATTGGTCTGACAATGATGTGACATTGTTCTGCATTTTTAGAGCTTAATTTGTACATAGTTATTAGTACAAAAAGGTTGAAAAATCTACGAATTATAGCATTTACACACAAAACCCTAGATCTTAAAGAGATAGGAAAACTTGTGTTAGCACCAGAAGAAAAGCAACAAGTTTTAACATCTCTAAAAGAGGAGTTAAACATTGAAGAATTATTCTACATCGGTACTTGTAACAGAGTAGAGTTAGTGTTCACTCACGATAGCGACATTAACGATTACCTTCTAACAAAAATCATCAACAAACTTTCTAACAATAAATATTCAGACATCGATGTGTTGAAAGCTTCGGCTTCAATCTATAAAGACGAAGAAGCAATGATTCACTTAATGAGAGTATCAAGCTCTTTGGAATCATTAGTTGTTGGAGAGAAAGAGATTTTAGCTCAAGTTCGTCAATCGCATGAAGAATGTAGAACTTGGGGATTAAATGGAGATTTCTTGAGATTATGTATGAACAGAGTAGTGAAAACTGCTAAGGAAATTTATACTGATACTAAAATCTCTGAGAAACCTATTTCAGTAGTTTCAATTGCTTACCGATTGTTGAGAAACATTGCGGTAAACGATCATACTCGCTTCTTGATTATTGGTGCAGGCGAAACCAATCAATTGTTTGCTAAATATTTGAAGAAACAAAAATTAAGCAACTTCACTGTATTCAACCGTACTTTAGAAAAAGCTCATACTTTAGCGGCAGAATTAGAAGGAGAAGCATTACCACTAAGCGATTTATACACTTATAATAAAGGTTTTGATGTGATTATTACTTGCACTTCAGCAGTAGAGCCCATCATTACTTCAGAAGTTTACAAGCAATTATTGAACGGAGAAACTGGAAAGAAAATCATTTTAGATTTAGCTATTCCAAATGATACAGCAGCTGATGTAGTAGAAAACAATAATCTTCACTTCATCAATATCGAAAGCATTCAAGAAACGATTAAACGCAATATGGACGAACGTTATGGTGAATTATGCCATGCAGAGACTATTATTGAATCGAATATGAATGAATTTCGTCCTTTAGTACGCCAACGTAAAATCGAATTGGCGATGCAAGTTGTTCCTCAAACGATTAAAGAGATAAGAAATACAGCCATCACTTCTGTTTTTGCAGAAGAAATCAATGAACTAGACCAACAATCGAAAGAAGTTTTGGAGAAAGTTCTTAATTACATGGAGAAGAAATATATTAGTATTCCTATGTTGATGGCGAAAGATATCCTCATCAAGGAATAAGGTGCTGAGAAATTAATGGAAAAATTTAAAATTACAATTGGATCTCGCGGTAGTGATTTAGCACTATGGCAAGCTCACCACGTGAAAGATCGCTTAATCGGTTTAGGTGCCGATGTAGAAATAAAAATCTTCAAAACACAAGGCGATAAAATTCAACATCTGAGTTTAGATAAATTAGAAGGAAAAGGTTTCTTTACCAAAGAGCTGGAAGATGCTTTGTTGAATAAAGACATAGATCTTGCCGTTCACTCGCATAAAGATTTACCTACGATATCTCCTGAAGGACTAGTAATTGCAGCGGTTTCGGAGAGAGAAGATCCTTCAGAATATATTCTAATTCGTAAGGATGCTGTAGACGATTCTTTAGAATTTTCATTCAAGAAAAATGCAATTGTTGGAACTTCATCTGCACGTAGAAAAGCTCAGCTTTGCACTTTTAGAAAAGATGTTGAGATAAAAGATATTCGTGGAAACGTTCCTACTCGTATTCAAAAATTACGTGAAGGACAATTCGATGCAATCCTTTTAGCTAAAGCTGGTGTTACTCGTTTAGAGTTAGATTTGTCGGACTTATTTGTATACGAAGTTAGTCCGAAAAAAATTGTACCTGCACCCGCACAAGGTGTATTAGCCTTACAAATTAGAGAATCAGACTCTCGTTTAGCTGAGTTTTTAAAAGGTATTCACCAAGAAGATGTGCAAGCATGTATTGGTATTGAAAGAAAATTATTGAACCTGTTTGAAGGTGGTTGCCATATGCCATTAGGTGCATATGCCATTGCTGAAAATGGTACTTATAAATTATGGGCATCGAAAGCAGAAACTGCAGATGATGTGCCACAACGTTTATATTTAGAATCTAATTCTCCAGAAGGAATGGCGGAGAAAGCTTTGAGTATATTCAATAAAAACATTTTAAAAGATAAAAAGATATTCATCAGCAGAAGTACTTCTGATGTATCATTCTTGAAAACATGTTTAGAAGCTGAAAGTGCTGAATTGACAGGTGTTTCAGGCATTCAAACTGCAACTATCGCATTACCGAAAACGGATTATAGCGAAATGCAAATTATCTTTTTCAATAGTAAAAATGCTGTTCAACATTTTATAAATCAGAAACCAGAATTAGCGAAAGATGTAAAGTTCGCAGCATTTGGCCCGGGTACAGAAAAAGCAATTTACCAAGCCGGATTAAGTGTAGCATTTTCAGGTAATACATCCGACCCTAATAAAGTTGCAGCACAATTCTTAAGCAAGTTTGCCGACGGAAAAAGAATATTATTCCCGAAAGCATTACAATCGCTACAATCAATATCATCAATATTAGCGCGTCATCATTTTGTGGAACAAGTTGATGTATATGAAACCAGTTCTGTTCCTGGTGTAACATTGCCAGAATCGGATGTGTATGTATTTACTAGCCCTTCGAACGTAACCGGATTTTCATCAACATTAAACACGATAAAAACCAAAGTGGTAGCCATTGGCCCAAGCACTGCCGAAGCCTTATCTTTAAAAGGAATCAAAGCCAACGCAGTAGCCGAAAGAGCTGATGACACTGGATTGCTAGATGCAATTATTAATGTGTTAATCTAACAAGACGTTCGTCAGACAGGGACACTCCGACGAACAACAAGTACAAATACTAATATCTCAAATCTAATATCTAATATCTAAAAAATGTTGAGTCGCCCAAGAAGAACCCGCATTAACCCAATCATCCGCGAGATGGTTGCGGAAACACGTTTGTCAAAAGACATGTTTATCTACCCATATTTTGTAGTGCCTGGAACAGGAGTGAAGCATCCAATCGATGCGATGCCGGGCATCAATCATTTTTCGGTAGATGAATTAGTGAAAGATGTGGAGGAAGGATTAAAAGTAGGAGTGAACAAAATTTTATTGTTCGGTGTTGGTGAACATAAAACAGAAGATGCTTCGTCATCATATGCTGAGCATTCAGTTGTTGCAGATGCTGTGCGTGCATTGAAAGCTAAATTCGGTTCAGATATTTATGTAATTACTGATGTTTGTACTTGTGCATACACTACGCATGGTCATTGTGGAATTATCCATAACGATTATGTAGATAATGATGAAACTGTAGATGTTTTAGTGAAGATGGCCTTAACACATGCGAAAGCAGGAGCAGATATGGTAGCACCTTCGGATATGATGGATGGAAGAATTGGAGCGATGCGCGAAGGTTTGGATAAGCATGGTTTTGTAAATACTGCAATCATGTCGTACGCTATAAAATTCGCAGGAGCATATTATGGTCCATTCCGCGAAGCAGCTGATTCGGCACCGAATAAAGGTGATCGTAAATCTTACCAAATGGATTTCAGAAACGGAAGAGAAGCGATGAAAGAGGCGGAATTAGACGAAATGGAAGGCGCAGACATCCTTATGGTGAAACCAGCCTTGGCTTATTTAGATGTAATTAGTAACTTAAGGTCACAAACCAATTTACCAGTAGCTTGCTACAACGTATCAGCAGAATACTCGATGGTGAAAGCAGCTGCAAAAAATGGTTGGATAGACGAACAAAAATTAACATTAGAAAACATGTACGCTTTTGCCCGCGCAGGAGCAACAATAATTATCAGTTATCACACACGAGAAATGTTTGAGAAAGGTTGGTTATAGTACCAGCTACCAGTTACCAAATACCAGTTACCAGATATGTTAGAAGGATTAAAAAAAATATTTACCTCTGAAGAAGAACAACCTGTAAGTACTACAGATAAAAAAGACATTTCAAGAGAAAAGTCGGCAGAGTTATTTGAGAAAGCGAAGAAATATTTCCCAGGAGGAGTGAACTCACCAGTACGTGCATTCAAATCGGTTTACGGAACACCTTTATTTATTGAGAAAGGTGATGGATGTAGAGTTTGGGATGCTGATGGAAATGAGTTCATTGATTTTTGTGGATCATGGGGTCCATTGATTTTAGGACATAATCATCCGAAAATACGTGAGAAAGTTTTTGAAGTGGCACAAAGCGGAATGTCGTTTGGTGCTCCAACAGCTTTAGAAAACGAATTAGCAGAATTAATTTTATCAAACAATAAATACATACAAAAAATTCGATTCGTAAGCTCAGGTACAGAAGCCGTAATGTCGGCTATCCGACTAGCACGTGGATATACTAAGCGCGATAAAATTTTAAAGTTTGAAGGCTGTTACCACGGACATGTTGATTCACTTTTAGTGAAAGCAGGATCTGGATTAGTAACCTTCGGAGAGACAAGCTCTGCGGGCGTTCCAGAGGCTTATGCAAAAGAAACTATCGTACTTCCATTAAACGATTTAGAAGCATTAGCTCAAGCATTCGAGCAATTTAAAGATCAAATTGCTTGTGTAATTATCGAACCAATTCCAGCAAACAACGGATTATTGTTGCAAGAAAAATCGTACTTAGAAGCACTTCGTAAAATTTGTACAGAGAATAATACTTTGTTGATTTTCGATGAAGTGATATCTGGTTTCCGTGTAGGATTTGAAGGTGCTGCAGGGCATTATCAGATTCAACCAGATATTATTACGTATGGTAAAATTATCGGCGGTGGATTACCAGTGGGTATGTACGGATCATCGGAAGAAATAATGAATACTGTTTCTCCATTAGGTCCGGTTTACCAAGCAGGAACTTTATCCGGAAATCCGGTTGCAATGGCTGCGGGTATTGCACAGCTTACAGAATTAAGTCAATCTGGTTTCTATAAAGAACTCAATAAAAAAGCAGAAGAATTTGTTTCAGCATTACAAAGATATGCAGAAGCAAAAGGATATAAATTCAAAGTATTCGGAGTTGGAAGTATTTTCTGGTTTGCCTTTACAGACAAAGAAGCCATTCGTTCATCTGCAGAAATCGATCCGGCAAGCATGGAGAAATTCAAAGTTTTCCATCGCGAATTATTAAACAGAGGAGTGTACTTAGGTCCTTCGGGATATGAAGTAGGTTTCGTTTCGGCGGCTCATTCTAAAATAGATTTAGAAAAAGCGAAACGAGCAATGTTCGAATCATTAGACATCGTATTTGATCGTAGAAACCATGTTGCGTAAACCGGTTACCATATTTTATATCTTATTGATATATGCCTTAGCCGAATTGTTTTGGTGGGGGTACTTACTAGTAAGTACAGAACCAAACCGTATGAAAATGATTGTAGGTGAAGGTTTAATATTCGTAATGATTTTGGTATCTGGAGCAGTTTATTTCCATAGTTTATTGAGAAAAGAAAATGCGATGCACAAACAGCAACGTAATTTTTTGCTCTCGGTAACGCACGAATTGAAATCGCCATTAGCATCCATCAAGCTTTATTTACAAACGATTTTAAAACGCGATTTAGATAAAGAAAAACGTGATCAATTTATTCGCAGTTCTATTGATGATATTGGTCGTTTAGACGATTTGGTGGAGAATATGTTGTTGGCAAGTAAAATTGAAAACAGAAGTTATTCTTTCCCTAAAGAACAATTCGATTTCAGCGATTTAGTGCATAGTTTATTGGAGCGATTAGAAATAAATGTTCAAGGTAAACGGACTTTTGTAGAAGATATTGAAGATGGATTAGAAATTGTTGGAGATCGATTTTCATTAGGCTCCATGATTAATAACTTATTGGAGAATGCAGTGAAATATTCTGAAGACCATACTTCAATATATGTTTATTTGAAGAGTGATAATGGAAAAATAAAATTGAGAATTTGTGATGAAGGATGTGGAATTCCTGATGACGAACATCAAAAAATATTCACAAAATTTTACCGCGCGGGAAATGAAATGACCCGTAAAACGAAAGGTACCGGATTAGGATTGTTCATTGTAGATCAAGTAGTGAATAATCATAATGCGAGCATATACATTACTAATAATTTGCCGAAAGGCACTTGCTTTGATATCATTTTCTAAACGCCCTTGTTATGAGTAATTACAGAATATTATTAGTAGAAGACGAAGAGCATTTGCTCGAAGCTTTGAAGTTAAATTTAGAACTAGAAGGTTATCATGTAACTACTGCAACAGATGGTAGAAAAGCATTGAAGCTTTTTAAAGAGGAGCGATTGAATCTTGTGATTTTGGATGTAATGATTCCGGAAATCGATGGATTTAAAGTAGCAGAAACTATTCGTTTAGAAAATGCTGAAGTTCCTATTATGTTCCTTACTGCTAAAAACACTTCGGAAGATCGTGTGGCTGGATTAAAAAGAGGAGCAGATGATTATTTAACAAAGCCATTCAACTTAGAAGAGTTGATCTTACGAGTTGGTATTTTAGTGAAAAGAGGATTGAAGAGTGATGAACAAAAACAATTGAACTCTTATAAGATAGGCGACAAAACCATCAACTTTAATAATTACGAACTAACCGACGATGCAGGCAATGTGATTTCTTTAACGAAAAAAGAAACCATGTTGTTGAAATTATTAATCGAACGAAAAGGAGAAGCCGTATCCCGCGAAACCATTTTGGAAACCGTTTGGAACTACGATGTTTATCCATCAACACGAACTATTGATAATTTCATTTTATCGTTCAGAAAATATTTTGAAACCGATTCCAAAAATCCGAAACATTTCCATTCGATCAGAGGGGTTGGGTACAAGTACACGGATTAATGAGTTCGTCGGAGCGTCCTCGCTCCGACAAATAGTAACTAAAAATTTTAACCCTAGACCGTCGAAGCGAGGACGCTTCGACGAACGAAACGAACAACAATAATTCATAATTCTATAATTCATAATTCAAAAAATGATTTTTCTTAAAGCAGCAAATTCACAACTTACAGAACGTCCACCAGTATGGATGATGAGACAAGCAGGTCGTTTCATGAAGGAATATTGGGATATTAAAAACAAATATTCTTTTTTAGAGATGTGCAAGACTCCAGAAATTGCGGCAGACGTTACGATGTTGCCGATAGATTTATTGGATGTTGATGCTGCGATTTTATTCTCAGATATTTTAGTTACTGCAGAGGCCATGGGCGGACAATTAAGTTTCGAAGCAGGTGTTGGTCCTTTGTTTGCTAACCCGGTGAAGAATGAGGCGGATATTGATGCTTTATTAGTTGATGGAACAGAAGACCGTTTAAAATATGTTGCCGATGCGATTAAAGTTATTCAGCAACGTTTGAATGGTACTAAACCATTAATCGGTTTCGCTGGTGCTCCATTTACGGTAATGAGCTATTTAATTGAAGGTGGTTCTTCGAAAGATTTCAAGAAAACGAAATTGTTCATTCATAATCAACCTTTATTAGCACATAAATTATTGCAAAAAATTGCCGACGTTACGGTAGCGTATTTAAACATGCAAATTGCTGCTGGTGTAAATGCCTTGCAATTATTTGATTCTTGGGCATTAGCATTGTCGTGGGACGATTATAATGAATTCTCGCATCAATATAATGCACAAATCATTTCGAGATTAAATAGAGCAGGAATTCCTATCATTTCATTCTGTAAAGGAAGTTCGGTATTTGCGCCATTAATGGCCGAAGCAAAACCGGATGTAATTTCTATCGATTGGAATGCAGATTTACTAGATATGAAAAACAAATTACCCAAAGGCATTGCCGTTCAGGGTAATTTAGATCCATTCGTTTTATATGCTGATAAAAAAGTAATCAAAGAAAGAATTCACAGATTATTCGAACGCATGCGAGGCACCGAAGGCTTCATCTTCAACCTTGGTCATGGTATTATGCCAGACATCCCGTTCGATAATGTGAAGTTCGCAATTGATACTGTACGTGTGTTTAAATATTAATGAGCCAATAAGCCAATGAGCCAATGAGTCAATGTGCCAATAAAATTGTCTCATTGGCATATTTGCACATTATCACATTAACTCATTGGCTCATATCTCATATCCCAAGTCTAAAATAAAGCCAACTCAGACTCATCACCTACCCAACACTTACCCAACACTTACCCAACACCTAGCCAACACCTAGCCAACACTCTGCCGTGCGGACCTCATTCGCTTGTCGCTTCAATACCAAGGGATACTTTATTGCTTGACTTCTTGATCCCGAAAGCTATCATGATTGATTTCTTGACATATCACTCAAATTGGCACATTAACTCATTGGCACATTGACTCATTGTCTCATTGGCAAAAAATGAATACTTTTGAACTATGAGGTCCATAAGCATATTTACGATATTCTTAGTTCTATTTTCTTTTAAATCGAATGCTCAGGTTGATAATTCCTTACAGGAAAACAACTTTTCGAGGAGCGAAGCGAAATGGCAATTAAATATTTACAATCATAATTTCATGAGGAATTATGAGTATTTCAATCAATTTGCAGATGGTCTTACTTATTTCGGAACGATACTTCAGCCTACAATAACATTCAATCCGAATAAAGACTTAAGCCTAGAAGCAGGTTTGTTTTTGAGAAAAGATTATGGAGCGAGTGGATTATACGATAATCAGAAAACATTCAGAATTAATTATCATCCAGGTAAATGGCAAATAATTGCTGGGCAGTTGAACGGAAACGTATCGCATCGTTTGCCTGAGCCTATCTATAACTACGACAGAATTATTACTAATCATTTAGAATTCGGGAATCAATTTATTTATACGGATACAAATTTTCGATTCGATGCATGGATAAATTGGGAGAATATGATTTACAAAATCTCTCCAGTTCAAGAGGAAATTTCAGGAGGTTTTCATGGCGATTGGAAAGTGGTGAATTCGAAAAAATGGGAGATGAATATTCCGTTTTCATTTTTAGTATATCACAAAGGCGGACAAATTGATACTCCAGACAGACCCTTGCAAACCTTATTAAACACTGCCATTGGAGCAGAGTTTAAATATCATTATAACGAAAAGAAAAATCATTATTTATATGCAGATGCACAGTTGATGAGCTTCAACGATTTTTCATTTACGAAATCTTATCCAACTAAAAATGGTACAGGTATTATGGCAAATTTGGGTTGGAAATTCGGACATACATCGTTAAGTACTACGTATTGGAATGCAAATAATTTCTATGCAGTACACGGAGCACCATTATATCGTTCGGTAAGTGATCAAATAAATAATGCAGGATTCTATCAAAAGAATAGAAGCTTACTATTTGTACGATTAATTTCGAACTACGAAATCACGAAGAACTTCAGCATCAGCGCAAGACTAGAACCCTATTGGGACTTAGACAATCCAAGCTTCGAGTTTTCAAATAGTTTGTTTTTAACGTATAGAGAGAATTTCAACTTAAATAAGAGATAGTACAATGTACTATGTACTATGTACATTGCATCACTCCACAGGTAAGACCATTTCTACACAAAAATTTAGTGTCCAACATTAATGCATAAATTAATAAAAATACTTAATAGATTCAGAAAGCTGTATGTGTTTCTGATGATAGTTTATTTTGTACATTCAGGAAATGCGCAACCTCAGAGCTTTAGAATAGTTGGTTGTAAGGGAGATGGTGAAACACAGGCGATAGGATTATTTTCTAATGAATTAATTCATTCTGGATTCTTTAATGTATGTGGTAAAATTGTTCATAACATCGGCTCATGGAATAACCTAATTTGGGACTCATTAAGTGTTGGTTTAGATCCAAATTTAAATTCAAGAGGAATTTATGCTTTACAAGAGTATAAAAACAATTTATATGTAGGTGGGGGTTACTATGTAATTGGAGGCAAAACTACAAATAAAATAGCTCGTTGGAACGGAATACAGTGGGACAGTGTGGGGAAAGGTTTAGATGCACAAGGAAATCTTGAAAAAATTACATCGATGGCTGTATATAAAAACGAGTTGTATGTTGCAGGGTTGTTTCGCCAAGTAGATGGAGTTACAGGGTACAATCATATTGCAGTTTGGAATGGAACATCATGGAGAAAAATAGGTGGACTATTGGGTTCTTTACCCGAAGTATATTGTATGGCAGTATATAAAAATGAATTGTATGTAGGAGGCCTGTTTACTCAAGCTGGATTTACTCCAGCCAATTTCATTGCTCGTTGGGATGGGCAACAATGGAAAAGAGTTGGTGGTGGCGCTAATTATGCTGTGCAAGCAATGGTAGTTGATACAGTGAGTAATCTACTTTATGTTGGAGGAGCATTTGATCGTGTAAATAATAATATAAGTTGTAGAGTAGCACAGTGGGACGGTGTCAACTGGAGTGCAGTAGGTGACTCAAGTATTTTTAAAAGCAATGTGTTTAGTTTAGAAATGTATCATGGTTACTTATTTGCTGGAGGGATGAGCCCACACGGATTAGTAACCGATACATGTTTAGCCAGATGGGATGGCAATGCATGGGAACCAATTTTAGGACCTAGTAGTACTATTACTTGTTTGAAAACATATAAAGATGAACTATATTTAGGAGGTAGTTTTAAGATGATTAATAATGATAGTATTCCTTATTTAGCAAGGTATTACAGTGCTGACAGTGTTGCAATAGGAATCCGTCAAAACAAAAAAAAACGTCAAGCAATAGAGGTTTACCCGAACCCCATAAATAATAAATTAATAGTTAAATCTGACTGTAATTTTAATCAATTCACTATATACGATTTACTTGGAAATTTAAAATTAGAAGGATATTATATCTATGAAATTGATGTTTCAGCTCTTAAAAGTGGAATTTATGTTTTAAAAGTAAAAAATGAGAGCATGATTTCAACTTCAAAATTTATAAAAGAATAAGACTTAGAATTACTTTCCTCTATATTTGTAAAACAATGTACTTAGTACACTGTACAAAGAATATAATTCATAATTCATAATTCATAATTCAAAATTCACTATGCGCGGTTACAACTCCTATAGCGAACATCTTCGAGAGAAATACAAAGGACAAAGAATTTACAAGGTGATTGTAGATGGAGGATTTACTTGTCCGAACCGCGATGGCTCTAAGGGCTACGGTGGTTGTACGTATTGCAATGTAGATTCCTTTACACCAGAAACGGCTCGTAAACAGCCAAGCATTGCAGAGCAAATGGAAATAGGTGTGAAGCAAGCGAAAGCAAGTTACAAGGCCGATAAAATCATTGTATACTTTCAACCCAATACAAATACTTATGCGCCGACACATTATTTGAAAGCGATGTACGACGAAGCATTGTCGTATTACACAGAAGATATTGTTGGTTTATCAGTGGGTACTCGTCCGGATTGTATTGATGCCGAAAAAGTAAAATTATTAGAAAGTTATACCGACCGTTTTGATGTAGATATTGAAATGGGAATGGAATCTATATACAACGAAACCTTAGCAAAAATAAATCGCGGTTGTACACACGAAGATTTAGAAAACGCATTGGAATTATTTAAGGATTCGCCTGTAGAAGCTTGTGTTCACACGATATTTGGCTTCCCTTGGGAAACGGAAGAAATGATGTTGAAATATGCTGATGTTATCAATAAATTCAAGCAAATCAAATATGTAAAACTTCACCACTTACATATTGTAGAAGGATCGATAATGGGCGTGATGTACAAACGCAATCCTTTCAAATTATTCAGCCTAGAAGAATACACAGATTTCCTTTGCAAATTCATTCCATTACTTCGTGATGATGTTGTTATTCAACGCCTCTTCGGACTATCAGATCAAGATATGCTTATCGCACCAAACTGGGGCATGAAAAAAGCCGTGATGCAACAACAGATAGATAGGGTTTTTATGGAGAGAGGGATAAAGCAAGGATCACATTTGAAATTCTAAATAATAAAATACTAAATTCTAATATCTAAATTCTAATTGGTATTTTTAATATCTAATATCTAAATCTTAAATTCTAAATTCTAATATCTAAATTCTAATTGGTATTTTTAATATTTAATATCTAAATCTTAAATTCTAAATCCTAAATAATATGAACTAGCTACTAGCTACTTAAAACTAGAATTTAGAATTTAGAATTTAGAATTTAGAATTTAGTATTTATAGCAGTTATGAAAAAAAAGCTATCCTCTAAAGTCAAGAGTTTTTGGAAAATTCTTGGTCCAGGTTTGGTTACGGGAGCGAGCGACGATGATCCTTCTGGAATCGCAACGTATTCTCAGGCGGGGGCGGCGTATGGCTTGTCTACCTTGTGGACTTCTATACTTGCATTTCCTTTGATGGCTGCGATTCAGCAAATGTGTGCTCGAATAGGTTTGGTTACTTCTCAGGGTTTAACAGGTACGTTAAAAAAGCATTATCCAAAACCTGTATTGTATCTGATGCTTTTGTTTAGCTTTCCTGCCATCATCATGAATATTGGTGCAGATATAGCTGGTATGGGTGCAGTAGGGAATTTACTTTTCCCGAGTATCGATGCTACTTTTTTCAGTGTGTTTTTTACAATTATGTTATTAGGCTTGATCATTTATTTGCCTTATGTAAAAATTGCGTCTATCCTGAAATACTTATGTATAGTGATGTTGGTGTATTTCGTTGTACCTTTTTTATACAAACAAGATTATGTTGAAATATTGAAATCTACTTTCATCCCAACTTTTAAATTCGATAAAGATTTCATCGCTATTCTTGTTGGAATTTTAGGCACCACTATTTCTCCTTATTTATTTTTTTGGCAAGCTTCTGTAGAAGTTGAAGAAATGAAGCATAAGAAAAAGCATCTCATGGTGAATAAAAAAATTATTCACGAGATGAAACAAGATGTCGATTTCGGTATGACTTTCTCAGGATTAATTATGTACTTCATCATTTTAACTACAGGTACTGTATTGTTTAAAGGAGGAGTTACACAAATAGATACTGTTGAACAAGCAGCTATGGCATTGAAACCCTTAGCTGGCAATATGGCTTATGTATTGTTCGCAGTAGGAGTTATTGGAACTGGATTAATTGCTATCCCAGTATTGAGTGGATCCTTGTCGTATATCTTCACCGAAACATTTGGATGGGAGCAGGGCTTGGATAAGAAATTCCATGAAGCTCGAGGGTTTTATGTGATCATTGCATTATCCTTATTGCTTGGATTATCCTTGAACTACGTAGGTATTTCACCAATAAAAGCTTTAATCTATACAGCAATACTATACGGAGTTACTGCGCCGGTATTGATAGCTATTATTCTTCACATCTCGAATAATAAGAAAATAATGGGTGAGTTTGTAAACAACAGAAGCGCTAATGTGTTGGGTAGTATAGCCTTAGTTATTATGAGCTTGGCTGCATTACTTTTACTATATTTAGAATTTATAGCTTAAGATGGAAAATACTTCTTTACCCAAAATTGAATCACTTGTAAAAAATCACAAGCAATATTTTTCCGAACAACATACTAAAGATGTTCAATTCAGAATAAATCAACTTCAAAAATTAAAAAGAAGTATTCTTCAATATGAACAAGAAATAGTGAAGGCTTTACATGATGATTTAAAGAAATCTTACGAAGAAGCTTACCTAACCGAAATCAGTATTGTTCTCTCTGAAATTGATTATCATCTTAAAAATATTAAGTCATGGGTAAAACCGCAAAGTGTTTCAACTCCCATGCATTTATTACCATCTTCGAGTAAATTAATTTATGAACCCTTAGGTTTAGCTTTAATAGTTTCACCTTGGAATTATCCATTCCAATTAGTAATTAATCCATTAGTTGGAGCAATTTCTGCTGGTTGCTGTGCCATGGTAAAACCATCGCCTTATACTCCAGCAGTTGCAAGTATTTTAGATATAATTATAAAGCAAACATTCGACGAAAATTACATCAGTATTGTACAAGGAGATCGTGAAGTAAACACCAATTTGTTTAACCAAAAGGTAGATGTGATATTCTTTACAGGTAGTCCTGCTTTAGGAAAAGTTGTAATGACTGCTGCTGCGAAGAACCTTACTCCTGTTATCTTAGAGCTTGGTGGTAAGAGTCCGTGTATAGTTGATAAAGATGCGAATTTAAGTGTTTCGGCGAAAAGAATTATTTGGGGTAAAAGCATCAATGCTGGTCAAACTTGCATTGCACCAGATTATGTTTTTGTACACGAATCGATGAAAGAAAATTTGATTCTGGAAATGAAAAAAGCAATAGCTGAATTGTATGGAAATGATGTTCAGAAAAACGCGTACTTCCCCAGAATTGTTAATCACTCCGCATATGATCGCTTAGTAAAATATTTAGAAAATGCGAACATCAGAATTGGTGGTAAGCATAATGCAGAAGATAAGTTTATCGAACCAACGGTGATTGATAATGTAAAGCTGGATGATCAGATTATGCAAGACGAAATTTTCGGCCCGATTTTACCTTTGTTGAGTTTCACTAACATTGAAGAGACATTCGAATACATCAATAAAAATGAAAAGCCATTAGCTTTTTATTATTTCGGATCAAACGAAAAAGCGAAGCAAGTGCTTGCGAATACTAGTTCTGGCGGTGCTTGCATAAACGATACTTTGATGCATATAGCAAACCACAATTTACCATTTGGTGGAGTAGGGAATAGCGGCTTAGGTAAATATCATGGTAAAGAAAGCTTCTTAGCATACAGCAACCGACGAGCTGTAATATCCACCCCAACTTGGATAGATATGCCATTTAAGTATCCACCGTTTAGGTATTTTAAGGTGATAAAGAGGTTTCTTTAAGGGTATCGAGTATCAGGTATCGGGTATCGAGAAGTAATTAGTATTCTCGATACCCGATACTAGTTACCCGATACTAGTAAAAAGTAAACAATCCCCCCACTATTCTGTTACCCTACCATGAAAGTTTACACAAAGAAATACAAAACTACATTACCCATTAGTTTAGAAGAAGCTTGGGATTTCTTTTCATCGCCTAAAAACTTAGCGAAAATTACTCCACCGCACATGGGATTCATCATTACATCGGAATTTAATGATGAGAAAATGTATCCAGGAATGTTGATTACCTATAAGGTTAGTCCTTTAATGGGGATTAAAATGGATTGGTGTACGGAAATTACACATGTTATCGACAAACAATATTTTGTGGATGAGCAACGTTTTGGTCCATATGCGATGTGGCATCATCAACATCACTTTAAAGTGGTAGATGGAGGTGTTGAAATGACTGATATTATTGATTATGCTGTTCCTTTTGGAATATTAGGGAGAATGATGAACTCAATTTTAATTTCATCAGAAATAGAAAAAATATTTTCATTTCGAGCTGAAAAAATAAAAGAGTTGTTTTAATATTGTATTATTACTTAAATATTATTCCCTATGAAAAAATTACTTATTCTCGCGTTTCTTACAGTTGCAACAACAGTAACATTCGCACAAGGCAATTTAGAGCCTGGTAGAAATCAATTAAATGTTGGATTTGGATTATCCGGCTGGGGACTTCCAGTGTATGTTGGGTTTGATCATGGATTCAAACAAAACATAACCGTAGGTGGTGAATTATCTTTTCGATCTTACAACGAAAAAGTTTTTGGTACACGTTACAGAAGCAGTATTATTGGTCTATCAGCAAATGGAAATTATCACTTTAATGAAATGCTTGATTTAGATGGAGAATGGGATGTTTACGCAGGACTAAACATTGGATTCTACAATTGGTCTTCACCAAGTGGATATCCTGGTAGTGGTAACAGCGGACTAGGACTTGGCGCACAAGTTGGAGGAAGATACTTCTTCAACTCAAGCACAGCAATGAACTTAGAATTCGGAGGCGGTAACGCATTCTCCGGCGGAAAAATCGGTATCACTAAGAAATTTTAGTGAACCATTTTATTCGCACAATATGAACTTGCGAAAGCTTCAGGCTTCGCTTTAAACACAAAACCCATACTTAAAATATAACCCATTGCTTCATGTAAAGCTTGGTTAGATTTAAAGTTTGGGTTTGTGTTTATATCAGCATGTACTTCCAAATCTACATCGTACAAATCGAGTAAATCGCATAACTGATATGCTGTCTCAATCGAACGTTGCACTTCATTCAACATGCGTTCTTTAATACCCATTTTTTTCTGAATGCGTTCTTGATTAATGTACATGAATCCACCTTTTTGCTCACGCAAAAAAACGATTACAGTTGCAAAATCAATCATGGCTCCTTTAACTTGCGAGTCGGTGCCGATGCACACTTTTAACTTGTTCCCAGCTTCTGTTTCACGCTCAATTGTACGCTCAACTTCTGCTACTAAGTCGACGGGAAGGCTTTCCCCACTGAATTTTTTCCAGCTCATATGATTACGGTTTATAAAAATAAGCCATAATTAATTAACTGCAAGTCAAGGAGATGTAAGGTTTTTATTAACATATTAACAGGTTTGATTCTTGACTACTTGATTCTTGACTATTTGACAAATTATGAATTGTCAATTATGAATTATGAAATTCTAATTCATTTAATCAAGAATCAAGTAATCAACTAATCAATTTCTTCATGCTTGGTTCTGTTGAAAATCCAGAAGATGATTGGGAATACCAGTAGTGTCAATATTGTCGCAGTAATTAATCCTCCGATAATAACGATGGCTAATGGTTTTTGAGATTCTGAACCTATACCACTTGATGTTGCTGCTGGTAATAAGCCAATAGAAGCCATTAGAGCTGTCATCACCACTGGACGTGTTCGAACCTTCACCGCTTCTACGATTGATGTATCTAGGCCCATTTCCGCCTTAATATTCTTATGGAACTCAGTAATAAGGATTACGCCGTTCTGAATACATATACCAAACAATGCGATAAAGCCTACACCTGCTGAAATTCCGAAGTTCATTCCTGTAACATGAAGTGCTAATATTCCTCCGATTAATGCGAATGGTACGTTTGCTAATACCAGTGCCGAATCTTTTAAGTTTCCAAACATCATGAATAACAATAAGAAGATGGCAACTAAACTAATTGGAACTACTTGTCCTAAGCGGTTACTTGCTCGCACTTGATTCTCGAATTCACCTGTCCAGCCGATGCTGTAGCCATTTGGAAGCTTAATGTTTTTCAAAACTTTTTGTTGAGCTTCAGTAATGGTGCTACCTAAATCTCGTTCACGTACAGAGAATTTTACTCCGATAAATCGTTTGGTATTATCTCTATAAATAAATGCTGGTCCGGTTATTTTTTTGATGCTACAAATTTCTTTCAGCGGAATTTTAATATTCGAAATCGTAGGCACTTTAATATTCGCAATATCGGTTTCGTCTTTTCGATATTCTTTGTTGTAACGAATACGGATATCAAACTTGCGTTCTCCTTCATATTTCTCCGTTGCGGTTTTTCCACCGAATGCCATCTCCAGAACAGCTTGTGCGTCGGCTATCGTTACTCCATATGCTGCCATCTTCTCTTTGTCGAGCACAACACTGATTTCTGGTTGACCTATGTTCCTCAAAATTCCTACATCTTTAATCCCTGGTACATCTTGTATTTGAGTAATTACTTGATTGGCTAATTGATCTAGTTTATCTAAATCATCACCATATATTTTTACAGCATTCGAAGCATTAATACCTGCAACAGATTCTGCAACGTTGTCGATAATTGGTTGTGAATAATTGTATACAATCCCTTGATATTTCTTCAGCTTTCCATCCATTTCTTCCACTAAATCGTCCATACTGATTTTGCGTTTCCACTCTTCCTTAGGTTTTAAGTTTACCTGCATTTGAACATAGTAGAATCCACTCGGGTCTGTACCGTCATTACTTCTTCCAGTTTGAGATAATACTCCATTTACTTCTGGGAAAGTGTTCAACTCTTTTCGCAAAGTACTTACCATTTTTACGGTCTCGGTTAAACTCGTACTCATTGGTAATTTAGCTTCTACCCATAATGCTCCTTCATTCAATTGAGGTAAGAATTCTGTTCCTAATAATGTTGTTGAAGCAAGAGTTGTTATCAATATACCGAAGGCAACAATTAAACTTATTTTTTTATGTCTGAATGTATAATTGAATCCTTTCAATACAATGTTATTCCAGAAATTCACAAATGGATTATGTTTTTCTCTTACATTTTTATTCAATAACATATGAGATAAAACAGGCACCAACGTAAGTGTGAATATTAATGCACCAAGCAATGCAAATCCTAAGGTATACGCAAGAGGTGAGAACATTTTACCTTCTACTTTTTGGAAAGAGAAGATAGGAAGTAAAGCGGTGATGATAATTAATTTTGAAAAGAAAATAGCTTTACCCATTTCAGTCCCCGTTTTCTTTATCAAACTTCCCTTGGCAAGTTTGTTGAATTTATCCATGCCAATTTGATGTGCCTTATGATCTAAGGCTACAAACAATCCTTCCACCATTACCACTGCTCCATCGATAATGATACCAAAGTCGACCGCACCTAAGGAAAGTAAATTCGCACTCATGCCTTTCAATTTTAAACATAGAAAAGCAAACAATAAGGATAAAGGAATGATGATGGAAACCGTTAGGGTTGTTCGCCAATCGGCCATGAATAAAAACACAATTACCGTTACCAATACAATACCTTCAATCAAATTATGCATTACGGTATGCGTCGTGAAATTCATTAGATTATCACGATCGTAGAAGGTCACCATTTTTACATCCGAAGGTAAAATTCTAGTATTCAGTTCATCAATTTTCGCTTTCACTCTTCCTAATACTTCTTTCGGATTTTCACCTTTTCTCATCACCACTATTCCTTCAACTGCATCATCATTCTTATCTAATCCCACTTGTCCAACCCTAGGTAATGCACTCTCTTTTACATCTGCAATATTCTTTACGAGCACAGGGTTTCCATTATCATCCTTAATAATAATATTCTCTATATCTTGCATAGAGGTAAGCAATCCAATACCTCGCACTACATAGGCTTGCCCATTTTTCTCAATCACATCTCCACCTACGTTCAAATTACTTTTACTTACTGCATCAAAAACATCTAATGGTGTAATATCATATTTCGATAAACGATTTGGATCAACACTAATTTCATATGTTTTTTCTTGTCCCCCGAATGCTACTAAATCTGCTACTCCGGGTACTGATCTTAATTGTCTGTCGATTACCCAATTTTGAAGGGTAAGTAAATCTTTAGAATCTCGATCTTTACTTTGTAGTGTATATCGAAATACTTCACCTGTTGGGCCATAGGGTGGTTGTACATCTGGTTCTACACCATTTGGTAAGGATACATTTCGTAATTGATTATTTACTTGTTGACGAGCGAAGAAATCTTCAACATCATCATCAAAAATAATTTTGATAACAGAAAGTCCGAACATGGTAATACTTCGCACACTCGTTTTTTTTTGTACAGAATTCATCGCAATCTCAATAGGAGTAGTAACGAATCGCTCAATCTCTTCGGCACTTCTACCATTCCACTCTGTAACAATGATGATCTGTGTATTTGTAACATCTGGGAATGCTTCAATAGGCATATTTTGGAAACTTATGAATCCGGCAATTACCAAAATAGAAATCCAAATAAACGTGAATACTCTATTTTTTAAAGAGAAAGCAATTATGTTTTTTATGAATTTGTTCATAGGATTAGTCGTTTAAAGCATCGTAAATAAGTAATTGATTTTTGGTAATCACTTTTTCGCCTTCTTTTAAACCTGAAGCGATAAAGGCTTTATTGCCCACTTCTCTGAAAACCTCTACTTGCCTTGTTTCTATGGTATATCGATCTTTAAAAATCATTACATAAGCTCTACTTTTATCGAATATTAAAGCTTCGTCTGGGATGCATAGCATTCGTGCAGATTCATTACTATTAATTACAATCGATGCTCTCATATCCGGTTTTAATAAGTAATCGTTGTTGCTTAATTTTATTCTAACTTTCATTGCTCTAGTTTCAGGATCGATGATGTTGAATATCTTATCTACATTACCACTGAAAATTTTATCAGGATAAGAAATCGTTTTTACTTCGGCACCCTGACCAAGTTTTACTTCATTAATGTCACTTTCATTTACATTGGCAATTGCCCAAACATCATTAATATCAGCGATGTCGAAGATATTGTCGCTCTTATCAGAACGTAATTGCATATCCTGATTTATATTTTTTTGAATAATGAATCCTGAAATAGGGGCAAGCACCTCGTAAATAGCATTCGCTTTTAAATGATAAATATTATAGACTTCTTGAATTCTATTTAATTGCGTTTGAGCTTTATCGTATTCACTCTTTGCTTCAATTACATCTCGCTCTGCATTTAATTTTCCTTCAAATAATTCTTGTGCTACTTTGTAATTGTTTTTTGCTACAATCAATTCACTCTTTGCATCTTGTAATTCCTTTTCAAAGCCAGCAACCTCTGTACTACGTATACTTGCAAGCACTTGACCTTTTTTTACAAAGTCGCCAAGCTCTACATATACCTTAATTACATTACCTCCAACAACTGGAAATACTTCTATCATTTTATTATTATCGGCCGTAATTTGTCCGTAAAATTTAAACTGATTGAATAAGTTCTCTGGCTTTACAACTTCCGTACACGTTGATTTTAACATTGTATCGCTTAGCACAAATGTTTCTTTCTTTTCAGAAGTGCTTTCGGCTTTATGACAAGCACTAATTCCTAAAGAAATAATGCTGATACTTATAAGGAGTAAATTTTTCATGTTAAATAATTATTGATGCTGTACTGTAATTAATTTCTTCACTTGCTTTGATAATAGATTTCTTCATCTCATTAAGTTGAATGATACTTTGGTTATAACTTTCCATGAAATCAGTAAACTCAATTATGGATATATTACTTTTCTTGAAATTCTGATACATGGCTTGATAAATATTTTCGTATTTCGATGCAATTTGTGGATCAATCTGTTTATAATTTTCGATGGTATTTTTGTATTTATCAAAAGCAGATTTCACTTCGTTTCTTACTTCGATTTCTGTTAGGGTATAGTTTGCTTTCGCTTGCTCTGTATAGGCTTTCGCGATTTTTATATTTCCCTGATTTCTATTCCAAAGAGGAATCGGAATGCCTAGTGTTAAACTCGTTTGATTAGGAAATGCTCCTGCTGCTTGGTCGTGACTAACACCTAAATTCAGATCAGGAACTGCAAGTGATCTTTGCCATTTTAAATTGTATTGATTGGCTTCAATGTTCATGTTTTGTACTGCTAAATCTTTTCGGTTAGAAATAGCCATATTGATTAAGGTATCTATGTTTAATGTTTTTTGTTCCCAATATTTCAACTCTTCTGCAGTATTTGGTTGAGGAATAATTTCGGAGGTATTGCTTAATAGTAATTTTAGTATAGATTGATTTTCAGTAATATTATTCACTAATAATATCTTATCGTTTTTAAGATTTACACTTAAAGATTGTAATCTGAGCACATCTTTGGGTGCTATATTTCCTTTATCTGCTTGGGTTTGGTAGGCAGAAATTAATTGCTCTAAATTTTGTAATTGCCTATCTATAGAAGCTAATGACTTCATATCATAATAAATAGAAAAATAACTCTGACGAAGAGAGAACCTTAAATTTCTTAGTAGATCTTCAAACTTTAACTCGGCAATCTTTGCATTCGATTTCGCTAAGTTTACTTCATTTCTTTTTTGTCCGCCTATGTGGATTATTTGTTCAACAGAGAATGCTTTTTGACCGGTACTGCCTATATCGAAATATTGTTTTTTGCCAGGGTTATATGCATTTAACTCTACTGTAGCATATGGGTTTTCCCATAGTCGAGCTTGAATAACATTTGCCTTACTAGCATCAATATTATATTGTTCGGCAATTAATTGGAGGTTGTTTTTTAAAAATTGGTTTTCGCATTCGTTTAAGGTAAGGCTTTGGCTATTAGCCTGAATGCTAGTGGTGATAAGGGTTAAATACAAAAGTAATTTTCGCATATCTGATTATTCTGATATACAAAAGTTCTTATTGAGTATTAAATTCTACTGAAATTTACCTTAAAAAGGAATTAAAAATTAAAGCTTACTAGTATTTCGTTCGTGTTATTATCAGGGCGATTGTATTTAATTTCCCCTGAATGGTATTGTACAATACGCTTTGTAATGCCTAGACCTAGGCCAGAACCAGTTTTATTAGCGCTATTACTTCCTCTGTAAAATGATTGGAATAGAACATCGGTATCTTCAACATCAGGTACTATACCTTTATTTTTAATACTTATTTGTATAGAATTACGGTTAGGAGTAATGGTGCAATACACAGTACCATCGTTAGAATATAAGTATGCGTTTTTCAGAAGGTTTAAAAACGCGATTTTTAGTAAAGATTCATCAGCAGGAATTTCTAGATTAATATCTTCATCATCAGCATTATTAATAAAGAAATTTAATTTATAGTCGGGGTAAGATTTAGAAACAGTAGTTGAACTATTAAATATAATTTCATCTAAACGATATGTATTGATGAATTTAACTTTTTCTGCTTCATCAATTCGAGAAAGAATAAGGAGTGAACTAACTAATTCCGAGAGTTGATATGAATCTTCGGCTATGCTTTTTATATTTCTGATTAAAGTTTCATCAATCTTATTATTCTGAATAATGATATTTTCTAATTGAGAAACAATTCTACTGATTGGTGTTCTTAATTCATGCGAAGCGTTTGATGTAAATTCTTTCTGCTTTTTGTATGATTTTTCTATTCGATCAATCATTTGATTGAAGGAGGTAGTTAATGCAGAAATTTCATCTTTATTCTTTTTTACCGTTAGGCGAACATTAAGGTTTTTCTCTGTAATTTCCCTTATTTTATTGGTTACATCGTCGAGCGGACTTAAACTAATTTTACTTAAATAGAACGATAATCCCCATACTAATAAATTGCTGATTATGTATGAACCAATAAGTAAATATCTTAGATAAATGAGCTTACTAAAACCATACTTATCTTCAGCCTTTACTAAAGCATAATATTTGTTTTTATGAGCATCGTAATAAGCGCCATAAAATTCATCATCGCCAATTCTTTTAAAAGATTCTTGATGTACTTTTAAATACTCAAGGTCTGCTTTGTTCCAAGTTAAAACAGCATCATCTAAACTGCTATAAATAAGTTCGAATTGGTCGTTGAAAATTAGGACCTTTTCGTCATATAATGTATTAATTGTATTCTGGTCGATAATTTTCAATAATTGCTTATCTACTTCTTCAACGTCCATTAACAACTTAACAGTTGTTTCAGCTTTTTCTTGTAAACGTTGCTTGAATTCCTCGGCTCTAAATTGCTCGAATAAGGAAAGCAGGATAATCATCATCAATGCAAGTACGATGGAGAATAACGAACTAAAAATGATGGAAAATCGCTGTTTTAAATTCATGTTATTATTCTTCTTTCAAATAGTAACCGTAACCCGGACGAGTATGAATGAGTTTCTTTTCGAAACCTTTATCTACTTTGTTTCTTAAGAAATTAATGTAAACTTCGATGGTATTTGTACCTGTTTCGAAATTAATATCCCAAACATCTTCTGCAATTGTTTGCTTCGAAACTGTTCTGCCTTTAGATTTTATCAAAAGCTCGAGAAGCTTGTATTCCTTAGGAGTTAGGTTAATAGGATTACCAGCACGACTAACTTTCATTTCGTCGGGGAATAATTCTAAATCAGCAATTTTATAAGTAATAGCTTCTGCAGAGTTTGCTCCAGCGGTTCTTCTAAATAATGCTTTTAAACGAGCATTTAACTCTTCGAAATGAAATGGTTTTACTAAATAATCGTCGGCTCCGTAATTTAATGCTTCTACTTTATCATCTATTGCACTGTAAGCAGTAAGCATTAAAATAGGAGTGGTTTTGTCTTCTTCACGAATCTTTTTGCAAATTTCTATTCCATTTAAAGAAGGAACATTAATGTCGAGAATATAAAGCTGATATTCTTTTATTTTTTGTTGTTTCAGAAACACTAAGCCATCGTAAACCACATCGCAAGCATACGATTGACTTTGCAAGTAATGCTGTATTTCCTGCGACATTTTAAAGTCGTCTTCGAGTAGCAGAATATCCATATTAAAATCCTAAATCCTAATCTCTAAATTCTAAATATTGTACTATGTACTATGTATTATGTACTATGTATTATGAATTATGAATTATTAATTTTTAATTATTAATAATATTTTATTTACAATTTACATTGTACATAGTACATAATACATTTTACAATTTCATTAACAAATTAACCTATTAACAAATTAACCTAGTTTCTTATATCTAATACGTTTCGGCCCAATATCTCCTAAACGTTTCTTTCTGTTTTCTTCGTATTCAGTATAGTTGCCATCGAAGAAGTATACTTGAGAATCGCCTTCGAAAGCTAGGATATGTGTACAAATTCTATCCAAGAACCAACGGTCGTGGGAGATGATTACTGCGCATCCTCCAAATTCTTCTAAGGCTTCTTCTAATGAACGAAGCGTGTTGATATCAATATCGTTAGAAGGCTCATCGAGTAAAATTACGTTTGCGCCTTGTTTCAACATCATTGCTAAATGAACACGATTTCTTTCGCCACCAGATAGTACAGCTATTTTCTTTTGTTGATCAGCACCATTGAAATTAAAGCGAGAAACATAAGCTCTTGAATTAATTTGTTTTGTACCTAGCAACATAGAATCAGTACCGCCAGTAATGGTTTCGAAAACTGTTTTTTCATCATCCATATCTTGATGCAATTGATCAACGTAAGCAAGCTTAACTGTTTCACCAATTTTGAAAGTGCCTGAATCCGGATTTTCTTCACCAGTAATTAATTTGAACAATGTAGTTTTACCAGCACCGTTAGGCCCAATAATTCCTACTATTCCAGCGGGTGGTAGAGAAAAACTTAAATTTTCATAAAGTAATTTATCACCATAAGCTTTAGAAATATTATTCGCTTCAATAACTACGTTTCCTAAACGCGGACCTGGTGGAATGAATAACTCTAAACGTGCTTCTCTTTCTCCAGTTTCCTCACTTGCTAATTTTTCGTAGTTTGATAAACGAGCTTTTGATTTAGCATGACGAGCTTTTGGAGCCATGCGTACCCATTCTAATTCTCGCTCTAAAGTTTTCTGACGTTTAGTTTCTTGTTTTTCTTCCATTGCTAAACGTTTCGCTTTTTGATCTAACCATGAAGAGTAATTTCCTTTCCAAGGAATACCTTCACCACGATCAAGCTCAAGAATCCAACCTGCTACATTATCTAAGAAATATCTATCGTGGGTAACTGCAATTACAGTTCCTTTGTATTGTTGTAAATGTTGTTCTAACCAATCAATCGACTCTGCATCCAAGTGGTTGGTAGGCTCATCAAGTAATAATACATCTGGTTCTTGAAGTAATAAACGACAAAGTGCTACTCGTCTGCGTTCCCCTCCAGATAATACTTTTACTAAGGTATCCGATTCAGGACAACGCAAAGCGTCCATTGCTCTTTCTAATTTTGAATCTAATTCCCAACCGCCTACTGCGTCAATTTGATCTTGTAATTCACCCTGACGTTGCATCAACTTGTCCATTTTGTCAGCATCTTCATAATTCTCTGGCAGACCAAATGCTTCGTTTATTGCTTCGTATTCTTTAATAATATCCGTTATCGATTTAACGCCTTCTTCAACTATTTCTCGAACTGTTTTATTTTCATCTAGTTGAGGCTCTTGCTCTAAATACCCTACAGAATACCCAGGTGAGAATACTACTTCACCTTGATATGCTTTATCAACCCCAGCAATTATGCGTAATAATGATGATTTACCTGAGCCATTTAATCCTAAAACACCGATTTTTGCTCCGTAAAAGAATGATAAATATATGTTCTTAAGTACTTGTTTTTGAGGAGGATGTATTTTATTTACACCCGCCATTGAAAAGATTATTTTCTCGTCTGACATGCTATTCTAATTTTATACGAATATCGTTATTTATGTAGAATGTACAATGTATAAAGTACAATGTACACTGTATTAAGTTTATTGTATTAATTCTGTCATATTAACAAATTAACACATTAACAAATCAACAAATTAATCAATTGGCTTAGTTTTTGACTAATGTTGATAACATTATTTTTATAGCGATTAGAACAAATTAATATATTAGAACGTTCTCATATCAGAAAGGAATTTATTTATGGAAGCTAAATTTTCACCACGGGTAAAAGACGTGATCTCATACAGTAGGGAAGAAGCCCTGCGTTTGGGTCATGATTATATAGGAGCTGAGCATTTATTACTCGGCTTAATTAGAGAAGGAGATGGCGTAGCGATAAAGGTTATTAAATCTTTAGGAATAGACACTGCAAGATTGCGTAAGGCAGTTGAAGATGCCGTTAGAGGTACTTCAGGCACGAACGTTAACTTGGGAAATATTCCATTAACGAAGCAAGCTGAAAAGGTTTTGAAAATAACTTATTTGGAAGCTAAAATTTTCAAAAGCGAAGTTATTGGTACGGAGCATTTATTGTTATCAATCTTAAGAGATGAAGATAATATTGCTTCACAAATTCTTTCTCAATACAATGTTAATTATGAAGTATTCAAAGGTCAATTAGAAAACTTCAAATTAAATCCAAGTGCTGAAGCACCTCAGAACCCAACAGGAGATGATGATTTCAAAGAAGAAGAAAGTTATTCTACTCCGAAAAAACCAACTGATGCAAAATCTAAAACACCAGTATTGGATAATTTTGGTAGAGATTTAACGCGTGCAGCAGAAGAAGGAAAACTAGATCCAATTGTTGGTCGTGAAAAAGAAATAGAAAGAGTTTCTCAAATTTTATCACGTAGAAAAAAGAACAACCCAATTTTAATCGGAGAGCCGGGGGTTGGTAAATCTGCTATTGCAGAAGGTTTAGCATTGCGCATAGTTCAACGTAAAGTTTCTAGAGTATTATTCAATAAAAGAGTAGTAACGCTTGATTTAGCTTCTTTAGTGGCAGGTACAAAATACCGTGGTCAGTTTGAAGAGCGAATGAAAGCTGTGATGAACGAATTAGAAAAATCTCCAGATGTAATTTTGTTCATTGATGAGATACATACTATTGTTGGTGCTGGTGGAGCTTCAGGTTCTTTAGATGCTTCGAACATGTTTAAGCCAGCTTTAGCAAGAGGTGAAATCCAATGCATTGGAGCAACTACTTTAGACGAGTATCGTCAGTTCATCGAAAAAGATGGAGCTTTAGACAGACGTTTCCAAAAAGTATTGGTAGATCCAGCTACTCCAGAAGAAACGGTTGTTATCTTAAATAATATTAAAGAGAAATACGAAGAACATCATAATGTTACGTATACACCAGAAGCTATTGAAGCTTGTGTATTCTTAACTACTCGTTATATGAGCGATCGTTTCTTACCAGACAAAGCTATTGATGCTTTAGATGAAGCAGGTTCACGTGTTCATATTACGAATATTCATGTTCCTCAAAATATTATCGATATCGAACAGAAAATCGAAGAGATAAAAGTGGAGAAAAATAAAGTTGTTCGTTCTCAGAAATATGAGGAAGCTGCTAAACTTCGCGATAACGAAAAACAATTATTAGAGCAATTAGATACTGCGAAAGCAGAATGGGAAGCAGAAACTAAAACTCGTCGCTATACTGTAACTGAAGAGAATGTTGCAGATGTAGTATCGATGATGACAGGTATTCCTGTTCAACGTGTAGGACAAACAGATAGCCAACGTTTATTAGCAATGGCTGATGAGTTGAAAGGAAAAATCATTGGTCAGGATGAAGCAATTCTGAAATTATCGAAAGCAATTCGTAGAACTCGTGCAGGATTAAAAGATCCGAAGAAACCAATTGGTTCATTTATTTTCTTAGGTCCAACAGGTGTTGGTAAAACAGAACTTGCAAAAACTTTAGCACGATTCATGTTCGAAAGTGAAGATTCTTTAATTCGAATCGACATGAGTGAATACATGGAAAAATTTGCGATCTCTCGTTTAGTAGGTGCGCCTCCAGGATACGTAGGTTATGAAGAAGGTGGGCAGTTAACTGAAAAAGTTCGCCGTAAACCTTATTCAGTAATATTATTAGATGAGATTGAAAAAGCTCATCCTGATGTATTCAATATTTTATTACAAGTATTAGATGATGGTATTCTAACAGATAGCTTAGGTAGAAAAGTTGATTTTAGAAATACAATTGTAATCATGACTTCTAACATCGGTTCTCGTCAGTTGAAAGAATTCGGACAAGGAGTTGGTTTTACTACTAGCGCTAAAGTTGAACAAGCTGAAGTGAATGCTAGAAGCGTAATTGAAACAGCTTTGAAACGTGCTTTCGCACCGGAATTCTTGAACCGTATCGACGATGTTATTGTATTTAACTCATTGAAACGTGAGGATATTTTCCAAATTATCGATATCGAATTAAAAGAGTTATTCGGACGTCTATCGGCAATGGGTTACCAAGTGAGATTAACAGAAGCTGCAAAAGATTACATCGCAGATAAAGGATTTGATGCGAACTTTGGTGCTCGTCCATTAAATAGAGCAATTCAGAAATACTTAGAAGACCCTATCGCAGAAGAGATTCTTAAAGGTGAATTACAAGATGGAGATACGTTGGAAGTTGATTTTAACAAGGATTCAAATGAAATTACTGTTAAAATCGCGAAGCCAGAAAAGCCAAAACGCAAGAAAAAAGAAGAGGATGAGAATCCCGCCTCTTAAAATATTACCTCGAAAGGCTGAACTAATGTTCAGCCTTTTTTGTTAGGCATAATATTTGATATACAGAACATTGTAAACTAAACATAATGAAAAAGGCTATAATTATTATCTTGCTTATGCTGAGTTCTTCAGTATTTGCTCAAAACACTATTACTGTATCTGGGCAATTTACCAATGCAGGTAGTCCTAGATCTTTTCAAGTAATACAATTAGTATATAGTAGTTTTGATTCATTGAATCCTATTACAATTTCTGATTCAGCTTTAACAGATGTAAATGGTTTTTATACTACTTCGAAAACTTTACCGAGTATTGTAACTTTTGGATATGTAATGGTTTCTACTAACGATTGCTCAAGTTCAACTCAAAATCAGTTTTTTTACTTCAGTCCTGCACAAAAAACATTTACAGCAAATTTTACATGCCCAGCACCGAGTTGCTTAAATTCATTTACCTATTCAAACAATCCTATATCGTCTAATAATTTATTAATCGACTTTTATGTCGGCACGAATTATGGTCCGAATACTTATTACGATTGGACTTTCGGAGATGGCTCTACAGGAACAGGAGCTTATCCTTCACATGTATTCCCTCAATCAGGCACATATACTGTATGTTTAACAACTACGAATACGATAACAAATTGTACAAGTACTGTTTGTGATTCCATTTTTGTAGCGGTTAACGGAACAACATGTTTTGCTAATTTTTTAGCCTTACAGGATAGTTCATTATTTACAGTTAATTTTATTTGTACTTCAACAATTAGTCCAACAGCCTATCTAGTTTGGGACTTTGGAGATAATTCTACAGGAACTGGAATTAATCCTCAGCATACATATGTAACTGATGGAATTTATAATGTTTGCTTAACAATCATCGATTCTGCTAATTCATGTAATAGTACTTTCTGCAGTTTAGTGCAAGCTGGTACAGTTTTGTTTACACCATGTAATGCAGATTTCAAAATGTTGGTTTTGCCAGATTCAAGTTTAGTTGGTGGATCAACAGTTTTATTTAGTTCATCAAATCCAATTTGGCCAAGCAGTATTCAGTGGATCTTTGGAGATGGAACTTTTGGTGTAGGTAGTAATATTACACATCACTATACAAATCCAGGTACGTACACAATTTGTGCAGTTGTTACTGATACATCATTTCAATGTACAGATACAGTTTGCAAAACAGTTCAATTGCTAGGAGGAAGTGTTAAGATATTAGGACTTTCGAATGAGAATTTAAGTATTGATAATATATATCCGAACCCAAGCACAGATCAACTTCATATTCAGTTTAATTCAGAATTGGATCAAAATGTAAACATTGAAATGATTGATATAACTGGTAGAGTAGTAATGAAAATTACCCAAAACTTAAATCAAGGTGAGAATAAAATCACTTTGAACTTAGACCAGCTCAATTCAGGATTATACTTGTTAAAAGTGCAAACTAAAGAGCAAGTGTTGACAAGCAGGATTTTGAAGAATTGATCCCCCTCGACTACGCTACGCTTCGCTCGGGGACCGGTAACTGGTAACTGGTAACTGGTAACTGGTAGTAGGTAGCTGGTAACTGGTCGTTAGAAATTAGAAAATAGATATTGGCACATTAGCTCATTATCACATTGGCTCATTATCAAGAATTTCCTGGCTCGCTCCAGTAAACGAAAATCCTCCATCGTGGAATAAATTCTGCATGGTAACCATTTTGGTATAGTCGGAGAAAAGAGTGATACAATATTCTGCACACTGATCTGCATTAGCATTTCCGAGTGGCGACATTTTTTCTGCAAAATTGTAGAATTCATCGAAGCCTTTTACGCCAGTACCAGCTTTTGTATAAGTAGGAGATTGAGAAATAGTATTTACACGAACTTTTTTGTGTTTACCATAATGATATCCGAAACTACGAGTTACTGATTCTAACAATGCTTTGGCATCAGCCATATCATTATAATCTGGAAAAACTCGTTGAGCTGCAATATACGACAGCGCTACAACAGAGCCCCATTCGTTAATTGCATCAAGTTTCCAAGCGGTTTGTAATACACGATGAAGCGACATTGCTGAAACATCAAAACCTTTATGTAAGTTATCATAGTTCGCATCAACATAAGAAATATTTTTTCGAACATTAAAACTCATCCCGATTGAATGCAATACGAAGTCAACCTTACCACCTAATATCTCCATCGATTTTTCAAATAAATTTCGAAGATCATCCATGTTTGTTACATCCGCAGGAATAATTTCAGCATTACATACTTTTGCTAATGCATCTAATTCTCCCATTCTTAATGCAGAAGGGGAGTTGCTTAAAACTATAGTAGCACCTTCCTCCACAGCTTTCAAAGCTACTTTCCAAGCAATAGACTTTTCATTCAAAGCACCGAAGATGATACCTTTTTTACCTTTTAGTAAATGATGAGACATATAATTAGTTTAGTTTCAATAACTCTTTAGCGTTTTCCAATGCACCTGCAGTTGGATTATCACCACTTAACATTTTTGCGATTTCTACAATTCTTTCATTTGCATCAAGCTCTTTAATTTGAGTTGAAGTTTCTTTTGCAGAATGATCTTTGTATACGTAGTAATGATATTTGCCTAAACCAGCAATTTGTGGTAAGTGTGTTATGCTGATTACTTGTAAACTGTCGGATAAATTTCTCATGATAGAGCCCATTTTAATAGCTACTTCACCAGAAACACCTGTATCAATTTCATCAAAAATGATGGTAGGGAGTTTTTCTTTTTTCGCTAAAAGAGATTTTATGCAAAGCATAAGTCTAGAAAGTTCTCCTCCTGATGCTACTTTACTAATACTTTCAGGAGATTGCCCTTTATTGGCACTGAATAATATTTTGATATCATCATACCCATCTTTATCTAATTGATGTTCATGAGTAATATGTTCTAATTGAAGTTGAGCATTAGGTATTCCTAACTCTTTTAAATTACTAAGTATATCTTTTATTACTATATCGAAACTCTTGGTTCTATTGCTAGATAATTGCTTCGCCATTTTCATTAAATCTTTCTCAATCGATTCGATTTCTTTTTTTACTTTTTGAATGGCTTCATCCTGATGATCGAAATTCTGAAGCTTTTCATCTAAAGAATTCTGAATTGAAATTAATTCTTCAACCGTTTCAACACGATGTTTATGCTCCAATCGATATATTAAATCTAATCGTTCTTGAATAATCTGTAATCGCCCAGGATTTATTTGAGTGCGTTCTGCAATCGATTCTATTTCGGAAGAAATATCTTTCGTTTCAATTAATAAACTTTTAACACGCTCAGAAATACTTTCGATTTCAGGATTCATCTTTTCTAATGAAAGTAAAACCTGGCTAACAGCTTTTATTTGATCAACAACAGATTGAGTATCACTTTGCATTATTCCTTCTACTTGAGATAATTTCTGTTGAATTTCTTCAGCATGGGATAATAATTGCTGTTCTTGCTCTAAGTTTAATTGTTCATCAGCTTTTAAACCAACCTGACTTAATTCATCAAATTGAAATTTGATATAGTCTTGTTCTTTAATGGCCAAATCATAAGCATTCATTAAATCTTGAAGCTCTTTCTGTTTACGCTGATACGACTGAAAATTCGAGCGATATTGACTTAGTAAATCTTTATGATTACAAACACTATCGATAACATGAAGTTGATAAGCACTTGAATTTAAAGAAAGCGTTTCGTGCTGCGAGTGGATATCCACTAATTGTTCCCCTAACAATTTTAGAGTTTGAATATTAGCAGGGGAGTCGTTTATAAATCCACGAGATTTCCCATCTAATGAGATTTCTCTACGAATAATACAAGCATCATCGTAATCTAGATCTGCATCTTTGAAAAAATCTTGTAAAGAAAAATCGTTTAGTTTGAAATGCCCTTCAATGATACATTTCTTTTGAATATTTTTTAGATTCTTCGAATCGAATCTTTGTCCGAGTAATAACCCTAAAGCACCCAATATGATAGACTTACCAGCACCGGTTTCTCCGGTCATAATATTAAAGCCTTCATGAAGTTCTAACTCCAATTCGTCAATTATCGCAAAATTTTTGATGATGAGTTTCCTAAGCATAGCACAACCAATTTCCTATGCTAAATTAAAGGAAAAAACGGATAAAAAAATAGAAACTTAAACTTAGTTATTCTTATTAATATCTTGATATTTCGATGTGTTTCCAGGGTCACATTCTGAAAGCATTTGGATGATATTTTGCTTTTCATTCGGTAATGCCTTAGAAAACAATTTAACTAATTCTTCATTTTTGGCGATGAAGAAAATATTTAAAGCCATAGAGTTTGGTCTATCTTTCGCTAGTTTAACTAAAGTTGGCAACATATCTTTAATTTCAGCTCTACCATTCTCTGCATTCTGAGAAAGCACATCCATTCCACCTCTATGATAAGTGTAAATTGCTTGTCGCAATGGTTTGAAATTATTATCTAAATAATTATCAACTAAAATGAATCTATTTCTTGTTCCATCAAAAGCTTTCCAACCCTTACCTGTTTGGGTTTGAGCATTATTCACAATATTTCTAGCTTTTTGAAAATAGGGTGTACCTCCAAGTGGTGAATATGAGTCGTAATCTAAACCAACCATAATGTATACATAGTATGCAATTAAGGAGGTTAAGTTTGAACGAGTTTCATTCTCGTTAAACTCCAAAGGCTGATTGGTAATGTATTTGAATGTCCAATCTTCATCCATATAATTAAACATTGTAGAATTATATGATGTGTTGAATATTGGTCTACTAGATTGAATTTGAGCAGTAGCTTTGAATTCATCAACTCCGACCTGTTCTTTAATATTGATTACTAAATTACATTCGATTCGCTCATTAATTTGAATGATATCTGTAGTCCATTTAGTGTTATTGATGAATTCGAAAATAGATTTTTCCATTTCCGTAAAAATAGATTTATCCGTGTTCGAAACTTGTTGAGATATAATTTGAACTTTACAACTTACGTCTTGTGCATGAACAAACAAGCTTAACAAGGAAAAAGTAAAGAGTAAAGTGATTTTTCTGAACATTTGCATTTGAATTTATCTATCGAAGTAACGAAATTATTTCGTTAATAATATCTTCAGCGACATCTTTTTTACTTTTTAAATCGAAGTGTAAAGTTTCTTTATTCTTACGAAGAATGCTTATTTTATTGGTATCATGGCCAAATCCAGCACCTTTATCTTGAAGCGAATTAAGTATGATTAAGTCAGCGTTTTTTCGCTCTAGTTTTTCTTGAGCATGTTGAAGTTCATTAGTAGTTTCTAAAGCAAAACCAACTAAAATTTGATTCTTTTTAGTTGCGCCAAGAGAACTTAAAATATCTATTGTTTTTTCTAATTCGATATGAAGATTTTCGCCACTCTTTTTAATTTTATCTTCTGCAATTGTTACAGGTTTATAATCAGCAACGGCAGCACTCATAATGGCAACATCACAATGCTCAAAAGATTCTTTGCAGGCATCATACATTTGTTTAGATGATGTTACTTCTATCGATTTAAAAGGATATTGAGAAAGATTCAATTGATTTGGTCCGCAAACTAATGTTACTTCAGCGCCACGACCATAACAGCTTTTTGCAAGCTCTAATCCCATTTTACCAGTAGAATGATTTCCAATAAAGCGAACAGGATCTATATTTTCATAAGTTGGTCCCGCAGTAATCAGAACCTTTTTATGAATCAGATCTTTTTTTTTTGAAAAGTAAGATTGAATAGCGTTTAGAATTTCTTCTGGTTCAGACATTCTTCCTTCGCCTACTAATCCACTAGCAAGTTCACCGTGCTTAGCTTCTAACATGATGTTTTGGTACTGTTGAAGTTTCGCAATATTAGATTTTGTAGAAGGATGTTTGTACATGTCTAAATCCATAGCAGGAGCAAACATTACAGGGCATTTTGCAGAAAGGTAAGTTGCAAGCAATAGATTATCACAAATACCATTCGCCATTTTCGCTATTGTATTTGCGCTTGCAGGAGCTACAATCATTAGATCGGCCCAAAGTCCAAGTTCTACATGATTGGTCCATTCACCTAAATCATTCTTAATGAAATCAGAATAAACAGGGTTTTTAGAAAGAGTAGATAATGTAAGAGGAGTAATAAAAGCTTTAGCATCATTCGTCATGATAACTTTCACTTCGGCATCCTCTTTTACAAGTAAACGTACAAGGCTAGCTATTTTATAAGCTGCAATACTAGCAGATACGCCGATTAGTATTTTTTTGCCTTTTATCATATTACATTGAAAAAATAGGGTATACAAAAAACCCTCTCGAAGGAGAGGGCTTTTAATTATTCTTCAAGTTTACGTTGGTAAATCTTGTCTTCTAGAAATTCTTGAGTTGCTAGTAAAGTTGCTTTAGGCATTCTTTCGTAGTATTTAGAAATTTCGATTTGCTCTCTATTTTCAAATACTTCTTCTAAGTTATCGTTAGAAGTAGCGAATTCAGAAAGCTTAGCATTTAATTCTTCTTTTAAAGCTGAAGAAATTTGATTTGCTCTTCTAGAAATTACAACAATACTTTCGTAAACATTACCTGTTTTTGCATCTAATTCGCGCACATCTCTGGTAATAGTAGATGTTGGAGTTGTATTTTTTACTGCGTTATTCATACTATTTTGATAATTTCTTTAAATTTTCCACTTCTGCTATGCAAGATTTGTAGATATCTTCAGCTTCCTTTAGATATTTACTCGATGCATAGGAATCGACAAAGTTCTGATAATAATCGATAGTTTCCAAAAATCTTTCTGATTTTTTAGCTTCGATACTCATTTTAGCATATAAATAGCTTGATTTAACGGTTAAAAACTGCATTTCCTCACGATATTTATTATCTGGAAAATCTGAATTTGCATTTCTAAAAGCAAAAATTGCTGATTTATAATCGCCGATATTATAATATAGCTTAGCATTATTATAAGATTTTGCTTCTAGTTTGTCACGAAGACGATCTATTAATAAGTTGCATTCAGCCACACGTTCCGATTTAGGATACATATTGATAAACAGCTGTAGGCTTTCAATTGCTTTATAAGTATTATCCTGATCGAGTGTATAATCTGGGGAGTCGAGATAATAACAATAAGCCGTCATATATCTACACTCTTCCGTGTATTTACTTCTAGGATAAGTTTCCGCGAAATTTTTAAAATGGAAACGAGCGGTAATAAGATCTTTTAAGCCATAGTGGCAATAAGCATAGTAGTAATAAATAGACTCTGCTTCTTCAGAACCACGGTAAACATTCACGAGTTCTTCTAATAGAGTAAGGGCTCTGAAGTAATCCTTATCGTTATAATACTTTTTAGCCAGCTCATATTTTTTAGGTAAGTCGTTACCTTTCAATACTTTTTGGTATTCACTTTTACAAGCATTAAGGCTTAGTAATAATATTAGGTAGATAGATAATCTAATTTGATTGGTTTTAAACATGCGACAAATATACTTTTTAGCTCTAGTTATTAAAATTTTTAGGTAAAACGATTAAAAATGAAAGACGGTATATAATATTTCCGATTAATTTTCAGGGGGTTAATTTAAATAATAAAAATAATTGGTGATAACCCTTGTGAGATTCGATATACATTTCTACATTTGCATCCCCGCAGAGGAGTTATGGGGCAGTTTTACTGAAAATTTATTTAAAAATAATTTTTGTAAAGCAAAAAAGATTTCTACCTTTGCAGTCCCCAAACGAGGGGTATTAAACGGGAGCTAGCAATAGCGAGTGAAATAAAAGATGTTAGTGAACAGAAACGAGTGGATCGCGGCCACGACTAACGACACGATC